>Ga0310695_10000072_pt1 | contig 257965 bp, 212 predicted proteins | sample RumenRJG_04DNA_FD_203882 | JGI IMG/M metagenome (GOLD analysis project Ga0310695, IMG submission 203882) | Bovine rumen microbial communities from Lethbridge, Alberta, Canada - RJG_04 (v2) (version 2) | ecosystem: Host-associated > Mammals > Digestive system > Stomach > Rumen | place: Canada...
ACGATAGCAACAGCAACTCAAAGACCCACGAGGTCAAGACGGAAAAGCAAGCAGGCGTGAACAGCGCCAACAGCCTGGGCCTTTACGACATGAGCGGAAACGTCTGGGAATGGTGCTGGGACTGGAAAAATGAGGACGTGACAATTAATGACGATGCATATAAAGTTAATGGAGTTGTAACCAACCCGGCCGGCGCTAAGTCCGGCTCTAGCCGCGTCTACCGTGGCGGCAGTTGGAACGTTGACGCCAACCACTGTTCGGTTGCTATGCGGAACGGCAACTCGCCGGACGTCCATATCAGCAGCTTCCTTGGCTTCCGCGTGGTTCGCGCAGCCAACTAGTCTCCGCCAGGAAGCGTTAGGGATTGTAGCGCCTAGGGAGCGACGGCGAAGCTGGCAAAACGCGACAGTCGTCGCGTTTTGAGCGAGTCTCCGAGCGGCTGTGCCGCGAAGGTTGTGCCGAGCGCAGCGAGGCATGAGCCGCGCAAGACGGCGAAGCGCGCAAAGCCCGGCCCTCGCGCGAGCGGGGGAACGCCCAAAACAATCGCAACTAAAAGTAACAAAAACGCAACCGCAAGGTGTTTGCAAATGGGGCGGGGATTGTGTAGAATTGCCTTGATTGGAGGCGACATGAACTTTTCGGAAAAACTTCAGATTCTTAGAAAAAACAAGGGGCTCACGCAAGAGACGTTGGCGGAAAAAATCAATGTTTCAAGGCAGGCGGTGGCAAAGTGGGAGGCGGGTCAGGCCTATCCAGACATTTCAAACTTGATTCAAATAAGCGACTTGATGAGCGTCACTGTGGATTACCTTGTCCGCGACGCGGAGTGCATGGCGCGGCTTGACGCGGGCGGTGAGCCGGCCGATTTGGCGGAACTGATAAAATTCCGCCTTGAAGCGAACGTGAACACCTACGCGGCTTTTATGAACGAGACCGATTCCACCCGTTTGGATTCCCACGACTTTAGATACCAAAACGGCCCTTACACATACCACGACACTTATGTGGGCGGAGAGCGCTTTGCCGGCGAGGAGGCGGTTTGGAAAAACGGAAAGGCCGCGTACGCGATGAACTACCTTGGTCGCGTTTTGGACGAGCACTTTAGCGGAAACTTTTTGAAGGAAGCCTTGCGCGCGGCCGACGAAAAAATGCCCTACCGAGGGCCGGAGTTTTACCAATCCGGCGAGTATTCATATAAGTGTTCGGTGAACGGAGACTTTTCTTGGTTCCAAGGCTATGAAGAAATTTTTTGCGGCGACCAAAAAGTTTACGAATGCTATTTTCACGGCGGCCTTGTGAGCTGAGCCGCCACATTCTGGACTTGCGAACGGCCTTTGCGGGCTGCCGTTTCTTAGGCTTGCAAATTTCTTTGAATTGCGCTATAATTCTAATAATTATGAAAGTGGCGGCGTTTGCAAAAAAGACTGAATTTTTCTCGCGGAAGGGGTTGACAAAAATTTTCGCGCGCCGCAAAATCAATCAATCAATCAATCAATCAATCAATCAATCAATCAATCAATCAATCAATCAATCAATCAATCAATCAATCAATCAATCAATCAATCAATAGAAGAATAATCTTTAAATGCTTGAAATTTGGCCCGCGATGCGGGGACGGTATTGTCCTTGCGCCGCGGGCCTTTTTGTCTTTAAAAAAAATTGAGCGGAGCGCGCATGGCTAAAAAAAATTTTGACAACGGCGAAATGTCTTGGAAAAAATTGTTTGACGAAAAAAGCAAGGTTGCGGCCTTTGACCTGCTGGCGGAAAATTTCTACGAGCGAAACTTTGGTTCCATGCAAAAGTCTGACATAGATCTTTTTATGTTTTCAATTTTCATCGAGCGAATTTTAATAAAAGAAGGCTTGGAATACAACGACTTTAGCGACTACAAGATGTCAAAGGCGCTTGGCATAACTCAGCAAAGGATAAACAACCTAAAGGTAAAGAAAGAGCTAAAGTATCCCAACAAGGATTTTGACTGGAAAGTGTCGTTCGCCAAGCTTTCCAAAAACGCGCGATATGATGACAAAAAAATAAAGATTTATATTCCCGATCCCAACGTCTACATAGAGCTGAAGAACGTGATAGAGTCCAAGGGCGGATATGTTGAGATAACTTTAAACCCAAAGCTTTTGCAGCTGCCTCCTGAATACTATTTGTGGCTTGTAAGGGAAGTGTGCTCCGAGGAAGATAAAATGGAGTTGGACAAGGCCATAAAAAAACAAATGGAGAGCAGGCAGTTTAAAGCAAAAGACTTTGGCCCCACGACAATGCGAAAATTCATTAAGGATAATGGCGTTGAGATGCTTGCCACTGTTATTGAGTCTGTAGTTCCGGCTGTTGTCACTCCCATTTCTGGCGCTTCTGCGACGGCCACTGCAATTATTGCAGCGACCTCTGTCGTTGGAACTTTGTTGAGGTCGTTTGCCAACGCCATAAAAAATAGATAGCGTTTTTATTTGGAGAAGTATATGAAAAAATTATTTGGATTGGTTCCGCTTTTTGCGGCATTGGGATTGGTCTTCGCGCTCTCGCTTTTTTCATGCAGCAACGGAAGCGACGGAGGTGACGGAAACGAAACGACGCCTGTAGTCGTTGTCGTGCCTGGCGGACCCCAAAATGGCGGTGGCGGGCCGGCAACGCCCACGCCCGAGCCCACGCCCGCGCCAGCCACATACACGATAACCTTGAACGCAAACGACGGAAGCGTAAGCCCCGCCACAGCGACACAGACCTTTACGGCGGGAACGCCGCAAAACTTAAAGACAATCGCAAGCCTTGGCTTTAACAAGGAAGGCTTTAATTTTGCCGGTTGGCTTACGACGGCGGACGGAGTCGAAGCTTGCTACGCTGACGGAGCGGCCTACACCGCGGCGGCTGACGCCACCCTTTACGCAAAATGGTCGGCCATTCCAGTTTACAGCGCGACGCCTTCCGCAAACGCTCGCGGAACTGTGACGGCGACCCCAGCCACCGCAATCGCGGGAACAGAAATAACTTTGTCTGCCACGCCGTTTGACGGCTACGAATTTGTCTCTTACACAGTGACCGACGCCGACTCTAACGTAGTTTCTGTGACGGACGGAAAATTCACGATGCCCGCGAAAAACGTGACCGTGACGGCGACGTTCAACGCGATCAACTACAGCGTGACGGTGGAGCAGCCGCAAAAGGGAGGAAGCGTCGGAGCCAGTGCTGACACCGCGACGGTTGGAACGGAAGTGGCGCTCTTGGCAAGCGTCGGCGCGGGCTACGAATTTGTCTCTTACGCGGTGACGGCCGCCGACGGATCTCCTGTCCCGGTTTCAAACGGAAAATTCACGATGCCAGCAAAAAATGTCAAAGTCACGGCGACATTCAAGGCTCTGAACTTTACTGTGACGTTCAACGCCAACGACGGAAGCCAAAGCCCCGCCATGGAAACGCAAGCCTTTGAGGCCGAGGTTCCGCAAGCGCTAAAGGCCATCGTGGAGCTTGGATTCTCAAAAAATGGATTCACTTTTGCCGGCTGGGCCAAAAGCCCCGACGCGGAGCAAGCCGCGTACGCCGACGGAGCCTTTTATAAGGGAACGCTGTCAGTCACGCTTTACGCCGTGTGGTCGGCCATTCCTGTTTACAGCGCCAGCGCCGAGGAGTGCCAAAACGGAAGCGTTGCCGCCTCTCCTGCGTCGGCGATTGCAGGAACAGAAATCACGCTCACCGCCACGCCAAGCGCGGGATACAAATTGGCCTCTTACACTGTGACCGGCGTGGACGGCAGCTCCGTGACGGTCTTAAACGGAAAATTCACGATGCCTGACAAGAACGTAAAGGTTCTTGCGAACTTTGGCGCGATAGACTACAGCGTAAGCGTTCTTTCCGCGCAAAACGGAAGCGTGACAGCCAACAAAACGACGGCGCATATAAACGACGTAATAACCCTTACGACTGAACCAAGCGCTGGATATGAATTGGATTCTTACACAGTGACTGGCGCGGACTCAAATCCTGTGCCGGTGGCCAACGGAAAATTCAAGATGCCTGCAGGCGACGTAAAGGTGGCCGCGGCGTTCAAGGCGATTAGTTACAGGGTCAATGTCGGAACAGTGGCCAACGGAACTGTGACGGCAAACAAATCGTCCGCCTGTGTGGGGGATCAAATAACCCTTAATGCGACCGCCAACGATGGCTATAAGTTTGACTCTTACACTGTGACCGACTCAGACTCAAACGTAGTATCTGTGACAAACGGAAAATTCACGATGCCCGCAAAGGCTGTGACCGTGACGGCGAACTTTAGCGCGATAGACTACAGCGTAAGCGTTCTTTCCGCGCAAAACGGAAGCGTGACAGCCAACAAGACAACGGCGACAATTGGAACTGTCGTGACCCTTACGATAGAGCCTGCCAGCGGTTATGAACTGTCCGAGTTGACAGTGACCGCAGACGGCGGAACATCCGTCGCGATAAGCGGAACCGGCAACACTCGGACAATCGTCATGCCCGCAAGCAACGTCACGGTGACAGCGTCATTCAAGGAGATTAGTTACAGCGTCAATGTCGGAACTGCGGCCAACGGAAGCGTGACCGCCGACAAGACCATCGCCCGCGCGGGAGACACCGTAACCTTGACTTTGGCGCCTGACAGCGGGTATATGTTGAAAGCTGTCACGGTCAAAGATTCCAACGGAGCGACTGTGTCGGTAAGCGGAACTGGAAACGAACGGACATTCACTATGCCAATAAATGACGTTGCGGTTACGGCTTTGTTTGTCGCCCGTGACAAACCGTTGACGGTGGAGGCTGTTGAAACATCTGTCACTGTTAAATTTACCAATCGGGCAAGCGGCCCTGTAACTTACAGGGTGAATGGCGGAGCAACAAGAAAAATCTCACGCAATGCAACGGGATCTATATCTCTTGGGAATGTAGGTGACAAGGTCGAATTTTGGGGTGATAATGAGACATATAATCCTGATGGTAAAGAAGGTGTGGCATTAAGTTTTAACAAAACGTGTTATGTTTATGGAAATATCATGAGCCTTATAGACAGCGAGAATTTTGATGCAGCCTATGAGTTGACGGGTGATTATGCATTTTGCTATTTTTTTAATTCCCAAGAAAAGATGATAAACAAAGAGGGAGATGATTTGAAATTGCCCGCGACGACTTTGTCGAAAGAGTGCTATAAGTATATGTTTCGGAACTGCAAAAGCCTTACATACGCGCCCGAGCTTCCCGCGACGACCCTGGCGGAAGGTTGCTATAGGTCTATGTTTAGTGGCTGCTCTGGCCTTGCAAGCGCGCCCGCTCTTCCCGCGACGACCCTGGCGGAATCTTGTTATAGTGGCATGTTTAGTGGCTGCTCCGGCCTTGCAAGCGCGCCCGCTCTTCCCGCGACGACCCTGGCGAAATCTTGTTATTCCAGTATGTTTTATAACTGCCGCTTTACAAGCGCGCCCGCTCTTCCCGCGACGACCCTGGCGGAATCTTGTTATCAGTATATGTTTAGTGACTGCTCAAGCCTTGCAAGCGCGCCCGCTCTTCCCGCGACGACCCTGGCGGAATCTTGTTATTCCCGTATGTTTGCTGGCTGCTCCGGCCTTACAAGCGCGCCCGCTCTTCCCGCGACGACCCTGGCGGAATCTTGTTATTCCTATATGTTTAGTGGCTGCTCAAGCCTTGCAAGCGCGCCCAAGCTTCCCGCGACGACCCTGGCGAAATCTTGTTATTCCTATATGTTTCAGGACTGCTCAAGCCTTGCAAGCGCGCCCGAGCTTCCAGTGACGACCCTGGCGGAATCTTGTTATTCCTATATGTTTAAAGGCTGTTCCGGCCTTACAAGCGCGCCCGAGCTACCCGCGACGACCTTGGCGAAATCTTGTTATTCCTATATGTTTAGTGGCTGTTCCGGCCTTACAAGCGCGCCCGAGCTTCCAGTGACGACCCTGGCGGAATCTTGTTATTCCAATATGTTTTCTAGCTGCCGCTTTACAAGCGCGCCCGCCCTTCCCGCGACGACCCTGGCAAAATCTTGTTATGCTGGTATGTTTGCAAGCTGCAGCCTTAAAAGCGCGCCCGAGCTTCCCGCGACGGAACTGGCGGAATATTGTTATGCCTCTATGTTTAGTTGGTGCGTAAGCCTTATAAAAGCGCCCGTGCTACCCGCGGAGACCCTGGCGAAAGGTTGTTATGCCAATATGTTTCAATATTGCAAAAAACTTGAAAGGACGCCCGGGCTTTTCGCGAAGAAGCTTGTGGAACGTTGTTACTCTCAGATGTTCCTTGGGTGTAATCATCTTTGGGAAGTTACTTGTCTTGCCGATGATTTTTCTGCGGAAAATTGTACATATGAGTGGCTCAAAGATGTATCAAGCGATGGCTATTTTTACACGCAGTCTTCTCGATACGATTGGAGTCAGGGTGCGAGCGGCATTCCGGAGAATTGGGATGTAAAGCACTGACAGCGGCCTTTCCAGTCGGACATACGCGGGAATGACAAAACGCGCGTGAAAAACGCTTGAAAATTTTTGCCATCTACTATATAATTAACACATATTTTTTTGCGGACGCGGGGCGCGGTTTTTGCGCCTTGAAAATTTTTTGAGAGCGGACGCAAGGGTGGGGAAAATATGGCAGCTCAAAAAGGAAAGGCTTCGGCGAAGGCGCCAGCCAAAAGCGTTTCTAAAAATTCCAGCGTAAAAAAGACGGCGGCGAAGGCTCCTGCAAAGGCCGCTCCCGCAAAAAAAACTGCGGCTCCTAAAAGCGCGGCCAAGGCTCCGGCAAAAGCCGCGGCAAAAGTTCCCGCAAAGGCGCCTGCGAAAGTTCCGCCAAAAGCCGCTCCCGCAAAAGCGCCTGCAAAGACAGCCCTTGCTGCAGCCGCAAGCGCTCCCGCCGCAAAGGCCCCCAAAAATTACGACGAAAGCCAAATCAAGCACCTTGACGCGCTTGAGCACATCCGCCTTAGAAGCGGAATGTATATCGGCCGCTTGGGCGACGGCTCAAACCAAAACGACGGCATTTACGTTTTGCTAAAAGAAGTCATCGACAACTCGATTGACGAATTCATAATGGGCTTTGGAAAAAAAATCGACATCGCCGTAAAGGACAACCGCGTAAAGGTTCGCGACTATGGCCGAGGCATTCCGCTTGGAAAAGTCGTTGACTGCGTGTCAGAAATCAATACCGGCGCCAAATACAACGACGACGTTTTCCAGTTTTCAGTCGGAATGAACGGCGTCGGCACCAAGGCGGTCAACGCGCTTTCAAGCTATTTTAGAGTAGTGTCAGTCCGCGACGGAGAGTGCGCCGAGGCGATTTTTGAAAAAGGAAAGCTTGTAAAAGAGCGCAAAGGAAAGCTTAAGGAAAAGCAAGCCAACGGAACTTTCTTTGAGTTTGTTCCCGACGAAGAAATTTTCGGAAAGTATTCGTTCAACATGGAATTTGTAGAAAAGCGAATTTGGAATTACGCCTACCTTAACGAAGGCCTTACGCTTCGCCTTAACGGCAAGGAGTTTAAAAGCGACAACGGCTTGTTCGACCTTCTTAACAAGGAAATCGAAGACGCGTGCTTGTATCCGATTGGAAGCTATGTCGGAAAGCATATCCGCTTTGCCTTTACCCACACAAACGGCTACGGCGAAAACCATTTTAGCTTTGTCAACGGCCAGTACACAGCCGACGGCGGAACGCACCTTAACGCGTTTAAGGAAGGCTTTGTAAAAGGCATCAACGATTTTTACCAAGAGTCTTTTAGGGCCGAGGACGTTCGCGAAGGAATGGCCAGCGCCGTTTTGGTAAAGGTAAAGGATCCGGTTTTTGAAAGCCAAACAAAGAACAAGCTGGGCAACACCGACATCCGCCAGTGGATTGTGGAGGAAGTCAAGGCCGGCCTTATCGACTGGCTGCACCACAACGCGCAGGCCGCCGACAAGATAAAAGAAAAAATTCAGACAAACGAAAAGCTCCGCACCGAACTTAGCGCGGTAAAGAGCAAGGCCAAGGAAGCGGCCAAAAAAATCAGCATTCGCATTCCAAAACTAAAGGACTGCAAGTTCCATGTTGACGACGGCCCCAAGGGAGAGAACTCGATGATTTTCATCACCGAGGGAGACTCTGCGAGCGGCACGATGACGCACTCGCGCGACGCAAGCTACCAGGCGATTTTCTCTTTGCGCGGAAAGCCCGAGAACATGTACGGAAAAAAGCAGAGCGACATTTACAAGAACGACGAGCTTTACCAATTGATGATGGCGCTTGGAATCGAAAACGACGTGGCCAACTTAAAGTACGGAAAAATCGTGATTGCGACCGATGCCGATAACGACGGCTACCACATCCGCAACTTGGTCATGACTTTCTTCCTTGGATACTTTGAGGAATTGGTCACAAGCGGCCGCGTCTTTATTTTGGAAACTCCGCTCTTCCGCGTGCGCAATAAAAAAGAAAACATTTACTGCTATTCCGAGGACGAGCGCGACAAGGCTCAGTCCAAGCTTGGAAAGAGCGCCGAGACCAGCCGCTTTAAGGGCTTGGGAGAAATCAACCCAACCGAGTTCCGCCAGTTCATCGAACCGGAGACGATGCACTTGACTCCGGTGGAAATCAGCCAGCTTAAGCTTGTGCCAAAGCTCTTGGGCTTTTACATGGGAAAGAACACGCCGGAGAGGCGCGAGTTCATCGAAAAGCACTTGCTTTCTAACGCCGACATCGACGCGTAGGTCGCTGCGCGTTGTTGCAAAAAGGCTTGAAATTTGCTACAATTCTCGCAGAGGTTTTTAAAATGAAAAATATTTTATGCGCGCTGATTGCGGTCAGCTCTTTGATTTGTTTTTCTTGCGGCAAGAATGAAAAAGTTGTGAAGATGGGAACGAACGCCGCTTTTCCGCCTTTTGAATGGGTTGAAGGAAATGAAGTTGTCGGATTTGACATCACTTTCAGCAACCTTATCGCCAAAGACTACGGCAAGACGCTTAAAATTGTTGACATGAGCTTTGACGGCCTTATCGCCGCTTTGCAAGCCGGTTCGGTTGACTTCATCGCTTCGGGCATGACGGCGACTGACGAGCGCAGGAAGAGCGTCGATTTTTCCGACCCCTATTATTCGTCAAAGCAAACGATTATTGTCCGCGCCGACGACAGCGGCGTTTCCGCTGTGAAGGATTTAATGGGGAAGTCCATCGGCGTTCAAGCCGGAACGACAGGCGAAATCTACGCCACCGATGAAATTGAAGGCGCTAAGATCAAGTCTTTTAAGACCGTAATTGACGCGGCCCTCGCGCTTAAGAACGGCGCGATTGACTCGATTATCGTTGACGAGCTTCCGGCGAAGGAAATCGTAAAGCGCAATTCCGAGTTGAAAATTGTGGACGACGATTTCTTCACCGACGAATACGCGATCGCCGTAAAAAAGGGAAACAAGGAATTGTTGGATTCAATCAACAAGACAATCGCAACCATCAAGGCCAACGGCGTTTATCAGAAGATGCTTGACGCCTACATGCCCTTGGACGGCGAAGTTAAAATTCTAAAAGCCGAAGACTTGCAATAGTTTTTATGCTTCAAACTTTTTACGACGTGATGATAAGCCACGGCCGCTGGATGTTGATTCCAGCCGGCCTTGGAACCACGCTGCTGATAGCTGTTTGCGCGGTTTTAATCGGCTCGGTTTTGGGCTGCGTTTTCGCTCTCTTTAAGATTTCCGACTTTAGAATCCTTCGCTTTGTCGCCGAGTTTTACACGACGGTTATACGCGGCGTTCCGATGGCGACGCAGTTGATGATTTTTTACTTTGTCGTATTTTCTCCGATGGGCTTGAGCAACGCGGTTTTGGTCGCGGTCATAGCGTTTGGAATCAATTCTGGCGCTTACTGCACAGAAATTTTCAGGGCGGGAATTCAAGGCGTTGACCGCGGGCAAATGGAGGCGGGCCGTTCCTTGGGGCTTTCATGGTCGCAAACTTTGGTGAAAATCATTTTGCCCCAGGCTTTTAAAACCGTTCTTCCGACATACACAAGCGAGTTCATCACTCTTATTAAGGAAACGTCGGTGGCAAGCTTTATTGCCGTCGTTGACTTGCAAAAGACTTGCGACAACATCCGAAACGCCACTTACAACGCGTGGATTCCCTTGCTTTCTTGCGCCTTGATTTACTTGTGCCTGACTGTCGGGCTTACGAAATTTTTCGCCGCGTTTGAAAAGAAGATGGCCAAAAGCGACCGCAGCCGCTAACAGCGCGGGCCGCTAAGGCTTGAAAATTTTTTTATTTCTGCTATAATTGCGTTAGGGTGGAAATAAAATGGCATTCATAAAAAATCTTTTTGACAAAAACTTCATCGAATACGCAAGCTATGTAATCCGCGACCGCGCGATTCCCGACTTGGAAGACGGATTAAAGCCTGTCCAGCGCCGCATCATGCACACGCTTTTTAAGATGGACGACGGCCGCTTCCAAAAGGTGGCCAACGTTGTCGGCGAATGCATGAAGTACCATCCGCACGGAGACGCTTCGATCGGAGGCGCCTTGGTGGTTCTTGCCAACAAGGGCATTTTTATCGAAAAGCAGGGAAACTTCGGCAACATGTTCACCGGCGACGGCGCCTCCGCTCCCCGTTACATCGAATGCCGTGTCCACCCTTTGGCCAAAGAATTTTTGGTCACCAATCCGCATGTCACCCATTACATTCCCAACTACGACGGCCGTTCCACCGAGCCGGAAGTTTACCGCGCAAAGATTCCTGTCGCCTTGATTATCGGAGCCGAAGGAATCGCCGTAGGAATGAGCACAAAAATTCTTCCGTACAACTTGAAGGAAGTTTTGGAAGCCGAAAAAAAGGCGCTTAAGGGTCAAGCCTTTGAGCTTTATCCCGACGTTCCCACAGGCGGCCTGATTGACGTTTCAAACTACAACGACGGAAACGGAAAAATCGTTTCGCGCGCAAAGTTCGACATGAGCGACGAAAAGAAAATCGTCATCACAGAGCTTCCCTTGGACACCACAAGCGACGCGCTCCTAAACTCAATCGAAAACGCCTACCGCGCCGGAAAAATAAAAATCGGCGCCATCGACGACTTTACGACCGACCACTGCCAGATAGAAATAAAGCTTCCGCGCGGCGTTTACGCCAAGGACGTGGAGAAGGCGCTCTACGCTTACACTGACTGCGAAAAATCGATTTCATGCCAAATGCTCGTCATCAAGGACAACATGCCCACTGTTATGACGGCGACGGAAATCGTAAAGTACTACGCCAAGAAGCTTGTCGCCATCATAAAGGATGAGCTTGAGTACGAACGCGGCCAGTTGATGGAAGAACTCCACCAGCGAACGCTTGAGCGCATCTTTATCGAGGAGCGCATTTACAAAAAGATTGAGCAGATGAAAACCGCCGAAGCCGTGAACAAGGCGGTCATCGACGGCTTTAAGCCTTTTAAGAAGGAACTTTTGCGCGAGATTACCGACGAGGACGTGGAGCGCTTGCTTAAAATTCCAATCCGCCGCATCTCGCTTTTTGACATCAACAAAAACCGCGACGAGGTAGCCGCGATTAACGGCCGCCTAAAGGAAATCGCGCGCCGTCTAAAGCATTTGACCGACTGCGCAGTCGAATACCTAGACGGAATGTTGGCCAAGTTCAAGCCGGAAGAGTTGGAGCGCCACACGCAAATCGCCAAGTTCAGCGCGGTTGACGTAAAGACAGTCGTAAAGCGCGAGACTCCGCTTCGCTATGACGAAAAGGGCTACATAGGAATAGGCGTTTCAGGCGGCGCGGAAGTTTTGCGCGTGACTCCCTACGACAGAATTTTCGTTATGCGAAAAAGCGGCATCTATACGGTTTGCGACGTTCCGCAAAAACTCTTTGTCGACGCTGGAATGGTTTACGTGAACTACGCCGAAAAGGAAATCATAAGCGAAGTTTTGTTCACCGCGATTTACCGCGACCCCAAGACCAAGCAAGCTTACATAAAGCGATGCCGCGTTCCCAGCTGGATAATGAACCGCGACTACTTCATCGCGCCTGACGGAATGGAAGTCCTTCACGTTGACACGCGAAAGAATTTCAAGTTCACGCTGAACTACGCCAAGAAGGCGCGCGCGAAAGTCCTTAAGGAAAATTTCAAGGCCAACGATTACATCGAGCGCGGCCTTAAGGCGCAGGGCTTTAAGCTTTCAACAAAAGAAGTGGAAAGCGTCGAGGTTGAGAAAGCTGAATGAAAGTTTTTGAACTAGCGAAGAAATTCAAGCGGGACACGCGCTTTGTAATTCCGCGCGCGGTTTTTATGCTGATAGTTTTTTGCTTTATGTGCGCTTTTTTTTCTTCGGTAATGATGGCCCTTGCGTTAAGCCTTTCTTCAGCTGTTGCCGAACTGTCTGGCGGCGCGCGGCAGGGAGCCATGGTTTTTTTGCTTGTTGAATTGATTTCCTTGGCCTTGATTTTTGTCTTGCACTACGGCCTTTTTTTGTGCTGCCTTCGATTTGTCCGAAACCAGCCTGTGGCCTTGAGTTTTTTGTTCACGGGCTTAAGGCAGCGCAAGGCTAGAAGGGGAGCGGCGTTTTTCATTGTCCCGATGCTTTTGTGCTTGGCGCTTTTTGCCGTGATTACAAGCCGCTTTGAATTTTTTTCCTTGCCGCAAGTTGAAAGCCCGGAAGCGCTTTTGGAATACATAAAGAACAATCCCGACAGCATGAGAAAATTTTTGTCTTGCTTTGTCCTGCTCTTGTTTTTAGCCTTTGTCTTTTATTTTCCCTTCACCTTTGTTTGGTCGTTTGTTTATGACAAGACAAAGCAGCCTTTTGGAAAGTCGCTCTTGGAAGGGCTTAAATTTTTTGCCGCGCGTCCCGTTCATTTTTTTGCCTTTGAATTTTGCGCCCATTTCAAGCTGTTTTTTTTGATTGCGGTCTTTGACTTTTTGCGCGTTTGCATTTATAAAAAGAACAGCGCGGAAGCCCTGCTTTATTCATTCGGCTCTTTGACTAGCTTTGTCTCTTTTGCTCTTGCATTTTACGCAGCCGCGTCAGTGATTCTTTCGATTCAGTTTTATTACGAACAGTTCAAAAATGAAGATTCTGACAAAGCAAGTTAAAGCTGAAATTGTCGTGAAAGGCTCTCGCTTTTTGGCGGAAGCGATTCCTTGCCAAAAGCAGGACGAGGCCCGCGCGATTTTAAAGGCCCAAAAAGAAAAGTACGCCGACGCGACTCATGTTGTCCACGCCTTTATGCTTGGAAAAGCGGGCGAGGTTATGGGCATGAGCGATGACGGCGAGCCAAGCGGAACGGCCGGCCGGCCTGTTCTTGACGTCTTGAAGGGGAGCGGCGCCACAGACATAATGCTAACCGTAACGCGCTGGTTTGGCGGAACTCTTTTGGGAACCGGCGGACTTGTCAAGGCTTACGGCGGCGCGGCGAAGGAGCTTTTGTCGCAATGCCAAGAATCCGGCGCGCTTGAGGAATACGTTCCCAAAAAAGAATTTTCGTTTGAATGCGACTACGCGCTTTATAAAAGCGTCAAGCGCGCCTTTGACGAATTTTCGATAGACGGCCTAAGCGAGGACTACAGCGACAAAGTCTGCGTAAAAGGAAGAATCCCAAAGAGCGAGGCCGCCGCTTTTTTTGAAAAGTTGAAGAATTTAAGCGCTGGAAAAATATTGATAGACAGCCAATAACTGCCGAAGGCTCGCGCGACATGGCGCGGCGCGAATATGGAGAAAATATGAGCAAGTTCAGAAACCAACACATGAAAATCTCTTGGGACGCCCTTGCCGGATCGGGCAACGGAGAATGCGCCGCGGACGCAAGCCTTGCCGAAAAGTCCGCGCTTGTAGGCCGCCTTGGCCTTATGATGCTTAGCGTGGGCGCGGGAGCCTACCGCGTCCGCGCCGCTATGAACAAGGCCAGCCGCGCGATGGGCATAACTGTCAACGCCGACATAGGGCTCCTTTCCATCGAATACACTTGCGTAAGCGGAAGCGAAACTTACACCAACGCGATTTCTTTAAGCAGAACCGGCGTCAACACCGACCAGCTGAACCACTTGCGCGCCTTTGCCGACGAGTTTGAGCGGCTGGCCGACTGCGTTTCAATAAAGGAAGCCTTTTCCCTTCTTGACGAAATCGAAAACGCCGTTCCCCATTACTCGGCTCCAATCCTAGGACTGGCGGCGGCGGCGGCTTGCGCGGCCTTCACTTTTTTGCTTGGCGGCGGAATCGTAGAAATGCTCGGAGCCTTTTTGGGCGCCGGCGTGGGAAACTTTGTCCGCAAAAAACTTTTGGACAGGCGCATAACTCTTTTTGCAAACGTCGCCCTTGGAGTCGCCGCCGCCTGCTTGGTTTACATCGGCTTTATCCAAGCGGCCGAGGCGCTTTTCAATATTTCCCACAGCCACCAAGCCGGATACATTTGCGCGATGCTTTTTGTGATACCGGGCTTTCCGCTGATTACCGGCGGAATCGACTTGGCCAAGATGGACTTGCGAAGCGGCCTTGAGCGCATTTTTTACGCGCTTTTGATAATCTTTGTCGCCACAATCACCGGTTGGCTTTTTGCCTACGCCTTTGACTTTTGGCCGGCTAAGTTTCTTCCGCAGGAACTTTCGCCCGCGCTAAAGCTTGTCTTTAGATTGGCCGCGAGCTTTGTGGCGGTCTTTGGCTTTTCGATAATGTTCAACAGCGCGCCAAAGATGGCTCTTTACGCCGGCATCATCGGAATGATTTCCAACACCGCCCGCCTTGAGCTTTTGGACTTTACGAATATTTCCTTTGTGCTCGCGGCCTTTTTGGCCTCGCTTTTGTCGGGCCTTTTGGCGTCGGCGGCCAAGCGCTTTACCGGCTTTCCGCGCCTTACGATTACGGTTCCGTCAATCGTCATCATGGTGCCGGGCCTTTTTATGTACAGGGGAATTTACTTTTTGGCGCTGGAGAACATTTCGGAAGGCTCGCTTTGGATTCTAAAGGCCGCCTTTACGGTTTGCTCGCTATCGCTTGGCCTTATCGCCGCCCGCGTCCTTACCGACAAAAACTTTAGGCATAACAGCTAGGGCGGCCGCGTTTTGGGCCTTGCAAGGCCTTAAAGGGCGGCGGGCTTATTGCGCAAAAGAAGTTTTTTCTATATAATAGTTTGCACTATTCTAAAAGGTTGCGCCTCTTGCGCCGCGCATTTTTTTGCGCCCCACGCGGCCCCGCTACCTTAAAATTCAAGAGGTTTTGATATGGTTCTTTTTGGAGGACTTCTTTCAATCAAGGCGATTGTGTTCCTTACGTTCAGCGTGTTCGCGATTGCCGCCGTGGGCTACTTGCTTGGCCGCATCACAATCAACGGCGTTTCTTTGGGAACGGCGGGCGTGTTCATCATCGCCCTTTTGTTCGGAGCCTTTTTCTACACACCGCTTGGAAACCAACTTGTCGTTTCTATGACCAGCGAAGACTTGCAAACGGTTTTGCACACCTCCTATGTTTCAGGCGCGCTTAAGATTGTCGAAAACATCGGCCTTGTGCTTTTTGTAACCAGCGTAGGCTTTATCGCCGGCCCCAGCTTTTTTGGCGACCTAAAGAAAAACTTTAAGTCATACATTTTGCTCGGCCTTTTGATTATCGTTGTTGGCGGAATCGCTTGCGCGGCCTGCTCGGTTTTCGACATCAGGGTTTTCGGCCGTTCCAAGGAAGAAGTCGGCGCCATGTTGGTAGGCTTGCTTTCAGGTTCGCTCACTTCAACTCCGGCTTTCTCCGCCGCAAAGGCGACTGTGACTAGCGAAGAGCTTGAGAACATCGTCGCCGTAGGGCACGGAATCGCATACTTGTTCGGCGTTATCGGCGTGGTTCTTTTTGTTCAGCTTGTTCCAAAATTCGTCAAGGCCGACATGGATGCCGAGCGCTCAAAGCTTTCGGAATCCGCCCCCGAAGCGCCCTGCAAGCTTACAGGAAAAGAAATGGAATTGGATCCTTTTGGATTCGGCATTTTTTCCATCGTGGCCATTTTGGGAATCTTCATCGGCTCAATTAAAGTCGGAAACTTCTCGCTTACGACAACCGGCGGCTGCTTGATTTTGGCCTTGGTTTTCGGCCACTTCCAAAAGTTCGGAAACATTTCCGTCACTCCGCACGAGTCAACGCTTAAAGTTTTCCGCGAGCTTGGCCTTATGTTCTTCTTGATGGGCGCGGGCGTCGCGGGCGGAGCCAGCTTCGTCAAGTACTTTGAATGGGTATACTTCATCTACGGAATCATCATGACATTGGTTCCGATGATCGCGGGCTTCTTCTTTGCCAAGTTCGTCCTTAAGTTGAACTTGCTCAACAACCTTGGCTCAATCTGCGGCGGCATGACTTCAACTCCTGCCTTGGGAACTTTGATTTCCACAGCCGGAACGGAAAAGGTCGCGGGCGCCTACGCTTCAACCTATCCAATCGCCTTGGTTGCGGTAGTTGTCGTTTCGCAAGTTTTGATCATTATCTTTAGATAGAACGCGGCATTGCCGTTGGAATTTTATTTAAAGCCTAAAACGCTCCGCAAGTCGCGGGGCGCTTTTTTTATAAGATGAACTTTTTGATTTGTTCTGGCTTGTCGGCAAAAAAATCGGCGCCGGCGGCCTCCAGCTCCTCGCGCGAGCCGTAGCCGTAAAGGACTCCGACGGACGCGATTCCCGCTCCCTTGGCTCCTTCAATGTCAAACTTGCGGTCGCCAACCATTACGGCCTCCTCCTTTCGCGCGCCCGAAAGCGCCAAGGCCCTTTGTATCAAAACAGTCTTGCTTGGAGAAAGCATCTCGCGTCCTGGGCCGACAATCGCGTCAAAGAAGCGCGTTAGGCCAACATGCTCCACGACGCGTTCGGCCATTTCCTGCGGCTTTGACGTTACAACCATAAGCGAGGCGCCCGCTTCCTTTAGCGCCAAAAGCGCGTCCGGGATTCCGTCGTAAACAGGAGCGTTCTTGTATTCCTCTTTTTCGTAGACTTCACGGTAAAGGCGGACCGCCTCTTCGCCGGCCGCTCCGTTCAGCCCGTAAAATTCAGAAAATGAAACGTAAAGGGGAGGGCCGATAAAGCGCTTGAGCTTTTTTTCGTCCGCCTCGTAAATGCCCATCTTTGAAAGCGCGTATTTCGCCGACGCAAGAATTCCAAACTCCGACTGCGTCAGCGTTCCGTCCAAGTCAAACAATGCCAATTTGTACATGCGGTGATTATAGCGCAAGTCCCGCGGCAATGAAAGAGCGGCTCCCAGTCACGCGGCGCCATTGCGAAACCGCTAGATATCGTCACTACACGCTGTTTGCGCCTTATATGTGTTATGCGATTTTTATGCAAATAATAATAATTCTTTAGGAGCAGATTGAGCTTTTAATTCTTTTAAATTTTGCAAACTTAAGACTGCGCCGAATTCTTGGAAAACATTTTCAAAACAAATTATATTATTTCCCCAATAAACCATTGCACATGCCATTGGAGCTCCTTTATTATCAGTGCTTCCATTTACCAAAAAACGAAGCCTTGTGTCATATAAAAAACAAACTGCATCTGCTTCACCAAAAATGTACTGCTTCCAATGTGTTGTATTTGTTGCAACAGGAATAAGAGCGATAATTTCTGCTCCGTATATCTTATGGGAATATGCGCATTTTGAAAGCCAATCTTTTATTGTAGTTCCTCGATTCCTGTCGGCTCCGTAAGGTGGATTTATATATATAGTCTTAAAATTCCATTCTTTGTGAAGACCATCTGTTTCTGGTAAAAGAAATTCTGTTTCGGCATGAACAATAGAATCTTTGTTAGAGCATGGATCAAGTTCTATCTCTCCGCCAAAAACTCTTTTTACGGCATCTACATATTTTGGAGGCGTACACCAATGCTGCGACTGAGAATTAACGCTTCGACCTGCAAAATCTGTTATCGCTTTATTTGTTTCCATACACCTTCCTCCAATCCTTTTTTGATAAAATCGATAATTCTTTCTTTAAATCTGTAAGAGACTTCCGTTTAGGTGAAATGATATTGAACCAACTTTCAATTTTAGGCAAATTGTCGGAAAAATATTCACAAAGTGCAATGTCACTATCATAATCCATTTTTACTTTTGTGAAAACATTTCCCTTTTTATCTGTCGAATAACTTTTTTGAAAAGCCGTTTTTATTGAGGCATATTTTTTATTTGGAGAAATCAGTAAATCTGTTATAAATTCAGAAATACCCTTGTCGGTTAAGAATAAAAGCCAATCATATGATTGAGCAAGAACTTTAAGTTCTTTGTTAGGATTTTCAGAGGTAAACCAGTTTCCATGATTGCTTACAACACCGACTGTAAGTATGAAATTTTCAAGTAATGCTTTTTCGTTTGAATCGATGACTTTTGAAAGCAAAGTATAATAATCGTCCACAATATAGTCAGATTCTGATTTTTGCAAGAAACCTGCCAAGGTGCCGTCTGATTTTCTGATTCTTTGGAGAGCTGAAACAGTACGCGCAACATAAGAACCTTGCTTTGCTTTTTCTATTGTTTGAGGACCTTTTTTTGCCCCCTCTTCAACTCCGACTCTTTTACATTCAAACATTGCAAAAGGTTTTGCATACAGATTATATACACTGTATGAGTTTTTTTTTGTATTTATATAAGCATTTACAACACTTTTCTCATTAGACAATAATGTACATGCATTCCTAACAACCTTATCTTTATCAATGAGCATTACAGATTTTTGCTTTGAATCTAAATTTTGAAGTTGCAGCTTTTTTATTATGGAAGAGCCACTTATTGGAATATCATTTGGATTATATTTTACATCAGCAATTTTATTATTGCCGTGAAGAGTAAACTCAACATTATGAGTAATATCACTATTTGCAAATTCTGGCAAAGGTCTTTCTATTGCTGCAAAGGTATCCAAATTCCATGATTTTATAAGATAATATGTGATTATTTCAAGAAAAGTTCCCAAGGCTCGACCGGCGGCCTTTTTCTTGTCACTCGTGTAATTAAAAACATTATCTGCCAAAAGATTCTGCAATTTATCTACTGATTCGTAACTCATGGATAAAAGTATAGCATTTTCTTTATCTTTTTTCTATAACCAGAGCCCCAGTGCGGAGCCTTGCGCGGGAGCGTTTCGCAAAGCGACAACGCGACCAGTGAAATAGAACGACAATGAAAACAGCAAAAAAAAAACTCCGCCGAAGCGGAGTTTTTTAGAGGTTAGCCTAGCTTAGCAGTTCTCAGAGAAGTACTTAATTGTTCTAACCATCTGAGAAGTGTAGCTGTTTTCATTGTCGTACCAAGAAACAACTTCAACCTGGTATGTGTCGTCGTCGATCTTGGAAACCATTGTCTGAGTGGCGTCGAACAATGAGCCGTAGCGCATGCCGATGATGTCGCTAGAAACGATTTCGTCCTCGTTGTAGCCGAATGACTCAGTGGCGGCGGCCTTCATGGCGGCGTTGATGGATTCCTTTGTAACGTCCTTGCCCTTAACTACGGCGAACAACAATGTTGTTGAGCCTGTGGGTGTCGGAACGCGCTGGGCAGAACCAATCAATTTTCCGTTCAACTCGGGGATTACAAGACCGATGGCCTTGGCGGCTCCTGTTGAGTTGGGAACGATGTTCTGGGCGCCGGCGCGAGAGCGGCGGAGGTCGCCTTTGCGCTGCGGTCCGTCCAAAATCATCTGGTCGCCAGTGTAGGCGTGGATTGTAGACATGATTCCAGACTGGATCGGGTACTTGTCGTTAAGAGCCTTGGCCATCGGGGCCAAGCAGTTTGTTGTGCAAGACGCGGCAGAGATGATGTTGTCGTTCTTTGTCAAAGTCTTGTGGTTTACATTGTAAACGATTGTGGGAAGGTCGTTTCCGGCAGGAGCTGAAATTACAACCTTGCGGGCGCCGGCCTTGATGTGGGCTTCTGACTTTTCCTTAGATGTGTAGAAACCTGTGCACTCAAGAACAACGTCAACCTTGTTGGCCGCCCAGGGGCAGTTGGCCGCGTCTTTCTCGGCGTAAATCTTGATTTCCTTTCCGTCAACGATGATTGAATCGTCTGTGGCTGAAACAGTGTGCTTGCCTTCGCCAATCTTTCCGCAGAAACCGCCCTGCGCTGTGTCATACTTCAAAAGGTGGGCGAGCATCTTGGGGCTTGTGAGGTCGTTGATAGCGACTACTTCATAACCTTTCGCGTCAAACATCTGGCGGAAAGCCAAACGGCCAATGCGGCCGAAACCATTGATAGCAACTCTAACGTCTGCCATATTGCATCTCCTAAAAAGAATTCTTTGCCATATAATATAGCGTTTTTGCGGACTTTGCGCAATACCTAAAGAAAATCGCCCGCAATTGACACGCGGCCCGCAAAAGCCTAAAATGGGCGGGTATGGTTAACGAAGAAAAAGTCAGGCAGGCTGTGGCCCTCTTTTTGGAGGGAATCGGCGAAAATCCCGAGCGCGAGGGGCTAAAAGAGACCCCCGGCAGGGTGGCCCGCGCCTGCAAGGAAATATTCGGCGGCTACGAGCAAAATCCCACGGAAATTCTCTTAAAGCGCTTTGATTCTTCCGCCAGCGACTTGGTGATAGAAAAAGACATTCAATTTTATTCGATGTGCGAGCATCACTTGCTGCCCTTTTACGGAAAAGTCGCCATTGGCTACGTTCCCGACGGAAAAGTGTTGGGCCTTAGCAAATTGGTTCGCTTGGTCAACGCCTTTTCCCGCCGCGCGCAAATTCAGGAAAACTTGACCGAGCAAATCGCCGACGCGCTTATGGAAAACTTGGACGCCAAGGGCGTCATTGTCTATGTTCTGGCGGAACACATGTGCATGTCCATGCGCGGCGTCAACCGGCCCGGAACGCAAACCAGTTCCCTTTCGCATCGCGGCTTGTTGAGCCAAGACAAGAGCCTTCGCGACGCTTTTTTTGAACGGATCAAGCTGTGAAAGTAATCCTTTACATGGCCGTTTCGATTGACGGAATCGCGGCGCTTGACGAAAAGACTGGAATCGAGCGCTACGGCTCAAGCGAAGACCGTGACTTTTTTTTGGCCGGCGCGAAGGCTTGCGACGCCGTGATTATGGGAAAGAACACCGCGGCCTCTTTTAAGGTTTACGGACTTCCAAACTTTGTCCTGACCCACGACAAAAATTTTTCGCAAGCCCAAAAACCGGCCGGCGCGGACGGAGCGAAAGCCCAAGACGGGCGCGGCTTTGAGCGCGATGGGTCATGCTCGCGCTTGACGCGGGCATCTTTTTGCGAGCGCGTTTGCCTTTCAGGCGAGCCGCAGGAAATATGCGCCGCTCTTGAGGCGCGGGGAATAAAAAAAGCCGCGCTTTTGGGCGGCCCCTCCACCAACTTGCTTTTTTTGCGCGCCGGCCTTGTCGACGAAATTTTTTTGACAGTGGAGCCGGTGACGCTTGGCCAAGGAATTCGCTTTTTAAGCGAGCCGCTCGAAAGCCGCTGGACCTTGGCCGACACAAAGGTGTTGAACGCTCGCGGCTCAATCGTTCTCCATTATGTGGCGTCCGCTCGAAAGAATGGTTGAGCTTTTGCGCATGAAAATGCGAGCGGGCGTTACATTAAGGCGGAAAAATCTTGCGCGGACTAAAATTCTGTGATAGAATGGTAGAATATGGAAATTAAACAGACAAAAGACGGAAACAAATTGACAATCGCCCTTGAAGGACGCTTGGACACAATGACCGCGCCCGATTTGGAAGGCGCTCTTGAGAAAGCCCTCGACGGCGTGAACGAGTTGGTGTTTGACTTTGGCCAATTGCAGTACATTTCTTCGGCGGGCCTTCGCATTTTGCTTTCCACTCAGAAAAAAATCGGAGCCGCCGGCGGCTCGATGAAGTTGGTCGGCGTGAACGATTCCGTAAAGGAAGTTTTTGAAGTCACCGGCTTTATAAACATTCTTTCCATTGAATAGTTTGAAAGAAAAAAAGAATTTTCGTCTCGCGCGGCTGGCCTTGCTATTGCCTTTGGCTTTTTTGTCCTGTGTGTCGCAAAGGAATTGGATTCCGGAGCCTTTGCCAAGGCAAAGCGGCGAGCCGAGGATGAAGGGCGTCTGGGTGGCCGCGATAAGCGGAGACTTTCCTAGAAAAAAAACTTTGGACGCGCTTTCCTTGGCCGCTGACTGCGACTTTGTGGTGGACGAATGCGCAAGGCTTGGCTTTAACGCAATTTTTTTTCAAGTCAGGCCGTCGGCGGACGCCCTTTACAATTCAAAAATTTTTCCTTGGAGCGCTTGGCTCACAGGCCAGGAAGGAAAGGCTCCCGACGGCGGCTTTGACCCCTTGGCGTATTTTTGCGAGGCCGCCCGCAAAAAAAACATCGCGCTCCACGCTTGGATAAACCCTTACCGCATAAAGGCAAAGAAGGGGCAAAGCCTTTCGGAGCTTATGGAAACGCGGCCGGCCCTTAAGCCGCTAAAAAAATTCATTCTGCCTTCTTCCGACGGAAACTTTTACTTGGATCCCGGCGAGCCTCGCGTCCGCTCCTTGATATTGAAGGGCGCGGAGGAAATCCTAAAAAACTACGACGTGGCCGGCCTTCACCTTGACGACTACTTTTATCCGCAAAGCGGCGTTGACGACTCTATTTCCTACAAAAAATACGGCGGCGGCGACAGCCTGGAAGATTATAGAAGGAAAAGCGTAAATTCCCTGATAAAGTCCCTTTGCGAGCTTGTTCGTTCCCAAAAAAAAGACCTGCTCTTTGGCGTGTCTCCCTTTGGCATATGGGGGAACAAGAGCCAAAGCAATCCCTACGGTTCCGACACCCGGGGAACGGAGTCATACGCGGCGCATTTTGCCGATTCGATTGAATGGATAAAAAACGGCTGGCTTGACTACATTGTTCCGCAAGTGTATTGGGAAAAAGGACACAAGGCCGCCGACTACAAGACTTTGGCGCTTTGGTGGAACGACGCTCTGGAAGGAAGCGCAACCAAGCTATACATGGGAATGGCCGACTACAAGGCCGCGGCCGCCTTGGGCGACCCAAACAGCCCTTGGCGCGACGGCGAAGAGCTTTTGGAGCAGATGGAAGTTAACAAGGCGCTAAAAAACGTTTCTGGCGAAATTCACTTTAACTTTGGCGCTGCGGAAAAACTTGCAAATAACGGATTCTTGCTGTATAATTAAAAGGATATGGCGAAAATTACAGTTTCCGCGACGCGCGAAAGCATTCCTCAAGTGGCGGCCTTTGTGGAGGGCGAGCTTGAAAAGCTTTCTTGTCCGATGAAGGAACTTGCTCAAATAAACATCGCGGTTGACGAATTGTATTCCAACATTGTGAACTACGCTTACAAAGGCGGCGAAGGGGAGGCCAGCGTTTCTGTGCAAGGCTTGTCTCCAAATTCCGTCCGCGTGACTTTTGAGGATTCCGGCGTTCCGTACAATCCGCTGGCAAAGCCGGATCCCGACGTGACTCTTGGCGCCGAAGAAAGGCAAATCGGCGGCCTTGGAATTTTCATAGTGAAAAAAACGATGGACGCGATGGAATATAAATTTGAAGGCGGAAAAAACATTCTTGCGATAACAAAAAAGTGGGGGTGAATTTTATGGACCAATTTGAAATGGATGGCGGCTTTGACGGGGGCGTCCACAACGAGGAATATTTTTACATTCACGGAAATGACGTGTATTCCACGCAAAGCCTTTTGGCCAGCCTTGGCGTAAAGCAAGAAAAGTCGGTCTATAAGAATTCCTCCAATGACTTTGTCCGCTGGCCCTTTAGCGCCGGCGAATTTTTTGAGGCCGTTTCTTCCGCTCCGCTTGAAGGCTCCGACTTGGAGGCCCTTTTGCAGGAAGGGGACAAAATCGAGCTTGAAAAAATCAATTCCGAAATCAAGGGCTACAAGGATTCCGCGAGCACCGTGGAAAACCAAGACCGCATAAAGGAACTGAGGGCGCGGAAAAAAGAGCTGCTTTCAAAGGCGGCGGTCAGGGCGGGAAGCTCCGACGTTTCCATCTATTACAAGACATTTGTGCAAATCAACGACAGCAAGATGGTGGAAGAAAAGCTTCCGCAGTTCAAGGACGTCCGCTGGCCCTACAAGGAACAAATGCCTTACTTTGCCGCCGGCCTGGAAGACTTTGCCGCCGCCGTCGCGCGCGGGGAGCCGACCGCGATAACCGGCGGCCCCTGCTTTTTTGGCGAGCACGAAGTGGACATGGTTTGGACTTTAAAGGACGGCTCAAAAAAAGTTTACGACTTCACCACCCGCCGCCGGAGCGCGGGCGACAAAATTTCATTGGAGGCCGAATTCACCAAGCAAAACGCGCGCGAAGTCTTGGACGTTTCGTTTGAAAGCCACAAGAGCCTTTTGACCACCGAGGAATACGACAGCGTCCTTTACTTGTTTGAGTTGGCCCATGCCACTAACAGCGCGCTCACGCTTCCAATTGTGGACGCCTCTTACCAAAAGTATTTGGACGCGATGTTGGAGCCGCTTTCGATTGAGCTTAGAGTCCGCGCAAGAAAAAATTTCCGCAAAATGGCCAAGCCCATAATAGACATGTACCGCGAGCTTTTTGAATTCTTCAAGCAAAAATATCCAGACGTCAAGTGCGAGATTATGACGGGCGAAGACCGCGAGCTTTTGTCGCTCTACTACCGCAAGCGCGAGGAATACATAGAAAAGCCTTCGACAAAAAGAATAATTTCTGGAATAAAAGAAAAGATTGAGTCGGTCAAGGACTACATCACGCTTCCGGCCTTGCCCTTTTATTTTTGGGGAATAAAGAACATTCTGGAAGTGGACTACCTTGGCGAGACCGACTCCTTTTGGAAGTGCCGCAAAATGCACAAGGGCGTGATGAACCTTAGCGCGCTTTTGTATCCGATAAAGATGAGCGCCGACGGCTGGCGGACGATTTTTTCGACCGAACTGCAATACAAGGAATACATAGAGAGGAAGGACTATGGCAAGCGCTAAAAAAAAGCTTTCCTTGCTGGTTCTTTTTGCCGCGGCGGTTTGCCTTGGAAGCCTTTGCTTTTTTAACAAGGACGCGATTGAATTTCCTTTGACTGACGTTGTGGCGCTTGACGCCCCTTACATCGTCCGCGATTACGGAGAAAGCCGCTACATTTTGGACAAGCAGCGCGCGCGCATTGTGGTCGTTGACAAGCAAAGCAATGTCGTCCGCCATGTTTTGCCAAGCGGCGAAAAGGAAGGCGACACTTTTTATTACGCCGACGACTTTATGGTTGACAAGAACGGCTTTGTTTTTGTCAAGGAAGGCGCTTGGGACGGAAACAGAATCGCGCGCGAGGCCGTTTTGGTTTACGACGCGGCCGGCCGCTACGATTCAACTTATTTGGACTGGCGCTACAGCGAGATGGTCAACAAGCACAAGGTCATGCTTTTGGGCGTTGAAGACGGAACTATAAAATACGCGGTCAAGAATCCCAACAATGTAGTTGTCGCAAGCTACGACTATGTGAACCAAGTGAAGTCCCAGCAAAGAATTCCGTTCAGGAACGCGTTTGACTTTGTGGCCGACATGACCTTGGGCAAAGACGGAAGAATTTATTTGCTGGAAAAGGCCGGCCGCATTTTTAGGCTTGGAAAATACCGCGGGATTTTTGAGCCGATTTATACGGCTGGAGCCGACGAGTTCCCCAACTGGATGGAGCCTTCCGACAACGGAAATCTTTTGTTTTCCGACTTGTATTCCGACAGCGTTGTAGAGCTGAATTTGGCTAACGGAGAAAAGCGCCTTGCGATGGAAAATTCCGGGGCTGTGACAGTTCCGCCTGTTCCCTTTGGAGAGCTGAAAGACCCCGTGAAAAATCCCGAGACTGTCAGGAAGCAAAGGCTGCTTTTGCTTTGCGCCGCGCTCTTTTTGGCGCTCGTGGCCTTTTTTGTGTTTTACGCCTTGCTTTTGTTTTTTAGGAGCAAAATGCATGTTATCCAGCGCATAACGGTTTACATTGTCTTGATTGTCATGGGCGTTGCCGGAACGATAACATACAAGCTTACCGGCGAATTTTCAAAAGTGATGCGCGTTCAAATTTTGTCGCAAATGGAAAACATGGCCTATTCTGTGGCCAACACGATTCGTCCCGCCACGCTTGACTCGATTGACAGCGCCCAAGATTTCGCCTCGCCGGCCTATCGTCAAATGATAGAGGACATGAAGAGCGTGATTGATCCCAGCTTGGACATCAACAAAAACGTTTACTGCGACGTGTTCAAATACGACGAAAAGCGCGGCGCCTACGCTTGCGCCTATCTTGACCAGGCGATTGGAACTTACTTTCCGTTGACCGCCGGCGAGGCTGAAGAAATAAAGGAAATTTACAGGACCGCGCGCGCCGTCCGCTCAAGCAAGGACGACACTTCGGCTTCATACACTTACGTTTCGGTTCCTGTCGTGAACGACTTGGGAATGGTGCGCGGCGTTGTTTCGGTTATGACAGAAAATTTCATGCTGACCGACCAAATAAATTCGATGAAAAAAAGCGTTTTGCTTGGAATCGTGGTCACGCTGATTTTTGTCTGGCTTGCGATGGGCGAGCTTTTGTCTTACATTTTGTCAAAGTCCCAGGCGCAAATGGACGCGCAGTCAAAAGCCGCGCTCGGCGAAAAAGTTGAAAAGGTCTTTCCGTATTATTACATTCGCATAATGGTCTTCGCGCTTTTTGCGGCCTACAACATGACCACGACTTTCTTGCCGATGGTTGTGGCCAAGGGCGCGATGGAGTCTTTGGGCGAAGGGTCGGGAAACTTTTTCGCGGCGCTTCCGATTTCGGTCAACCTTTTCATCATCGGCTTGATGGCGCTTTTTTGCGAGGGCATGATAAGGAAGGCCGGCTGCAAAAAAATCGTCGCTCTTGGCGCGGCGCTTTCGGCTGTGAGCAACCTTATTGTTTTCTTGGCGCCATTTTCATACGCGCTCTTGTTCTTCGCGCTTTTGATTGACGGCGTTGGCGTGGGCCTTACGACAAACTCAATGTATTTGATGGTGTCTCAAATTCCCGACGCGAAGAACAGGACGTCCGGCTACGCCGCCTACAACGCCGCGCAAGTTTCGGGCATCAATTTTGGAATGATGTGCGGCGCGGCTTTGGCTTCTAGCATAGGCCGCAGGGCCATATTCCCGCTTGTGTCCGTGATGTGGCTTGTTTCCGCGCTTTTGTTCTTCGCGCTTTACAGAACTTTGGGCCTTGGCTCAGTTCAGCCTGGAGAAAAAAATTTGTCAAAAAAAAGGGCCGGGGCGGCGCGCATTTTGTCGTTCTTGCGCCAGCGCCGGGTTTGGTCTTTCATTTTGTTCATACAGGCTCCCTTTGCCTTGATGGGAAGCTTTGTCTATTATTACTTGCCGCTTTATTCCGACGCGAACGGCTTGAGCGAAGTCATGGTGGCCGTATTGATGATGCTTTATTCGATGTTCGCGATTTACTTGGGAGGCGGATTGACAAAGTGGGTCATCCAAAAGACGGGGCCTGTAAGCCCTTACGCCGCAATAATTTTGAGCGCGGCGGGCGTTGTGGTTTACGCGGCCATGGGAAACTTTGCGGGGCTTCTCGCGGCGATTTTTGTCCTTGGCTTGGCGAACGGCTTTGGCCGCTCGGTCCAACAGGCGCAGTTTTCTATGCTGGACGAATGCGAAAAATACGGCGTTCCCGACGCGATGGGAATCTTCAATTTCACGGACTTCATCGGCCAGTCGTTTGGACCGGCGGTCATGGGAATTGTTTTTCTTTCAAAATCACTTTTCACTTCCACGGCCGCCTTCGCGATTCTTTTGCTCTTGGTGAGCGCGGCTCATCTTGTCTTGAATTTTACAATGAGGAAAAAATAATTGAACAAAACGGAAAAAATCATTGCTTTGGAGAAACTTATGGAAAAGACAAAAAAGAAATTGAGCAGAAGCCTTTCGCTCGCGGTTGAAATTTTCACCGTCCTGCTTTCAATATGCCTTGGAATTGTGGGCTACAAAACTTACCACAAGGGAATGATTCAAAAGTACAAGGAATATGAGCGGACGATATTGAAGCTGGTCTCCCAAAAAATTGACTGGGACGGCGTTGAAGAGGCGATTGCGAGCGGAAAGGAAAACGCGGCTCACAAGGCCCTTAGCGAACGCCTTGATTTTGTGAAAAGCAATTCCGAAATCGCATGGCTTTACCTTATCGAGCCGCTTAACGACAGTTCCGTCAACAACATGAAATATATTTGCACCGGCAACACACAAAAGGACTACGCGGACGGAATGACAGACCGCTTGGGCGACTTGACCGGAAACGAATTTCCCGCCGACGTGGCCAAGCAGTACTTGGACTTTTTTAAGAACAGCGCGCCCGGAGAATATTGGTATTACCCCAACAAGACCGAATGGGGAAGCGTTTACACGACTTCAATCGTAGTCCGCAATTCCGCCGGAAAGGCTCTTGGCGTTATGAGCGTCGACATCAATATGTTCGACATTGACGCGACGATGCGCATTTATCCTGTGAGCATTCTTTTGGCCGGCCTTGTCTTTGCCGCCGCCTTTGTCTTGATTTTGATTCTTTGGCTAAACCGCCGCGTAATCCATCCGCTAAAGAGCCTTCAAAATTCCGCCGTTGACTTTGTCTCAAAAGCGACCGGCGACGACGTTGAAAGCCTCAACTTTAAGGATCCGCGCATCAACACCCAGGACGAAATCCAAAGCCTTTCTTCCGCGCTTGTCACGATGGCAAGCGAGACAAAGGAATACATGCAAAAGTTGATCCACGAGACAAGCGAGCGCGAGCGAATTTCCGCCGACCTCAATGTGGCAACGCAAATCCAAAGCGACATGCTTCCGCATGAATTTCCGCAGCGGGAAGATTTTGTGCTTTACGCTACGATGAATCCAGCCAAGGAAGTCGGCGGAGACTTCTACGACTTTTTCTTCATCGACGACAATCACTTGGCGCTTGTCATCGCCGACGTTTCGGGAAAGGGAGTTCCGGCCGCTCTCTTTATGGTCATCGCAAAGACAATCATCAAGAACAGGGCGCTTTCTGAAAAAGCGCTTTCGCCTGCGCAAATTTTGCATGAGGCCAACGACCAGCTTTGCGAAGGAAACGACGCCGGCCTTTTTGTGACCGCTTGGATGGGCATTTTGGACTTGAACACAGGATTCGTGACTGCCGCCAACGCCGGCCACGAGTTCCCTGCCGTCCGCCAGCCAGGAAAGGACTTTGAGCTTGTCAAGGACAAGCACGGCCTTGTCTTGGCCGGAATCGAAGGCTCGACATACACCGACTATGAAATCGCGCTTGAAAAAGGCGCCACGCTTTTTGTCTACACCGACGGCGTTCCCGAGGCGACCAACGCCGCGAACGAGCTATTTGAATTTGAACGGACTGTCAAGGCGCTCAACGTGAATCCCGCCGCCGAGCCAAAGGATTTGCTTGGCATTGTTCGCGGCGAAGTTGACAAGTTTGTGGGCGAGGCGCCGCAGTTTGACGACCTTACGATGCTCGCGATAAAATTCAACGGCAGGAAGTAAAATGAGCCCGCTCGTTTCTTTTATAGTCCGCCGCTTTGTCACGATGCTGGCGCTGCTTTTTTTGCTGGGCCTCGCGATGTTCGGCTTGATGGAACTGGCTCCCGGCGACATCGTTGACCAAATGATGACCCAGCAAATAATGGCAGGAGCCGCGGGCGAGGGAGGGGGAAAGGCCGGCGCCAAAAATTCCGCGAGCGACAGCAAGTTTCAAGAAGAGCAAATGGCCGCCTTGCGCGCCGAGCTTGGAATCGACAAGCCCTTTTACATCCAATACGCCAAGTGGCTAAAGCGCGTTTTTGTGAACCACGATTTGGGGGTAAGCCTTATTTCCCGCGCCCCGGTCGGCTTTTTGATCCGCTCGCGTTTGTGGAATTCGCTTTTGCTGAATTTAATTTCGCTTGTCCTTATAACGACCGCGAGCTTTGCGCTTGGCGTTTATTTTTCCAGCAAGGCCGGAAGCCGTCTTGACGTTGGCGTGACTTTTTTCGCGCTTTTCTTCAACGCTTTTCCGGGAATGTTGCTTTTGATTTTGCTTCAGCTTTTCGCGAGCGTCACGCGCCTTTTTCCGGTAACGGCCTATCCGGACTTTCCTTTTGACGCCTCTCCGGCGAAGTTTGTCTTTAGCTATGGCCGCCATGTTTTTCTTCCCTTGCTCGCGGCCTTTTTGGGCGGGGCAGGCGGAACGATGCGCATGATTCGCGCTACGATGCTTGACCAGATGGGCTTGCCTTACATCTTTGCCCTGCGCGCGCGCGGCATAAGCGAGAGGCGCGTTTACTTTAACCACGCCTTTAGGAACACGCTCAACCCTTACATCACCGGAAGCGCCAACTTGCTGGCCGGCCTCTTTAGCGGCTCTCTTGTTTTGGAAATCATCTTTGCCTATCCGGGCATAGGACGGCTGATGTACGACGCGGTTTTGCAGCAGGACATCAATTTGGTTTTGGCGGACGAAATGTTCATCTCCGCGCTTGTCTTGATTGGAATGTTGGCCAGCGACATTTGCTTGGCGCTGGTGGATCCGCGCATTCGCTACGGAGCGGAGGGCTAAGGCTGTGGCTGAAATTCTTTTAAGCCAAAGAGGCGCGCGATGAAAAAGTTTTTTGCTTATATCAAGACAAGGCCGCTCGCGCTCGCTTCTGTGATCATTTTGGCGCTTTTGTATCTTGCGATGATTTTCGCGGACTTTGTGGCGCCCTATCCGGCCACGCGGACTTTTGAGAAGAACACGTTCCACCCGGCAAATTTGCGCGTCACAAAAAACGGCCTTGTCGCAAAAGAAGCCAAGACAATAAGCATGATTAACTGGAAATACGCTTTTGTTAAAGGGGCGGAACACAAGGTCCGTTTTTTTGCCAAGGGCTTTCCTTATAAATTGTTCGGCCTTATTCCATGCGACCGCCACTTGTTTGGAACAAACGGCGCGTATCCCGTTTATCTTTTGGGCGCCGACAACTTGGGCCGCGACATGTTCAGCCGAATGGTTTACGGAAGCCGCATCTCCCTTACAATCGGCTTTGTGGCCACAGCGGTGAGCCTTTTGCTTGCGATAATCTTTGGAGGCGCCGCCGGCTACTACGGCGGAAAGACCGACTGGGCCATCATGCGCTTCGCCGAATTTTTTATGCTTGTTCCGTCGCTATACTTGATTTTGTTTTTGCGCTCCTTGCTCAATTCCAAGCTGGACAGCGGAACAAGCTACATGATAATAACGATGATACTTTCGCTTGTTGGCTGGCCCGGCAGCGCTCGGACGATTCGCGGCATGGTGCACGCGATCAAGCGCGAAGATTTTGTCCAAAACGCCGCGCTGGAAAGCGTTCCCGACCTTGCGATAATCTTTAGGCACATCATTCCGCAATTGTCGAGCCTTTTGATTGTAAGCGCGGCTCTTAGCGTTCCCGCTTTTATAATGAGCGAGACGACGCTTTCTTATTTGGGCTTGGGAATCGCCGACCCCGCCGTAAGCTGGGGAAGCATGATAAACCGCGAGATTTCGACGCTCTCAAACCTTAGCCGCTACCCCTGGCTTTTGAACCCGGTTTGGCTTTTGCTTGCAACGACGCTGGCCTTTAACTTTTTGGCCGACGCGCTCCGCGACTACTACGACCCCTACCACGCCGTCTTCCCCACGTGGAAGAGAAAGAAGGCGTTGAAAGACGCGGAAAAAAATCGTGCGCAAGACCAAGACGCCGCCGAACAAAAATCGGACGCAAGCCCAAGAAGCGCGGGCCAAGAAGAATCGTTTGAAAGCAAAAAAAACGGGGCGCCAGCCGACGCGCTGCTTGTGGTCCAAGACTTGCGCGTTGGTTTTGAAAGCCTTGACCAAAAGGCGGGCTTGACCCGCGCGGTTCGCGGAATAAGCTATTATGTCAAGCGCGGTGAAATCCTTGGAATCGTCGGCGAGTCGGGAAGCGGAAAGTCAGTCAGCACTACCGCGATTCCGGGCTTGCTTCCGGCCAACGCGCGCGTGTCGGGAAAAATATTTTTTGACGGAACGGAGCTCACCGCGCTAAGCCAAAAGGAGCTTCGTCCCTATCGCGGAAAAAGAATCGCCCTCATATTGCAGGAGCCGGGCCGCTCCTTTGACCCGCTTCAAAACATCGGAAGCGTTTTCTTTGAGCTTTACAGGAACACCGAGCCAAAAATCAACCGCAAGGAGAGCGACAGCCGCGCGGCGAAAATCTTGGGCGAGGTTGGCCTTCCAGATCCGCAAAAAAGATTGAGGAACTATCCCCACCAATTTTCTGGCGGCCAATTGCAAAGAATCGGAATCGCGCTTGCCTTGGCGCAAAACGCAGAGCTTTTGATCGCCGACGAGCCTACGACCGCGCTTGACGTCACTATCCAAGCGCAAATCGTTAGCCTTCTTTTGGACTTAAAAAAGAAGCGGGGCCTTTCGATAATTTTCATCTCGCACAACATCGACTTGGTTTCGCAAATTTCTGACCGGATGATTGTCATGTACGGCGGAAAAATAATGGAGCAGGGGAGCGCGGCGGACATTAGCCAGCGGCCAAAAAATCCCTACACGCAGGCCTTGCTCGAAGCGCTTCCAAAATTTGGAACAAGCTACACCGAGCGAAAATTGCTTTCGATTCCGGGAAGCGTCGTCGATCCAAAAAATCCGCCTTCGGGCTGCCCCTTTGAACCGCGCTGCTCTTTTGCAAAGGCGGAATGCAAGGCGCAAAATTATTCTTGCTGGAAAGAAGCGGAGGCCGCAAAATGAGCGAACTGTTGCAAGACCAAAACGCCGCGAACCAGAATCTTTCGCAAGGTCAAGAAGGCCGCCCGCTTATCTTGAGCGCGCAAAACTTGTTCAAAAGCTTTGACTTGGAGGCCGGCTTCTTTGCCAAAAAAGGCCAGTTGGTTTACGCCGTCAACGACGTTTCGTTTGACTTGCGCCGAGGCGAAACTTTGGGAATCGTCGGCGAGTCAGGCTGCGGAAAAAGCACCACAGCGCGCATGCTTGTTCGCATGTACGAGCCGACCGCTGGCCGCGTTTTGTATTACCCGAAAACTGCGGCAAGCCCAGAAAGCGGCGGCAGTTTTGGTCTTTCAAACAATAACGGTTTGCAAGCCCAAGAAGGCGCGGGCGGCGGCCTTTCCGGCCAGGAATCCGTTCCACCGCAAAACATATTTGACTACAAAAAAAAGGCGCTCTCGGAATACAGGCGGCGCGTAAAATACATTTTCCAGGACCCCGCGCGTTCCCTAAATCCTAGAATGACAACGCTGTCCGTTCTTACCGACGCCTTTAAGTTTTCGCCGAAAAAGATCGGCGCGGAAGAATTGCGAGAGCGCGCAAAAAAAGTTTTTGCAGAGGTGGGGCTTGCCGAGCGCCACTTGGAAAAGCGCCCGTCGGAATTTTCCGGCGGCCAGCGCCAGCGCGTTTCAATCGCCCGCGCCTTGATAATGGATCCCGAGCTTTTGATTTGCGACGAAGTCGTAAGCGCTCTTGACGTTTCGATACAAGGACAAATATTGAACTTGCTTCAAGACCTGCGCGCTAAAAAGAACCTTTCGTTTGTCTTTATCACGCACGACCTAAAAGTGGCCGGCTGGTTTTGCGACCGCATCGCCGTCATGTACCGCGGCGCGATTGTTGAAGAAGCTCCGGCGGCCACCTTGTTCCAAAATGCCCGCCACCCCTACACAAAGCTTTTGTTTGACGGCGCGCAAGGAAAGGCGCAAAGTTCCAGCGTGGAAGTGACCAGCGTTTTGTCCAAAGAAAACGGCTGCCCCTTTGCCCACCGCTGCCCTTACGCCAAGGCGGAATGTTCCGCCGCGCTCCCGCCATTACGGGATGTGGCCGACGGGCATAGGGTTAGGTGCGTGAGGGGGTGAAGTAGATAAATTGAATATTTAGTTTTTGAAAAACTCGCCGCCGCCAAAGTCTTTCCATGTTTTGTACATGTTTAGATAATTCTCTTTGATGAATTTTTGGATTTTGGAAATTTGCGAGTCGCTCAAGTCTCCGCGTTCTCCGCTATTTTTTTCAACTCTTTTTCAGGCATATTCTATTTTCACCTCTTTTATCGGGGCAAGGAATTTTTTTTTGTCCATGTAAAGGCCTTCAAGAACTGGAGTCAAATCGATGTACTCTTCTATTTCTTCTTTTTTTTGCTTGTACTTTGCAAGAACTTCTATGTAGCCTTTGTCCCAAAGCAAAATCTTTGTATAGCGTTCAAGGCCGTTGCAAGTGCGAAAAGTGAGAGTTTTTCCGCCAAAAGAGAACGTTGTGTATTTGTCAAAACTGCTTAAAACAGCGGTTTTATTTTTCTTCATATCCTCATTTTATCACAAAAGACAAAAAATAGCCACAGTTTTTTTTTCTTATACCTTCACTTCGTTCACGCGCCTTCGTCTTTCCTTCCAGTCGTCCACAAGTTCCTTGGGCTCGATTGGCCAAGCCTCGCCGGCCCATTTCCAAACCCAGCTTTGGATTGCAAAAAGCTGGTTGCTTGTAAAAGACAAAATTATTCCGTCACCGTCGGGGCCTGGATTTTTTTTGTCGGGAGTGATAGATTGATTTTCGCCCCAGACGCGGTTTTTTGAGACGCGCGCCGCGTAGCCGTGCAAGTGAATTTTGTAGTCAAGCTTTGTGTCGTGGCACATGCAGCCAAAGGAGCCCATCGTCATTTTTCTAAAGTCGTAGTCCTTTGGCAGTCTAAAGACTTCTTTTGTAAGCTGAATGTTTTTCATTTCGCTGAGCGAATAGCGGCGCCTTCCGTTTTTTATCACGTCAAGCGCGTGCAAGTTCCAGTTGCCGTTGTCGTAAATCAGTTGCCAGGGCTGGACGCGGCGCTTTTTGGGCTTTGTGTCTGTGAGCGACTTGTAGTCAAAGGTGATGACAAGATTTTCTTGCAGGGCCTTGTCGATGAGCCGCCACGTTTCTGCCGGAATGTCCTTGTTTGGCGCGCCGACAAAAATGATTCTGTCGTTTTCGGGCTTTTTGTTTATCTTGATGTTTTCTATGGAAAGGTCGCGGCTTTCGATTGCGAGCGATTCAAAAACTTCCTGCGCTTCCTTGTAAAGCGGATTTCCCTTTACCCTGTCCATCAGCGTCTTTATCAGGCGCGCGGCCTTTGCTGCGTTTTCGTCAGTGTAAAAGCGGGGGAGCCGGTATTTTGGGTCTGTGTAAAAGTAGCCGTTGGTCTCAAAGTCGGTGTCAATCGGCGCTTGGTATTTTTCTTGCAGTTCCTCTATGTCGCGGAAAAACGACGTTCGGCTTGTCTGAATTCCGTATTCAGTTTTCAGTTCCGAGATGATTTGATTCCATTTTAGCTTTCGGCCAGAAGCGATTATTTGGTCAATCGCCTGGTATCGCTTGGCTTTTTCGGTAAAGTCTATTGCCATAGGGGCTCCTTGTTGGCATTATGCACTATTTCCGTTCCCGTGACTTGGGAATGGACATGGGCTATATTATACGGTATAAGGCTGAATTGTCAAGGAGGCATTATGAACGGTTTTTATTCGCTCTATGGAAGTCAAAAGTTATGCGCGATGCCGACTTCCATTCAAAGTTTTCTGCGCGAAAAAATAAAGGCCTCTGACTTTCTTGTCGCGGACTACAAGGGCATTCATAGGCTTATCGGACTACAGTTTTTGTCCTTTTTTGCGTTCAGACGCAGAGCTTGCCAGCGGAATACAAATCCATCGCAACGGATCCATCTATATAAAAGGGCATGCGCTGCCCGTTCGTCCAAAACTTTCAGATTTACCGGAACTTTTGGGCGAGCCGGACAATAAGGAGGGTGAACAAAGCTTTTACAGGTTGAAAGTCTCTTTTTGGGCTGATTGGGGTTTGTACGCCTTTTCGCGCCTTTGCAAAGGAAAATATCTTGTGGCGATTGACCTTTTTGTCAAAGAGCAAAATTATTGCTGTCCGCTTAAGTTCCATTTGGCTTCAATCGCCGAAATTTCTTTTTGCGGAAAGCCTATTGAAAGCGCGGGGCCATTTAGCCTTGAAAGGCGGGCGGGAAATTTTTATACAAGAATTTGGACGCTGGATGGAAATCATGAGGTTGTTTCAGATCGTTCAAAAAAAATGAGATTGTGGAATTGCATTTTGAATTTGGGCGTTTAGATAACAGCAAGTAGGGGCGGGCGTTACGGCAAGGAAGTTATCCACTGGCTCGCTCACGCGAGCTGTCGTTCCCGTGACTTGGGAATGGGTATGGATTATATTTGGTATTGTCGGAAAATCGACAGGAGGTTTTTGTATGAAAAAGGTTGTTGTTCTTTTTTCTGGTTGTTTGTCTTTGGCGTTTGCATTTTTTTGCGCGGGCTGCGCGAGCGCTCCCAAGGTGAACGAAATTTCCGGCCCTACGGAAATAATCGAGCACAAAGGAACAGCGTTTGGCGTTGCCCAGCCTGAATGGGTGGGCGTGGTGCTTGGCACGCCAAATCAAAAAACTTTGAGCAAGGCGCTGGGGATCAACAAGCATATTTGGGTCGTTTCAAAAAGCGGCCCCAATCTTGATTTTGTAAAGACTTGGGCAGATCAAGTTGACGCCCGCGCGGAAATTGGCGCGTCCATCAAACAGGGGATTTCAGATTTTGTGGGTGGCCACGCACAGGGCGACAAGACCGATGTTGAGGAAACTGTCGAACGTTATTCAGCCCGCGCGTCAGCGGTTTCTGTCGCCGGCTTGAACAAAGAAACGGATTGGTGGGTTCTTGGCCGCACAAAGCTTCAAAAAAAGAATGACGTGGAGCCAAAATACACTTATATTGTCGTGTATTCAATGGACGAAGACATGTATTCAAAGCACATCAAGGAAGCGTTCAAAGGTGAAAATGACAAGGTTATCGACGACCTTATCAAATACCTTATGAACTACACGATGGTTGCGGCAAAAGACTAGAATGGTTTTGGCGGCGCGGCAGACAGTTTTTTTTTAGCGGGAGGCGAACATGAAAAAAATAATTCTTTTTGTTTGCGTTTTTCATCTTGCGCTTTGCTATGCCGCGCCGCCAAAATGGATGTTGGATGCGGAAAAACAATTTCCGCCGGAAAATTTCATAGCCGCTGTAGGAGAAGGCCTGTCTGAAAGTGCGGCGAAAAAAGCGGCGCTTGCGGAATTAAGCGCTTTTTTTGAGCAAAGCATAGCGACGAAAATCAACGCATGGCAGGAGTTCGCGGAAGGCAGTTCTAACAACTGTGAAAACGCGAATGTCATGCAAACTGTTCTTGCGGAGAGCCGCTCTGAGCTTTCTTGCGTTCGTTACGCTAAAAGTTATTTTGACAAGAGGCGGAACAGGTGGTCGGCTTGCGCTTACATCGTAAAGAAAGATGCGTGGAATGTTCTTGCGCAAAAGATTGACGTGGCCATGTCTGAATGCGAGGATGCGGGCAAGCTTGCGCGCTTGGAACCGCGAGCGCTTCAAAAAATCATTCTTTTGAACAAGGCCAAAAAATATTATGACGGCTTTTTTGGATTGTACAAGAACGCCCTTGTCATATATCCGGCGCGTTGCGAAGCATTCACCGCGTTCGCAAAAAGGTTCGCTCGCGATTTTAGCTTTTTGTCCACTCTAAAAAATAAAGCCACAATTACAGTTTTTGTGGTTGGCGATAAAGGTAATAAAATTCGCGTAAAAATCTTGGATTTGCTTTCGCAAAATGGAATCGCGGTCGCCTCCTTTGGCGGAATCTATGAGCTTCGCGCGAATGTTGATTGGAACCAAAGTAGATTTGACGGCGAACGCGGCGCGATTTATTCCAGCGTTCCCCAAATTGAAATTTCAATAAATGGAAAAGACGGAACGACAGTTTCTTTTGCTGGAAAATGTGAAAAGGTTTCCGCGTATAATTTGGAGACGCTGGAACGGCTGGCCTTGCATGGCTTGGAAACGCTTTTAGACGAGCGTTTTATTCTTGAATCTTTCAATTGAGTTTTGGAGGGCTTGTGAGAGCGAAAAACTTACTTTTTGTATTCCTTTCTCTTTTTTGCTTGAACGCGGCTCGCGCGCGGGAAGATATTGACAGCGTGATAAAAAAAGCCGCCTCTGACATAACCGAAAGATGTTCCGCAAAAACGGTTCTGGCTATTGATGATTTTGAAAGTCCCACGAAAAAACTGACTCTTTACGTTCGCGAGCAATTGGCCGACGCTATTTGCGAACAAAGCCGCGGAATGAAAATAGTTACCCGCGAGCGCATGGACAAAATTGAACGGGAGCTGCGGTTCCAGAATTCCGGCGTGGTCAACGAAAAGACAATTGTTTCGGCGGCGGAACGGCTTGGCGCCCGTTACATTCTTTTTGGAAAATTGGAAGAGTACAAAAGCGGCTGTTCTTTGCTTGTCAGAATGTTGGACGTAAAAACCGGCTCTTATCATTTTAGAAGAACGTATCAATTTCAATATTCGCAAAAGGCGGAACAGTTATTGGAACGTTCGTCGTCATTTAAAAAAACTTCGCTCGCGTTTTTTTGCGAGGCCAACAAAAATTCAATCGAATCAATCGCTCCGGCCGCAGGTCTTTCGTTTGACTATGCTTTTTTCCGAAAGTTTTCAGTTGGGGCCAAAATTGCCGTGAGCCATGACATTCACGAAAAAGAAAACAAAATTTTTGCCTTGGAAACATTGGCCGCGGCCCGCTGGTATTTTGCCTCTTTGAGAGGCGAGCCTGTCACCGGTTTTTTTGTCGAGGCGCAGGCGGGCGCCGCTTTTTTGCTAGTCAATTCTGAATTGCGTCCTAAATTTGACGGCGGCGCGGTGGTGGGCTGCCGTTTTGCTTTTGGCGGCTTTTATTTGGAGCCGGAAATTCGCTTTGGCTATCCGTATATTTTTGGCGCGGGAATCGCGGCGGGAATGAGATTTTAGCTTTGTGGAGGAACGTATGAAAAGATTTTTTGTTTGTGTTGCCGTTATTGCGGCGTTTTTGCTTTTTGTTTCTTGCGAAAATCCGCTGTTTGTGGAAGCGACGCGCCTTTACAAAGTGGATTTTGAAACGAACGGCGGCTCGTCAATTCTGTCCTGCAGGACTGATAAAATTGAAAGCGCTCCGACAACCCAAAAGGAAGGCGAGCGCTTCATGGGCTGGTATACCAATGCCGCCTTTGCCGGCGCGCAAATATCCTTTCCTTTCTCGCCCGCTGGCAACACGATTCTCTACGCAAAGTGGCTGAAAACTTATCATGTTCGCTTTGAGACAAATGGCGGAAGCGAAGTTCCTGATATGGACACGGACATAATAACCGACCCGCCGGCGTCAACAAAAGAAGGCTGGACGCTTTTAGGCTGGAGCGCGGATTCAGAATCAAAAAAACAAATTTCGTTTCCTTATGAATTGACGGAAGACGCAACATTGCGCGCGTTATGGACGGAAAGCTCAAACACGCTTTACAAAGTCGAACATTACAAGCAAAGTTTGTCCCTTGCGGAAGATTTTGAGTCTTATGAGTTTGCCGAATTTGAGACGCTTGCGGGAAAGACAAATTCTTTGACGCAAGCGCTTGCGAAAAAATATGAAGGCTTTGTCGCAAAAACTTTTTCGCAAGAAACAATTCGCGCCGACGGTTCGACCGTGGTGAAGATTTTGTATGACCGTGAAAAATACATTGTTGCCTTTAACGCCAACGGCGGAACGGGAACAATGAACGCGCAAGAATTTTATTACGGCGTTTCCAAAGCGTTAAAAGCGAACGCCTTTGAAAAACAGGATTGCGTTTTTACGGGATGGGCGACAACCGCTGACGGAGTTTCTCTCTATGGCGACGGCAATTCCTATTTTGCCAATGCGAACGCAACGCTATACGCTGTTTGGAGAGAAATAGAAAACGCAAGCTACAAGGTGGAGCATTGGAAGCAAACGGCGTTGCTGGACAGCTATGGACTTGCAAGCGACGGCGAGGAAACGCTTTTTGGAAAGCAAGGCGCTCAAACCGCAGCCGCCGCAAAATCATACGCGGGGTTTTCGTCAAAAGCTTTTTCCCAAAAGACAATCGACGCCGACGGTTCGACTGTTGTGAAAATTTATTACGACCGCGAAAAATACGCTGTCTCATTTAACGGCAACGGAGCAAGCGGCGACATGCCTTGCCAAGATTTTTATTACGGCGTTTCACAAGCGCTAAGCGCCAACGCGTTTGAAAAACCTGGCTACAGTTTTGACGGTTGGACGGAATCTGCCGACGGTGAAATTCTTTATCAAGACGGCCAGAACGTGACGGTGAATGGAGCGAAAACGCTTTACGCAAAGTGGTTTTACGGTGTGGCAGCGACAAATGAAACTGTAAAGAATTTAAATCTAACAAGCCTTTTTGATTCTTGCGTTGTTAAAATTAGCGGCGAGATTTCCAATTCAACCCTGGAGGCTTTGGCGCAAAAAATTGCGCTGGCGAACAAAGACATCACGCTTGACTTGTCAAAAAGCCGCGGTCTTGTGGCTGTAAGCCCGACAAGCGAAAATGAATCTGTTTTTAAGGATTGCGCGAAGTTAAAGTCCGTGCTTTTGCCAGATGGACTTTCCACTATAGGTAGTTATGCGTTTAAGAATTGCGCGATTTCTTCTGTATATATTCCGCCAAGCGTCAAAACAATTGGATCAAGGGCGTTTTATAGATGCAAAAATATTGATTCTATAAAAATGGATGGGGTTGAAACAATAGGGGATTCCTGTTTTTATGCTTGCAAAGCTTTGACGAATGTGTCAATAAAGAATGCAAAAGCCGTCGGCAACTACGCTTTCGCTTATTGCGACAGCTTGAAGACCGCTTGCCTTGAAGATATTCAAGAGGTGGGAGGCTGTTCTTTTTGCAATGATGTGAATCTTGAGTCTGTTGTTCTTGCAAATGTTAATTCCATCGGAATTCGCGCGTTTTCAAAAGATGAAAAAATGAGCCGGATTTCAATGACGAATGTCAACGAAATCCGCGATTTTGCTTTTGAAAAATGCGCAAACTTGGTTGATGTGAAAATCGACGCTCGCATAGTGGAGCGGGGGGCTTTTGAGAATTGCGTCGTCCTTACCTCTGTGACAATAGGAAGCCGCGTGGCAGAATTGCGAAATTATTACCAGTCTTCCAGCGAAGCCCATAAGGTTTTTGAAGGATGCGGAGCGCTTTCGTCTGTCGCTTTTGAAGACGCCATAAATTGGCTCTATAAGTATTCCAATTCATATTCTGTTTCGCTCGATTTGGGCAACGCCGCTAGCAATGCAAGTTATTTAAAAGGATATAGAGGCGAATATGTGTGGTATAAAGAGAAATGAAAAATTTTTTCAAGTTTATTTTGTCGAAAAGCGGCGCTTTGCCGCAAGGAGTGTTTTATGGAACGAAAAATGTGGTCGGATTACGAAGAGTTGCAGGAACAGTTGAGCGGCGTTTTGTCCGCGCTCGCGCCACTGGAGCAGGACGTCCTCAAAATGCGCTTTGGCCTTGACGACGGAAAAAGCCATACGATAAAGGAAGTTTGCGAGCGCTTTGGAATGACGCGCTTGGATGTGCGCACGGTGGAAGCCAAGGCCTTGCGGTGGTTGAGGAGAAAGGTGGAGTAAGGGGGATGGGCGACGCATGCGAGGACATTTTTCTTATATAAATGAAATTTCAATCTCAGATTTTGGCATAAAAATAGCGGGACGCGGCTTTGAACCATTTTTTAAACTTGAACAATTGATTGAGGTTGTAGGCGAGCCTGACGAAAGAGCGTATGTGATTCCGAGTGAAAATCTTATGGAGGCTTGTTCTTGGAACGAGCTCGGACTTAGGACTTTGGCGCGATGCCATGACAAAGAGAGCGTTCAGTGCCTTTATGTTTGCAAAAAAGAAATTCCAAATAAAAAAATCAAACCCTTTTTGGGAAGACTCCTTGTTGACGGAAAGCCCATTTGTAAAAAGCCTAAGGCCGGAGTCTATGAAAGCTTCTTAATTGGAAAAAACATAATTCTTGTGGAAGCGAGGAACGGTCTTGAGATATGTGACGACGACGACGCAAATTACCTAGCCATTGAGTTCCGCGAATTTATTTTGCTCGCCGTTCATGGCAATTGGACTAAGCGCTTGAAGCAGCTTGTTGAGGATGGCCACGACGTAAATTGCGTGTCCGGCCGCCTTGAAGACCCTTTGTTGACCGTAGCCATTGCCAAGGGATTCTACGACATTGCAAAAATTCTTGTTGAGGCCGGCGCTGATGTGAACAAAAAGAACAATGTTGGAACCACTCCTCTTATAGAAGCCGCGATTAGAGGAGAAACAGAATGCGCTAAACTTTTGATAGACGCGGGCGCCAACTTGTCTTTGCGCGACAATAAAGGTTTTACCGCGTTGGAACTTGCAAAAATGCATAGGGCCGGAGAAGAGATGGTGAGGCTGTTGGAGGGGTAGGAGAGAAGTAGCCAAGAGCGGGGTTTTGTTTTGACGGAGCCCGTTTTTCTTGTGTTTTGAGGGGAAAAGGGATATAATGTGGGGGGGAGAAAAATGGAGCATGTCGAATTATTGGGAATGTATGAAGTTGGATCCTCCTATTAAAGATGGGAAAAACGATGGTTCGAAGGTTTTTTGTTGTGACGAAAATCCCGCAAAAGGAACTGAATCAGATAGGCGTTATGAAGCTTACAGGAAAGCTCATGAAATTAGACAGTTTGAGATTGGTCTTTTTTGGCAGCGAGCAACCTACTATTGGGCGTTCATTTTAGCCGCTTTTACAGCTCATTTTGCTTTGTTGGGATTGCTTTTTTCTGGAGAAAAAGATTTTTCTATTCCAGAATTATATAACTTGCCGGGATTGTCACTTTTTGCTCTGAGTATAACGTCTTTTTTTTGTTATTTCTTTTCTCTATGTTGGGTGCTTATGAATAAAGGTTCAAAGTTTTGGCAAAATAATTGGGAAGGACATATTGATGAGCTGGAGCAGGAATTTTCTGGTGATTTGTATAAGACGATTTTGAATACAAAAAATAACAATGATTTTAATATTTTGCCATTTGTCCCGAATGCTTATGATTATTCTGTTTCAAAAATAACTATGTTGACATCAATTGTTCTTATGGTAATGTCTTTTTTGATGCTTTCATTTTATCTTACGATTTTCGGAGTTCGTATACTTAGAATTGATATTGATTTTAAACACTGCGAACCATTCAATTTGGCAATAGGGATAATAATATTTCTGATGATTTTGACTATTTCATTCTTTTTTTGTTATTTGTCTCTAGGAAACAAAAAGGATAAAACTAATGTTTTTGCTAATAAATGGATAAATCGATACGAAGAAAGATAGATTAAATTTTTGAAGATGGAGAAAAGCCTATGGCCTCTGAAAAAGAAAATAACATTGATGATTTGATTCAAAAAGCGAATAAAGGTGATTCTGACGCACAATATGAACTTGGCGTGATGTATTATAACGGCGAAGATGTGGAACAGGATTCTGCGAAGGCGTTTGAATGGTATAAAAAAGCGGCTGATAGAGGAAATAAATTTGCTCAGTATTCTATTGGCTGCATGTACATAAATGGGAACGGTGTTGAAAAGAACGCCGAAAACGCTTTTCAGTATTATAAGAAAGCTGCTGAACAAGGAGATGTGAAATCCCAATATCTTCTTGGTTCTTTTTATAAAGATGGTACTGGCGTAAAACAAGATTATAAAGAATCATTCTACTGGTTTGAAAAAGCGGCAATGCAAAACGATGCGTATGCTCAAAATGCATTGGGGTGGGCTTATTCTGAAGGACTGTATGTTGAGCAAGACTATTCAAAAGCTTTCGAATGGCATAAAAAGGCCGCTGAACAAGGCGATGCTTATGCACAATGGAAAATTGGTATTATGTATGATGATGGGCGAGGTGTGGAGCAAGATTATGGTAAAGCCTTGTTGTGGTATATGAGCGCGGCAGAGCAAGGAGATGATTTTGCACAATACAAAATTGGAGAGATGTATTATCATGGCAAAGGCGTAGAACGAGATTATGCAAAAGCGTTTGAATGGTTTGAAAGGGGCGCCATCCGAAATGAAGCCGGGGCACAATTTTATCTTGGTTGTATGTATAATTTTGGAGAAGGTGTTGTGCAAGATTACAGAAAGGCGGTTGAATTGTTCAAAAAGTCCGCTGAACAAGGACACGAGACGGCACAATTCAATCTTGGTTGGATGTATTATGAAGGTGAAGGTACAGAGCAAAGCTATGAAACTGCTGTGTATTGGTGGGAAAAATCTGCTTCTCAAGGTGATGCAGAAGCGCAATTTTGCATTAGCTGTATGTATAGAGATGGTTTAGGCGTGGAACAGAATGCTGAAAAGGCAAAAGAATTATGGGAAATGTGTAAAGATTCAATTGATTTTGAACGATTTTATGTGCTTAATGAAAAATTTCCCAAAATAGAAGCAGGCGAGGAAAAAACATCTATGTGTAATGATAATGAATATGAAATAGAGAATGTGAAGATTGTTTCTGGAACTTCATTGGCGAAATATTGGAGGGGCGATATGCAAGTCGTTGCGACGGATAAAGGCGATTTTATTGATAAAATGCCTAATGTTGGCGGACATGATTGGCAAAAAGAAATAGGAAAGTGCATAGAATGTGAAATACGAGAAAGTAAAGGTCATAAATGGATAAGTCTATTGAGTGACAGCAGTATTTATAATGCTCGAATAACAAACAATGCTTTTGACAACGATTTTGTTGCGTGCCATGAGGAATTGCCTCCCGATTATGATTTAAATGAAAACCCAGAATTGGTTAAGGCTTATGAAGCTATAAAACAAAATACGCCCGTGGTTTTCCTTACAGGCGGAGCCGGAACAGGAAAGTCAACATTTATAAAATATCTTAAAAACAATCTTAAATCTGATATGAATAAAAGTTATATTGTCCTTGCGCCAACAGGTGTTGCTGCAATAAATGTTGGGGGACAGACAATTCATAGTTTTTTTAGATGGAATAATGATGTATTCAATGATGAAGAAGTTACAAAAGGTTTATATATAAATTCTGTTATATATCATACAGATCTAATCATAATCGATGAAATTTCTATGGTTCATTCATGGATGATGGATCATATAGATTATGCATTAAGGCTTTGGTGTGATAAAAACAAACCTTTCGGCGGAAAGCAATTACTCCTAATAGGGGATTGTTTCCAACTCCCACCTGTAGTAGAAGATAAGGATTTAGAGAAAAAAGAATATTGTTCTCAATGGGAGTCTCCTTTCTTTTTTGCTGCAAACTCTTTAAAGGAATTATCAAAAAAAGATTTACAAGCTTTCCAATTAAGAAAGATATATCGTCAAGAAAATGATCAAAGATTTATTAATATTCTTAACAGAATAAGAGAATGTAAAGATGGTTATGAAAAGGATGTTGCATATTTAAATGAAAACTGTTTAATCGAAACCAGACTGGGAACTAAAAATGTTCCGCCAGAAAGTTTATTATTATGTACAACAAATGCAAAAGCAGATGAATTTAATAATAAAAAGCTATTTAATCTGGTTAACAAGGGAAAGCAATCTATTACTTATAAAGCTTTTATAGAGGGCGATTTTCATTATGATAACAAACAATTCCTTACTAAAGATTCTTTAGATATATGTGTTGGTGCCAAAATAATGGTTACAAAGAATATCAGTTCAGAGCATTTAGTAAATGGAGATATGGGGATTGTTCTTGATTTTGGAGGCTCTGGAAATAGTCCAAATGATTATGTTGATATTGAGGTAAAAGGAACTAAACATCATCTAACAAGACAAACTTGGGAAAAACAGAAATATGAATGGAATAATACCACTAAAACAATTTCGCAGAAAGTTGTTGGTACATTTAATCAAATTCCATTAACTCTTGGATGGGCAGTTACTATTCATAAATCTCAAGGATTAACTTTAGATTCTGTTGCGATTGATGCTCCTGATGCATGGGATTCCGGACAAATATATGTAGCATTAAGCCGAGCAAAATCTTTAAATGGAATTCTATTATGTCAAAGGATTCCTGTTTCTGCAGTCAAAGTAGCTGATTATGTTGTAAAAAAATATAGTGAATTATTTCCTGAAACAAACGAAAATATTACAACCGCAGAGAATGATTACACCACGGCTTTATCAAATGATGGATTCACAATTGATAAAGCAGAGGAACAAACAAAAGTTACTATTGGGGGGATTAATTTAAATTTGTATCCAAACAGCATATATGGAGAGAGTATTCAAGATCATGTAAAAAGAACAATGGTCATTTTGCTAGAAAACAATCTTATTCCAGAAGCAGAAATGAAACGTTTACAATCTGATAAAGATTATTGTTATTCAGCCTTCGGTATAGTAGGAAAAACAAGTGCGAGAATTAAATATATCTTATTAAGTAAAAATAAGAATGATTTCTACGATAGTTACTACAAAACATACAGATGTTGGGCAAATAAATATGGAGGTTATTATATTTGTGCTCAATGGTATCCAGATTGTAAATCAAAATTTGCTCGTTGGCTTATAGAGTTGTCTAAAGGCAATTTAAACCTTGATTCAATTTCTCTCGCAATAAAAAATGATGCTCCGTATATAGATGTAGGAAGAGATAAAACAATAGGGAGTAAAGAAGATGATATTGAATTTGTTAGACGGAGTTTTGTAAATCTTCCTGATTATTTAAGGGATGACGCTTGGATGGATTTTTATGAGTGGAAGAGTAAAGCAAAAAGTGGAGATGCAAGTTCCTCTCTTAACAAGGATGCCAGAAAACCTTCTGTTTCAGTTGTTCATGAGGAAACTATAAAGAACAAAGAAACTTCAATTGAGCAAGATTCAAACTTAAAGAATAAGGACAAGAACGCGAATGCAAAAACAAAAATACCTTTGCACACGATAAAAGCAAAAAGGAAAGCGGCGTGTTTAAATGGCTGCTGCCAGTTTATAAAAGAAGACGGTTCTTTATTGTTTGCTGAAGAAAACGGCAATTTAAATGAGGGATTGCCGTGGGCAAATGAAATGGTAGAGTTAAGTGTTTATGCAAAAATTGACAACAAAATTACTGTATGGAGCTGGAAGAAAATTTCATAAATTTGTTTCATGATTTCCAGTTCTACATCTAAAATGCAATAAAAAAGTCTTGCTTTTCATTCCTGTGACATGGGGACGTCCCTGTGTTACGTTCGACATCGCAAGGGAATGATAAATGGGCAATGCAAAACACGTTTTGTTTTCATTGCCGGCAGATATTGGAAAAACTTGTGTTTCAACAGAATGCCTGGAGAATTTGATTTTGTGGACGGCCATAAATTTGAAACGCCGTTTTACGGCCTTTATACATGTGCAAGCAACTCTGTTTATATACCGAATAATCTGATGAAACCTACTGACTTTAATGGTCCAATTAGGAATTTGTTGTTTCGTAAGGTTGAATCTTTATATGGTTCTTTCTGCAATTTGGTTCCGCCTTATGCAAAGCCTAAAAATATTTATGATAGCGATAAATGGAACATAGTAAATTTTGAATGGGCTGAGCCTGTTGGAAATTTGGACAATATCCAAGCCTTCCTTGAATTCCGCCAGAAAAGGCTAAATAATATCTTTGGCGCAAAGTGATTTCCTCTTCCCCTCCATTCCCGTGCATTGGGAACCGTCATGCGCTATGCTGTCGTAAATCCATGCGCGGAGGAGCGTTATGCAAAATGTCTATTTTTCGTCTTACAAAGAGCTGGCAAGGTTTGCAAAAGTTGGACAGGTCGCGGCCATAGAGAACAGCGCAAATTATTACAACTTGCGGCGCTTTGTTCCGGCTAAAAGCCAAAGTTTGGAATATGCGTATAGAAAAATGGCGGCCGTTACTGGCAGCTGGCGTTATTACCAAAAGGTTTTGGAATTGCAAGCCCCAGACCTTCTTGCCGCCCGCAAGGAAATTTTTGAAAAATATCCCTATGACGGAAAATCAACTTTTAAAGAGCTGTTGGTGCGGGCAGTAAAGGACAGGTAAGATTATTTCGTCGGCGCTTTTAAGCCTCATTTCCGCCTGAATTCCCAAAAAAATAATTTCACTTTTTCCTAGAAATCCGCGCATTTTTTGATAAAAATTCATACCTTATAGTTGGAAGTTTTTTTTATTGACACCCCCTATTTTATAGGGTATAATGCAAACCGCAATGAGCAAACACTTTGACGATTTGATGGCCGGCTTGAACGAGGCGATTGCCATTGAGCGCGGCGAACTCAAGGGTAAAAGAACTGTTTATGAAATTCAGCCTGTAAAAAAATACGACAACGCGCAAATAAGGCGCATAAGAAATTCAGTTGGAATGACGCAGGCGTTGTTCGCAAGTTACATGGGCGTTTCTTGCAAGACTGTGGAAGCGTGGGAAAATGGCGTGAATCATCCTACGGGAAGCGCCTGCCGCCTAATCAGCATGTTGGAAAGCAGGGCTTTTGAAAAACTTCCTTTTGTTCGCAGAGTGGTGTCGCGGTGATTCCCTCCCCCAATATTGCGCAAAATTCCGCGATTCGCTATAATAGAAAATTGTGAAAATTACGTCTGTTTGTTTGAGTCCGACGATTCAGAGGACTGTTTCGTTCAAGACTTTTTTGGTCAACAAGGTCAATCGTTCCGAAAAGTACGGGGTATGGGCTTCGGGAAAGGCGGTCAACGCGGCGCGCGTTTTGAACCAGCTGGAGGCCGGCTCCGTTCGCGTCGTTTGTCCGCTTGGCGAAGAAAACCAAAAGCGCTTCACCGAATTCGCGGAAAAGGATTCCCTCCTTCTTAGCCCGGTGACGATTCCCGGAAACACGCGCGAATGTTGGACTGTCCTTGACAAGACGGCCAAGACTACGACGGAGCTTGTCGTGGGCGAGCCCGCCGTTGAAAAAATGCCACAAAACAAAGTGGACGAATTGATGGACGCGGTCAACGAAAGCCTTAGCGACAGCGCCGCGCTTTTGATTGCCGGAAGCCGCCCCGCGATTTGGCCGGACAACCTTTCATGCGACATTTGCAAGGCCGCTTGCGACGCGGGAAAAATCACGCTTGTCGATTTTTGGGGCGACGACTTAAAGAGAACGTTAAAGGCTTGCGAGCCGACGGTAGTGAAAATAAACGAAGAGGAATTTTTTTCAACCTTCGGAGGAAAGAGTGGCGTGGCGGGCTTGAAGTCCGCCCTCACGACAGCAAGCAAAAAACACGACACGATTTTCATCGTCACGCGCGGAGACAAGGCCACTTACGCCGCCCAAAAGGGAAAGGTCTTTGAGGCCGACACCGAAAAAGATTTGAAAATCGTGAACACGACCGCTTGCGGAGACGCTTTCGCCGCGGGCTTTTTGTACGAATATTTAAAGAGCGGCGACGTTCAAGCCGCGCTCAAAAAAGGAACTTGGTGCGCCGCCCGCAACGCGGAAAACGAGTGCCCCGGTTCCCTCCAATAAAATAAGGACAATAAAAATGGCAGTTGACGAACACTTGCAGACTGTGCGCCACTCGTTGGCCCACGTTATGGCGGAAGCCATTCAGCATCTTTTTCCGGGAGCGGAATTCGCTATCGGACCCGCGATTGAAAACGGCTTTTACTACGACATCGATTTTAAGGAAAAGAAAATCACCGAAGAGGATTTTCCCGCCGTCGAAAAAGAGATGCGAAAAATCTTGGCCGGAAACTTTGACTTTGTAAGGAAGGAAGTCAGCCGTTCCGAAGCCATGAAGCTTTTTGAAGGCCATCAGTTTAAGACGGAACTTATCAACGACCTTCCCGAGGACGCGACGATTTCAATCTACACCCAGGACGACTTCACCGACCTTTGCCGCGGCCCCCACGTTTCAAACACAAAGGAAATCAACGCTCAGGCCTTTAAGCTTACAAAACTTGCCGGAGCCTATTGGCGCGGCGACAGCGACAGACCGATGCTTACCCGTGTTTACGCCGTCGCTTTTGAAAAGCCCAACGACCTTAAGGACTACCTTAAAATGTTGGAAGAGGCCGAAAAGCGCGACCACCGCCGACTTGGAGTGGAGATGGACTTGTTCCACCTTGACCCCGAAGACCCGGGCCAGATTTTCTGGCACCCCAACGGATGGACAATCTACACCGTCATGCAGGACTACATGCGAAAGATGGTCCGCCGCGACGGTTACCTTGAGGTCAACACTCCGGCCATTATGCCGCGAAGTCTTTGGGAGCGAAGCGGACACTGGGGCCACTACCAAAAGAACATGTTCATCACCGAATCCGAAAAGCGCTTGTTCGCCATTAAGCCGATGAACTGCCCGGGCGCGCTTGAGATTTTTAAAAGCCGCCAGCGCTCTTACAAAGACCTTCCGCTTCGCCTTGCCGAGTTTGGCCACGACGTCAGAAACGAGCCGAGCGGAACGCTTCACGGCGTGATGCGCGTGCGCGGCTTTGTTCAGGACGACGCGCACATTTTGTGCACTGAGGAACAGATTGGAAGCGAGGTCGCCAAGTTCTGCAAGCTTCTTAGGAACGTTTACCACGACTTTGGCTTTGACGACCTTGTCGTGAAATTTTCTACGATGCCCGACGACCATGTTGGCGACGAGGCGACTTGGCAGCGCGCCGAAAAGGCTTTGGCCGACGCTTGCCACGAGGCCGGCTTGGAATATGAAATCCAGCCCAAGGAAGGCGCCTTTTACGGACCCAAGCTTGAGTTCAAGCTTTACGACACGCTTGGCCGCGAATGGCAGTGCGGAACGATTCAAGTTGACTACCAGCTTCCGTCGGCCGAGCGCCTTGACGCGACTTACATCGGAGCGGACAACCAAAAGCACCACCCGGTAATGCTTCACCGCGCCGTCCTTGGATCGTTTGAGCGCTTCCTTGGAATCTTGATTGAAAACTACGCAGGAAACTTCCCGGCCTGGCTTGCCTTTGAGCAGGTCGCCGTAGTTCCGATTTCTAATTCCTTTGATGATTACGCGTGCAAGGTCAACGAGGCGCTTTTGGCCGCGGACATCAGGAGCCAGGCGTACTTGTCGGAAGAAAACATGAAGGCCAAAATCAAGATGATCACAAAGGAACACAAGACTCCCTACATCTTGGTTGTCGGCGAGCGCGAGCAGGCGGAGGGAACGGTTGCCGTCCGCTTCAGGCAGTCGAGCGGCCTCCAGCAGCAGACGATGAAGATTGAAGATTTCGTAAGGTACGTCCAAGAAAAGGTTTCGACGCACTTTAACGGAATTTAACTTGAACTTATAGCAAGACCAAAAAGGCCGCGGCTTGACTGTCGCGGCTTTTTTTTGGCGCTTTTCTTTTTCGCTAAAAAATCAGTTTTGTCGAGAGAGCGAAAATGCTTTCGGTCAAGCCGCGGCCGTCGGCCAAGGAGCCGATGGGCAGGTAGTACCTAAGCTCAAAGCCGGCCGCGATTCGGTCGGTGAAATTCCATTCCCAGGCGGCGAAAATTTCCGGGTACAAAAAGCGGGCGTTGGACCAGAACCATTTTTGGATTTCCGACTTGTCGCCGCCAGCGCTTCCGCTTGCTCCTGTGTCGCCTTCGCCTACGCCGCCCGCCAACATCGCCGCGCGGGCCAAAATGCCAAGGCCGGCTCCCGCCTCGACCTGGAATTTTTGGAATCTAAAAGTGGCCGCGGCTGGAAGATCCAGCATAAAGTTAAGGACAAAAGCCGTGCGGTTTTCAATCTCGGCGGGCAGGGCGTTCTTTCCGTCCCACAAGTAGTATGACCACCAAAAGGCAAGGCGCGGCTGGAATGACAAAAAGGCCTTGTTGGGCCAAATGCCTCCGAACGCCAGCGCGAAAGCCGTGGGGCTGGGAGCGCTTTTGAGGGCGCTTTCCGTGTTTACGGTTATGTTGATTCCTATGTTCGCGAATGGCGACACTTGCGCCCAAAATTCCTTGGCGCTTTTTGCTGGAACGTATGAGCCGCCAAAAAGGTTTTGAAAGCCGCCCGACGTGTTGGCCGCGCTGTTTTCTTGCGCTTGGGCCTCGCTTGGCGCGGCGGCGTTTTGTTCCTGGCCAAAAATCGGCGCGAGCGAAAAAAGCGCTAGGGCCGCGGCGGCGAAAAATATTTTTTTCATTCCAATCATTCCGCGTCCTTGTATAAAATCGGCTTTAGGTCCACTTGCAAAAAGCCCGCGCGGCCGGTCTCGTAAAAGTCTGTTTGCTCCCAAGCGGCAAAGAGCGTCGCGCCGGAAATTCCAAAGTCGGTGTACTTGTAGCCTTCGGGCATTTTGGGAAGGCGCAGCGCCAAGTTTTTTGACTTGTTCAAAATTTTGTTCGCGTAAAGCGCTCCGTTCAAGTACAAGGTTCCGTCCTCAAAAAGAGCTGCGATCCATGTTCCGCTGATTTGAACGACTGCACGCGCTATGCTGTTGGGGTCGTTTATTTTGGAATGGATGAACTGCCGCGCGGTGGCGCCGCCTGCGTCCTTGCATTCCGCGTAAAAGTCAAAGTCGGCGGGAAGGCCTTTAAGCAAATTCTTTACGCGCGCGGGAGCGGCCGAAAAATCCTTTGGCCTGCGGATGGCGCGGAATTCGTCTTCCGAAGATTTTTGGATTGCGATTAAATTTTTTTCTGGCGAGATCGAAAGCAAGGCGGTCTCCGGCCTGAACTTTAGGTAAGAGAAATTCGTTTCTGTCTGCGTGTAGTTTTTGATTGAGCAAAACCATTGGCTTCCGTCCCAGCAAAAATCGTTTACTTCGGAGTTTTGGGGAAGCGACAAATTTTCGTAAGTCAAAATCGGAAAGTAAACGCCGGAGTCCGCGGTGAATTGAATCAAGAAGGGGCGGAAGGGCTGGCGGCTAGAAATTTTTTCGTTAAAGTAACTGTTCCTGTAAACTGAATAAATCGGCGAGCCGTTCATAAAGACAAGCTTGTCTGCCGTGCGCTCGTCAAAAAATTGCGGGTCCTTAAAAACTTTTATCGCGTCTTGGCTCATGACGATTATGCCAAGCCTGTTTGTGAGCGCGTAGATTCGCGGCGTTCCGCCTTGCGAAATGTCGAGCGGCGATTTTTCTGTTGACTGGCCCATGCAGGAAACGCGCAAGGCTTCTGTCCAAGGCTTTTTTAGCGCCGCGGGAGCTTTTTGCGGCGCGTCAACTTGCGCGTAGCCGTCTTTGTTTAGCGCGAACCACTTGTGCGAGGCGTTCTTTTTTTCTATTTGAATCGCTTCCACCGGTTCCTGCGACTGCTTTGTTCCGCAAGAAAAAAGCGAAAGAGAGAGCGCGAGCGCCGCGAGAGAAAGTTTTGCTGTGGCTCCAAAAATTTTATCTGTGCTTTTCAATTTCCATTCCGCAGAGTGAGTCGCAAATCTCGTTGTACTTGATTCCCGCGTGGCCCTTGACCCAAGACCATTTAAGGTTTTGGAAGCAGGCGGCGAGCGCGTCAAGCTCTTTCCACAAGTCCTGGTTTTTAACCGGCTCTTTTGCCGCGTTTTTCCAGCCCTTGACTTTCCATGATTTTATCCAGCTTGTGATTCCGTTCTTTACGTATTGGCTGTCGCTAAAAACGCTCAAGTCGTCCGAGGCCGAGTAATTGTCCTTGCAAAATTTTAGCGCTTGAATCGCGGCGGTAAGCTCCATGCGGTTGTTGGTCGTTTCATGCTCGCCGCCGGAAAGCTGGGTTTCCGCTCCGTTCGCCAAAATCACGCAGCCCCATCCGCCCGGCCCGGGGTTCCCCGAGCATCCGCCGTCAGTGTAAATTACGATTTCCATTTTTCCCCACTCGTATTTATTCTAGCGCTTTTTAAGCGAATCTGCAAGCGAAACGCGCTTTTGCTAATGGAAATATTTACTGCGCTCTCGCGAGCGCGACAGGCAATAGCGCGGTTTGGGCTTGAAGTCATTCCTCGCTTTCGGCAAAGAAGGCGAGGATTCTGTCGGGGTAGTCGGGGGCTTCGTCGTAGACCGCGTGGCCGTAGTTTTTGTACACGCAGGAACGGGCGGAAGTTCCGGCAAGGCGCGCGATTTGGGGAGCCGCGTCCGCGCCAAAGATTTTGTCAAGGCCTGCGCCTACGGCAAGGATAGGGCATTTTATTTTTGGAAGAATGTCGGACGCGTCAAAGCCTAAAAGGGCGCGCGCCAAAGTGGCGAAGCGCTTTAGGTCTGCGCTTGTCGCTCCGGCTAGGGAAGCCATAATCGCGTCCTTGTATCGCTCGTAAAAGCTGGGTGTGTAGACCGCTTTGGCAAAGGCTTGGTTAAGCTCTGAAAGCTTTTCTTCTTCCGCCAAGCGCGCCCAGCCTTCTATGATCGCGGCGGCGGTGTCCGTCATTTTTGCGCATGTCGAGCCCAAGAAAAGCTTTGCTGTCAAGTCGGGGCGGCTTTTAGCGAGCGCTTGGGCCGCTATTCCTCCGGCGGAAATTCCCACGACGCAAGCGCCTTTAACGCCTAGCGAGTCCAAGGCTTCGGCCGCCGCTTGCGCCAAAAAATCCGCGCCGCAATTTTGTGGCGGCTCCAGCGGCCGGTCCAACAAATAAATTTTATAGCCGTCCAAAAATTTTTGGTAGCGCTCGGCCACCGCTCCCGCAAAGGGCATCAGGCTTTTTATGGAAAGCCCGGGCAAAATAACAAGCGGCTTTTTCCCGTTCCCAAAAACGGCGCATTCGCATTGCGCGGAGGAGGTGCAGATGGTTTGAACTTTTGTTGGGAAATCCATACATTTTATACTATATAAAAAATTAAAAATATGCTATAGTAGTTGTATGGCGCAAAATTCTGAACATAAATATAGCAAGCGACAGGTTGAGGATTTACTTGAGGCTTGCCTAAACAAGACTTTGGGCGAGATAGACAAAAAACATGTTTTTGATAAGACGAAGGCGAATCCCAAAATTACAGGAATAGCAGGCGATGTAATAGAACAATCCGTATTTGGCTATGACGCGAACAGCGACTCTTCGCCAGATTTGAACATTGACGGAGTTTTGACCGAGCTAAAAACAACGGGCATTAGAGTTTCAAAAAAGAACGATAAGGAATATGAAGCTAAAGAGCCGATGTCCATAACAGCGGTTTCGCCAAATGTAATAATTGCTGAAGAATTTTCTGATTCACGCTTTTGGCATAAGCTAGCGCATTTGCTTTTGGTTTATTACCTTTATGCTTCCGACAAAACTGTTCTTGCCGCTGAATATGCAAATTTTTTAGTGAAAGGATATCAGTTCCTTGAGTTTTCAGAAGACGACAAGAGAATACTAGAACAAGATTGGCTTATTGTTCGCAATTTTATTCGTTCGTTAAATGGCGACGAGAGGTTTTATCCCGAAATCTCGCATCTCCGTAATAAATTGCTTTTTATAGATACCGCCCCAAAATGGCCGAATCCGCCGCGTTTTAGGTTGAAACGAACTGTTGTTTCAAATATTGTTCAAAAACATTTTAACGGTTCTCTTGAACAATTGCCAAAATCGTATTCTTCTTATGATGAAATAGATAAAAAGTGCCATGAGATTGCCAAACTTTACAAGAATAAAAGCGTGGCGGAACTTATGTCAATATTCTCTATTGAAGGAAAAATTGACAAAGGCATCGGCGAAAGGCTTGTCGTAAAAATGTTCGGCGGAACCGTAAAAAGAATGCAAGGTATTGACCTTTTTAGCAAAATCGGTTTGCAAGGTAAGACTATTGTCCTTACTGAAAAAGGGAAAAGAACGGAGGACATGAAACTCTTCAGAATTAACTTTGAAGCAATCGCAAATGTTGACGAACGGTTTGAGGATTCTGTCTTTTTTGATTACTTTGCAGAAAATCAAATTTTATGCATTGTTTTTGAGGAGCATGATTCACGCGATTTTGGGAAAAATACATTTTTAGGTTTCAAAAGACTGTCTTTTGATGATGGGTTTATTGAACTAAATGTAAGAACTGTGTGGGACAGAATCCGTGAACTTGTCGTCTATAAAGAATTGAAAGATGTTCCCGTTCTGGATGCAAATGGCAAGCCGAGAATTAATAAAACAGGTGTAATGCAGACGGCGCCAAATTTTCCAAAGTCTTCAGAAGGTGTTATTTTTGTTCGCGGAGACAGCTCGGATTCAACAAAAAAGCCGGAAATTGTAAATGGAATCAGTATGTATCGCCAGTATATTTGGATAAAGGGCAGCTACTTGTCTCAAAAACTGGATGAAAAAGAATTTTTATGAAATGTTTTTTATGGCTTGATCAATTTCTGGAAAAATAGTATAATTTTGTTATGTGTATGCAAAGGACGGTCTGTGAGCTATTTGCCGGCGTTGGCGGATTTAGGTGCGGTCTCAATTCGATAAAGTCAAAAGATTTTTCTCTTTCGTCAGAAACTTGGAAGACGGTTTGGTTCAACCAATGGGAGCCTGGCAAGAAGAACCAATGGGCGCATGATTGTTATGTAAAACATTTTGGAACAGTTTTAGATTTGAACGGCAACGACACAACTAACATTGACATTTCTGAGGTTGATAAAAATGCTATCCCTGACCACAATCTTTTGGTTGGCGGTTTCCCTTGCCAAGATTATTCTGTAGCCCGAAGCCTGAACGGCGAGAAGGGGATTGAAGGCAAAAAGGGTGTCTTATGGTGGTCTATTTGGGATATTTTAAAAACAAAAAAAACTCCGTTTGTTCTCTTGGAAAATGTTGACAGGCTTTTGCTTTCTCCGTCAAAGCAACGTGGGCGTGATTTTGGCATTATTCTTTCTTGCTTGAACAATGAGGGGTATGTTGTTGAATGGCGTGTTGTAAATGCGGCTGAATATGGTGAAGTCCAAAGACGAAGAAGAACATTCATTTTTGCTTATAAAAAAGATACTTTCTTTTCTAAATCCTTGAAATTAAAGAAAGACGCTCTTTCGGCTGTTGAAGTTCTAGAGAAAACTGGTTTTTTTGCAAATTCGTTTCCGGTCAAGAAGATGGACGCTCTAAAAATCGAGGAGACAGTAATCTCAAATGACATCGCAAGCGTTTCCGATAATTTTCATTTTGACTTTGCGAATTCTGGAATAATGTATGACGGTTCCATTTATACAATAAAATCAATTCCTGTTGATACCAAGCCAGATACATTGGAATCAATTATCGAAAAGGAAGCTGTCGATAAAAAGTATTTCATTCCAAAAGAAAGATTGTATTTTACAAATCCAGAGAGCACTCATAGCGACGAAACTGAAAATGAGCTTCCTGCGGAAAGTCGTCATACTTGGCAATACATAAAAGGCGCCAAGCGAAAATATCGCACGGCGGCGAATGGTCATAAATATATTTATTCGGAAGGGGCTGTTCCCATGATTGATGAATGGAACAAGCCCGCCCGCACAATGCTTACGAGCGAGGGTAGCTTTAATCGTAGCACTCATATTGTAAGGGATTATTTGAATAAAAAAATAAGAATTCTTACTCCAAAAGAAACCGAGCGCATTCAAGGTTTTCCTGATGATTGGACCGCAACTGGCATGCCCGAAAAGTTTAGGTATTTTTGCATGGGAAACGCTTTGGTAGTTCCTTTGATTGCCAAAATGGAAAAGAAGATAGAAAAAATTTTTGTTGACGAACCTTAAAGGTGAAGAATAATGCTTGGCTAAAAGATTATTCATACAATGTTGATAAAATTATAGGGTGTCAAATTGTTAGATAAAATCCTAGTTTCCGCGTGAGGGATTGTCAGTCCGCGTGAGGGCTTGTAGGCGCGGCGCAGCCGGACGCGAACCGAAGGGAGCGGCTGAAGCGACAGTGGAACGCCGAAAAGCCCGGCCCGCCGCAAGGCGGGACACGCCCAAAAAATTCTTCAAAATTCCCCTTGTCGAATCGCTTTTTTTTTATTAAATTTAAAGGTGTAAAAAGAAAATCTTCCAACAAAATTTCTACGGAAATTTCGTATAGGAATTTATAGGAGTAAAGTAATGGCAAAACAGTTGTTGTTTAACGAAGACGCGCGCAGAAAGTTGCTTTCGGGCGCTGAGCAAATCGCAAAAGCGGTGAAAGTTACGCTTGGACCTTGCGGCCGCATGGTAATGCTTGACAAAAAATACGGCTCGCCCACAATCACAAAGGACGGCGTTAGCGTCGCCAAAGAAGTTGAGCTTAAGGACCCCTACGAGAACATGGGAGCCCAGTTCGTTCGCGAAGTCGCTTCAAAGACAAACGACGACGCCGGTGACGGAACGACGACCGCCACGGTTTTGGCCTACGCCTTGGTTCGCGAAGGACTCAAGTCGGTTGCCGCCGGAATGACTCCGATTGCCGTAAAGCGCGGAATGGACAAGGCCGTCGCCACGACAATCGCCGAAATCAAAAAGAATTCAAAGCCGGTGAAGGGCGCTGACGACATCACCCACATCGCCACAATTTCCGCCAACAACGACGAGGAAATCGGAAAGATGCTCGCCGACGCGATTGAGAAGGTTGGAAAGGACGGAGTCATCACAGTCGAAGAGTCAAAGAACATGGAAACGACTGTTGACACTGTTGAAGGAATGCAGTTCGACCGCGGATACATTTCGTCTTACTTCATCAACGACCGCGACAGAATGGAAGCCGATTTTGAAGACCCCTACATTTTGATTCACGACAAAAAGATTTCAACAATGAAGGACTTGCTCCCGATTTTGGAGAAGGTTGCCAACGAAGGCCGCTCGCTTGTCATCATCGCCGAAGACGTTGACGGCGAGGCTTTGACTACTTTGGTCTTGAACACGATTCGCGGAACAATCAAGGTTTGCGCCGTAAAGGCCCCTGGCTTTGGCGACCGCCGCAAGGACATGCTTCAGGACATCGCCATTTTGACTGGCGGCCAGGTTGTTTCTGAGGAAGTCGGAATCAAGCTTGAGAACGCCGACATTTCCATGCTCGGAAAGGCCAAGTCTGTCAAGATCGACAAGGACAACACTACAATCGTTGGAGGCGCGGGCGCAAAGAAAGCCATCAGCGAGCGCGTCGCCGAGATTAAGAACCAGATTGAAAAGTCTACTTCTACATACGACAAAGAGCAGCTCCAGAAGCGCTTGGCCAAGCTTGCCGGCGGAGTCGCCGTAATCAACGTTGGCGCCACAACCGAAACTGAGATGAAGGAAAAGAAGTTCCGCGTTGAGGACACAATCGCCGCCACTCGCGCCGCTTTGGAAGAAGGCGTCGTTGCCGGAGGCGGACTCGCTCTTATCGAAGCCTCAAAGGCCTTGGAGTCTATTCCCGCCGAATTGTCCGAGGACGAAAAGGTTGGATACAGAATCGTCCGCCGAGCGCTTGAAGAGCCGATTCGCCAGATTGCCGACAACGCCGGAGTTGACGGAGCGGTCATCGCCGCCCGCGCCAAGAGCGAAAAGAAGGGCGTAGGCTACAACGCTTACACCGGCGAATGGGTCAACATGATCGAAGCCGGAATCATCGACCCGGCCAAGGTCACTTGCAGCGCCCTTAAGAACGCCGCCAGCATCGCGGGCACTATGCTCACAACGGAATGCGCGATTACCGACATTCCCGAGCCCAAGCCCGCCATGCCCGCGCCGAATCCGGAGATGGGTTATTAAGCAAAAAAAAAGCCGCCGAAAGGCGGCTTTTTTTTTGTCTATCTAAAATCACTGAGCTCGTATTGAAGTATTTCTTACAACTACGTCGTGGGCGCCGCCTTCGCGGAGGCTTGCGGGGCTTACCAAGGTGAGCTTGGCTTTTTCCTGCAATTCGGGGATTGAAACCGCTCCGCAGTTGCACATTGTATGGATGATTTTGCTTGTCGTGATTTGAACGTTGTCGTGCAGGCTTCCGGCGTAGGGAACGTATGAGTCGACGCCCTCCTCAAAGGCCATCTTTTTGGCGCCGCCCAAATCGTAGCGCTGCCAGTTGCGGGCGCGGTTAGAGCCTTCGCCCCAGTATTCCTTTACGTAGTTTCCGTTTACGATAAGCTTGTTTGTAGGAGACTCGTCAAAGCGGGCGAAGTAGCGGCCAAGCATTACAAAGTCCGCGCCCATCGCCAGGGCCAAGGTTATGTGGTTGTCGTGAACGATTCCGCCGTCCGAGCAAATCGGAACGTAGATTCCCGTTTCCTTGTAGTATTCGTCGCGGGCTTTGGCAACCTCGATGGTGGCGGTGGCTTGGCCGCGGCCGATGCCTTTTTGTTCGCGCGTGATGCAGATTGAGCCTCCGCCGATTCCGATTTTTACAAAGTCCGCGCCCGCTTCGGCCAGGAACCTAAAGCCTTCGGCGTCGACAACGTTTCCGGCTCCGACCTTTACGTCCTTGCCGAAATTTTCGTGGATGTCCTTAAGCGCGCGGCGCTGCCATTCGGTAAAGCCTTCCGAGGAGTCCAAGCACAAAACGTCGGCTCCAGCCTTTAGCAAAAGCGGAACGCGTTCCATGTAGTCGCGCGTGTTGATTCCCGCTCCGACGATGTAGCGCTTTTTGTCGTCCAAAAGCTCCAAGGGGTGCTCTTCGTGGCTTGCGTAGTCCTTGCGGAAAACCAAGTATTGCAAGTTGCCGTTTTTGTCAACGATTGGAAGCTGGTTGATTTTTCGTTCCCAGATAAGGTCGTTGGCTTCGTCAAGCGTGATGTCGCTTTGGCCTGTGACCAAGTCCTTGAGCGGAGTCATGTACTTGCTTACGGGGTCTGAGGGGTTGCAGCGGCTCATTCTAAAGTCGCGCTCGGTGATGATTCCGACAAGCTTTCCGTTGTGCTCGCCGTTTTCTGTTACGGCGACGGTTGAATGTCCTGTCTGCTCAATCTTTTCGCAAAGCTCCTGCAAAGTCTGGTCGGGGCGGATGTTGGTGTCGGAAGAGACAAAGCCGGCCTTGTACATTTTTACGTGGGCGATCATCGCGGCTTGGTCGGCGATTGTCTGCGAGCCGTAGATGAAGCTGATTCCGCCTTCCTTGGCAAGCGCGATGGCCATTTTGTCGTTTGAAACCGACTGCATTACCGCGCTGACCATCGGAATATTCATGTAGAGCGCTGATTTTTCGCCCGCCTTTTTGTTGTAGCGGACAATCGGAGTTCTAAGCGAAACGTTTGCAGGAATGCAGTCCGCCGATGTGTAGCCCGGAATCAATAGATACTCGTCGAATGTGTGGGACGGTTCCTCAAAAAAGTACGCCATAAATTTCCTCCTTATGCGTCGTTCAAATCATCTAAAAAATTGAACAATGATAGCGCGCTTTTAAAATTTTGTCTAGACGCACTTTTGCTTTTTGTCGTCGCTGGGACCCGCCCATTATTTACAATCATTCTTGTTTAAAATAAAAGCGGCGGCTGTAAAGGAGATAAAATCAGCCGCCGCCCTGGAGGTTTTTCATTATGTTGGTTTTGCTTGCCTGTAACTGTAATATAAGCAAACGGGCCGAAAAAAGGTTACGAAAAAAGCGCGAAAATTTGCAAAAAAGCGTAAAAAAGAGTAAAAAAAAGCCCGGGCGGGCGGGACTTCCACCGTGCCGGGGGCCTGTCAACCGCGCTCGGGTCTTCTTTTTGCGCCAGGGCAGTTTATCGCGCTTGGGCTGTCAGCCGCTGCCGGATATTTTTGCCCTGTCAGCCAATCATTTTGCGTAAATTGTGATTGTGTCGCTAAAGCCGGCGCTTCCTTTCGGCACGCTAAACTCGATTGTCACGCTGGTGGACGTGACCTCTCCAAGCTTAAAAAGCATGCTGCCGAAGGGGCCGATTTGGGCGGCGCCATTGCCTCCCTTGAACTTAAGCGGGCCAAGGTAGGCTGTTGTGGGCGGATTTCCTTTCCAGTCAGCCTTTTTATACACGTTGGCGTTTGGCAGCTGGTCAAACGGAATGCTTTGGTTTGTGATGTTGACGCCATACTTGCTCAAGTCGTACCAGCCGTAAAAAGGTTCCCACAAGTTTATGGCTGTGACAGGGTAGAGGTAAGTTCGCTCTTGGCCGCCCGCGTCGGTGTAGGAGCAAGTGTAGGCGGCTTCTCCTGGGTATTTCGCGCCGTCTTGGTTAAAGCCCGCGCCGCTTTGGCTTACCATAAGGTCGCCGGCCTTTTCCTGCAAGAGCGAGGTTATTGTGTAGTCTTCTTTTCCGCTTGCAGCCTTTACGGCGGCCAAAATGGATTCAAAGTCAACATAGGCGTTGGTCGCGATTTCCTTTATGAACTTGGGGCCGCCGAATTTCCTTACCAGCCAGGCGCCAAGATGGAAGGCTGCGGAGTATGTCGCCGACGTTTGGCCTGTAAGGCCGCAGCCCCATTCGTGGTTGTAGTTTGCGGTGGGAAGGCGCGACTTTGGCGTGTTGCCCAGCTTGTCGTTAACGTCGCTGTCGCTTATGCCAAAGTAGGCTTGCATCATGTCCTCGCACATCATGGCCAAAAGCTCTCCGTACCAGTAAGTCCATTCCTTTTTGTGAATCATCGTCTTTTGGTTGTATGAGATTGTGTGCGAGAATTCGTGCTGGGCGGTGGAGTAGGCTTCCAACGGGTTTTTTAAGGTTGTTTGGCTGTCCATGTATACAAAGCGGCCCTCGTTGCTTCCAGTTACGTTATGCCTTATGTCTCCGTGGTAGACAAAGCCGTACACTTTGCCGTCGGTCAGCATGTCGTAAAGCATCATGTTGATTTTTTCTCCGGTTTTTGAGGTCGTGGACATGGAGCCGTACACGCTGCCGTCCGTGTTGTATATTTTGTCGGAAGGCTGGCCGTAAAGGTGGCTTGTAAGGCCGTAGCCGTTTATGAAATTTGTTCCCATTGTTTGGGCGGCTGTCGTAAAGGCGGCTATGCCCTGCTTGTAGTATTGGTCTTCGACGTCAACCCAAACGTTGTAGTTGGCTTCCGACACAAGCAGCTTGAAGGTTCTTTGGGTAAAATTCGACAGTGTCTTTGGATTGAGAGCGTAAAAAGTTTCCGTGTTGCCGACCGTATAGTTTTTGACTGCGGCTTGAACTCCAGGCGCGAGGCTTTTTGAAATCAGTCCTTGAGCCTTCGCCTTCTTTACGTTGTCCATCGAAAGCTTCCAAATCTTTGCGTGGGGGTCGTTCTCCAGGTCGGTCTCAAAGCCCGAGACAATGGCGGCTTCGATTTCATTTTCTTCCTCTTGAAATGAGAGGGCGCTCTTTTCCGCGCTTGCGGAGACGCCGCCTGACGTTATTTTCGCCAAGCGCGAGTATAGGCTGTTCATGGCGGTGTTTGAAATGTTTGAGCGGGCCATGTAAATTGTCATTCCGGCCCCGCCTTTTAAAACCAGAGTTTTTGTCGTCGTGGCTACAGTTATCGCGCCGTCAGACGCGTCCGCGTATTGCGTTTGCGTCATTTCGCTTGCCGAGTGATTTGGATTTTGTCCGGGTGGAGTCGGCTGGTCGCCGGAATTTGAGCCAATGTCGCAGCCTGCCAAATATCCCGCCAGCAAAAGAGCGAAAAGCGGCGCGATAAATTTTCTTGCCTTAAAATTCATGTTTTTCTCCTTTTGTCAAGCTAGCGCTTTTTCCAGCTTTTTACGCGCAAAACGGTCGCGTTCGGCATTTCAAGCGGCGCGGCTTCGTCCGTCAAAGTTCCTTCTATAATAAAAATGTTTCCGGTCTGGGCGCCAAGCTTTTCTTGAACCGCCTTGTCCGCCTCCAAATAAAAGAGGGCGCCGTCTTGGGTTTTAAGGCCCAAACGGGCGAAGGGCGCGTTCCCGTAATATTCGACCACGCCTGTCACTTGCGCTTTTTTGCCGTTTTTTGCCATTCCAAAGACTGGGCTGAGCGCAAGGGCCACAGCCGCCGCCAAGAACAATATTTTTGCTTTCATATTCAATCTCCTATTTTACGAAAATCGTCATGCTGTCGCCAAACTGTTCTCCGTCACAGGCAAAGGTGATTGTCACAGTGTCTTGGTCGGCTTTTCCAATTTTTGCCAAAATATATCCGTAAGGGCCAATAGGACCTATCGCAGCGCCGGTGAAAATGCATGGGCCTACAAATACGTTTTGCGTTTCTGTTTTCGATTCGTAATAAATGTTTCCGTCTGGCACTCCGCCAGAAGACCGTTTTTCGTTTTTAACAATTTCCACATAGTCTTTGAAAAACCAATCGTAGAATTGGTTTGAATTCCACAAGTCGATGGCGGTAAACTTATAGAGATATTTGCTTCCGTTATTTTCGCAATATAGCTCCGGATCGTTTTCGTATGTTTGTGAGTCTTTGTTAAGGCCGGCGTCTGTCTTTTGTTCCAGCATGTCTTCCGCAAGAAGCCAAATAAGGTTTTCCGTAGTGTAACTTTTTCCGTTGACTGCGTTCACTGCGCTTATGATGGAATCCCAGTCAACTTTGGCGTTTGTCGCAATCTCTTTTAAAAGCTTTATTCCGCCAAATCGCCGGACAAGCCAGGCTCCAAGTTCATAGGCTTCGGAATAAAGGTCGGCGCTTTGTCCTGTAAGTCCAAAGGTTCCTCCAAGCATATTGGCTCTTGACAGGCGGTTTTTTGGCGTGGTGCCCAAAAAGCTTGCGCCGTCTATAGCTTCGCTCTTTGAGGTTTTGTCGTCCGTCACGCCCAAATATTCTTGCATCATGTCTTCGCAAAGCATGGCCAGCATTTCGCTGTACCAATAAACCAAATAAATATTGTTTTTAATTGTTTTTTGGTTGTATGTGATGGAGTGGGAACATTCGTGGAACATTGTTGTATAGACAGTGCCCAGGTCTTCCATAATTTCGGAAGAGTCTATGTAAATGAAGCGGCCGTTGTTTGATGTCTGAAAGCTTGGATCATAATAGATGTCGGCGTGGCTTACAAAGCCGTTCACGCCTTTTATTTTTGCGTCGGGGTTGTTCTTGTTCAGCATCGAGTAGAACAAAATGTTGATTTTTTCGCCGTATTTTGACAGTTCCGACATATCTCCTGCCGCCACATGCCTTCCAGCCGCGTCTTTACCCCAAAGCTTGTCGGTCAACTCGCCGTAAATGTGGCTTTCCAGCTTGTAGCCTTGCTTGAATTGGTCAAGAGCTTTTTTTGCGTTTGTTAAAAATGTGTTTTCATTGGAGGCGTAAAATGAATCGTCGGCTTTGACCCAAAGATTGTAGCCGTCGTTGTCGATATAAATAAGCTTGAAAGTTCCTTTTTCTCTAATGTCTGAATTCATGTCTAAGATTTGCAGGAATTCGTCGGTGTCGTCGACGCTGGGGCTTTGCGACGCTTGAATTGCGGGCGCCGCGTTTTTTGAAAAGCGCATTTTTGAAATCGCTTCCAAAGAGCGCTCTTCAATCAAGGCGCGGGGGTCTTTTTTTTGCTTGTCAAAAGCGTCTTGGAAGGCTTTCGCGCTGGCGGCGATTTGCGCTTGCGTGGCGCTTGCGCTTGGGGCGGGAATATATCGCAGATTGTTTTTTTCTAGTTTCGTGTCCCTTATATTTGCGCGGACCATGTAAAAAGTTTTTCCAGCCGCGCCTGTGATCGCCAGAGTTTTTGTCGTTGGGTTGACTGTAATCTTTCCTCTAGAGGCGTCCGCTGTTTGAGTCTGTGTCATTCCGCTGGTTGAATAGTAGCCCTGAGGTACGGGATTTCCGCCTCCTCCGTCGGAACTGTTGGAGCAACCGGCAAAAAAAGCCGCCATCGCAAGCGCCAAGACAGGCGCGGCGTTTTTAATGTACTTTAAAGCTGTCATAGGGCAAAATTCTACCATATAAAATGCCAAAAATCAAGCAAAAGATTGAACAAGGGCCGCGTATTCAGTATAATAGAAAAACTATGGCAGACGTAAAAGAACAAATCCGCGCGGCGCTTTCGGCCGCATTGAACCAGTTTAAGAAAGAAAAAAATATCGACGCTCCCGACGTGGAAGCGGCCTCTTTGACTTTGGAAAATCCGCCGGACCCAAAAATGGGCGACGTGGGCGTTCCGCTCTTTGCCTTTGCAAAAACATTCCGCATGGGCCCGCCGCAGATTTCGGCCGGCGTCGCGCAAATCCTTAAAGGCGCGGACGAGATTGGCGGCGTAAAGGTGGCCGGCCTTGGCGAAATCTTGAACCTTGGCCCCTACATCAACTTTAAACTGAACAAAGGAAACGAAACTTATTCAATCCTAAAAAAAATCGCCGAGCAAAAAAGCGATTACGGCTCGCTTGGCTCCGACAATAAAAAGCCGATGGAAGGCCGGCGCGTCATGGTGGAATTTTCTTCCCCCAACACAAACAAGCCCTTGCACTTGGGCCATGTCAGGAACGACGCGCTTGGAGAAAGCGTAAGCCGCATTTTAAAGAAGGCCGGAGCCGACGTTTACAAAGTCAACATCATCAACAACCGCGGCGTCCACATTTGCAAGAGCATGTTGGCCTACCAATTGTTCCACCAAGAAAAAGGCGACACGCCCGAATCTTTGGGAATAAAGGGCGACCACTTTGTCGGAAACTGCTACGTTGAATTTGACAAGTACCTAAAGGGAGAGAAGGACAAGCCCGAGACCGCGCACCCGGAAGCCGCGCAAAAGGCGGAGGAAATGCTGGTCCAGTGGGAGGCCGGAGACAAGGACGTCCGCGCGCTTTGGCAAAAGATGAACGACTGGACTTTGAACGGCGTTCAGGAAACTTACAAGCGCACAGGCGTTTCGTTTGACAAATTGTATTTTGAAAGCGACACATACCTTAAGGGAAAGGACGAGATTCAGCGCGGACTTGACATGGGAATATTTTTCAAGGCCGCCGACGGTTCCACCCGCGTAGACGTGACAGAAGCCGTTGGAAAAGGAAAGGACGGCGAAGACCACGAAAAGGTTTTGCTCCGCTCCGACGGAACCAGCGTCTACATCACGCAGGACATCGGAACTGCGATAAGCCGCCACAAGGACTGGCCCTTCAACCAAATGGTTTACGTTGTCGCAAGCGAGCAGAATTTTCACTTTAAGGTTTTGTTCTACATTCTAAAGAAGCTTGGCTTTGACTGGGCGCAAAAACTTTTCCACCTAAGCTACGGCCTTGTCAACCTTCCAAGCGGAAGAATGAAAAGCCGCGAGGGAACGGTTGTGGACGCGGACGATTTGTTGGACAGCCTTCACGCCGACGCGCTTAAGGAAATAAAGGAAAAGGGCCGCGACAAGGAATTGGACGACCCGGACGCTGTCGCTGAAAAAGTCGCGCTCGCCGCCGTCCACTACTACATGCTGCAAGCCACTCCGATTAAGGACATGCTCTTTAATCCCGAAGAGTCGCTTTCGTTCAACGGAAACACAGGCCCCTACTTGCAATACATGGGAGCGCGCATTTCTTCGATTTTGGCAAAGGCAAAGGAAAGCGGCGTTCTTCCCGACTCAAGCGAGGCGGCTTGCGCGCTTTTGACTAGCGGCGACGAATGGGAGCTTGTAAAGCAATTGGGCTCTTTCCCTGACACGGTTTCAAAGGCCGCCGCCAATTTGGATCCAAGCCTTGTGGCCGCCTTCTTGTACGACACGGCAAAACTCTTTAGCAAGTTCTACCAAAACTGCTCCATCATCAACGCCGAGTCAAAGGAACTTGCCGCCGCGCGCCTCTTTTTGGCGCAGTCAACGCTTGACGTTATGAAAGAGGCGATGGACTTAGTTCTAGTTCCGTTTTTGGAAAAGATGTAAGCGGGGGCGAACGTTGTCGCAAGCGGAAAATCGTCGCGCGAAAAACAAAAAACTGTCGCTGACTAAGACTGCCGCGCGAACTAAAAGGCTTTTCCTAACTAAAACTGCCGCCGCCTTTTGCGGGGCCTTGGCTTGCGCCGCGGCGCTCTGCGCCTGCCAAAAAGTTCCGGAGATGACGCTGGAAGAAATCGCCGAGGCCCGGGGAAAATCCTCGCGCGAATTTTTCACCGCGACAAAGTCCAAGCCCTACAAGGGCCAAGACTTTGTTTCCGGCCAAGTCGGCGGCGTTTGGAACGACGTTTGCATGTCGGACCCCAAGACCTTCAACATTCTTGTGGCCGAGCGAGACGGCCAAAGCGCCGGCATCATGGGCCAGACGACCGACTGGCTTTTTGACTACGACTACGAAAAGCGCGAATGGATTCCCCGCTGCGCTTATTTTACGATAGAAAGCGACCAAGCGAGCGACACGCTTACGGTTCACGTGACCCTTCGCGACGGCCTTTACTGGTCCTTTGTCAATTCCGACAAAAAAATTCCTGTCACAAGCGACGACATTGTTTGGTGGTACGACGAGGTTTCGGGAGACGAGCGCTTCCAAAGCTCGGCGTATTCCGGCCAGTTTGTGACGATGGCCGACGGAGAAAGCCGCCGCATAAAGGCCGTTAAAATCGACGAAAAGAATTTTGACTTTGTCTTTCCGCGAATCGTGGCCGACCCGCTTCTTGCGACAAACGATTCGTTCAAGCCTTCTTGGATTTACAAAAAGGCCAAAGAGGACGGCGGCGTTGAGGGCGTCAAAAACCTTTTTGGAATCGACTGTGACGTCCAGACGATTCCGTCGATGGGAATGTGGTTCATCGAAAGCTATTCGCCGGGCCAGCGCTTGGTCTTTGCAAGGAACGCCGATTACTGGCAAAAGGATTCCGCCGGAAAAGCGATTCCCTATCCGCAAAAAATGGTCATGCAAATCGTCGGCGACCAAAACACTTCATACCTTTTGTTCACGCAGGGAAAGCTTGAAACCTATTCCCCCACGCCCGAAAATCTTGACGATGTTATCCGCGGCCAGGAAGGCGGCTACACAGTCTTTAACGCCGACGGAAGCGTGGGAGCGCAATTGTGGTCCTTTAACCAAAATCCCAAGAACCGCGCCGAGCCCTTTTACGAATGGTTTTGCAAAAAGGAATTCCGCCAAGCGATGAGCCGCCTCTTGAACCGCGACCGAATCATCGCGCAAACCTACCGAGGCTTGGCCTATCCCAAGTACGATTTTTTCCCTGACGGAAATCCCTTTTACAATCCCGACATCCAGCTTGAATACAAGTTTGACTTAAAGAAGGCCGAAGCGCTTTTAAACAAAATCGGCTTTGAGCGCGGCGCGGACGGAAGGATGTTGGACCACAAAAAGCGGCCGGTGGAATTTGACCTTGCGATCGCAAGCTCGGCCAACACTTCAAACGACATCGCGCAAATCATAAGCGACGAGGCGAAAAAGATTGGAATCAAGGTGAACGTTAGGCAAACCGATTTCCAAAAAATGGTGGAATCCTTGACGGCCACTTTTGACTGGCAGTCAATAATCATTGGCCTTGGCGCGAATCTTTTTCCTTCGCAGGGAAGCAACGTGTGGCCGTCAAGCGGAAACCTGCACTTGTGGCACCCCTACCAGCAAAAGCCCGCGACCGCTTGGGAAGCGCGCTGCGACTTTTTGTACAACGAGGGAAGCTACACCGCCGACAAGCTTGCCGCCCAAAAAATCTGGGACGAATACCAGCGCCTGATTTTGGAAGAGTGCCCGATAATCTACCTTGTCCGCCCGGCCAGCTTTTTCGCCATCCGCAATCGCTGGAACTTAAGCAATTTTTACTACGACAACTTGAACGGAGCCAAGACCGATTGGGTGTGGCTTGCGGTTGATTGACACAAGGCCGCCCGCGCTGATATAATAAATGACATATTTTTTGAGCGCCCGCCTGCCCTGCAGCATTGCAACCCGACAGACCTCCGCCCGCATTCATCTTTTCAATTTTTATGAGGAAAACTTATGGTAATTCTTACATTGAATTGCGGATCCTCTTCCGCAAAGTATCAGGTTTACGATTGGGACAACAAAGAAGTTATGGCCAACGGCGTGGTTGAGCGCATCGGAATCGACGGAAGCTGCATCACGCACAAGGCTAAGGGAAAGAAGACAGAAATCACAAGCCCTTGCCCCACGCACAAAGAGGCGATTGAGCTTATCATAAAAGAAATCACCGACCTCGAAGTCGGCGTCATTAAGTCAATGGACGAAATCGGAGCGGTGGGCCACCGCGTTTTGCACGGCGGAGAAAAGTTCACAAAGAGCGTTTTGATCACGCCCGAAGTTTTGGACGGCTTCCGCGAGGTCGTTGACCTTGGCCCCTTGCACATGCCCGCCAACATCATGGGAATCGAGGCCGCGCAAAAGGTCATGCCCAACGTTCCTCATTCAGCTATCATGGACACAGCTTGGCACCAGACGATGCCCGAAGAAACTTTCCAGTACGCGATTCCCCGCGAATGGTATGAAAAATACGCCGCGCGCCGCTACGGCTTTCACGGAACAAGCTTCTTGTACACGGCCAAGCGCGCCGCCGTTCTTTTGGGAAAAGACCCCAAGGACACAAACCTCATCATTTGCCACATCGGAAACGGCTCCTCTATGTGCGCCGTAAAGAACGGCGTTTGCTACGACACTACGATGGGAATCACTCCGCTTGAAGGTCTTGTGATGGGAACTCGTTCGGGCGACCTTGACCCCGCGCTTCCGTTCTACATCATGCGGAAGACAGGGATGAGCGCCGACGAAATGGACAATGCCTTGAACAAAAAGTGCGGCTGCCTTGGAATCACAGGAAAGTATTCTGACCGCCGCGACATTGAGATTGACGCGGCCAAGGGCGACAAGCTTTGCCAGCTTAGCATTGAGATGGAAGCCTTGCGCATCAAAAAATACATCGGCGCCTTTATGGCCGAGCTTGGCCACGTTGACGCGATTGTTTGGACAGCCGGCGTAGGCGAGCGCGGACCGATTACCCGCATGAAGGCTTGCAGCGGCCTTGAAAACTACGGAATCAAAATCGACGCGCAGCGAAACGAATGGTCCTTTACAGGCAATGCGGAAACTTACATCCACGCCGACGATTCAAAGACAAAGATTTTTGTAATCCCCACCGACGAAGAGCTTGTAATGACAGAGGACGCCTACGCTCTTATGAAGGGAACTTACGACGTTCACACAAAATTTAAGTACAGTTTCCAGGATCCTTCATACGTCAACAAGGCCCGCGAGGAAGGCCTTAAGGGCGACTTGGTCAAGCGGCCAAATATCGCGAAGATTTTGGCCAGGGATTTGCTTAAGTAATCGATTGACTGGAAAAAAAAGCCGCGCGAATCGCGCGGCTTTTTTTTGTCCCCATGACATTATCTGTCATGCCTTGCGCGGTAAAATCGGCGCGAGGGACGCGGGATTTTGTTGCGCGATTTAAAATGGCGCGCTATAATAAATTCCGCGAGAAAAAAGTATGCAGAGTAAAAACACTAGACGCATGACGGGGGGGGGGGGGGCGAGCTAATCAGCCTGAGCCTGCAAAATCCAAGCAAGTAAAAGTGAACAACTGGCGCATTCTTGCGCTGGACAACATTCTGCGGGACGGAAGGCCGTACACCGCCGCTAGCCTTGCCAAGCTGATAAGCGACAACGGCCGGGCCGACTACAGCGTTAGGACGATACAGCGCGACTTGGATTACATGCGCGACACGCTGAACGCTCCGATAGAAAGCGACTATCGCGGCTACCGCTACACCGAACCAAATTTTTTCATCAAAAGCGTTCCGCTTACGGAAGGCGAGGCCTTTGCCGTGGCGGTCTTGAATCCGCTTTTGGAGCAATACCGCAACACTCCGCTTGAAGCGCAGCTGCGCTCTGTGTTCGACAAAATCACAAGCTGTCTTCCGCAAAAAATAACGGTTGACGCTTCGTTCCTAAATCCGCGGCTCACGTTCATTCCCGACAGAACCGAAAACATTGACCCAAAATTTTTCAAGACGATTTTTGACGCGCTCAAGACGATGCGCCCGATCCGCTTTGGCTACCGGCCCCTCCAAAAAACAACTTACATGGAACGGACGATTGACCCTTACCACGTCGTGTGCCAGCGCGGGAACTGGTACGTTCTTGGAAAGTGCCATGACAAGGGCGACGTTCGCATATTTTCTTTTTCCAGAATGAAGGACATAAAGCCTCTAAAAGAAAAGTTCGCGATTCCACAAGACTTTAGACCCGACGAATACTTTGACGCGGAGCTGGGCGTGTGGCTTAGCAACGCAACTCCCATTACGGTGGAACTTTTGATAGACAAAGAGATCGGAACGTTCGCGCTAAACCGAACTTGGCACAGCGACCAAGTTGTGGAAGAAAGAAGCGACGGCAGCGTCTACGTAAAATTCACCACCACGCAAAAGCAGGAAGTGCTTCGCTGGGTGCTGGGACAAGGCCACACGGTAAAGGTTCTGGGGCCTGCGGAATTAATGCGGGAGGTGAGGGAAGAAGCGGAACGGGTGAGAGCGATGTATGGGTAGAAAAATGCGGAGGCCATGACAGTGGATGTCGTGGGAGGGGGAGTAGAATTAAGCAAAAGGAACGGATGAAAAGATGCCAAAGAATATTGACGAGCAAAAAACGTTTAGAAGAATGAATGTGTCGGCGTTTTTTGAATCGCAAGTGATACATGACAGAAAAGACAGGCCAAAATACAACGAGCGTTATACCGCAAGTTTTAAAAAGGCGTTTGCCGACCTTGTGGAAAAGCGGTATGACGAATCTCCAAAGTCATTCAAAAAGCTAAAGCGAAAATGTTTTCAATGGCTGTTGTACGAAGAGTTCGTTTTTTACTGCAAGGCATTCGGCGTAAGAATGGATGAAGAGACTATGGCCAAAGCATTTAAGTTTGGCGCGCGAAAGTTTAAATCGTTTTTGCTTGCCGTTGAAAGAAAACTGCCAAAAAGCAAGCTTGCGGCCAAAAGTTACGCCGAGTTTACCGCGTTTAGAGACCGTGAAAATGAATATGCCGGCTATGAAGTGAAAAATATCGCTGTGTGCGCGACTATGAGCGCGGGAAAGAGCACGTTTGTAAACGCCCTTTTGGGCAGCGACGTCTTGCCGTCAAGAAATGAAGCCACTACAGCAAAGATTACAAGCGTTTATGACAAAGATGGAGCTGAAAAAACGATAGGCTTTGTTCAAAAAGACAGCGGCGCTGTCGTTGACAAATGTTCCGATGTGAATCTTGCCAAGTTGAATGAATGGAATGATTCAAATGAAATTAACCGCATTTTTTTGCAAGGCGACTTGGACGGCATAAGAAACAAAGACATGATAGTTGCCGTGCATGACACACCGGGAACCAACAATTCAGGCGATAAAAGCCACCATACGACAACGATAAATTTTCTAAAAGAGAACAAAATGGACGCGATTATTTATGTCGCGAACGCCACTCAGCTTTGCACTACTGACGAAAAACTTTTGCTTGCCGAATTGTTTAGAAAGGTGATAAAGCCGATAGGGATTCCTGTTATTTTTGTTCTTAATAAAGCGGACGATTTGGATACTGAGAAAGAAAATGTTTCGGATGTTGTGAAGCGTTATAGTTCGTATCTTGCGGAGTTTGGGTTTGCTTCTCCTGTGGTTTTCCCGCTTTCCTCTAAAGCCGCGCGTCTTTTAAAAATGACTCAAAATGGAAAAGCGGGAAATATGACAGCAAAGGAAGCGAGGGCTTTTAATGTGATTAAAGAACAGTTTAATGATGTTGCTTCTACTGGAATTAACGCAGTGGAAGATTATATAGAGAATTTATTTTGAGTGAGGAAAATATGACAAAGATTGATTTGAGCTACAATCCCTATACGAGAGAAAAGACTCTTTGTATTGACGGAAAAAAGCAGACTAAGGACACGCTTGCAAAGTTATGCGGCGGCGATGGCTCTGAACTTTCAGAATGGGCGGCAAGTTTTTTTGACAATGCGATAGAGCGTTGTAATGATGACATAACTGTCAGTTTTAGCGGCATACGGCGTGACTATGAGTTTTTGGAAGATGCTGTTGCTAAGAACAAGAACGCCTCTGGCATTAAACTTGAAGAAGAAAAGATTGTTGATGCTGAAAACCGTCTTGCCGAACTAAAGGAGCTCTTTGCCAAAATGCAGGATGAGACCCCTTTTGAAGTACTAAAATCCGATGAGGTAAAAAGACTTTTTGAAAAGGCTACAAATTCCGAATTTGAAATGGCTGTTGTAGCCACAATGTCTAGCGGCAAATCCACGCTTATAAACGCAATCTTAGGAAGAGAGCTTCTCCCTGCAAGAAACGAAGCCACTACGGCTAACATAGCGCGCATTCATGACATAGACGGCTCGGATCATTTTAGGGCGGAAATCATTGACAAGGATGATAAGAAAATAGGCGAAGCGGATCCTCTTACTCCTGACAAAATGGAAGAGCTGAACAACATTGACGGGGAGCGGCCTGCTTCTGTTGTTGAAATTTACGGCGATATTCCTGGCATTGAAAGCAAGAACATCCGTCTTGCTTTAAGTGACACCCCGGGTCCTAACAATTCTCGTACTGCCGAGCATGAAAAGCATACTATGGATTTGCTCAACGCAGATTACAAACCAATGATTATCTATGTTCTTAACGCAACACAGCTTGAGGCAAATGATGACAGTGTCCTTTTGAACAATGTCGCTCGGCTTGTAAAAAGCGGCGACAGACAAAGTAGAGACCGTTTCCTTTTTGTATTGAACAAGGCCGATGAATTTGACCCGGATAACGGCGAAGGCGTCGCAAGGAAAATTGATGACGCCAAGCGTTATCTGTCCAAGCATGGCATAGAAAATCCTCGCGTATTTCCAACTGCGGCGCGTCTTGCGAAACTTATAAGGCAAACAAAATGCAATGACTCGGCGTTGACGCCAAAAGAAAAGCGCTCTGTTTCTGTCGATATAGGCTGGTTCGTCGATGAAGAAAGAATGCACTTAACCCAGTTTGCGGACTTTCTTTCGCCTGTTACGAGCAACGAATTGAATGCAAGGCTGCAGAAGGCGAAAGAAAGCGATGATGAGGAAGGACTTGCGCTTCTTTACTCTGGCGTTCCATCTGTAGAGCTTGCCATTACGGAATATCTTTCAAAATACGCGCTTCCAGCAAAGATAACGGAAGGCGTTTATTCCTTTAAGGAAAAAATTGACGCTCTTGGAATAGAGGCGTCTGCAAAAAATGAGCTTGCTGGCAACGAGCGGAAAATAAAGACAATGCAAGAAAACCTTGCAAAAATAAAAAATGCGCTCTCTAAAGGCGATAAGGCCAAGGAAGTAAAACAACAAATTGAAAATCTGAGTGTAAAAGACGAACTTAAGTCTGCGATTGCCACTGCCGGTTCAACGCTTCTTGAAAACTTTGGTTCCAATGTTCAGAATATGAAGAAGAAAGTCCATACGGATACAGCCCGCGCTTATGTGCAGAACATCAAGATGCTTTTACCGAAAATTACCGCGAATTTTTCGAGTTCTGTCGAAAAATCTCTTGACGGCATATTGCGTTCTCAGGCGGAGCAGTGTGTAAAGAGTTATAAGAAATACGTTGAGGAACTTATTGGTTCTGTCTCTTATGACATCCCTCCGGCATCTTTCCTTGGAGATGTTGCGACTATCACAGTTGACGAGGCTGTTGATGAATATTCTTACGAGGAAGATGTGAAGGTGGGAAGCCATCAGGAGAAGAATGCCAATAAAAAATGGTATAAGCCATGGACTTGGTTTGAAGATAAATATGTTACAGTTGATGACTATGAAACCCAGGATTTTGTAGACTTTGACATATATATAGATAATTCTCTTTATCCGGAAGTTGAAAAGTTTGAAAAGGAAACTCGAAAAGTAGCTACAAACTGGGGTAATGCAGAGGCTGACAAGTTCAAGGAATTCTTTTTAAATAAATTAACCGAGCTCGACGTGGCTATAAAGAATAAGATTGATGAGCAGGAACAAGTTCTTTCAGATGCGAAAAAGACCGAGGCCATGATTGCGGAAAGTAAAAAGAATCTTGAATGGCTTGAGTCATTTAAAAAACAGCTTGACAGCGTTTTAAGCATATAATTTGGAGGAATATTAGTTATGAGCGTAAGTGAGAATTTGAAGAATGCCGTTGCTGAACATGATATCGATGATGTTCGCGGAGGCTTGTGGTCATGCATTGCCGTTGACATGAACATGACGGGACGTTTTAAAGAAAGCCTGGAATATGCGCTTGCAAATGGCATAGATGCATCTGAACTTTATGAAGAAGATGACGGAAAGCTGTTCGAAACAGAAGCGAGCATTGATAACTTTAGCAAGCTTGGAGGGGGTCTTAGAGTGAACTTTTCCAAGAAAAAGCTGGATGCCTTGCGGACAATGGGACGCACCTTGTATCCTCCAACGCAGAGCGCGGAGGAGCCAAAAAAAAATAACACCGAAAGTGAGAGAAGGACAACGCGCGCAAGAAAAAAAAGCGTGCATGAAGGGCAAAGTTCGTACAAAGCTACGTGGGGAAGGCAAACTATTGGAGGGGCGGCCACAGGCGGAGCGGTTATCGGACTGTTCACGGCGGCAAAGCGCGGAGCCAAAATCGGTGGCGTCATTGGAGGCGGACTTGTCGGAGCGTGCATCGGGGCTTGTGTCGGAGCCGCAGTCGTGTATATGCTCTTCCGCGAAAAATAAACGCATAGAAAGTGCAGAAAAAGATTTGCAAAGGGATGCGCGGATTGAGTATGAAAGGCAAAAAAGCCTTTCTCAATTGTAACAAAAGGGGGATGTATGATGCAGCAAATAGATGTTCGCAATATGGATGATTTGCAAAAGGCAGTGACAACGGCAAGCATAATTTTGGAAAAGACTTATCTTAACGCTCTTAATTCCGAGTCTGTTCAGATTGTTAGACAAGAGAAAAATGTGCTAGAAAACTCAGCGTTAACGGATGCGCTTAATGAAAAAGTCCGTTTTTATGACGTGACGCAGATTGTGCTGAATAAAAATGAAAATTCAAGAGACAAGCTTGTTTCTGTGTATAATGCTGTTGGCAGCGCCGGCGCAAGCCTTTTGATGATGATACATGGAGATAAAGAACGTGTTTCCATAAAATTCGGAGTAAAGGCAGAAAGCGATATAAGTGATTATAGTGCTATATTGCAGAACAGTTTAAAGGGTAATTTTCCCGGTACTAAAATAGAAGTTGTAAAAAAAGATTCTCTTGAAGCAAGTGTCATCTCTACATTTCCTAAAAATTGTTATGTCGCTTCCATTACCGATGTTTCTGGAATTAGAAGCGAGGAGGAAAGCAGAGAACGGCAGTTTATGCAAGGAATTGAAAAACTTATCGATGCGATGCAAGGGAAAACGTATACAATGCTGCTTATAGCTGATCCTGTCAGCCTTGCGGATTTAAACGCCAGTCGAAGAGCGTTGGAAAATTTGTATTCATCCCTTGTGCCTTTTTCTGAGTCTAATCTTTCTGTTGGTACAAACGAAACTGACACAATAAATCAATCGATTACAAAAAGCGTGACAGATACTGTTAGTGAGAGCGTGACAGATACTGTAACGCACACTATAGGAAAATCAGAATCAGTGACTGACGGAACAAGTATGAGTTTAAACTTAAATGGCTCTGGAGTGGGTGCGATAATCGGAACTGCAATTGCGCCAGGGGTTGGCACAGCAATTGGAGGAATGATTGGAAGTCTTGTTTCTGGCAGTTTCGGCAAAAATCATTCTAAGACCGTAGGCACAAACGAATCTGATTCAAACGCTCATGGGGTGACATCAGGGGCATCTCATTCCGAGGGGGCATCAAATACTGAGGGAACATCTCAATCTATTGGTTCAAGCCAAAATCTTCAGATTAAATTTGAAAATCATGCCGTAAAGCAGATTATGGCCCGCATTGACAAGACGCTTGAGCGTTATGACCGTTGCGCTGACGTTGGCATGTGGAACTGCGCGATGTACTGCATTGCCGAAAGTCCGCTTGACGCGCAAATGGCTGCAAATGTCTATCATTCCATAATACGGGGGAAAGATTCTTCTCTTGAAAATGGAGGCGTTACTGTTTGGGGAATGGACAAGGCTCCTCTTATAGTCAATTCACTAAAAAATATGTGTCATCCATTCTTGCGTGTTGACGGTATTGATGTTACTCCAGGCACTCTCATAAGCAGTTCTGAACTTGCCATTCACGCAGGATTGCCGAATCATTCTGTTCCTGGGCTTCCTGTCCTTGAGTGCGCGGAATTTGGGCGCGCGGTTTCAACATATGACGAGATGTTTGATGCTAAGGGAAAGAAAAATTTGGTGGCCTTGGGCAAGATATGGCACATGAATCAGGAAGAGGAACTTGTTGTAAATTTGAATCCAGACAGTCTTTCTTCCCATGCATTCATAACTGGTTCAACAGGAAGCGGAAAATCAAATACAGTATACAAAATTCTTTCTGAGCTTATTAGTAAAAGCGCGAAGTTTCTTGTGGTGGAACCTGCAAAGGGCGAGTACAAGAATGTGTTTGGAATCAAGTCTAACGTTTCTGTTTATGGAACAAACCCTGACTTGACGCCGCTTCTTCGTATCAATCCGTTCAGTTTTCCCCATGAAAACGAGGATGCTTCAAAGAACATTCACATCTTGGAGCATCTTGACCGGCTTATTGAAATCTTCTGTGTGTGCTGGCCTATGTACGCCGCTATGCCGGCGGTTCTAAAAGAGGCGGTGGAAAAGTCTTACGAGGATTGCGGTTGGAATCTTTCGGAATCAACAAATGAATACGGAAACGATTTCTACCCTACCTTTTTCGACGTAACGCGAAATGTCAGGGCAATCATTGATGCTTCTGAGTATGACGCTGAAAACAAGGGCGCGTACAAAGGTTCTCTTATCACTCGCCTAAAATCGCTTACAAACGGAATTAACGGTTTGATTTTTACAACCGATGAAATCAAAGCAAGCGATTTGTTCGATGAAAATGTAATCGTTGATTTGAGTCGAGTGGGGTCAAGCGAAACAAAGTCGTTGATTATGGGCTTGCTTGTACTAAAATTGCAAGAACACCGCATGACGAGCGGAGCCATGAACGCTTCGCTTAGGCATGTTACTGTCTTGGAAGAGGCCCACAATCTATTAAAGCGGACTTCTTCCGAGCAGTCGCAAGATTCCGGCAATTTACAGGGAAAATCCGTGGAAATGCTTGCGAACGCCATTGCGGAAATGCGCACTTACGGCGAAGGCTTTATTATAGCCGACCAAGCGCCCGCGCTCCTTGACATGGCTGTAATCCGCAACACAAACACAAAAATCATCATGCGTTTGCCTGACAAGGATGACCGTGAGCTTGTTGGAAAGGCAGCCAACCTTAATGACGATCAGATTACGGAACTTGCGAAACTTCCGCGCGGTGTCGCCGCCGTTTACCAAAATGAATGGGTTGAGCCTGTTCTGTGCAAGGTGGAACGGTTTGATGGGGGCGGAAAAATATATGTTCCAAAACATGACAAAGAGGATAAATCGAATGATGGAGATTTAATTTCAGAAAAGCTTGAAATTGCAAAGCTTTTATGCAATGGAGTTGCCGTAACTGATGAAGCGAAGGTGAATGAGTTGAAGGAAAAACTTCAAAAATTGGATTTGCGCGCGTCAACAAAAGTTATGATTTTAAAATCAATAAAGGCGCCTCTTGAATCTCCAAGGTATACAAAGCTTTCGCCTGTTGTGTCGGAACTTTTTCCAAAATTGCGTTCCGCTTTTGTGACGTCATTCGCTAGAACCAGCGACATGGCGCAATGGACGCTTGATGTTGACAATGCTGCGCGCGAACAGATAAAATCTGATTTGGACGAAGAGCTTTTGCGTTCAATACGCCAATGCGTTGTCACGGACTATCTTCACAACGAACTAGGAAAGACAGATTTGCTTGAAAAATGGGCAAGAGTAGGAGGCGTAAAATGAGTGAAATTGGTGTGAAAACGGGCGAAGTTGAATCTAAGAATTCGGAAACAAAATCTTCTTATGACCCCGACAAAAAAATCGGGAAGGGGGAGGTTTCCGAACAAGACGAAACAAAAGCTAAAGACACCGAGTATGATCCCGACAATAAGGTGGAAAAGAAAATTTCGTATGAGATTCATACAAGGAATGAAAGTTTGGAAGGTGAAAAACACCCAATAACAGGAGTCCCTTTTGAAAAAAAGACTGTGAAGGATGCGGACGGAAATGATGTTACGGGTGTTTTTCCCGAATTTGAATCAGTTTATGACGCTCAGCTTCCAGAGGATTTATATCAGGCTACAGACAAAGAACAGTTTGCGGAGTGTAATAAACAATTAAAAGAGTCTGTTGAAAAAGAGCCTGAACTTGCAAGGAAATTTACACCTGAGCAATTAGAGCAAATTAAGAATGGTGATACTCCTGATGGATATACTTGGCATCACAACGAGGAAACGGGCAAGATGCAACTTGTTGAGTCTGATACTCATGCAAAGACTGGCCACACTGGTGGAAAAACCATTTGGGGCGGCGGAAATGAAAACCGATAAAGTTATAGGAGGTGTTATATGAAAGAGATTTCTTGGAAGTATGTAAAGGCATTGAAAAATGTTGGCGCAGTTGATGACTTTGAAAAGAAACATTCTATTGTGTTGCCAAAGGATTTGAAAGAAATTATTCTAAAGTACAATGGGGGGCGTCCGTCATGTAAATATTATGATACGGATTCAGAAAAGGATAAAGAATTCAAGACTTTGCTTTCGTTTAATGAAGATGATATAGAAACTATATACAAGCATTTTCCGTTGGATTCCAGTGACAAAACCTTGGTTCCATTCGCTTCTGATCCTGCGGGAAATTATTTCGTTGTAAAAGGTATGAAAATATATTTGTGGAATCATGAAACAGATTCTTGCTTATTGCTTTCTGATACATTTAGTGATTTCTTGAAGTTGCTTCATGATTGATTATTTGAGAAATTTTGGTGTTGGAATAAGAATATTGATATCGACGGCGTTATTGTAAATAAATTCTCCACTCTCTGACACTATTTGTCATGTGGAGATATTTTAATGAAGTTATACGGAGGAAAGAATGAACATTTCAAAAGAAGAAGCGCTTGCAGTGATTGCAGAGGCAGCGAAAGCTGAAGCAAAAATTGTAAAAATACGCAAAAAAAAACATAGTGATTTTTTGGAAATAAAAAAAATGATAAGGGAGCTTGGAAAACTGTCTTGCTCTGGACGGCCCGGTGACCAAGCGTATGACTTGTATAAAAAAATACAATCTCTTTGGATGAAAGGGTTGCCAAAAACTTTTTCATATATTGATACACTGTATTATGGCTTTTATTCCGAGGAAGAAAGACTTTCAAAAAGTGAACGAGAGTTGCTAAATGTTTTTCGCGAATTGGATATTTGGCACAGTGGAGAGCTTCAATTGGCGTTCCGCAAAAATTTTAAAGACACTGCGAAAAAAATAATCGCTTCCTTAAAAAAGAATCCGGAATCAATTTCTGAATTTGTAAGGAAAATGTATAAGCGCGATTCTGATAACGCTATAAGCGCTTTGTTTGCGCTCATGTATGCAAATGAATATGAGCCTTCACAGTTGTGCAAGATTCTAAAGTCATTGTGTGAAATTTTGAATATTCCCAATAAACTTGATTGCGTGAATTTGGAGTGTTTGCAGGTTGATGACGATTCTTCGGAACCTATTGAGGATGCAATAAAAAGTTATAAGGTTCGTCAAGAGAATAGGGATCTGTTTTATAAGCAAAGAGATTATGTTGTTGAACAAGTCGGCTTGTGTATTGAAAAAAAAGACTTGAACGACGCTCAAATTAAAGGTTTGTTTTCTGTTTGCGAGAAAGTATTTGTTCGTCCGTATAAATTTGACGATGTTTCGGATGTTTTGCAAGACATTCATTTTATAGAAATTCTTCCAATGGCAGTTCGGTATGATGTGTTGGGGTAAAAATGAGATTTTTTCTATGACCCCATGACACTATTTGTCATGCCCTGCCTGCTATAATTCCCAATGCAACCGCAAAAGCGGTTTGCAGGAGGAATTATGATAAAGAAAATCTTTTGGTTCTGCGCGGCGACGGCGGCGTTTGTCGTGGCGGAAGCGGCTGTTTGCAATTGCGCGGAAAAACACCCCCGCGTTAAAAACGTTGTGGACAAGCTAAAAAAGATGGGCAAGGATTTTTCCGACGACTGCCAAGAAGTCGTTGGCGCGGTTCTTTGCGCTCCGGCTACGGAAGTCGTGTGAGGCGTTGCCCCCGCAATGCGGCCTTTTTTTGCGCCGCATTGCAGGGAGCGCGTCGCAGAAAAACTAATTGGAGTTTTCTGCGTTTCTTGTTGTAGTCTTGCCAGTCTTTTTTATGGCTAATCTTCTAAAAAAAAAGGCTGTGTAATCTGGACGCTTCCCTTATATTGGGAGGTCTGTTCATTACCAGCCTGTTAAATCATGGTCAAGCCATATTGTTGTCATTATCGCACATTTTTATGTCACTGTCAAGAAAAAATAGAGTTTAAAAATCCGATAAAAATTTATTCCTCCCCCTGACATTGTTTGTCATACCCCTCCTGCTATAATTCTCCATGCAATCGCGCAAAGCGGTTTGTGGGAGGAATATGTTTCTAGAAACCAAATGCCCTGATTTTTCCGACACACGCAAAATCATCGAGGGCGTAAGGAATTCTGACTTTTTGGTTTCGGACGACAAATGCGTTCACCGCATTGTTGGACTTAAGTATGATTCTCAAACCATGCCTGAGCCTGTTGTGACGGTGATTTGCGTCCACTGTCAAATGTCATTCGCAAAGCGCGCCGCCTTTAGTATGGGAAAGCGCGTTTACAACGACTCCGCTTTTTCCGCAATGATTTTTAGGAACTACCGCGTTGGCCAAGCAATTATGGAGCGTGACTATACTGCGGTTAGCAAAGTCTACGTGGATTATTTGCTGAGTGTGGACAAGACGTGGTGACGGTGGTCGACATGCCTTGCCTACTGTAATTTTTTACTGTGACCGCAAATGGCGGTCGGAAGGAGACACATTATGACAAAAAATAAACTAACTTCGGACGCTTATTATAGCATGATTCGAGAAGGCTTGAACTGCATTGTGGAAGACAAAAGCGTAAAGACTCACGAACAAGCTTTTCAGCTGGCAAAAAAAGACATTGAAAAATTTGCCAAAGAAAACAACTTAAAGTTCGCGAGTCTTCCTGACGTGATGTCGCTTAGCGGAGATTCATTGCCGACGCCAAAGGTTATTAACATTTCGACTTATCTCAAAAACTTTTTAGTTGTGCTGCCGCCTGACGACATTAGCCATGACGAAATAGCTTTTGGCTCCATCTCCGATTCCAAATACAAAGGAGTTCTCTTTGCCGTGAATTGGTTGGTAAAAGAGCCGAGCATAGACAATCTTGCAGTTTTGTTGGAGGCGGTAAACAAACTCAAGCTCAACTTTATTGCTTGGAAATGGAATGAGCGGATTCGCGCTGATTCGCAAAGCAAATAATACAGGAGGAATAATATGGACGAAAATCAAAAGAGGCCTCAAGCTTCGCTTGAGTTTATCAATTTTGTGGAAGATGTTTATAAAAAGAGAAATCCACAGTTGCCGGAATACTTGGACTTTCTTCAAGACGTTGAGTTCTTAAAAAAGTCAGAGACTTTTCAGAAAAGTTCCGCAATCTTTGAACACTTCGACCGGACGATGCGGATTGTATGGGACATTCCTGAAAAATATTTCAAAGCGGCCGCATACCTTGCCATACAAAAAATGTCAAAGAACGCAATCCCAATTAATTTTTGCGATTTAAGCGTGGAACGATTTAGTATTCTGCAAGACTGCGTTGCCATTTTGTGGCAAACGGAATCAGAGCTTGACAATCCGCTGGCAAAACGGATATGCATGTAGCTTTTGTTAGCCCATAAAAAAAAGCCGGCGGGTTCCCACCTGCCGGCCTTCCTAGTCTTACGACCATAGCGTTCAAAAAATACCGCTGTTCGCGCGAGCTAGGTTGCGAGCGCGAATGTTGCGGCTTATGCGGCAGACAAGCATTTTCGGCTTGCCGCCGTTTTTCTTGCCGCTACTTCACCACAATATTCACCAACTTATCTGGCACACATACGACCTTGACTTCGGTCTTGCCTTCCAGGAACTTTTTGGCGCCTTCCGTTTGGCGGGCGGCGGCAATCAAGTCGGCTTGGCTTGTTCCGGGGGCGGCGTTGAACTTGTCGCGGAGCTTTCCGTTAATCATTACGACAATCGTTTTTTGGTCGTCGGCGGAAAGGCCTGAGTCAACTGTGGGCCAAGCTTCGTAGGCGATCGTGCCCTTGTGGCCAAGGCGCTCCCAGAGTTCCTCTCCCAAGTGGGGGGCGTAGCAAGAAAGCATCTTGACAAATCCTTCCCACATGGTTTTTGGAATCTCGTTCAGCTTTGAAACGGCGTTGATAAAGATCATCATCTGACTTATCGCAGTGTTGAAGTTGAGAGTGTCGGTGTCGGTGGTGACTTTTTCGACAGTCTTTGCGTAAAGCTTTCTAAGCTCAATCAAGTTTTCGTCTTCGAGCTTTCCAAAAATGTCCAAGTCGGAATAAGGTTTTTCGGCGACGCTCCAAACTTTTTCAAGGAAGCGGTGGATGCCGACGATTCCCTGGGTGCTCCAAGGCTTTGACATCGTTAGCGGGCCCATGAACATTTCGTACATGCGCACGCTGTCGGCGCCGTAAAGCTTTATCTCTTCGTCGGGGTTCACGACGTTCTTGAGCGACTTTGACATCTTGGCGACGACTTGCGTCAATTGTTCGCCGGTGGCCTTTTCCACGTAAACGTTGTTTCCCTTGTCCTCAACTTCGTCAACCGGAACAAGCGTCTTGTCCTTTCGCTGGTAGGCGAACGACGTGATCATTCCCTGGTTCACCAAGCGATGGAAGGGCTCTTTTGTAGAAACGACTCCGATGTCGTACAATACCTTGTGCCAAAAGCGCGCGTAAAGAAGGTGCAAGACCGCGTGCTCGGCGCCGCCGACATACAAGTCAACCGGCATCCAATACTTTTCCTTTTCCTTGGCACAGAATTCCTTGTCGTTTTTGGGGTCCAAGTAGCGAAGGTAATACCAGCAGCTTCCCGCCCATTGGGGCATTGTGTTGGTCTCACGCTTGGCGTCGCCTCCGCACTGGGGGCACTTGCAGTTTACCCAGCTGTCGATTCCGGCAAGCGGGCTTTCTCCTGTTCCGGTGGGCTGGTAAGTCTTTACGTTTGGAAGCTCCAAGGGAAGCTGGTCTTCTGGAACGGCGACCGTTCCGCACTTAGGGCAGTGGACCAAAGGAATCGGCTCGCCCCAGTAGCGCTGGCGGCTGAAAATCCAGTCGCGCAGTTTGTAGTTTATGGCCTTCTTCCCGATTTTTTTTTCTTCAAGGAAGTCCAGCATTTTGTTGATGGCGTCCTGCTTGTTAAGACCGTCAAGGAAGTCGGAGTTCACGTGGATTCCGTCTTCGGTCCAAGCCTGCTTTTGCACGTCAACTTCGCTCTTCAAAACTTCGATTATCGGAAGGTTGAACTTTTTGGCAAAGTCCCAGTCGCGTGTGTCGTGCGCCGGAACTGCCATGATGGCTCCGGTTCCGTATGAAATCAAAACGTAGTCGGCCACCCAAATCGGAATTTGCTTTCCGTTTACGGGATTGATTGCGTAGCTTCCGCTAAAGACGCCTGTCTTGTCCTTGGCCAAGTCGGTGCGCTCAAGGTCGGATTTTTTTGCCGCGTCCTCGATGTACTTTTCCACGGCCGCCTTTTGTTCCGCCGTCGTAAGCTCCTTTACAAGCGGATGCTCTGGCGAGACGACCATGTAGGTGGCGCCAAAAAGTGTGTCGCAGCGAGTTGTGTAGACGCGCAATTTTTTGTCGGTGGCCTTTCCGTCCTTGTCGGCCACGGCAAAGTCAACTTCGGCGCCGATGGATTTACCGATCCAGTTGCGCTGCATGATTTTAACGCTTTCGGGCCAGTCAAGCTCGTCAAGGTCTTGCAAGAGGCGCTCGGCGTATTCGGTGATTTTTAAAACCCATTGGCGGATTGTCTTTCGCGTGACTTCCGAGTGGCAGCGCTCGCAGCGGCCTTCCTTGACCTCTTCGTTGGCCAAGCCGGTTTTGCACGAGGGGCACCAGTTGATGGGCGTGTTGCTTTCGTAGGCGAGGCCTTTTTTGTAAAGCTGAAGGAAAATCCATTGCGTCCACTTGTAGTAGTCCGCGTCGCAGGTTTGCACGCAGCGGTCCCAGTCGTAGCTAAAGCCGAGCGCCTTTATTTGCTTGGTGAAATGCTCGATGTTTGAGTTTGTCGTTTCGCGCGGGTGCGTTCCGGTTTTTATCGCGTAGTTTTCGGCAGGAAGTCCAAAGGCGTCGTAGCCCATCGGGTGCAGGACGTTGAAGCCCTTCATTCTTAGGTAGCGGCAGTAAATGTCGGTGGCGGTGTAGCCTTCGGGGTGGCCTACGTGCAAGCCCGCCGCGCTGGGGTAGGGGAACATGTCCAAAACGTAGCGGCGCTTTTCTTTGGGAACTGAAGCGTCCTCGCCGACTTTAAAGGTTTTGTTGACTTCCCAATATTTTTGCCATTTGGGTTCAATCGATTCAAAAGGATACTTAGACATTTTTTGCCTCTAAAAGTGTGATAATTTGAATATCAATTTTAGCGCAAATCCCGTTAAGATTCAACACTTGAAACGGCTGGAGATTTGCTTTAATATAAAAGAATGACATTTCCAATCATTTCAATAATCGTTTACGGAGCGTGGCTCGCGCTTTTGCTTGTCGGAAGCCGCCGCGCCAAATTGGGTTCCTTTAACCAGGACTTTATGTCGCTTGAGGCGACGAAAAATTTGCAGGGCCTTGCCGCGCTGGGGGTGATTTGCCACCACCTTTCGCAGCCGCCGCAGAACGGAGGCCCGATGGACGCTTTGGGGCAAATGCAGTTCTTTAGGGAAATCGGCTTTTGGTTTGTCGCGATTTTCTTTTTTGTTTCAGGCTTCGGCCTCATAAAGAGCCTTGCCACAAAGCCGGATTACTTAAAGAAATTTTTGCGCCGCCGCGTTCTTCCGATTGTCGTCTGCTTTTACGTGATGAACCTTTTTTACATCGCCTTCCATTTGTTTTTGGGAACGAATATGTCCGCCTCGGAATGGGTCTGCAAGATTTTTGGAATCGCTCTTTTAAATGACAACGCTTGGTTCGTTCCTGTAATAATAATAATGTACGCCGCCTTCAAGCTTGCGTTTAAAAACGAAAGCTCAAAGGCCCGCGCCTTTTTGTTTGTCTTCTTGGCGATCGCGCTGCAAGTTGGCTGGTTCTTGTTCAACAAGCACTTTACTTGGTGGTGGGGCGAGCCTGGCTGGTGGAAAAAGCCCGGCGCCTTGTGGCTGGCTCCTTGGTACAAGCGGCCTGTGGCCCTTTGGTTTGAGGGGGAATGGTGGGTCAACTCGACAATCGCCTTCTTCTTTGGAATGTTGGCCGCCCAAAACGAGAAAAAACTGTTTGACTTTTTTACCCGCGCTTGGCTTGTAAAATTCATCGCCTCGGTTTTGCTCGTCGCCGCCTCCTTCGCGCTCAAAATTTATTTGTACGGCAAGAACATCCACTACTGGCTGGAATTTTCGGGCGACAACTCGACGCTCCCCCGCGCCCTTATGTTAAGCGTTGACACTCTCCAAGTCTTCGCTTGGATTTTGTTCGTCTATATTTTGCGCATGAAAATTTGGAGCAAGAACAAGGTCTTTGAATTCCTTGGAAACCATTCGTTGGAATTCTACTTGATGCAGGCTCTTCCTCTAAGGGCTTTCTCCATTCTATTTGGCTGGTCGGACAAGGGCTTTAGGGCAAAAGAGGGCCTTGCGCTTTCGGGTTACAAAGACCAATTGAGCGCGCTCTTGTACCTTGTCCTTGTTCTTGCGGCGACGGCGCTCTTGTCCGTCATCGTGAAATTTTTGACCAAAAAGATTTGCGCCCTTCTTCCAAACTGGAATTCTTCGCAAGGCCAAAAAGCGGCCGGCGGCCAGGACGCGCGCTAAGGCAAGACGATGACAGCCGCCCTTCCGCCCGAATACCAAAATTTTTTGGCCTCTCCAAACAACCGAGCCGACTTCATACAAAAATACTTGGAGGCGCGCGGCGTTGAGACCGCCGTAATCGGCGTGGAGGGAAAGCGCCACATTTACGTAAAGCTTCCGCGCTCAGGCTACAACGCGGCCTTTAGGGTAAAGACAATCATCGCGCACTACGACATAGCGCCCGACACGCCGGGCGCCAACGACAACTCTTCGTCGGTTTTTTGCCTGATGGATTTTGCCGCGCGTCTGGCGAAGTTTAACGGCGTCCACAATTGCAGAATTTTCTTCACCGACGGCGAGGAGCTTGGCTCGGAAGGCGTAAAGGAGCAGGGCGCTTTTTCGCTTGCCTCGACAATGCAAAAGTGCGGAATCCGCGACGAAGACATTTACGTCTTTGACTGCGTGGGCCGCGGAACGGTTCCGCTATTGGGACTTAACGTTCCTCCCGCAAAGGCTCCGGCCTCTTTTGTAAAAAAGTACAAGGCGTTGGACCAAAGCGCCAAGGCGATCCTTTCTTCGCTGGGCCTTAATTGGGTCAACCTTCCGATGCCCTACAGCGACAACGCGGGTTTTTTGGCGCACGGATTTCCAGCGGTCGCCATAACGATGCTCCCGCAAAACGAGGCCTCCGCCTACATGATGGCGCTACACTCCGACCCGGACCTTATGCGCTACGTCAAGAACCAAGACGTCCCCGAAAAAAAAATCGACGCGCTCCACCAGCAGCTTCCGCTTACCTGGCGCCTTATGCACACCGACGGCGACAACATTTCCTCGCTTACCCCGCAAAGCTTTGCGATAACCGCCCGCATTTTGGACGCGATCGCTCTTAGGAAGACGGTGTAGCCGCTTCCCCATTCCAGAATAACGAAAAATTATCTAAAGTTCTGTAGCCTTTTTGCCGATAATATGAAAGGAGGCGGACTGTCCGCTTGTCCGGAGTTTCATGACAAAAAGAAAGGTTAAAAAAGTTTCAAAAGCTCAAAAGCGAATCGTTTGGAAGGACGTGAATAACTTTGCGTCCGTAAACGATGAATTTGACATGGACTCCCTTAACAATTGGACTACGACGATTGGCCTTGTAAAGTCTGTCATTTCTTTGGTGGAACGGCGGATAGAGGGCTGCGAGGCCCGCGTTTTCATTCACGCGCCGGAATTCCATGAGTACCGCGAGATGGACAAGGAAGGAATCATCACCGTTTCGGACGACTCGCTTTTCGCGGGCTTTTTGGCCATGGAAAGCGGCGTGATTTCTTTGGAAAGAATGTTCGCTGAGAAGAACGTGGCCGACCCGATGCTGGGTGACATGCTGCGCGACTTGTACGGCTGCCGCTACATTATGCCTGTCGTCCACGGCTTTGAGATGGTCGCTTTTTTAATCTTGTGCGCGAAGGGAAATTATAAAAAATTCGTTTTGAAGCGCGACGAGAGCCTCTTCCTGCAAAAGCTCAACAGCCGCCTGCAAATCAATTTGTACGCCGCCTCAATAGCCATGCGCGGACAGAGGAATCTTTTGAACTTAAAGAATTATCCTTTCGCGCTGCAAAAACACAAGATGGTGGCCGATGTCAACAATTTTCTTTTTGAGGATTTAAAGGAAGAAATTTCTTTTACGCGCGGCGTGGCCTATCGCTACGACGAGGACTTGCAAATCCTTTATCCCTTTGCCTTTAGCAACATTGACAGGGACAAGGTTCCGACGATAAAAGTCGGCGAAGGAATTTCGGGACAAGTCTTTAAGAATTGGATTTCTGTTTTTGTTCCCGACCGTTCAAGCCATCCCGCTTATTCGTTAATGAAGGAGGAGCCGTTTGTGCAGGGCTCCTTTATCAGCGTTCCCCTTGGAACGGAGCAAAAAAGAATCGGCGTCGTGACTATAGCGCGCTCAAAGCAAAGCAAGGAGCCGTTTAGCGTCGAGCATCAGTACATGATGGAAATCGCAGCCGCCTTCTTTGCCTCTGAAGTCATCAACCGAAATCTTCGCGACAAAATCGAGGAAAGCAACTTTAGCGTCGTAAAGTCTTTGTCTAACGCTCTTGAAGCCAAGGACCTTTACACAGAAGGCCACTCGGACCGCGTCGCCGGCTATTGCGTCGGCTTGGCGAGGAATCTTGGCTACAGCAAGGAACGGATTCACATGCTGCGATACGGCGCTCTCTTGCATGACATCGGAAAAATCGGAATCACCGACACAATCATAAACAAGCCCGCAAAGCTCACCGACGAGGAGCGCCTTATAGTAAAGCGGCACGCGGAAATCGGCTACAAAATTCTTTCCGCCAATCCGTATTTTAGCGATATAAGGAATTTTGTCCGCTACCATCACGAGCATTTGGACGGAAGCGGCTACTACGGAAAAAAAGAGGGCGAGTATCCAGAAGAGTCTCAAATCATAAGCTGCGCCGACGTTTACGACGCGCTAACAAGCGACCGCCCTTACAGAAAGGCTTTGTCGCAAGAAAAGTCTTTGGAAATTTTGGCGCAAGACATCGGCCGAAAATTCAACCAACGCATTTACGAGGCGATGGTTAAATTCGTAAAAGGCTAGCGGGTTCTTTCCGCCGCCGTCTGAAGCATTCCCTGCAATTCGTCAAACTTCTGCTGAATCACATAGGCGTTCTGCGACTGCAAGGCCAAGCGCTGGGCGAGCATTTTGCTCAAGAAAATTCCGTAGTGGGGATTCTTTCTGATAAGCGAAAGGAAGGCCGTCTTTGGAACTTTAATCAGCTTGCAATTGTTTCCAATCGCCATCACCGTCGCGGTTCTTCTGTCGTTCAACAAAAAGGCCATTTCGCCGATGAACATGTCGCTGGGCGTAAGGACCGTGTTCAGCTTTAAGTTTACGTAAACGCCGTATTTTCCCGCGACGATGAAGAAAAGGTCGTTTGACATTTCATCCTGGCGGCAAACGATTTGCTTGTCCTTGTATTCCAAGACGTCAAAGGGTTTCATGATGCCGGGGACGGCGTTGACCGAGTTGATTTGGTTGGCTATTTGGAACGTGACTTGGTTTCCTTTTTCGTTGTAGGCCAATTTTTTCACAAAGGAACGGGTTAGCGAGATTCCGCGGCCGTGGGTTTCGTCTTCGGACGCGCGGCTTTCAAGCATTTTGCGCCAGTCAAAGCCGTCGCCGTTGTCTGTTATTCTAAAGGCGCTGGCCCTGTCATGGATTGAGTAGTTTATGCGGATTTTTCTTCCCTTGTATTTTGGGTCTTCGGCCCGCTGCTTAATCAAGTCCATGATGTTGTTGCCGTTCATCAGCCATTCTGTTTTTTCTTGGTATGAAATGTTAAGGTTTCCGTGCTCCACGGCGTTTGTCAAAAGCTCGCTCAAGGTCATTTGCAAATTCTTTCTGTCGCCGGAACTGATTCGGTTGGTGTTGTAAAGGTAGCTTACCATAAAGTTTATGTAAAAGCGGATGTCCAGCGGATCGTTTCCGCAAACAAAGCTTCCTTCCTCGCGGCCTCCGATTATGTCCTGCATTCCGCGAGCGTACAAAAACTGCTGGTTTTGGTCGATTATGCGCAGGAGGCGGCTAAAATTTTGCGCGAATTCTTCTATTGTTAATATGGAAAGGACGTTCTCGTCCTTAAGGTCTTCCAGCCTGCGGGCCTGGTCGCGGTCTTTGCAGACGGAAATCACTCCGCCGTAGTGAAGCCATGAGTCTTCGTGAATCGACTCAAGGATTTTGTCGCATCTGATTGTGGGCGAGGTGTAGTCGATTACCTTTATGTCCGGAAGCTCGTAGTTGATGAAACTGATTATGCTGTCCGTGTCTCCAAAAATGTTGCAAGAAAAGGCCGAAAAATTCTTGCAGGCGTTTGTTATTGTCTTTGTGACGATTGGGTTTGTTGACGCTGTTACGATTTTTTTCATTTTTTCACGCTCCGCTTTTTTCTATGATTTTAGCGCGGAATTTAGAATTTATCAATTGATTTTTGAGTCAAATCGATGTAAAATATTGACATGGATTTTTTTGAATTGTCAAAGGAACGTTATTCTGTCCGAAAATTCTCCGGCAAGAAGATTGAGGACGAAAAGCTGGAAAAGATTTTGCAGGCCGGCCGCTTGGCTCCCACCGCAAAAAACTCGCAAAGCCAAAGAATCTTTGTCTTAAAAAGCCCCGATTCAATTTCAAAAATCAGGGCGGCCACGCCGATGGCTTTTGACGCGCCTGTCGTTTTGATGGTTTGCTACGACACTGACGAAAGCTACAAGAACGTAAGCGACACGGCCTACACCTACTATCCCGGCGGCCATTACGACGGCGGCGAAGTGGACGCGGCTATCGTCACAAGCGCGATGATGTTCCAGGCAACCGAGCTTGGTTTGGGCACCCTTTGGGCGCGCGGCTTTGACGCGGCCAAAATCATCGAGGCCTTTGCCCTGCCCAAAAATTTGCATTTGGTCTGCCTTTTGGACATTGGCTATCCCGCCGCCGACGCGGAGCCCAGCCCCAGGCATTCGGACAGAAAGCCGCTTTCTGAAACTGTTAAATGGATTTAAGCGCCGCCTATGCGCCGCCGTCCTTTTGGGCGCGCTTTGAATTTTTTGGAGGAAACATGAAAAGAATTTTGATTTTGGCCGCGGGCCTTTTTGCATTTGCGACGCTCTGCTCTTGCTCAAAAAAAGTTGAGCCAAGGCAGTTCTTGAACGACAAGTCGACCCCTGTCGAGCGCTACGGCGCCTTGCAGGTTGTCGGAACCCATCTTTGCGACAAAGACGGAAACCCCGTCCAGCTTTGCGGAATGAGCTCGCACGGCTTGCACTGGCACGGAAAGTACGCCAACAAGGACGTGATCAAGTGGCTGCGCGACGACTGGAACGCCGACCTTTGGAGGGCCGCGATGTACGCCGGCGAAAGCGGAGGCTACGTAAACAATCCGGCCATCGCCAGCAAAGTGATTGACTCAATCGAAGCGGCCATCGAGCTTGGCGTTTACGTCATCGTTGACTGGCATGTTTTGCCTGAGCGCGATCCCATGCTGTACGTAAAGAAGGCCGAAGAATTTTTTGAGCGCATCGCTTCCGCCTACGGAAAATACCCCAACATCATTTACGAAATTTGCAACGAGCCCAACGGAAAGGAAGTGACTTGGAAGGACAACATCAAGCCTTACGCCGAAAGGATCATTCCAATAATCAGGAAATACTGCGACAATGTCATCGTTGTCGGCACTCCCGTTTGGTCCAGCGACTTGATGAGCGCGGCCAAGGATCCGATTAAGGGACAAAAGAACATTATGTACACGCTCCACTTTTACGCCGGAAGCCACGGAAACTCAAGCCGCAAAGTTTTGCGAAAGGCTCTTAAAAAAGGCCTTCCCGTTTTTGTCACTGAATGGGGAACGACAAAGGCGTCCGGCGACGGCGGAGTTTTTGAAAAGGAAACCTTGGCTTGGATGAAGCTTTTGGCGCAAGAAAAAGTGTCTTGGGCCAACTGGTCGGTCAACAACAAGGGCGAAGACTCCGGCAACCTTAAGTTCAACAAAGACCGCGACGCCAAGGGCGGCTGGTCCGAAAGCGACTTGCAGCCTTCCGGCGTTCTTGTCAGAAAAATAATGCGCGGAGAAATCGAGTCCAAGTAAATGAACGTTAGCTGGCTTGACGGTTCCGCGATGTATCAAATTTTTCCTCTGGGCCTTTGCGGCGCTCCGCACGAAAATTCGTGGGACTGGTCAAACACTTGGAACGCGGCCACTCGTCCTGTGCGCCGCGTTGACAGAATATTGAATTGGATTGACCACTTGAAAAAGCTGGGGATAAATTCGATTTTCTTTAATCCTGTCTTGCAAAGCGACACGCATGGTTACAACACCCGCGACTTTTACACGCTGGACAGCCGCCTTGGAAGCAACGAGGATTTCGCCGAGGTTTGCCAAACCCTTCATGACAATGGTTTTCGCCTTGTCTTTGACGCGCTTTTCAACCATGTGGGGCGCGGTTTTTGGGCTTTTAGAGACGTCCGCAACAACATGCAAAATTCCCGCTTTATCGATTGGTTCAAGGGAATAGATTTTAGGCGCAACACTCCTTGCAACGACGGCTTTTACTACAAGGCTTGGCGGGACAATTGGGATTTTCCAGAGCTTAATCTTGAAAACGACGAAGTGATTGAGCATATTTTGGGCGCGATAAGAAAATGGGAAGACCTTTACCGCTTTGACGGACTGCACATTTGCATGACGGAGTTTTTGCCGCAAAAATTCATCGAGCGCATAAGGAAGTATTGCTCTGAAATGGGCGCGGGCTTGGGCGGAAGCATCGCCTTTGTGTCCGAAGTTTTTGACGGCATTGAATGCTCTCAATTTCTTTCTAAAGAAATGGCCCAAAGCGCCGTAAACATTGAGCTTCGCAATTCCATTTGCGACAGCTTTAACCAAAACAACATTTTTGAACTGGCCTACACCTTGAACCGCCAGTTTGGTCCAGACGGAATTTACAAGAACATTCCGATGATGAATTTTTTGGACAACCATAACTTTCCGCGTTTTGAGACCGCCGTTGACAGAAAGGAATTGGTTCCGCTTGGCTGGAGCCTCTTGCCGGCGCTGCCTGGCTTTCCTTGCGTTTATTATGGAAGCGAGTGGGGCGTCGAGGGCTACAGCGCAGAAGACCATTGGGTGATGCGGCCCGCCTTTGAAAAGCCTGAATGGAACGAGTTGACTTCCTGCGTTCAAAAGGCCTTTGAGGCTAGGAAAAATTCTCCGGCCTTGCGTTACGGAAGTTACCGGCAAATTTTCCAAGCGGCAGAGCAGCTGGTTTTTGAGCGTGAGTCTTGCGGTGAGAAAATTGTCGTCGCCTTGAACATAAGCGAATATGACTACAAGGTTCCGATAAAGCCTGGCCACGGTTTTGCCTCTTTTGAAGGCATAAGCGGCGGCTTTGACGACTTGCTTTCAGGAAACGAATGCCACTATGACGGAGACTTTTATCTTCCGCCGCTAAGCGTAATGTTCCTTAGGAAGAAATAATTTGGAGCCGCGATGAATTTAATCGACTATGTGGAATGGCGCGGAGACTTGTCTTTTAAAAAAAGCGCCTTTTGCGACGTTGACGCCCTTGTCTTGTGCCAGCTTTCGTATTTGAATTTTGACGCTTTGCTTTCCGCTGACTTTGGAAAAAAGATTTCGCTTGCGGAACTTTGGTCTCGCTTTAAGGCTAGCGACGATTTTGAAAGGCGAAGCGATTTGGGCGCCTTGATTTCAAGGCAAACGGTAAACCTTTTGGAAGCCTGCGCCGCTTCAAAGCGCTTTGGAAAAATCTACGCTTCCGGCTACGTAAGCAAAATAGACTTGCAAAATGAGGAGCAGTTTTCGGCGCTGACTTTTTTTGAAGGCGCCCTAAACTCAAATCCTTTTGTCGCCTTTAGGGGAACGGACGACACAATCGTCGGCTGGAAGGAAGACTTTAACCTTGCGATAGATGAATCGGTTCCCGCGCAGCGCGACGCCTTGGCTTACCTTGAAGGCACGGCGAAAAAAACGCGCGGAAAAATATTGGTCGGCGGACATTCCAAGGGCGGAAACCTCGCCGTATACGCTTCCGCCTTTTGCGGGCCAAAATGCAAAAAAAGAATCGACAGGGTTTTCAACTTTGACGGCCCTGGCTTTAGAAAAGAAATAATCGAAAGCGAGGGCTTAAAGGAAATCCTTCCGCTTTTGCATTCATATTATCCAAAGCTTTCGATTGTCGGAATGATTTTTAGGCGCGCCGGGGATTATAGCGTCGTGCAAAGCGGCGCCCAAGGCTTGATGCAGCACGAGCCATTTTCTTGGTTTGTTGGACCGCGCTCCTTTAAGACTGTTGAAGACTTTGACAAGGCCAGCGATTTTTTTTACAAGACTTTCAACGAATGGCTTGAGGGCGTGGACAAGGAAAAGCGAAGCCTTATTGTGGAGACTTTGTTCAAAGTCCTTACGGCAGGCGGAGCCAAGACCAACAGCGATTTGGGAAAGGATTGGTTCAAGCAAGCCGCCGCGATTGTAAAGGCCGCGAGCGAGCTGGACAAAGACACCCGCGACGAAGTCATAAAGCTGGTCCAGCGCTTGTTCGAGCTGGCCGCCAAAAACATCGTCGAAAACAAGGGCTAGCGGGCGGCCGTTTTTTGGCCTTGCGATCTTTACAAGGACGCCTTCTCGGTCTCGGCGACGCGCGCGGCAAACTTGTTGGCCTTCATCACCGCGTCAAAAAGACTGTCGCCGGCCTTTACGCGCGCGACGCAAACGCCTAGGTGCGCGTCTCCGCAGCCGATTGTGTTCACAACCTTTGCCGCGACTCCCGGAACTTTTTGTCCCCTTTGCTCGGCGGCCTCAAAAATGTAGGAGCCGCTTTTTCCTGTCGTCATTATCACGTCGTTTTTGGTCAGCCTAAAAAGGGCGGCCGCGGCGGAGGGAATTGTGTTTAGGCCGGTGATGGAAAAGGCCTCTTTTTGGTTTAAATGCAAAATCGGCTTTAGCCGCCAGATTTTTTTTAAAAGGGATTTTTTTATGAAGGAAATCCGGGCGCTTGGGTCAAAGAAAAAGTTCAGCGGCCGCCCTTCTTGGGCTGCGAGCGCTTTTTGTTCCAAAAGGAAATCGATTTGGGCTTCGGAAGTTTTTTCTTCCATTTCAAGTCCGCAAAAATAAACGGAGTCCACTTGCTTAAAATTAATTTTTTTGTAGAATTTTTTGTCAAAGAGGTATTCGGCCTTGTGGGCGCAAATAAAGGCGTGCTCGTTCTTTGCGTTGACCAGGCACCAGCAGGCGCCGTTTTCCTGGCTTTTGATTTTGGCAAAAACAGGGATTTTGTTTCGCTTTAATTCCCGCTCGACAAATTCCGCGTAAATTCCCGTTCCGACCGGCGAGCAAAGGACAAAGGGGCTTTTGGCTTTTTGCAAGGCCTTGGCGACGTTGAAAGCCGTTCCGCCCAAAGACCATTTTGAGCCGTCCGTGTTCACGTCCTGCCCGGGCGCGGGAAATTTGGGAACGCGGATTATAACGTCAACGCATGTTGAGCCTATGACCAAAGTTTTTTTCGCCGATTTTTTTGCCGCTGTTTTCATTCCGCCATTATACAAAATAATTTGAAAAAATTCAAATTTGGGTTTATAATATTTGCATGGACGATTCTACAATTATGGAAAGCTCCCCGGTGGGCGAGCACATTCAGGCGATTTCCGACCCAAAAGCGGTTTCGTACTTGATGTTCAACAAGCAGAAAATTCAGCTTGTGGCAAAAATCACGCTTGGCCGCGAAAGCGACAACAGCGTCGTCATTGAAAACAAGTTGGCCAGCCGCCACCACGCGCTGATTCAAAAAATCAAGGACGACTACTACCTTAAGGACGAAAATTCCACCAACGGAACTTTGCTGAACGGAAAGCGCATTCCGGCGGACAAGTATGTAAAGCTTAGCCGTGGCGACAAAATCACGATTGGCTCGGCCAATTTGGTTTTCGGTTAATCGTATCCGCGGCGCAGTTTCCTGTGAACCGGTCAAAAGTCCTTGACGAATTTCTTCTTCTCGCAAAGCATCAAAAGCTTCCGTCCAAAAAGAAAATTTTGGACGCGGCAAAAAGGGCTCTTTTTGTCTTGGAAACGGAAGAGTCCTTTTACAGGGAGCGGATTCCTGGAACCGACGTCGCCGGCGGCCTTTTGGATTTTCGCGCTTTGGACGAAAGGGGCGGAACTAAGGGCGCTAAGGGCGCTAACGGCGCGATTCCGACGATAATCGTTCCTGACATTCACGCGCGGCCCGAATTTATTTACAACATTTTAAATTTGGACTTAAAAAAAATCGCGCCAGTTTTTGCGGAACTGTCGGAAAGCCCGGCGGGCGCGAAAGGCGCGAAGGGCGCCAAAGTGATTGACGCGCTTGAAGAAAACAAAATCCGCGTCATTTGCGTGGGCGACATTCTTCACGCCGAAGGAAGGGCGCGCGAGCGTTGGGCCGCTTCCTATTGCGCCTTTGAGGGCGGCGTTTATGATTCGCCTTCGATGCGCGAGGAAATGGCGGAAGGCTTGGCCGCGCTTTTGGCCGTCATGAAAGCCAAGTATTTGTGGCCCAAGAATTTCCATTGCCTAAAGGGAAACCACGAAAACATCGCCAACGAGCGCGGCGAAGGAAATTTTCCGTTTAGGAAATTCGCGAGCGAAGGGCAAATGGTTTTTGAATTTATGAAGGCCGTTTACGGAAAGGAAGTTTTGGACGCGGTTTACGAATTTGAAAAAGCGCTTCCGCTTTGCGCCTGCGCCGGCAATTTTTTTGTAAGTCACGCCGAGCCGATGGATTTTTACAGCCGAGAAGAATTGGTCGAGGCTTCGCTTGACGAGAGAACTGTTTACGGCCTTACTTGGACGGCCGACGACGAGGCTCGGCTTGGCGGCGTGGATAAAATTTTAACGGCGCTTTGCAAGCCGCCTAAAGGAGTCGAGGCGCGCGCGATTGGCGGCCACCGGCCCGTTCCCGAAAATTACTTGGAGCGGCAGGGCGGCCTTTACGTTCAGATTCACAACCCAAAAAAGCAAAACATCGCGGTCGTCATGCCGGACAAGACATTCGACCCGAATGATGGTATAATGACAGTGGAGGAATAAAATGGCTGACACGCCTGACATGATTGGAAAGTACAAGATTCAAGGACAAATAGCTCAAGGCGGAATGGGCGCGATTTACAAGTCCACGCACCCCGAGCTTAAGAAGCCTGTCATAATAAAAAAGCTGATGACGCGCGGCTCCGCGATGGCCAAGGAGCGCTTTTTAAAGGAAGCCAAAATTCTTTTGGAGATGCAAAGCCCTTACATCGTCCGCTTGTTCGACTATTTTACGGAGGCGGGCGGCCGCTTTATTGTTGAGGAATTCGTTGACGGCCTTTCGCTTGACAAGTTGATTCAAAAGCAAGGCTCGCTTTCTCCGCAAGTCGCTATGCTTGTAATGCAGGACTCGCTCTTTGGCCTTAGGTTCGCGCATAAAAAAAGCGTCGTCCACCGCGACATAAAGCCCGGAAACATTTTGCTTTCCAAGCGCGGAGAAATAAAGGTGACCGACTTTGGAATCGCAAGCGACGATTCCGACGACAGAACCACAAAAGACGGCGTTGTTTTGGGAACGCCCAGCTACATGCCGCCGGAACAATTCAAGAACTCTAGCGGCGTGGACCAGCGCGCCGACATTTACGCGCTTGGCGTAATGCTCTACGAGATGGTCGCCGGCCAAAAGCCTTACACGGCGGAAACGCAGGAAGAAATGTACGAAAAGGCGCGGAAGGGAAGGTATGTCGATCCAAGAAAAATCAACAAAAACATTCCGCCCGAGATTTGCAAGCTTATAAAAAAGATGATGGCGCCAAAAGCCAAGCGCCGCTTTAAGAGCGTTGAGCCAATCATTAAAATCGTAAAAAAATACCTTAAGCATTACGACGCGCACGCCATCCGCGTGGAGCTGGCCAAGATGGTCATAAGCCCGCGCCAATTAAAGGAAGGAGTTTACAAAAAAAAGCGCAACGTGTGGAAAGACTTTTTTGTCGCGCTCGTCTTGTGCGGCGCGGCGGCGGCCGGAGCCTGGTACTTGTGGACCGAAGGCTGGGTTCACCGCACCATTTTGCGCTCGATATACACGCCTGTCAACATGACGATAAAATTGCCGCAAACTTCCGCGCCCGCAAGCCACATAAGCGCCCGCGCGCTTTTCTTTACCAACGGAACGGAAATCAAGGAAGTGGAAGGCTCGGCGCGCGTCTTTGTAGAAGGCGCGGCCGACAAAAAAGGCTTGACTGCCGAACGACCTGCTTCCAAATTAAAGGCCTACCACATAAAGCCTGTCTTCTTAAAGCCCGGAATGTATCGCGCCAAGGTTGCCGTTGGTTCCTACGTTTGGTGGGAAAACTTTGAAGTCACCAGGGAAGAAAAGTCGATTGACATTAACTTTTCGGCGGGCGAAAGCAGGCCGATTAAATTGCTTGTCTCCGCCCGCGACGGAAAGAACGGCATGGACCTTTCGGACCGCGCCAAATGCCAGATTTTGTACAACGGCCGCTGGGTCGCGCTGGAAGACGTTCCCCGCGAAAAATTCAATTCCGCCGCCGTGTGGAAATTCAAGGTCAGCCTTGACGGCTACGAGGACGAGCTCTTTTCGCTTTTGATTGACTGGTACCAAGACACGGTCATGATAAGAGCGGAATTGTTTTTGAAAAAGTAAAAAAAATTGCCCGGTCAAGCCGGGCAATTTTTTTTAGGCATTGGCAAGCCGCGTTTTTTTTGTGGCGCCTCAATAAAAAAAAAGCGGCTTGGTTGTCCAAGCCGCCTTTTTTTGTCTTGCGACAGTTTTTAGTTTGCCAACGCGCTGTCAAGCTGCTTTGAAATCGCTTCCTTGTCCAGATGCGTTCCGATGATGCAAAGCTTTACCATGCGGTCGCCAAGCTTTTCGTCCCAGTTCTTTTTCATCTCCGGGTCTTGGGCAAGAATCGCTTCTTGCTCGGCCTTGGGAGCGGTTGCAAGCCACTGGCCGGAAATTCCCGCGACGATTTGGCGGCCGGTCGTTTCCAAAACGTAAATCATGTCAGGCTCGTCGTCAAACCACATTATGCCCTTTGAGCGGATGATGTTCTTGGGCCAGGCGCTGGCAACCTTGTCCAGCTTTTGGCGGTCAAAGGGAATGCGGCGGTAGTAGATGAAGCTTCCGATTCCGTACTCGTCGTCGTCGCTTCCTGAATCTCCTTCGTGCTTGTGCTCGTGGTGGTGGTGATGCTCGTGGCCTTCGTGGTCATGGTCATGGTCATGGTCATGGTCGTGATGCTCATGCTCGTCGTGGTCGTCGTCATCATCGTCGTCGTCGTCGTGATGGTGGCCGCGAGCCTCGTCCTCGTCGTAGCCTTCGGCGTCGGCCTTGTTAAGCTCGGCAACCCAGCCCGCGCTTTCGTAAACTTTTTCAAAGTCAAACTCGTTTGTTCCCAAAATTTGCGAAAGGTCAACGGCGCACTTTGTCGTTTCGATTACCTTGGCGTTTGGCTGCAACTTTTTTACGACGGCGCGGATTTTTTTCAATTGTTCCTCATTAACCAAATCGACTTTGTTTATGACCAGCGTGTTGCAGAATTCGATTTGCTGGACCAAGAGCGACTCGATGTCCTCTTCTTCCATGTCCTTTTTAAGGAGCGCGTTTCCTTCGTCAAACTCGGTGGAAAGGCGCATCGCGTCAACGACGCTTACCAAGTTGTCGATGTAGCCCGAGTCGATTTGCTCGATGGCCGACGCGATTGGCATAGGCTCGCAAACGCCCGAGGCTTCGATCAAAATGTAGTCAAATTTTCCTGTCTTGATTAGGCCTTCGATTTGCTGGACAAGGTCTGTCTTTAGCGTGCAGCAAATGCAGCCGTTTGTAAGCGGAACCAAGCTTGAGCTGTCGGTGATGTTGGCCTCTTTTGAAATGAGGGAAGCGTCAACGTTGACCTCGCCGATGTCGTTTACGATTACGGCCACCTTGTAGCCTTTTTGGTTGTTTAGAATGTAGTTGAGGAGCGTTGTTTTTCCCGCTCCCAAGTAACCCGCCAAAAGCGTGATTGGTGTTTTTTTCGCCATATATATGCTCCTGTAAAAGTTTATTTTGCCGCTGGCTCTTTTTGTATGTGAAGTTTCGCTTGGTCGGGAACGGTGTCGTAGAACCACTTGGCGTCTTCCATGCTAAGGCGCACGCAGCCGTGGCTCGCTGGCTGTCCAAGTTTCGCCGCTTCTTCTGGAATGATGTTTCCGGCCGCGTCAATCGGAACGGAATGGAAAAGGTACACGCCGCCGATAAAGCCGACCCACCAGTGCGCGCCTTCGCCAAAGCGCTTTGAGAAGAACGAAGTTCCGCGCTTTTGGCCGCTTTCGTTTATGATGTAGTCGCCAAGCGGCGTGTCGTTGTCGCCGTCAATCAGGCCGGTGGAGCAAACCATCTTTTTGACCAGCTGGCCCTTTTTGTAGACATAAGTTCTTTGCTCGTCAATGCTGACGACAACGTTCCAATCGGGACCGTAGCCTGCCGGGCTTGCGAAAACGTCCGCCGCGAAAAGGCTTGTAGCCAAAAGCAGCGTGACAAGAGTGAATGCGAAATGTTTTTTCATACTATTAAATATAATGAAAAAAAACAGAAACGGCAAGACGCTTTTGTTGACAGGCCGAGCTTTGTCGGGTATAATATTTTGGTTTAAGAAAGAAAATCTATGGTAAAAAAGTTATGTTCAAGAAAAACTATACACTTGTCTGGGGGGGGGCGGCTCTCCTTTCGCTCGCTTGTAGCGGCGCTTTTTCTTTTTTCCGCCCTGGCATTCTTTTCTTGTTCCGGCATGGCGGGCGAGGCTCCGCTTGTTCCGCAAAATTCTTCTAATCCTTCCAAAGTTCCCGCAAAAAAAGTCACGTTTAGAGGAACGCTTGCAAGCGCGAGCGCGGTTCCGCAAAAGGCCCTTTCATATTTTACGGACGCGAATTTTTTATCTTGCGGCCAAGAGGCCGACGGCGTTTTAAAGTCCGCCGCGCCGGACGCGGACGACATGACAAAATACGAATTTTTTGCCACGGCCACAAGCCAATCCGGACTTGTTGAAAACGGCGAGTTTGGAGACACGCCCGCGACCGCGCGCTTGTTTTCCATCTCGCTTGCGATGGGCGAAAAGTGGACGGTAACTTGCGGCTTGCGCGAGGCTGCCACAAAAATTCCGATGATGACGGATTCCTGCGGCTTTGAGCCTAAGGAAGAAGAGCAGGTCTTTAGCCATGTTTTTACGCTTGTTCCATGCAAGGAGGGAAGCGGAAGCGTCGCGCTTGAGATGACAGTTCCTGCGACGATAATAGGCGCGACTGTGGAATGTTCCGATCCGCGATGGGAGGCGGCAAGTCCTGAGGCCAGCGTTGTCGGAACAACGCTCGGGATAAACGTCGCTTCAATTCAAAGCGGCTATTACGACGTATACATCCGCCTTTACAATTCTGACGGCGTTTTGTCCTTCGCCCTTTTGGAAGGAATCAATGTCTTTGACGGCGCGACGACAAACTATTGGCTTTCGTCTGGCGGAACCGACGGCGCGATGGTGTCGGGCGGCGCTCTTGAGGTTGGCGAGGCCGCGCTTTCGGCTTTTTCTAGAACGCTTTTTTATGTCGGCGACACTGGCATTTCCGGCGCCAAGGGCAAGAGCGACTCAAACGACGGAAACCCTTACTCTCCCTTTGAAACTTTGAACAAGGCCGTGGCGGTGATAAAGTCGACGGGCGCCGCCGGCAAGGATTATAAAATTTACGTTTCGGGAACTGTGGAAGGCTGCGCGGACCTTTCTTCTGCCTTGGATGGAAAGGCGCGCTCGATAACGATTGAAGGCTTGGGCGCTCTTGGAACGGACTCAAAGCCCGCCGCCGCGCTTGACGCAAAACAAGGCGGACGCGCCCTTATGATAGGAACAAGGGTTCCTGTTACCTTGAAAAATTTGCGCGTGACAGGCGGCTTGCATGAAAGCGATGTGCCGACGCCCGGCGGCTCAGGCGTTTACCTTGGCGGCTCGGCCGATTTAACTTTGGCAGGCGATGTCGTTGTGGAGCGTAACCACGCCAAATGGTACGCCGGAGGAATTTTTGCAAGCGCCACTGCTTCGCTAAAAATAAGGGGAGCCGTCACCGTTTATGGAAACACCCACGGAGCCGCCGCTTCGACCGCCGCCTCAAACCTTTATCTTTCCAGCGGCGTGAAAATCCAAATACTGGGCGCGCTAAAAACAACGGACGCGTCGGGCGAGCGCAAGGCCAAAATCGGAGTGTCAAGCGACGACGTTCCGACGCATGCCGCGCCGATTGACTTTACAAAAGACTATGGCGCAAGCAACGCGGGCATAGCGGCTACAGAATATTTTTATGGCGACAAATACGGCGTGGCGGCTGCCGCGTCTGGCGAGGCCGCGCTTTCCATTAGCGGCGGAAACATAGCGCTTGACCCTGTTTACGACGACATAACGATAACGGTTGACAATACGCATTTGCCAAAAGATTTTGAGAAAAAGAAATTTACCTTTAGCGCAAGCGCCAACGTCGACGGCTCGCCGGTCACGATTTCCGCCGGAAGCGGCGCGGGCCAAGTTCAATACACATTCGGCGTTACATACCACGGCGAGACAGTCCCGGCCTCTTATTACGAGCTTGGAAGCGACAGCGTGACACTTCTGTCAGTTCCCGCGGGCAGCTACACGATTTGCGTGACTGCGCTTTACGGCGGAAAGGCCTACGGAGGCGAGTTTGTGGTCAAGATCTTTGACGCGACAGTCGCGCAAGGGACGGAGGGCACCGCGCTGGCCGATTTTATGCTTGACCCAAGCGTGACGGAAATTGAACTTTATATTGAAAATGATTACAAGGTCATCACTCCTTCTTTCCCTGACGAGGAAAAGGTGTCGTCTGGGTATTATCGTTTGAACAATAAAAACGAAACGCAAAAAAATTATTCTTGCATTGTTCCTGCAGGAAAGACCCTTAGCCTTAAGGCTGAATATCCTGTCTCGATAAATTGCGATTCAGTTTATTGTTTCTTCAAAGTGTCAGGCACGCTTGTCATCGGACAAAATGTCACCATAACAGGGCAAGGCGTCCATTGGAACGCGATTAACATTCAAAGCGGCGGAAAAGTAATTTTGGACGGCGGAAAAATTACAAACGGAACTGGAGGCGGAACGTCATCTTCTGCCGTAACAGTTGAAAATGGCGGAATGTTTATCATGAGAAGCGGCCTTATGTCCGGAAACAATAATACAGGCGCTGTTAAAGTGGAAGACGGCGGCAGGTTCGAGATGCAGGACGGCGAAATTTCCGGCAATGTCAGCAGGTTTTCGGACAATTCTGGCGGCGTTACTGTAAATGGCGGCGGCATTTTCATCAAGTCCGGCGGAACGATTAAGAATAACACAAAAAATGGTTCTCAATCGCAAATGATGATTAGCGCTAACGGCAAATACGGCCCAAGCGAAAGCGAATTGACAACCTACGATTCACCCACGGAGTTTAAGGATGCGTTTTAGAAGACATTTGTTTTTGACATTCGCGGTTTTCTCTTTGCTCCTTGCCTCTTGCTCCGACTTGGCGCGTGACGCGGGCGGCCTTGGAACCCCTGCCGGCTCATCCAGCGGCGCGGCGACCGGGCTAAAATATCTTTCGGTAAAAGGAAGCGTGTCGGCCAGCGGAGCCTTTCCGCAAGAGATTGCCGATGCTTTGCAAATGACGGGCGGCCCGGCAATCTCCGCCTCGGCCTTTCCGACCGTAAGCGCCTCTGACTTTATCGGCGCGTTTTATAAAATCAGCGCCGTCAAGGTTGGCGACGAGTCAGTCCATTACGACGCGGCGGAAGACGGCATCGTAAAAACAGACGGCGCGGTGACTTACAGCTTGAACATTCCGCTTTCGGAAAGCGATGTTGAATACAAAATCCACTGCGAAGCCTATTTGGACAACGCGAAGACTAAAATATTCCTTTTAGGCGAAAGCGAAAAATTTAAGATTGGACCGGACAGCCAAGCCGCCAGCGCGGACGTGGCCCTTGCCGCGATTCAAGAAGCGGGCTCTACGGGAGAAATCGGTATTAGCGTTGCCCCTGAAGCAGGTTTGATTGATTCGGCGATCATGACGATTGGCGACACTGGCCTTACAGTTGTGGCAAGCGTTGCAGGAAGTTCATGTTCTTTTTCTTGCGAAGACGTTCCCTGCGGCTCGCATTTGGTCCGGTTCAGCTTTAAAAAGGAAGGCAAGGAAGTTTACGCCTTTAGCCAACCGATGAACGTATTTAAAAATTTAGTCACAAAAACTTGGCTTCAAAATGGCGCGGAACCGTATTTTGAGACCACGACCGACGTGAGTGGAAATAAATCCACGGTTTGTAAATTGACCGCCGCGCTTCTTGAGGGCTGGAAGCTGACAGAATTTTTTGTGGACCCGTCGCGTTCCTCAGACCCCACAAATCCTAACTACACAAGTCAAAGCGGAACCTTCATCAACCCCTGCGTTAGCTTTGAAACTGCGCTTTCAAAGCTTGTTGACAAAAACAAGGATTACACGATTTTTATAAACGGAACTTTGATAGGAGCGCAGGCTGTTCCCCCTACGCTAAAAAGTGACGGAAGCGGCGAGACTAACGCCAGGTCTCTTACGATAAGCGGCGCCAACGGCCTTTACACAAGCGGCCCGAATGCCGGCCAGCCCAAGGACACGATTGACGCGGACGGCATTGGAAGCGCTCTTTGCGTGCAAACGAATGTCTCCATCAGCATAAAGGATTTGCGGATAACGGGCGCGGACGACGACGGCGTCTCCGGCCTTGCAATTCTAGATGACGGCGTGAACGTGACGCTTCTTGACGGAACTCTTATTACGGGAAACGAATCGGATAAGGGCGGCGGCGTTCGTATTTCGGCCGGTTCCCTTGACATAAAGGGCGCGGTCATAAGCGGAAACAGCGCTACGGATTCCGGCGGCGGCATTTACAATGAAGGCGGAAGCGTCACTTTTTATTCCGGCTCGATAGAATCCAATTTCGCGATTTGTTACGGCGGCGGAGTGTGCAATGATTCAGGCTCGTTTGAGATGAAAGACGGCGCCGTTATAACTCAAAACTCTGCCAACGACGGCGGCGACGGAAGCCTTAGCTCCGGTGGCGGCATTTTTGTCTTTGACGGCTCGGTCACAGTCTCAGGCGGAACAATCAGCGCCAACACCACAAACGGATTGGGCGGCGCGGTTCGTGTTTTTGACGGCGCCTTTAGCGTAGGCGGTTCGGCCAGCATTCCATGCGGAACAGGAAACGACGTTTACCTTGATGAGGACCAGAGCATTGCGATAGCGAGCGCTTTGAACTCCAATTTTGCCGCGCTGATTACTCTTTCGGACGATGACTACAAAACGGGAACGCAAGTCCTTGCGGGCGACGCAGTGGAAGGTGAACGTTACAAATTCCGCGTAAAGAAGCCTGATTCCAAGCCGGAAATGCTTTTCATCGGAAGTGATGGAAAACTGGTTCCAATCATCACTTTCTCGAACGGCTCAAACTACGGCACTGTGACAAACACGGGCACTGAGGAAAACCCAGGAGACGGGCTTGAGTACGATGTTTATAAATACAGTTATATTGATTATAGCAATATCAAGATGAGCATCGTAAATCCGTATGAAAACGACGGATATTCAATGGAATTAACGATTGATTCCGGAACTCCTGCGCTCAACACTAACATCAACGATGAAGTTTTGGAAGACGGCTTCCATACGATTCATGCAAAATTCGAAAAAAGCGGTGAAGAAACGATGGAAATAACAAAGCGGGTTTATGTGAGAATCAGAAAAGTTAGAATAACTTTGAACGATGCCGAGATAAAAAACTTCTCAAAAGATTATTTTAAAGGCGGCGTTTATATTAATGGCCGCGAGGTCAGAAGGTGGAACGACTGGACGGACTTTAGCGACACTCATTTTAACACATATAGTTTTTCTGAAACTTTGGATAAAAAAGACTCTGATTTTATTTGCAGTACCGCTGACGCATATATGGCAAGCAGTAGCGGAGGTAGAAGTTCTGCTCCTCTCCGCGACGCATACAGAGTGTATAAATTATCTGATTTAATTGGCGTAGGCTATATTGAAATGAACAGCGGCACTTGGAACAACGGTGGTCACGCAAGTGACACTCTTACTTTGGCAATGTGGTACACAAAGGCTAACGCTGAGTAATCAACTGCGTTTAGTCAAAGCCTGCGTTTTTGTATTTTATATGCGAACATAATTAAAAAGGGAGTTTTTTATGAAAATAACTGCTGTTTTTCATTCGACAACACGAGCGGCTTATTCCACAAAATACGTCTTCATCAAGCCCTTGCCCTTTACCTCAACGTCCTCGCTTGAGCCGTAGTAGACGGCCGCCTTTGTCTGCTCGTAGGTGGCTTCCGAAACGTGGATTGTCATAGGCTTTCCGGTGCTTTCCATTCGGCTGGCCACGTTGACGGTGTCGCCCCAAATGTCGTAGATGAACTTTGACTTTCCGATTACGCCGGCCACCAGGTTTCCGGTGTTGATGCCCAGGCGGATTTGAACCTGGATATGCGAGGCGGCGTTAAATTCAACGACGTCCTTAATCAAGCCCTGCGCGAATTTCACCATCTTAAGCGCTCCGCCGTTGTCGGCTTCTTCGGTTAGGCCTGTGGCGGCCATGTAGGCGTCGCCGATTGTCTTGATTTTTTCTATGCCCTCGCGCTTGGCCCGTTCGTCAAACTTTGTTATCATCGCGTTAAGCATTCCAACAACTTCGTCGGCGCTCATTCCGCCGCTCATTTTGGTAAAGCCAACGATGTCGGTAAAGAGAACCGTCGCGTTGGGGAATTTTTTGGCTATCGTGCGGTCGGGGTGCTCGGTAAGCTCGGCCGCCACTTCCTGGGGAAGAATGTTAAGCAAAAGCTTTTCGGCCTTTTCGTTGGCGATTTTAAGGTCGCGCGTCCGTTCCGCCACTTTTTGCTCCAGTTGAATTTGGTAGCGCTTCATCGCGCGCCACTTTAGCCAAATCACAAGAGCGACGATTCCTACGATGACAAGTCCTATCGCGACCCAGAACCAAGCCAGCTGCCAAATGTAGGGCTGCTTTACGATGACTATCGGGTCGGACGGCTCGCTTTTTATTTCGTCGCCGTTCTGGCTTTGCGCGCTAAAGGCGTAAGTGCCCGGCTTTAAGTTTGTGTAGGAGGCAGTTCTTAGCGCGGACCATTCGGTGTAGTCCTGCTCAAAGCCGTTCAGCTTGTAGCGGAATTTGATTTGTTCCGAAGAAATGAAGCTAAGGCCCGTGAACTTTACGCTAAAGCGCTTGGTCGAAGGCGCAAGGACGATTGTCTTTCCCGTGTAGTCAAAGGTGTTGTTGTCAATCGAATATTCCTGGACTTCGACTTTTGGCGCGTGCATGTTCTTTCCGCTTTTTACGGGGTCGTAAATCGCAAAGCCGTCAATCAAGGTGAACCAAAGCCTGCCCGCGGAATCCTTCATTGAGAACGAAGTCGCCGTGACGCCGCCTGTGACAAGGCCGTCTGACGCACTGTAGCTTGTCGTGTTAAGCCTTTCCTTTTTGCCGGCGGCGACGTCGTCCAAGTCGTCTAGGGGAACCGAAATGATTCCGCGGTTTGTGGTCATCCAAACCGTTTTTGTGTAGTCGGCCAAAAGCTGGAATACGCCGTCGGTCATAAGGCCGCTTGCGGAATTCAAGTTTTGGAAAGAGTCGCTTTCCTCGATGTATTTTGAAACGCCGGTGCCGGTCGTAATCCAAAACTCGCCGTCTCCAAGCTCGGTGAACTTGAAAATCACGTTCCCCGACAAGCCCGACTCCGTGCTGTAGTGGCGGACGATTTGCCCGTCTTCCAAAACGTAAACGCCGCCGCCGTCAGTTCCAACCCAGACGCGGCCTTTTTTGTCTTCGTGGATTGCCATGATGAATTCGTTTGAAAAGCCGTTGTCGCGCGTGATGTTGCTTACCTTTAATGTGTCGCGGTCAACGATGCTTAGTCCTTGCGTCGTTCCTATGCAGTAGTCGCCGTTTAAAAGCTTTACGGCCGCGCGGCACTTGTAGCCGGCGAGTCCGTCCTTTTCGGTCAGGTTGAAAATCCTTCCGTCGGGCAATACGCGAAGGGCGCTAAGCTTTGAGTAGCAGGAAATCAAAAGCTCGCCGTCGCTTGTCATGCGGACTTCGCGGATTCTGCTTCCCTTGCATTTTCTTGTGATTTCGTTTTCTACAAATTTGTTGTCCTTGTAACAGTAAACGCCGTCGTCCGCGCCCAGCCAAACAACGCCGCGGCCCTTGTCTTCGCAAATCGCGTTTACCGCCGTGCTCATGGGAATCGTTCGGAATTTTCCCTGGCTCATTTTTTCGACGCCGCCGCGGTTGTAGGCAATCCAAATGTTCCCTTCGCGGTCCTGCATGATTTTGTTCACGTAGTCGTCGGAGACGCCGTTCCTCTTGTCATAGTAAGTGTACATGCCGTTGTGGATGATTGTTATTCCGCTGTCGCCGGCAAACCAGTAGTCTCCGTTTGAGTCTTGTATCGCGCTGTTGACGACCGTTCCCGTGGTGTGGTCGTGGCCGATGTCAAAAAGCGTTTCTTCGGTGTCCTTGATTTTAACCGCGTAGTGGGGGGCGACGCCAAACCAAAGCGCGCCGGTCTTGTCCTGCCAAACCTCGTTCACGGCGGGATTCTTTATTTTTGTGATGCCGTCAAAGCGCTCTATTTTTTTGTCGCTGTAGACAAAAAGCTCGTTGGGAACGGACGTCGAAATCCATATGCGGCCGGCGCTGTCGCAAAAGAGTTTTGAAACTTGGATCGTCGCTTGGCCCAATTCCTCCAGGCCGTTGGGAATGACAATCTTTTCGTCGCTTGTCATGTAGCAAAGGCCCGAGGCCGTTCCAAGCCAAATGTTTTTTTCGTGGTCTTCGCAAACCGCGCGGATAGAGTTGTGGGGAAGGCCGTCGTCTTCCGCAGTGTACTTTACGATTTGGCCGTCGCTTTTTATGCATGAAACGCCTTCGTCGTTGTGGCCAACCCAAATGTTTCCGCTTGTGTCCTGGTAGATTGAGCGGACGGCGGTAAAGTCGTATTTTTTGTCGTAGTTGCGGTTAAAGGTGACGAACTCAACGCCGTCAAAGCGGACAAGGCCGTCGTAGGTTCCAATGTAAATGTAGCCCTTTTTGTCCTGCATGATGTCGGTTATTGTCATGCCCGGAAGTCCGTCCGCGGTGGTGAACTTTCGGCGGACAAAGTCGTTCAAGAAAGCTTGGTCAACGTTTCCATTTGCCGCGGACTGGGCGAAGAGCGGGGCAAGTCCAAAAATCAAGGTCAAAGAAATCAATGCGATTTTTTTCATATACTTCAATTTTAGCGCCACTTTTAAATTTTTTCCATTGTTTTTTTTATAAACCGCTGGCCCTCCGCCCCTTGCTATTTTCCTTGCCTTTGGGGGGATTTTGCGCTATAATTATTATGGTATATAGCTTCATTTTTGTGCTTCTTAAATTTTATGGGGAGTGAGGTTTCTATGAAGAAATTTAATGAAACTATACAAGTGACTGGGGGGGGGCTGCGCATGCTTAAGGTCTCACGAGCCCTCTCAAAATCTCTTTTCGCGGCCGCGGCTCTTTTCTTTTTGGCGGCGTCTTTTTCTTGCGACAACTCCTCCGACTCGTCCGGCTACTCGCCAAGCCAAGAGCAGGCGGCCTCTCCCGCTTCTCCGGCGGCTCCCGCTGGCGGAAGCGCGGCCGCCCCAGAAATTCAATGCATAACCTTTAAGGGCAGCGTCCAAGCGCCTGGCGCTCTTCCGGCTTCATACGCAAAGGCTTTGGAAGGCCTTGGCTTTGGCGGAACGGAAGAAGGCGTCGAGGGCCTTTCAAAATCCGCGCGGCCCGACGTCACGGTAGGCGAAGCCAGCGGCCTTGAGTTTTTCGCGACGGCCACGGCAAAGGAAGACGGAAGCTCGGTCAACGGAAGCTTTGATTCCCCCACATCAAGAAATTTTGAGATGCCGCTTGCCATAGGAAAGACATGGAATATCGTCTGCGGAATCAGGAACGTTTCCGGCGACAAAAAAATAGTGATGTCCGACAGCTTCCAGATGGAAGTGACCGTGTCCAACAGCGTCCTTTCCCACGTCTTTACGCTGACCCCATACACCGACGCGGCCGCTGGAACCGCTCCAAGCGGAGACATCGCGCTTATTGTAAACCATTCGGGAAACGCGCTTTCCGTCTCTGCCAGCTGGGAGGACCCCGCGGGCCTTCCGGCCTTGACTGTGGAAAGCCCCGCTGCCAGCCCCTCATGCATAAAGGCTTCCGGCGTTCCTGTCGGAAACCACAGGCTCGCGATATTTTTTAAGGACATAAACGGAATATCGATATACGAAAGCGTCCAAGTGGTGACGGTCCTAAACGGCTTGACGACCGAAACTTGGATGCCCGAAAGCGGCGAGGCCGCGATTACGGCGGACGGCTTTAATGTTGGCAACGACCTGATACAAGGCGCGACCGGCGACCGCATCTACGTCGGAATTCCCGCCGCATTAAAAGGAAATCCATCCGTCACGGCCAGCGACACAAACAGCGGAAGCGCCTACAGCCCGCTTGAGCATCTGCAGGCCGCCTTCGAGAAAATCCTGTCGGCTGGAAGCGGCTCCAAGGACTTCAAGATTTTTGTGTCGGGCGAAGTGGAAGGAAACGCGACCCTTGCCGCGATGAAGGGCTTCAACGCCCGCTCGGTAACGATAGAGGGCTTGGACGGCCTTGACGAAAGCAAAAAGCCCAAGAGCGCCCTAAAGGGAAGCGGAAGCGGCTCCGTCTTTGCGATAGAGTCCAACGTTCCCGTCACATTAAAGAACATAAAAATCACCGGCGGAAAGGCCGGCTCTGGCTCCAATGGCGGCGGAATCTGCGCGATTAGCGGATCTGACCTTACGATAGACAGCGGCGTCTGGATTACCGGAAACGAGGCGGACGAGCGCGGCGGAGGAGTTTCCGTAGCCGGCAAGCTTTTGATGAAAGGCGGCGAGATAAGCGGAAACACGGCCAAGATGTTTGGCGGCGGCCTCTTTGTTGAAAGCATCAACACAAGCGCCATCGAGGCTGAAATATGCGGAAGCGCCGTCATAAAGGAAAATGGCGTGACGACCGCAGGCGAAGATTGGGACGGCTTTGGCGGCGGCCTTTATGTCGGAAGTTATGCGACGGTGACGATGTCGGGCGGAGAAATTTCAGCGAACACCGCCCATCGCGGAGGCGGCGGAGCGCGCGTCAGCGGAACAAACGCTAAGTTCGTCTTAAAAGGAGACGGAAAAATCACCGGGAACACTGCGGACGCGCAAGGCGGAGGAATAGACGCCAACCACATTGTGGAGCTTTTGGGCGGCGAGATAAGCGGAAACACGGCGCCCAAAGGCGGCGCGGTAATTATTGACGGAACCTTCACAATCGGAGGCTCAGCCAGGATTCCCTACGGAGCGGGCGGCGCGACCGGCGCGGGAAAGAACGACGTTTACGTGTGCAAGGACAGCAACACCTATAAGGTTGTTCAAATCGCTCCGGGCGGCTTTAGTTACGCGGCCAGCGACAGCGCTCCGGCTGCGGTGCTGGCTCCCCAAGAATGGCAAAGAAACTACCCCATCATAAAGGCTCCAAGCGGAAGCGACATAGGCGCCTACACTCCATACTTTAAGACAATCGACCCGGACTTTTACTTTGGAAAACTGTCCGGCACAGTCGACACGGCAAAGCTAAAGGCGGCGCTCTGCGTTTCAAACAAGGCCAACGCGGCGGACAGTGATGAACAAAGCGGAACAAAAAGCCAGCCTTTCAAAACCATCGCCTTTGCGCTGACAAAGCTTGACGCCGGCGAGCCTGACGAAATCATAATTGACTACGATTCGAATGGCGCCTTTTTTGGCCCGCAGAGCATTCCCGATACATTCACAACGGAAAACTGCTCGGCGCTTACAATTCGCGGCGCCAATGGCTCGAATCTTGACGGAACGCCAAAGGACATTCTTAACGCGAGCGGAACTAGGAATGCCGGCAGCGTTCTTACGGTAAAGAGCGCGGTTCCAATTACGATAAAAGACCTAAAGATTACAGGCGGAAATTGCACGGACGCTCCTGGCGATAGAAGCGGAGGCGGCATTTATTTGACTGCGGGCGAGCTGACGTTGGCTGACGGCGTCCTTGTCGTAGGAAACTACGCTGCGTATGGCGGCGGCGTTTATGTTAAGGAAGGCGCGAGCCTTTTTATGAATGGAACAAGCTATATAGGTGACAAGACGCAAACGACGGCTTCCGGCGAGACGCTTGGGGAACAATGCTCCAACAGCGCCTCGTATGGCGGCGGCATTTACAATAAAGGCACGGTCTATCTTGGCTACAAAAAAGCGGGAGCTTCTATTCAGGAGGCAGAGTGGACCGGAGGCGTGCGCAGAAACTACGCTTCCACCCACGGCGGAGGAATATATTGCTACTCGAACGGCGACTTAAAAATGCGGGCCGGAACAGTTTCCTATAATCGCAGCAATAACTACAATGGCGGCGGACTTTGCGCCTCGTCGTCCGAGGGACACGGCATTGAGCTTTTGGGCGGAGAGCTAAAGGAAAACTATGCGGGCCGCGGCGGCGCGGTTTATGTTGAAAGCGCCTTTTCAATGCAAGGCTCGCCTTTTATTCCGTATGGTCTGGCCGGAGTGAAATCATATGGCAAAAACGACATTTACCTTGCGGACGGCAAAACAGTGGAAGTCGCCGGCGACTTGACGCTCCTTTCCGGCGAGTCAGAGATTGCGGCGATAACGCCTGTCGGCGTAAAGCGAACGAGAAAAATTCTTAGCGCCTCATCGGAGGCCTTGATAAACGACAACAAGGATAAATTCGCTCTGACCAGCGACAACGACGGCTGGCAAAAAAATTATGTCTATGACTCGGGCCACTACGCCGAGTTAAATTCGCTGGTTTATGTAGTCGGAACTCAAAACTCCGGCTCCACAAAACCGGACGACACATGGGGCTGGGGAAAGCCGTCATACAACGCCCCAAACGGCACCAAGACCAGCCCATACTCCAGCGTCGCCGACGCGCTTGGCTGCGCGGAATTGGCCAGCGCCACAGAGCCAAACACAATCATCATCGCCGGAACCTTAAAGGGCGCTCAAACTATAGGAACAACGTCAATCTCCGAGCTTTCGCTTAAAGGCTACAAGGCCGCGGGCGCGTCTTCTTCCACTGCAAAGATTGACGCGGGCGGAACAACAGACGCGGGCAGCGTGCTCACTGTGAACAAGAGCGGACTTACCGTCACCATCACAGACCTTACGATTACAGGCGGAACCGGCAGCGACCCTTCCGGCGGGACCGCCAAAAACGGCGGCGGCATTTACATTAACGCTGGAACAGTAAAGCTTGCAAACGGCGCTGTCATAACTGGAAACACGGTAACGACAAACGGCGGCGGCGTTTACCTTGCCGGAAGCGGCTGCGCGCTGTACATGTCAGGAAAGGCCTTGATTGGCGACAGCGCCACATCCACGACTCGCGCTTCAAGCGGCGCAAGCAACCGCGCCAACCAAGCGGGCAACGGCGCCGGAATCTACAATAACGGCGGCTCTGTCTATATCGGCAGCAACGCAAGCGGAACTGCGGCGACTGAATACGCGCTTGTCAACAACGACACTGACGGACACTACGGCGTGCGCCGCAACTATTCTTCAAGCAACGGCGCGGGAATCTACCACGCCGCCGGAACGTTAAAAATCGCGAGCGGAGACATTTCTTGCAACTCAGGCACTGATTATTCCAATGGCGGAGGAATCTTTTTTGCCGCCGGCGCAAGCATTGGCGGCGGAACGTTCTCCAATGGCTACGCTAAAAACGGCGGCGGCCTTTACATAAAAAGCGGAGTCGAAGTTACGCTTACCGGCGGCGCGTCCTTTACACAAAATGAGGCGGCTTCGACAGGCAACGGCGGCGCGGTTTACCAGGGCGGAACCTTCAACATGAGCGGCAGCGCCTACATCGCTCCCGGAAGCGAAAGGTCAAACGACGTTTACCTTGCAAGCGGAAAAACTGTTGCAATCACCGGCGCATTGAACCCGCCGTCTGGCGTAACAAAAGTCGCCGCCATCACGCCGGACAGCTACTCGCGAGGAAGGGACATCCTTTCTTCTAACAGCGCTAACGCCACAAATCTTTCAAACGCAATTGGAAAATTCAAGCTCAGCCAGGACGACGACGGTTGGGACAGGGGCAGCAACCTTGCGCAGACTTCTGAAACTGAAAAAAAAGTCTGGATTACTTCTCCGATTTATGTGGCGGGCGCTTCCGGCAGAGCAGTATGTTCCGCGCCGCCGTCAGATGCGACAAAAGCCACCGGCACAAAGAAAATGCCTTACGCTACAATAGCGGCGGCGCTTAAAGACACGGATTTGGCTTATGAAAGCAACACGATTACAATCGACGGCACCTTGTCCGTTCAGACAATCGCAGATACAGTAACGCTCCCGACCGGAGTTACTGCAGTAACCTTGCAGGGCTACAAGGCTTCCGGCGCCACCTCAAGTTCCGCAAAAATAGACGGCGGAGCGACGGCCAGCGCGCTTTCTATTAGCAAAAATTTGACATATACAATCAAAGATTTGCAAATTACAAACGGCTCGGCTTATGATGGCGGCGGCATATACCTTGCCGCAGGAACGGTGAACCTGGACAGCGGCGCCTTGGTTTTCAGCAATAAGGCTAAAGCCAACGGAACGACCAAAGGAAGAGGCGCCGGCGTATTTGTTGCAAGCGGCTCCGCGTTAAACATAAAGGACGGTTCAAAGATTTACAGCAACACCTCTGCCAGTGGCGACATCAGAGGCGGTGGTGTTTACAACATGGGAACTGTGGACATGACCGGCGGCTCCATTTACAACAACTCCGCTCAAGACGGAGGTGGCATTTACAACAACTATGGAACGCTCTTTGTCCGGGGCTCGGCGATTATCGGGGCCGGGTCAGGAACTACCGCTACTGGTTCGGTCGCAGGCTCAACCTGTTCAAACAGCGCGTCCCTATTGGGCGGCGGCATTTTCAACGACAGCTCAGCAAACCTTTATTTTGGCTGCAACTCTTCCGGCGCAATGCCCACAGGTTACGCGCTTGATTCCGGCTGTGGCGTCCGGCGCAATTATGCCAGCAACGGCGGCGGCATTTACAATCTGGGAACATTTAAATCTGCCAGCGGCCTTATCTCTGACAATTTAGCGGCAAATGTCGGCGGAGGCATGTACGCGGGCGGTACGACCAACGACATAGGCGGTCTTGGCATTTCTAACAATCAGGCGAACTGGCAGGGCGGCGGCCTCTATGTGGCTTCTTCAAAAACTGCGACTATTACAGCAGCTACAGGCATAAACAGCAACATTGTGACTCAATCTTCCGGTTCAAGCAGCGTTCTCGGCGGCGGAATCTACATAGCGGGAACTCTTACCGTTAACGATACCTTGAACGCCAGCAGCAACAGCGCGACTATAACCGGAACAAGCTGCACGGGCAGCGCGTATGGCGGCTGCGTATACATCACGTCCACCGGAAAGTTCACATTTGCCAAGGGGCAGCTGGGCGGCTCAGGCGACTTAAATTCAGTTTCTAACGCAGTCTCTGTTGCAAAAGCTTATGGCGGCGCCGTTTGCAACTATGGAACGTTTGAAGTTAAAGGCACGGGTTACGTTTATCCTGGAGATTTAAGGTCAAATGATGTTTATCTTGCGTCTGGAAAATGTGTAACCCTTCCGGCTAACTCATATTCCGGAAATGACGGTACAAACAAAATTGCTCTAACCCTCGAAACCTGGAAGCGCGGAACGCAGGTTCTGGACGGCTCTTATGCGGCAACTTATTACAATTGCTTTAAGTGCACTGACACAGAATGGTCTGTTGGTTACAAGGAAACTTCATGGACTCTTTCCGATGACCTGAAAAAGCGAGTTGGCGCGGACATTTATGTAGCCAGCTCTCTGACGACAAGTCATGGCCGCGCTTCGGGCATCAGCGCGCCTCCTTCTACGGCAAGCGAGCGCATCGGAACAAAGGCAAAGCCATATAGTTCAATTTCTGAGGGTGTAAACGCCTGCTGGAACTCAGGTTTGCCGTTTACAATTAAAATATCAGGAAAAATCTCTGGCGCGGATCAGACAATTCCAGCCGCAACAACTACAACAGGTCTTGCCAGCGCCATTACAATAGAAGGCGTTACAGGAAATGCGAGCGACATTATAGACAGAAACTTGACTTCCGCTCCGACGTCCGGCGGCTCTGCCCTTACAATCAGTACTGCGACGCCAGTGACTCTTAAGAATATCAAGATTACCAATGGCTACAGCAAAACTCACGGCGGCGGCATTCTTGTTAATGGCGTAAAAGGCGCGAGCCTTACTTTGACAACCGGCGCCCTTGTTACCGCAAACCAAGCTAAAAACAACGGCGGTGGAATCTACTTTGCGGGAACAAACGCAAGCGGCGGGACTGCGAATCTTATAATGAATTCCACTTCCCAAATAAGCGGCAACACAGCGGCGGGAACAAGTACTAATGGCGGCGGCGGCGTTTATCTTAGTTACGCGAATCTATACATGAGCGGATCTTCTGTAATCGGCGACACAACAGGCTCTTCTGCCGCCACAAGTGCCGCTTCTGGCCATTCAAATGCAGGACGATACGGCGGCGGTGTATATGCCGCAGCCGGCAGCGCTGTCTATGTTGGATATAAACCTACAGGTACAAAAGATTCAGCTTATGCAACCTCTTGTGGCATTTTGCATAATTACAGTGAAAAAGGCGGTGGCGGCATTAATGTTGATGGCAACGCAAAGCTTTACCTTGCTTATGGTTCGATTTCTAAAAATGGCTCAGGGGATTCTGGTGGAGGCGCGGCAATACAATCTTCAGGTGAAATGGCTATGTCCGGCGGCGCGATGGCTTTGAATTCCGGAACTTCTGGCGGCGCGGTGGTTGTTGCAGGCTCGTTTGAAATGACAGCTGGCACCATTGGAGATGCTTCAAAAACATCTCCCGCGACAAGCGCTACAGCCTGTTCAAATTACGCTTCTTCCGCTACTGGCGGCGGCGGCGCTATCTGGGCTGTTGCAGGTTCGTCAGTAACAATTTCCGGCGGCACCATTGCCTATAACTATGCGGCCAAATATGGCGGCGCGATTTTAGCTTTTGGAGAGTCATCAAAGACTACATCAATTGGTATAAGCGCGGGAACTATCTCCGCTAATGCGGCGGCCACAAGCGGCGGTGGTCTTTTCATTCAGCCTAACGTTACGGCAACGCTTTCCGGTACAGGCGTAATTAAAGAAAACTCCGCCGCAACCGGCGGCGCGGTTTATGTCAGCAGTCGAGGAAAGCTCTTGATTGCTGGCGGCGGCTCAATTCCAAAAGACACCAGCAAAAAGAACGCTGTGTATTTAGAACCGTCAAGCGCGAGCGACGGCACGCAAATAAAAATTACGGGAAACATGACTTCCGACAGCAAAATATTGTTGGATGGAAACGCCAGTTATTTTTACAAAAAGGATTACTCCGCGCTTACAACTCAGAGTCCTGTAAATTTAACATACAATTACACTTTCTTTGAAATAAAGAACACTTCATGGTCTGTTTGCAGCGATGGCTCTATTCAGCCGGCAACGTATTTGACAAGCAGCAATATAGCAAGCTTCACTCCAACCGCCTCAACTGAGTATAATTTTAGAATAGCTTCCGGCGTTACTTCGGCGCAATTGAAGTCTTTCTTTGAGAATCTCTGCAACTCTGAGTGTAATACAAGCAGTGCGAAGATTAAACCCACATCCACGTTGGATTTGTCTGAGGTGTCTTTAGCTTCTTTGGGAATGACTTTTAGTTATGAAAGACTGGTCATTCAGCCGTTTGAAATGGTTGTGCTGCCAGCAAGCGTTTCAGCTACTCAATTGACGGATTCCCGTCTGGTATGGTGTCTTAGTGGCTCCATGGATTTCTCTGTGCCGCCAACCAATACATCCCTGTGCTCAGAAAACGGCATTGTTTATAACAAGTCAAAAACTAAGCTTATTTTGTATCCAGGTAACAAGACCGGTTCAAGTTTACCTACGCTCCCAAATACGTTGACAACTATAGGCGGAAATTCATTTTCTTGTGCCCAAAACCTGAGGACTGTCAATATTCCAAACACGGTGACAACGATTGAGTCAGGCGCATTCAGACATGGTAAAATTACAAGCGTGAGCATTCCGACTTCAATATCTTCGATACCTATGGAATGTTTTCTTGGTTGCGAAAATTTGGCCACTGTGCAGCTACCAAATACGCTTACTACAATTAACAGCCGCGCTTTCCAACAATGCGGCATATCGTCGATAAACATTAACACTGGCGCTCTGACAACTATTGATTATAATGCGTTCGATCGAGGCTTCTCTTCAACCACAAATGTAAGTCTTACAGTTCCATCAACTGTAAAACTTATCGGTTCAAATGCTTTTGCTAGTAATTCAAGGTTGTCTTTGAGTTTCTATTATACAAGTGGATGGAAAAAACGTAACTTGAGTGACTCTGATATTGAAGCGAATTGGTCTAATGCCACTACTTCTGATATGACAGGCACAAATTTTACATCTTCAAGTGGTTCCATGTGTAATTATTATGTGAAACGCAATTAGCTCTGTTTATGGGATGTGTTGCGGGCGGTCCACCGTTTTTGGAAGACCGCCCCGTTTTTTTTTTGCGCAGGAATGCTTTGTGATTTGCGGCGATTAGTTCGCGGGGGCGGGTTCCGCTCGTGTTGTTGCTGGGAAAACTATAATTGATTTTTGCGAGCGGGTTCGCCGCGACCTGCGGTCGCTACTGGGCAGGTGTCAGCTTTTTTTGCAGTTCCAGCACTTGGTCTAAAGACAGGCCGACCGCTTGCGCGATTTGCTCTGAAGTTAAAGTATTCATGGCCAGCAGGTTTCGCGCGGCTTCCATGGCTTTTTCTTTGCGTCCTTCCTCACGGCCTTTGGCCCGCATGCAGGCCATTTCTCTGTCCCATTCCATAAACTGCTGCCTCCATTGCGTGTTGCGCTTGGCTCTTTCTACAAGGCCTCCTACGCGCCGGGTAAAGTCGTCGCTGCTGGAATTCTGCGTGACCATGCGTGACTAGGCTGTTGCAACGACGGCCTTTAGCGCTTCTAGCACTTTGTCTAAGGGAGCGCCCATTTTTTCAGCCGCCAATTCCGGCGAGGCGCCAAATTCTTTTATGGCGACAAGCGCGTTCTCCACGGCTTTTTCCTCACGCCCTTTGGCCCGCATGCAGGCCATCTCTCTGTCCCATTCCATAAACTGCTGCCTCCATTGCGTGTTGCGTTTGGCGTTTTCGACAAGGCCTCCCACGCGCCGGGTAAAGTCGTCGCTGCTGGAGTTCTGCGTGACCATGCGCAAGAAGGCCTTTTGCCTATTGTCCAACAGTTTATCATAGTTTTTGCAAATTTTTAGTGGAACTTTAAAAAAAAAACGCGCTTTTTTTTTGCGAAATTCTTAGTTTGTTGGATTTGTTCAACTAACCACGACTGGCTGCGGACTTAGTTGCAGGCCTAAAGCTTTTCAACTTCCTCAACGCTAAGGCCGACGCACTTGGCTATTATGTTAATGTCAACGCCGGCGGATTTAAGGTTTCGCGCGTCTTCCACGGCTTTTTCTTCGCGTCCTTCCTCGATGCCATCCTGCCGCCAGCCACGAATCGCGCGCTCCTCGTTGAATTCTGTCAAGTACATGCCGATTATCTCCTCTTTTTGCTCGCGGACAAAGCCTTCCAAAAAGTTTTCCTCAATCGCCCAGTCCACGGCCTCGTTCACGGCTTGGCCAATTTGCATGCCCGCCTTTTTGTTGTCGGAAATTTTTCCCACAAGCCTTACATAATCATACATCGCTTTGCAGCTTTTGACAAGGCTTTCGTTTTTGCCGGGGTTTATGTTTATGACGTCCGCGGTCCACTCAAAGTCTCCCGTCTTGTCCTCCAGCTCAAAGGCCTCCGACAGGCGCAGCTTGTAGCGCTCGGGGCGGCTGGGCTCGCCGTTGTAAAAGACGACGAAGCGCGGGTTGGGGATTTTCACGAGCGACGACCAATGCAAGTCCAAGTCCCTTTGCGCCAAGTGCTTTTGGTAGAGTTCGGCAAAGTACAAAAGGCCGCGCAAGGGCATTGCCAGTAGTCCGCGTGAGCGGACATGTAAATATTACCACTAGCAAAACGACGCGTAGCGGCGTATGTTTGCGTTGGGGCGGCTTTGCTGCTCGTAGAGCGTCATCTGGCTGTCAACCAAAAACGACACGTCGTTGTACATCTTGATGTAGATAACGTTTTCAATTGTGTTCAGCGTCAGGGCATCGGGGTCTGTGTAGGCGGTGCCGTTGAGGGCGTTGTACAAGTCCAGCCGCCAGCGCTTGCTGCGCTCGGTGTCCTTTCCGAAAATCGCGATGAAAAGCCTGTCGCGGAATTTTGGCTGAGTCTGGATTTTGATTTTGTTTTTTGTTTCGTCCATGCGAAACCTCCTTGTAGCTGTCAGCGCGGCTGTTCGCGCGAGCGTTGCAAGCGCGTGTGTTGCCGCTGCAACTATAGGGTACGATTTTTTTATCGAAAGTTTTGCATATTTTTAGTGGAACTTTAAAAAACGCGCTTTTTTCGCCTGAATTTTAGTTTGTTGGATTTGTTCAACTAACCGACGCATTTTGCCTAAAACGCCTGGCGCTGCCTATCTTGAACAAAAGGGCGCGATTTATTATAATAGTTTCCTAATAAAAAAAGAGCGAGCCGCTCAAAGAATGACGAGGAGAATGCCATGAAAAATCTTACTGACAAAGCGCTCATTAAGCAACTGACTGTCCTTGCTCAAAAGAACGACCCGATTAACCCTAAGCTTTACGAAAAATTCGACGTCAAGCGAGGACTGCGCAACGCCAACGGAACCGGCGTCCTTGTAGGACTGACTACAATCGGAGACGTTGTAGGCTACGAGCTTGACGAAAACAAGAACAAGATTCCGATTCCAGGCCGCCTTTTGTACCGCGGCTACGACGTGGCCGACTTGGTCCACGACACTGAAAAGCGCGACGAATTTGGCTACGAGCAGGCCGCCTACCTTTTGCTTTTTGGCGCCCTTCCCACAAAAAAGCAGCTGGCCACATTCAGCGAGTACTTGGGAAGCCGCCGCGTTTTGCCCGAAAACTTTACCGAAGACATGATCATGAAGGCGCCGTCCAACGACATCATGAACAAGATGGCCCGCGGCGTTTTGGCAAGCTATTCCTACGATCCTAATCCGGAAGACCGTTCCGTGGGAAACATAATGCGCCAGTGCATCGACTTGGTCGCGCGCTTTTCCACCTTGGCCGCCTACGCCTATCAAGCCAAGCGCCGCTTTTACGACGACAAGAGCATGTACATCCACAACCCGCTGCCCAATCTTTCGACGGCCGAAAACTTTTTGCGCTTGATTCGCGCCGACAAAAAATACACGCCGCTTGAGGCGCAGATTTTGGACTTGGCGCTAATCCTTCACGCCGAGCACGGCGGCGGAAACAACTCGTCTTTGACAGTCCACGTGGTTTCTTCGGCGGACACCGACACCTATTCGGCCATCGCCGCGGCCGTCGGCTCGCTTAAGGGAAGCCGTCACGGCGGCGCCAATATTCGCGTGATGGAAATGATGGACGACATAAAGGCCCATGTAAAGGACTGGGCGGACGACAAGGAAATCGAAGCCTACCTTAAAAAAATCGCGACCAAGCAGGCTTACGACAAGACGGGCCTCATTTATGGAATCGGCCACGCCGTCTACACGGTCAACGACCCCCGCGCCGTTTTGCTTAACGAGCTTGCCGAAAAGCTGGCCCGCGAAAAAGGAATGTTAAAGGAATTCCGCCTGTATAAAAAGATAGAAAAAATCGCGCCCAAAGTTTTATACGAGCTTCACGGCAAAAAGAAAATGCTTTGCGCCAACGTGGACTTTTTCTCGGGCTTCGTTTACTCGATGCTGGACATTCCGCGCGAGCTTTACACGCCGCTCTTCGCCATTTCGCGCATCGCCGGTTGGAGCGCGCACCGCATTGAGGAAGTTGTCGCGGGCGGCCGCATCTATCGTCCCGCTTACAAGAACGTTTGCGCCGAGCGCGCCTACATTCCGCTGGAAAAGCGAAAGTAACGGAGCGCCAAATTGACGGAGCGCCTGGACAAAATTCTTTCGCACGCCGGCTTTGGCACGCGAAAGGACGCAAAGAAAATTCTTCGCAAGGGCCTGGTGACCGTGAACGGAGAGGTTGTCCGCGACTTTGACTTTAAGCTTGACATGGAAGCGGACGAGCTTTGCGTCGACGGCGAGCGCGTTCAAAGCGAACAGTTCCTTTACCTTATGATGAACAAGAGCGCCGGCCATGTTTGCGCCAACAAGGACGGCCTCCACGAAACTGTTTTTTCGCTTTTGGAAGACTGCTACAGAACTCCGTATTTTGAAAGCCATTTGCATTTGGTGGGCCGCCTTGACATCGACACCGAAGGCCTTTTGCTTTTTACCACCGACGGAGACCTTACGCACCGCCTTATAAGCCCAAAGACTCTTTGCCCAAAAAAATATTTTGTCCGCCTGCAAAAGGCGATTGGCGCGGACGAGCGTTCCGCCATAGAAAAAAAATTGCAGGACGGCCTTGACGTTCCCGCGGAAGACAACGAAAAGGAATTCAAGGCGCTTCCGGCGAAAATCGAATGGACCGACAAGGATGACGAAGTTTTTCTTATCATAAACGAAGGAAAGTACCACCAAGTGAAGCGAATGTTCGCCGCGCTTGACAACTTTGTCACATACTTAAAGCGAGTTCAAATTGGCGGCCTTTGCCTTGACCCGGCTTTGGCCTTGGGAGAATATAGAAAACTTACCTCGGAGGAATTGGAATTATTATGACAGACATTGAAATCGCGCAGGCGAACCAAATGGAGCCCATCGCGCAAATAGCGAAAAAAATCGGAATCGAAGAGGCCGACCTTGACCTTTACGGCTCCTACAAGGCAAAGATTGGCCTAAAAAAATTGCGCGAGCTTCAGGCAAAGGCCGCCGACGCTTCCAAGCGCGGAAAATTGATTTTGGTCACGGCTATCACTCCTACGCCGGCGGGCGAAGGAAAGTCAACCGTTAGCGTCGGCTTGGGCGACGGGCTTACAAAAATCGGAAAGAAGGCCGTAATCGCCTTGCGCGAGCCTTCTCTTGGCCCCTGCTTTGGCGTAAAGGGCGGAGCCTGCGGCGGCGGCTACGCGCAAGTCGTTCCGATGGAAGACATCAACTTGCACTTTACCGGCGACATTCACGCGATAAGCATCGCCAACAACTTGATTGCCGCCTTGATTGACAACCATATCCAGCAGGGAAACGAGCTTGGCCTTGACCCCCGTTCCATTACATGGAAGCGCTGCGTGGACCTTAACGACCGCCAATTGCGCAACATCGTGGACGGACTTGGAAAGCGCGTCGACGGAATGCCGCGCGAAGACCACTTTCAAATTTCGGTCGCGTCGGAAATTATGGCGATTGTCTGCCTTTCAAAAAGCATCAGCGAGTTGAAGGAACGAATCGCAAACATCACGATTGGCCAAACATTCGGAAAGCGGCCTGTGAAATTCGGCGAGCTTAAATGCCAGGGCGCCGTGGCTTCGCTCCTTAAGGACGCGATTCGCCCCAACTTGGTCCAGACTTTGGAAAAGACTCCGGCCTTTATTCACGGCGGCCCCTTCGCCAACATCGCGCACGGCTGCAACTCAGTCAACGCGACTCTTTGCGCTCTTGCCTCTGGCGATTACGTCGTGACCGAAGCGGGCTTTGCGGCCGACTTGGGCGCCGAAAAATTCATGGACATAAAGTGCCGCGCCGCCGGAATCTCTCCCGACGCGATTGTAATCGTGGCCACCGTCCGCGCGCTTAAGATGCACGGCGGCGTTGACAAAAAGGAATTAAAGGAGCCAAACGTCGAGGCGCTAAAAAAAGGCTTTGAAAACCTTAAGGTCCACTTGGAAAACCTTGCCAAGTTCGGCGTTCCGGTAGTTGTCGCGGTCAACAAATTCATCACCGACAGCGGCGAAGAAATTCAGGCTTTGCAAGACTTGTGCGCGGCCAACGGTTCAAAAGCCGTTTTGTGCGAGGCTTGGGAAAAGGGCGGAGAAGGAGCGGCGGAACTTGCCAAAGCCGTTGTCGCGACAATCGACGAAGGCAAGGCCAACTTCCATCACTTGTACGAAAGCGAGTTGCCGCTTGCCGAAAAAATCAAAAAGCTTGGCCACGAGATTTACCGCGCCAAACAGGTTGACTTTGAGGGAAGCTCTTTGAAAAAACTGCAAGAGTTCGAGGCGGCGGGCTATGGGAATTTCCCGGTATGCGTCGCCAAGACGCAAAACTCAATCAGCCACGACCCCAAGATGATTGGCGCTCCCAGCGATTATGTTTTCCCGATTCGAGACGTTCAGCTTTACAGCGGCGCGGGTTTTGTCGTGGCGCTTGCGGGCGACATCATGACGATGCCGGGCCTGCCAAAAGCGCCCGCCGCCCTTAACATCGACATAGATGATGATGGAAAAATAACCGGATTGTTCTAGGAATACAGTGATTATTGCGGCGCGACAATTTCTGGCGCGCCGCAAAAGGAACGAGTCAAGGCCTTGAGCGAAGCGTGCCTTGACCGTTCCTACAGGTGTTTCTTTATCGCGGCAAGCAAGTCGGCGTATTCTTCAAAGGCGGGGTATTGCGGGTAGTCCTTTTTGATTCGCTCGGTGGAGCGGAACAAAAAGCCCGCCTTGCTGGCCTGGATCATTCCAAGGTCGTTGAATGAGTCGCCCGACGCGATTGTGTCGTAGCCGATGGATTGCAAGGCCTTGACGGTCGTCAGCTTAGACTTTTCGCATCTCATTTTGTAGCCGGTGATTTTTCCGTCGGCGGCTACGACAAGCTCGTTGCAAAAAATCGTCGGCATTCCAAGCTTTTTCATTAAAGGCGCGGCGAACTGGCTGAAGGTGTCGCTTAAAATTATCGTTTGGCAAACGCTCCGCAATTCGTCCAAAAATTCCTTGGCGCCGGGGAGCGGGTCGATTGTCGCGATGACGTCCTGGATTTCCTTTAGGCCAAGGCCATTCTTTTCCAAAATGTCAAGGCGGAATTTCATCAATTTGTCGTAGTCGGGCTCGTCGCGCGTTGTGCGCTTTAGCTCAGGAATTCCCGTCGCTTCCGAAAACGCTATCCAAATCTCGGGGACCAAAACCCCTTCCAAATCAAGGCATGTAATTGTCATAATTCGTAATAATATCGTATTTTACTGGCATATTCAAGCGCGCGCAAAGTCTACTTTTTCATACATTTTTACTGATGTATGATTTTTTATACACGCAAATTGACAAATTTTGCGCATTTTGTCGAATTTTATGTATGAAATTTCATACATTCGGCCGATTTTTACGGAAATCACAGTTTTATATTTTGCCCGCCGTTTTTTTTTAATATTTTTATTTCGTTATAATGTAATGATTTAATTCTGAAATGCCGTTTTTTTTCTAAAGTTGGCGCAGTTCTTGCTATTTATTTAGAAAGGTTTGTCGGCGACGCCCATCGTTGTTCTGCCGCGCGTCTTTTTTTTGGCGGCGCGCTTTTCATTCGGGCGCTTGGCGCGGCAATCCTTGATTTTAGACGTTATCTTTATTTACATATACAAGCGGCATTTGAGAGAGCTACCTTGTTTTTGGGGCAGACGCGGCAAGCGTTTGCCTCTTTTTTTTGCCAGGAACTGCTTTGACAAAAACGCGGCGCCCACTCCTTGCAAAGGGCGCTTTTTTTCTATATAATATTGGAACGTTTTTATGCAAAAAAAAGGCAAAAGTTCAGCAGCAAAAAAATCCGCTCCCAGAAAACGCAAGGCAAGAAAGGCCAAGGTGGCGCTTGACAGGAAAAAGCTTATGGTCTTGTGCGCCGCGATTTGCGCCTCCTGCGTTTTGCTTTTGGCCGCGACGGCCTTTTTGTCCAGGGGGAACGACGGCTCCAAAGAGGCGAGCCTTCCATCCGTCGAAAAGAATTTTGAGGCGGAAAATCTTTCTCCCGTAAATGCGGAAGCTGAGACAAAAAAAGAGAAGAAATCCAAAAAAGAAAAAAAGCGCGAGGAGAAAAAATCCGGCGACCAAAAGGCCGCTCCGGCTCCGACGCCCGCTCCCAAAAAAGAGGAGCCAAAGCCAGAACCAAAGCCCGCTCCAAAAGAGGAGGCCGCTCCCGCGCCAGTCGCCGTTCCGTCTCCGCAACCTGCCGCGCCGCAAGCAGACGGCTTTGGCTTTGTTCCGGCGAAAAACGGAGCGGTCCTTTGCGTGGTCTTTGACGACGGCGGACAGAACATAAGCCAGCTAAAAAAATGCGTCGCGCTTCCGTTCCCGGTGACGGTGGCTGTATTGCCGCGCCTGGCCCACAGCGCCGAGTCCGCGCGAATCGTCCGCCAAAGCAAAAACGAAGTGATTTTGCACCAGCCGATGCAGGCGATGAACCTAAACGTAAATCCAGGCGCGGGCGCCATCAAGCCCGAGATGACGGAGAATGAAGTTTTCGCGACGCTTTCTCAAAACATCGCGGAGATTTCTCCGATTGCCGGAATGAACAACCACGAAGGCTCGCTCATCACCGAGAACGAAGTTTTGGTTTCGTTCATCTTGCAAGCCGCGAGCGAAAAGGGAATTTACTTTTTGGACTCGCGCACTAGTTCCGCCACAAAAGTTCCCAGCGTCGCGATGGAGATGGGAATGGGCTGGTACCAGCGAGACATTTTTTTGGACAACCAAAAGACGCGAGAAAATTATTTGGCCGAGCTGAAAAAAGGCTTGGACATCGCGAACAAAAAAGGCCACGTCATTATGATTGGCCACGTTTGGTCGGCGGAATCCTTGCCGGCCTTTTTGGAAGAAGCTTATCCTGAATTGGCTTTGAAAGGCTATCGCTTTGCGACGGTCTCAAAGTCAGGGGGAATGTATAGATGAAAGTTCTTGGAATAGAAAGCTCTTGCGACGAAACTGCCGCCGCAGTCGTTGAGGACGGAAAGAAAATTTTAAGCAACGTCGTGGCGACGCAAATTCCCTTCCACCAAATTTACAAGGGAGTCGTGCCAGAAATCGCAAGCCGAAAGCACGCCGAATGGATTTTGCCGGTCGTCCGCCAAGCGCTTGAAGAAGCCGATTTGTCGCTTGACCAAATCGACGCGATCGCCGCGACAAACCGGCCCGGCCTTATGGGAAGCCTTTTGGTCGGCCTTACTTTTGGAAAGACGCTCGCTTGGGCGGCGCAAAAACCTTTTGTCGCGATAAACCACATGCTGGGCCACCTCTACGCCTCCCAGCTTGACACGCCGACCGAGTATCCCTTTTTGGGCTTGTTGGTAAGCGGCGGCCACACGATTATTTGCAAAGTGAATTCCTTTGACGACCTTGAGGTTTTGGGAACGACCGTAGACGATTCTGTCGGCGAGGCCTTTGACAAGGTTTCTAAATTTTACGGGCTTGGTTATCCGGGAGGCGTCGTCATCGACGGCCTTGCCAAAAAAGGAGACGCCAGGGCCTTTAATTTTCCGGTTCCAAAATTGGACGAGGCCGAGCACCGCTACGACGTTTCGTTTAGCGGACTAAAGACCGCGGTAATCCACCAGCGCGACTTGTTTTGGAACAAGGACTTTGAGCCTTCCAGCGAGAACATGTGCGCGGCTTTTCAAGAGACCGCTTGCCGGACAATCACGTCGCGCCTTTTTAGGGCGGTTGACGACACCGGGCTAAAGACCGTCGTTGCGGGCGGGGGAGTGGCGGCCAATTCGCGCCTGCGCTCTTTGCTTGCGGAACGGACGGACATTAAATGCGTTTTTCCTCCGCTAAAATTGTGCGGAGACAACGGCGCGATGATCGCGGGCGTGGCCTACCACTTTTTGGCGCGCGGCGACAGGAGCGGCTGGGACACGACGGCCAAGGCCCGCGTTCCGCAGTTTAAACGGGGCTTGCGGCCGTAAGACCAAGAGGCGCGGCTATTTTAGGAGTTGATTATGAAATTGCAAGACATGACATACGGAATCGTTGGCTTGGGAATTATGGGCGGCTCGCTGGCCAAGTCGATTCGCGCCAACGTTCTTGGCATGGGCGGAGCGACAGGAAAGATTCTTGCCTGTAACCGCAGCCGTTCTTCGCTTGAAGAGGCGATTCGCGACGGCGTGATCGACCAAGGCTTTGGCGCGGACGAAGTTCAAAAGATGCTTTCGCAGTGCGACCTGGTTTACGTTTGCCTTTACCCGCAGGCCACGCTGGATTTTTTGCGCGACAACAAGGACGCCTTTAAAAGCGGAGCGATTGTAAGCGACATTAGCGGCGTAAAAGGAATTTTTGAAAAGTCGCTTCCTTCGATTTTGCGGAGCGACGTTGACTTTATCATCGGCCACCCGATGGCTGGCGGCGAAAAGGAAGGCTACGTGAACTCTTCCGAAAAATTTTTTGTCAACCACAATTACATTTTGATTCCGCAAGAGTTCAACAAAAAAGAAAATTTGGATCTTATGCGCGACTTGGTCTACGCGATGGGCTTTACAAGAATCACCGAAACCACTTGCGACACGCACGACAACAAGATCGGCTTTACTTCCCAGCTATGCCACGTGATCGCAAGCGCCTTGGTGGAGAGCGCCTCCGACGACGGAATCACGGCCTTTGGCGGCGGAAGCTTTGAAGACCTTACGAGAATCGCGATGATAAACGCGCCCTTGTGGACCGAGCTTTTTATGCTGAACAAGGAAAAGCTTTGCGCCCACATCGAAAATTTTGAAAGGCAAATCGCGGCGATGAAAAAAATGATTTCCGGCGAAGACGCCGCCGGCCTTGAAAATTATTTGTCGGACGTGCGCGAAAAGCGCTTGCGCATGGGCTCGATAAGACAAACAAGGTAGCTAGCGGCGACAAGAACGGCGGCAAGCCCAAAAGCGAAAGTCGCCGCAAAACGAAGGAGGCGCGACAATGTGTTGGAAATGCGGAGCGGAACAGGATTTTTCTCATAGCGTTTACAGAAACTCGACTTGCGCGTCGTGCGGCGCGGACTTGCATTCCTGCCGCGGCTGCGCCTTTTACGCGCCCGGAAGCCACTTTGACTGCCACGAAACGGTTGACGAAGTAATCGCCGACAAAGAGCGCGCCAATTTTTGCGAGCATTTTAAGGCCGGCAAGAACTCCAAGTGGAGCGGCGGCCAAAACGGAGGCGCGAATGGCGCGCAAGACAAAAATGCCGCAGCCGTCAACGCGCTTTTTGGCGGCGCAAACGAAAATCCATTGCAAGATAAAAAAGCCGCCGCGCGCGACGCCTTTAATTCATTGTTCGGCTGAGAGGCGGGGAAAAATCGATGGGCGTTGACTTTGCTTTTTTGGACAGCGGAACAGGCGGCATTCCCTACATGCTTTCTCTTAAGGAAAAGGTTCCAAACGCCTCTTGCGTTTACCTTGGCGACACCGCGCATTTTCCTTACGGCCAAAAGACGCAAAAAGAAGTCGTCGCCGCCGCTTCCAAAGCCGTGGAATTGATTCAAAAAAAATGGTCGCCCAAAACTTTAATCGTCGCTTGCAACACAATCAGCGTGACCGCGCTTGACGACTTGCGAGCGCGCTTTCCGTCGCTTCCGATTGTAGGAACTGTTCCCGCGATAAAGCTTGCGGCCAAGGTGACGGCCAACAAGCGCGTGGGCCTTTTAGCCACAAACGCGACGGTCCGCCATCCCTACAGCCAAAAATTGATAGAAGACTTTGCAAGCGACTGCGCGGTCTTTAAGCGCGGCGACCCGGACTTGATTGACTTTATCGAAAAGAAGTTGTTCACCGCAAGCCGCGAGGAAAGAATGGCGGCAGTCCGCCCCGCCGTGGACTATTTTGCCGCCAATGATTGCGACACAATTATTTTGGGCTGCACCCACTTTACCCACATCGCCGACGACATTCAGGCGGCGGCGGGCGACAAGGTCCGCGTCATCGACAGCCGCGAGGGCGTTGCCAACCAAGCCCTGCGGGTTTTTCCGGGCAACGCCGAAAATTGCGGGCAAGCCCAAAACGCGGGCGGACAAAACGGCGCGGCGCCTTTTGGTCAGAAAAAAAATATTTCGCAAGACCAAGACTGCGGCCCGCTTCCCGCCGACAAAAGCTTTTTCTTTACCGCGGCCACAAGCGAGCAAGAATCCGAATACCGCGCGATGTGCGAGCGCTTTGCGATTCCCTTTGGGGGAATGGTGTGAGGAGAGGCGGATTTTTAGGCTTTTAAAAATTCTTCCACAGTGTCAACAAGCTCATTTAGGCTGCCTCTAAAACGACGCATTAGTTCTTTTGTCTTGCGTTTGTCGGGTGTCATTTCTTTTCCATTAGGCAAAAGAAGTTCGTAAGGCTCAACGTTTAGCGTGTTTGCAAGGGATAGCAAGGTCTCAAATGATGTGTATTTTGCGCCCGTTTCAATGGTTGAAAGATATTTTTCGTTTACTCCAATTTTTTCAGAAAGAGCTTCTTGAGTCATTTTTCTTTCTTCGCGAAGTCTTTTGATATTATGTCCATAAATTTCTTTTAATTCTGATTCTTCCATAACAAAAGAGAATAAATCCACTTGTGCCATAAATTAACTTTCTTAAAAATGGAAAGTTTAATTAAAAATAAACAATATCTATCCTAAAGTTAACTTTTATGCTATAATATTCTGATTAATAGATAGGAATTCTATCTAAAAGTGAAAGTTAATGAAGGAATCAGAATATGCAAGAAAAAAGTTCAACTAGCCGCTTTATCACAAACAGTACAAAAACTGTAGGGCAAATAATTCAAAATGTGGCGGCAAAGTCAAAGGCCATGGACTTTTTGGTGGGGTATTTTTTCTTTTCGGGTTACAGTCTTATCGCGCCCAGCATTGGCAAAAAACGGCTTAGAATTTTGGTTGGCCTTGACGCTCAAATTGACGCGGAGCATTGCGTTCGCGAATACGAAAAAATTTCCGCCGAAAAAAGTTCGGATTCCAAAAGCGAGTTCAGAAAAAATAATTGGAATTGCATTGTTGACGGAATTAACAACGCGGATATTTTTGACAACAAAGAAAGCGTTGACACTTACAAACTGTTCAAGCAAAAGGTCTTGGACGGAACGCTCGAAGTGCGAAAAACAAAAGAGCCCAACCATTCAAAAATGTATGTCTTTCATGCGGAGGACGACGAAAGCGTTGATGGATTAGAAAGCGGAAAGATAATCGTGGGTTCTTCAAATTTTTCTTACCAAGGTCTAAAGGGAAGAAACGAAGTGAACTTGTATCTTCAGGACAGCCACGACTACAACGACGGAAAAGAAATATTCGAAAGTTTGTGGAAAGATTCTGTTCCGCTTGTTGATGAAAATTCTAAAAACGAGTTTTTGGAGTTTATTAAAACGCGCTCTTGGCTGGAAGTGGCGCCTTCTCCTTACTTGCTCTATGTCCGCGTTTTGTATGAGTACTTTAAGGAATCGTCCGACTATATAAAAACGCCAAAAGAAATCACTCGCGACAGAATGAACGAATTTTTTGACGTGTCTTATCAAGTAGACGCGATTCGCGACGGCGTGGCTAAAATTAAGAAACACTCGGGTGTTATTGTTGCGGACGTTGTTGGCTTGGGAAAGTCTGTAATAGCCAGCGCCATAGCCGCCAACTTGGACAAGAGGACGATAATTATTTCTCCGCCGCACTTAAAGACTCAGTGGGAAAATTACGCGGCCGATTTTGGATTGCGCGGATGCAAGGTTTACACTAGCGGAAAAATCGAGGACGCGCTCAATGAAAACAAAAATCATTCAAACTATGTGGTGATTGTTGATGAAGCGCACAGATATAGAAACGAAAATACCGAAGTTTACGGCTTTTTGCACCAATTGTGCGTTGGAAACCAGGTGATTTTGCTTTCGGCCACTCCGTTCAACAACAGGCCTGAAGACATTTTTTCTTTGATTAAGCTGTTTCAAATTCCCGCCCACTCAACAATTCAAACTATGAACAACTTGGGAAACCAAATGGCCGAACTTGTCGCAAATTACAAAAAACTCAAAAAAGAAAACCGCGCAAAGAAAACTTCCGAATCAGAATTGAACAAGCAGGCGGACGAGTTGGCGCAAAAGATACGGGAGATTCTGGACCCTGTAGTCATACGCCGGACCCGTGTTGATTTGGAAAAACTCGAAAAATACAAGTCTGATTTGGAGGCGCAGGGAATTCAGTTTGCTGACGTCCAGCCTCCAAAGTCGCAAAACTATGAACTTGGCGAATTGTCGGATTTGTACATTGACACGCTGGAACTTTTGACGGACGAAAGAAAGGGCTTTAAAGGCGCGCGATATAAGCCTTTGACTTATCTAAAGACTGACAAAAAGCTGGTAAAAAAATATTCGCAATACTTTGACGATGTAGAAAACTTCGCTTCCGGCCAGCGCAATATGGCTGAGTTTATGAAGCAATTGCTTGTGCGTCGCTTTGAAAGCTCAAAATACAGTTTTATCCAGTCTCTAAAAAACATCAACAATTCTATGAACACTTTGCGCCGCTGGTTTGTGGAGCTAAAAAAAATTCCGATGGCAAAACATGTTCAGCTGCCGGATATAGATGAGCTTGAGGCGATGCTTGGCGACGAGCAAGAAGGTCTTTTTGCCGGAACTGACGAAATTTTCAACTGCGCCATGTCAGACGGAAATAAAAAAGGAATTTGGTACATAGATAGTGCCGACGTTGGCGATGACTTTTTAAAGGAACTTGACGCTGACATAAAGCTCATAAGCGGTTTCTTGAAAAAGTGGGAAGCGGAAAAAGACGACCCCAAGTTGAACGCGATACAAAAGAACATCAAGGCGTCTCTTAAAAAGGAAGCGCGGCGAAAAATCATTGTCTTTACAGAATTTTCCGATACAGCGGACTATCTTTATGAAAAATTTGAAAAGGCCGGCATTAGAACAATGATGTATTCTTCAAAAGTTGCCAGCAAGACCGCTCGTGAAGACATACGCCTAAATTTTGACGCAGGCTGCCCGGAAAACTTGCAAAAGGACGACTGCGACGTTCTTGTGGCGACCGACGCCATTTCCGAAGGCTTTAGCTTGCACAGAGCCGGAACTATCTACAACTACGACATTCCTTACAATCCAACTCGCGTTATTCAGCGCGTAGGCCGCATTAACCGCATCAACAAAAAAGTTTTTGACAAACTTTTTATCTACAACTTTTTTCCGACTGCTACGGGTGAAGAAGTCAGCCATACGGCGGAAATTTCGACATTCAAGATGAAGCTGTTCCAAGCGATTTTGGGAGCGGACACAAAAATTCTTACGGCGGACGAAACCATTGACGGTTATTTGGGCAAAAAATTTGTTGAGGCCGAGAACGAGGCAAATTCTCTTTCCTGGGACGTTGAGTATAGGAACGAGCTTTTCCGCATTGAGCGCGAAGAAAAAGAAACGCTCTCCGCGGCAAAAAAACTTCCGCCGCGTTGCCGAATAGCCCGAAGCGGCGCGGATAAAAACGGCGTTTTGGTTTTTTCTAAAAAAGGCGACGCCTTTAGGTTTTGTTTTTGCCCGCAGGACGGAGACGCCGAGCGTTTGAATCCGCCGATAGCTCTTGGGCTTTTTAAGGCTTGCAAAAAGGACAAGGGGCAAGAAGTTTCCGACGCATTTTACGATAAGTACGAACGCGCCAAGCAAATGAGCGACGTTGTCAAAGCGTCGCGGCAAAACAGCAAAATCTCGCAAGAGGCGCTTCTCGTCTTGAATTTCTTAAAGACAAAGGCGGCTCTTGAGTCGGAAAAAGAATACATCGAAATTGCGCGCGACGCAATCAGCTGGGATTCCATTCCAACATATTACACAAAGCAAATTGCAAGAATGAATTCCAACGGAACGGCCTCCGTCAAAGAGCTAAAGGCGATTTTGCCGCAAGAATATCTGGATTCAATTTTACAAAAAGAGCGAAAGGTGCAAAGCGAGCCTGAAAGCATTTTGCTGGCCGAAGAGCTTTTGTAGGGGAGGAGTGAGCGATGAAAGAATTTGACGTTTCCAAAGACTATGACAGAGAAAGTTTTGAAACTTTTGTAGTTGACTTTTTGCCCGACGATTTTGAGTGTGAAAGCGAAGAAGTTTATTTTGACTTTAAGAACATAGAGCAAGGCTTTAAACTTGGAACTTGCAAGAGCCTTGATTTGGATGTTTTTGAATTTCGCACAAAGTCAAACCGCGACCCGCGCGTCACTCTTACAAAAGAAGTCGTGTCTTGCATGAAAAAATATGGCTCAAATCCCAACGCTCTGGCCGTATTTTATGCAAAAGAGTCTCATTCTTGGCGCCTGTCGCTTATCACGACCGATTATACAATTGAAAAAGGCAAGATTAAGACAGAACACTCCAATCCCCGCCGTTTTTCGTTTAAGTTGGGAAAGGACTGCAAGCGACATACGCCGACTGTGTCTTTGATAAAAAAAGGCAAGAGTTTGGACATTGAAGACTTAAAAAGCCGCTTTGCGATTGAAGTTGTTGGAAAAGAGTTTTTTGCTGAATACAAAGTTTTTTACGAAGATTTTGTTCAATACATCACAGGCAACCGTTATCTTCCAAAGGCAAAAGACAAGACCGAAATCCACAAGGCCAACAAAGATATTTTTCCTCAATTTTTGTCTCTTGCGGAAGCCGACAACGACAAAGCTTGCAAATATGCCCGCGACTACATCAAAAAAATGATGGGCCGTCTTGTTTTTCTTGAATTTTTGCAAAAGAAAGGTTGGCTTGGCGTTGAAAAAAACGGCAAATGGGGTAGCGGCGACAAGAGCTTTTTGCAGAATCTTTTTGTCCAAAGCCAAAACAAGGATGATTTTTTGGAAAAAGACTTGAAGCCGCTTTTCTTTGGAATGTTGAACACGCCTGAAGCTGACCGCGAATTTGTCTTTAAGAAAAACAAATGGAGCGCAAAATTGCTTTCGCAATTTAAAAAGGTTCCGTACTTAAACGGTGGTCTTTTTGAATGCGACAGTTTGGACAAGCTAACAATTTCTTTTCCCAAAGAAATGTTCTCAAATCCGTCTTGTGTTGACGAAGCGAGAGAATTTGCCGGCGTTCAAAAAAACTATCCTTACGGAGCGTATTGCGGTCTTTTGGACTTCTTTGCCCGCTACAATTTTACGATTGACGAAACTGACCCCGCCGATATGGAAATTGGCGTTGAGCCCGAGATGCTTGGAAAGATTTTTGAAAATCTTTTGGAGGACAACAAGGACAAAGGCGCTTTCTACACACCAAAAGAAATAGTTCAATATATGTGCCGAGAAAGTTTGATTGCGTATCTGGAAACTGATTCAAAGATTGACGGCCAAAAAATACGAAATCTTGTTGAGTTTAAGAACGCAGAATTCACTCCGCAAGAAAGCAAGTTGCTTCTAAAAATGCTTAAAGAGGCTAAGGTTTGTGACCCTGCTGTAGGAAGCGGAGCCTTCCCTATGGGAATGTTAAACGAGCTTTTTGCCTGCCGAATTGCATTAGGCGAGATGGACGGTGCTAGCGGAAATGTTAGCCGCGCGAAAATAAAAAAGCAAATTGTTCGCCAAAACATTTACGGCGTTGATATAGAAAAAGGCGCGGTGGACATAGCCCGCCTGCGCTTTTGGCTTGCGATTATCGTTGACGAGGCCGAGCCGCTTCCGCTGCCAAACCTTGACTACAAGATTATGCAAGGAAACAGTCTTTTGGAATGTTACCAAGGCATTGATTTGAGCAAAATGCTTGAGCCTCCGTCCGACGGCGAGTTCGATTACAATGAAGAGCAAAGAACGCTATTAAAAAATAATATGGACGAGTACTTTGACGACAACAACCACGAGGACAAGACCGTCAAAAACGAGATGATAAAGTCGCTTGTCTTTGAGCTGGCTCGCCTCACTTGCGGCCTAACGCAGAGCGAGCCAAAAGCTCTTGAGTTGTACGACAAAATTTGTAACGGCACAACGGACTTTTTCTTGTGGCACGCATGGTTCAACGATGTGTTCTCCAAGGGCGGATTTGACATTGTGATTGGCAACCCGCCGTATTTTAAATATGAAGGAAATCACAAAGGTGAGATTGAGTTGTTGAAAAAGCAAAAAGAGTTAAGACCGTCTTTCGGAGGTAAGCTTAATGCGTACAAACTTTTTTTGGCGAAAGCAGTTTCATCTTTGGTTTGTGATAATGGATTTGTGTGCTATATTTTTCAGAATTCTTTCCTTGCAGACCAGCAAGCTTGTATTTTGCGAAAAAGCATTTTTGAAAACGCTCAATTTATTTCTATCGATTCGTTTCCTGAAAGAGATAACAAGAAAAAAAGAGTTTTCGAAAGCGTAAAAATGAGCGTATGTATACCGCTGATAAAAAAAACTAAAAGTGATTTGCCATTCACAGTTTGTTTTTGGGATGATAAAAATAAATCTTCTGGATTTAAATCTATTTTTACTAAAACTCAAATTGCTTCAATGGATGCAGAGTATTATACCATTCCTAGAATAAGAACTAACTCCATACCTCTTATTATGAAAATGAAGTCTTTAGATAAATTATCATTAAAATGTTATGAAGGTGAATTAAATATGACATTTCATAAATCATATTTTTCTAAAAATGTAAGTTTTCCGAAAATCTTGAAGGGAGCCTCTATTCAGCGTTTTTTCTTTACGGAAAGTATGAGTCAAGGAGAGGTGGAATATCTTGATGAAAAAAGATATTTGAAAGATTTTTGTGGTGACAAGACTATGCATCATAATTTTGAGCGAATTGCTATGCAAGGAATGACAGGTGCAAATGATAAAGTCAGAATAATTATGACTATAATTCCGAAAGGGGTATATCTAGCAAATTCATGTAATTATCTTTTGCCAACAGATAAATTCCCTGCTAAATATCTTTTAGGATTGTTAAATTCAAAGCTTATAAATTGGTTTTTCAGGTGTTTTAGTACAAATAGTAATGTAAATGGATATGAAATAGAGTCTTTGCCTGTTCCGCAAGTTTCTTTAATTAAACAAAAGCCAATAATCTCTCTTGTTGACAAAATTCTTGCGGCAAAAAAAGATAATCCCGATGCCGATACAAGCAAGCTGGAGTCTCAAATTGACGAGCTTGTCTATGACTTGTATTGCTTGACCGAGGAAGAAAAAGAAATTGTTCGGGGCAGTTGATTATGGAAGATGATATAAAGAATTGGCTGCGTGACGCCTTCCTCCTTTTCTTTAAGGAAAATAAAAAAATCATAACAAGTAATCTGAAAGAGGAATGTTTGAATCATAGACTTGCTTGCTGTTTTGAGAAAACGGCTCCTAAAAAGTATTCTTCATATTATGTCGATGTTGAGTATGATAAAAGAATAGATCTCAAATATGATGAGAAATCCATTGCTGAAAAAGGTCTGAAAATTGATGATGAAGATACAAAAGTTCGTCCAGATATTGTAATACATCGAAGGACATGTAATACATCGGAAAACTTAATCGTTATTGAATGTAAAAAGAAGCGAAGAAATCCTTATGATGTTGAAAAGTTGAATGCGTTTAGACATGATTGGCGCTATCTTTACAAATACGGCCTTGCTGTCGTGTATAGGCCAAAAATGGACGGTGATAAGTTTAAACTGAAAATAAATGACAGCGAGTATGTTTCCATCAATTATGATCTTTCCGACTGGGATTTTGCTCTTGAGAATTTGTAGCTAACTCAGATTCCCAGTAACATTTTCACCGCTCCAACCGTATCCTCAAACACAATGCCTTTGGCGTACGGAAATTTCTTCTGATACTTTTTCCAAAGCGCTTTCAATTCCTCGCTGGACTCAATCGCGGCGATTCTGGGCGCGGCTTCGTTTTCGACAAGCTCCCTTGTTCCGCGATGCTTGCAAGTGGCGGCCAAGGCTTTTTCCAAAATTTTTGAATCAAACGAAACTGTTTTTGAAAGAATGTAAACGTCGTAAAAGTCGCGTGGGCGGGTGTTCAAAAGTCCGCGGGAAATTATGGTCTCAAGTTTTTCCGCAAGAATTGTTTCGACGGGGTAGGAGAGAATTGGTATTGGCGTTTTGTCAAAATAGCGTTTACACTTTATTTGTTTTACGGAAGGATAAATGCTGTCGCCGGCTGTTATGTCCATGGACAGAGTTCCGCGAGTTCCGTCGTATTCAATAAAAAGGAACGCTCTTAATCCTTGGTATTCATCGTCCTCGCGAATCGGTTCAACATGGTCAAAAACAAAAGTGAAATCGTCGTCAGCCAGAACGCTGCAAATGTATGAAATAACTTTTGAAATTTCTGATTCCGTTACACTAAGGTTTTTTATGGTGGTGTCTATGTCCATTGTGGCTCTGTTGTTTAAGCCGATTAGCGCGGAAATTAAAAAGCCTCCTTTTATTACAAAATTATCAGCATACTCTGTTTTTGAAAGCCTGTCCAAAAAACATTCCATGTAATAATTCTGAAGCATAATTTGAGGCGATATGTTTAGTTCTTTTGCCTTGTTCTTTATAAAGGCTTTTAGCTGCATTGCGTTTTTAGTTCTCAAAGAGTACCTCCAAGTATGGTCGGATTTTTTTTTCTACATTGAACATTTTTGCGTATTCCATGACTTTATGAGCATCTTTGCTTTTTTCGCGCATGTATCTTTGTATTGCGGGAATGAATCGTTCTTTGTAAAAATCCACGCGGCTATGAAGCAGTTCGCATAGCGTTCGCTCGATGCAATAAACTCTAATCGGGTTCCCATAAGGGGATTTTAATTCAATTATTCCTTTGTCAAAAATTTCTTTTGGAACTTGTCGAACCATAAAGTCAGTCCATAAATTTTTTGAATGATATCCACTTGGAACTGTTATAGTATATGTGAACGGAACTTGGTCTGAAAAGCCTGTGAAATATAGGGCTGTTTCATTTGAATAAACCGTGTTGTTGTTGTATATTTGTGGTATAAAAAGTTCATCTTCCAACACATCTGAAAAGGCGTATAGACCGTATTTGACTTTTTTTACCTTTCCAGAATCAAGCAACGCGGCCAATTGATAGCGGCTTATGCCATTTATGAGGCATTGTTTTTGAGAAAAGTAGCCGTTTTTTGAGAAAGTCTTTATTTTCTTCAAAGTTTCCATTTTTTTTTGCCCTTTACAACTTATACACTTAATAACTAAATATAATGTATAACTTGTAAAATGTCAATGCTTCCGCATAAAAAAACGCCCGCGAGAAAAACTCGCGGGCGTTCCTGGTCAGTGACCGATTATCGCTTACAAACCGAGAAGCGCGGCGTACTCTTTGAGAGCGCCGTCGTACTGCTTGGCCAAGACGGTCTTTGCCAAAACTTTTCCAAGCTGGACGCCTTCTTGGTCAAAGGAGTTGATGTTCCACAAGAAGCCTTGGAACATAACCTTGTTCTCGAAGTGCGCCAAGAGGGCTCCCAAAGTTTTGGGGGTCAGGCGCTTTCCGTAAATCAAGCTTGAGGGGCGCTCGCCGGCGAAGAACTTGTTGGGGTTCTCGTTGTCTTTTCCGCAAGCGAAGGCGATGATTTGCGCGGTGACGTTGGCGCAAAGCTTTTGCTGGCTTGTCGAGCCCTGGATGTCAACGTCGTTCTCGGCCTGGTTTTCCTTAAAGGCGATGAACTGCAAGGGGATTACGTTTGTTCCCTGGTGCAAAAGCTGGTAGAAGGAGTGCTGGCCGTTGGTGCCCGGCTCGCCAAAGATTACTGGGCCGGTGACGTAGTCGATTTTCTTTCCGTCGCGGTTTACGCTCTTTCCGTTTGACTCCATGTCAAGCTGCTGCAAGTGCGCGGGGAAGCGGCTTAGTCCCTGCGAGTAGGGAAGAATCGCCGTTGAAGGATATTCCTGAACGTTCCTCTCGTAAAGGCCGATGAGCGCGTCGAGCATGGCAGGGTTCTTTCGGATGTCCTTTTCCGTCGCAGTCTTGTCCGCGGCGGCCGCTCCTTCCAAGAAGCAGGCGAAAACTTCGGGGCCAAAGGCGAGCGACAAAACCGCTCCGCCTACGCCGGATGTTGACGAGTAGCGGCCTCCGATGTAGTCGTCCATGTAAAAGGCTTCCATGTAGTCGGGGTTGTGGGCCAAGGGGCTTGTCTCGCTTGTTACGGCGATCATGTGCTTAGAAACGTCAAGGCCGGCCTTTTTGAGCGCGTCCTTTACGAATGATTCGTTTGTCAAAGTTTCGAGCGTGGTTCCGCTCTTTGAAACCAAAATGAAAATCGTCTTTGAAACGTCGATGCTTTTAAGAACGCTTGTCGCGTCGTCGGGGTCAACGTTGGAGATGAACTTGGCTTCCATCTTGAACTTTCCGCTAGCCTTGGCCCAGTTTTCCAAAGCCAAGTACATCGCGCGCGGTCCCAAGTCCGAGCCGCCGATTCCGATCTGGCAAACGGTCGTGAACTTTTCGCCCTTTTCGTTCACGATTTTTCCAGAGTGAACCTTGTCGGCAAAGTCGGCGATTCTCTTTTGCTCGTTAACGTAAAACTCGCGCTTGTTCTTTCCGTCGGCCATTACGTCCTTTCCAAGCTGGCCGCGGGTAAGCTGGTGCAAGACCATGCGCTTTTCGCCAGTGTTCACGACTTCGCCGTTGTAAAGGGCCTCAAACTTTTCGTTAAGCTGGGCTTCCTTTGCCAAGTCGGCCAAAACGTCCAAAACCTTTTGGTCAACCTGCTTGGCCGCGTAGTTGTATGTCAAGCCTTCCGCCATCGGAACTGAGTATTCCTTAACGCGTTTGGCTCCGTCCGCGCCGCCCAAAACGCTTTTGAGCGACACCGCGTTCTTCAAAGACAAGAGCTTTTTAAAGCTTGAAAGAGTGTCAAGATTTTCCCAAGAAATCATATTCGCCTCGTTATATATAGAATTTAATGGCAACTATTTTAGCGCAAAGCGCGTCTTTGTTCAACCGCGCCGCGCTTGCGCGGAATTTTGTTTGCAAAATCGCGAAATCCGCGCTATAATGTATGGCGAAAAGGAGGCGGGCGTTGTTTCATAAAAAGTCATCGAATGGCGGAGCCAATGAGATAAACGACACAGTAAGAAAGCTTTCCCACAAAAAGGACGCGCCCAAGGCGGTTTTCGCGGCCCTTTTGGTTTTGTATGTCGCGACTTCCGTCATATTGCGCAAGGTTTCAAGCGATGTGACCATGGTTTACCTTTTTGGAAACCGCGTTCCCATGCAGTCCTTCGCAGGCGTTTTTTCTTCCATATCAAATGTCTGCCTTATCTTTTTGACCGTCTTTTTCGGAAAGGTCGGCTTTTTGACATCCGTGGCTCTGCTTTTGGTTCAGTTCCCCATGATGTTGGCGGCGATGCTTGCCCTCCACAACATGACTACAATTCCGGGAATTTTTTCAAACCTTTTAGCGCTTGTGGCAATAGCCGTCGTTTACATAAACCACGCCAGGGTGCACAAGTACCAGCGCAGGATTTTGACGCAGGCGGTGACCGACAGCCTTACCGGCCTTCCCAACCGTTTTGCCTGCGCGGAATTGATGGACGACCTTGTCGCGCGAAAAAAGAGCTTTGTCGCGGTGGCGGTCGAATTGAAAAATTTCAAGAACATAAACGACACGATGGGCTACGATGTCGGCGACAAAGTCCTTTTGAAAATCGCCGACCGCTGGAGGCCCTTGCTGGAATCTTTCAAGGGCGCCGACTACGCCGCGCACATCGGCGGAAACGAGTTCTTCTTGATTTTAACCGGCCTTTCTGCCGACCAAGAGGTTGAGACCGCGATAAATTCCTACAAGCGGCTCTTGGAGGGAAAAATAACGGTGGACGGCTGCGACTACTTTGTCGGCGCCTGCTTTGGATGGGCTGCTTTCCCCCAAAACGTCAGCGACAGCGGCTCGGCTTTTTCTTGCGCCGACTTGGCCGCCCGCGAGGCGAAGAAAAACGGCGCTGAGAGCGGCATAGTCAAGTTTGTTCCAAAGTTCCTGCAAGCCGACACTGCTTTTGACATGGAGCGCAAAATTCGCCGCGCCTTGGATAACGACGGAATCTTCTTCAACTTGCAGCCCCAGTACGACATGAAAAAAAATCTGCGGGGCTTTGAGGCCCTTGCCCGCATGAAGGATGCGGATGGAAACGCAATAAGCCCCGTGGACTTCATTCCGGCCGCCGAAAGGGTTGGCTTGATAGACAAAGTCGACGCGACGGTCTTTAGAAAGGCGGCGGCCTTTGTGGGCAAGTTGATAAGGGCCAGGGAAGCTGACATTGTCCTTAGCATGAACGTTTCGGTCCGCCACTTGATGAAAAACGATTTCATCGACGAGCTTAGGGAAATGATCGCCTCTTGCTCGGTTCCAGCCCGCAACCTTGAGATAGAAATCACGGAGTCGATAATGATTGATTCCGCGGAAAAAGCGCTTGACCGCATAAAGCAAGTAAAGGCGATGGGCATAAAGGTCGCCATCGACGACTTTGGAACCGGCTATTCTTCGCTCAGCTACCTTAACAAATTCCCAGCCGACATGCTGAAAATCGACAAGTCTTTCATCGACGTGATGAACACAAGCGAGTCCTCAAAGCAATACGTGGCCACAATCATTTCAATCGGCCACATTCTTAACCTAAAGGTAATCTCTGAAGGCGTCGAGACGGAGGACCAGCTAGAGACTTTAAGAAAGGTCGGCTGCGATTACATCCAGGGCTTCATTTGGGGCCGCCCGCTTCCGCCGGAAGAAGCCGCGCGCCTCGTTTGCTAATCCTGGCCGCCAATCTATTGAAAAAAACGCGCGCTTGCGCTATGATATCGTAATCTTATTTCAAATTGATGGGGTGCGTATGTTCGCAAAAATCAACTCAATTTTGGGCGCCATAGACGACTTTGTCTGGGGCTTGCCGCTTATCATTTTGATTCTCGCAACGGGAATCTTCCTTACGGTAATCTTGCGCGGAGTTCAGTTCTCCCAGCTCAAGTTCGCCATTTCTTCAATTTTCAGAAAGTCTGAAAAAGGCGAAGGCGGCGAGCTTTCAAGCTTCAAGGCCTTGTGCACCGCTTTAAGCGCCACAATCGGAACTGGAAACATCGTAGGCGTCGCGACCGCCATCGGAATCGGAGGCCCCGGAGCCTTGTTCTGGATGTGGCTCGCCGCCCTTTTGGGAATGGCCACAAAGTACGCCGAGTGCTTGCTCGCCATCCACTTCCGCGAGGAAAAAGCCGACGGCCACATTTTGGGCGGCCCCTTCTACACTTGCGAAAAAGGCGTTGGCGCCAAGTTCCCCGCTTTGGGAAAATTGCTCGCCGTTCTCTTCGCCATTTTTGGAACTATGGTCGGCTTGTTCGGAATCGGAACGTTCAGCCAAGTCAACTCAATCACAAGCGCCGTTGAGACTTTCGCCAACACAGCCGCTTCAAACCTTACGACAGTCACAATCGGAGGAATCGGAACATACAGCCACGTCGTCATCGTTTCTTCAATCGTGTTGGCCGTTGTCGCCGCCTTGGTAATCATCGGCGGCCTCAAGCGCATTTCAAGCGTCGCGGGCGTAATCGTTCCTGTAATGGCCGTGATTTACTTTGTGATGGGCGCCTTCGCGATTTTGTGCAACCTTTCAAAATTGTCCGGCGCCATCGAGCAGATTTTCCAGGGCGCCTTTGGATTCAAGGCTGCCGCCGGCGGCGCGATTGGCGCGATGATCGTGGCCATGCAAAAGGGAATCGCCCGCGGAATTTTCTCTAACGAAGCTGGCTTGGGTTCCGCTCCGATCGCCGCTTCAACTGCCAAGGTCGAGCACGCCGTTCAGCAGGGAATCATCTCTATGACCGGAACCTTCTTTGACACAATCGTAATTTGTTCTATCTCTGGTTTGGTAATCGTTATGTCAGGCTCTTGGGCTCCCGAGTTGGGCTTCAAGGGATTCGCCATCACAAACGCCGCCTTCCAGATGCTCTTGCCTGTCGTTCCCAAAGTCGTGATTTCATTCATCTTGATGGTCTGCTTGGTATTGTTCGCCTTCACGACAATCTTGGGCTGGGACTTCTACTCAGAGCGTTGCATCGAGTACCTTTCAAAGGGAAACATGTTGCCGGTAAAAATTTACCGCTGGCTTTACATCGCCGCCGTCTTTATCGGACCTTACATGACAATCAGCGCCGTTTGGACAATAGCCGACATCTTCAACGGCTTGATGGCCATTCCTAACATCATCTCTCTCTTGATTTTGTCTGGAACGGTTGTAAAGCTTACCAACGACTTCTTTAGCGGAAACAAGCTTTACAGAATCGGCTACGACTTCGCCAACAATCCTGTCACCGCTGAATAAGGAGGAAATATGATAGCTTTGATTTTGGGAATTCTTTTCATCGCCTTTACGGTGTTCAGCGTTTTGCCTTCAATGCCTTTGGCTTGGGGGCCGCAGGTGATTGAATTCTTAAAGGGCTCCTTGCCTGTCTTTAGCGCCTTTATCGGCCTTATCGCGATCTTGATCGGCTTTGCCGACATCAAGGACAAGAGTGAGGCCAAGAAGGAAGAGGCTGAGGCCGCCAAAAATAACTGAGCCGCATTGCGGCGCGATAATGGCAGTCCGCGTGAGCGGACAAGTGGATAGATTCCCTGCCATAATGACGCGAAGCGGCAGAATTTTATCCGCGCCGCAAAATCGCTGAGTCAAGGCTTTAAGCGAAGCGCGCCTTGACCAGCGATATTTTTTTTTGCCTTAAAGACGTTGAAAGCAGGCCAGCGTGAGCTCGCTGGTTTTGGGAACGGCGTCTTCCAAAAGCGCCTTGCTTGAGGCGATTTGCTTTTCGCCGTAGTCGGTTCCCTTGTAGGATTTGATAGCCTTTGCCATCAGCCTAAGCTCGCCGACAATCACCGCGCGGCGCTCGATTTCCTCAAGCTGGGCCTTGTCGTCCGTTCCAAAGTAAAATTCCAAAGTCTTGTTCCAAAAAACTTTTCCCTGCTCGGCGGTGATGCCCAAAAATTCCTTGTTGTTTCCGGGAACGACCATCTCGCGGCCTACATAGGCGTTGAAGAGCGAGCCAAAGTCAAAGACCGGGTCTCCCAAGCAAAGGGTGTCCATGTCAATCAGCATAAGCTCGCCCGTGCTCTTTAGGAACATTTGGTTTTTGATGTGGTAGTCGCCGTGGTTGATGTGGTAATTTTCTGGAATCGCCTTTACAAGCTCGCAAAGCTTTTGGTAAACTTCCGGGGCCAAGTGGCCTTGGAGCCGTTCGGCTCTCTTTAGGTAGTCGGACTTTGCGTCGACCATCTCGCCGGGCTTAAGCTCGACCGAGTGGATTTTTTTCAACAGGTCAACCGAGGCCTTGGCGAACTCGTCGATTTTGTCCGGCTCCCTGTTGATTTTTTTTGAAATGTTGTCGGCCTCCAGCATCTCGAACATTGAGGCGTACTTTCCGTCAACTTGAACAACGTCGTAGGAAATGCTTGTCGGGATTCCGTTGACAAAGGCCTTTTTGGCAAGCTCGCGCTCGTTTTTGATTTCTTCAAGCGCGTCGGGGTTTTTGTAAACCTTTACGATTGTGTCGGGCGAGATGCGGTAAACGATGCCGTTCTTTCCTTCGCCGATCACTTCGCCGCCGTCGATGGAAACGGTTTTGTAGGCTTTTTGAACTTCCATCATTTGGGTGAAGCCGGTCATGTCAAAGACTTCGTAAACTTCGCTTTTTACGTTTATCACTTTAAAGTCTTTGTGCTGTTTTTTTAGCGAAAGAACAACGCGAAGCCCCGCGCTTGAAATGTAGTCAAGGCCTTTTGCGTCAAGCGTGAATGAGGCGATGTCCTTTCCTTGGGCCGCCGCGGCAATCGCTTCTCCGACTTGAGCGGCGTTCGCCGAGTCGATGTGCCCGCTGAGGCTGGCTGTAAAAACGCCGCCTTCAAATTTAGTTTCAATGCTTTCCATAATTTATGTCCTCCTATGCCGCAAAGTTACCAAAGGTTGCCAAATACTTCGGCGCAAATGCTGTTGTACTCTTTGTATTCCGGCGTGTCCTTAAACTCGCCCAAACATTCGACTATGCTTTTGTAAAGCCAAGCGTGCTGGGCCGGATCCTTTTGGTTAAAGACTTGCCAAACGCCCGCGCCCTTTAGCTTCCAGTCGGCGTAAAGCGAGCGCAAGTTTGAAAGCTTGTCCGAAAGCCACATCGCTTTCACTCCAAAATCGCTGGTGGAGCGCAAGTCCTTTATTGACTCCTCCTTGCGCATTTTCCAAGAGGCGGCCGCCGACATTTCGCGATGCTTGTCCTCTGTTTCGGCCAACACCAGCTCGGTTACGCGCGGACCGAATTTTTGCAAAAGCTGCTCGCGGGTCACGCCGGCGTCCTCAACCGTGTCGTGAAGCAAGGCGGCCGCCATCACTTCGCGCTCTGTCGTCAAACGCGCGGCTATCGCCGACACCTCAATCGGGTGAAGAATGTAGGGCACGCCGTTGGACTTGCGCTTTTCGTCGCGGTGCGCCTTTAGCGCGAATTCCACGGCTTGCTCGACGACATCGTTGTACTCAACTTGTCCGTTCATCACGCGGTAGTTGAATTTAAAGCACAAGAGCGCGATGTCGTCTGCCTGGGCTTGGCTTCCCCTAAAGTCTTTTCCGCTGGCAAGCGCCTTTTCGCACAAGGAAGCGCAACCGCTTTTTTTGTTCGCTTCCAAAAGCTCAAAAAGCCGCTGGTCGCCAAAAGATTCGCCGGCTTCGTTTTGCAAGGAGGTGATTCCGTCTGTCCACAAAAATATTTGGTCGTTGTTCTCAAGCGAGGCTTGGCTTTGCCCATAGTCCATGCCGGCCATGGCGCCCAACATGCAGTTTTTTGTTCCTTCAAGCCTTTTTGGCGCCTCGAACTCTTTTAGCAAAAGGGGAGGCTTGTGGCCGGCGCTTGAGTAGCAGACCAGGCCCTTTTTTAAGTCTACGATTCCAAGCCAAGCCGAAAGCAGCATGCCCATTTCGTTTTCTTGGCAGAGGGATTCGTTGGCGTTTTTAAGCGCTTCCGCCGGCGAAAGGCCGGACTCGATGAGGCTTTTTAAAAGCGTCTTGGCCCTCATCATAAAAAGGGCTGCGGGAATTCCCTTGTCCGAAACGTCGGCCACCAAAATCGCCAGTTTGTCGTCGCCGGCAAAGTAAAAGTCGTAAAAGTCGCCGCCAACCTCATCGGCGGGAACCATTTTTGCGTAAATGTCAAATTCCGGCCGGCTGGGGTAGGCTGGAAATACTTGCGGCATCGCCGACATTTGTATTTCCCTTGCCAGAAGCAAGTCTTTCTCTCTCGTGTCATTGCTTTGTGTCATTGCTCCATTATACCACACTTTGTGTGGTTTTGCTAGTGGTAATATTTACGTGTCCGCTCGCGCGGACTACTGGCAATAACACATTTTTTGCGAATTTGCAAATTCTTTTGCAAGTATTGACACTTTTCGCCAAAACTGGTATTCTATCATTCCCCGTAACGCCAATGACCGCTCATCATTGGCTGCGGTTCAAATTTGATGCAAAATTTGATTCCGCGCGAAAATTTTATATTTTTAGGGTTTTTAGAATGAAAACTATTTTTGTAAACGAAAAGGAACAGGCTCGCCAGTGGTACATCATTGACGCCGCCGGAAAGCCGCTCGGACGCGTAGCCGCCAAGGCCGCAGCCGTAATTCGCGGAAAGAATAAGGCCACCTACACTCCCAACCAGGAGATGGGTGACTTTGTAATCGTAATCAACTCAGCCAAGGCTGTCGTTACAGGCGCCAAGGAAACTGACAAACTTTACCACCACCACACAGGCTTTGTTGGCGGACTCAAGACTTTCACTTACGAAAAGCTCTTGCAGCGCCATCCGGAAGATCCGATGCGCTTGGCCATCGAGGGAATGTTGCCCGGCGGAATTCTTGGCCGCCGCTTGTGCAAGAACTTCAGAATTTACGCTGGAGCCGAGCATCCGCACGCTCCGCAGAATCCCAAGCCGCTTGAAGTCTGAGTAGAGGAGAATAGAAATGGCTAGCACAAAAAATATCGCTATCGGAACAGGAAGAAGAAAGACTGCCACCGCCCGCGTTTTCTTGCGCGAAGGCACAGGCAAAATCGTTGTCAACGGAAAGGACGTTAAGGAATACTTCGCCACTCAGGAGCAGGTTCGCGTCGTCCACCAGCCTCTTTTGGTGACTTCAAACGACAACAAGTTTGATATTTTGATTACAGTTCAGGGCGGCGGATTGAACGGCCAGGCCGCCGCTTGCTTGCACGGAATCAGCCGCGCCTTGCTCCAGGTTGACCAAGACACTCACACAGCGCTCAAGGCCAACGGATACCTTACTCGCGACAGCCGCATGGTTGAACGCAAGAAGTACGGTCAGAAGGGCGCCCGCCGCCGCTTCCAGTTCAGCAAGCGCTAAACTGCTATTTTGGCCCAACAAAAGCTCCTGCCTTGGCGGGGGCTTTTTTTATGCTTATGGAAAAAATGCAAGACGGCGATTTTGCCGACATTCAAGAAGAAGTCTCTGGCCAAAGCCCCGCCGCGCAATCTTGCTCCGCCGGCAAAAGCGCCGCCGAGGAAGCCTCCGCCGCCACCCAAAAGGCTCTTGCGCTTTTGGCGCGCTGCGAGCAATGCCGCGCCGGCTTGGAACGAAAGCTTTTGCAAAAAGGCTATTCCAAGCTGACGGTGGCCGGCGTTTTGGACGCCTTGGAGGAGCGGGGGCTTTTGGACGACCTAAGATTCGCCCGCGCCTGGCTCAATTCCCGCCGCATCGGCCATTATGAAGGCCGGACCCGCCTTTTGTCCGAGCTTGCCGCGCGCGGAATCGGAAAGGAAACGGCCAAGAAAGCGCTTGACGCTTTTTTTGAGGAATTTGACGAAGAAGAAATTTGCGCGCGCGCCGTCAAAAAGTTTTTGTCGCAAGGAAAAAGCGGCGAAAAGCTTATGGCCTCCATGATCCGCGCGGGCTTTAGTTGGAAGCTGGCGTCCGCGGCTGTAAAAGAATTTTCCGGCAACGAAATGAATTAAAACCCGCCCGATTGGAGCGTCCGGTTTTGGTAAATCAAAGCAAAAAACGGACAAAATGGGGCGGGACGCAGAAAAAAAAACTTGGAGGGACCCGTCAGCGGAAGGCTTGGCCGCAGGCCTCAAGCCTGGAGCGTTGGACGGGGGGCGCCAAGGCTTTTTTTTCGTCGCTGGGACCCGCCATTTAAGTCCGTTTTTTGTTTTTATTTATTATTTGACAAGGTTGGAGATATTTGATAGAATGGAGATATGAATAAAAAGTCCCGCAGGCAAGTTTATTCCGCTCTAGAGGTCGCGCGCCTTTGCAATGTTGTCAATCAAACGGCCATAAATTGGATAAAGGCCGGCCATTTAAAGGCTTTTAAGACTCCCGGCGGCCAGTACCGCGTTTATCCTGAAGACTTGGAAAGCTTTATGCGCGGCCGCAAGATGCAAATTCCGCAAGAGCTTTTGGAAGCCACGTCCTTGAAAAACCAGGGAAAGTCAATTCTAATCGTAGACGACGACAAGGGCCTTAACTCTGTCTTGGCCAAATATTTGGAAAAGAATTTTGAAGGCCTTGAAATTTTCCAGGCCTTTGACGGCTTTGAGGCCGGCGCCCGCTGCTCGCAGGCAAAGCCTGGCTGCGTAATCCTTGACTTGGATTTGCCGGGCGTTGACGGCTTTTCGCTTTGCGAGCGCCTTAGCAAGGACGAGTATTTTGGAAAGCCCGCGATTTTTGTAATCACGGCGCTCCAAGACGAGGGCTTGGAAGAGCGGGCGCTTTCTTTGGGCGCCCAAAAGCTTTTCAAAAAACCCATCAGCATGGATGCTGTGGCCGAGCGGGTCAAGGCCTGGCTTGAATCTTAGGCCGGCCTTTTTAGTCTTGCGAACAATTTTATTGCCGCTAAAAGAGCCTGCGCGCTTCCAAGTAAAAGCGCTTTTCGCTCGCTTCTCCCATCGAAAAGCTTTTTCGCGGCAAGGGGCCAAGGCTTCCGATTGTGTCAAAGAACGAGTCTTTTGCCACTGGCGGAAGAAGGATTCCCAGCGCTCCGTCTTTTTCTCCCAATCTAAAAATTTCATCGGCCCCGTGAATGTAGTCGATTTCGCTTTCCGAGCTTTTCTTGATGTATTCGTCAAGGGCGGGCTGGAAGCGGCTTACGGCCAAGTCCGTTATTTTTGTCTTTAGGAGAACGCGCTTTTGCTCTCCGCCGTTTTTGTAGTAAAAGCCAAAGTCGGCGGCGGATTTTTTTACGGCTTCTTCAAGCGCTTGGGCCGTTGAAAGCTCTTGGACGCTCCCGTCCAGCTTTTCTTGGAGGAAAGCGATAAGCGCCTCAAATTCCCTTGCGCCGGCCTTGTTAAAGACAACTCTGTGTATCGGCTCAAAGGTAAGGCCCTTGTCGTAAATGCTCACGATTTCAACAAGCGCGTAGCGGACTGGGCTTTCTTGAATTCGCTCCTGGGCCGCGCCGGCCTCTTGCAAGCGCTTTTTTTCCTCTTCCCAAACGGCCTTGGCGGTCGCAAGCGAATGGTTTCCGTCGCCGACCGCGAAGAGGAATGTCGAGCCGTTTTTTGTTCCGGCCTCGTAAAGTTTTTGGAGCGCGGCCTTAACGCCATTAAGGTCTTCTTCGGATTCAACCGCCCAGCCTTTTATCGAGCCGCTTTCTTGCATAAGCTCTCCTTGGTAAAGGGGAGCGTCGCCACGCGCCTTGATTTTGTTTCCGAGAGACTCAATCAAAAGGCCGCCGCTGTCGTTGGCCAAAAGCATTATGTGCGGAAGCTCAAGCGGAGCGCCGCGCCTGATTTCCATTCTGGGCGGAATGCGCTCCAAAATCGTCGCTTCGGTCGCGCGGGTCAAGGCCGAGGAAAATGGCTTCCATTCGTAGCTGTCCAAGTCCAGCGCGGCCACCAAGCCTTTTCGGACGCGGCCGTAAGCGGTTGTACGCTCAACGTAAACAAAGGCCTTTTTGGGCTTGTCAAAAACTCCGCCGTCAATGTATGAGGCCATGGCCTCTTTTATTTTTTGAATCCGTTCCGCCTTGCCTTCGTCGTTTAGGTAGGCTTCAGGAAAAATCAAGTTTAAGGTTGAAGGCTTGTCTCCGGCGATTTTTTTTGCCGCGGCCCAATAATCTTTGTCCTGCGTGTATTGGTCGCAGGCGACTACGCTCCAAGTCTTTGTGTCGATGTTTTTTGGAAAAAGAATTTCCGGGACGCTAAGTCCGTATTTTGTAAAGTCTGTCATTCTTTTATACTATCACATTTTGCAAAAATGCGCTAGAATGAAGGAATGGCGATGGGTTTTTCACAACAGCAAAAGACGACTCAAATCCAGGCGCAGCGCATGGGCCAAAAGCAAATACAATCGTTGAAATTGCTTTCGATGGACGCGGAGGATTTGCGCCAGGAGATTCTTTCGCAAGTTGAAAAAAACCCCGCGCTTGAAATCGTGTCGGACAACTTTCCTAACGGAGTGAAAAGCGCCCGCTATAGAAACTCTTTTGAGCGCGGCTTGCGCTCCGGCTTTTCGTCGGCTTCGGGCGAGGAAAAGTCGGACGCCTTTCAGGAAATTTTGGAAAGCCGCGCCGACGAGCGAAAAAGCCTTTTTTCGCATTTAACGGAGCAAGTCAACGTGATGGACTTGGACGGCGAAAAAAGGAGCCTCTGCCAAAAAATCATCGGCAACTTGGATTCGCGCGGCTTTTACATTTTGGCGCCGTCTTCTTTGCTTGACAGCGCGGCCGGCCAAGACCAAAAGCTTTTGGACGAATGCATCGGGATTGTCCAAAGCCTGGATCCGCCGGGAATCTGCGCGGAGAACGCGGAAAAAAGCCTTTTGCTTCAGGCGCGCCTAAAGGGAAACGCCCCAAAGCTCGCGCTTTTTTTTCTGGACGGCCGCCTGGCTTTTTTGGATCCTCCGCAAGCGCCGAAAATTCTGGAAAAAATCCAAGGCTTTTTGGCGCGGCAAAAAAAGCTGTCGTTTTCAAACGAGGATTATTCTTTCCTAAAGGAAGCGGATGAAGCGGCTGTCCTTAAAGCGCTTTCCTTCATAAAGGCCTTGGACCCCTTTCCCGCGCGCGACTTTTCGCAAGAGGCCTCCAACTATGTTTTTCCCGACATCTATGTTGAATCTGCGGAAGGCGAGGGCGAAGACGCTTCCTCCGCGCAAGCTTCGTTCAATGTAAGGGTTTCAAACATGGCTTTGCCAAAAGTCAGGGTTTCGGCTGAATTTGACTCAAGCAAGAAAAATTCGGCCTTTGCCAAGGCGGCCATACGGCAGGCCAAGAGCTTTTTGGAAAGCCTTGACTTTAGGGAAAGCGCCATCGCGCAGGCGGCCGGCGCGATTGTTCAAAGGCAAATTGAATTCTTTAGAAAAGGGCCTGGAAACTTGCTTCCGTTAAGGCAAAAAGACTTGGCCGCCATGATCGGCGTCCACGAAAGCACGGTGTCGCGCATGGCTTCATCCAAATACTTGCAGTGCCAATGGGGAGTTTTTCCCGTAAAGTATTTCTTCACTTCCGCCGTCGGAGACATTTCAAAGGAGAGCGTCTTGCGGCAAATCCACGAAATCTTGGACAAAAGCCCGCAAAAGAAGCTTAGCGACCAAAAGATATGCGACGCGCTGGCGGAGCGGGGAATAAAGATTGCCCGCCGCACCGTGGCCAAGTACCGCGCGCAAATGAACATAAAGCCTTCGTATTCTAGGTAATCCCTTTTTTTCGGAACGCAGAAAATAATTTGCTTTATTTCGCTAAGCGCGCTATAATAAAAACATCGCGCTTTTTTGCGCGAAATTCACCTTTGAAAAGGAGCATAATATGACAAAGACAGTAAAAGCGGTGGGATTTGAATTGGAGCAAAAACAGTCGGACATGATAGAAAAGAAGTTGAAGCGCGTTGATTACGCCGACGACTTGATTATTGACTTGATTGCCCAGGTAAAGCATGACAAGCAGTACGCTTTTGACATCACGACGAATTTCCGCTGGGGCGCCCAAGCCCATGTCGCCGCGGAGGACTTTGACTTTGCGGCCGCGTTGAACAAAGTCATGGACGTTTTGGACAACAAAATCAAGAAGGAAAAGGATAAAATTCAGGGAAAATAATTGACAAGCAGCCGCTAATTGTGTATAGTATACAATATGGCTGAAAAAAAATGGACAGTGCTGGATCTCTTGAATCTTGACCTGGCGGGACACGACGCGATCAACTTGACTTGCGTCGCTGGACGACGGGGCCTTTCAAGAGAGCTCACTGTTCCTGAAATAAACAGGCCCGGCTTGGGCTTGTCGGGCTTTTTTGAAGCCTTCGCCTATAACCGCGTCCAGCTTTTTGGCCGCGGAGAGGTCGCCTACCTTAACAAGCTTTCCGCCGAAGGACGGACGGACACTATCAGGCAGCTTTTTTCCTATCAAATCCCCTGCTGCATTTTTTCCTCCAGCCGCGAGCCCACTCCTGAATTTGTGGAAATCGCCGAGGAGGCTTGCTGCGCCGTCTTAAAGACAGACCTTGAATCGTCTGAATTCACGGCGCGCCTTACCCGCGTTTTTTCAAACATTTTCGCGCCCCACAAAACATTGCACGGCGTTTTGGTTGAAGTTTACGGCGTCGGCATTATGCTGGGCGGCCATTCCGGCGTAGGAAAGAGCGAGACGGCGCTTGAGCTTATCGAGCGCGGCCACCGCTTGGTTGCTGACGACATCGTCGAGATTCGCTGCGTAAACGGAAACACTATTCTTGGCAGGGGAGCCAACGCCCTTATCAGCCACCATATGGAAATCCGCGGTTTGGGAATCATAAACATTTCGCAGCTTTACGGAATCGGAGCCATTCGCGAGCAAAAGGAAATCCAGCTTGTCGTTGAGTTGGAGGAATGGGACCCCAACAAGGTTTACGACCGCTTGGGAACCGCCGCCCGCGAAACCGACATGCTGGGCGTTAAGATTCCGTCAATAGAAATTCCGGTAAAACCCGGACGAAACTTGCCTATCATCATTGAGGCGGCCGCGATGAACGAGCGCCTTAAGAAAATGGGATACAACAGCGCCCGCGACTTTAACCAGAACATCCTTAAGTGGATTGAGACTGGCGACGCGCAGGCCGCTTATTACGGAACGGAAGATTCCTATTAAAATAATATAGCCCTTTGGAGGAAATTGTGGTTGAAAAAATTTTGACAGTAAAAAATCGCGCGGGCATCCACGCTCGTCCGGCTTCGCTTATCGCGCAGTTGGCCAATAAATTTCAGAGCGAGATTTCATTGGAAAAAGATTCAATAGTGGTGAACGCAAAGTCAATTATGGGCGTGATCACAATGGCCGCCGGCTATAACACTACGATTAACCTAAAGGTTGAAGGCTCTGACGAGCAGGACGCCGCCAACGCCATTGAAAAGTTGTTTGACGGAAAATTTGAGGAAGACTAAAAAAGGAGGTTTATATGAAACAAATCACACAAGTTCAAAAAGACGTGCTTAATTACATAGCGGACTTCATTGACGAAAACGCTTATCCTCCCACAGTGCGCGAAATAAGCGACCATTTTGAAAAGTCCATTAGAGCGGTTCAGGATAATTTGGTTGCCTTGCAAAAGAAGGGCTTCATCGCGTTGGCGCAAAAAAAATCCCGCTCGATCCGCATTTTGGTGGACGAGCGCCAAAAGGAGCCGAAGCTTTTTGTCGACAAGGTTCCCTTGCTTGGAACAATCGCCGCCGGAAAGCCGCTCTTGTCGGAGGAAAACCTTGACGGCTACGTCACTTTGACCGAGCCCTTCATTCGTCCCGGCAAAAGCTATTTCGCCTTGCGCGTTCGCGGCCAAAGCATGATTGGCGCCGGAATTTTGGAAGGCGACTTGGCGATTGTCGAGCAGCGCGCCGACGTTGTTGACGGCCAGATTGTCGTCGCAGTCCTTGACGACGCGATTACCTTAAAGCGCTACTACAAGGAGCAGAACAGAATTCGCCTGCAGCCCGAAAACCCGGCCTTTAATCCGATTTATTGCACGGATGTGCGCGTCGTTGGAATTTTGGCCAACTTGGTTCGCACTTACTAAAAGGCTGTGTCAAAGCGATGAGCGCGCCTCTGTATCTTTTTAGCGGTCCGGAATTTGGCGAGCGAAACGAAGCCGTGGCCGCTGTAAAAAGCTCACTCAAAAATAAATTCGGCAGCTTGGAAGTCTACACCTATTATTCGGTTGAGACCGACCCCCAAAGCGCGCTCGTCCAATTGTATTCTGAGTCCCTTTTTAGCGCGGCCACTTGCGTGGTTTACAACGGCGCCGAGACAATCAAAAAAAAGGAAGACATTGAAAAAATCTCCGCTTGGGCCGAGGGCGCGGGCGAGGCAAGCGTCTTGATTTTAGTCAGCGACGAAATTTCCTGCGACTCAAAGCTTGAGAAAATCGTTCCCAAAGAAAACAGAAAGCAGTTTTGGGAAATGTTTGAGAACCGAAAGATTCCCTGGCTGAAGAATTATTTTTCAAAGAACGGCTTTTCGATTGCCGACGACGCTTGCGAAGAAATTTTGGATTTGGTAGAAAACAACACCCAAGCGCTAAAAAACGAGTGCTCGCGCTTTTTTGTTTGCTTTAAGCCGGGGACAAAAATCACCGTTCAAAACGTGGAGCAATTGATTGAGCATAACCGCGAGGAAAGCGCTTTCACTCTTTTTGACGCGATGACAGAATATTCAAAAGACCCCGCGGAGCGCTTGGAAACGGCGCTGGGAATTTTGCAAAAAATCCGTCTTTCAAAGGATTCGTCAAGCGTTGCGATTTTGGCCGGACTGACATACTGCTTTAGGCGCCTTGAGGCATGGCATAACTTGGAGCGCGCGGGAAAGACCGATGAATTCTCCTTAAAGACAAACGGCTTTGCAAGCAAAAAAAGCCGAACGCAGTTTTCTTCCGCCGCGCGCGTTTGGTCTTTTGGCCAAACCGTGGCCATTAAGTCTTTGCTTTCGCGCGTGGACATGCAAATCCGTTCCAGCGGAACAGGAATGGAAGACACGCTTTTGCAAACTCTGATTTATTCGATTGTCGTAAAAAAAGGCGCCTCCCTCGCCGTTTGGGAAGAAGGCTGGAGCGCGTAAGTCGGAAGGAGCCGCGCTTTGTCAAATGGCGAGCGCCGAAAGCTTTTCCTTTAGCGCCTTAAGCTCTTCCTCGGTGAATGTGAGCCCTTTTCCCATCTTTTGATGGTCGGGCGACCAAGGGCGCAAGTCGTATTTTGCGGGGCGGTCTCCCCAAGCCACCTTGTTCAATTCCAAATTCCAGCCGCCCTTTCCGCTGGAAATCACAGCGACATTCTCTTCAATTTTGAATGAAAAATCGTCCATAAAATTCTCCTGTCATATATAAGATACACCTGTTTTTGGATTTTTTCATCTTTTTTTTGGCGCTTTTCTAAAAAAAAGTTGATTTTAATGGGAATTTGTGATAAAATATACTATAATAATTTTAAAAGACGAATCTTTGGAGGAAAGTTGATGAAGAAATTGTTTTTGCTTTTCTGCGTCGCTTTTGCGCTTGTTTTTGCCTCGTGCAAATCAACATCGCAGGAAACTGATAATGGATCGGCCGCCAGCCTTACAGACGGCCAAATTGAAGAGACGGAAGAAAAAAACGAGCCTGACAACGCTGCGAGCGCTGAGGACTCTAACAAGACTGCCAGCGCTTTGGAAGCCGCGCAAGCGTCCCGCCAAGCGGCGATTGACGCCGGCGCCAAGGACTTGTATGGAACGGCTTTTGCCGCCGACGACGCGGCCTTGGAAGCCCTTAAGGCTCTTGACGACGGAAAGAACCACGAAGCCGAGCTTGCCGACATCAAGGCTCGCTTTGACGCGCTTGCCGCCGCTTCAAAGGCAAAAAAACTTAAGGAGCGCATAGACAACGAAGGCTTGGCAAAGAACGCCCAGGCCGACTACGACGCCGGCGAAAAAGCCTTGGCTGAATTTGACGCGCTTTTGGCCGCCGCGGTAACTCCTGGCGCCGCGCTCAGCAAAAAGGCGACAGAAGCCTACAACTCTTATTACGCCGTTTACTTTAAGTCTTACAAGAAATTCGCGAGCGATGAGCGCAAGAACGCTCTTTCCAAAAAGAAAGAGGCCGACGCCGTCAAGGCGCAAATCGCAAGAAAGGACGAATACAAGAACTGCGCCAACTTGATTATCAAGGGCGACCAACAGTACTCAACTTCAAATCCTGAAGGCGCTTTCAACAGTTATAAGGAAGCGACGGCAAGCTTTGACGCGCTCGCAAAGGATGTGGCGGCCAAGCGCGCCGCAGCCCAAAAGGCGATTGAAGAGGCCAAGGCAAAGGTTCAAGCCTCCAACGAATACGCGGCCAAAGCCGACGTTGAAAAGCCTCTTGGCGACGAGCCTGTGGCTGGAATCGAGGCCGAGGACACAGTTCTCTTGGAAAAGGACGAGTTTGAGAATCCCGACAAAGAGATTATCAAAATTGACGAAAATGTTCAGGAGGCTAAATAATGAAAAAGTTTGCGTTTGTTTTGGCTTTGGCCGCTGCCTCTAGCGCCTTTGCCGCCAGTTACAAGAACAACACTTACCAAAAGCTCGCCAACGAATACACAAAGAAGGCTGAGGCCGCCCTTGACGCCGGCGAATACGCCTTGAGCGAAGAGTACGCCGCAAAAGCCGCCGAAAACGCGGAGCTTTCAAAAGCCTATATCGACAAAATGCTGGCCCAAGGAAACGCCGAAAAGGCGATTGCCGAAGCCAAGAAAAAGCTGGATTGGGCCAAAAGCGTCAACGCCGACAAGACTTTCCCCACGGCCTATTCAGCCGCCGAGGAAGCGTTCTCAAACGCCAACTCCGCTTACGAAAAGGAAGATTATTTGAGCGCCTTGCAGTACGCAAAAGCCGTAAGCGACGCCCTTGAAGGAGTTCACGAAGTTACTCCGCTTCCGCAGTTTTATGTTGTCCGCCCTTGGGCCGAGACAAAGGACTGCTATTGGAACATCAGCGGCCGAAAGTATGTCTACAACAATCCGCTTTTGTGGGAAAACTTGTATCAAGCCAACAAGAGCAAAATGCCGCGCCCCAACGACCCCAACTTGATTCTTCCTGGAATGAAGATGGAAATTCCAAGCATCTCTGGAGAGCTTCGCGAGGGAACTTACAATCCCAACAAGGATTACGAGCCTTTTGGCGGAAAGTAAGGGTTAGAGCGATTGCGCGCCATCGGACGTCGAGCAGGCGAAAAAGCCTGCCTCGTGTCCGATTTTTTTTGCGTAAATTCTTTGCGTTTCTTCGATGAAGCGCTCTGTCTTGTCTTTGTGGACCAGCGCGATGGCGCAGCCGCCAAAGCCCGCGCCTGTCATTCTGGCGCCAAGGCAGCCTTCTTGCGCGTTGGCGCTGTCGGCCAAGGTGTCCAGCTCGATTCCAGTCACTTCGTAGTCGTCGCGCAAGGAGGCGTGGGATTCCCTCATAAGCTCTCCCAAGCGCATTAGATTTCCGGCCTTAAGCGCGGCGACGGCCTTTAATACGCGCTCGTTTTCGCTTACGGCATGGCGGGCGCGGCGCAAAATCGTTTGGTCCTTTATGCAAGAAGAAACTTCGGCGAATTGTTCCGGCGCAAGCGCGCAAAGGTTTGGCAAGCCGCGCGTGTTTGAAAAGCGGCCGCCCGCTGGCAAGGGGAGGCCCGCCGCTTTTAGCTGGGCAAGGGCGCTTTCGCATTGTTCGCGCCGCTCGTTGTATTTTGAGTCGGAAAGCCTTCGCTCTTTTTTTGTGTTCATTACGACAAATCTGTAGTCGCCCAATTCAAGGGGGATGTATTCAAATTCAAGAGTCGAGCAGTCCAAGAGTTCGGCGCTTTTGTTTTTGGCCGTGGCGATTATGAATTGGTCCATGATTCCGCACTTTACGTTCATAAAGTCATGTTCGCTTTGCTGGCCTATAAGAGCGATGTCTTTGCGCGAAATTCCAAGGCCAAAAAGCTCCGACACGGCATAGGCAAAGCCGCACTCCAAGGCGCTTGAAGACGAGATTCCTCCTGCCGGCGGAATTGTGGAAGCTATCAAAAGCTCAAAGCCGCAAGGAAGATTGAAGCCCTTCTTTTTTATAATGGAAAGAATTCCGTTTAAATAATTCGCGTAGCTGTTTTTTTTTTTGTAGGCAAAGCTTTCGTTGGCGTCAAAGGAAAAAGTTCCTTCAAACTGCAAGTCGTTGTAAATGATTTTTGAGTCGTTTCTTTTTCGGATGGCGAAATACATGTAGCGGTCTATTGCTGCCGGAAAAACTTTCCCGCCGTTGTAGTCGATGTGCTCGCCGATGATGTTGATTCTAGCGGGCGAGCGGAAAAGCCGAACGCCGTCCGCGCCGCCGTAAATTTTTTTAAACGCGGCTAAAAAATCCGCGCGGCTAAAGCTTTCCTCGCGCTTTGTCATTTTCGTTCCTATCGCTTTATGTCAAACTTTTTTATGTAAAAGACCGTGAAGTCTTCTATTCTTCCTATGAATTGCCGTTCGATTTCGGCGATGACAAAGGGGATTCGGGGCGCTCGGACTCCTCCCAACGCGTATACGTAATATTCATCGTTCCACTCAAAGCAGCAAATGCCCGCAATCATGTTGCCGTCTTTCACGGCCTTGAATGACTTCCACATCAATGGCGTGACGTTTTGCTGGTGGAAAAAAAATCCGTCCGCGCCCCATTCGATTTCTAGTTCGGAGTCGTAGGCGGAAAGCATGTCCATCCTTAGATGCGAGCCGATTTGAATGTAGCCGTTTTTGTTGTTCTTAAAACGTTGTTCCACCAGTGGAAAAAGGGCGCGGGATTTTCCTTTTTTATCGTCTGAGTAAATGATGTCTTTGTAAAGGTTCACGTCCTCAAAAATTTTTACCGCTTGCTCTATTATGTTTTCGTTTCCGCGTTTTGGCATTTTGTAGATTATTTCGGCCAAGTAGTTTGCGTTGATTTTTTCGGCGCAATTTATCACTTTGTCAACGCAGGAATTAATGCCTTTTTTTATTGAAATGTTTTTGCATTTTTTTATGTTGCGGATTATGATTTTGCCTTGCTCAAGTCCGATCTTTTCCTTGTCGCCCCATTCCTCTGCGAATGAGGGAGGCAGCTCTTGCGCGGCCATGGAAAAAATTGACGCAAGCGATAAAAGCGCTGCAAGAAAAACAGTTTTCTTCATAAAGAAATTATAGCGGTGATACGGAATGTTTGCAAGAGCGGACTGGCGATTGGCCGCTTTGGACGTAAACGCAGGCGGATGCCAAGACTAGAAAAAAAGCGCGAAGAGCGCTAAAATTGATGCCTATGGAAAAGACTGTTTATATTTTTGGCCACAAAAATCCTGACACGGACGCGGTTGTCGCCGCCGCCGCTTACGCCAAATTAAAAGAGCTTTTAGGACAAAAAAATTATGTCGCCGCGCGAGCCGGCCATTTGAATCCCCAGACAGAATATATTTTCAATAAATTTAAGGTAAAGGCGCCTGAATATGTCGCCGAACTTAACCCCAAGACCGCCTTTTACATGAACGGCGGCTGCGCGACGGTAAACGAAAACACGTCGCTTTGGGAGGCGCTCAAAAAAATCGACAGCGCGCAAAACCAGGTGCTTCCTGTCGTTGACGACAAGGGCTACTACAAGAGTCTTTTGCACTACAACGAGTTTGCAAAAAACGTTTTGCTTTTGATGAACCCGGAAAAGAAGACTCCGGTTACGACAAGCATCGACCTAATAATGCAAACGATGAAGGCGCAGCCGATTATCCTAAAAAACCAGTCGGAGCTTTTTAAGGCCAGCATTTTGGTAGGATCTTCGGCCACCGAAAGCTTTGTGCACAAGCTGGAGCAGCACAAGTCCGAGCAAATGGTCGTCATCGCCTCCAACAGGCCCGAGATTCACGAGCAGTGCATAGACGCCGGCGTCCGCCTTTTGGTTTTGACCAGCGGCCACGTTCTTTCAAAGGAGCTTCGCGACAAGGCCGAAAAAAACGGCGTCAGCGTCATCATCTCTCCATACGGAACGTCGTCAACGTCAATGCTCATCGCGTATTCGACGCCGGTAATCGTAATGGCCGACCGTTCAATTCCGGCGGTAAAGGCGGACGATACGATTGGAAAAATCAAGCCGCTTTTGCGCGAGTCTCCCTGCCGCTGTCTGCCTGTCGTTGACAATGACTATAAGGTTGTGGGCGTTATTTCCGAAAGCGACTTGTTGCGCGAGCCAAATGTGGAACTGGTTTTTGTTGACCACAACGAAGCAAGCCAAGCGGTCGAGGGCTTTGAGCACTACAAGCTTTTGGAAGTCATCGACCACCACCGCATCGGAACGCTGAGCACAAAAAATCCGATTACCTTTATCAATAAGCCTGTCGGCTCAACTTCAACTTTGATTACCGGCCTTTTTCGCGAAAATAAAATCTCGATTCCTCTTGAAACCGCCCAGCTCCTGCTCTGCGGAATTTTAAGCGACACCCTTATACTTAAGTCGACGACGACGACGGACGTTGACCGCGAGGCCGTGGAATATTTGAGCGCGATTACAAACCTTGACCCGCAAGCGCTGGGCGAAGAAATAATCCGCGCAGGAAGCGCCGTCGTTGGCCGAGGGGCGGGCGAAATCATAAACCAAGACCTTAAGGAATACGCCGAAGGAAAAATCACTTATTCGGTCAGCCAAATCGAGGTGGACAATCCGCGCGACGTTTTGAGCCGCAAGAAGGAATTTTTGGACATCCTTGAATCCATGCGCGCCGCCTCAAAGAGGGCCTTCGCCGCGCTCTTGGTCACAGATATCACCAAGCTTGATTCAATCATGCTTTTGGCTGTTGACCAAAAGTATAATTCTTTGTTCACTTATCCTGTAGTGGAAGACAACGTTTATTTCCTAAAGGGCGTCGTCTCCCGCAAAAAGCAGCTGATTCCGATGCTTACGGAATTAATCGCCAGCGCCGCGGAGTGAGCCGCCAAAACAATACGGCTGTTACATCGCTTTCGCTCAAGGCTTTGACACGACTTTACTCCCAGCCAAACGTTGCCGGCGGCTTGTTGGTAAGGTCGTAATAGATTGCGTCGACAAAGTCCAGCGCGGCGATTTCCTTTACAATCTCGTGTACAAGCTCTTGAGGCAGCTGGGCAAAGCGCGCCGTCATTACGTCTTCGCTGACCACCGGCCGCAAGACAAATGAAGCGCGGCCAGGCGCGGAGGCGTAGGGAAGGTCAATCGTCAAGTGCTGGAAAATTTTGTTGTAGTCGCCCGACTTGTGGAGGGCCGTCAAAACGATGTCGTCAACCTCCCGCAGTTGGTCAAGCCTATCCTTTGTACAATAGCCTTTTTGCAAGCGAAGCTCCGCGCCGGATTTTTGGTAAAGGCAAATGATTGTCCGGTTGATGAAGGAGGCGGCGTTTGTGATTTGAATCGAAGCCGCGTCAAGCTTTTCCCATTTTTTGGGAAGGTGGAAAAAGCCTGGAGCCTCGCCGTCGCCGCCGAATTGCAGGACGGCCGGAAAGCGGTATGTCCTAAAGTCGCCCTGCACGCCGACCGAGCGGACGGGCAAAACGTATTTCTTTAGCGAAGCCGCGCAATGCTCGCAAAAGCCTTCCACTTTGATGCCGTCAAGTTCGGCCTGCGCCTTTTTCATTTCTTCAACTTGGCCGGCCGGCAATTCTCCTTCCGAGCACAAAACGTTAATCGAAAGCCCGGGGCCTGGGAAGGGGTGTCGCATCACAAGCTGGTCTGAAAGGCCAAGCGCTTTTCCGATTGAGCGGACTTCGTCCTTGTACAAATCCTTTAAAGGCTCTATTATCATTCCTTTTTCAAGCAGCGCTTGGATTCCGGCCACGCGGTTGTGGTGGGTTTTTATCGTGTTGGAATTTTTTGTTCCGCCTGACTCGATGATGTCCGGGTAGAGCGTTCCTTGCGCCAAAAGCCAATTGTTCTCGTCAAGCTTTTGCTCGGCGACGAATTGGTCGCGGACCGTGATGAAATTTTCGCCGACGGCCATGCGCTTTTTTTGCGGGTCAACCAAACCTGCGATCGCGGCCAAAAAGCTTTTGCTTGCGTCTCGCGCGATGAAATTTTCAAAGCCGAATTTTTTGTAGGCGGCCGCGACGGAGGCGCTTTCGTTCTTCCTCATAAAGCCGTTGTCGATGTGCAGGCCCAAAACTCGCTTTTGTCCCAGAGCCTTGTTCAGAAGCGCGAACGCCACGGTCGAGTCAACGCCTCCGCTTAGGAACAAGAGAACGTTTTTGTCGCCTGAGTCGCGCTTGATGTTTTCCAAAATCGTGTTAAGGACAGTGGCCTGGTCCCAATTTTTTTCCATTCCGCAATAGGCGGCGAAGTTTTCAAAGATTTGGTTTCCGCAGGGAGTGTCCTTTACTTCGCAGTGGAACTGGAGGCTAAAGCGCTTTTTTGAAAGGTTTTGCGTTGCGGCGTAGGGGCAGTTCTTTGTGGAGCCAACAACTTCAAAGCCGTCGCCCATAGAAAGAACGCCGTCCTGATGGCTCATCCAAACTTGCTGGCTGCCAGAGATTCCCTTAAAAAGCGGACAGGCGGAACTGTCGCCTCCCATTCCGTCGGCAAAGTTCAGCGTGGCAAAGCCAAACTCGCCGACGTCGGCTTTTCCGACCTTTCCGCCGTAGCCCTGCTGCACGATGTAGTGGCCGTAGCAAAGGCCCAAAATCGGAATGTCAAGATTCAATATTTGTGAGTTGAAGTCGGGAACTTTTTCGTCGTAAACGCTGGCCGGGCCGCCTGAAAAAACAACGCCCATTGCGTTTTTGAAAACGTCAACGCTTGCGGAAGGCAAGGCGATTTCTGAATAAAAGCCCAGCGCCCTAAAGCGCTTTGCAATCAAGTGCGCGTACTGGCTTCCAAAGTCCAAAACGACGATTTTTTTTCGGTTGTTTGTGTTTTCCATTTATACATTATACAACAGTTCGTTTTGTTTTGCTAGTGGCGCGGTTCAAGTCGCGCTAGCCCAGCACCTTGTTCTTGCCTTCGCGCTTGGCTTGGTAGAGCTTTGCGTCGGCGGCTTTGATGAAGGCGTCCATGTCTTTCAGGCTGGAAACAGGTCCGCTTGAAAAGCCGCCGCTAAAGGTAAAGTCGCCGTTTATGGCGGCGGCGCAGTTTTTGATTTTTGTCAAAAAGTCGTTGGAGGAAAGGCGGGGAACCATCACAAGGTATTCGTCGCCGCCGTAGCGGAAGCAGTTTTCCGCGCCAAACTCCGCCTGCAAAATGCTGGCAAAGCGAACCAACAATTCGTCGCCGCGCGCGTGGCCAAATTTGTCGTTGTGGCTTTTAAAGTCGTCGATGTCGGTCAGCATCATCGTGATTTCCGAGCCTATCATCTCCTCAAAGCGCAGCCTTAGCGCGGCGCGGTTTTTGAGCTTTGTCAGAGCGTCCGTAAGCGAAGACTCGCGAAGGCGTTCGGCAAGCGCGTGGTTCATAACGGTTTGCCGCGCGACCTTAAGGTATTGGTAGTAGCGCGCTATGTTCACTATTACAAAAAAGACGTAAAGAATCGGATAGTTTACGTTTGTCGCCGCGCTCACTCCGGCAACCTTGCCCATGAGCCAATAGAAAAACCAAAACGAAATCGTGATGAGCGCGACGGAGAAAATGGGACGCACCATGAAAATGCAGGCCAAGAGCAGTTCCAGCGTGACGAATACAAGAATCTGCTCCTTTAAGACATAGTCAAGGATTGAAACGTAAATCGCAAAGGCCGAAAGCGTCGTCAAGAAAATTCCGATTCTGACGGTCAGCGCCCTATGCGAGAATCTTCCCATTTCGGCAGGATGCGTCATCACATACAAAAAAAGTTGCGCCGCTGCGGTAAAGAGCGTGACGTAGGCGATCCTGTGGTGGAACATCCAGCTGTTGGGGATGGACGGGTCCAAGTGAACTTCAAAGCTGAATGAAATGCCAAAGCATATTATTTCCATAATCATGATGATTATCGAAATGACTCTGGAATTCCTTATGTTGGCGCAATCCAAAATGAATTGAATGTCGTCGCGAGGCTTTTCAATTCCTAAAACTTTTTTTACTGAAAACCGCATCGATTCTCCGCTCTAGTTTTTGCCCTTTGACGCCCCTTGTTTTACGGCTGCGGCGATGAAGTCACGGAAGAGGGGGCCCGCCTTGTTGGGGCGGCTCTTGAATTCTGGGTGGAACTGAACTCCAACCATCCAAGGGTTTCCGGGAACCTCGCAAGTCTCAACCAAGTCGCGCTCCGGGTTGATTCCCGAAATCACAAGACCCGCGTTCTTCAAGTCGTCGCGGAACTTGTTGTTGAACTCATAGCGGTGGCGGTGGCGCTCCCAAATCGTCTTTGAGCCGTAAGCCTTTTCGACCAAGCTTCCGGAAGCCACGGAGCATTCGTATTTTCCAAGGCGCAAGGTGCCGCCCAAGATTTTTCCGTTTTGGTCGGGCATCAAGTCGATGACCGGGTAGGGCGTGTCCTTGTTCATCTCGGTGGAGTTGGCGCCGGCCAAGCCCAAGACGTTGCGCGCGTATTCGATTACCAAGATTTGCATTCCAAGGCAAATTCCAAAGTAGGGAACTTTTTTTGTCCTGGCGTACTTGGCCGTGTTTATCATGCCTTCGATTCCGCGGTCGCCAAAGCCTCCGGGAACGATTATCGCGTCGGCGTTCTTTAGGCGCGCGGCCGTCGTCTTGTCGTCGGTCAAAAGCTCCGAGTCAACCCAGTCGATTTCGACTTCGGCCTCGTTGTGGATTCCGCCGTGAATCAAGGATTCGACGACCGACAAGTAGGCGTCGTGGAGCGCGACGTATTTTCCGACAAGCGCGATTGTGACCTTGCGCTTGGGGTTGTTGAAGCGGTCCACCATCTTTTTCCAGTCGTCCAACTGGCTTTGGCTTTCCTTTAGGCCAAGGACTTTGCAAACGGCCTGGCCCAAGCCTTCCTTTTCCATTTGAAGCGGAACTTCGTAAATCGACTTTGCGTTGAGGTTTTGGATTACGCAAGAGGGGTCCACGTTGCAAAAGGCCGCCAAGCGCTCGCGGGTTGTTTGCCCTATGTCGTGCTCGGTGCGAAGCATTATGACGTCGGGCTTTATTCCCAATTCCTGCAATTCCTTCACGCTGTGCTGGGTGGGCTTTGTCTTAAGCTCGTCGGCCTTTTTCATGAAGGGAACCAAGGTCAAGTGGATATAGCAGCAGTTTTCCTCGCCGACTTTGTATTTCATCTGGCGAATCGCTTCCATAAAGGGGAGCGACTCTATGTCGCCGACCGTTCCGCCGATTTCCGTTATGATTACGTCGGCGCCTGTTTCGTCGGTGGAAAGGAGCATGCGGCGCAAAATTTCTTCGGTGATGTTTGGAATTACCTGGACGGTTCCGCCGTGAAAGCCTCCCTCGCGCTCTTTGTTGAGGACGCTAAGGTAAACGCGGCCGGCCGTCGTGTTGGAGCTTTGGCTAAGCGTCGCGTCTGTGAAGCGCTCGTAGTGGCCCAAGTCCAAGTCGGTTTCCGCTCCGTCGTCGGTGACGAAAACCTCGCCGTGCTGTATCGGATTCATCGTGCCCGGGTCGATGTTCAAGTAGGGGTCGAATTTTTGGTTTATAACCTTGTAGCCGCGGCTCTTTAAAATAAGTCCAAGGGACGCGGCCGCGATTCCCTTTCCCAAACCTGAAACAACTCCGCCTGTAATAAAAATATACTTGGTCATAACAAATCCTTATGTCTTAAGTTCTAGAAGTCCGCCAACTTGGGCGCGCGCGGATAGGGAATCACGTCGCGGATGTTTTCCATTCCGGTAACGTAGCGGATAAGGCGCTCAAAGCCCATTCCGAATCCTGAGTGCGGAACCGTTCCGAACTTGCGGAGCTTTAGGTACCAATCGTAAATCGACTCGTCCATTCCGCGCCTCTTGATTTCGGCCAAAAGCTTGTCGTAGTTTTCCTCGCGCTCGCTTCCGCCGTTAAGCTCTCCGATCCCGGGAACCAAAACGTCGCAAGCCTTTACGGTTTTTCCGTCGTCGTTTTGCTTCATGTAGAATGACTTGATTTCCTTTGGATAGTTGTAAACCATCACCGGCTTTTTAAAGATTTGTTCCGTCAAATAGCGCTCGTGCTCGGTGGCGATGTCGCAGCCCCAATACGGCTTGAACTCAAATTTGTCGGCGTGTTTTTCCAATTCCTTAATCGCGTCGGTGTAAGTGATGCGCTCAAACTTTGAGTTCACGACGTGCTCCAACTGCGCGATGAGGCCGGGCTGGATTCTCTTGTCAAAGAATTCCAAGTCGGCGCGGCATTTTGTGAGCGCCCAGTTAAGAAGGTACTTGACGAAGTCTTCCTGCAAGTCCATGTCGTCGTCAAGGTCGTAAAAGGCCATCTCGGGCTCGATCATCCAGAACTCGGCCAAGTGGCGGGGAGTGTTTGAATTTTCGGCGCGGAAGGTCGGGCCAAAAGTGTAGACGCGGCTAAGCGCGGTGGCCAAGGTCTCGGCCTCCAACTGGCCGCTGACTGTGAGCGAGGCTTTCTTTCCGAAAAAGTCCTTGGAGTAGTCCACGATTTTATGCGCGTCCTCGACTTTCATTCCGCCCGCGCCGGCCTTTACGCCAAGCTCGGCGATTTTTTCAAGCGAAAGGGTTGTCACCTGGAACATTTCGCCCGCGCCTTCGCAGTCCGAGCAAGTGATTTCGGGCGCGTTGATGTAAACAAAGCCGCGCTCCTGGAAGAATGAATGCACGGCAAAGGCCATTTGGTTTCGGACGCGGAATACGGCGCCGAAAGTGTTCGTCCTGGCGCGGAGGTAGGCGTTGTCGCGAAGGTATTCCATCGACATTTTGTTTTTTTGCAAGGGGTATTCTTCTGGCGGACATTCGCCCAAAACCTCAAGCTTTTCCAGCGTAACTTCCACCGCTTGGCCGGAAGCGGGCGAGGGAACCAAGATTCCCTGGGCGCGCACTGACGCTCCGGTGTTAAGTTTTTTGAGGGATTCTTCTATATTATTTGCGTCGGCGTTGGCGGAAGGATTTGAACGGTCAAAAGTAAGCTGAATGTTGGCGAAGCAGCTGCCGTCGTTCACTTGGACAAAAACCAAATTCTTTGAGTCGCGAACCGTGCGAACCCAACCGCAAACCGTAACCGCGCGTTGGTCCGGCGCGCTTGTGAGCAAGTCTTTAATCAAAACTGGAACCATATTTTTCCTCTTTTATATATGAAAAGTCAATAATACTACAAACGGCGCGAAACTTCAAGGGGAGCCGCTCGTGTTGTCTAAAGCAAGACCTTGACGCAGGCCGCTTAAAATTTCAAGGATTCGGCAAGGCGGATTATGGCCATGCGGTTTTCGCCGCTCATTTTTTCCAAGGCTTCTATCAGATTTGCGTATTTGTCGTGCAACTGAATTTTTTTTGCGTCGCTTGTCAGCCTGTGTTCTGAATTTTTCTGCAAGGCGGCCGCCTCTTCTCCTAAAATTTGTTCTAGCGGAACTTGCAGGAATTTTGAAATTTTCAACCCCTTGTCCACTGAAGGCAGGCTTTCTTTTCTGTTTTTTCCGTTTGTGATTGTGGAGTAGGGAATTCCTGTCGCGAATGCCAATTCTTTAAAAGAAATTCCTTTGCTGTCCATTATGAATTCAACATTCTTCCAAAAAGGGCTCATGGCTTTAAGTTTACCATAAAGAGTTTTTTTGATAAAAAATTTGACTTAATTGAGTAATAATGTTACAATTGAGTAATATTAACTTTTTTGAGTTTTCCATCGGAAGGAGGAATTATGAAAAATTACAAATTGGCTTCAATTATTATGCTTGCGTTTTTGTTTTGCTCTCATTTGAATGCCGCGAAAATTGCAAAAGAGACCCCGTCTTCTAAGAACGCGAAAAACGCCCAAACTGTTCAAGAAAACGGTTTAAAAAGAAAGGTAGCCATAGCCCGATTTTCAAACGAGACGACTTACGCAAAAGGGGCTTTTTACGACAAGGAAAACGATCCCCTTGGAAAGCAGACTGTCGACATTCTTTCCGCAAAACTAGCGGCCAGCGGTAAATTTATTTTGTTGGAAAGAAGCGACCTTGACGCTATAAACGCTGAACAAAGCATCGCAGGACTGAACGTTCAAAAAATCGGCGCGGACTATCTTATCATCGGAAGTCTCACAAAATATGGCCGCAAGAACACTGGCGAGACAGGACTTGTTTCCCGCACAAAGAGACAAACTGTTGAGGCCGGCGTTTCCATTCGATTGGTTGACGTTTCCACTGGACAAATCATTTATTCAGAGGAAGCGAACGGAACTGCGGAAACGCAGACAAAGACAACCTTGGGCATGGGCGGTCAGGCTGGATTTGACGCGACATTGAGCGATAAAGCGATTGACGCCGCAATCAGCCAGTTGGTCGAAAACATTGTCAATAACTGTATGGACAGACCTTGGAAAAGTTACTTTCTTTCGGTCGATGACGATTCTGTAATAATTTCAGGCGGAAAGAGCCAAGGCGTTAAAGTCGGAGACGTTTTTGATGTTTTGACTCGCGGAAAAAAAGTCAAAAATCCGCAATCTGGAATGATGATAGAGCTTCCTGGAAAGTCAATTGGAACTGTTACAGTGGTTATGACTGGGGGAGACGATCCTGTAAACGAATGGTCTTTAGTTGATCTAGATGCAAAGATTGATAAAAACAATCTTATGGCTTACATAATCCAGGAGAAGGAGTAAGAGATTTATGAAGAAGAATTTTTTTAGAACAATTTTTACGGCTTTCATGATTTGCGCGGGCATTTTGCTTTTTGCGACTTCATTTGTTTCATGCATGAGCGCTACAACCGTGAGCCATGGCCTTGAAAACGTAGCTTATCTTGAAATTATGGGTGACACAAACAAGTATCAGACTATAACTTCTACAAAATCAGGCGCTACGGAGTTTTTGCATTCAGTTCAAGTTGTGATTGACGGAGATGAGCCTTTTGACGCTGACGTCAATTCCATTGAAAACAGGGCTGTTAAGAACAAGTATTCATATAAAATTGCGACTGGAGCTCATGACATTCAGATTTTCTTTGAAGGAAATGTTGTTGTCAAGACAAAGATTTTCACTTCCGCCAATCAAACGAAAATCATATCTTTGCCGTAGCGATAAGATGGAGGGTTTATGAATAAGTTTTTATTTCTTTTTGCGATTCTTATTCCTTTGCTGTTTGTAGGTTGCGCGTCAAACTACAAGTCCCTGTATAATTGGGATGCTTATTCCACGCAAACATACAAATATGTTAAGGGCGGAAACGAGGAAGACACTGAAAAACTGTTTGAAGTTTACCAAAAGGTTATTGACGGACAAGATGGAACGATACGCGGAACAATCCCTCCCGGAGTTTGCGCGGATTACGGCTATCTTTTGATAAAGGCTGGAAGGGTTGAGGAAGGAAAAGCTTTGTTAAGAAAAGAAATGGAACTTTATCCTGAAAGCGCCCAGTTTATGAACGGGATAATCAGAAAGGTTGAGAGGTGACTATGAAAAATAAAAACTCAATTATTGCGGCTATTGCCGTGTTCCTTTGTCTTTCGCTAATATCATGCGCCTCACAATCTGCTGGAAAAAACATGGACAGATGGCCAGAGTTTTACACCGAAAATCCGCCGGCCTCCGTTCTTGTCATGCCGCCGATAAATCTTACTAATAATGTTGACGCAAAAGATTATTTTTACTACACTCTTCAGACTGCTGTGGCGAACAAGGGATACTATTCTTTCCCGCCGCTTCTTTCCTATGAAGTTCTTCAGCAAGAAAGCGCGTATGATTCAGAGCTTTTTTTGGAGTCTGACATAGCCGCGTTTAGACGGACGTTTGGCGCTGATCTGCTTTTGTTTACCAAGATAACAAATTGGAAAAAGCATCCTGTTGGCGGAAAGGTAGACGTTGAAATTGAATATATAATTCGTTCAACAACAACAGGAAACACTGTTTACTCACGAAAGATGAACTGTATGTGCGACACGTCGGTTAAGAGCGGACTTTCAAGGAGCGGCGGCATATTCGCGATTGTGGGCGTGTTGGTTGACGCTATTGGCACTGCGGTTAAGACCGCTGCGACGGATTACACAATTGTCGCTCGCGGCTGCAACCAATTTGGAATTGACGTTCCGGCTGGAAAATATAGTCCGTATTTTGGAAAGGATTATGACACGGCTTCCGGAGCGAATCCCGGAAACATAATGATTCAAGCTCAGTATGTTACCGACAACGCTTTTTTCACTCCCGCCACTCTTGACGCATTGTCTCAAAAACAGGCCGCGCCCGCGATGGCTGGAGCTGTATCCTCAAAGCCGCCTGCAACCGCTTCATCGTCTAGCTCGCAGCCTTCAACTCCTGCGGCGACGGCGAATGATAATCCCGTTGCGGAGAATGTCGCGAATAATTCTAGCAATGTTGTAGCTCCCGGCGCTAAAATCACTCTTACAGTTCGCGGAGTTTCTGCTGTAGATAAAATTCTTTTTACAGGAGATTTTGTTGAGGGCGATAATTATAAGAAAGGCGTGCTTGGAAAAAAGGTTGACGAAAAAACAAGAAGCGTAGTCGTGACGGTTCCGCCCAGTGGACATTTTAGTTGGAAAACGGTTCACCTTCTCGGCGCTAGCTCTAAGACTGGCGTGATAACATTTTCTAGCCGCCAATGGAGCGATTTTGGATGGGAGAATGTTAAATATCACACTGACCAAGAGCTTGAGATTTCTTCTCCGAAATTTGAGAGATAAAAAGTGATTCCTGCAAAAGGCGTCTCGCAAAAAGCGGGACGCCTTTTTTGTTATAAGCGCGGCTTGATTGTTTTTTCCTCGCGCGTTATAATGCAATCATTCTTTGGAAAGATGTCTGAGTTGGTTTAAGGTACGCCCTTGGAAGGGGCGCGTGGTGGAAACACCACCGGGGGTTCGAATCCCCCTCTTTCCGCTAAGGTAAACCAAACAATTTTGGTTTGAAAAATCCGTTCTTGCAATCCCAACAATTTTATTAGGGGGATTCGAAACGGAGCGGCCGCAGGATGAATTGTCCTGAGGCTTTTTTTATGAAAAAAATATTGCTTTTTTTGACTTGCGCATTTTTTGCCCTGCTTGCCGGAATCGCGGCCATAAATTGGCGCGTCATTTCTTTTTCAAAACCCTACATTCATTCAAGCCTGTCGGAATTGCCGCAAAAATACGCGGTCATCATTCCCGGCGCCAAGGTTTACCAAAACAATGTTTCCCATGTTGTCCGGGACAGGCTGGACGCGGCGGCCAATTGCCTAAAAAGCGGCAAGACCCAAAAGGCGTTGATTAGCGGAGACCATGGGCGGCGGGGCTACGACGAAGTGAACCAAATGCGCCTTTACGCGCAAAGAGTTTACGGCTTGGAAAAAGAAATTCTTTTTTTGGATCACGCGGGCTTTTCCACATACGAAAGCATGTATCGCGCGCGGGACGTTTTTTGCGTCAAGGACGCGATTGTGGTCACTCAAAAATTCCACGCCGCCCGCTGCGTTTACATCGCGCGGAAGTTGGGCCTTGACGTTGAGGCTTATGTGGCGCCGGAACTTGCGCCTTTCAGTCCTTGGCTTCACCTTAACTGGGAAGTCCGCGAGGCCTTGGCCCGGGTAAAGAATTTTTTCTTGGTGGCCTTTAATGCAAAGCCGACTTATCTTGGAGAGCGAATTCCCATAAGCGGCGGGGCGGAAAAAACTTGGGACCAATAGCGGCGATTCTTGTTTACGCCCTTGCGATTTTTTTCCATAATTTTTTCTAGGTTTGTTAGCCGGCTGGAACTTTAAAAATTTTTATAGACTAAATTCCCGCAAAGGAATATAATCCTTTCATTATGAAAGTTTACGGTTACTTGCTGTTTTTGGCGATAATTTTGCTTTCCACAAAAATCCTTGGAATCGCCACAAAAAAAATTCACCTGCCCCAAGTTGTGGGCGCCTTGCTCGCTGGAATCATTCTCGGCCCTAGTTGCCTTGGCTTGATAGAAATCACAGACTTTATAAAGAAGACCGCGGAAATCGGCGTGATTATGCTTATGTTCACCGCCGGCATCGACACCGACATGAAGGACTTGAAGGAAACCGGCGGCAAGGCTTTTGTAATCGCCTGTTTTGGCGTGGCCGTTCCCCTTTTGTTTTGCGGCTCGCTTTACTTCTTTTTCTTTGAGCGTTCCGCCGATTTTATGAGCGTGTTGAAGGCCGCCTTTGTGGGAATGGTCTTTGCCGCGACTTCGGTTGGAATTACGGTGGAAACTTTGAACGAGCTTGGAAAGCTCAAGACAAAGACTGGCGCCACCCTTTTGAGCGCCGCGATTATCGACGACATTTTGGGCATTGTTCTTCTTTCCGTCTTGACAGGCTTGAGCGGCAGAGGCGAGGCCGGCGCGGAAGGAGGAGCGGGCGTTCTTTTGGTCGCGGCAAAAATTCTTTTGTTCTTTGTTTTTGTCTTTGCGGTGGGCTTTGTCACAAAAAAAATTTTTGAGCGCATTTCCGAAAAGCACTACCAGTCAAGAAGAATCGCGATTTGGGCCTTGGCTTTTTGTTTTGTCATGTCATTTTGCGCGGAGGTTTTCTTTGGCGTGGCCGACATTACAGGCGCTTTTTTCGCCGGCCTCATTTTGTGCAACCTTACAAAATCCAGGCAATATGTGGCCAAAAAAGTCACAGTCACTTCCTACATGCTTTTCACTCCGGTGTTTTTTGCCAGCGTCGGAATGAGGACGGACCTAAAGACAATGAATTTTGGAATCTTGCTTTTCGCCTTGCTTTTGATTGTTCTGACAATTTTGTCAAAAATTATCGGATGCGGCTTTGGAGCGCGCGTTTGCGGCTCAAAAAAACATGAAGCCTTGGTAATCGGCATCGGAATGGTGGCCCGAAGCGAAGTGGCCCTCATGGTGGCGCAAAAGGGAATCGACGCGGGAATGATTGATTCAAAAATGCTTCCGGCGATAATTTTAAGCGTCATTTGCTCCGCGCTTGTGACTCCAATTTTGCTAAAGGCGGCGGTTTCTAAGGGCCCTGAGCTTGAGTGAGCGAGGCGGAATGAAATTCAAGGAATTCTTTGTAAAAAGGCACGTTTATTTTTACGGCGGAATATGTCTTGCGGCCAACGCGCTGGCGGTCCTTTCCTCAAACCTTACAAGCTTTCCCATGCCTGACAGCCGCCCCATTTTGTTATGGTCGGAATTTTTGGAGGAAAGAAAGTTTTTGATAACTGCCTTGAGCGTCTTTTGCTACGCTTTTCCCTGCGTCCTTTGTTTCTTATACGCTGTCAAGGCTTTGAAATACACAATTGAAGACGATGAGTATAAGGCCATCATGGTTCACATGCCGGGAGCCTTCGCGCTTAGGGGAATTACGGGTTGGATTTGCAACTTTGTCTTGGAAGTGATTTTTTTGTTCCGCTTTAAAAGCTTCTATGGCTGCGAAATTTCCTTCATTCTGATTTCTTCGTTGGCGTCTTACATTTTGCTTTCGATGTTTTCGTTCACCATAATTTATTTTACGCTTGAAACTTTGAACCGCAATTTGGTTTTGCCTTCCCTTTACCCGGACGGAATGATTTCATCCACAAAGCGAACTTTTTTGGCTTCGATAAAGAGCGTCTTTTTCTTTTACTTTTTTTCGGCAAGCCTTTTTCCCGCCACTTTTTTGGGCATAAGGCTTTTTTTTACAAAGTATTTCCATCTTGAAATTCCAAGTTACTATGACTTTGTGTTTATGTCCATCCTGCTTTTTATGGCCGCGGCTCTTACGGTTCTCATCTCAAGGTATTTTCAGGTTCCGCTAAAAAAACTTGCGGCCGGCGCGGAAGGAATTTCAAAGGGGAACTACGAAGAGCGCGCGGTGATTTGCTCCAATGACGAGATGGGCGCCTTGGGAGACGCCTTCAACCAAATGGCCGCTTCCTTAAAAGAAAAGGAATTCATGCGCGACACCTTTGGAAAAATCGTCACGCCGCAAATCCGCGACTACCTTTTGACAAAAAGCGTGGCTTTGGGCGGAGAAACGCTTGAAGTGACCGTCATGTTTTGCGACATACGGGGCTTCACCACGCTGTCGGAAAAGATGGCGCCTGAAAAAATCGTCGCGCTCTTAAACGAATACTTTACAGGCCTGGAAAAATGCGTGGCCCGCCACGGCGGCGTGATAAACAAATACATCGGCGACGCGATAATGGTTTTGTTCGGCGCTCCGATTCCTAGCGCCACGCACGCAAGCGACGCCTTGGCCGCCGCGCTTGAAATGCGGGAATCTTTGGCCGACATGAACAAGGGCTGGAAAGAGCGCGGCCTTCCAGAAATCCGTTTTGGAATCGGGCTGCATTCCGGCCCTGTCTTGGCCGGAAACATAGGCGCGGCCAACCGCATGGAATACACGGTCATCGGCGACACGGTCAACACGGCGAGCCGCATAGAAGGCCTTTGCAAGACTTGCCAAAAGGACTTGCTGCTTTCCCAAGGCGCCGCCGACCTCATTCAAGCCCAAAAAGCGGCGCGAACCGAGACTGCTGGCAAGACTGAAACTGCGGCCGCGGCGTTGCCCGCTCTAACTTTTGTGGCCGACGCCGAAATCCGCGGCCGCAAGGAAAAAGTCCGCGTCTTTACAATAGCCTAAAAGTAAAAGATTTCCTCAAACTTTTTGTCCAAGGCCACGCAGAGAATGAGCGCGAGCTTTGCGGTGGGGCAGAACTGGCCGGTTTCTATAGAGCTGATTGTGTTGCGCGAAACGCCGACCATTTCCGCCAGGGCGCTTTGCGACAATTTTTTTTCTTGGCGAATTTCCTTAAGATGGTTTTGCAACACAAGGTCTTCGTTCATGCCTCGTTCCCCAAAAAGCGGCCGCTCAATTCAAAAATGTATACGACGATTAGCGACGCTAAAATCGCAAGGTATCCGAGCGCCACAAAAAGTTCGTGCAGTTTTTTCATCTTGAAAAATTTCACAAAGAAGGCCACGCTCAACATTCCAAAAAATACAATCCAAACTTGCGCGCTGACCTTGCGCGAAAAAATCCAGCTTATAGCGCTTACAAGGACGCAGAATCCAAAAGAGGCCAAGTATGCGACTTTTGCCGCCGTCTTTTGAACTTCCAAATCCTCAATGTCGCGGCCTGCGTTTTCTCCTCGGCTTTTTTGCAATATTTCTTCTTTAGTCATTTTTCTCCTCCTAAAAATAATAACTCAAATACGGCGCCGCGCAAAGACGGCGCGTTGAAAAATTTTTGTCCTTGGAAAAATCCGAAAGGTCTACGAGAACGGAAAGTCCGATTCTAAAACCATTTTCTTTGCTAAAGGCGTATTCGGCGCCGCATTCAAGCCCCGCGGCGAAAATGTCGTCGGAGTCAAATCTCTTTTGGCCGCTTGTCCAGCCGCAGTTTGATTCGGAAACGCCTCCAAGCTTAAAGCTGAAGTTTGGCCCCGCGAAAATGCCAAAGCGGCCCGGAATGTTTTCGATTCCGGCAAACGTAAGCTTTAAAAGCAGTGGAATGTCAACTGTCATAAAGGAGACTTTGGTCTTTCCATTTTGGTCTGTAAAGGAAAAGCCGTTATTGTGGTGGAACAAGGCTTTTAATTGCAAGGCCGTTACTTGGTTGAAATTCCATTCCGCGGCCGCGCCGGCTCTAAAAGTCGGGATAAAGTCAAAGTCGGACTCAAGCCCGCCGGCTTTTACAAAGGCTGTGTTGATTCCGGCTCCGCCCTCGATTCCAAAAGAAAATTTTTTGGCTGGCAAGGGCAAGGCCAAAAGCGCAAGGAAAACAAGCGCCAGGGATTTTTTCATAATTCTTCCTCCATTAGTGTTGCCAAGTAAACTTGGCATACGCGGCTAGAATAGCATTGCCAAGTAAACTTGTCAATAGGCGCGGTTGAAATTTTGCGCGGCTTTTTATAGAATTGCCTCATGCGATTGATTTTTATCCGCCACGGAGACCCCGACTACGAACACGATTCCCTTACAAAACAGGGCTTTAAGGAAGCCAAGCTTTTGGCCAAGCGCGTGGCCAAATGGAATGTCACGGACTTTTACGTTTCGCCCCTGGGCCGCGCTCAGGCCACGGCGAAAGTTTCGCTTGACTTGGCTGGAAGAAAGGCCAAGACGCTCGGCTGGCTGCGCGAGTTTTACGTTCCGGTTGTTGACCCTGTTGACGGCCACAAGCGCATTCCCTGGGACTTGATGCCGTCGTATTATTTTTCCGAAAAAAAATTTTTGGACAGGGAAAAGTGGCTTGACACAAAGCTTATGAAGACAGGCCCTGTCGCCAAAAACTACAAGGAAGTTTGCGACGGCCTTGACGCTCTCTTGGCCAAGTACCATTTTAAGCGCGACGGCTTTTTGTACAAGACCGACGGAAAAATCGCCAACCCAAACTTTGACCAAAAGACCTTTGTTCCCAACTACCACCTTTTGCCCAACAAGGACGAATACGACCAAAGGACAATCGTTTGCTTTTGCCACTTGGGCGTCATGTTCGCGGCGATAAGCCATTTGGTCGGCTGCTCGCCTTTGATTTTGTGGCAGGGTTTTTTTGTCGCGCCAACGTCAATCACGGTTTTGAACAGCGAGGAGCGCGAGCGGGGCAGGGCGGTCTTTAGGGTGGAGCGCTTGGGCGACACGCGGCACTTGGGAAAAAGCCAGCGGATTTCTTCAAGCGGCTACTACGCGCCGGTTTTGCAAGAATTGTGAGCGCGCGTCCGCCGCGGCTTTAAGGCGCCGCCGCAAGCGCCAATGATTGCTTCTGTCAGTAATTACCTCTTGACAAAAACGCGCAAATTCATATTATATTTTGCCCAAAAATTAAAAAAAAATCGCTCTTTTTATTGACTAAAGTCAGCCAATCGTTATAATGAAATTCACGCTATGTCGGACGAAATTTTGCAGGCATACAGTTTGATAAGGAGCGGCAATCCGGCCAAGGCCAAGCTTTTGCTCAACGGCGCCCTTGTTTACGAACTGGAAAACCAGGAGATTCTCTTTGCGATTGACTGCTGCAATTTTTGGATTGACGTGGTTGAGCGCTGCGGGGGCATTAAGGATGCCTTTGAGCGCGGCGAAACTTACTGCAACGAATGGAAGAATTTCCTGGGCTTCCTTAAGCGCGAAAAGAAAACTTTTGACAGGACTCTTTTCGCGGTCAAGACGGGAGTCTTTTCGTTGGCCTTGGCCTGCTACAACGAGCTGGCGGGCGAAAGGGATCCAGCCCAAAAGGCTGAGATTTTGCGAAAGACCGGCCTTTGCTACAAAAAACTGGGCTCCTACGAAACCGCCCGCAATTGCTTGGCGGACGCGAATTCCGTCAAGCCCGAGACTGCCGCGATTATCGCCGAGCTGGCCGATTGCTACGCCTTGTGCGCCGAGGAAAGGCACGCTAAGGTCTTGTTCAGGGAAGCCTTTTATGTGGATCCGCAAAAGATTGATCCCGCTTTCTTGGACTCGGAGCTGATCAACTGCTTGATGCGAAACGTTCAAGACAGAGGCTACAGCGGAGCCGCCTTGATGGAATGGATTCCTGTCTACGGACAGCTTTACGGCGTTTTCACTGTAAAGAGAAAGCTTCGCCCGACAGAAATAGCCAGGCTTAAGCAGGAGATTTACGCCAAGGAAAACGAGATAAAGGATCCGTCGTGCCAGACGGAGCTTTTGACGCCGCGCTTGATAAACCTTTATTTTTGGCTCATAGACTACTATTTTTCGGCCAATGAGGATGTAAGCAAGGTTAACGAAATAGTCACAAGAATAAAAATTCTTGATACTGAAATATATGAACTTTATGTCAAATGACAACAGGAGAATCACATGGCTGAAGATTTGTTGAAGGAAGCGCAGGATTTGCTCAAGGAAGAATCGTGGACAAGAGCCGCGATAAGCAACATCACTCAAAACGATATCCAAAAGCTTGAAAAGTATGTCGACCGCGCGGTCCAGGAAGGAAAGGTGCTGGAGGTCCGCGAGCTTTGCGACGAGCACTTGGCTCGCTCAAAGGACAGCATAACCGCGCTCTACATTTCGGGAATGCTTGCCTTGCTGCAAAAGACTTTGGACAATTCCGCCTTGGTCAGCCTTGTGGACATTCTTAACAAGAACAAAAAAGAGGCGATTGTCGAATATATTTGCGCCTACATCTTGGAAAAGGACGAGAACAACAAGTTCGCCTTGCGCGCCTTGGCCGACCGCTATCGCGAGGACAAGAACGAGAAGATGTGGGATTTGTACGAAAAAATCGTGAAGATTGACTTTGAGGAAGCCGACATGGCGAAGGCCTTGGCCGAGCATTACGAAGAGGCCGGCGACGCTGACAACGCGATGAGCTTTTACAAAAAGGCCCTGCACCGTTATGTAGGCATAAAGAACATTTCCGCGGTTAAGGAAGTTTGGTCAAAGTTGGTCGCCTTGATTCCGCAGGAAATCGACTTCTTCCTTTCCGTTCAAAGAAAGGTGGCCAAGTCTATCAGCGAAGAGAAGTCCGCGCTTTTGATGCAGGAGCTTTACTCATGGTACAAGGACCAGAAAAAGTGGGAGACCGCCATTGGCATCCTCAAGCTGATTTTGCAGATTGACAACAAGGACTCATGGGCCCGCCGCGAAATCGTCGAATGCTACAAGGGCATGTACGCTGACCGCGCCAACCTTGACGAGTACATCGCTTCCAGCGACCTTACCCAGAATTTTCGCAACGTCTTTGAGGCCATCAACGACTTTGAAAAGCACATCGCCTTTGACGTCAAGAGTTTTGTTTTCCACCGCACTTGGGGCGTTGGAAAAATCGTCAAGTCAAAGAACGACAACCTTACCATTAATTTTGGAAAAAAGCGCGGCGTTCACGAAATGTCGCTAAAGATGGCGGTCAACGCCTTGACGCCCCTTAAGAACGACCACATCTGGGTTCTTAAGGCCACAAAGACCCGCGAAGAGCTTTCTAAAATGGTCAAGGAAGACAAGGCCGGAACCTTGAAGACAATCATCAAGAGCTTCGGAAATTCCTGCGACTTCAAGCGCATCAAGGCCGAGCTTGTTCCGTCAATCTTGGAGCAAAAGGAATGGACCAGCTGGAACAACGCCGCGAAAAAGATTTTGGAGAGCGACTCGACCTTCGGCGTGAATCCAAACGACATCAGCCAGTATGTTGTCCGCGACCATGAGATTTCAAGCGAGGAAAAATACAACAACGAGTTCAAGGCCCAAAAGCTTTTCTTTGCCCGCATAGACATCATCATGAAGTTTGTTGAAGACGAATCGACCGACAAGGACAGCGACCTCTTCAGCGACATGTACCAGTATTTCACAGGTTACATAAAGACTATCAGCAAGGTTACGACTCAAGTCGTCGCGGCTTACTTGACGGTCCAGAGAATCGGCGAGAGAATCCCGTCGCGCGCCTATCAGTGCAAGTATACGTTCGCCCAGATTTACGCCGACTTGGACAATCCCCGCCTTGTTTACGAAGAGCTTAAGGACACAAAGAACACAAAGCTTAAGGAAGACTTCTTGAAGAACGTCAAGCTTTTGCCGGATTGGCAGGACCAGTACCTTATCTTGTTCCCGACGGTCCTAAAGAAGGAAATGCTTAGCGATGTGGTCGCCAACGGCGGCGCCGACAAGCTTAAGGCTTTTGTTGTCAAATGCTTTGACGACTACAAGGATTACCGCGCGGCGATTTTGTTCTTCTTTGAAAACTGCCAGGATGAGGCTTGGTTCAAGGAAAGCGGCGTTTCTTACGAAAAGCAGCTTATCGCCTTGTTGAACGTCATCGAGCTTTGCTTCCGCGAAATCAACAACCACGTGAACACGACGGAAAACAAAAAAATTCAAAAACAGGCCGAGAGCCTTTTGTTCACAAGCAACGCTTTGTCCAACTACATGTTCTCAAACGACGACGAGAACACAGTCACAAAGATGTACACCTTGGTTGACGACATAAGCGACTTGGATCCAAAAATCAAGACCACGCTCCGCAACAAGATTTTGGAAAAGTATCCCGACTACAAGTTCCGCACGTCGGAGGAAAAGTCCTCCACTCCAAAGGGAATGCTTGTCACAGCGGCCAAGTTGGAGGAAAAGCAGGCCCTTGCCGAGCAAATCCAGAAAGTGGACATTCCGGCCAACGCCAAGGAAATCAGCGAAGCGCGCGCGCAGGGCGACTTGAAGGAAAACGCCGAATACAAGGCCGCCAAGGAGCACCAGCACTACCTCAACGTCACGCTCGCGAAGTTGCAGGGCGAGCTTAACCGCGCTGTCGTCTTTGATCCGACAACAGCCTCTACGGCCGTCGTTTCCTTTGGCACAAGAGTCACTCTCCTTAACAAGGACACAAACCAAAACGAGACATACACGATTCTTGGACCGTGGGAATCGGACCCGGACAAGGGAATCATCTCCTACATGTCTCCTCGCGGAAACGCCTTGTTGGACAAAAAGCCGGAAGAGGAATTCTCCTTTAAGATTAACGAGACTTTGTACAACTACAAAGTCGTTCAAATCGAAATAGCGAAGTAAAATCATGGAAGACGCGGAAAGACAAAAATTGGAAGCTCAAAAAAAAGGCTTTGAATCAAACCGCTATTTGTGCGGAGCCCTCTGCGTCTTCCTGGTTTACGTGACATTCAAAGACTTTAAGACAAATCCCGGAAGCCCGCTTTTTTACGCCGTCATGGGCCTTTTGTTTTTGGCGGCGGCGGGCTTGGCGGTCCGGGACACTATTCTAATCCTAAAAATCAAGCGCGAGCTGCAAAAGGGCGGAGACTGACTTTGGCTGAAATCAAATGCCAAGAATGGACGCTAAAGGAATTGGCAAAGGGCCTTTATGTTTTTTGCGGCCCTACAAACGTTGGCGTCGCCGCCCAAAAAAAATCTTCAGGCGTTACAGAAATATATTTCATTGACGCGGGCGAGGACGAAGGCGCCGCAAAAAAGCTTTACGGGGCTTGCAAAAATCTATTCGGAGAAATCAGCGTAAAGGCTGTCATTTGCACGCACGCGCACGCAGACCATATTGGCGGCGCCTCTTGGCTTAAGGAAAAGACGCTCTGCCAAATTTGGGCCAGCCAAGCCGAAAAGTCTTGCGCCGAAACTCCGCAAATCCAGGCGCAGTCTTTTTACGGGGCTTTTCCGCTGCCGGAATTGGACGTGCCGTACTTTCACGCGCCGCAGTGCTTTGTTGACCAAACGATTGAAGGCGGCCAACAAATAAAATGCGGCGGCTTTGATTTTGAATTTCTTTCGCTTCCAGGCCACAGTTATGGCATGTTGGGAATTCTCGCCGCCGCTTCTGACGGAAAGAAAGTTTTTTACGCCGGCGACGGAATTTTCGGCCGTTCCATGCTAAGGCGCTTTTGGACGCCTTTTGTGGTTGACGTAAAGTCATTCAAGGAATCGATTGAAAAAATCTCGAAAATACAGGCGGATTTTTTTGTTCCCAGCCATGGTGACGTTTACGACGAGGTTGACGAACTTGCCGAATTGAATTTGATTTCGACGATTTCAAACGAAAAACTTATAGAGGAAATTTTAGTCCAGCCAAAGACGCACGAGGAGCTTTTAAAGGCCTTCGCCGACAAAAGCGACATCACGCTCCGCTTAAGCCAGTTCATGCTTATCGGAAGCTCCCTGCGCTCGTATTTGACCTACCTGTACAAGGAAGGCCGCGTCCGCTGGTTCTTTAACGACAACAAAATGTTTTGGCAAAAAGCCGCGGGCTAGAGCGCGGCTCAGGCGGACCAGCCGTCAGCGATGGCGATGCCGGCGCTGCAGCCCAAGCGGTTGGCTCCGGCTTCGATTAAGGCGCGGGCGGTCTCGGCGTCGCGGATTCCGCCGCTGGCTTTCACGCCCATGCCGGGCCCAACGGTTTTTCGCATAAGCTGAACATGGCGGACCTGCGCTCCGTTGGGGAGGGGATTTCCAGCGGCGTCTTTTGGCGTTCCAAAACCGGTTGAGGTCTTTACAAAGTCCGCGCCGGCTTTTTTGGCTGCAAGGCAGGCGCCTTCTATTTCTTGGTCAGTCAAATAGCAAGTTTCAACGATAACCTTTACAAGCGCCTTTTTTTCTTTTTGGGCGGCGGCTTCCTTTACAGCCTGGACAACGGCCGTGATGTCTTCCTGGACAAGGTCAAAGCGGCCTTCTTTTGCCGCTCCGATATTGATTACCATGTCTACTTCGCCGGCGCCGTCAAGGACGGCCTCTTTTGCGGAAAAGGCCTTGGCCTTGCTTGTTTCCGCTCCCAAAGGAAAGCCGATTACTGTGCAAACGGCGGCGCCGCTGCCTTGCAATTCCTTTGCGGCAAGCGAAACCCAGACGGGGTTCACGCAAACAGAGGCAAAGCCGTAGCTTTTGGCTTCGCCGCAAAGCTTTAGAATTTGCGCCTTTGTCGCTGTCGCGGCCAAAAGCGTGTGGTCAATCATTTTTGAAACTTCTTCCTTGGTCATGGCTTGGATTATACCGCGCTTTGATTTTTTTTGCAAACGCGCTTTTTTGATTCTAATAATTTTCTTCAATTTTAATAAATTTCTTGACAAATTAAAATAATATGTTATAATTTAATGGCGTTGAAGTAAAAAAACAATTGGAAAAGTGTATGGCCTTAAATTTTAAAGACGTTGTGGAAGAAAAGCAAATTCCAGACGGATTTATAAAAGTTACCGACAGACCCATCAAAGGGCTTTCGTCCGAACAAAAGGCAATTCTCAACAGGCGTGGGAATGTTTTTTTTAACAACGGAGACATTGAAAGCGCTAGGCGCGTTTATTTGACGACCGGTTATTCCGACGGATTGATTCGCGTTGGAGACGAGTACGCCAAAAAAAAGCAGACGCTTAAGGCGCTAAAAATGTACACACTTGCCCATAACACCAGCAAGGTGGGGCCGATTTACGAGAAAATCGCCGCGACAATAGGCAGTCTTTTAAAAGACGACGAAAATATGAAAGAAAAGTAGCCGCAAGGCCTAGGAGTTAAAAAATGAGCGACATCGGACAGAATTCTTTTGAGGACTATCCCGAGATAAAAGTTGACGGCAAGAACAACGAAATCGCCGAACTTTCAAAGCGCGGATACCAGCTTCTTAAAGAAGGCGAGATCGACAAGGCCAAGGCCGAATTTAAAAAAATTCTTGAGATAGAGAACAACAACAACTACGCCCTTGTAGGCTTGGGCGACAGCGAACGAAAGCTGAACCACTTTAACGACGCCATCGACTACTACACAAAGTGCCTTTCATTTTATCCCGGAAACAACTACGCGCTTTTTGGCTTGGCCGACTGCTACAAAACGCTCAACCAATTCCACAAGGCGATTGACATTTGGGAACAGTACTTGGTTCACGACGACCGCAACATCACTGTGTTGACCCGCGTGGCCGACGCTTATAGAAAAATCCGCGACTTTAAGAAAAGCAAGCAGCTTTATCTAAAAGTTTTGGACATGGAAGAAAACAATCCCTACGCGCTTATCGGTTTGGGCCACTTGCACTACGACTTTAAGGAATACACCGACGCGCTTTTTTATTGGACAAGAATGTTGGAGCTTAACGAAAACCAAGTTGACATCCGCGTTCTTACCAGCATCGGAAACTGCCACCGCAAGCTCAAGAGCTTTGAAAAAGGCGTTCCGTTTTTTGAGCGCGCCCTTAGCCTTGACCCCAAGAACTTTTACGCGCTTTTTGGCTTGGCCGACTGCTATCGCGGAATGAACCAGCAGTTCCGCTCGATTGAGTATTGGAACAAAATCTTGGACATGGATCCAAACAACAAGGTCATCCTGACCCGCGCCGGCGACGCTTACCGCAATTCCGGCGACTACAAAACCGCCGAGATGTATTACAACAAGGCGATGAACATCGACTTTGACATTTACGCCGCTCTGGGCTTGGCCCTTATTTGCAAGGGCGAGGGCCGCTACGAAGAAAGCGTTGACCGTCTTGGCGCCTTGATAAAGAACGATCCCAAAAACTACCGCCTGTACATCGACTTGGCCGACAGCTACGTCAAGTTGAACCAAAAGAAAAAGGCGATGGAAACACTTGAGTCATTCCAAAAGTTCGGCATTAGAAGCCAAGCCATCAACGACACTTTGGAACGCCTTAAGAAAAACGCCTAGCGTTGATGGAAAAAGTCGTCCTGTCCGGCCTTTTGCCGGAAGAAATATGCTCGCAGTTGAATTTGTCTCCCGCCTTTAGAGGAAAGCAAATCTTTAAATGGATTTCTATGGGCGTGGAATCCTTTGACCAAATGACAAACCTTCCAAAGGACTTGCGCGCGGCCTTGCAAGAAAAATCCGTCTTGCGCTCCTCTTCCGTCAACCAAGTTTTTAGGGACAAGGATGGAACGGCGAAGCTTCAAATAAAAACTAACGACGGCCTTTTGATTGAAACGGTTTTGCTTACCGACATCGAAGGCCGCAAGACCGCCTGCGTTTCTTGCCAGGCCGGCTGCGCTATGGCTTGCGCCTTTTGCCAGACAGGCCACTTGGGCTTTGCCCGCAATTTGACGGCTGCCGAAATCGTCGAGCAATTTTTGTTTTTGGAAAAAGAGTGCGGAACGCTGGACAACATTGTCTTTATGGGCATGGGGGAACCGATGCTCAACCTTGATGCGATAAGAAAGGCAATCGCCGTTTTGACCCACAAGGACGGCCGCGCTCTTGGAACAAAAAGAATAACCCTTTCCACTTGCGGACTTGTTAAGGGCATTTACGACTTGGCCGACAACGGACCAAAGATTCGCCTTGCCCTAAGCCTTACGACCGCCGACCCCGAATTGCGCGCGGCCCTTATGCCCGTCACAAAAACAAATCCTTTATCCGAAGTTAGAAAGGCGATTGACTACTACGCCAAAAAATCCGGCCGCCGCGTGACCTTGGAGGCGGCTCTTTTGGCTGGCCAAAACACCGGGCTGGACAGCGCCCGCCGCATGATAGAATTTGCGCGCGGCATTGACGTGAACATAAACCTTATTCCTTGGAATCCTATAGAAGCGCTTCCCTTTAAAGAGCCTACGCAAAAAGAGTGCGAGGATTTTGTAAAAGAGTTGGAGGCCGCCGGCCTTAACGTGACCTTGCGCCGCCGGCGTGGAGCCGGAATCAAGGGCGCCTGCGGCCAGCTGGGCAGCGCGAAGTTTTCAAAAGATTAAAGCGTTCGCAAGACCAAAAAGCGTGGAACAGAAATCGTTCGCAAGACCTTAACGCCGGCGGCGCTAGTTGAAGACCGCGCAAACTTCCTTTACCGCGTCCAAAAGAGCCTGCATTCCTTGGCGCGTTGTCTTTGGTCCAAAGCTAAAGCGGACGGACGTTTCCCTTTGCGCCGCCGGAACTCCCATCGCTTCCAAAATCGGCCGCGAGGCTTTTTTTGACGAGCAAGCGCTGCCGGTTGAAACGCAAATGCCTTTTGCGTCCAAGGCGCGGAGCATAACCTGGCCCGGAATCTTTTGAAAGCTTGCTTGAACGACCCAGGGCGAGAAGTTGTCCTGACTAAGAACGCCGCCGCCGGCATTTTCGCCGGAGCCAAGATTGCTGTCCTGACCAAGAACGCCGCGCGCTGCGGGAATTATCTCGCAGCCTTTTATGGAAAGCAAGTCCTTTATAAAAGAGGCCGTCCATTCTTTTTGTTCCTCAAAGCGCGCGGCGCTTTTGGGCTTGCCGCCGTTTTTGGTCTCGGCGCGCGGCGAGGGGATCGCGTGGCGCTCAAGGCATTTGGCAAAGGCGATGGCGCCAAAAAGGTTTTCGGTGCCGCTTCGCGCGCCTCCTTCCTGGCCGCCGCCGCGCAAAAATATTTCTTCCTCTTTTTTTAAGTAAAGAATGCCGATGCCGCGCGGCCCGCAAATTTTGTGGGCGCTAAAAGCGGCCGAGTCAATTCCAGGCTCGCTTAAAAAGTCGATCGGTATTTTTCCAAGGGCCTGGACGCAGTCAACGTGAAAGCGCGGCTTTCGCTTTCCCTTGTATTGTTCCTCAAGCGCGGCGGCGATTTTTTGGATTGGCTGGACCGCTCCGGTTTCGTTGTTCACCGCCATGACGGACACGAACAAAGTCTTTGCGTCCACCGTTTGCAAGACAGCCTCGGGAGTGATAAAGCCGTTTTTGTCGGCGGGAATAAAGCGGGGCTCGATTCCGCATTTTTTTAGTTCGTCGGCCATTTCGCGCAAGGCCGGGTGCTCGATTGAGCTTACGGCGACGTTTCCTTTTTCGGGCCGGTTGAGTATGGCGAGCAGGGGAATGTGGTCGCTTTCGGTTCCGCCGGAAGTGAATATAATTTGTTTGGCCTGGACGCCCAAAACGGCCGCGCAGTCCGAGCGCGCTTTTTCCAACGCGGCGCGAGCCTCTTTTCCTGCCGCATGGACGCTTGAAGGGTTGGCCCAAGCCGCCAAGGATTCCTTTAGCGCGGCCTCCAAAATGTCTTGGTCGGGAATGGCCGTCGCGGCCCAGTCAAAGTAAAGTTCTGGATTCACAGGCATTTTAAGATATCCTTGTCGGAGACTTCCGTTATTACAGTTTCGCAAAGGCCCTTCTGCAAAATAACGCGGATTTTGCTGGAGGAATTCTTTTTGTCGCGCTTCATCGCGCAAAGGATTTTTTTCGCGCCGTCTTTGGGGCAAAAGCATTTTGGGGCGGCGGCTGTTTCCCAGCCAAAGTATTCTAGAAGCTCAAAGACTTTTTCCTTGTATTCGTCTGAGCAAAGGCCAAGCTTTTGGCTAAGGCAAAGCGCGCGGCCTATTCCCCATGCGACGGCGTCTCCGTGCGCGATTTTTCCAAGGCCGGCGCAAGTTTCAAGCGCGTGGCCAAATGTGTGGCCTAAGTTGAGCTGCATTCTGATGTTTTTTTCGGTCATGTCTTTTTGGACCACGCGCGCCTTGGCCTTGGCGCATGCCTGGATCATCTTAAAGACAAAGGCCTTGTCGCGCTTTTTTATTAGCTCGCGCTTTTTTGAAATTTCTGCAAACATTTTTTTGTCGTAGAGAAGCGCGGTCTTAAAGGCCTCGGCAAAGCCCGAGCGGTATTCGCGCTCGTTGAGGCTTTGGACAAAGTCAGGGTAAACGTAAAGGGCGCGCGCGGGGTAGAAGGCCCCGATCATGTTTTTGTAGTCGTCAAAGTCGCAGCCTGTCTTTCCGCCCATAGCCGCGTCCACCATGGCGAGCAAGCTTGTCGGAACAAATTCGCAAACGGCGCCGCGCTTGTAGAGCGAGGCCGCGAAGGCTGTCATGTCGGTAAGAACGCCGCCGCCGATGGCGCAAAAAACGTCTTTTCTGGCAAAGGCACGGTCCAGAGCGGCCTCCACGATTTGGAGGACGGTCTTTATAGTCTTGTGTTTTTCTCCAGCTCTAAGAATTATGAGCGCGTCGTTTTTGGCCTTGCCAAGTCCGTCGTAAACGCCGGGCTTTAAGGCGGCGGCTTTTTGGTCTTGAGCGCTTTTTGCGGCGAACAGGGCCGTAAATTTTTTTAGGCAGGGAAGGGCGGCCACATTTGTGTCAATTACAAAAAGGCGCCTGTCGGACGCTTCCGTGGAAAAGAAAAGCTTTTTTAAGTCGGGCGTTCCCTCAAAAAAGAAAATCTCGCTTTTTGGAGTGGCGATAAATTGTTTTTGGTAATTTATGGTGAACAAGTCATTTTGCATAAAAGAAATTATAACGCGCTTTCGGCGATTTTTCTAGCCCAATTTTAGCTCCCCGTCCTCGATGAAAACTTCCGTCCGGGCCCTTTCTAAATTTTCTATACAGATGTTTTGTTGTCAGTAAAATTCTGCTTGAAAAACTTGTAAAATCCAGCTATAATCAAGACGGATTTTTCTTATGAAACTTTTTGGCGTTGACAAAGTCTTTAAGAATCTTGCGGAATTTCAAACGCGGCATAGAAAAAAGATTCTTGCGATTTTTCTTTTTTTGGACATTTTAGCGCTCTTAGGCCTTGGAAAAATCGTCGTCAGCGCCGATGTCCAGGCCTCGAAACCGAACGAAAAAACTTTAAAGGCGGAAGAAAAGTTTTTTAAAACTTTTCCAAATGAATCCATTTATGTCTTGGTTTCTTCCGCCGACGTTTTCAGTCTGCAAACTTTAAAGGTCATAGACAAACTTGGCCGAAGGCTGGAAACGGAAGTTCCCACCGCCACTTCCGTTTATTCCCTTTTGACAATGACGGTCCCTGTAGGAAGCGAAGACGGAATAGAAATAAAGAATCCCTTTGACGGAAAAATTCCTGACGACCCTAAAAAATTAAAGGAGATAAAAGATTTCTTTTTAAGCCGGGAGTCTTTGGTCAATGTTTTTGTTTCCGCCGATGCTACGGAAACTTGGCTGATTCTTCCCCTTCCCAGAGTGAAAGACGACAGGTCTTTTAGAAACCAAAGAAGTCGCGCCGCGCAAAAGATTATTCAAGAAGTGTCCAAAGAATGCCAGGGCGTTTGCAGTCTTAATCCTGTGGGCTGGGATTATTCCGCCACGGAAGCCAGCGATTACGCGATTCGCGAGGCCTTGACAAGAATTTCAATCGGCTTTGCGGTCATGCTTTTTATGCTGATTTTTTTGCTCCGTTCGTTAAGGGGCGTCGCTTTTTCTCTTTTGGCCGCTTTTTTGGGAATAGCGTCCGTGTTGGGGCTTTCGTCCTATTTGGGGTTTCCCATAAACGCGAACGCCATTTCACTTCCGATTTTGCTGGGAATGGCGCTTTCAATTGGCTATTCCCTTCATGTAATCAATTCCTTCAAACGCCATTTTAGGCGGACTGGAAAAAGAATTGAGTCTGTCATTTTGATGGCGGAGGAAACCGGCTGGTCGCTCTTTTTTACTGTGGCCACCACAGTCGCGTCTTTGATTTCGTTTTTATTTTTTGACATGGAAATTTTGCGCTGGATAGGAGGAATTTCCGCAGGCATTGTTTTTAGCGTTTATTTGCATGTCGCGCTTGTCATTCCAATAGTCATGTCCTTTGGAAAAGACCAAGAGGAAATGGGCGTCGAAAAAGCCAAGGCCGCGACTGGCGTTGACCTTGCCTTTGAGCGCGCGGGGCTTTTTGTCGTCCAAAACAAAATTCCTGTGGCCGTCATTTCCGCCGCGATTATGATTTTCCTAGCTTTTGGCATAAGGCGCATATCGGTCAACATGGACTTGTTCGAGATGCAAGGGCCAAAGGTTCCCCATATCGCGCGCGCCAAGGAATTGCTGCGCCACGAGCTTGGAAGCATTTACAGCTTTGACGTGATGGTTTTGTTTGACAACCCGGACGCTTTTAAAGAGACGGAAAATCTTTTAAGGCTTGAAAAAATGGTTTCGCGGCTGGGAAATCTTAGGCTTGTAAAAAAATCTTCTGGAAAGCCCCGCGTCCTTTCGCCGCTTCCATTGCTAAAAGAAATAAACAGAGTGTTCAACGGCGACAAAGAAGAGTTTTACCGCATAAACACTGACGACGGGGTGGCCGCGCAAGCCCTTGTTTTTTGGTCGAACAGTTTTAGGGAATACTTTGACGTTGACAACGACGACTATGGCGTCGTCAGGCTTCACTTGGAGCTTACCGGCTTTGACTCAAAAAAACTTCTTGCGGATGTGGCAGACATAGAAGAAATTGGAAAAGAAATTTTTCCGGACGCGAATGTTTATTCCATCGGCCGCGTGATTGACTACGCCAGAACAAATGACGTCCTTGTGGAGCTGGAACTAAAGTCATTGATGATTTCGTTTTTAATAATCGCTTTTATGTTGGCGGCAGCCTTTGCCAACGCGACCGCGGGGCTTATAGCGATGATTCCGAACATCGCTCCTATAGTGACTTTGGCCGGAATCATGGGATATTTGGGCCAGCCCCTTGACATACTCACGGTGACGGTAATGCCCATGGTTTTGGGCCTTGCGGTTGACGACACAATCCACTTGACCAACCACATAAAAAAAGATTTTTTGCGGACAGGTTCTTATATGGAAGCCGTAAAGAATTCCTTTGGAAAAATCGCCAAGACTATGTTCATGACAAGCGCCATTCTTTGCGCCATGTTCGCGGTTTATTTGTTCAGCCCGATGCGTTTTTTTACCCATACAGGATTTCTTGCGATTGTGGGAATAAGCTCCGCGCTTTTTGCGGACTACACGCTCACCCCGGCGGTAATTTGCTTGAACAAGCCTTTTGGAAAAGAAGTTGTTCAGGACATTCATAAATAATAAAACCTTAAGGAGGATTTATATGAAAAAAATCACAGTTTTGGGAGCTTTAATGCTATTGCCCATGTTCGCTTTTGCGGAAGGCTTGACAGCCTATGAAATTGCAAGCCGCGCCTACAACCAAGAGAGCGGAAAGACTTCTTTTTACGAAGCCTCGCTTACGATTCAGGCAAAGAGCGGAGGCTCTCGCGTCCGGGAAATTTCCTTGCGCAAAAAGCTGTATGACGGAGTGAAAAAGACGCTCATCACTTTTTCCGCTCCAAAAGAAGTTGCGGGCGTGGCCTATTTGTCGTTTGAATACGACTCTAAAAAAGCCGACGCCAAGGAGTCCGAAAACTGGCTTTATATGCCGGCGATGAAAAAGGTTCGCAGAATCAGCGGAAGCTCCCGCCAAGACGATTTTATGGGTTCTGACTTTACTTATGAAGACATCGGCGACAGAGGCCTGAACAAGGACAATTTTACGCTTATGGGAGAGGAAAAGGTTGATGGCGCGGACTGCTGGAAGTTGGACTGCGTGGCCAAGGATTCAAGCGAAAAAATTCCAAGAAGAATTTTATGGGTCAGAAAGGACAACTACATTCCGCAAAAAGTCCAGTTGTTTGACCAAAGGGGAGAGCTTCAAAGAGAGCTTGTCTGCTCGGACATAAAGCAAGTTGACGGCTTTTGGACTGTCAATAAAATGGTCATGACAAACGTTCAGACGGGACATTTTTCGACCATACAGATGAAGTCCCTGAAACACAACATTGATTTGGCTGACAATCTCTTTACCGTTTCTTCCATCGAGCGAGGAATCAAAAAATAAGGAGAGCCTGATGAAAGCGTTTTTTTTGGCGGCGTTAATTCTGTTGTCGCCGTTTTGTCTTTTTGCCTTTGACACAGATTTTTCGTTCAGCCTTTTGACAGACATGTCAACTCCTTTGCCCTACGCAAAGCGGGCGGGGGAGTTGATTCAGGCGGAAATGAAGGGCGACCTTGAATTGTATCTTTACGCCACAGAAAAAACGACTTTTTTTATGAACGGCCGGGTGGTTTTGGATCCGCTCTCTTCCTTGTCGGACTCTTTTGACTTGGGGGCGGCCGAAAATCATCTAGGCTTTTCGCTAAAAGAGGCTTGGATTGACTATACGTCGGATTATTGGGCTTTTAGACTGGGACGGCAGATAAGCGCTTGGGGAAAGGCGGACCTTCTTACAGTGACAAACGTTCTTTGCCCAAGGAATTATACAAGCTTTAGTTTTTTTGACTTGTCGGACACATACATGGGAATTGACGCGGCCCGCGTTTCTTTTAAATCCGACGTTTACTCGCTGGACTTTTACTGGATTCCAATCGTCCGCGCCAGCGCTTTGCCGATCGCGCAAAAGCATCCCGTACAAAAGGTCCTTGCCGATTCTGACGAGTTTCCCCGTCCTGACTTTAAAAATAACGCGCCTGAGCCTAAGCTTGAAAACTTTGAATACGCTCTAAAGGCCAGCGCCTACTGGAAATACGCCGACGTTTCGTTATACGGTTTTTACGGCTATGACCGTCTTCCGTCTTCGTTTAAACTGGATGCTTTGTATGGCGAGATAAGCATGGACTACAATAGGTCCCTTATGGTTGGCGCTGACGCTTCCATTCCTTTGGGAGGGCTTGTCCTTCGTCTTGAAGGGGCTTTCTTTTATGACTCGGTGATTCCAAAGACAAAAATCAACATTGATTTAAGCGATCGCTCGGCCATTATGTCCTTTCTTAGTTCGGACTATGACTTTGGGTACAAAAAACGCGACAAATTGGTCATGTTGGCGGGCCTCGACTGGATGCCTGGCGGCTGGATTTTGTCGGCGCAGTATTACGGAGACCTTGCCTTTGGAGACATGTCGGAGCTTTCTCGCAGTAACTATGTCCACATGGCCACATTGGCTATTTCAAAAAGCTTCTTTAAGGACACTTTGGCAGTTTCCCTTGCGGGGCTTGTTCAATTTGAAGAATGGAACAATATGTTTGTCTTAAACGCCTCTTACAACGCCACTGACGCGCTTATAGTTTCCGCCTCAGTTTATTGCGTAAATATTTTTTCTGACTTGGGCTATAAGACATTCAATGATTTAAGAAATTGGGGAGGCGCGACTATAAGCGCCAAATATTCATTTTAAGGGAGAATGAAAATGAAACTCTTTGACATCGATTCTTTGTTCAGGCGCGCCGCGGAAGCGCAAATAAAAAGGCGCGGGCCGATTCTTGCTGTTACCGCGATTCTTACGATTTTCTTTTTGGCGGGGCTTTTAAAATTTTCTACGGTTTACGACAAGGTTCTTCTTGGAGCCACGGAAGAGCAAAAGCGGGCGGAAGAAAAATTTAAGAAAGTTTTTTCCACAGATTCCATTATGATTCTTGTCACGGCTGACGATGTTTTTTCGCCGGATGTTTTGAACGAAATAGACGTCATAGGCCGGCGGCTGGAAAAGGAAGTGGCTTATTCCCGGCCTGTCCAGTCGCTTTTGACAATGAGCGTTCCCCTTGGAAAGGAAGACGAAATAGAAATATCAAATCCCTTTGGCGGAAAAATTCCCCAGGGCAAAGAAGAGCTGGCTAGAATAAAAGAATTTTTTTTAAGCCGCAAGTCTTTAGTCAACACTTTTGTTTCTGACGACGCGAAGGAATGCTGGATTATTCTTCCCCTTGAGCAAGTGGAAGACCCCAAAATGGAAAGGGCTGGCGCCGCAAGAAAAATAGTCCAAGAGGAATCTGAAAATTCCAAGGGAATCTGCTCCCTTTATCCTGTGGGCTTTTCCTACATTGACCTTGAGGCCACCGAATACAACGTGCATGAGTCTGTCGTCCGCGTGGCCATAGGCTTTTTGGTGATGCTGGCGTTCTTGATTGTTCTTGTCCGCTCCTTTAGGGGAGTGCTTGTTTCTTTGCTTGCAAGCGTGTTTGGAATTGGAGCGGTTCTTGGAGTTTCTTCTTATATGGGAATCCCCGCCGACGTTGGAAGCATGTCGCTTCCGATTATGCTTGGAATGGCGCTTTCAATCGGCTATTCCCTCCACCTTATCAATTCTTTTAAAAGGCATTTTAGGCTGACAGGAAGAAGGGCGGACTCTGTGGTCGCCGCCGTGGAGGAAACCGGCTGGTCAATTCTGTTTACGGACCTAACTACAGTCGCCTCCCTTGTTTCCTTCCTTTTCTTTGAAATTTCTTCCCTTAGGTGGAGCGCCGGAATCGCGGCCTGCATTGTCGTGGCCGTTTACTTGTATGTGATGGTTTTGATTCCCATTGCCATGAGTTATGGAAAGGACAAGGAGCCGGCCGCCGAACAAAAAGAACTTGGGGGCGCCACCAAGGTTGACCTTGCCTTTGAAAAATACGGCCGGGGGATTTTTAACAAAAGGCTTTTGGCGACTGTTTGCGCCTTCGTGGTGATGGCGGCCATGATTCCCGGCGCCAAAAAGATTTCGATAAATATGGATGTCCTTGCGATGCAAGGCCCCAAGGTTCCGCACATAGCGCGCCTTATGGAAATGTTAAAAACCAAGCTTGGAAGCATTTACAGCTTTGACGTGATGGTTCAGCTTGATCCTAACGACGAAGACGGCTTTAGAAGCGCCGACAATCTTTTAAAGCTTGACGAGCTTATAGACGGAATGAAGGACCTTGACCTTGTGAAAACGGTTGACGGCCGTCCATGCGTTTTGTCCGCTTGCGGAATGTTAAAGGAAATGAACAGAATGTTCAACGGCGACGACCCTGACTTCTATCGCATAGACACGGAAGACGGCGTGGCGGCCCAAAGCCTCACTTTTTACGCGGACAATTTTTCAGATTACTTTGACATAGAGAACGACGACTTTAGCATGACCCGCCTTCATGTGGAACTTACCGGCTACGATTCAAGAACGGTTTTGGACGACGCGGATTCCATCATAAAAAGGGGAAAGGAACTTTTCCCCGGCGCGAAAGTTTACGCAATCGGCTCCATTTTGGACACGGCCCGCTCCGACTTGACTCTCATAAACATAGAACTTAAGTCAATTTTCTTCTCGCTGGCAATCATCGCCGTGATGATGATTATGGCCTTCGCGTCCGTTAAGACAGGCCTTATCGCCATGATTCCCAACGTGTTCCCCGTTCTTGTCCTTGCGGGCTTGATGGGTTACGGCGGAATAAACCTTGACCTTCTTACGGTAATTGTAATGCCCTTGATTTTGGGCCTTGCGGTGGACGACACGATTCACTTGATAAACCACATAAAGAACGAATTTGCCCAAACAGGAAGTTACGCCAAGGCCACGGAGAACGCCTTCCGCGAAATAGGAAAGACTATGTTCATGACCACCATAATCTTGTGCGCCATGTTCGCGGTCTACTTGTTCTGTCCGATGAGGTTCTTTGTAACGACCGGCTTCCTTGCGATTGTGGGAATAAGCTCCGCGCTTGTGGCCGACTACACAATCACGCCTGCGGTGATTTGCTTGACCAAGCCTTTTGGAAAGGAAAAAGCCGAAGCCGGCAAGGATTAAGCGTGGAAGATCTTAGTAGCTCTTAGATTCAAGGGCTTCCAGCTTTTGAAGTTCCTCGTTGACCCGCTCCAGCTCGCGGTTAAGGATTTTTTTATAGTCCAGCTCCGAGCTTGAGATGCGGGCGTTTTCGTCTTCCCAGAAAGGCAGGTCGGCGAGATGCAAAAAGCGGAATTTTGTTTCGCTGGCTTTTTCAGACCAAAGCTTGGCTTCCCGCCAATAATAAAGGCCTGCCTCGTAGCAGCTTTTGGCCTTTTTTAGGTTGGCCAAATATTCGTCTTTCCAAGGAGCGTCGTAAAAGCAAATCGCCCTTTTGTCGTAAACGCGGGCCAGGCGCATGTGCTGCTCAATCAGTTTTAGGTTCAAGTGCATTTGGAAAAGGTTCCGGTATTTTTCCCATTCGTCCTTAGTCTGAATTTTCGCCCTGGCGTAAAGGGGGTTGGCGAAGTCGGCGCGGACGGCCTGCTCCAGCCAGTAAATGTTTTCCATGCAGTCGTCGGGATACTGCTGGTAGTGGACGTGGTAAAGCTTGTAAAAGTCCTCTTTGTACTTGCACATGTAAGAAAAGGCCGGCAGGCAAAAAAAAGCCGCCGCGCCGAGCGCGAGAGCGAGGACAAAAATTTTTTTCGCGAACTTTTTCACGAATTTATTATCGGAAGAATTTCTTTCCAGATTAAATCTGAAATTTTTTCTTTGGGAAGGGTGGCGTCAAGCTCTACGATTCTCATGCCGCTGTTTTCTAGTTTTTTGTATTGGTTGATTATCGCGCGGTAGCGGGAAGCCGTGTCGCTAAGGAACTTTTCGTTTTCGTATATCTCCTTGGCCTCTCCGCGCTTTTCGACGCGTTCAAGGGATTTTTGCGCCGAAATGTCAAAGAAAAACAAAAGTTGGGGCAGAGGAAAGGGGCTGTTGAGCGTTTTGGGCAAGTCCTCGCCGCAAGTCACGCCCTGGTAGGCCAGGTTTGAAAAGAGGTATCTGTCCGATACAACTGTCAAGCCGTTTTTAGTTTGGTCAACAATTCCGCCTTGTCCCCAAAGGTGTTCCGCCCTGTCCGCGGCAAAGAGGTAGGCCGCCGTTTGCGGGGCGACTTTTTCCTTTCCGGCCAAAATCTGGCGCAAGAATTTTCCGGTCGGCCTTTCGGTCGGCTCGGCGGTGAAGGCGATTTTTTTGTCTGAGTCCCGTTCCGCCAAAAGCCGCATTTGGGTTGAAGTGCCCGCTCCGTCTATTCCTTCAAAAACTACAAAATTGTTAAGTATCATAGTAGAAAACCTCAAAATTTTGGCCAAAAGAGCCGATAATATATAAGGTATACCATAATGCAAAATTTTGCAATGTCACGCCGTATTATTTGGCGCGCAGGGGGCTTCGTGTCTAGATGAAGTTCAAGCAGCGTTACATAAAAATCGGCGTTTGCGTATTGTTTTTCCTTTCTCTTCTTGTGGCCGTAAACAGGCTCTTGCAGCCTCTTTATGTCCGGATAGGAACGCAAATCCAAAAAACAGTTGACTCTTATCGAACAAGCCTCAAGGAAAACGCCGGCCTTTTGATTTCGTACAAATCTTTGTCCCCGTCAATATTGTCCGGCGTCAGCGTCAACGGAATTTCCGTCGTCGACTCCAAAAGCGGCTTGGAAGTGGCTTCTGTCGGCCGCCTTTATTTGGACTACTCTTTGCGCGACATTTTGAACGGCCGGCCGGATTCCTTCATCGAAGGGCTTTTGCTGCGCGACGTTGAGATAAAAATTCTTTCGGGGGAAAACGATTTTTGGCTTTCGCAAATTCTTGAAAAAAGAAAAGCCAGCCAAAGCGCCGGCTTGGAGCAAAAGCTCTACAGCGAGCGCTTTAAGGAATTGCTTGAGAAGATGAACCTTCAGAACGCCAGAATAAATCTTGGCTCTGACCTTCGCGTTTACCGTTTGCGCTTTGTCTTTAAGTCGGGCGCGCAAACTTTTGAGGCGGCAGTGTCAAAGGCACAGGTTGGAGCGCGCGGACAAAACAAGATTGACGCGAATTTTTCGGGAGCGTTTGACTTTTTTTCTGGCGAAGAAAAATTTTCAGGCGCGCTTGATTTTTCCGCATTGATACCGCGCGGCGTTGAGGGAAGCTCCGCCGTCTTGCGCTTTTCGAACCTTTCCGCGCTTAATTACCGCGCGCGCTTCATAGGCTTTTTGGCTGAATACAGGGCGCAAAAACTAAGCTTTAAAATGCTTCCAAGCGCGCGAAACATTTACGCGGAAGCCAGCGTTGACTTTAACAGCGCGGATTGCGAAGCCAAGCTTTTTGCCGACGGATTCAACATGTCGAACTTTCTCCAAACCAGCAACAGCGACAAAATCACCAAGGGCTTGTTCGAGATGAATTTTTCTTTGAACGCGTCGGCAAAATACAATTACAGGAGCGGCGACTTTGGATACGCGTCAAGCGGCGACATTTTTGTTCCGGGCATCGTAATTCCGTCCAGCGCCTTTCAAAGCGACACAATCGTTTCTTATTCGCTTTCAGGCGACGAAAAGAAAATTTCAATTCCGTATTTCAAGACGTCGGGCGAGCGCTACAACATAAGCTTTGAAGGCGCCTTTGACTTTGTGGCCAAGCGGCCTAGCGGAACTTTTGGAGTGGAGTCTTTTACGCTTCCAAACGGCGGCGTGATTTCGACTGAGGTTTTCATTGAAGACTACAAGAACGGCTTTATGTGCTTCGCGCCGCAAATCTTCTTTGGCGAAAACGTTTTTACCGCCGCGCAGTTCACGATGCTTAGCGCCGAAGATTCGTGGAACTGGACTTTTGAAGTCTCTGACTATTCGCATAGCGACGAGCCTGGCGTAGTCTCTGTTTTTGGAAGCTACTCTCCTGAAAGCAAGGCAGCCCAAGCGTCGCTTTCGTTTGGCGGAATCTATTTGGACAGCATCGTAAAGACTTCGGCTTTCTTTGCGGAGGAAAGCATGAAGCCGCTTTTGATGGCCGCTTCCGACGCGGTAAAGTCTTATGTTTTCTCATGCGACACATTCGCTTCCGGAGTAGGCAAGGAATTTTCGTTCAGTGTTCCTTACGCGATTTTGGCCAACACCAGCCGCGACGACCAAATGCTGATTCTTGAGGCGGACGGAAACGAGCAGACATTCCAATTGTCGCGCCTTGAATTTATTTTTGGCGGCCAAAAGCTTTTGATGGACGGCCTTGTCGAAAAGCTTGAAGGCTCGTCGAACCGTTTGTTGAACGGCCGCTTGGAGTTGAACGGCATTCCGTACACTTTCTCTGGCTTGGCCAACAAGGGCTGGATAGAAATCAATTCGGAATACGGAATGCGCTTTACGCTAAGGACCGACACAAGCGGCCAAGTGGCCAAGCTTGACGGCTCGTTTGAAGCGACAGGATTTCCTGTAAAGATAAACAACAACACATTCTCGTTCACCACCGACTCAAGTTTTTCATACTCAATCGACAAGGGCCTTAGAGCGTTGATTCCGTATTTTGACGGCCGCTTGCTGGAGGGAACCAGTTCGCTTGAGCCCGTCGTTACGTTTGCGGCCGACATTGACCAAGGCGGCGCGTATTTTGACAGCGTTACCTATTCCGACAGGGTTTCGACACTGAACGGAAGCGGCTCGTTTATCTACCGCTTTGACGGAAATCTTTTTGAAAGCGCCGATTTTAGCTTTGATTTGTCCAATTCGCTAAGCGAAGAGAAAATATCGCTTGAAGGGAACGTTGTCAACTCGCTAAAGACTCCGCTTACTGTCGGCTCGCTTTTCTCAGGAGCCTTCTTGAAGAATCTTTTGATAACGACCGGGCTTAAGATTGTGTCGCTAAGGTCGGAGCGCTTTTTCGCCGGATCACAGGAAACTGACACCGTCAACGCCAACATTGTCGCGCAGGGAATGGCTGAAAATCCCTTTGTGTCAATCGACATACCAAGCGCCGTCATGACAATTCAAGGAAAGCCTTTAAGCTTGTCCGCCCAGGCGATTGTGGAAGACAGAGTGTTCTCGATTCAACAGGCGGTGGCCGACTGGGGCGACAGCAGGTTCACAAAAATCTTGGCGACATTTGACCAAAAAACTTGGGACGGCGAGTTGACGTTTGACTTGAAGACCGATTTGTTTGGCAGCCCTGTTTCCGCCAACGCAAGGGCGAAAATTCAGGCTTTAAGCGAAGTGGGCGATGAAGGCCCCGATTCCTTTAACATTGAATTTGACGCTGTGGAAAAAAAGCTGGACAAGAAGAGAAGCAAAAGCTATCACTTGGGCTTGATGAAAATTCAAAAGCAAATGATTGTTTCTTCCAGCGCCAACATAGGGCTAAGCGGAACTATAAGCGATTTTAGGGACTTGGATTTGGAAATAAAGAATTCGATTCCGTTCAACATGAAAATACAGGGAAGCGTCGCAAAAGACGATTTGAACGTTTCCGTGTCCGACATTCAGATAAACGGCCGCGAGCTTGTGGAGTCGCTTGGCGTTGAAGTCGCGAAAATCTACAAGGGAATCGCGACAGGCGGCTTTGTGTTGACAGGCTCGCTTATGGATCCAAAATTTTATGGACAGATTGACATTCCCGACGCTGAATTCAATTTTCCGAATTTCTTTAAGAAACGCGCCTACTCGCGATTGATTTCAATGACGCTTGACGGCTCTCAATTCTACACAGAGCCTACCCGTTGCGATTTGCAGAACCAGCCGCTTGACGTTACGGTCAGCATTCAAATGGACCGCTTTGCGTTGGAAAGCCTTGAGGTGAGGGTTCAAACGATAGGGAACGATTATGTTCCGCTGAACTTGAACCTTTCCGAAATGCACATAAAGGGCGACTTCCTTGCGGATTTGTCAATCGTTTTGGAAAACGACACGCTGGGCGTTTCGGGCGAGCTTACGGCCAAAAACGCCAACGCGGAATTTGGCGCGACAAGGTTGAACGAAATTATTTCAGGATTCGCGCCCGCGGACGACAATGACGACGACGACGGCCTTCCGGTTGACGTTGACTTGAGAATTAGGTCGGCGCAGCGCGTTCAGATTTCCTACTCAACCTTCTTGCGCGCCGTCGTCGTTCCCGGAACCGAAATCGACGTTTCATACTCAAGCGACGACAAGCGGCTGCTTTTGGACGGCGACGTTCCGATTAGAAGCGGCGAAATCGTGTTCATGAATTCCAGCTTCTACATCAAGGAAGGTGAAATACACTTTAAGAACACCGACGAAAGCTTTGACCCCAGCGTCTCGGTTTTGGCGGAATGCAAGACGCGCGACGAAAACAGCGAGCCTGTGACTATAACCCTGCAAGTGGACAAGCAGCGCCTTAGCCAGCTGAAGCCGCGCTTAAGCTCAAGCCCGGCGAGGTCGGAGCGCGAAATAATGGAAATTTTGGGCGGCCTAATAACGTCAAATTCCAACAACGCGGCGTATTTGGCGCTGGCGACAGGCGATTACGCCCTTCAATCAGTTTTGATAAGAAGATTGGAAAACGCATTGCGTGATTTCTTTAAATTTGATATATTCTCTGTAAGGACAATGGTAGTCCAAAACGCCGTTAAGCAGAGCGTAAACCGAAATTCTTCCGGCTCGGACAATTTAGCCGGTAACTATTTGGACGGTACAACTGTTTATATTGGTAAATACTTTGGCGAAGCGTTATTTGCGGACGCGATGTTAAGGCTGAACTACGATAAAAACCGCATTGGAAACGGCTATACGTATGACGGCATTTCATTTAGGCCTGAATTGGGATTTGAATTGGCATCTCCTTTCGCTAAGATTAGGTGGAGCGTGTCGCCCGATTTGGAAAGCATTCTTAACATGAAAATTGTTGAGAACACCGCGCTAACTTTGTCATGGAAATTTAGTTTTTAAAAAAAATTGGAGTATTGATTATGCGCTCGCAGTTAAAAAAAATTGTTGTTCTTCTATTTATATTCTGCGCCTTTTCGTCTTTTTCCTTTTCCCAAGAGGCTGACGATTGGTATGTGGACAAGACAATCACTAAAATAACTTTCAAGGGCTTAAAAAGCGTAAGGCAGTCTGACCTTTCGGGTATGACGTCCAGCTACATCGGACAAAAATTCAACGACTGCTTTTATGACTTGCTCAACCGCTTGGAGGCCTTGAACTATTTTGACGACATTGTTCCTGGCGCGACCCATGACTCCGGGGACGGCGTTATTCTTGTGTTGACTGTTGTGGAAAAGCCTGTCGTCTCGTCCATAAAATTCAGGGGGAACAAAAAGGTAAGGAATCCTCCGTTAAAGGACGCCATGTCTCTTAAGGTTGGAAACGTTTATTCTGAGTCCGAGGCTTTGATGGACGAGCGCGCCATCAGGGACGTCTACCTTGAAAAAGGCTTTTCTTCCGCGCGCGTTTCTCACTTTTATGAAGAGACTCCGTCCGGCATCGCGGTCACTTTTGTGATCAACGAGGGAAATTCAATTTCCCTTGTCGGAGTGAACTTTGAGGGCAACAGCGCCTTCTCTTCAAAAAAACTAAAGAAGCAGACAAAGCTAAAAAAAGCGGGCGTTTTCTCTAAAGGCGCCTTCCAAGAAAGCCAGCTGGAAGTTGACCGCCAGTTGATTTCAAAGTATTACATGGACCGCGGCTACTTGGACTTTCATATCGTTGACGTCACTCGCGACATCACCCACAACGACAAAAAAGACCGCGACGAAATGGTCATCACTTATTACTTGTATGAAGGCGCCGTTTACACTTTTGACGGCTTGACTTTTTATGGAAACAAGGTCTTTTCCACCGAGCGCTTGAATTCCCTTGTTACGATAAAAAAGGGAGACATATTCAACCAAACTAAATTTCAGGAATCGGTTGCCGGCGTAAGCGACCTTTACTATGAAAACGGCTACACCGAGAACTCCTTCCAGCCTTTGGAAAACCGCGACAGCGCCGAACGCAAGGTGTCATATGTCCTTAACATCACCGAGCGCGACAGAAGCCATGTGGAGAAAATTATCGTCAGAGGAAACGAAAAGACAAAGGATTATGTAATCACGAGGGAAGTTCCGATTGACACCGGCGACGTCTTCTCAAAGGCAAAAATCGCCAGCGGACTTCGCAACTTGATGAACTTGCAGTATTTCTCAAATGTCGTTCCCACTGTGGAACCTGGAAGCGACGCCAACTTGGTTGACTTGATTTTCACGGTGGAAGAGCAGCACACAAACTCAGTTGAATTTGGCGTCACCTTTACCGGCGTTACAAACCCCGAAGACTTGCCGTTTTCGATTTTCGCAAAGTGGTCCAACTCAAACCTCTTTGGTTTGGGAAAGACTGTTTCTGTAAGCACGACGTTGGCCACAACCGAGCAATCGGTGTCGCTTGGCTATTCCCAGCGCTGGCTTTGGGACCTTCCGATTGAATGGAGCGAAAGCCTTTCGTTCTCGCACGCCAAAGCGAAAGTCTTGCGCATGTATTGGACCAATTCCGGCATTATCGACAAGAAGAATTATTACATGGAATACGAGCGCTGGCAATTGGACTTTGACCACTCATTGGCCTACCGTTGGATGCCAAAATGGGCCATCCTTACTTTGGCGGGCGGTTTGACCAACGCGCTCAGCAACTACATTTACGACGACAGCCTTTACACGCCGCTTGACATTGGAATCAGCCGCTTCGCCAACAACTGGGGCTTTTCAAATTCAATTTGGGCAAAATGGTCTATGGACGGCCGCGACATCAACTACGACCCTTCAAAGGGTTGGTTCTTCAGCCAGCGCCTTGCCTGGTACGGCTTGCTCCCCATCGAGACGGACTTTTACTTAAGGAGCGACACAAAGCTTGAAGGCTACGCCACTTTGGTGGACATTCCCGTAAGCGAAAAGTGGAACTTTAAGTTGGTTTTCGCGGCTTTGACGACGGTGTCGTTCCAAGCTCCGGCGCCCGGCTCGGCTGTAAGCGAGACCAGAAAGCTTTACATTGACGGAATGTTCAACGGCCGCGGTTGGTCGAATATTTACAACACGGTCAAGGGCAAGGCCATGTTCAGCCAAAACTTGGAGCTTCGCTTTCCTGTCGTTCCAAGAATGCTCGCCATCGACGGCTTCTTTGACGCCGCGCTCATCCAAAAGGATTTGGGCTCGATGCTCACGGCCGCCAGCTTGAATGACTTTTACTTTAGCTTTGGGCCTGACATAAGAATTTTGATGCCGCAGTTCCCGCTTAGAATTTTGCTGGCCAACTGCTTCACCATCAGGGACGGCGTGTTCAAGTGGGGCGACACTTGGAAGTTTGTCCTTTCGTTCAACCTTGTCAACAAGTGATTTTTTTGATATAATTGGCGGCAAAATTAAAAACAGATTTGCCGCGCGCATTTAGGAGTTTCAAATGAAAAAGACTATAGCATTCGCACTTTCCATTTTTGCGGCCGGAGCCTTGTTCGCCCAGCAGCATATCACAAATTTCGGCGTGGTTGACACTACAAAGGTTTACGAGCAATTCTTTAGAAATTCTTCCGCGGTTAAATCATACGAAGAAAAACGCGCCGCGTTTCAGGAAGAGATAAGCCGCCGCGCGGACGAAATCCGCGACTTGCAGACAAAGCTGCAGGAAGCGCAGGACTTGGGAATGGACGCCGACGTAAAGCGCTACCAAGACTCCATCAAGATAAAGTCTTCAAGCCTTAAGACTTACACTCAGCAAAAAAACACTGAGCTTAACAACATAAAGAACAACCTTTCCAACAACAACGAGTTCTACAAAAACCTCAACCGCACCATAAAAAAAGTGGCCGAAAACGAAGGCCTGTCGATGGTCATCAACTTGCAGCAAAGCAACTCGATTTTGTGGTACAGCCCCGCCGTTGACATCACTGACAAAGTGATTGAGTCTTTGGAACAGCAGTAATGGCCGAAATGACTCCTTTAATGGAGCAATACAACAAGTTAAAAAACGAGCATAAAGACGAAATACTTTTGTTTCGCCTCGGAGATTTTTATGAAATGTTCGACAGCGACGCAAAAGAAGTTTCGCGCCTTATAAACCTTACCCTTACGCATAGGGGCGACGCGCCAATGTGCGGCATTCCCTATCACGCCGCCAAAGTCTACATAGCGCGTCTTTTGCGCCTTGGAAAAAAGCTTGCCATCGCCGAGCAGATTGGCGAGATTAGTCCTGGCGGCGGCTTGACCGAACGCAAGGTTGTTGAGGTAATCACTCCTGGAACTGTCGTTGACGACGACTACCTAGACCGGGGCAGCAACAACTTTTTGGCGGCGCTCTCGGTTAGCAAGGGAAGGGCGGGCTTTGCCTTTGTCGACGTAAGCACGTCGGAATTTTTGGCGACCTCTTGGCCCGCCTCGAAGATGGCCGAAAATTTTTCAAAGGAATTGGACCGCGCCAGCCCTAAGGAGCTCTTGCTTCCCCAGTCCTTGCGGGACAACAATGACATTAAGATAGCTCTTGGAACGGCGCAAAACATTTTGGTGTCGTATTATCCGGACTGGCATTTTTCCTGCGAAAGCTCTTTTTCAAGGTTGACGCGGCAGTTCAAGACAAAGAATTTGTCTTCTTTTTCGCTTGACGAAAACAGCGCCGAAGTCGCTCCCGCGGGCTTTTTGCTGGACTACCTTGACAAGACAACAAACGCCGAGCTTTCGCACATAGCGGGAATTAAGGTCTACCATGACACAGACTATGTCTTGATGGACGACTCCTCAAGGCGCAATTTGGAAATTCTGCAAAACATGCGCGACGGCTCTTCAAAGTGCACGCTGCTTGAATGCGTGAATTACACCTTGACTGCGATGGGAAACCGCGCCGTCCGCCAGTGGCTTTCGTTTCCGTTGGTGGACATAAAGAAAATCGCCGCGCGGCAAAACCATGTCAAAATGTTTTTTGACGACGAAGGCCTTTTGGCTTTTTGCCGCGACCGCCTTTCGCAAATTCTTGACATAGAGCGCTTGGCCGGCCGTGTCGCCATGCAAAAGGCGCACGCAAAGGATTTGGTCGCGCTTGCCGAAAGCCTAAAGTCTTGGCTTGAAATTCAAGCGGCCTTGACTCCGCATGATTTTGGGCTTTTTGACGAGGACGGCGCCCGCTTTATAATCGATTTGATTGGACGGGCGATTTGCGACGATCCTGCAACTTCGCTTACGGAAGGAAGGATAATCCGGGCGGGCTATTCAAAGGAACTGGATCATTTTAAGGAAGTTCACGACAACTTCAATAAAATTTTGGACGAATATTTGGCCCAGGAAATCCAGCAGACGGGAATCCAAAACTTAAAGATAAAGCACAACGCGCTCGCCGGCTATTTTATAGAAGTTACCCGCGGAAAAGTTGACAAAGTTCCAAGCCATTTTATCATAAGGCGCGCCCTTACAAACGCCGACCGCTACACCACAGAAAGGCTGCAGGAATTGGAGCGCGAGTTGAACGGAGCCAGCGCGAGCATAATGGAAACGGAAAAAGCCTTGTTTCTTGAAACGCGGTCAAAGATTGAGCCATATGTCTCTTATTTGATGAATGTCGCTCGTTCGATTGCCTACATAGACGTTTCGGCCTCCTTTGCGCATGCGGCAAAGCTTGGCCGTTGGGTTATGCCGGTGATTGACGGAAGCTTGGACTTTGAAATAAAGGCTGGCCGCCATCCTGTCGTTGAGTCGCGCTTGCCGTCCGGAGAATTTGTTCCAAACGACATAGAAATCGTCGCTAAAGGACGTCCTTCATTTTTGCTGATTACAGGCCCCAACATGGCCGGCAAGTCCACGTATTTGCGGCAAAGCGCCTTGATAGCCTTGCTCGCGCAGACAGGAAGCTTTGTTCCGGCAAGCGCCGCCAAAATTGGTTTTGTAGACAAAATATTTTGCCGCGTTGGAGCCAGCGACAATCTCGCGCGCGGCGAGTCGACGTTTTTGGTTGAGATGTCCGAAACCGCCCGAATCTTGCGCGGAGCCAGCGAGCGAAGCCTTGTGATTATGGACGAAGTCGGACGCGGCACTTCGACCGAAGACGGGCTTTCAATCGCTTGGGCTGTAAGCGAGCATTTGTTGAACAACATTGGCTGCCGCGCGCTTTTCGCCACCCACTATCATGAGCTTACCCGCATGGAACATTCTTCGATGCGCCTCCTTTGCATGGATGTAAAGGAAACCGACGGCTCGGTTGTTTTTATGCGAAAGATAAAGGAAGGCGCGAGCGAAAACTCCTACGGCATTCACGTCGCGCGGCTGGCTGGCATTCCGCAAAGCGTCATTGACCGAGCCAGCCAAATATTAAGGCGCTTGCAGGCTTTGGCTTCGGAAAAGCCTCTTTTGTCTGAAAACGTTCCAGCGCCGCAAGAGATGGAGCAAGCGCTTGGGCAAAGCGCGGCCACCGCGCCGGGCCTTTTTAGCGACGAGGAAATTGTTCTTGACGAGATATTAAGCGCCGACGTTGACAACCTTACGCCGATGTCCGCTCTCCAATTGATTAGCCGCTGGAAAAAGTCATTGAGCGGCCGCTAGCTTGGTTGCAAACATTATGTGAGTTTTCGCGAAGCGGAAACTCATTGAGCGGACAAAAAAAGTCGGCTGTTCGCGCGAGCCTGGCCGCAAGCGCGATTGCCCGCTCGCGTAAGCGAGCAAGTAGATAACTTCTTTGCGCAAAACGGCAACGCCGTAATGTTGCCGCTTATGCGGCTAACAAGTGTTTTTAGTTTTTCCTTTAATTTTGTTGCCGCTGCTCTGCCTCGCTAGCCCTAAAGTATTGGGGGCCGTCGTAGTCGGCGAGCGGCGAAAGGCCTTTGGAAATTTTTTCTTCCGCCAGCGCGAACAAGCTTTCAACGCTAACCAAGCGGCCGCGGGAGACCGTTGTTTTTTTATCGGCGAACATCCCGTTTTCTTTGCAAGAGGCCGCAAAGGTTTTTGCCTCAAGGCCGCAGACAAGGATTTTGTCCGCCGCCGCTTTTTGGGCGTCAGAAAGATTCCCGTCCGCGCAAAGGCCGTCCAAAGCCTCTTGGATTTTTTCTTCCAGGACGCGCAAGTCCCAGTCGTCGCAGGGAATGATTTCCCTTCCGTTAAAAAAAGCCTTTGCGTAAAATTTTTCTTTATGCGCGTCGATTATCGGAAGAACGATTCCGTCAAAGTCAAGGTAGGGCCATGCCTGCGCGTCCAAACTGTTTATCGCGTAAAGGGGAATGTCCGCGCCGCCCTTCAAGCCGCCAAAAAGCTCGATGGCTTTTAGCGCGGCAAAGCCCAAGCGAAGGCCTGTGAATGAGCCAGGCCCTTCCGCAAGAACCGTGTAGTCCAAGTCTTTTGGCTCAAGCTCCACTTGCTTTAGAATGTAGTCTATCGCAGGCAAAAGCTTTTCGCTCTGCCTCATGCCGATGTCAAGCGTAAGGCTTGCTAAATAGTCGTCGTTTTTTGCCGCGATTTGTATGCAAGAAATTGATGTGTCAAGCGCCAGCGCTTTCATTTTTCCTCCCCAAAATTCTCATAGGGCCAGTTTTCAATTTGGATGTCGCGGGCGTTTTGGTCGCTTTCGCAGACGCCAAGCCTTACGATTATCGCCTTTTTGGGAAGCTCTTCCATGATTTTTTCGCTCCATTCAATCAAGCAAACTCCGTCGCCGTAAATCATGTCTTCCGCTCCCAAATTGGCAAAGTCGTCCGCGCCTTGCAAGCGGTATACGTCAAAGTGATAAAGGGGAATCCTTCCTTCGTATTCCGAAATCAAGCAGAATGTGGGGCTTGTGATTGTGTCCTTTACGCCCAAAGAAAGCGCGATTCCTTTTGTTATTGTTGTCTTTCCGGCCGCCAAGGGGCCTTGAAGCGCCACGACGTCTCCTTTTTTTAGGAAAGAGCCCAAGCGCTTTCCCAGCTCCAAGGTTTCGTCCGCGTTATTCGTGTGGAATGTCATATGGGCAGGGTTCCAGCGTTGTCGTTTTCGTTTATGTATTCCTTAAGCGCTTTTACAATCGGAAGAGCCGGATAGTTGGGCTGGGACAGCAATTCGACGTCTATGATTTTGTCGCCAAGTGGTCCAGTCTCTATGCTGAATTCGATGTTAGAGTCAACGATTTCTGTAGGCAATTTCAAATTGGCTGTTGCCCTGTAGCGCCTTATGTAATAAATCGCTCCTGGCTCCCGCACAACGTTTTTAAGCGCAAGTACTGTCATATTCTCCGTTTATGTCCAAACATTATAGCGCGTTTTCACTTAAAAATCAAGCCTTTAGTAATTGTAGACAAAGGCGAAAATTTCGTTCCTGTCTTTGTCCTCGATTTCAATAAAGGAAATGTGAAGCGAAAAGATGTTTGTCTCGTTGTTCTTTTGGGCGCTGACAATCAATCCGTACGCTTCAAATTCGCCCCTTTCAGGAAGGGTGATTTTTACCCACAATTTTTGGTCGCGCTTTATCGGCAAATTTGTCTTTATCATGCAGCCGCCGGCGCTGACGTCGGCCAAAGTTCCTTCGTACTTGTTTTCTTTTGGGCTGTATGTGACTTCGCCCCTCTTTCCTGTCTTTTCTTCCACCGCGCTAAAGAGGCACTTGTTTCCGACATTCGCCCTTCTAAATTGGCGGCGGTTTTGCATGCTGACCGCGTTGGAATGGTTTATAACCATTTCCGAAATTCCGCCTGCGCCGTGCTGAAAGCGTATGACCCTTGACGACAGGACATACAAGACGCTTTGCTTTGTCATGTATGTCATAACGATTTTGTCCAAGGGCTTTGGGCAGAATTCCGTTCCCTCCAAATTTTGGGGGACTTCAAGGCTTATGCTGTCATGGTCGTTCTTAAGGACCTTGAACGAATAAAAGCGGCCGCCGCTTGCTGGCAGCGTCAGGGTTTCGCCTTCGGGAATGTTGTGGCTTGACGGAATGCTGCGCTTCATGCGCTCGATTCTTTCCAAGCGGCTCTTAAGCTTGAAAACCTCATGGATTTCGGATTCGGCGCCCTTTTGCTTTAGCCTGCTGACTTCCTGCCGCAAAAGCCCGTCCAAATACTCGGCGTCGCTCCAAAAATAGTAAATGTTCTTTGCCTTGTATCTTATGCAAATGTTAAAAAGCAGCAGGGCCTCTTGGCGGGTCAATGAAATTTTTTTTGACAAGGCTTGAATGTCTTTTAGCGTAGTGGGCCTGTTTTTTTGCGCCTCGATGTATTCGGGCGACTCCTTTCTTTTTTGAAGTATTTTCCAAAGAAGCCAAAGGAGGAACAAAATTCCTATTCCAATCAAGGCGCCTGCCATGACTGTGTAGGGGAGAGCTGTCTGTCTTGCCGCTAAGGGCGATCCTGTCGCTGTGTCCATGAAGGCTCCTTATATGTTCTTCACCGCGTCCGCCAAGGCCGTTAGGCGGGGGCTTATTTCATATTCGGCCAAGTCGCCGAGCGTGACTGTGTCGCCGCTTGAAAGCGCGCCGTTCAAGTCGTTGAAGACCGGCATAAAGTCTTCAAAGAAGGCGCTTAAATTCTTTCCGTCTATTTTTATCGCCGCGAACCTTTCGGGGAACAAAGTTGAAAGCGCGATGATGTGGCAAAAGTTGTCGACCACGTCGGCGAGGCGCGCGATGGACGCCCTAGCCTTGGAGTCGCCCCCGCTTTGCAGCTGCGCGGGAATCTGCGTCAAAAGCTCCACCGTGTCCTTGATGTCCGCGGAAGCATTTTTAAATGCGTCGGCGACTGCGTCTTCGGAAACGACCGTAAGGTCGATGCGCTTGGCGCTTTCTATCGGCTGCTCGGCGGCCTTGTCAAAGTCCTGGGCGTCGATTTGCTTTCCGTCGATTTTTATTCCGACTGTCGCGCATTTGTTTTGTGACGCGGTTTGCTCAAATGAGCGCAAGACGTCGCCTACTGTCTTTTCGTCTTCCAATGTTATGTCAAGCTTTTGTTCGTTCAAATAAATTTCCATTTTTCATTCCCCTTTAGTTGTTGTTTCGCTGGTTTTGCCTTGTGAAGTTTGTGATGCCCTCTTGCTGGCGCTCCAGCGAATTAAGGGTTCCTTCCATTTGCCCATATTTGGCGCGAAGTTCGGCTTCCTTGTCGTCAAGCTGCCGCTCAAGCTTTGTTATCTTTTTTTGCGTGGAGTCTATTTGCCTGTTGAGGATGCTGTCCTTGTTGGCCAGAATTCCCCCTGTCTGAACGTAGCTTGTAAGCTGCTTGTCCATAAGATAGCCGATTCCTGAGTCAACGATTAAGTCGCCGTCAGAATCGTAGCCAAAGATTTTCTTGATGTCGTCAAGGTTGTTCTTTAAATTTTCGTCCAGCTTTTTTTCGTCAATCTCAAGATAGCCGCGCATCTTTCCGGGATTGTAGCCCGAATAGTTTGTGGCGTTTGTCGAGATTCCGATTTGGTTAAGCATCGTGATTTCGGCGTCTTCCGAAAATTTATACTGGGTCGAAATGATTCTTTGCATCGAGCCCTTGGCGCTGGACAAGCTGAAGTCGTTGAAGAAAAGGCCCAGCTTTTTTTGGTAGCCTTCCTTTTCGTCGTTAGTAAGGTAGTCCAGCTCCTGGATTATTTCCGGCTTGTTTTGGCTTAAGATGTTTATCTCGGCGACAATCTGGTTGTATTTTCCGACAAACTGAATCAAGGCGTCCTTCGCGCTTTCGGTGTCGGGCTTTATTGAAATCGTCGCGGTCTTTTCCGTTTTTTCGGCGACGTGCAAGGTGACGCCCGGAACCACGTCGTCAATGTCGTTTTGCGGCCTGGTGATTGTGATTCCCTCGTATTTTATGACGGCGTCGCCGGCTTCGCTTATCGCGTGGACGGCTTCGTAGCCCAAGTCCTTCTTTGCGTCAAAGGCTGTCATCGCGCTAAGTTCAAGCTCAACGCCAGTATTGCGGTTTCTTATTGAAAGCGCGGCGATTCCCGGAAACTGCTTTAAGTCAAGGCCGATTTTGGCTTCCTGGCCTTTGCCGCTTTCCGAATCGAATTCCCAGACGGCGGAGGGAACTTCGATTTCGCTTTCGGTTCCGTCGGCCAAGAGCGCGTAAAGAACGGAGCCGCTTCTTATTTCCCGCAATTCCTCTTTGGGGGCTTGGGGCGTTTCGATGCCGGTTTCGCTGGGCTTGTTTTCCAGCGTGATTCCGCCAAAGCTTACGCTTCCCGCGCCGGGAATGTCTGGCTCTCCAGCTCCCTGGTTTATCGCTGCCGTTATGTCGTCTGTCTTTCTTGCCTTTATCGTGAACTCGACGCGTGAATTTTCGTTGGCCCTTACCGCCTCGGGAATTTTTACCACTCCGCCGCCGCGGGGGCCCACCAAAAGGCCGGCCTTGACCGCCTTTATGTTTGACGGAGAAAGTTCGGGCATTCCCTCTTGTTCGGCCTGGGAAATGGAGTCCGAGGCGGGTGAGGACAATTCGCCGGCCCTGTTTCCAAAGACGGTGTTTTTGGAGGAGGTTTTTCTAACCATCTCCTTTTTTAGGGCGTAGTCCAAGGCCGCGTCTTCAAAGACCAAACGGTTTTCGGCGCCGGTTTTTAGCGATTCAATCAACAGGGCCTTTTGCCCCTTGTTGACTCCGATTAACGAAGCCTTTATGGTGTTCGCGCCGCGCTTGTTCAAGGACGTGATGAAGTCCTCGACTTTTCCGCCGCGCCATTTGTACGAGATTGTTTTGTCGCCGGTTTTATAAGTGTAGGTTCCTTCCGGAACTTCTTCGCCTTTCGCGATTTCCCTGCTTAAAAAGCGGTCGCAAGTGGCCGGCGTGACCACGTCGACTTTAAATGAGTCAAAAGCCGCGTCCCGCCCGGCGTCGGCTGTTATTGCGTATTCATCTGTTGAAGAGGCTAGTTTGCTGTTGAAAGGGTTGTCATACGAGTAAAGTGTTTTAACGCTATCTCGCAGCGAGGACATTTTTTGATTGACATCGCGCCAGGCGCTTTGCTGTGTCTTGTAAGTTTCGAGCGTATCCTGCTCCCTTGTAAGCGGGATGCGTTCTACTTTCATTAGACCTTCTACGAGATCATTGGTTTTATACTTGTCGCTGACACCCGGTATGCCGATTCCTGCCATATAACCCCGATGATGATCCCATGTCGAGTTTTTAAATCATTTGGTCAAACAAAAGACCCATGGTCTTTCGCATGTTGATTTTTATCCTCTGCATGTCCTCGGACGGTATTTCCTTAAGCACTTTGTTTGTGCTGGGGTCAACCACCCTGATTATAACGCTGTTCAACTCTTTGTTGACTGAGAATTGAAGCCTGCGTCCCATCACTTGATCCGACAGCTGTTGGAGCTGCTGGACGTCAGCTTTGGTCTGGGCCATGTTCGCTTCAATGCTTTGAACGACGCTGGCGCCGTCCGCTATATTGAGCGTTTGTTCTACACTTCCTGTACCTGCGTTGATAGGAACGGAATTGTAGCGCGTTTGGCCATCCATTGCCAAAGACTGCCCTATGCTACTGATCGTATTCATAGGCGTTCCTCCTGAAAAATTAGGAAGAGGGAAGGGGCGCGCCTTCCCTTTTCCACGCTTTCGTCAAAAAGATGACATCCAGAAATCTCTTTAACGGCTGCGATTTTGACTATCTCAACAATCCAAGAACATTCTGAGACTGTGAGTTGGCCTGAGCGAGCATAGCGGTTCCAGACTGTGTGAGAATCTGGTTCTTTGTATACTCAACCATTTCAGAAGCCATGTCGGTGTCGCGGATGCGGCTCTCGGCGGCCTGAAGGTTTTCGGCAGCAACCTGAACTCCGTTAGAGGCCATTTCAAAGCGGTTCTGGTAAGCGCCCAAATCCGCGCGCTGCTTGGAAACAGCTGTAAGCGCGGCGTCCACTGTACCAATCGCCATGTTGGCGCTGTCAGGAGTAGCGATGCTAACCTGCTCGTCTGTGCCCTGTGTTCCCTTGAGTCCAAGGGCCTGGGCTGTCATTGTGCCAATGTATACTCTCGCGTTCTGGTCCATGTTGGCGCCAATCTGGAACTGCATGACTCTGTCAGAGTTGGCCGCGAAGCCGCCTGTAAGAATGTTCATGCCGTTGAATTGAGCCTGGCTGGCAATGCGATCCACTTCAGAAACAAGCTGAGAAACCTCTACCTGAATCTGCATGCGGTCTTCGTCGGAATAGATTCCGTTGGCAGACTGCACTGAAAGCTCGCGAATGCGCTGAAGGATGTCTGTAGTCTCCTGCAAGTATCCTTCTGTAGCCTGAATGAATGAAACACCATTCTGGATGTTTCTGTTAGCCTGGTTCAAGCCGCGGACTTGGCTGCGCATCTTTTCAGATACGGCCAATCCTGACGCGTCGTCGCCGGCGCGGTTGATCTTTTCGCCAGAGCTAAGTTTTTCAATGTTGCCCATGATGGCGTCATTTGACATGCCAAGTGTGCGATCAGCATACAAAGCGCTCATGTTGTGGTTAATAATCATGTTAAGCCCTCCATGTGTTAAACTGCTCCACTTCTTGCAGAGCGTCCTGTCCGCGCGAGCGATGCCGGTTTATGCGCCCCCGACACGTTTCAACCTCATTGCGGAAGGAAGAAACGCTTGGCAAAGCCTTCGCTTCGCAAAGCCCTTCTTTCTTCCGCCGCAGGCAGCCACGGCTGGCTTATGTATGTCAAAGATCAAAGCGCGGTTGAAAACGCGCCTATAGTTACTGCAATTTTAGAACGATTTTGCCGATTTGTCAAGGCTTTTCGCCGCTCAGGCCTTCGCAAAAAAAGGGGAGGGCAAGGAAATTTTTAGGCTTCCCTGTCCGTCCCCTCCTTATTGTCTTAGCCTAGTCAAGCTGGTCTAGCGCAAGAGCGACAAGACGTTCTGGCTCTGGGTGTTCGCCTGGGCGAGCATCGCAGTTCCGGCCTGCTGGAGGACTGAGTTCTTTGTGAACTCAACCATCTGGGCGGCCATGTCAGTGTCGCGGATGCGGCTCTCGGAAGCCTGCAAGTTCTCAGCGCCGATGTCGAGGCCGCGAACGGCGTACTCCATGCGGTTCTGGTAGGCGCCAAGGTCGGCGCGCTGCTTGTTGATTTTCTTGAGCGCTTCGTCGATAACTCCGATGGCGTGGTTGGCGTCATCCGGAGCGGCCAAGTTGATCTTGTCGCCAGTTCCGATTTCGCGGACTCCAAGGGCTTCGGCTGTCATTGTTCCGATGAAAACCTGCATTCTCTGGTCCATGTTGGCGCCGATGTGGAACCACATAGAGCCTGTGACGACGTTTTCGCCGGTGGGCTGGGCAAAGCGGCCAGTGAGCATGTTCATGCCGTTGAACTGGGCGGCGCTCGCGATGCGGTCAACCTCAGAGACAAGGGCGCTTACCTCAACCTGAATCTGCATGCGGTCTTCGTCGGAATAGATTCCGTTTGAAGCCTGGACAGCAAGCTCGCGGATGCGCTGCATGATGTCCGTTGTTTCCTGCAAGTAGCCTTCGGTTGTCTGGATGAAGCTGATGCCGTTTTGGGCGTTCTCAGAGGCCTGGTTCAAGCCGCGGATTTGGGCGCGCATTTTTTCAGAAACAGCAAGTCCTGAAGCGTCGTCGCCGGCGCGGTTGATTCTTTCGCCTGAAGAGAGTTTTTCCATGTCTTTGGAGAGACCAAGACCCGTTACGCCGAGCTGACGATTGGCGTACATAGCTGACATGTTGTGGTTGATAACCATAGATTTCCTCCTTGGAAATATGTCGATGAGCAAAATCCTTTTTGCTCCAAAAGTATAAAAATGCGCTTCAGCATAACAAGGCTACATCCACGCAGTTTTATACTGATTCGTCTGAAGTCGGTTCCAGCCGGAACTTTACCCTTCATAACTCTTCACATTAATTTTCGGCCCGCGCCGCGAAAAACTTTAGCGAAATTTTTAAAAAAAATGAAAAAAAATATAAAAAAAATGACAAAAAAGGCGGGGCCCAGCGACGAAAAAAATGCCTTAGGTGCTCCCCGTCGTTCGCTAGCGGCTTTATGCCTTCGGCAAAGCCGCGTCGCTGACGGGGCCCCACCAAGGCTTTTTTTCTGCGTCCCGCCCCTTGTTTTGCCTTAATTATCCTAAATTTTCTAAAAAAGTTAAAAAAAAACGCGCCTTCCGCATTTTTTTTTGCATTTTTGGGCGGTTTATAATGTTTTTATTATTTCTAAAATCGCCCTTGTCGCTTTGCCGCGGTGGGAAATCGCGTTTTTTTGGTCGGCGCTAAGCTCTGCCACCGTCTTTTTGTATTGCGGAAGGTAGATTATCGGGTCGTAGCCAAAGCCGCCTGTGCCGCGAGCGTCCTCTATTCGCTCGATTACGCTTCCTTCCATCGTTTCTTGCGCGATGAAAAAGCGGCTGGGATTGATTAAAAGGACCATCGAGCAGGAGTAGTGGCAGCTGCGGGGGCCGTTTTGGTACAAAAAGCCGTTTTTGGGCGTTCCGCCGGCCAGCGCGGCCGTCGTTTGTTCTATTAGAAAACGGTTTTGCTCGTCTTGGCTGATTTTGCTTCCGTCGGGCTTTCCTTTCATAAAGTCCGGCCCCGCGTAGCGCGCCGACCAAACGCCGGGAGCCCCGTCCAAGGCGTCCACGCAAATGCCCGAGTCGTCGGCCATGACAAGCGGGGGCGTTTTTTCTAGCGACCGCGCCTTGTGCCACAAGTCCAGGGCTTTAATCATAGAATTCTGGTAAAAGTCCGTTCCCGTTTCCTCGGGATCAAAGTCGATTCCCATTTCCTTTGGAATTACAACCTCAAAGTCCGGCAAAACCTGGCTGATTTCGCGCTTTTTGTTCAAATTTCCTGTGGCAAGATAAATTTTCATGGGCGCAATGATAGCGCAAAGCGCGGCCTTGAATCAAGACGGCGCTTGCTTTCCATTACAAGGCGTTACATTCAATTACTTTTTGTAATGGAAAATGGGACAGTTCGCGCGAAAAACCAGCGTTTTTGGCCTTTTTTTGGGAAAATTTCCCATTTTTTTTGCTGTTTTTAACTTGGCGCGTTCCTTGCATATTTCACTAAACTAAATCAACGCGAGAGAGGTTAAAAAGTGGTTGAACAAATTAACTTGGACGAGATTCCGCAAATGTTGGAAAACGGAAGCCTCACGATTAAGGACGCTGTCATGAGAGTTTTGGGAGCGCTTTACACAAATCCATGCCGCTTTAATTTGCATGACATGGACGAGGAGGAGCGAAGCGATTTTTTGCTTGATTCGCTTGAAAGGTTTCAAAGGCTCCTTTGCCGTTACGACAAAAAGCAGGGGCCTCTTGGAGCCTTTATCTTTTATTCGCTTCCGGGAATTCGAAAGACATGGACAAAAAGAAGGAAGGAGGAGGATATGAGCAAAAAAGCGGTGAGGAGAAATTTGAAGAACATTTACAAGGACGATTTGGAGGACAACGAAATTTCCTGGGAAATAAAGGAGAGCGACGGCCTTAAAGTCAAGGACTCGGTCGGGGAAAATTTGGAGGAGCCGCTTTTGTTCAAAAGAGTTTTTGGCCGCCGTTCTAGCCTTTTGGAGACAAAGGATTTTTTTTACAAAAGAAGGGCGGCTTTTATTTTGGCGCTTAAGTCGGCCTGGTACATCGATGAAGAAAGCGTCGGGAAGCTTAGCGGCTATTGCGGTTTTTCAAAGGAATGCGTGTTTAAGGCGATACGAAAGGTCAGAAAAGGCCTTGAGCCCCGCCAAAAGCAAAGGGCGGAGTTGGAGTTAAGAAGGGACAAGGCCTGGCTTTTTGTCTGCAAGTACAGGGAAATGCTCGCTAACGCCGATCCCGAAAGCGAAAGGTATAAGACGCTGAAAAGGAAGCTGGACTATCAATTGAATTCTTGGAAAAACAAGACCAAGATTTTGCAAAGCTGTCAAATGACATTGGCTCCTAAAAACAAAGATCTTGCGAAGATGTTCAAGATTGAACCTTACAAGGTCAGCGTGCTGTTGAAATACGCCAAGCAAATGGCGGCGTCTGGCGAAACCTTGTTCTAGCGGCATCCTTGACAGAAGGCGCGGATTTCCATTATATTGGAACAATTAGACTTGATCTAAAAGGACAGGTACTATGACAGTTCTAGACTTTCCCGCCTTCAAAAAAGAGGGCAAAAAAATCTCAATGATTACGTGCTACGACACGGCCTTTGCCAAAATCGTAGGAGCGTCAAACGTCGACTGCATTCTTATCGGCGACTCATGCTCGATGGTCATGCGCGGAAAGCCGACGACGGTTTGCGGAACGATGCAAATGATGGTGGACCACACGGCCGCCGTCCGCGCCGGAACCGACAAATTCATCGTCGGCGACATGCCCTTTTTGGCCACAAGAAAGTCCTTGGCCGACACGGTTGAGAACGCTGGCCGCTTGCTCGCAGCCGGCGCCAACTCTGTCAAGATTGAGCGAATCGACACTCAGGCCGACACGATAAAGTATTTGGTCGATTCTGGAATTCCTGTCATGGCGCACCTTGGGCTTACACCGCAGTTTTTCAACGCTATGGGCGGCCACAAAAAGCAGGGGAAGACTGACAGCGAGGCCGAGCGCATTTACCAAGAAGCGCTTTTAGCCGAAAAATGCGGCTGCTTCGCCATTGTCTTGGAATGCATTCCCGACGACTTGGCGGGCCGCATAACCCATGCCGTTTCAATTCCTACTATTGGAATCGGAAGCGGCCGCGACTGCGACGGCCAGGTTTTGGTTTTGCAGGACGCTTTGGGAATGACGCAGGGCGCGCCCAAGTTTGCCCATAAGTTTATGGACGGTTGGAACTTGATTCTTGGCGCGCTGAATGATTACGATAAATATACGAAGGAAAACTAAGCTGCGAGATTAAACGGTTGCAAAGCGAAAAATGAACGGCGCCGCATAAGCGGCAACATTCGCGCTCGTGACCAAACTCGCGCGAACAGCCGTGTTATTGGAGGACTAAAAAAAATGAAAATCATACGAACCGTAAAAGAATTTAAAGAGGAGCGCGCCAAGATTGGCGCCGAAAAATCCGTGGGCTTTGTTCCGACTATGGGCGGCCTTCACGAGGGCCACATGTCGCTTGTAAAAAAATGCCGCGAGAACAACGACGTCACCGTCGTGAGCGTTTACCTTAACCCGACGCAGTTCAACGACAAGAACGACTTGAACACTTACCCGGCGAACTTTGACGACGACAAGGCCTTGCTTGAAAAAAACGGCTGCGACATTTTGTTCGCTCCCACTTATCCTGAAATGTATCCCGACGACTACAAGTACAAGGTGACAGAAAACGATTTTTCAAAATTGCTTTGCGGGGCAAAGAGGCCCGGCCACTTTGACGGCGTCCTTACCGTCGTAATGAAGCTCTTTAACATCGTCTGCCCAAATAACGCCTACTTTGGCGAGAAGGACTTTCAGCAGTACGTTCTTTTGCGAGAAATGATAAAAGCCTTTTTCATGGACATAAACATCGTGCCATGTCCGATCGTGCGCCAAAAAGACGGCCTTGCGATAAGTTCCCGCAACAGAAAGCTTAGCGCGGAAGGCCTGAAGAAGGCTCCGATGCTGCATAAAATTTTGGCGGAAAAGTCGAGCGTCGCCGAAAAGGAAAAGGCGCTTGCGGAAGCGGGCTTTACGGTTGACTATGTGACGGAATATGACGGCCGCTTGTACGCGGCGGCCTTTTTGGAAGGCGTGAGGTTGATTGACAATGTCTAAGATTTTGTTGTGCGTGACAGGCTCGATTTCCTGCTACAAGGCCGCCGAGCTTCTAAGCCTTTTGGTGAAAAATGGAAACGAAGTCAAGGTCGTTGCCACCGAGGACGCCTTGCGCTTTGTCGGAAAGGCGACCTTTGAAGGCTTGTCCAAAAGCAAGCTTTACACCGACATGTGGACCAACGAAGGCGAGCCCATCGCGCACATAACGCTAAGCCAAAAATGGGCCGACGCGATTATGGTCTATCCTGCAAGCGCCGACACAATCAACAAGCTGGCCGCCGGAATCGCCGACAACCTTTTGGGCGCGCTTTTCTTGGCCAACAATTTTCAAAAGCCCTTTGTAATTTCGCCCGCGATGAACTCCAACATGTTCCTGCACCCGGCCACGCAAAAGTCCTTGCAAACTCTAAAGGATTGGGGCGCCAAAATTTTGGAGCCGGCCCAAGGACACTTGGCTTGCGGAGACGCGGGCGTAGGCCGCCTGCCGGAGCCAGCCGAAGCCTTTGAATTTTTAAAAGGAATTTTAGGAACAAAATGAAAGCCGCTCTTTGTGACAAAAATTCGTTGCAAGACAAAAAAACGCGCCGCGCGCCCTTTCGGGTTTTAATAACAGGCGGCGGCTGCGTTGAAAAAATCGACAACGTTCGCGCCATCACAAATTTTTCTAGCGGAAAAACGGCTCTTTTAATCGCGCGCGTTTTAAAGGCCTTAAATCCCGCCGCCGCGGTCATCTACTTGATGTCCGAGCGCGCGGTCCAACCAAAAATCGCCGGGGCTTTTGGCAAGACCAAGACTGCCGGCAAAGCGGAGACTTCTGGCAAGGCGAAAAACGCCGGGCGCGCCTCTGCCGTTTGCGATTCCGTCAAAAACTTCAGCTCTTGCGCCGACTTGCAAAAGCTTTTGCGCGCTGAGCTTTCGGCCAACAAATACGACTTGCTTTTCCACGCGGCGGCGGTAAGCGATTACAGCGTTCAAAGCCTTTCGGTTGACGGAAAGGAATTTAAGCCCGGAAAAATCGCCAAGATTAGCGGCGCGGACGAAGTTTTGGTAAGGCTAAAAAAGAATCCAAAGCTTTTGGAGCAAATTCCCGCCTTGGCAAAAAAGAAAAACAAGCGCGCCGTGGTCGTGGGCTTTAAGCTTACTTCAAACGCAAGCTTTCCTGAGCGCGAGGCCGCCGTCCAAAAATTGTTCGCCGCAAAAAATCCGCCGGACTTTGTGATTTCAAACGACCTTAGCGAAATCACGCCCAAAAGCCATCCTTGCGTTTTGTGGCGAAAGGGCGGCGCTTCTGGCGCTGGAAAAAAGGCGGGCGCTCCGGTGGCGATCGCGCGCGGACAAATTCAAACTATTGTAAGGAAAATCTATGCTCTTGACAGTTGACGTCGGAAACACGACGATTCAGTGCGGCCTTTTTGAAGGCGAAAAATTGGCGCTGCAGTTCCGCCGCTCCACAAATCCAAGGCTAAGCTCCGACGAGCTGGGCTTGTTTTTCCGCGACGTTTTGGCGCTGAACAATTTTGACTACAAGGCTGTGGAGCGCATCGCCTGCTGCTCGGTCGTGCCGGCGATAAACCACTCGCTTTCAAACTGCTTCAGGAAATATTTTTTTAAGGAAGCGCTTTTCATCCAGGCGGGAATAAAAACCGGTCTAAAAATAAAATACGCCAACCCGCGCGAAATAGGAGCCGACAGAATAGCGGGCGCGATTGGAGCCGTTCACGCGGCGGCGTCTTCCGGCGGGGCGAAAAATCTGATTGTCGTTGACATGGGCACGGCCACGACCGTTGACGTGATTACAAAAAACAACGAGTACTTGGGAGGCGCGATTTTGCCCGGCGCCGCGATGAGCGTCCACGCCCTAAGCGAAGGAACCGCGCAGCTCCCGAGCGTCGAGGTCGTCCAGCCCAAAAGCGTTTGCGGCTCGTCAACGATAGAGGCGATCCAGTCTGGCGTTTTTTACGGCCAGGCCGGCGCCGTCCGCGAGCTTGTTTCCAAAATGGAAGAAAGCGTTTTTGGAGGGGAGAGGGCCTTTGTGATTGGAACGGGCGGCTTTAGCCGTTCCTTTGAAAGCTCTGGGCTTTTTGACTTGGTCTTGCCCGACTTGGTTTTGCAGGGCCTTAAGGTCGCGCTGGACATGAATGCGTAACTGACCATAAACGCGCCGCCTTTTTGGGCTTGCAAACATTCTTGGAGGATTAATTATGCAAATAACAGTTTTAAAATCAAAAATTCATCGCGCCACAGTGACGGACGCCAACTTGGAATACGTGGGCTCAATAACGATTGACAAGAGCCTTCTAAAAAAGGCCGGAATGCATCCTTGGGAAAAGGTGGACGTCCTAAACGTCAATAACGGCGAGCGCCTTACGACCTACATAATGCCCGGAAAAAAAGGCGAGATTTGCCTTAACGGAGCGGCCGCGCGAAAGGCTGCCGTCGGCGACAAAGTCATCATCGTGACTTACACTCAAATCGAGGAAGCCGACGCCGACGGCTGGAAGCCCAACATCGTCATCGTTGACGAAAAGAACCGGACGAAGTAGGGTGATGTTGGGCGTTCCCGCCAGCAAGCGAAGTTGGGCGGCCGCGCTTTTTTGTCTTGCCAATATTTGTCCCTGATTGAATTCTTTTCTCTTTTTTACTATAATAATTTGCGCTAGCTTGTTATTCTAAAAACGTTATTTTTGTGAGGAACTTTCATGCTTACACTTAAATTTGGCGGAACCTCGATGGGAAACGCCCGTCGCATTCTTGATTCGACTGACATCGTAATCGAACAGCAGCAAAAAGAGCGCGTAAGCGTAATCGTTTCGGCTGTCGCCGGCGTTTCAAATAAATTGCAGGAAAGCATCGACGGCTCTATCCGCGGCGAAAATCCCGAGCGCTTTGTAAAGGACTTGCGCGCGGTTCACTTGGAAATTTGCCGCGAGCTTCAGTCCAAGCTGCCCGGCTTTGATTCCGACGCGGTCATGAAAAGCCTTGAGGACAAGTTTGTCGAATTGCAAAACCTTTTGACAGCCGTCGTCGCTTTTGGCGAATGCACGGACACCGCGCACTGCCGCATTATGGGCATGGGTGAATTGCTTTGCGTTCCGATTGTCGAAGCGGTTCTCCTTGCCAAAAAGCAAAGCGTAATCGTCCTCAATTCCCGCAAATTCATCATGGCCACCGGCAACCAAAAAGAGGCCAGCGCCGACTACGCAAAGACCGCCGAGCTTTTGCGCCCCTACTGCGACGGCGAATACAAGTCGCAGACAAGAATCATTTTGATGCCAGGCTTTGTCTGCTCTTGGATTCCGGGCGAGGGAGTGGAACCGATTCCAGGCCTTTTGGGAAGGAACGGCTCGGACTTTAGCGCGGCGATTGTGGGCGCCTGCATGGGCTCAAAGCAAGTCCAATTCTGGACAGACGTTGACGGCATTTACACGGCCGACCCGCGCATCGTGAAGGACGCGATTTTGGTCGACGACATGACATACGAAGAGGCGATGGAGCTTGCCTTCTTTGGCTCAAAAGTCCTGCATCCAAAAACTTTGGCGCCTCTTGCCGCCAAGGGAATCGAGGCCTGGAGCCTCAACTCGCTCAACACAAGCGCGCGCGGAACTAGAATCGGAAAAGGTCCCTTTGAAAGCGAAAAGGGCGCGAACTTTGTCCGCGGAATCTCTTGCCTTAAAAAGACTTCGATTATTTCCGTAAGCGGAAGCGGAATGCGCGACAGGCCTGGAATCGCCGGCCGCATTTTTGACGCGGTCTCCCGCGCTGGCATTTCCGTGCTTCTTATCACCCAGTCGTCTTCGGAATACACAATCAGCTTTTGCGTCCGCGACGAATCGGCCGGCCGCGCGAAGGAAGCGATTGCAAACGAGTTCGACTTGGAAATCCAGGACGGCGTGATCAATCCTGTAGAAATTTATTCCAACTGCGCGATTGTTTCCATCGTAGGCGACGGAATGAAAAAGCAGCTTGGCGTGGCCAGCCGTTTCTTTGACGCGCTCGCCAACGCAGGAGTCAGCATTCTTGCAATCGCGCAAGGCTCAAGCGAGCGTTCCATCAGCGCCGTAATCGATGGCGAGATGGGCGACATCGCGGTCCGCATGGCCCACAACTTTTTCTTCCACACGGCGCAGTCGATTCAAGTCTTTGCCTTTGGAGCGGGAAACATCGGCGGCACTTTGCTTGACCAAATCGGCGAGCAGCAGGAAAGCCTTCTCGCGCAAGGCATCGACATAAAAGTCATGGCGATCTCAACGGTTGACGGCCTTATGATTGACGAAAACGGAATCGACCTTAAGACTTGGCGCGAGACGACAAAGAAGATGCCGCTAAAGACAAGCGTTGACGAAATACTAAAGTTCGTCCGCGAAAAAAAGCCGCTCAACCCTGTCTTTGTGGACTGCACTGCAAGCTACGACTTGCCCGAGCGCTACCTTGACATTTTGGAAGCCGGAATGTCGATCGCCACTCCCAACAAAAGGGCCAACTCTATGTCTATGGACTTTTACAAAAAGCTTAGAAAGACGGCCAACAAAAAGCGCCGCCGCTTCTTGTACGAAACAAACGTAGGCGCGGGACTTCCGATCATCGACACTTTGCAAAACTTGTTCCGCTCCGGCGACAAGCTTACCCGCTTTATGGGAATCATGTCAGGCTCGCTTTCTTACATCTTCGGCCGTTTGGACGAAGGCGTTCCCTTTAGCCAAGCCGTTCTTGAAGCAAAGGAAAAGCGCTACACCGAGCCAGACCCCCGCGACGACCTTAACGGAATGGACGTTGCCAGAAAAGGCCTTATCATCGCGCGCGAAGCAGGCTACGACATCGAGCTTAGTGATGTTCAAGTCCTCAAAGTTTTCCCCGATGATTTTGACACGTCTGGCTCTACCGAAGAATTCCTAAAGCGGCTTCCGCAAGTCGACGGCTACTTTAAGAAAAAAATCGACGCGCTCAAAAAAGACAACAAGGTTTTGCGCATGGGCGCGACAGTCCAGGACGGAAAGTGTACCGTCGGAATGTTTGAAGTCGGCCCCGAAGATCCCCTTTACGCGATAAAGGGCGGCGAGAACGCCTTTGTCTTCTACACGGCGCGCTACCAGCCGATTCCCCTTACGGTCCGCGGTTACGGAGCCGGAGCGGGAGTCACAGCCGCCGGCGTCTTTGGCGACATCTTGCGCACGGTAAGCTTCAACACGGAACGGTAGCGGCAGCGGCCGGACAGCGGTATTGATAGGAAAATTTTTATGGTAATAGTATTGAAGAGCGGAATTTCCGCGGAAGAGAAAAAGGCGCTTGCGAAATTTTTGGGAAGCCAAAATTTCAAGATCAACGAAATCGCGGGCGAAGAAAAGACAATCATCGCCGCCGTGGGCCGCCTTAAAATGGATCCGCGCGAAGTCGAGGTTTTGCCCGGCGTTGAGCGAGTCATTCCCATTTCAAAGCCATACAAAATGGCAAGCCGCGAATTCAAGCCCCAAAATTCCGTCGTCGAAATTCCTTCGCCCAGCGGCCAGTTGATTCGCGTCGGCGGCCAACGGATTGTCGCTATGGCCGGCCCCTGCGCGGTTGAAAGCCGCGAGCAAATGATGGCGGTGGCCAAGCGCGTCGCCGAAAGCGGAGCGACGATTCTCCGCGGCGGCGCCTACAAGCCGCGCACTTCTCCATATTCCTTCCAAGGCTTGGGAGAGGAGGGCTGCAAGATATTAAAGGAGGCCGGCGACAAGTACGGACTTCCCGTAGTGACTGAATGCGTGGCCGCCGAATACATTCCCGCCATGCAAAAGGCCGGAATCGACTGCTACCAAGTGGGCGCGCGCAACATGCAGAACTTTGAGATGCTAAAGCGCCTTGGAAAAATAAACAAGCCGGTGATCTTAAAGCGCGGGCTTAGCGCCACGATAGAAGAATGGCTTATGAGCGCCGAATACCTTTTGTCAAGCGGCTGCGAGAACGTAATCCTTTGCGAGCGCGGAATCCGAACCTACGAACGCGCCACCCGCAACACTTTGGACCTTAGCGCCGTTCCGATTTTGCGCGGCCTTACCCACCTTCCGATAATTGTTGACCCCAGCCACGCGCTCGGCATCCGCGACAAGGTAAGCCCGATGGCCTTTGCCTCAATCGCGGCCGGCGCTGACGGAATCATCGTCGAAGTCCACTGCAATCCCGACAAGGCTTTGAGCGACGGCCCGCAGTCCCTTTACCCCGAACAGTTTGACAAGCTTATGCGCGACATCGACGCCTTGGCTCCGATTGTAGGAAGGGAAGTGGCCCACTTGCGCCGCGACGAGGCTCCGGTAAAAATTTCTTCGGCAAAAAGCAAAAAGTCCGCCGCAAAAAAAGTTTCCGCAAAAAAAATCACCGTGGCCTTTTGCGGAAAGCGCGGCGCCTACGCCGAGCAGGCGATTACCCGTCACTTTGACGACGAGGCCGAGGCGCTTCCGGTGGATTCATTCCGCGAAATTTTCCAAAGCGTTTTGGACGGCCGCGCCGACTACGGCATGGTTCCGATTGAAAATTCTTTGGCCGGAAGCGTCTACGAAAACTACGACAACCTTGCGGCCTTTGAGGACATCAGCATTGTCTCTAGCGTGACCTTGCGAATTCAGCACGCGCTTTTGGGCGCGAAGGGCGCGACGCTCGCGGACATTAAGTCTGTTTACTCGCATCCGCAGGGCTTTGCCCAGTGCTCGAAATTTTTGGCCGCCCACACGGACTGGAACAAAATCGATTCCGTTTCCACCGCCACGGCCGCAAAAATTGTTTCCGAAAAAAACTCAAAGGCCAACGCCGCGATCGCAAGCGCGGTCAACGCAAAATACTACAAGCTTTCCGTCATCAGCGAATCGATAGAAGACGACCCAAAAAACTACACGCGCTTTTTTGTCATCGCGGCCAACCATTTTGTCGCAAAGAAAAAGGGCGACAAGGCGGCCTCGCTTGCCTTTAGGGCGCAAAAGTCGGCTGGCGTAAAGCCCAACGCGGTTTCGTTCATGTTCAGCGCAAAAAACGCGCCGGGAAGCCTTTACAGATGCCTTGGCGTTTTTGACAAGAACAAGTTGAACCTTACGCGATTGGAGTCGCGGCCTGTTCACGGAGAGACTTGGAAGTACAACTTTTACGCGGACGCGGAGCTTAGCCCCGACGAGCGCAACGTTGACTATGTAAGCGACGTTTTGGAAGCGCTTGAAAAAGAGGCGCAGGGCGTCCGCTTGCTTGGCGTGTACAACGCGGAGACACGCTAAAAGCCTTGCGGCTTTTAGCTAACGAGTTTTCGCTTGCGCGAAAACTCGCATAATGTTTGAAACAACCTTTAATTCTGGAGGCAAAATAAAATGCAAAAATTCGTTCTTTCTGTTTTGGTGGAAAACCACGCGGGCGTTCTTAGCCGCGTTTCGGGCTTGTTCAGCCGCCGCGGCTACAACATCGACAGCCTTACCGTTTGCGAGACAAGCGACAAGGCGATTTCGCGCATGACGATTGTAGTCATGGGCGACGAGCGCATCCTTGACCAAATCGAAAAGCAGCTTTCAAAATTGGTCGAAGTAATCTCTATCGAGCGCTGCGACTCGGACACTTGCCAGCGCGAGACAGCCCTTATCAAAGTCAAGGCCGACGGAAGCAAGCGCGAGACAATCGTAAGCACTTGCGAAATTTTCCGCGCTCACATCGTTGACGTAGGCGCCGAAAGCGTCATCGTCGAAGCCTCCGGAAGCGAGACAAAAATCGACAGCCTTATCCGCTTGCTTGAGCCCTTTGGCATTTTGGAATACGCCAAAACAGGCTTGATCGCCATGCGTCGCGGAGAGCAAGTTCTAAAGTAGCTTACGCTCCGCTTTGTAGAGGAATTTATCATACGCCGCTCCGGTCGGAGCGGGGAACAATGCGTCGCGGAGAGCAAGCGCTAAAATAAATTTTGCAAAAGGCTCTTGACGCTCCCGCAGATTTTTGCTATTATAGTTAAACCATGCCGGAGTGATGGAATGGTAGACATGACAGACTCAAAATCTGTTGCGGGCGACTGCGTAAGAGTTCAAGTCTCTTCTCCGGTATCACAAATTCCTTGCCAAACGGCAGGGGATTTTTTTTTGCCCGACCCTCGATTTTAGTTAGCCGCGAAACACCCGGCATTTTTACCGATTAAAAAACGCTCGAAGCAGGGCGGGACGCAGGCAAGAAAAGTTTGGAAGGACCCGCCAGCGAACGCTTGGCCGAAGGCGTCAAGCGCAGAGCGGATGGCGGGAGGCTCCAAAACTTTTTTGCCGTCGCTGGGACCCGCCCTGTTTTGCGGCGTGTTTTTTTTATTGTAGACATTCCGCCGCCTTTTGCGCTAGAATATATCGCTATGAGTAAATACATTCTGGTAACTAGCGGAGTTTGTTCAAGCCTTGGAAAGGGAGTCGCGTCTTCCACAATCGGAAGCCTTTTGGAGTGCCACGGCCTCAAAGTCGCGATGATAAAATGCGACCCTTACGTAAACGTTGACGCGGGAAACATCAGCCCCTACCAGCACGGCGAGGTTTACGTGACCGAAGACGGAGCGGAAACCGACTTGGACCTTGGAAATTTTTCCCGCTTTACCAGCGTGAACCTTACCAGCGACAACTGCATCACAATCGGAAAGGTTTACGAGCAAGTCATAAAGAACGAGCGCGCGGGCCGCTACAACGGACGCACGGTTCAAGTCATTCCCCACATCACTGACGAAATCAAGCGCCGCATTTTAAATGTCGGAGCGCAAAGCGGAGCGGACGTGGTTATAGTAGAGATTGGCGGAACGGTAGGCGACATCGAATCGATTCCTTACCTGGAAACCGCCCGCCAGCTTGTCCACGAGCTTGGAAAGGGAAACTCAATCGCGATTCACTTGGCCCTTGTTCCGGTAATCACAGGCGGCGAGCTTAAGTCAAAGCCCGTGCAGCATTCGGTAAAGCAATTGCAGGAAGCCGGAATCCAGCCCGACGTTCTTTTGTGCCGCTGCGAAGTTCCGATTGACAAGCCGCTAAAGAAAAAGCTTGCCTTGTTCTGCAACGTTTCCGAAAGCGCGGTCTTTACAAGCGCCGACGTAGAAAAATCGATTTACGAGCTTCCGGTCCTCTTCCACAAGCAGGGCTTGGACGCTGAGATTCTTAAAAAGCTAAAGCTCACCGACTTAAAGTGCAACATAAAGCCTTGGACCCAGTTCCTCGCAAAGCTCAATTCCCCGGAAAAGAAAGTCACGATCGGCCTTATCGGAAAGCGCGACTACCTTGACGACTGCATCAAGAGCGTAAAGGAATCGCTTTTCCACGCCGCGGTCACTTCTTGCAACGCCGAGCTTGAGATAAAGAAAATCGACGCGGAAGGCCTTGAGCGAAGCCGCGACGCAAAGACCGCCCTTAGCGGCGTTGACGGAATCGTGATTCCCGGCAACATGGGAAACCGCGGCTTTTTGGGCCTCTTGGCCGCCGTCCGCTACGCGCGCGAAAACAAAATCCCTTATCTTGGAATAGACTTGGGAATGCAGCTTATGGCGATAGAGACGGGCAGGAACCTTGCCAAGTGGGAGGACGCGGACTCAACCGAGTTCATACAAAACACGACGCACCCGATTGTAAGCCTCCCCGAAGAGCAGGCTGGCCTTTCCGCTTCCGGCCTTATGAAGCTTGGAGCCAGCGAAGTCAAAATCGTAAAAGGCTCAAAGCTAAATTCCATCTATAAAAAAACGTCCGTCCTTGAGCGCCACCGCAACAAGCATTCTGTTGACCGCCGCTACAAGGAAACGCTGGAAGGCTTTGGCCTTGCGGTTACGGCCACAAGCGCCGCCGATGGCCAAATCGAAGCCTTTGAATGGGCCGACCATCCTTGGGGAATCGGCGTCCAGTTCCACCCGGAATTCGTTTCGCGCCCGGTAAAGCCGCATCCGCTTTTTACAGCCTTCATACAAGCGGCGCTAGAGAAATAGGGCAAGCGCGCCGATAATTTAAAGATGAAACCTTTTCGGCTTTTTACAGGAATCATTCTCTCCGTCGCCGCCGCTTCGTGCAGCGTGAATTATGACAACATTTACGACACAGAGGGAACTGTTCCTGAGCTTATGCTCGACGAGGCCGTTTTTAAGAGAGTCAAGGACAGCAAGGTTAGTTCCGAGATTCAAAGCAAGCGGCTAGAGGAATTCAAGGACAGCGGAACTGTTCTTGCCCAGGACATTCAGTTTGAAAGCAGGAACGACGAAGGGGACGTCAACTCCTTTGGCTCGGCCGGCCTTATGAAAGCCGACACAAACAAGGAAATATACGAATTTTACAATGGAATACACATTGAGGCGCCCGAGCGCGGCGTCGTTATAGACGGCGACAGCCTGCGCTGGAACGGAAAGACGGAACAGCTTTCAGGCGAAAAAGAGAAGAGCGTCACGATAAAAAAGGACGGCGTGACCTTAAGCGGAAGCGGCTTTTCGGCCAGCGCCGTAAGCGAATCCTTCAGCTTCGCTTCCAATGTCGGCGGCGTTTACGTTGACAAAAAGGAAGAGGAAAGCGACGGCGCTAAAGACGAGGCCGCCCAAGAATGAAAAAAACGCCCCTTTTAGCGCTTTTTCTTTTTTCCTCCGCTTTTTTGTTCGCCGAGGAAATTTCCTTTAAGGCCGACGCGATGAGCGGCCGCGCTGGCTCCAAGGAAGACACGACCCGCTTGTCCGGCAACGCGCAAGTTCTCACCGAAACGATAGAAATCCACGCGGATTCGATTGAGCTTAGCGGAAAGGAATTCCGCTATGTTTCCGCCGAAGGCAGCATAAAAGGCTCCTACAAGGAGTCCAACTTGGAATTTGAATGCTCCGAGCTGAAATACGACCGCGAATCCAAGATTGTCTCGCTTTCGGGCGACGTAAAGCTTGTTGACAAGGACAACGAAGTCACCGCCGGCGCCCAAATGATAGAATACAATTCCAACACGGACATAGCGGTCTTGCAGATAGAGGTGAAGCTGGAGCAAAAGAAAAATGTCTGCACCTCGGCCTACGCGGTCTATCGCAAAAAAGAGCAAATGCTGGAGCTTAACGGAAGCGCCAAGGTTGTCCAAGACGACGATTCCTTCGCGGCCCAGTCGATAACGTTCAACATGGATACAGAGGAAATCACGATGGACGGAAACGTCCACGGCTCCGTGACCGACGACGGAACAAAAAAGCCCAAAGACGAAGGAGAAGGCGATGAGCGACCAAACGAATCAGAATGAATCCAATGTTCAAGCGCCAGCCCAGGCAGCCGCGCCTAGCTTTGCCCTTCAATCTACCCATACGCTGAGAGTCTCCAGCCTTTACAAGTCCTTTGGAAAAAAGCAAGTCGTAAAGGGCGTGGATTTTTCCGTTCAAACCGGAGAAGTTTTGGGGCTTTTGGGGCCTAACGGAGCCGGAAAGACAACTTCCTTCTATATGATAGTCGGTTTTTATCCCCCTACAAGCGGCGAAATATTCCTTGACGAAGAGCGCATCACGCCCCTGCCCATGTACAGGCGCGCCCAAATGGGAATTTCATACCTTCCGCAGGAACCGTCGGTCTTTAGAAAGCTTACGGTGGAAGACAACATTTGGGCCATTTTGGAAACCCGCGTGGATTTGGACAAAAAGCAAAAAAAGGCGCTTTTGGAGGAATTTTTGGAGGAATTCGCGATAACAAGAATCCGCCGCCAATACGCCTACACCCTTAGCGGAGGCGAGCGGCGCCGCACCGAAATCGCGCGTTCCTTGGCCATCGCGCCTAAATTCCTCCTTTTGGACGAGCCTTTTGCCGGAATCGACCCTATCGCCGTAAGCGACCTTAAAAAAATGATTCAAATCCTAAAAAAACGCGGCATCGGCATCCTTATCACCGACCACAACGTCCGCGACACGCTGGAAATAACCGACCGCGCCATCATCATCAACAACGGCGAAATCATCGCCCAGGGCCAGCGCGACGAAATCCTCCAAAACGAGCAGGCCCGCAAAGTCTACCTTGGAAGCGACTTCTCTATGTAAAAAATATGTTGACAAAATGAACATTCTCTGTTACTATGTATAGAATAGAATTACTATAAGCAAAATAGGAGAAAAACATGAATAATCTAGTGTTATTTATCGTTCTTCCGGTTGCTGGAGTGGTTCTTGGATGGACAATTCGCTGGCTGTATGCCAGATTTCAATTATCTGCGTCAGAACAAAAAGCTGAACGTTTAAGACAGGATGCAATTAGAGAAGCTGAAGCTCAGAAAAAAGAAATTTTGCTTAACGCAAAAGATGAACTCATTCGGGAACGAAACCAACAGGAACGGGAGAATCGCGAGAGACGCGCGGAAGTGCAGCGCTATGAGGCTCGCGTAAGCCACAAAGAGGAGTTGCTTGACCAGCGCGCCGCCCAGTACGACAAGCAGGACAAGGAATTTATCGAAAAACTCGCTGCCTTGGAAAAGCGCGAGGGCGTTGTGCAGGCGCAAGAGGATGAGTACAGGCGCGAGTTGGAGCGCATTTCCGGCCTTACGGTTCAGGAAGCCAAAGACCTCATCATCAGGAATTTGGAAAACGAAGCCCGCCACGACGCGCAGGCCTTGCTCAACAAGGTGGAGCAGGAGTCCCAGCTTAACGCCGAGAAAAAGGCGCGCGACATTCTTGTTTCCACCATTCAAAGAATCGCCACTGAAACCACGAGCGACATCACGGTCGCCACTGTTTCCCTTCCTTCGGACGAAATGAAGGGCCGCATCATCGGTCGCGAGGGACGCAACATCCGCGCTTTGGAAACATTGACCGGCGTTGACATCATCATCGACGACACGCCCGAAGCTGTTGTCATCTCATGCTTTGACCCCGTCCGCAAGGAAATCGCCAAGGAGTCTTTGGAACGACTTATTTCCGACGGCCGAATCCATCCGGCCCGCATCGAGGAAATCGTTCAAAAGGTTACCCGCGAGGTTCAAAACAGAATTTACGAAGAGGGCGAAAAGGCCTTGTTTGACTTGGGAATCCACAACATGCCCACGGAAGGCGTTCGCGCCTTGGGCCGTTTGTACTTCCGCACAAGCTACGGCCAGAATGTTTTGGTCCACTCAAAGGAAGTCGCCGAAATCGCTGGCCTTTTGGCCGCCGAGTTGGGCGCCGACCGCGAGCTTGCCAAGCGCGCCGCGATTTTGCACGACATCGGCAAGGGCGCCGAAAACGACAGCGACCAGAACCACGCCGAAGTTGGCGCCGAAGCGGCGCGCAAGATGGGAGAGGCTCCCCTTGTTGTAAACGCCATTGCGGCCCACCACAACGACATTGAGCCGGCCAGCCTAGAGGCGATAATCGTTCAAATTGCCGACGCGATAAGCGCTGCCCGACCGGGAGCGCGCAAGGAAACCGTTGACAATTACGTAAACAGGCTTGAAAACCTTGAAAAGATTGCCGAAGGATTTAACGGAGTCGAAAAGGCCTACGCCATTCAGGCCGGCCGCGAGCTTCGCATTCTTGTCAACAACGAAAAGATTCCTGACGGAGACGTCAAGGAGTTGGCCCGCAAGATTGCCAAGCAAATCGAAAACGACTTGCGTTATCCAGGCCGCATAAAGCTGACCATGATTCGCGAAACCCGCATCGTGGAGTACGCGAGATAGGCCTGTCGCGTTTTGCATAGGAAATTATTCACTGGCCCGCTCGCGCGGGCTGGCAATATGCAAGGTAGGACTGGTCAAGGCGCGCTTCGCTTAAAGCCTTGACTCAGTCCTTTTGCGGCGCGAACAAAATTTTCGCGCCGCAATGATCCTATCGTTTTGCACAAAAAAAAACCGCTCGAAAGAGCGGCTTTTTTCGTTTAAGGCGGTTTTTTTAGCCTGGCAATTTTTTGCAAAGAAAAGCGCGTAGCGAGGGTTCCAAGCGGCGCAAACTTAGGACACGTTAAGCTAATCGCTTTGCCCTAAAAGTACCTCGTTTGCGGGCGGTTGGGTTCCCGCTGGGAGCCTGTTTTTTTTGGGCCTAGTGGAAGGCAAGTCTAAAATAGACTGCTAGGGTGTTGTCGTAATTGTTGTAGCCGGTGGGCAGGAACAAGTAGCTGGCGCCCACTACGGGAACGATGCCGCCGCCTTTTTTAAAGTCGTATTCGGCGGCCAGCCTAAAGCCGTTTCCCCACTTGGAGGCTTTGACCTTTTCGTAGTCGCCGTTCATGCCTTCCCAGTCGTGGCGGACGCCAAGCGCGTAGGCTAGGGAAAGCGAAAGGTTTCCAAGGCCGGGATAAAATTGCAGGCCGCCGAAAAATACCGGCGAGGCGTGGTTTGAGTGGCGTCCGTCCTTCCATATAAAGTCGAGCATTGTTTGAAAGCCGCCCAAAAAGTAAAGCTGGTCTGTCAGCTTTAGCGTGATTCCGGCGTCGGTGTAAAGGATGATTCTGCTGTAGCCGGACCTCATGGCTTGGCGCTCGTTGGATTTTAGGGCGCTGTCTCCATAAAATGTGTATCCGCTTCCAAGCGCGAACTGAAAGCCAAAAAACTTTCGCTCGCTTTCCGCAAAAATCAAGGCGGAACATAGGAAGGCTGCAAAAAATAACGCGATTTTCTTCATATCTAAATTTATCGGAAAAATCGCTGGACTTTTGACCAGAATTTGATTATCTTTAAAGTATCAGCGGCAATGATAGGAGAACTAATATGGCAGAAAACTGCGGACACGATTGCGGACATTGTTCTGAAGGCTCTTGCGCGGAACGAAGCGCTCCCCAAAAATTGGAGCCCAACAAAGACAGCAAAATAAAGAAGGTAATCGCGATTGTCAGCGGAAAGGGCGGCGTAGGAAAGTCGCTTGTGACAAGCCTCTTGGCTTGCAAAATGCAAAAAATGGGCTACAAGTCGGCCATTTTGGACGCGGACATCACAGGCCCGTCGATTCCCGAAAGCTTTGGCGAAAGCGACCAGCGCGCCGACGTTGTTGAAGGAAAGGATTTGCTCAATCCTGTCGTCACTGCAAGCGGAATCAAGCTCATGTCGATGAATTTTTTGCTTCAAAACGAAAACGATCCTGTCGTTTGGAGAGGCCCTGTCATTTCCGGCGCGGTAAAGCAGTTTTGGACCGACGTTGTTTGGAAGGACGTTGACTTTATGTTCGTGGACATGCCTCCGGGAACTGGCGACGTTCCGCTTACGGTTTTCCAGTCGCTTCCGATTGACGGAATCATCGTCGTGTCGTCGCCCCAGCAGCTTGTGCGCGTGATTGTGGAAAAGGCCGTTAAGATGGCCAACATGATGAACGTTCCGATTTTGGGCTTGATAGAAAACATGTCTTACGTCAAGTGCCCGGATTGCTCCAAGGAAATCTACGTCTTTGGAAAGAGCAACATCGAAGGCATAGCCAAGACTTTCAACTTGCCAGTTTTGGCCAGAATCCCCATGCGGCCCGAAACCAGCGCGCACGTCGATTCGGGCGACATCGAAAACCTTGATGTCCCGGAGCTTGACGAAGCCGCGCAAAAAATCAAGGCGCTATTGTAAATCCTTAAAGCGGTCGGAGGGCTGCTCGTCAAAGTAGGAGCGGAATGTTTCTTCCGCCGCTTGGGGGGTAGCCGCGTTGAGCATTTTCATCTTTATGTAATGGCCAAAGGTAAAGTTGTCGCAGTAGTAGGAAAAAAATCTCTGCATGCGGCTTTTAAAAAATTCCTTTGGCTGGAACTCTTGCAAAAGCGCGATGTAGTCCAAGCCCGTTTGCATTAAGTCAACACGGTTGTTTGGCGAGCCAAAAGCGGCTGCAAGGGCGCAATCGTTTGAGGCCGCCGCGCCTTTCGCGCTGGGGCTTTCGTCCGCGCATGCGGCGCCGTTCAGCGCCGCGCCATTAAGGTCTTGCGAAAAATCGCTGGGCTGGCCTAAAAGCGCCGCGCGCAATTGGGCGAAAATCCAGGGCTTTTGAACCGCGGCCCGGCTAATCATAAGGCCCTTGCAATCCGGGCAGTCTAAAAGCGCGGCGCGGGCGCTGGGCGCGTCCTTTACGTTTCCGTTGTAAATCACTTCAACTCCGCGCGGCTTTAGGAGGGCGGCCAATCGTTGGGCGTAAAAGCGGCGCGGCGGCCGGCTAAGCTTTTCCCTTTGCGCGCGCGGGTGCAAGACTATGCGCTGGACTCCTGAGTCGCAAAGGCCTTTGCAAAAATCGTAAAATTTTTCTTCGCTAAAATTGTCCGCGCCCAAACGAATCTTTGCGCTCAAACGGTAGGCCGGCGCGGCTTTTTCCATCGCGCGCTTTACGCCTTTTACCATCGAAAGCGTTTCTTCTTGCGGCTTTAGCATCCAGGCTATTCCTGCGCCGGAATGGACAATCTCTGGCGCCGAGCAGCCCATGTTTATGTCGATCCCGATTCCGCCAAGCGGAGCGAGGACTTCAACCGCGGCCGCCATAGAAGCTGCTTCCTTGCTTGTAAGCTGCCAAACGATTTTTTGCGGAACAGGCCCGTTCATCAAATAGTATTTTTCAAAGGGGCCTTTTTGCAAAAGCGTGGGAGCGTTTATCATTTCGGTGTAGTATTCGTCCGGGCCGCCGAATTTTTCGACAAGGCGTCGGAAGGCCTCGTGGCTAAGCGTCGCCATCGGCCCCGCGATTAGTTGCGTCATGCTTTTATTCTACCACTCTGCGAGTGGTTTTGCTAGTGGAAATATCTACTGTCCGCTCTCGCGGACTACTGGCAATAGCGCAATCGCGCGAAATTTGCTATAATGTCTGCATGGAAATTGAACTTAAGGCCCATGCGCGCGACCGCGAGGCCGTTTTGCAAAAATTGCGCTCTTTTGCAGTCTTTGACAAAAGCGTCTCAAAGGACGACCGCTACTTTAAATTGGAAAAAGACGGCGCCCCAAACGGACACATAAGCGCTCGCATCCGGCAAGAAAAAAGCTCCGGCCAAAACGGCCGTGCGCTGGAAGAAAAAATTTTTTTGACTTACAAAAAAAAAGAAAGGCGCCTTTCGTCGGGCGGCGGCGCGCTTGAGGTGAACCAAGAGTTTGAGTGCGCCTTGGACAACGCCGATTGTTTGGAAGCGCTTTTTTCCGACATTGGTTTTGTTCCTTATCTTACAAAGCATAAGGACGCGATCGGCTTTTACGCCGACACCCCTTGCGGAAAGGCGCATTTGGAGTTGTGTTCAGTTCCGCCATTGGGAGACTTTTTGGAAATAGAGTTTGTGACGGAAGGCGATGTTCCCGAAAAAGAGATCGCCGCGATGAGGGCGGAGCTTGAGGCGCTTGTCTTAAAGTGCGGCCTTGCCCTTGATGATATTGAAGAAAAGTATTATTCTGAATTACTGGCGGCGGTGTGATTGGCTGAAAGCCTAAAACCTAACGGCGCCGCGTTGCTTTAAGGAGAAAAAAATGTTTGATCGAGCAGCTTACAAAAAAGCGGCCAAGGCTCAGCTTAAGGGCCGCTGGAAAATTCCCGTGTTGACAAGCCTTTTGATTTTCGCTTTGCTTTCCATCCTTTGCTCCGCCTTGGTTGCGTTTTTTGGCGACGACATTACGGTCAACCTAAACGCCGCGGCCGGAAACTTTAGGGCGGGCGTTCACGGCGGCCCGCGCGCGACGACGGCTTCGATTTTCATCGCCTTGATTGTCGCGGCCTTTTTGTTGGCGCAAAAACGCTTGTTTTATATTATGAAAGCCGAGCCGCGGCCGGTAACGTTCGGCGACTATTTGGAAGGCCTTGGACAATGGTGGCAGGCGGTTCGCGGCTACCTTTGGAGAACCCTGTGGGTGTGCCTTTGGTCGCTTCTTTTTTGGATCCCCGGAATCATCAAATGGTATTCTTATTCGATGATGGTTTACATCATGGCCGAATATCCTGAAATCAAGGTTTCCAAGGCCATAAAAATCAGCAAGGAATTGACCCGCGGCTACAAGGGGGACTTGTTCGTAACCGATTTGTCTTTCATTCCGCTTTTTATTTTGTGCTGTCTTACATTGGGAATCGGCTTTTTGTGGCTTATGCCTTATTACCAAGCCGCCTACACAAACATTTACCAAGCGCTAAAGGAAACCGCGCTTGCCTCAAAAAGAGTCTCGCCGGAAGACTTTGCGTAATCGCTTTTTAGGAGAATAAAATGAACGAAGAGCTTTCAAAGAATAAAAAGAAGGGCGGCGGCCTCTTGTTTTTGATAATCGTAATCGTCATCGCGGTTTTGGCCATAGCCTTTTGCGTTCTTAAAGGCGTTGGCGTAATAAAAGGCGCTCCTTCCGCCTCGCGCGGCGGAAATCCCGCCAGCCTCAACATGGGAAACTTTAGGCTGGGAAAAATCGGCGGCTCAAAGTATGTGGCCCGCCTTTACATTACCGGCGTGATCCAAGAAGCCAACGAAACCTACAACCAAGGCTGGCTTTTGGACACGGTCGAAAGCCTTGAGAACGATTCCAACAACATAGGAATTCTTTTGGTCATCGACTCTCCCGGCGGAACGGTTTACGAAGCCGACGAGCTTTATTTGGCCCTGCGCAAGTACAAGAATTCCGGCAAGGAAGTTTGGGCCTACTTTAAGAGCATTGCGGCTTCGGGCGCATACTACATCTCTTGCGCGGCCGACACGGTTTACGCAAACCGCAACTCGCTCACAGGATCCATCGGCGTGATCTTTGGACCGACAATCGACGCCACGGGCTTGCTCGAAAAAATAGGAGTCAAATCCACAAACTTTGTTTCTGGCAGAAACAAGGCGATGGGCAATTACAACAATCCTTTGACCGACGAGCAAAGAGACATCATGCAGAGCGTTGTTGACGAATGCTACGAACAGTTCGCTTCTATCGTGGCGTCGGCGAGAAAAAAGTCTTTGACCGAGACAAAGGCTTTGGCCGACGGCCGCATCTACACAGCCGGCCAGGCCAAGCAAAACGGCTTGATTGACGGAATAGGCTCACAAGAAAACGCCGAGGACAGAATGAGGGAGCGCCTTATGGCGTCGCTCTCGTTGTCAAGCGAGGAGGCCGACGCGATTGACTTTGTGGACTACGAGTATGTTTACCAAGCGCCCTTTATGCGCCGCATCTTTGAGTCTATGACCGGAGTTTCTGTAAAGCGCGTCGTCGAGGACAATTTGGGGCCCAGCATAAAATATCCGGCCTACTTGTTCCAATACTAAAAAGCGTCTTTTGAGACTATGGTTTTCATCATGGCGCTCAAAAGCTCCAAGGGCAGGTTTTCGGCCTCGTAGCCGACCTCGTCCTTGATTCTTTTCCAATCGTCTTGGTCTAGCGCGTCGGTGTCTTCCTCTTCGTTAAGGAAGGAGTTTACGGCGGCCAGCTTTTCCAAGGCGGAATCTTCCAATTCCGGGCCGCGCGCCCATTCGTTCCTCCACCAGTCAAAAAGGGAAGAGGCCAAGCCCTTGCATTGGGCGTTTTGGCCGGTAAAAAGCCGCTCTATGTCCAAGAGGGCCGCGTTCATGTTGAAGGCCGCGGCGGAACGGTTGTTTTTTTTGATTCGCTTAAGGTCGGCTGAAAATTTTTCGCTTTTGTTCATGCCGATAATCTATCAGTTTTTTTGAAAAAAATCAATTTTTGGCCGACTTTTCTCTTGACTTTTAGGGCAAGTGAATCTACAATAATAAATATGGACTTAAGAACTGTACTTACACCAGAAACGGTGAACCTTCACTTGAAGGGAAAAACAAAAGACGACATTATCGACGAAATGCTCGACATCCTTGTTAAGGCGGGAAAGGTTACAGACAAAGCGGCCGCCCGCGACTGCGTCCTTGAGCGCGAGCGCAAGATGTCAACAGGCATGAAGCATGGAATCGCCATTCCCCACGGAAAGACTGACACCGTAAGCGATTTGGTCGCTTGCATCGGAATTTCGGACAACCCAGTAGACTTTGACTCCCTTGACCAAGATCCCTGCCGCATTTTTATTATGACGCTCTCTCCTGTAAACAAAACCGGCCCGCACCTTCAGTTCTTGGCTGAGGTGAGCCTCTTGTTCAAGAGCGCCGGAAAGCGCCAGCAGATTCTTGAAACTCAAGACAAGGCTGAAGTAATCAAGATTTTGACAGAATAGAGGGAAGGCTTGCGCTGTCCTTTATGCTCTCGATTCCGCCTCTGTGAAAGTTCTTTTTGCAGAGGTTGAATTTATTTTAAATGGAGTTGACGAAAATGAATGAAATTCAAGTGGCCTACAAGGACATCGTTTTGCCGGATGGTTCGCCCAACGAGGAATATCTGGCCGGCCTTAGGAATCGATTGAAGGATTTGGAGGGGCAGGGCCAGGAAGCCATGCTCAAACCCCTTGTCGACGCCCAGGATTGCAGGGACGTCGACGCCGCTCTGGAAGTCACCGCAGCCTACAAGCATTGCGCGCGCCGCGTAAAGGACTGCCAAAGCGTAAAGGGCTTTTTCGTCCCGGAGCTTTTTTCTTTGATGGAGCGGGGCGCGGAATTGGCCGACAACTTTAAGTCCGAGCTTTTGGAAAAGCACCCGCATTACATCTTTAGATAATGGAGATTTTGCAAAATACTCTAGTTAATGCAGAAAAATCAACAAACTGATAAAAAAGATAAAATTTTGCAAAAATTCATTAAAATTTTCAAAAAAACTCTTGCATAAAAGTTAAAAATGCGCTTTTATGTTGCGACATGACCAAAGATTATAAAGATCATTCGGAATTTTATCATACGGCTTTGCTGGCCGTTATTCTCGCGATTTTTTTCGCTGGAGCCGGAGTCGCGGCGCTGTTTTTTGCGCCCCAATCGCCGGAGCCGGCTTACTCTAACATGGTCTCTGTAATCGAGGAGCCTCTTTTGGCGGAAGAGGGCGTTTACGCCGAGGAAATCAGGTCCGGCATCCAAAACGTCTCTTGGCTTGAAAACAAGGCCTCTTTTAGCCCCATTTATTTTGACGACAACGAAAAGGCCGGCTCCGTGGACAAGGGCCTTCAATTTTATCGCAATCCTTCGACCCGCGCCGCCGTTGAGTGGTTTTACCTGCGCGTCACCGGAAACCGCGACGTTACGATGGCCGTTTTGGACGCCGCCAACCGCGAGGACATTCCGCTTAGCCTGGCCTTCGCGCTTTGCTACACCGAAAGCCGCTTTAACCGCTACGCCTATAACTTGAACACGAACGGTTCGATAGACAGGGGGCTCTTTCAGCTTAACGACAGAAGCTTTCCCCATTTGATGGAAAACGACTTTTTCGCGGCCGACACAAGCGCCCGCGTTGGAATGAAGCACTTGCGCTTTTGCATGAACGTCGCGGGAAACGACCTTACGGCCGTGGCCATGTATAACGCCGGCGTATCAAGGGTCAGAAACGACCAAACGCCGGCCAGCACCTTGCGCTACGTTAGCCGCATAGCGAGCTATAGGGCCAATTTGCAAACTTCTTTTGAGGAAGAGGTTGCGCGTCCCTTTAGGCAGTCAAACGAGCAAATTATCCTGGCTATTGCCAGATAACGGCGCGAAAGTTTTTCGCGCCAATAATAAACTCCTCCTTTTGTTTTTAGGCGCTTCCGTTGGAAGCGCCTTTTTTTTGTTAAAACTTTCACAATAAAGTTCACGCGGTCGTGTTTTTGGGCTTTTACGCCTTAATTTTCCTTAAAAAACGGGCTTTTTTCTTGACAAAATTTCACATTGCATTTAGAATTGACGCTAGGTTTATGTGAAATAAATCACAATAAAAAGGAACGGGGTGATGGCGGACATGCAAAAGATTCCAGAGGCATCAAGAAGACGCTTGGCCTTGCTTTTCGCGCTTTTGTCTTCGTATGGCGGAGACAAAATCACTTCGATTCAAATTCAAAGGATGACCGGAATCGACCGCGCCCTTATACGAAAGGACATTTCGCTTGCGGGCTTTAAGGGCGGCGTTTCAAACGGCTACAAGGTCCAGGACTTGCGCGAGGCGGTTAGGGCGGCTTTGGGCCTTCCCCTTCCGGACCAAAAGCGCTTTTGCTGCATAGCCGGCTTGGGAAAGCTGGGCGCGGCCTTGATGCAATGCGGAATCTTTGACGAGTCGCCCTTTAAGATTGTGGCCGGCTTTGACAGCCGCGTGAACCGCACCGAAGTTTTGAGCGCCGACTTTCCGCTTTACCCTGCGGCCAAGATGGAGGCGGTGATTCCAGAGTCAAAGATTGACTTTGCGATTTTGGCGGTGGAGGACGACCAAGCCCAGCTGATGGCCGACCGCTTGGCAAAAAGCGGCGTAAAGGGAATCGTGAACTTTACGGGCCAGGTTTTGGAAGTTCCGGAAGGCGTCGCGGTGGAGAATGTGTCTCCGCTGTTGGCGCTGAACAACATTGTCGCGGCGCTGCAATCGAGCGCAAGCTGACGCTTGTTTGTTGGCCGCATTGATTTGAAAAAAAATATTAATTTATAGGAGCGATTATGAGCAGAGTGTGGAATTTTAGCGCGGGCCCTTCTTGCCTGCCTGAAGAAGTTTTAAAGGAATGCGCGGCCGAGATGATGGACTGCAACGGAACAGGCCAGAGCGTCATGGAAATGAGCCACCGTTCGGCGGCCTTTGAGCCCATCATAAAGGACGCGGAGGCGCGCGTGCGCAAATTGATGAAGGTGCCTGACAACTACAAGATTTTGTTCTTGCAGGGAGGCGGCTCAACGCAGTTCGCTATGGTGGCCCAGAATTTGGGAATCCATACAGGAAAGGCCGCCTACATCCAGACCGGCGTTTGGGCCAAGAAAGCCGCCGCCGAAGCGCGCCATCTTGGAGTCCAGGTTGACGTAATCGCTTCCAGCGAAGACAAAAATTATTCCTACATTCCCAAGGTTGAAAAAATCGAAGGCGACTACGACTACGCCTACATTTGCTTTAACAACACAATCATGGGAACGCATTACGAATACATTCCCGACACCGGAAAGATTCCGCTTGTGGCCGACATTTCTTCCTGCGTTTTGAGCGAGCCGCTTGACGTTTCAAGGTTCGGCCTCTTGTTCGCGGGCGCGCAAAAGAACTTGGCTCCCGCCGGAGTCACTCTTGTGATTATCCGCGAGGACTTGGTTTGCGACTTGGAAAGCTGCCGCCCGGGAACTCCGACAATGCTTTGCTACAAGACCCACGTTGATGGCGAAAGCATGTACAACACGCCGCCTTGCTACACGATTTACGTTTTGGGAAAGGTGCTCAAGTGGATTGAAGCCAACGGCGGAGCGGAAGGAATGGCCAGGCGCAACAAGGAAAAGGCCGACTTCCTTTACGATTATTTGGACAAGAACGAAGGGAATTTTTATCATGCAACTGCATTGATTGGCAGCCGTTCACTTATGAACATACCTTTTCTTACAAAATACGCTGGAGCGGAAAACGAAAAGGAAATCAACGCCAAGTTCGTCAAAGAAGCCGAGGCTGCCGGCCTTGTAAACCTTAAGGGCCACCGCTTGGTTGGCGGAATGAGGGCCAGCATTTACAACGCGATGAGCCTTGACGGCGTAAAGGCGCTCGTTGACTTTATGAAGGTATTCGCGGCCAAAAACTAGCGGCGAAAAAAACGGCGGCAAGCCGTGCTTTTTGGAGGAAGACAATGTTTAAGATTCAGACTTTGAATAAAATCAGCGCGGTGGGCTTGGAAGAGTTCCCCCGCGACAACTACGAGACGGCCAGCGGCCTTAACGACCCGGACGCGATTCTAGTCCGCTCGGCCGACATGCACACGATGGACATTCCCGGAAGCCTCAAGGCCGTGGCCCGTGCAGGAGCCGGAGTGAACAACATTCCGATTGACTCGATGACCGACAAGGGAATCGTAGTCTTCAACACGCCCGGAGCCAACGCCAACGCCGTAAAGGAATTGGTTTTGCTTTCGCTCTTGATTTCAAGCCGTCCGGTTTTTGAGGCGGCGGATTGGGTAAAGACTCTTGCCGGAAAGGGAGAGGAAATCCCGGACTTGGCGGAGAAGGGAAAGAGCCAGTTCGTTGGCCACGAGCTTAAAGGAAAGAAGCTTGGCGTCATCGGCTTGGGAGCGATCGGAGCCTTGGTCGCCAACGCCGCCGTAAAGCTTGGAATGGAAGTAATCGGATACGATCCCTTTATGTCTATCGCCGCCGCTTGGAGGCTTGACTCTTCAATCAAGCACGCCGAAACCTTGGACGTCCTTTTGAGCAAGGCCGACTACGTGACGATTCACATTCCGCAGACGCCCGACACAAAGGGCTTGATCAACGAAAAGACAATCAAGAACATGAAGGACGGAGTTGTAATCATCAACATCGCGCGCGGCGGCTTGGTCAACAACGACGACATTTTGGCGGCGCTCGACAGCGGAAAGGTCCGCTGCTTTGTGACCGACTTTGCCAGCGAAGAATTGTTGAACAAGAAAAACGTCATTTGCTTTCCCCACCTTGGAGCGTCAACGCCCGAAGCGGAAGACAATTGCGCGGTTATGGCCGTCAACGAGCTTCGCGAATTTTTGGAGAAGGGCAACATCACCAATTCTGTCAACTTCCCCAAGTGCGTGACTGAAAACCCGATTCCCAAAAACGGAACGCGCCTTTGCATAAGCCACAAGAACGCGCCCGGAATCGTTTCAAAGTTCACGACAGTTTTGGGCGACGCCAAGCTTAACATCGCCGGCATGATCAACCAAAACCGCGGCGACACGGCCTACAACATCATCGACATCGACGGCGTTGTTCCCGAAGAAACCCTCCGCGCGCTTGCCGGCATCGAGACGGTCACAAAAGTCCGCCCGATTTTCGCGTAAACTTTCGCGCTTATATGTTTATAGAGCCGATGACGGTTGTTTCGTCGTCGGCTGTTTTTTTGCCCCAAAAGCTCTTTTTGCGCGGCGACTCTTCGTCGATTTCGCGAAGGCGCTCGCTGGCTGCCTGGCTTGAATCTGATGAGCCGCCCATAGCCTTTGACGCCGCGCTCGAACGGCGGGCTTTTGGCGCTGTCAAAAAGCCCGCCATGCTTCCGGCCAAGGCGCCCGCCAGCTGGACAAAGACTCCTATGACGGCAAAGCGGTCCAGGGCGCTTCCAAGCGCGGAGTTGTAAAGGTTTGCGGCGACGCAAAGGGCAAAAGTCAAAACGCTTGAAAGGCCAATCTCTTTTTTCGCCAGCGAGGTTATGGAGGAAAGCAAAATCAACATTAAGGCTACGCTGGCCGCTCCGCACAAGGCTTTGGGAACAAGGCACGCGTTGAGGACGCCTGTGACAAAAGCGCAAATCGCTGTCATCAAGGCGACGGCGGGCGAACCGTATCGTTCTTCCATGAGCGCGCCAAAAGGAAGTATGAAGGCAAAAGAGACAATCAATTGCAAAAAGTTTTTGCTGCCAAAGACAAAAAGAAAGAGGCGCGCGTAGTTCGCCGCTGACGAAAAGTTAAAGGCAGGATCCGCGCCTTTCGCGCCGGGAGCGGAGAAAATGTTTTGGACTAGGCTGTAGTTTTTTAGAGCCGCCGCGTCAAGGATAAAAACAAATAGCGCGATCAGGCAAAATACGATTGAGACAGGTGCGTCGAATTTAATTTTAAAAGATTTTTTTGATGGCATTTTATTTGCGGACGGCGCGTTTTTTCCGCCCTTTCCTCCGCTTTCTTTATCGGAAAATTTTGTCAAATTTTTTAATTTTTTGCCGAAAATAGATGTATGAAAAAGTTTTTGTTAAACGGTTTTCTCATGCTTTTGTTTTTGCTTCCGCTTGCGGCGCAAAATAACCTTTTGATTTCTCCGGAAGATTTGCGCGTCGAAAAAGTTGACGGCGGAACAAACATCTACATTAGAAAGAAGCCTGGCCTTGAATCGGTCATGCTGACAGAAACTACAAAAGATCCGCTTGGAAAGGAAGACAACTACGCTTACCGAGCGCGCGAATGGAATCCCGTTAACGGCGACGAAAAGCGGATTCTTGACGGAGAGGTTCTTGACTCAAAAGAGAGAGGCCTTTACTTTTTGGTTGATTCAAACGCGGGCGACGACGCGCAGTTTGGAAAAGCCTTTTTGATTTTTGTTCCCGACGAGTTGGTTTACGGCTACGATTGGACGCGGCATGGAACGGTTCAAGTCGGAAAGGGAACTTTTATCAACATACGCGGCTTTGAAAAAAAATACTGCGACTACACGGGAGCTTTTTTTGACAACCCCTATATGTTCAATTTTGAAAAAAGAAAGAGGCCGCGTCCGGCTCTTCCGCCCGCTCCTGTAGTCGAGGAAAACATGCCGGAGACGGAAGCTGAACCAGAGCCAGAACCAGAGCCTGAAGAAGTCGTTCTTACCGATGACTACAATCCCTTGGCCGCCGACAAGTTCAAGGAATTATCAGACATGCTGATTTATTCAAAGGGTCCTGACTCTTTGCTTGACGACATAAGCGCGGCCTTGGCTTCAATCAATCCCAAAGATAAGGTTGACGTTGTTTTTGCGATTGACGCGACTGGCAGCATGAAAGACGACATAGAGATGCTCCGCGAAAAATTGGTCCCGCGCTTGACGCAAGAGCTGGCGGGTTTTGGAGACGTTCGCTTTGGACTCTTGCTTTACCGCGACTACGGCGACAATTTTTGGACGCGCGGCCTTCCCGTTAAATTTTTTGACTTCACAAAGTCGCTCGACGACTTTATCAAAAACTTGAACGGCTTTAAGATTCTTGGAATGGAAGGCGGCGACATTCCAGAGCCTGTTTACGAGGCGCTTTTCGCTTCTATGGAATTTTACAAATGGCGCGACGATGCCAGCAAAAAGATAATCTTAATCGGCGACGCGGAGCCTCATCCAACGCCGCGAAGAAGCGGAAAGTATTCCAAAGACTTGGTCGAAAAGACCGCCCGCGAAAAGAACGTCAGCATTACCGCGATTATCACGCCTGACGACAAGGACAGGCGGGGGCGCTAGGATTGACGCGGCGCCAAGCCGCTATCTTTCTTCCACAGCTTTTTCGGCGGAACTTTCGCCAGAGCCTTCCGTCTTGGGAGGCTCTATTCCTTTTGGCGCTTCCTTGGCTTCTTCTTTAGTTTCGTCTACGGGGGCTTGAGGGGCGGCTTCTGTTTGGGCTTTTTCTTGCTCTTTTGGAGCGGCATCTTCTTTTACAGCTGGCGCCGCTTCTTGCTTTGGCTCGGCCTCTGTCTTGGGCGCGTTTTTCCTGGCTTCAAATTCCTTGATTTTTTCCGCCGGAATTTTCGCAAGCTCTATTCCGCACAAAATTTTGTAGGAGCCTGGAAGCCCGACGGGAACGCTTTCGTAAATTTCCAGGATTTCATTAAAGTTGTCGTAGGCCGCGGAGTATTTTTTTTGCTTGATGTATAGGTGGCCCAACTCGTACTTTGCCTCAAGAAAATGCTTTGGGTCGTCGCCATAGCGGTCCAAAACCGTGTTAAAGTAGATTTCGGCCGCCTTGTAGTGATGGTTGTCGTAATTGTCCTGGCCCAGCTGGATAAGCTGGCGCGCGTCAAGTTCCTCCGAAATTTCTTTGGGAACGGTTTGGCAGCCGCAAAAAAGCGTCAAGGCAGCCAAAATCAAGCCTGCGAATATGGTCGTTTTTTTCATAAATATTTCCTAATTCTAACAGAGTAAACAACTTAACTCAAAAAAAGTTAAGGCCGCGCGGCTCTTTTTTCCGCGCTTTCTTTCTATTGTAATATTTTTTTAAACAATTTACAATATAATTTATGGAAAGAATCAATTTAAATGACCAATGGGTTTGGACTCCTGAATTTCAGGCGGAACTTTGTTCCCCAAAAATAAAAAGCCCCGCGCTAAAAAAATCCTTGCAAAAGGTTCGCCTGCCGCACAGCGTTGCCACAACGCCTTGCAACTACTTTTCGCCGTCCATATATCAAATGCTTTCCGGCTACAGGCGCGAGTTTAAGACACAAAAGTCTTGGAAAAACCGCCGCGTCTTTGTCACCTTCCTTGCGGCCGCGCACGAGGCGGAAGTTTGGATTAACGGAAAGAGCCTCGGCGTCCATTCTTGCGGCTACACGGCATTTAAATTTGAGCTTACCGAAAATCTTTTGCCCGCGGGAAAGACAAACGTTTTGTCGGTAAAGCTTGACTCGCGCGAGAGCTTGGACGTTCCGCCCTTTGGCTTTGTGATTGACTACATGACTTACGGCGGCCTTTACCGAGGCGTTTGTTTGGAAATTTCCAACGAAAATTTTATCAGCGACGTTTTTGTAACGACAAAGGGAAAGGCTTTTAGCGCCAAGGTCAGCCTTGACAAAAAGACCGACGCGCTTGTCCGCCTTGCGCTGCGCAAGGCCGGCGGAAAAAAAATCATTTTCCAAAAGGAGAGCGAGCTTAAGGATGGAGACTCTTTGACGGCCGCCTCTGAGCCGCTTGACCTGGAATTGTGGTCGCCCGAAAGTCCCGCTCTTTACGAATTGGAAGCGAGCCTTTATTACGGAAAGAATTTGATTGACTCAAAAAGCGTCCGCTTTGGATTCCGCGACATAGAGATGAAGGCGGACAGCCTTTTTGTGAACGGAAAGAAAACGCTTTTGCGCGGAATCGACAGGCACCAAAGCTTTCCTTACGTTGGCTACGCGATGCCTGCTAGCATGCAAAAACTTGACGCGGACATTCTCAAAAACGAGCTTGGCCTCAACGCCGTCCGCACAAGCCACTATCCGCAGTCGCAGGACTTTGCCGACCGCTGCGACGAGATAGGCCTTTTGGTCTTTACCGAAATTCCAGGCTGGCAGCATATCGGCTCTTCCGACAAATGGAGGAGCCAAGCCGTCCAGAATGTCCGCGAGATGGTGGAGCAGTACAGAAACCACCCTTCGATTTTTTTGTGGGGCGTCCGCATAAACGAGTCGCCGGACGACGACGATCTTTACCAAAAGACCAACGCGCTTTGCCGCGCGCTTGATCCAAGCCGTCCGACCGGCGGAGTGCGCTGCATAAAAAAATCCCATTTGCTTGAAGACGTATACACTTTCAACGACTTTGTCCACGAAGGAAACAACGCCGGCTGCTCAAAAAAATCCGCCGTCGTCCGCGCGCGCGACAAAAAGAAGCCTTACTTGATTTCAGAGTACGCGGGCCACATGTTCCCCACAAAAAATTTTGACGACGAAATCCACAGAACCGAGCACGCCTTGCGCCACGCAAACGTTCTTGACGCAGTCGCCGCCGCTAAAGGCGTTGCCGGAAGTTTTGCCTGGTGCGCCTTTGACTACAACACCCACAAGGATTTTGGAAGCGGCGACTACATTTGCTATCACGGCGTGATGGACATGTTCCGAAACCCCAAGCTCGCGGCGGCGGTCTACCAAAGCCAGCAGGAAAAAATTCCGGTTTTGGAAATTTCTTCTTCGATGGACGTGGGCGAGCATCCGGCCAGCGCGCGCGGAAAAAACTGGATTTTCACAAACGCCGATTCGGTAAAGATGTACCTTAACGGAAAGTTCATCAAGGAATACAAGCGCGCGGATTCGCCTTACAAAAACATTCCGCATGGGCCGATTTTGATTGACGACTATGTCGGAGACCGTTTGGCCGACGAAGCCGGCCTTTCCGCTTCCGCCGCCCGGGACGCGAAAAACATTTTGAACCACATCGCGCTTTACGGCCAAAACGCAGTGGGCTTTAGCCAGGCGCTTTCGTATGTCCGCCTTTTGGCGCGAGGAATCAACCGCGCGAAGATTACCGACCTTTACACAAAGTTCGTGGGCCTTTGGGGCGGCGAGGCTTCGGTCTTTAAGTTTGAGGCGGTGAAGGGCGGAAAGGTAGTGAAGACCGTCTTTAAGGGGCCGGTCCAGTCGATAGAGCTTTGCGCCGACGTTTCTTCTTCCGTTTTGCGTGAGGAAGAAAGCTACGACGCGGCGATGGTCCGCGTCAGCGCGCGCGACAATTATGGAAACGTTTTGCCTTACTTTGCGGAGCCGGCCTTCTTTGAGGCGCGGGGGGCGGTGGAAGTCTACGGCCCAAGCGAGGCTGCCTTCCGCGCGGGAACTTGCGCCTGCTACGTTCGCTCCGTGGGAAAGAAGGGCAAGGGAAGCCTTGTGGTCCGCGCCGCGGGAATGGAAAAGATTGTTGAGTTTACGGTAAAATAGGGCGAGGGCGATATGGAAGATTTGATGGAAAAAAACGGACTAAAAAGAAGGGTTCTTGTAGTCGACGACGAGGACGTGAACCGCGAGCTTTTGGGGAACATTCTTTCGGAGCGCTACGAGCTTTCTTACGCGGCCAACGGAGAGGAGGCGCTTGAAAAGCTTTTTGACAGGAACGCGCATTATTCGCTTGTCCTTTTGGACCTTCTTATGCCGATAATGTCAGGCCTTGAGCTTTTGGAAAAAATTCAGGCGGACGAAAGGCTGAGGGCTGTTCCGATAATCGTGATGACTTCTGAAAAGCCCGCCGAAGTAAAGAGCATAAAGCTGGGAGCGGCAGACTTCATCACAAAGCCCTTTGACATGCCCGAAGTGATTTTGGCGCGCTGCGAGCGAATCATCACGCTTTACGAAGACCAAAGCATCATCAAGGCGGCGGAAAAAGATTCCCTTACCGGCCTTTTTAACCGCGAATTCTTTTTTGAATACATTCACCAGATGGAAGACTGCAACAAAAACAAGAGCATCGACGCGCTCGCGCTCAACATCGACCACTTCCACATTCTTAACGAAAGCTACGGACGAAAAATCGGCGACAGCGTTTTAAAGACTACGGCCTCGCTTTTGATGAAGGCTTTTGAAAACTCTTACATCGAGTGCCGCACCGACTCCGACCACTTTTTTATGTGCGGCTTCCACAGGGACGATTACGTTTCCATTTTCAACGATCTTCAAGAGGAACTTTCGCGCGTGACGCAAATTCCAAAGATTCACTTTAGGGTAGGCATTTACCAAAACGTGGACAAAGACGCTCCGATGGAAACTTGGTTTGACCACGCGAAGCTTGCCTGCGACAGAATCAAAGGCGACTACACAAAGCAAATTTTCTTTTACACAAAGGAGCTCAACGACGCGGACCTTTACCACGAGCGCTTGATAAACGACATCGAAGGCGCGATAAAAAACCGCGACTTGCAAGTTTACTTTCAGCCCAAGTACGGAATCCTTGGCGAGAAGCCCGTCCTAAAAAGCGCCGAGGCTTTGGTAAGGTGGAAGCACCCAAAGCTTGGAATGATAAGCCCGGGCGACTTCATTCCCTTGTTTGAGGAAAACGGCCTTATCCAAAAGGTTGACCATTTTGTCTGGAGGGAAGCGGCCGATAGAATCAGGGAATGGAAGGACACAATCGGCGCCGCTGTTCCCGTGTCGGTGAACGTTTCGCGCATCGACATTTACGACGAAGGCTTTGAAGAGCGCGTCAATTCCATCTTAAAAGAAAAGAATCTTACGCCAGCCGACATATACCTTGAGATAACCGAGTCGGCTTACTCCGAGGACGCGGCGCGCTTGATAGAGGCCGTGAACCATTTGCGCGACAAGGGCTTTAAGATTGAGATGGACGATTTTGGAAGCGGCTACTCTTCGTTGAACATGATCACGACGATTCCGATTGACGTCCTCAAAATGGACATGAGCTTTGTGCGCAACATGAACAAGGACGAAAAGTGCCTTAAGCTTGTGGAGCTTGTGATTAGCATCGCGAAATTCCTGAACGTTCCTGTCGTGGCCGAAGGAGTTGAGGACACGGGCCAAGTTGAGGCGCTGAAAAAAATGGGCTGCGACATAATCCAGGGCTATTATTTTTCAAAGCCGCTTCCGGCGGACGGCTTTGCCGAGCTTTTAAAAAAGGAATTGGGAGGAAAGAACTGATGACTGTCGAGGCGTTGAAAACGTTTGGGGCCAACGTTGACGAAGGCCTGCGCCGTTGCATGAACAACGAGGAATTTTATCTTAAGATGGTCGCCAAGGCCGCGCAAAACGATTCCTTTGAAAAGCTTGAAGGCGCGATAAAAGAAAACAATCTTGACGCGGCCTTTGACGCGGCCCACGCGCTTAAAGGCGTTTTGGCAAACCTCGCGCTTAGCCCAATTCACGAGCCGATTTGCGAAATCGTCGAGCTTTTAAGAAGCAAGACCCAAATGGACTACAGCCCGCTCGTTGCAAAAATTCTTGAAAAACGAAACGAACTAAAGGCCCTTTGATATGAGAAACAAAAAAACAAATTTGCTTTTTCCTGTAATCGCGGGCGGAGTCGCCGCGCTTTTTATAATCGTCGTCGGAACGTTTTTGGTCGGAAAAAAAGCCTCGTCCGACACCGAAAAGGCCGTCCGCGCCGTAAGCTTTTTGTACCTTGACGAGCTGGCCGGCCGCCGCGAGCAAGTCGTCGCCACCGCGTTAAAGAACAACATCGACAAAATCTACGTGGCCACAAGCCTTATGGACAGTTCCGACCTTAGCGGCGAGGAGCGGCTTAGGGCCTACCAAGCGCGAATGAAAAAGCTCTACGGCCTTGAAAAGTTCGCCTTTGTGGACGAGGACGGCTTGATTTACACTTCGCTCGGAACGCAAAGAAACATCGGCGAATACAATTTTGACCACATCTCTTTGTCAAAGCCGGAAATTTCTGTCAAGGACGTAAAAAGCGGCGACAAAAAAGTCATCATCGCGATTCCCGTTCAGAACATGAGCCTTAACGGAAAAAAACTTTTGGTTTGCTTTATGGAAATCGGCATGGCCAACATGCTGCAAGGCGTTTCCCTTCAGTCCGACAACAACGACACAACTTTTTGCAACATTTACACGCGCAGGGGCGAGGCCTTGACCAACATGGTTTTGGGAGGCCTTGCCAGCGAGGACAACCTTTTGGAGGCGATGAAAAACGCCGACTTTAAGGAAGGCTATTCCATCGAAAAATTCTTGGACGAATTTTCTTCGGGAAAAAATGGCGCGGTCGCCTTTGGCTACGGCGGAATCGAAGAGACGCTTTCTTACGTTCCGATACAAAGAACGGACTGGATGCTGACTTACTTGATTCGCGACAGCGTCATAAGCGAAGAGATAAGTTCCGTCTCAAAGGGAATGATGGCGCGCAGCCTTGTTTTGACCGTAATCGTTTTCTTTGTCTTCCTCGCGATGTTCGCGGTGATTGTCGTTCAAATAAAAAAGAACGCCGCGCTTGAAGTTGAAAAAGAAAAGGACAACATGATAAACGCGCTTTCGTCGGACTACCGAAGCGTTTACTACGTTGACCTTGACAAGGACGAAGGCGTTTGCTACAGAAAGGACAAGTTCCTAAAGGGCAATGTCGACGAAGGGCAAACCTTTCCCTTTACAAAAAATTTCACCAAATACGCGAACACTTACATAAGCGAAGACAAGCGCGACGAGTTCCTGAAATTCGTGAGCAAGGAAAACATCAAGGCCGCGCTAAAAAAAGAGGCGGTCATTTCTTACCGCTTTGTAACTAGGCGCGGCGGCGTTGACCGTTACGGCATGGTAAAGATGGCTGGCGTAAAGCGAAACGAGGACGACCACGACAGAGACATTCACAAAGTCGGAATCGGCTTTGTTGACATCGACGCGGAAATGCGCGACTCGCTTCAAAAGAACCAAGCCTTGAGCGACGCGCTTGCCGCCGCCGAAGACGCCAACAAGGCCAAGACCGTCTTCCTTTCAAACATGAGCCACGAAATACGAACTCCGATGAACGCGATCATAGGACTGGACAACATCGCGCTCAACGACCCGGACATTTCAGAAAAGACGCGCGACTACTTGGAAAAAATCGGAGTGTCGGCCAAGCACCTCCTAAACTTGATAAACGACATCCTTGACATGTCGCGCATCGAGTCGGGCAGCATGGCGCTAAACAAAGAGGAGTTCTTCTTCCCAAAATTCATCGAAAGCATCAACACGCTTTTTATCGGCCAGTGCAGCGAAAAGCAGTTGAACTACAGCTGCCACATCAATGGAACTTTGGACGACTACTACATCGGCGACAACACAAAGCTGCGCCAAATTCTCATAAACACTTTGAGCAACGCCGTCAAGTTCACGCCGACGGGCGGAGAAATAAATTTGGGCGTGGAACGCGTGGCCCGCTTTGCCGGAAAGTCTACGATCCGCTTTACAGTCCGCGACACCGGAATCGGAATGAGCGAGGAATTCCTTCCCAAAATTTTTGACACATTCGCGCAGGAAAAGCAGGCGGGCGGAAACAAGTACGGAAGCTCTGGCCTTGGAATGGCCATCGTGAAAAATTTGGTGGATATGATGAACGGCGACATTTCCGTAAAGAGCAAGAAGGGCGAGGGAACGGAAATCACTGTCACGATAACGCTTTTGGATTCCGAAAAGAACGACTCGGTAAAAAAGATGGGCGAGGTTGACTTTAAGGGAATGACCGCGCTTGTCGTTGACGACGACGCGATTGCCTGCGAAAACGCAAAGCTTTCTTTGGGAAACCTTGGCCTTTTGTGCGAGACCGCCCTTTCGGGCGAGCAGGCGATTGAGATGGTCAAGATCCGCCACGCGCGCCGCGAGCCTTACAACTTGATTTTGATTGACTGGAAAATGCCGGAGATGGACGGCGTGGAAACGACCCGCCGAATTCGCTCGATTGTCGGAAGCGAGTCGGCCATCATAATTCTTACGGCCTACAATTGGGACGACATCACCGACGAGGCGCGCGCGGCCGGCGTTGACAGCTTTTTGGCAAAGCCGCTTTTCGCTTCAAACGTTGTGGAAGAATTCCGCTGCGCGATTGGAAAGAAAAAGGCCGCCAACGCGGAGGAGGCCAAGGCCGACCTAAAGGGAAAGCGCATCCTTCTTGCAGAAGACATGGAAGTCAACGCCGAAATCATGGTCATGGTCTTGAACATGCGCGAAATGCAAGTGGAGTGCGCGGCGAACGGCCGCGAGGCGCTTGAAATGTTCTCCAAGAGCCAGGAGAATTATTACGACGCGATTTTGATGGACATGAACATGCCGGAGATGGACGGCCTTGAGGCCACGATGAAAATCCGCGCGCTTGAAAGAGAGGACGCAAAGACGATTCCAATCATCGCGCTCACGGCCAAGGCCTTTGACGAAGACGTCCAGCGCAGCCTTCAGGCCGGCCTAAACGCCCACCTAAGCAAGCCCGTCGAGCCGGACGCGCTTTTTGCCACGCTGGAAAGCATGGTGAAGTAATGTTGTTTTGTGGTAAAATAAAAATTAGCGCATCGCGCAGGAGGAAATATGTCAGTTTTAAAAGATGGAATCAACGGAGCGGGAAAGCAGCTTGGAGCTTTTAAAAAATTCATTTCGCGCGGAAATGTCGTTGACATGGCTGTTGGCGTAATCATAGGCGGAGCCTTTGGAAAAATCGTCACAAGCCTTGTGAACGACATCATCATGCCCTTGATTGGTCTTGCCGTCGGAAAGCTTAACTTTGCCGACCTTAGCGTTACGATTGGCGAAAGCGAGATTAAGTACGGAAGCTTTATCCAAGCGGTTGTCGACTTTTTTATCGTGGCCTTTTGTATCTTCATCGTGATAAGGCTTTTTGAAAGCTTTAAGAAAAAGGAAGAGGAAAAGCCCCAGGAAGACGCGCCTGTGATAAAAAGCGACGAAGCCGTTCTCCTTGAAGAAATCCGCGACTTGCTTAAGGCAAAAAACTAACCTAATTTTAGCATGGCGGCGTCACAAGGCCGCCTGCTTCTCCTCAAAAAAAATTCAACTTTTTTCACTGTTTCTATTGACAGAAACATAAATCTCTTGTATATTTCTCTTAGCGGTTGTTTCTATGTGTAGAAACAACCGCTTCCCGGGACCGGGCGGCCATTCTGGGGCTGGCTTAGGTTCCGCAAAAATGGAGAAAAAAAATGCAAAAGAGAAACGACACGGTTTATGTCTGCCTGTCCAGCGAGCGCTACACGCCTTTTTCGCTGGCAAAAAAAATCGGGGCCAAGGCGATTTTGGAGTCGGCCAGCTTTAACAAGGGCCGCGAGCGCTATTCAATAATAATGGCCGAAGAAGCCTTTAAAATTGTGCAGGACGAGGAGGGCGTTGCCTTTTTGATTGACGGCCGCCGCTTGCCCTTTAACGCGGAAGGCGTCGTAAGCAAAAACGCCGTGGGCCAAACAAAAGAGGCCGACGTTCTTGACGCGCTCGTTTACTTGGCCGGCCAAAACGAATGCCCGGTAAAAGACATTCCGCTCCCCGCAAGCGGAATCGGCTACCTTAGCTACGAGTTTGTCCAGCGCTGCGACACCGTTCGCCTAGAAAACCAGTTTGACGAGCTTCGCATTCCGGAGTGCTGCTTTGTCGCGGGCCACGTCTACATCGTCTTTGACCACTTTACCGAAAAGCTCCACATCTTTGGACTGAACTACGCCGAGCGCCAAATCGACTTGAAGAAAACAGTGGACGAGCTTGTGAAAAAGCTGGGCAATATGGACTTCTCTTACATGGAGCAGACAGAAGAAGCCGCGCCCTGCAAGGTCATCACCAACATCGAGCAAAGCAAAAAGGAATACTGCGATAAAGTCGTCGAGCTAAAAAAGCATATCGTCGCGGGCGACATCGTGCAAGCCGTTCCCTCGCGCCGCGTCCAGCTTGAATGCGACATGAGCGCCTTGGAATTGTACCGCCGCCTGCGCTTGATAAATCCTTCGCCTTACTTGATGTACATCGACTTTGGCGACTTTCAGATTGCGGGCGCTTCTCCCGAAAGTCTTGTGCGAGTTGTCGGCGGCCGCGCCTCTATCCATCCGATCGCCGGAACGATTAGGCGCGGAAAGAACGAGGCCGAAGACGAAAAGCTCAAACTGCAGCTTTTGGCCGACCCCAAGGAAAGGGCCGAGCACCTTATGCTGGTTGACTTGGCCAGAAACGACTTGGGCCGCGTTTGCTCTTCCGGAAGCGTCAAGGTCACGCAGTACATGGAAACCGAAACATTCAGCCACGTAATCCACTTGGTAAGCAATGTTGAAGGCGACGTCGCCGACGGAATCTCGCCTGTGCAAGTTTTGCGCGCGTCTTTCCCTGCCGGAACTTTGAGCGGCGCTCCGAAAATTTCGGCCATGCAAATCGTCTCGCGCTTGGAAAAGACAAAGAGGCGCTTTTACGCCGGAGCGGTGGGCTACATTCGGCCCAACGGCGACTTGGACTTTTGCATCGCGATCCGCTGCGCCTTAAAGCAGGGAAAGGTTTGGACGCTTCAGGCTGGAAGCGGAATCGTTTACGACAGCGTTCCCGAGCGCGAGTTTGAGGAAACCAACGAAAAGCTCGGCGCGCTCATCGCCACTTTTGAAACGGAGGAAAAATAATGATTTTAGTAATCGACAATTACGATTCGTTCACATACAATGTTGTCCAAGCCTTGCAAACTTACGGAAGCGAAAAGGTTGAGGTTGTCCGAAACGACGCGGTGACGGTCGCCGACATCGAGGCGATGAAGCCCGACTACTTGGTCGTGTCTCCCGGTCCGGGAACTCCGCGCGACGCGGGAATCAGCGAAGAGGCGATAAAGTATTTCGCCGGAAAGATTCCCATTTTGGGAATTTGCTTGGGCCACCAGGCGATCGCCGAAGCCTTTGGCGCCAAGATTGTCGGAGCCAAGTTCATCAAGCACGGAATCGTCGAAGAAATGGACTTGGACGGAAAGGGCCTTTTCCGCGCGATCGGAAAAAAAGGAAAGTTCACGCGCTACCATTCGCTTGTAGTTGACGAGTCCACTTTAAGCGACGACTTTGAAGTCACCGCTCGCGCTTCCGACGGCGACATCATGGGAATCCGCCACAAAAAGTACGACATCGAGGGCGTCCAATTCCACCCGGAATCAATCGCAAGCGGCGACGTACAAAAATTCTTCATGGCCTTTTTGAACTACCGCCGCGAAAACCTTCCCGTGGCCGAATACCTTAACCAGTTGATTTTCAAAAAAGACTTGTCCGAAAAGCAGGCCGAATTCTTTATGGACATCATGACCGACGGAATGATGGACGAGCGCGTCATGGCCGCGATTCTTGTGGCGATGGCGGCCAAAGGCGTGGCCGAGTCCGAAATCACAGGCTGCGCCAAGGCCCTTCTTAAAAAGAAAAAGTCTTTCCCGCTAAAGCTTTC
>Ga0310695_10000074_pt1 | contig 249647 bp, 207 predicted proteins | sample RumenRJG_04DNA_FD_203882 | JGI IMG/M metagenome (GOLD analysis project Ga0310695, IMG submission 203882) | Bovine rumen microbial communities from Lethbridge, Alberta, Canada - RJG_04 (v2) (version 2) | ecosystem: Host-associated > Mammals > Digestive system > Stomach > Rumen | place: Canada...
TGGTATAACAATAAAAGAATAAAACTGAGATTAAAAGGAATGAGCCCGGCTATATACCGAGCTCACTACTATAGAGAGATAAATAATTAATATTTAATTAATCGTCCAACTTTTCGGGGTCACATCATAACTCGGGGCTTTTTAATGCCTATTTAAAAAATGATGTATGGAAATATGATATGGTGAACGATTTTTTATTATTTTTGTAAGCAAGTACGCATAATATCTCTATATGAACAGACAAGGCTTGATAGATTTTAATGCTCGTCAATCACCAGATGATTTCAAGGTTAGCCTTTCTTCTGCTTTGCTGGAGTATGAGAGTGAAGATTATTTCGACAAACATTTTGCTTGCATAGAAGGGCAGAAAATAACTTTGCCTTCGGAATACCAACCAGATAGAAATTTCCTGGCATATCATAGAGAGAATGTATTTAAGGGGAGATAAATAATAGTCCTATGGCAAATAGATGCCTATATATAGCAACGTTTAAGGAGTTCCTTGAGCAGGAACGCTTAGCCGTTTTGGGTACTTTGCATAACAACTATCATGGTGAGGCATTAACTACCACCGACGAGGCTTGGATGGGCGAAATAGACATCTTACGGCAAGTGCTCCAACCTTGGAAAGAAGAGAATGCCCAGATTATTTTTGAGTACGATATTCCTCGATTAGGAAAGCGTATTGATGTGGTTTTGTTGTTGCGTGGCCTAATCTTTTGTATAGAATTTAAAGTTGGGCAAAAGGATGCGCTACAAGCAGATGTAGAACAGGTGATGGACTATGCACTCGACCTTAAGAATTTTCATCGATTCAGCCATGATAAGGTAATAGTGCCCATTTTGGTGCCAACCAAACGTTTAACGGCAACAACAGAGTTTAAACCTTCAGTCTATGAAGACCAGATATACAACCCCTTGATTGCTGGCGAAAAGCAACTTCAAGAGGTGATAATTAGCGTAATAAATCATGCGAAAGCCACCAATGAAGGAGTAATAGATAATTGGACTATCAGTCCCTATACGCCAACACCTACAATAATTGAAGCAGCTCGTGCACTTTATGAGAACCATTCTGTAGAAGACATCACGCGTCATGAGGCGGATAAGGTCTCAACAGACAGGACTATCAATTATATACTTCAGGTTATTGAACGGAGTAAGGCGGAGAACAAAAAGAGTATCTGCTTTGTAACTGGTGTGCCTGGTGCAGGCAAAACCTTGGTGGGACTTGATGTAGCCATCAAGCAGACCTACAGGGATGGTGAAATGGATAAAGAGAATGGTGCTGTTTATTTGTCAGGGAACGGGCCGCTTGTTGCTGTTCTAACTGAAGCACTTGCCCGCGATAACCAAAAGAAATGTGCAACTCGGGGAGAACGAAAGAATCTCTCTGATTCACGAAGGGAGGTAAGCGAATTTATTCAAATTATCCATCGCTACCGCGACAATATGCTGGCCAAAATCAAGAATCCTGTAGAGGATGGTGTTGTAGAGATTGACCCGCAGAAGGCTATTCATTTAGAGCATACAGGTTATGGCGAAGTGGAACATGTGGCCATCTTTGATGAAGCACAGCGTAGTTGGACACACAAACGTATTGCCGATTACTTGAAGCGTGGCGGTACTTATGGTAACAAACTAAAAGTCCCTAATTTCCCATTGTCGGAGGCTGAGTTCCTCATTTGGTCTCTTGACCAGCGTGAAGATTGGGCCGTTATAGTTTGCCTTGTAGGTGGCGGACAGGAAATCAATACAGGTGAGGCTGGTATTACAGAGTGGATAAAAGCTCTTAACTCGATGTTTAAACATTGGGATGTCTATATATCCGATAAACTAACTGATGCAGAATACGCAGAAGGACGTGTAAACGAACTGCTGAAAGATAACGATAAAGTGACCTTTGCAGAGGATTTGCACTTAGCAGTTAGCCTTCGTTCTTTTAGAGCAGAAACCTTATCGGCATTCGTGCAGTCAATGCTTGCTTTCCGATCGGATGCTGCCAATCTTTATAAAGACGTAGCAAGCAGAAATTATCCAATAGTATTGACTCGTGATATGGATACAGCAAGGGCTTGGCTCAGAAAACAGGCACGTGGAACACAGCAGACAGGTATTCTTGTGACTAAGGTGGCTGCACGCTTTAAACCTTTGGCTGTACATATCCTTGCTCAAGATGAAGATAATGCCGTACATTGGTTCCTTGAAGACAAGACAGATATTCGTTCTTCTAACTATTTGGAAGATGCAGCAACAGAGATACAAGTGCAAGGTCTAGAACTTGATTATGCATGTGTACTTTGGGATGCTGATATGCGTTATGAAGATGGCGCTTGGAGTTTTTATAAATTCAACGGCAAGAATAAGTGGAATCCAGAGAATAACAAGGAGAATCAGAAATATATGCTAAATGCTTATCGTGTGCTTCTGACTCGTGCCCGTCAAGGTATCATAATTTGCATTCCCAAAGGCAACAGCCGTCTTACTTTAGAAGGATTCCCTGAAGATCCTACACGTCTGCCAGAATTCTATGATGGCACGTATAAATATTTGAAATCGTTAGGAATAATAGAAATATAAATTATTCAAAAACAATCAAATAACTATTTCGGAAATCTTTGTAAGTCTTAACAAAAAAAAATGGGTCAATGGGTATTTCTTTCTTATCTTTGCAGCAGAAAACGAAAGATTTGAAGTATGAAAGAACTGAATGATTTGTTAAAGAGTCCGTTTGACGGATTAAAGCAAGATGATGTTGTAGGCATTCAAAACAGATGTTTTATAATTGCAAAAACGCTATTTGAGAATTATGGTGTCGCATGTGGTGACAAAGTCTATCGCTTTGCAGAAATAGAGTTCTACTATTACAAGAAAGAAGAATCAGGAAAAAACAATTTTGACAAAGAGTGGAATAGGGAAACATATCCGCGTAATAAAGATGCTGGTAATCTCTTTTTTCATTATAGTGGAGTGGACATTTGTTTTCAATGCCATTATGATGACATAGATAAAGATAACGAGTATGGAGAATTTGGAGGCATTCTTATTCGAAGTCTTCTTGATGGAGAAAAGATTCTTGCAGGTCCATTGTTTTGCGCAAATATGATACTAAATGCCTGTAAGGGGGAAATGCCTACTTTGAAAAAAGGAAATAGTCAACAATACGAACTGAAATCTACTATAAGATTCGGTATATCTTCTGATAAGGATCAAGAAAAAGATAACGAACTATTTTTGTGCTACTATGCAACGGGTGTGAATGGTAAAAAACTCAATTGGGATAATACCTCTGAAAGAATAGCATGGAATAAAAAAAGTGGGATGTTTAAGAAGCAAACCAGAAACTACAGAAAAGAACGATTTAATGACAAACACTAACTGGAATATTCTCTACGGAATCCATTATGGTAACCATATAGTTGATAGCCTAACGGATACTGTATTCTTCTCTGACCTGTTGCCAGAGCGGTGTCCTACTATGTATCAAAGTATTGATAAGATTTTGAAGGAAAATGATATCGACCACAGGTTGCTGAGTCACACAAAAGATATATGGTGTCGTGATTATATGCCGATTCAGACAAGCGAGAAACGTTTTGTCTTTTACAAATACAATCCAGACTATCTGCAAACAAAATACTATCAGCGAACCATAACGGATGTGAATCGCATCGGGAATATCGATTGCTTACGGCAAGATGAAAAGGTCTTTGATTTAGATTTGGTCATTGATGGAGGTAATGTGGTAAGGTGCGGCGACAAGATTGTGATGACAGAAAAAGTGTTCTATGAGAACAAGGATAAGTCGCGCAACAAAGTTCAACGACTATTAGAGGAAGCTTTTGAATGTGACATTATATTCCTTCCATGGGATAGAAAAGAGGAATTCGGACATAGTGATGGCATAGTACATTATGTAGGCGACAATCGGGTGTTGATGACTAACTATGCAGACTTTGATGCTGCGAAAGCTATTCAGTTTCAAAAGCGTTTAGAGAAATATGTAGAAGTGATTCCGCTAGTGTACAATGTGAAACGAAAGCATGAACGCAGTTGGGCATACATCAACTTCTTGCAGATAGGCAAACTGGTTTTAGTGCCACAATTAGGAATACCAGAAGACGAGCAAGCATTGCAACAGATAATGGATGCTATGCCGCGTTGCAAGGTGATAGGAGTACCTGCTTTAGAAGCCGTTCGCAAGGGTGGCGCATTGAACTGCATTTCGTGGAATGTTGCTACTACACAATGGAACAGCGGTTTTATGGGAGAAGAATTCAGGGTGCATGGACGTCCAGTCAGTTGGATTAAGAAAGCCGCAGAAAAGGGATATAGAAATTGGCAATGTAACTTGGGCAATTGTTATTGTTATGGACATGGTGTTGAGAAAGACATCGTTACAGCCAATTATTGGTATGAGAAGTCTGCTGAACAAGGCTGTGATAAGGCACAATTCAATCTTGGTCTAAGCTACTATAAGGGTGAAGGAGTAGAGAAAGACTATTCTAAAGCTATGCATTGGTTCACAAAGGCTTCTGAACAAGGCGATGCTGATGCACAACTTCATATAGGCAGGTGTCTTGAAGAGACTTATGCCAGCAATGAGGATATCGTGGCGGCATATAGGAAGTCTGCAGAGATGGGAAATCCTGAGGCTATGTGTTTCTTGGGAGAATGGTATCAATATGGCGATAAGGGACTAACTATCGATATCCAAGAGTCCTTCAGATGGTGGAAAAAGGCTGCTGAAATAGGGTATTACCAAGCGCAATACAAGATAGGTGATTACTATGATTTTGGCATAGGTGTTGCCGAAGACAAGAAAGAAGCCTTGAAGTGGTTCAAACGGTCGGCTTCCAAGGATTATATTCCTGCAGTTTATGCTTTAGGTCTTTGCTACTATTTCGGTAACGGCGTAAGGAAGAACAAGAGGGAAGCGTTGAAGTATTTTAGAAGAGCAGCCAAAAATGAATATGCAGCTGCCGTTTGCATGATAGGTGAATACAATTACTATGGTTATATAGTTGATGAGGATGAGGAAGAAGCTATCAAGTACTTCAAAAGGGCTGCTGAACTGGGAGATAAAGATGCTGCGGAAATTCTATCAAGATTATTATTAAAGAGTGAAGAACCTCGATTTGATGATTTACCTTATGATGAAGATTTACCCTTCTAATTGAAAACGTATGAAACAAATAATAGTCGTTGCAGCAATCATCCTCAAGGATAATAAGATATTCGCCACCCAGCGAGGATGTGGCGAGTGGAAGGACTGGTGGGAGTTCCCTGGGGGTAAGATGGAACCGGGGGAAACTCCGGAGGAAGCTCTGAAACGTGAGATTAGCGAGGAGCTTTCTGCTGAGATTAGTGTGGATGGGTTTCTTTGTACGGTGGAGTATGATTATCCTCAGTTCCATCTCACGATGCATTGCTATCTTTGTTCTTTGCTGACAGATTCTCTTCATCTTAATGAGCATGAGGCTGCCCGTTGGCTTACGAAGGATGAGTTGAATAATGTGAAGTGGTTGCCAGCGGATTTGGAGGTGGTGGAGATAATATCGAAAGAATCGCGGGACGGTTCTTTGATCCGCTGAAGATGGCTGATGTAAGATGGCTGATGTAAGATGTAAGAGAATGCCACAGGGACAGGTGACTGACCCTATTGTGCCCTTCCGTTCGAGAAAACCTAAAAAGAAAAGAGAAATATGAAAGACAGGTATTTGACCTTTAGAGTGTTTAAGGCGATTTTGGCATTGCCCGTCACTGTATGTGTTTTGATCCCCGCAATCCTATTGTACCTTTCTGGTTGGCAGTGGGGCGATGGCTGCCTTTGGAGATTGATGGTAGGGGCGATTTGTCTTCTTGCCGGTTTGACGCTGGCAATATGGACTATCAGACTATTCCAGAAGAAGGGTAAAGGAACGCTGGCTCCATGGGACGCCACTAGACATCTAATCACTTCCGGCCCCTATGCCTATGTCAGAAATCCTATGATTACTGGAATCTTCCTGATTTTAACTGGCGAAGCGTGCTTGCTGGGCTCTTATGCAATCGGCATCTGGACTGTCCTATTTCTTGTTATCAACATGATTTATTTCCCTTTGTCGGAGGAGCCGGGGCTGCGTGCACGCTTCGGAAAGGAGTATGACACGTATTGCCAGAACGTGCCTCGATACATACCACGCCTAACACCATGGAACGGATAGAAGTAGTAGCAAATATATAAATAGTATGAAGTACCCATGTGACCATTATATATGGTGTCCACAGGTGACTGGCTATGTGATAATGGAGGAGGTGTTGCTGCCTGCTATCAGGAGGGTAACGAAATAACGGCTGATAATCGTGTGATTAACAGCCGTTATCTGTACCCAGAGCCGGGATCGAACCGGCACGCCTTGCGGCATTGGTGTTTGAGACCAACGCGTCTACCAATTCCGCCATCTGGGCTTGGTTTTGCGGTGCAAAGTTACAACATTTAGGCGAAACATCCAAACATTTGCTTTAGATTTTGCCTATGCGTCATAGAATGTGGCGCCTGACTGGTCTGTCGGTCGCTGTACATTGGGATACTGGCAGTGAAAGTCGTCCTGAAGGCGTTGGACATATCGTTTTGCTTCCCATTTGGCCATTGGCAGGTCGTGCATGAGGTAGTTGCCGCAGCATGCGGGGTATGCTCCGGGCACGGGGCCGTCGTACTGGGCGAGGTGCTGGTAGGCTTCGATCATGAGCTGGCGTATCTCCTGTGGGGTGTAGCTGCCGTGCATAATGAGGTACATGCCTGTGAGGCATCCCATGGGGCCCCAGTATACGACGTGGTCGCTGTACTGGGGGTTGTTGCGCAGCCATGTGGCGATGATGTGCTCGATGGTGTGGATGGCTGCGGGTGCCATTGCGGGTTCCTGATTGGGGCTGGTCATACGTATGTCGTATGTGGTAATGGGGGCTCCTTGGAATGTGTCCTGACGCGAAACGTATATGCCTGGCTTCAGGTTGGTGTGGTCAACGGCGAAACTTGCAATTAGTTTTTCTTCTGCCATATCTGATGGGCTTACTTTAACAGTTTCTTGATTGTTGCTTCGATCTGCTCTCCTCGCAAATCACGTTTCAGGATGGTTCCGTCGGGACCGAAGAGGATAATCTGGGGTATGCCTGTGATGCCGTATGCATCGCTGCCAGCACGCTGGGCATTGAGAATCTGGGGGTAGGGGATCTTCATCTGCTCGATTGTCTTGAGGCTTGCCTTAGGTTCGTCCCATGTGGCTACGCCGAGGACTTCGAACTTGTCGCCTTTGTACTGGTTGTAGACCTTGATGAGGTTGGGGATCTCGGCCTTGCAGGGGCCGCACCAGCTTGCCCAGAAGTCGACGAGGACGTATTTGCCGCGGCCTACGTAGTCCGAGAGCTTGTATGTCTTGCCGTCGAATTCTGCCTGGAAATCGGTGAACATCTGGCCGACTGCGGACTTGGATGCGGCTTCCTGAGCTGCCTTTTCGCGTGCTTCGCGGTCGGCACGTGCCTTTTGCTGTTGGGAAACGTATTTTTCCAGATATGTCTTGAACTGACCGTTCTTGACGGCTGGGTCGGCGTCGTCGTAGTACTTGTCTTCGCGGAAGGTCTGTATGAGGCTTACTACACAGCCTTCTTCTGCCTTGTGTGCGTTGTAGTATTCCTGGACGGTATTCATGAAGGCTGTCTGGCTTTCGTTGTATTCCTTCATGACAGCGGCCTGGGCGGAATCTTTGTCAAGGATGGTGTTGTCTGTACGGATGGAGCGGTAGCGGTCGATGATTTTCTGCATGGCCTCGCTTGCGGGTTTCATGGTATCCTTGAGCTGCTGGCTTTGCTGGTAAAACAGGTCTCCGCCGATTCTTAGCTGTTCGGGGCTTGCTTGCAGGGTCATTGTAGCTCCGGGGATGAAGAATGTCTGGATATAGGTTTGTGTGGGGTTTCCGTTGGCATCGGTCTTCTGGATGATTGCCTGAAGTGGCTGAGTGATGCTGGTGCTGTACTCTATCTTGCCTTTCCTGACAATAATCGAGTCGTTGGCAGACTTTGGGTAGTTAAGGTCTTCGTCTGCCAGGTAAATCAGGTACTTGGCTGTTGTAACGTCTTTTGACTGTGTGCCTTGGATTTTGAATTTCTGCTGGGCATTTGCACTGAGTGCTAATGTGAGCAGGAGGACTGTGGAAAGGATTTGTTTGATCATATCTGTAGTGTTTTAGATTGTTTCTTTTTTCTTTTTGTCGGATAGGAGGAAGGCTCCTGCCATGAGTGTGCCTGAGATGCTGTGGTAGGCGCAGCTGATGGCGCATGGGAAGACGGCGAGTGCAGCGGCGGGGTTTGCTGCTATCATGGCGGGTGTGGCAAAGAAATTGCGGGAAAGGACGGTTGCCATTCCTGCATTCTGCATGCCGACCTCGATGCTGATGGTGCGTTTCTTGGCGGTGTTGAAGCGGAAGATCTTGCCTACGCAGTAGCCGAGCAGGTAGCCGAGGCCGTTGTGGCATGTTACTACGGCAAGGGTGATGAGTATGAGGTTGAGGCCGTTTTCATGCAACTGGGGTGAGACGGTATAGATTACGCCGCCTACGATGAGGGCGAGGCATATAACGCTGGCGCCTGGGAGCAGGGGACGCAGGGTTTGCTGGTTCCATGTGCTCATCTTCTCGGTTCGGGAGCATGTGTAGTTGAGCAGTATGCCGGCTGTGATGGGGAGTATGGTGACAATGAGGATGTTCTGGAACATGCCCCATGCGTCGACGTTGATCTCTGCTCCGGCGAGCCATAGTACGAGCAGGGGTGTTACGAAGGGTGCCAGGAGGGTGCTGACGGTGGTCATGCCGACGGAGAAGGCTACGTCGCCGTGGCAGAGGAAGCTCATTATGTTGCTGCTGACGCCGCCGGGGCATGAGCCTACGAGGATGATGCCTATTGCGAGGTAGGGGTCGAGGTGGAATGCCTGGCTGAGCGTCCATGCCACGAGGGGCATGATGGTGTATTGGGCGATGGTGCCGATGAGTATGTCGAGGGGCCTTTGCAGGAGGATGACGAAGTCCTCGGTGCCGAGGGTGCATCCCATGGTGAGCATGATGAGGCCGAGGATTACGCTTGCCCGCTGTCCCTGCTGAACCCATGCGAAGGATTCGGGGACGAAGAAGGCGAGTATGGCAATGGCTATGATGAAGGGTGATGTGTATGTTGCGAGCCAGTGGCTGATGGTTTGCAGTATCTTGATCATCGGTGAATAATGGCGAGTAATGTTTGCATGTGCAAAGTTACGAAAAGTCGAGAGCAGAACAAAAGAATTTATTCTTTTTTTTGCCGAGACGGAGTAACTTCGATGTTAAACATCAAAATTACAAAAAAACTTAAAGCAAGTGGTGAGAATGTATATTTTTTCTATATTTGTGTAGTAGAATTTGAAAGATTGGCTATGAATCATAATTATTGCCTGATATTGGCGGGCGGGGTGGGAAGCCGTTTGTGGCCGGTGAGCCGCGGTACGAGGCCGAAGCAGTTCCTGGACTTGTTCGGGAGCGGGCGTACCTTGTTGCAGCAGACTTATGACCGTGTGTCGAGGATTTTCCCTGCTGATAATATATATGTTAGTACGAACGTGAGGTATCTGCCGTTGGTGTACGAGCAGTTGCCGAAGGTGGATGATGCGCATATCCTGGAGGAGCCTTTGCGCCGTGGTACTCTTGCTGCCGTGGCTTGGGGGAGTGTGGTGATTGGCAAGCGTGACCCGGAGGCGTGTCTGCTGATTTCGCCTGCGGACCAGATGATACGGGATGAGGGGACGTATGGTGAGAATGTGCTACGGGCTCTGGAGTTTGTGTCTGACCGTGATGATGTGCTGGTGCTGGGTATACGTCCGACGCGTCCTGATACTGGGTATGGTTATATCCAGACTGGCGATGAAATGAGCGAAAACGGGATATTCAGGATAAAGACTTTTACGGAGAAGCCGGCTAGGGAGTTTGCGGAGATGTTCTTTGCCGAGGGGACTTTCCTGTGGAATACGGGCTTGCATGTGTTCCGTCCTGTGTGTTTCGTGGATAGTCTGTACAGGATGATTCCAGAGTATCAGTTTGCGATACCGCGGATGATGGCTGATGCCGAGAGTGATGATCCGAAGCTGGTGCCTGAGTTTTTCAAGATGTTGCCGAACCTGAGCCTGGACATGGGTGTCCTGGAGAGGTTGGAGAGTTTTGTGATGGAGTGTGGCTTTGACTGGGCTGATATAGGTACGTGGGATTCTATCGGCGAGGAGTCTGTGCATGATGCCGACGGAAATGTGATGGTGGAGACGGCGGCGCGTGTGATGGATTGTAGCGGAAACGTAATACGCCTTCCCCGGGGACGTAGGCTGATCATGAAGGGGATTCATGATTTTGTTGTCCTGGAGGAAGGCGATGTGCTGATGATATGTCCGAAGGAGGACGCGATCAGAATTGCTCGCGAATCGAGGCTGCAATCTGCTGGAACTCCTCGGGGGTGAGCTGAAGGTGGGGGTTGGTGAAGCGCATGTCCTTTTCGCTCTGCATGGGTACAAGGTGAATGTGTGCATGTGGGACTTCGAGGCCCAGGACGCACTGGCCGACCTTGACGCATGGGATGGCTTTCCTGATGGCAACAGCGACTTTCTTGGCAAATACCTGCAGTCTGGCGATTTCCTCGTCGGTGAGGTCGAAGATGTAGTCAACCTCGCGCTTGGGTATCACGAGTGTGTGGCCTTTCTGCAGGGGACTGATGTCGAGGAAGGCGTAGTGGTATTCGTCCTCGGCAATCTTGTAGCTGGGGATCTCGCCTGCTACTATTTTACTGAAAATTGTCATTGCGGTATTGTTTGGTGATTGTTAATAGGTGATACTCATAATCTCCAGTTCGATATCGCCCTGGGGAACGCGTATGGTGGCCTTGTCGCCGACCTTCTTTCCGATAAGGCCTTGTGCGATGGGGGTCTCGACGCTGATCTTGCCGGCGCGGTAGTCCGACTCGGTGGCGCTGACGATGGTGTATTTCATCTCCATGCCTGTGCGTGTGTTCTTGAGGCCGATTGTTGCCAGTATCTGTACGGTGCTGGTGTCCATGCGGCTGGTGTCCAGAATCTTTGCGTCCAGGATTGTCTGCTTGAGCATTGCTATCTTGGTCTCGAGCTTGCCTTGCCATTCCTTGGCGGCATCGTATTCAGCATTCTCGCTGAGGTCTCCCTTGTCGCGTGCCTCTGCGATGGCTGCACTGGCTGCAGGACGCTCGACACTCTCCAGATATTGGAGCTTTGCTATGAGCTCGTCATAGCCCTGTTGTGACATGTATGCCATTTCCTTAATTGTAGATTTGTAGTTTTGTTTTAGACGTATTAAAAGTGAGCAAAAGAAAAGAATCCCAGCCGAGAATGGCCAGAACCCTTGACATTATGCCCTTAATATCGATTTGCAGTACAAAGGTATGACATTTCGCTGAAATGTGAAAAGTGAAATATGAAAAATATTATTAAAACGTGTGAAATCAATGGTTTTTGCATAATTATTGTGTGTCTCGTGCGTACATATTCTAATAAAGTAGTATCTTTGCACCCGAATTAGCATATTTTTTTATATACAAAACAAGATGAATGTAATTACAAAGACTGTGTCTCTGCCTGATGGACGTACCATTAGCATAGAGACCGGAAAGTTGGCCAAACAAGCCGATGGTTCCGTTGTGTTGCGTATGAACAACACTGTGCTCCTGGCCACTGTTTGTGCTGCCAAGGATGCTGTTCCTGGCACAGATTTTATGCCTCTGCAGGTTGAATACCGTGAAAAGTACAGTGCTGCCGGACGTTTCCCGGGCGGTTTCACAAAGCGTGAGGGTAAGGCAAATGACGAGGAAATCCTTACATGCCGTCTGGTGGACCGTGCACTGCGTCCACTGTTCCCAAGCAACTATCATGCCGAGGTTTATGTGAATGTTATTCTGTTCAGTGCCGATGGCGTTGACATGCCGGATGCTCTTGCCGGTTTTGCTGCAAGTGCTGCGCTGAGCTGTAGCGATATTCCATTCGAGGGTCCTATCAGTGAGGTTCGTGTCGCTCGTGTAAACGGCGAGTTCGTAATCAACCCGACCTATGCTCAGCTGGAGCAGGCGGATATGGACTTGATGGTCGGTGCTACCGAGGAGAATATCATGATGGTAGAGGGTGAGATGAAGGAGGTTCAGGAGAGTGATTTGCTGGAGGCTCTGAAGTGTGCTCATGCTGCCATCAAGCCTATGTGTCAGCTGCAGAAGGAGCTGGCCAGGGAGCTGGGTACTGATGTAAAGCGCGAATACTGTCATGAGGTTAATGACGAGGAGTTGCGCGAGGCTGTAAAGGCTGCTTGCTACCAGAAGGCTTACGACGTTACGAAGCAGGCTCTGGAGAAGCATGCGCGTTTCGAGGCTTTCGAGGCTATACGCGAGGATTTCAAGCTGCAGTATGCCGAGGCTCACAGCGAGTTGAGTGATGACGAGCTGGCAGAGAAGAATGCTCTGGTAGACCGTTACTATCATGATGTGGAGAAGGATGCTATGCGCCGTTGTATCCTGGACGAGGGTACTCGCCTTGATGGTCGTAAGACGGACGAGATACGTCCTATCTGGTGCGAGGTAAGTCCTCTGCCAATGCCTCATGGAAGTGCTATCTTTACCCGTGGTGAGACTCAGTCCCTGTCTACTACAACACTGGGTACCAAGCTGGACGAGAAGATGGTGGACAATGTGCTGGACAAGAGCTATATGCGTTTCCTGCTGCATTACAATTTCCCTCCGTTCTCTACAGGCGAGGCCAAGGCTCAGCGCGGTGTAGGCCGTCGTGAGATAGGTCATGGTCATCTGGCATGGCGTGGTCTGAAGGGTCAGATTCCTGCAGATTTCCCTTACACAATACGTGTGGTAAGTGATATCCTGGAGTCTAACGGTTCTTCGTCAATGGCTACGGTATGTGCAGGGTGTCTGTCCCTGATGGATGCCGGTGTGCCTCTTACAGCTCCTGTGAGCGGTATTGCAATGGGTCTGATCAAGAACCCGGGCGAGGATAAGTATGCTGTATTGAGCGATATCCTGGGTGATGAGGATCACTTGGGTGATATGGACTTCAAGACTACTGGTACTCCCAAGGGTCTGACGGCTACACAGATGGATATCAAGTGCGATGGTTTGTCGTATGAGATCCTGGAGAAGGCTCTGATGCAGGCAAAGGCTGGCCGTGAGCATATTCTGGCTGAGATGCTGAAGACTCTGGATGCTCCGCGTCCTGAACTGAAACCGCATGTACCACGTATAGAGCAGATGATAATTCCGAAGGAGTTTATCGGTGCTGTAATAGGTCCTGGCGGCAAGATCATCCAGGGTATGCAGGAGGAGACAGGTGCTACTATCACAATCGACGAGGTTGATGGTGTAGGCAAGATTCAGGTTTCCGGCAGCAGCAAGGATGTTATTGATGCTGCAATGAGCAAGATCAAGGCTATCGTGGCTGTTCCCGAGGTAGGTGACGTGTATGAGGGCGTTGTACGTAGCATAATGCCTTATGGCTGCTTCGTAGAGTTCATGCCTGGCAGGGATGGTCTGCTGCATATCAGCGAGATTGACTGGAAGCGTCTTGAGACTGTAGAGGAGGCTGGTATCAAGGAGGGTGACAAGCTGCAGGTGAAGCTGCTGGCTATTGATCCTAAGACTGGCAAGTTCAAACTGAGCCGTCGTGTCCTGATAGAAAAGCCGGAGGGTTACGTAGAGCGTGAGCGTCGTCCCCGTCCTGAGCGTGGTGAGCGCCGTCCTCGTCCTGAGCGTGGCGAGCGTCGTCCCCGTCCTGAATCTCCCGTTGCTGACAACGTGGAGGAGAATTCCTAAGGGAATACGTGAAATAATCAAAAAGAGCTATCTGGTCTTGCCAGGTAGCTCTTTTATTTGACTTTTCTTTTTATCTTTGTGCTTATGGAGAGTCTTTTGCATTACGTTTGGCAACATCGCATGTTTAATATGGATGGTCTGAAGACGACAGGTGGACTGTGCGTCGATATCCTTTATTGCGGTGAGCATAACGTGAATCAGGGACCGGATTTCCTGAATGCCAAGATTCTGATAGATGGTGTTGTTTGGGTTGGTAATGTTGAGTTGCATACCAGGTCGAGTGACTGGAACAGGCATGGGCATAATACGGATCCGGTTTATAACACTACAATCCTGCATGTTGTTGAGAAGGCTGATGTGGATGTGTATATGCAGAATGGCATGGCTGTGTGGCAGTTGGAGATAACTATACCTGAAGGTTCGGGCAATAGGTTTAGGGAATTGATAAAGTCTAATGATTATCCACGGTGTCACAGATTTGTCGGCAGTATAGCTTCGGTAAGGGTTAATTCGTGGCTGGATTCGTTGCTGGTCGAACGTTTGATGGACAGAAACAGACGCATTGCCTCGGTATTGAGGCAGACGGGGGATAATTGGGGTCATACGGCGTTTGTCATGATGGCGAGGACATTGGGCTTTGGGCTGAATGGTGATCCGATGGAACGGTGGGCAATACATCTGCCTTATGACGAGTTGTACAGTAAACTGGGAGGGATGTCATATCAGCTTCTGGAAAAGGTGTTCCTGGACAGTGCGGCGCTTGACGATGGTGTTGACAGATATGCTTGGAGATATATGCGTATCAGGCCTAAAAATTATCCTGAGGTCAGAATAAGACAGTTGGCTTCAGTATTTTTCAATCGCCAGTGTGGTGTGGATGAAATTCTGAGGTGCGAGGATGCTGTCCAGTTGACTGAAATTTTTCTCGTGGCGGGATTCAGTAGGGATGTGAGCCGTTTGTTGGTTATCAATGCGGCATGTCCTCTGATTTTTTCGTATGGTTTTGTCTATGGTCTTGAGGAGTACAGGAATCGCTCTCTATGCATCTTGACGGAATTGCGTGGTGAGGATAATTATATCCTAAGACAATGGAGGGCATGTGGATTGGAGGTGTCAACTGCTGCTGATTCGCAGGCGCTAATCCAGTTAAAACGTGTATATTGTGATCATTTCCGATGTCTGGAATGTCGTTTTGGGTTTGAATACTTGTCACAAAAGTAATTCCCGGATACTCGATAGTCTCGAACATCCGGGAATGTTTTTCTTGCTTGTATTGCTGTGTTTGAGTCTATGCGTCAATATTGGCGAAAGTTGCGTTCTTTTCGATGAATTCGCGTCGTGGTGCAACGTCTTCGCCCATTAGCATGGAGAATATATAGTCGGCTTGTGCGGCGTCGTCGATATTAACCTGCTTCAGGCGGCGCTGTTCGGGATCCATCGTCGTTTCCCACAATTGTTCGGGATTCATCTCACCAAGACCTTTGTACCGTTGTGTGTGAACCTTATCTTCCTGACCGTAGGCATAGGTCTGCATGAAGCGGACGCGGTCTTCCTCGGTATAGCAGTATTCGTCGTTCTTGCCTATTGTGCAGCGGTACAGTGGCGGTGTTGCCAGATATAGGTGTCCGCGGCTTATGAGCTCGGGCATGTAGCGGTAGAAGAGGGTCATGAGCAGTGTTTCGATATGATGACCGTCGACATCGGCATCGGCCATTATAATTACTTTGTGGTAGCGCAGCTTCTCGTAGTTTGCCTCTTTGGAATCCTCGCTAAGGCCAAAGCGTACGCCCAGGGCCTGCAGGATGTTGTTTACCTCTTCGTGCTCGAATGCCTTGTGCCACATTACACGCTCGACGTTGAATATCTTACCGCGGATGGGCAGGATTGCCTGGAAATGACGGTTGCGACCTTGCTTTGCCGAACCGCCGGCAGAATCACCCTCGACGATGAACAGCTCGCAGTTTGCGGCATCTTTGTCCGAACAGTCGGCAAGTTTGCCTGGCAGACCACCGCCGGACAGTGGAGACTTGCGCTGTACGCTCTCTCGTGCCTTGCGTGCTGCAACGCGTGCCGTAGCGGCCAGAATGACCTTGTCTACGATAAGTTTTGCTTCGTGCGGGTGTTCCTCCAGGTAGTTGGCCAAAGCCTCGCCTACGGCCTGCTGAACGGCGCCTGCAACCTCGGTATTGCCCAACTTGGTCTTGGTCTGTCCCTCGAACTGTGGTTCTGCGACCTTGACAGAGATAACTGCCGTAAGACCTTCACGGAAGTCCTCGCCGCTTATCTCGACCTTGTTCTTGGTGAGTTTTTCCAGTTCCTTGGTGCACTGCTGCTCGGCATATGACTTAAGTGTACGTGTCAGTGCTGTACGGAAACCCTGCAGGTGTGTACCGCCCTCGATGGTGTTGATGTTGTTTACATACGAGTGCAGGTTCTCGGAGTAGCCTGTATTGTACATAATGGCTATCTCGATGGGTACGTTCTGCTTCTCGGTATTCAGGTATATGACATCATTGATCAGGTGTGTACGTGTCGAGTCGATATAGCGTACGAAATCGCGCAGACCGCCTTCGCTGTAGAATACTTCCTTGCGGACTCCCTCGACACCTGCTGCGGCATTCTTTTCAAGACGCATGTCTGTAAGGGTGATGCGTATGCCGGCATTGAGGAATGCCAGTTCTCGCATACGGTTGGCAAGGATGTCGTACTCGTATTCGGTAACGGTGAATATGCTTGCATCCGGCCAGAACTGCTGGCGTGTGCCTCGCAGCTCGGTCTCGCCTACAACCTTTACGTTGTACAGGGGGTGTCCCGTTTCGTATTCCTGCTGGTAGATCTTGCCGTCGCGGAATACCTGTGAGAGCATGTGGGTGGACAGTGCGTTTACACAGCTTACGCCTACACCGTGCAGACCTCCGGAAACCTTGTATGAGCCTTTGTCGAACTTACCTCCGGCATGGAGTACGGTCATAACGACCTGAAGGGCGCTGACACCCTCTTTCTCGTGGATGTCTACGGGTATGCCTCGGCCGTTATCCTGAACTGTTATGGAATTGTCCTCGTTGATTGTTACCTCGATATGTGTACAATAGCCTGCAAGAGCCTCGTCGATAGAATTGTCGACAGTCTCGTATACCAGGTGGTGCAGACCTTTCTTGCTGATGTCTCCGATATACATGGCAGGACGCTTGCGCACTGCCTCAAGTCCTTCCAGCACCTGTATATTGGAGGCGCTATAGTTGGATTTGTTCTTTGTTTCTTCCATTGCTAAAATTCCTTTCTTTTACGCAACAAAGATATAAAAAAAAATGGAAATAATGCAATAGCATTATAATTAAATTGACTTAGCCCTGATAGTTGGTCGTGATACGACAAAAAAGCAACCATCCCGGGGGATGATTGCTGTATTCTGTCGCCAATAAGAAGCGGAAATTAACCCAGCTTGTTGATGTGCTTGGCCAACTTGCTCTTCAGGTTAGCAGCCTTGTTCTTGTGGATAACGTTAATCTTAGCCAGCTTATCAAGGGCCTTCTGAACGAGTGGGTACATTTCTGTTGCAACTGCCTTGTCGGTAGTAGCACGCAACTTGCGAACTGCATTACGCATTGTCTTTGCGTAATATCTGTTGTGCAGTCTCTTCTTCTGCTCCTGACGAATTCTCTTCAGGGATGATTTGTGATTTGCCATTTGTCTGTTTTGTTTAATTTGTTAGTCGGAGTCTGATGTGGTATGGCTAAATGACCTCGCACCTCTCTCCAGTTTCGTAGTCCCTAGGGGAATCGAACCCCTCTTTAGAGAATGAAAATCTCTTGTCCTAACCGATAGACGAAGGGACCTTACCTTCGGCTTTTTTGCCAGTGCTCACAAGGGCATATGCCCGAATTTGCGGTTGCAAAGGTACAGTGATTATATGAATTGACAAAATATTTTTGTAAAAAAATACAATCTGCAGCGCAAAATAATATGGCGCGAGTGCCCGAATTGTCATAAAAGCGTAAATTCGCATTAGTATTAGGCGACAGGGATATATAAAGTGGAAACGACGAGGGCTATAGTTCTGAACTGTATCAAGTACAGCGATAATAGTGTTGTCGTGTCTTTTTTTACCGAGAGATATGGTAATATATCGTCCCTTGTCCGGATTCCGAATACCAAGAGGCGCGGTGCCCTGCTGTCATTGCTGCAGAGACTCTCACTTGTTGAGATAGAGCTGGATTACAGGGAAACACGGGATTTGCAGAGCATCAGGAATATATCTTCGTATCATCCGTGGACAAGCATCCCGTATAATCCTGTGAAGGCTTCTGTTGCGATGTTCCTTGCCGAGTTCCTTTATAATGCGATACGTTCCGAGGGGGTGAATGCCCGATTGTTCGGTTTCCTGGAACAGTCCTTGGAATGGTTTGACCGGAATGCAGAAGGCATTGCAAACTTTCATTTGCTCCTTCCGCTTAAGCTGACTATGTTCCTGGGCATTATGCCCAACATAGAGGGGTATCGCGAAGGCGTGTTCTTTGATATGCAGAGCGGAGAGTGTGTCGAGTTGCCTCCGTTGCACAAGTATATGCTTAACAAGGAGGAGACGGCTTTCCTGCCGGTTCTTCTGGGAACCGACTACGGCCAGATGCATGAATTGGCTGTCACCAGGGAACAGCGCTGGCACATACTGGAGATAATCATAATGTATTACCGCCTGCATGTGCCAGGTTTTCATCCCTTGCAAAGCATGGATGTGCTTCGCGAGGTGTTTTCAGATGCCTGAGTCCGGACCTCCGTCGGTTTTATATTGCTTCACCGCATATATGCTTCAGGTCCTCCTTGCTCCTGCGGCAGGTAGGAATAGTATCTACGCGTGAGATGATTTCGTCATCATCAATATTTTCGGCGTTGAAAATAAAGATGTTGTGCTTGTGGCTCCTGACGGGGGCGTTTTCTCCGTTATAGTATTTGTCAATGAGTACCTGCTGACGTTCTTCCTTCTCGGCTTCTTCATCGGTCAGGTCCTTGTCCTTGGTTTGTCCGCCTATGCCGTTTATGCTCTGCAGACCGAAACCTGTAGCAAGCAGGGTGATCTTGACCTTGCTTCCCAAGGTTGAGTCGGTTGCAAGGCCCCACTTTGTTTCAACGTCCTGGCGGAACTTGGCCATGAACTCGTGTACCTCGTTCATCTCCTCCATCATCAGGGACTCGTGATCCTTGTCGGCGCAGAAGTTGATATTGAGCAGTACCTTCTTGGAGTTGAAGATGTCATTGTGGTTAAGCAGGGGGGAGTTAAGTGCCTCGGCAATAGCCTTGGTGACACGGTTCTCGCCTTCGCCGAATCCTGTACTCATAATGGCAACGCCTCCGTCCTTCAGCACTGTGGTAACGTCCTGGAAGTCCAGATTGATAATACCGTGCATGGTAATGATTTCGGCTATGCTCTTGGCTGCAGTGGACAGGGTATCGTCGGCACGTGCAAATGCATTTATGACGGTCAATTCGGGGTAAATCTCACGCAGACGTTCGTTGTTGATGACAAGCAGCGCGTCTACGTGCTTCGATATTTCCTCGACGCCGTCCAGGGCCTGCTTTATCTTCTTTATTCCTTCGAACTTGAATGGTATGGTTACGATACCTACGGTCAGGATACCTGCTTCCTTTGCACATTGTGCAATGATAGGCGCAGCACCGGTACCGGTACCGCCACCCATTCCGGCAGTGATGAATACCATTCGTGTGCCGTCGTTAAGCATCTCCTTGATGGCATCCAGGCTTTCGCAGGCTGCTGCCCGTGCCTTTTCGGGACGGTTACCTGCACCAAGGCCGTCGCTTCCTAACTGCAGATGGTTGGGCACGGCACTGTCGTCCAGAGCTTTCTTGTCGGTATTGCACACGACGTAGGATACATCGTGGATACCTTCGCGATACATGTGATTAACTGCGTTACCGCCACCACCACCGACACCGATAACCTTTATTATACAATTGTTAGTCTTTGGCAGGTTTACCAATGGCAGACCCATGTCAAAATCCATATCTTGCTGAAAATCCATAATCTTAATGTGTTAGGGTGTTAATCTTCCTGGTTTAGTGCCTCTTGTATCTTCTCCCACCAGTTCTTCTTGTGTGGTCTGGGTTCTTCGGTAACAGGTGTTTCCGTCTGTGCTGGCGTCTTTTTCTGTTTCGGCGTTGGCACCGGTTCTGGCTCTGCCTTGGGTAACGGCTCCTTTGTCGCAGTCTCTTCGGCCTTGTCACGGCTGACGCAATTCTGGTCACCATGCAGCAGAAGCGCAACAAGTGTATTCATCCTGCCGTTGTCAGCAATCTGAATACCCGGGGCTGTGCTTATCTCGGACGGAAGCTTGGCGATATGTATGGTTTTGTTTGTATGCGAGAATTTCTGGAATGCATTCTGCAAGGCGCGTATCTGCGAGGCTCCTCCCGTGAATACGATACCGGAAACAAGTTTGTCGCTGTCGCTCTTCAGCTGGCTCCAAACATTCATCAGGATTTCCTCGTATCTTGCCTGGATTATATCCGACAGGGCCTCTTCGTTTACACTCCTCTCATGAGAAATGGATATTGTCTTGGTCTCTTCGTCGCTGGCAAATTGCTTCCAGGCATATCCATGACGCAGTTTCAATGCCTCTGCTTCATCGTTTTCTACAGACAGGCAGTTGGCGATGTCTGCCGTGACATTGTTGCCGCCCAGGGGTATCACGCACAGCTTCCTGAGAATGTTTTTGGTATATATGCTTACGGTAGTGGTGTCTGCTCCGAGGTCGACGAGTGCACAGCCGGAGCGTTTCTCTGCGGCATTAAGCAGTGTGTCTGCAAGTGTCAGCGGAGCAATCAGCAGCTCGGCAATCTCGTATCCTGCAGAACGGACACATTTCTCGATGTTCTCCTGGAGGGAATTACGTGCAATGACGTTCAGGAACCGTGCTTCGAGCTGTTCTACCTGCATGCCTACGACTTCTGCCTCGGTCCTGGTTCCTACCTGATATTCCTGTGGCACGACCTCCAGTATCTCCGAGTTTGTGTATACTACGCCCAGGTTCGTGTCCATCATCTGGTCAATCATGTCATTTGTAACCTGCGTTTTCTCGGTAAGCGGACGCTGGATTTTGTTTACTACGGTATGCAGTGACTGTCCGCCCAAGCCTACATAGACACGACGTACGCTTTGACCAAGCTGGAGTGAAACCTGTCCAAGCACCCTTGATATAGCCTGGGTTGTCTTGTCTATGTTGTCTACTATGCCCTTGCGAATGCAGTTGGATGCATTCTCCTCGACAATTGCCTTGATTTGCATTGTCCCATCTGCCATGCGCTGTCCCGCAATGGCGCGAACGGCAGTTGTTGCCAGTTCCAATGCTACGATAATGTCTTTGTCTGCCATATTATTGTTTTTAGTTTAATTTTTCTTGGTACATACAACCTGTCCGTTATAGCTCAGGTCAATATAAGCGTATTTGTTCCATCCTACCTTGTCCAGTCCCTCCTCCCGGAAAAGAAGCAGCTTGTCCATCTTTTCCTTAATATTGTCACCATTACCGATACGAATGCGGTGATCTCCTGTCATAGGTATCAGTTCTATATGCTGCTCGTCAATAACGTTTACCTGCTGGATTTCGTTTTTCCACGGCTCGTTTCTGTCCAGGAAGGATGCCAGGGGCAGCAGTTTGTCCTTTGCCAGCTTCTCGCTGATGTTACCTGTCATAAGGCACAGGTCCAGATTGAAATTGCCGGGAGGCATTACATTGCCGTTAGCGTCCATATAGTACTCGGTGTCATCCGTAATGACGTGCATTACGGGCTTACGCGGAATCACCCGGATGCACAGATTGTGCTTGGGAGTGAAATAGCATTGAACAGAATCGATATATGCATTCTCGCCTATAATCTGTTCGATCCTGTTAATGTTTATCTTGGAAATTGTCTGACCCTGAGGTGAAATCTTTTTGTTTGCCAGGATATCGGACACGAATTCCTTATTGAGCAATGCTTTCTCTGACGTATTGCTGATGACGACGTCTACGCCGCAGCAGACATAGTCCTCGTTCTTCTTGGACAATGTTGCAACAGTAAAGACAAGGTATCCTATTACGCCTGTCAGTAAAATGATTTTTAAGGCAGTTTTCATATAAGCCGTCTGTTTCTCTTAAAAGTTATTCCAATATTTTGGCAATCTCTCCCGAGAGGTCCTCAATGTCGCCGGCACCTAATGTTACCAGTACATCAAAGTCTTTCTTGCGTACAATATCCAGGATTTCGTCCTTGGAACATTTCTGCTTGTTAACGTTCTTCGCCAGATTATCGTATATCAGGTCGGAGGTTACTCCGGGTATAGGTTCCTCGCGGGCAGGATATATATCTGCTATGACAACATCATCCAATTGCGACAGGGCATCGGCAAAGTCCATATAGAAATCGCGTGTCCGTGTATACAGGTGTGGCTGGAAGATGACGCGTATGTGGCGTCCTTCATACAATTGCTTGATGCTTGCCAGACTCTGCCTGATCTCTTCTGGATGATGGGCGTAATCCGAGAGATATACCATATCATCGCGTCTGATACGGAAATCAAACCGGCGGTCAACACCGCCAAAACTCAGCATGCCGCGGCGGATCTCTTCTTCCGTAGCACCGGCAATCTGTGCAAGTGCCATGGCACCGATGCCGTTGTCAATGTTGACTTTTACGGGTACTCCAAGCTCGATATCCCGAATGTTTCCCAGTGGAGAAACGAAATCGAATGTGATACGGCCGTTTCCAATCTTTACATTCTCGGCATGAAAGTCGCCCTTGTCAATGCTGTATGTATATGTCGTTACACCTTTCTGTGTGTCAGGCTTCATCTTCAATCCCGTGTGCAGGATCAGATAGCCGTTAGGGAGAATAAGGCTGGTGTATTTGCTAAACGATTCCAGATAAGCCTCTTCTGTCCCGTATATATCCAGGTGGTCTGCATCAGTAGATGTGATTACGGTTGCCCATGGAGTCAGCCAGTGGAATGACCTGTCGAATTCATCTGCCTCTATGACTACAAACGGACTCTGCTTGGACAGGATGTAGTTCGTACCGTAATTCTTGGTAATGCCGCCAAGAAAGGCATTGCAGTCCACGTGGCTTTGATGTAGCAGGTGGGCTGCCATGGACGATGTCGTCGTCTTGCCGTGTGTGCCGGCTACGCACAATCCTTTCAGTGATCGTGTCAATGTTCCCAGGACCTGGGCACGTTTCTGGATGTCGAAACCGTTGTCACGGAAGAACTTCATCTCGGTATGCGTGGCTGGAATGGCAGGAGTGTATATGACCAGACATTCCTTGTTGTCCTTGCAAGCCTGGGGAATTAGGCTGACATTATCCTCGTAATGTATCAGTGCACCTTCCTTTTCCAAGGCATTCGTCAACGGACTTGGAGTTTTGTCATATCCGCCTACGGTCAGGCCAGTGTTTAGGAAATAGCGGGCAATTGCGCTCATTCCAATGCCTCCGATACCTATAAAATATACTGCTTTCATCTTATAATCCATGGTTTTATGTGTTTACCTTTGTGTCTCGTCAGCCAGTTTCAGGACCTCCTCAGCTATTATTCGTGCAGAGTCCAGAAGTGCCATTTTTCTAGCATTTGTTCCCAGTATATCCAGCCTCTGCTTGTCTGCAACGGTCTGTAATGCCATAGGTATCAGTTTTTCTTCAGCCTCTGCATCACGCACGATGATTGCGGCATCACGATTGACCAATGCCATTGCATTGTGTGTCTGATGGTCTTCGGATACGTTGGGGCTCGGCACCAGGATACTGGGCTTGCCTAACAGGCATAGCTCGCTGATGCTGCTTGCTCCAGCGCGGCTGATGACCAGATCGGCAATCCGGTATGCCTTGTCCATATTTTTAATAAAGTCATAGACAAAGAGGTTCTCCGGCTTACCTTTTATCTCCAATTCCTTTTTGATGGTGTCCTTGTAGTATCCTCCGGTCTGCCATATAAACTGCACGTTGGACTCCCCTATAGTCTTCAGGGCCGAAAGTACGCTGTTATTCAAGGTCCTTGCTCCCAGGCTGCCACCAATCATAAGTATTGTCGGTTTTCCGGGATTGAGCCCGAAAGCCTTTGCCGCTTCTTCATGTGTTATGTCGCTACACAACTCCTGGCGTACAGGATTGCCCGTGAGCATTATGTTCTCCTTAGGGAAGAACCGTTCCATACCTTCGTATGCAACACATATCTTTCGGGCTTTCATTGCCAAGGTCTTGTTTGTAAGTCCGGCAAAGCTGTTCTGCTCCTGAATCAGGCACGGAATCCCCATTTCATAAGCAGCATTAAGCGTTGCTGCACTTGCGTAACCTCCCACGCCTACTGCTACCTGAGGTTTGAACTCCCTGATGGTGTTACGTACCATTCTCTTGCTCTTCAGGTAATCCAGCAGCACACCCACATTCTTGAGGCTCCACAATGGACGTATCAGACCACGTACGGGAAGACCCTTTATATCGTAGCCGGCAGCAGGAACACGCTGCATTTCCATCCGCCCTTCCGCGCCAACAAACAGGATTTTGGCATCAGGACGAATCTCCTTAATGGCATTGGCTATGCTTACTGCGGGGAAAATATGTCCACCGGTACCGCCACCGCTTATGATAACTCTTGTTTCCTTCATGATTCCGTTGGTTTCTCCTCAACTGTAGCTGTTTCGTTGTCCTCGTCTATCTTTCTTGCCGAACGGCTTACGCTCAACATGATTCCCATATACGCACAGTTCACTATGGTACTGGTACCGCCTCGGCTTATAAGCGGCAGAGGCTGTCCCGTTACCGGCATGGCACCAACGTCTACAGCCATGTTGACCATCGCCTGTATTACCATCATCAGTGCCAGTCCCATAATTAGATATGCCGGGAACAATGCTTTGCACCTTCTTGCAATCACCATGGAGCGGTATAGCAGTAAAAGATACAGGAGCATTACGAAACCGCCGGCAATGATTCCGCCCTCTTCTATTATAATGGCATATATAAAGTCATTATCGGCATGTGGCAGATAATCCCTTTCGACCGAGTTTCCCGGTCCTTTGCCAAAAATACCGCAGGTACCGACAGCAATTTTCGCATGTGTTACCTGAATGTCTTCTGTAATATTGAAATCGTGCGGGTCATCGGGAATGTCACTGCCTTTCTTTATGCGGTTCGCCCATGTCTGTGCCCTGTGCAGAACGGGGACGTTGTCCTGATGCCATTTCTCAAATACCGCATCGGGAATTGAGTACACTGCCACGAATGCAAGTATGGCACCACCGGCAAGTACGCCGCCTATGGACAGCAGCCATCGCATGGGAATCTGGGCATAGAATCCTATCAGGTACAACACTATGAATATGATGCCTGCAGTACTCAGGTTTTCCGGAGCTATAAGTGCAAGAATCAGAAGAATCACAACAGCCGCCAGCCTGATACCGAATGTACTTACTCCGTCCTTCGTGCGGAATGTGCTGAAGACGAAGGCCGAGAACATTATCAGACCCAACTTGGCAACCTCGCTGGGCTGGAAAGTCAGCGGACCAAGAGGAATCCATCGTGCTGCACCGTTCTTCTGTCCTACAAAATATGCTATAATCAACAGGGCAAAGGAGGCCAGTACCAGAACAAGACCTATCAGCTTGTATAACTTGCAGGGCAGTATATGCAGTACCCATGCAATACATATGCCGAAGGCAACAATACTGCCATGTTTCATTACCGGTTCCCAATATGCACCGTTGGAATATGTCATGTTGCTGGATGCGCTATAGACCTCTACAATAGAAATCATGCACAACCCCAGGAATATCATCCACAAGGCCATGTCACCTTGCATAAGGCCCTTTTCCTTAAAGTTTTCTTTACTCCAGTTTACCATTTTCTTGTCATCATCTTTATGTTAGCGCCCTTTGCTCAGAGGGACCTTACCAATGTCTTGAACTGCTCGCCGCGGTCCTCCATGTTCTTGAACAGGTCAAAGCTTGCACAGCACGGACTCAGCAGTACGGTATATCCGGGTTTTGCCATTTTCACACATTCGGCCACACAATCTTTCATACTATGTGTATCTGCAGTCGGAATTCCCAGTTTGTCAAAGAAATTGTGCAGTTTTGTATTGTCGGCACCCAGGTATACGATGCCTGCACACTTTTGCTGTACCAATTCCCGGATGGCTTCGTAGTCATTACCCTTGTCCTTACCGCCGATAATCAGTATTGTAGGCGTTTCCATGCTCTCCAATGCATACCAGCATGCATCAACATTGGTTGCTTTCGAGTCGTTGATATAGTGTACGCCATTGACATTAGCCACCTTCTCCAGGCGATGCTCTACACCCTCGAAATCGGCAAGGCTCTTTTGCAGGTCGTCCTCATTTACACCAGCAAAGCGGGCGGCTATTCCGGCAGCGAGGGAATTATACATGTTGTGCTTGCCGTGCAGGGACAGCGACTGTTGAGGCATGCTGAACAGCTCAGGCTGCTCTATAGTATATGTTCCATCGCTGATGTAACCAGCCATTCCTTTCTTGCTCAATATAGAGAACGGACACAGTCTTGACTTTATGTTGTATTTCTTTATCTCTTCCTTGACTATCGGGTCATCTGCCCAATAGATGAATACGTCTTCCTCCGTCTGGTTCTGGATAATGCGCATTTTGGAATCCGTATAGTTCTGCATCTTGTTGTCATATCTGTCCAGATGATCAGGAGTGATATTAAGAAGAACCGCAATGTTTGCACGGAATTCGTACATGTTGTCCAGCTGGAAGCTGCTCAGTTCAATCACATAGTGCGTATAGTCGCAACCTTCCGCAATCTGCAAGGCCAGCGAACGGCCTATGTTACCAGCCAGACCTACGTTATATCCTGCATTCTTGAGGATATGGTATATCAGGCTTGTTGTCGTAGTCTTACCATTACTGCCGGTAATACATATCATCTTGGCATTGGTGTAACGTCCGGCAAACTCAATTTCGCTGATGACAGGTATGCCTGCATCAATAGCCTTCACGACCATTGGAGCAGTGTCAGGTATACCAGGGCTTTTTATTATTTCGTCAGCACACAGTATTTCATCCTCAGTATGCTTGTTCTCCTCCCATCTGATGCCATATTTATCCAGTATCTCCTTGTAGTTCGCCTTGATATTCCCCATATCGCTGACAAACACCTGGAATCCTTTCTTAAGAGCCAGTACCGCAGCGCCTACTCCGCTTTCTGCCGCGCCAAGAATTACTATCCTCATATATTATATATAATAATGTATTGTCGTTATTATCTTATCTTCAATGTTACAATTGCCAATGCTGCCATGATTATCGTAACAATCCAGAATCGTACCGTCACCTTGCTTTCCAGCCAGCATCCGTTTGGCCAGTTAAGGAATATCTTCAGGTCCTTTGCCAGGTCCTCGGGCTTAACCCTGAATGTGTCATGTATGGGAGCCCGCTTTATAACACGCCATTTCTCCCCGCGTTTATTACCCATCTTCGCAACATTTGTCTGCAGGAGCACACTTATGCTCTCGACGAGGAAGACGAAACAGATGACAGGAATAAGCAGCTCCTTGTGAATGATGATTGCCGTTACAGCAATTATACCTCCGATGGCCAGAGAACCTGTATCACCCATGAACACCTGTGCCGGATATGCATTATACCACAGGAATCCTATAAGCGCACCCATGAAAGCCAACAGGAAGATAACCAACTCCTCCGATCCGGGAATAAACATGATATTCAGATAGCTGGCCAACGTGATATGGCTCGACACATACGCAAGTATTGCCAGTGCCGCACACATTATCGCCGAATTTCCGGCACACATACCGTCCATTCCATCGTTAAGATTGCTGCCGTTGCTGACTGCCATTACGACGAATGTCACTACGAATACGAAGAATATCCATCCGGCGGCCGTCCTGTATTGTCCCAGGAACGAGAACAGGTTGCTGTAGCTCAGGTTGTTGTTTTTAACAAAGGGAATCGTCGTTATAGTGCTTTTAACCGGCTCGCTCTTGTGTATTACAACCTCGGTCGCTCCTTGTTTTACTGTTGTGATGTTTTCACGGATAACAGCATCAGGGCTCTGCCACAGGACAAGTCCTATTATTAGTCCCAGGACAGCCTGCCCTGCCAGCTTGTATATAGGGCGGAGACCGTCCTTATGCACTTTCATCTTTATGTAGTCATCCATGAAGCCTATAAATCCTAGCCACAATGTCGTGGCAAGCATCAGCAGCATGTATATATTGCGCAGTCGGCCAAGCAGCAGACACGGCACGATGGTGGCAACAATTATGATAATACCGCCCATGGTGGGAACGTTCTTCTTCTGAACGCCATATGGGTCAATACTTGCATCGCGCTGTGTCTCGTTTATATTATGCTGCTTCATCCATTTGATGAAGTACTGGCCGAACCACATGGATATCAGCAGGCTCAGCACCAGTGTCAGTATTCCTCGGAACGAGATGTAATGCCACATTCCGGAACCGCTTATGCCGTAGCTTTCTAAAAATCTGAACAGATAATATAGCATTCTGTAATAGTATATTTGATGTTATGTATATTATTCGAGGCCAAATGCCTCGCGTATAATCTCATGATCGTCAAAATGATGCTTCACCCCCTGGATGATCTGATAGTCCTCATGTCCCTTTCCGGCAACAAGGATAGCGTCACCTGGATGCGCCATCATACATGCTGTGCGTATTGCCTCGCGACGGTCTGTGATACTTATCGTTTTCTTCATGTCTTCCGGTGTAAGTCCTGCAAGCATGTCATTTATTATATCCTGCGGATCCTCGAAACGAGGGTTGTCACTTGTTATGATCACATGGTCGCTCTGCTTGACAGCCTCCTGAGCCATCAGCGGCCGCTTGCCCTTGTCACGGTTGCCACCTGCACCGCATATGGTCCAGCATTCGCCCTTGCCCTGTAATACCTCGTTGATAGTCGTCAGAACGTTTGCAATAGCATCCGGAGTATGTGCATAGTCTACTATGGCGGTCACGCCATTGCCAGAGCGTATTGTCTCAAAGCGTCCGTTCACTGGTTTCATGGCGCTCAGCTCAATTAGAGCCTCCTGCTGGCCTATGCCCATCATGCGCAGTGCACCATATACGGCAAGCAGGTTCTGGACATTGAACCGGCCGACGAATTGGACAAATACCTCGGTGTTGTCGAAAAGCAGATTCATACCCTCGAAACTTTCTTCCAGCACCTTTGCACGGAAATCAGCAATACCGCGTATTGAGTATGTCTTTACGGTCGCCTTGGTATTCTGTGTCATAACCATGCCATTTCGGTCATCTGCATTCGTAATCGCAAATGCCTCCTTGGGAAGCATGTCGAAGAATCCTTTCTTGGCATCACGGTAGTTCTCGAATGTCTTGTGATAATCCAGATGATCGCGTGTCAGGTTCGTGAACAGACCGCCGGTAAAGGTCAGGCCTCCAATTCGTTTCTGTGCTACAGCATGGCTGCTTACCTCCATGAATGCATATTCGCAACCGGCATCTGCCATATCTCCCAACAGGTGATTCAACGTGATCGGGTCAGGCGTTGTGCATTCGGTGGGGTAGGGCTTACCGTCAATATAGTTGCAGACAGTGCTGCAGAGACCAGCCTTTAAGCCCATGTGCCTTACAATATTGTACAATGTAGTGGCAATTGTCGTCTTGCCGTTGGTTCCGGTAACGCCTATCAGCTTCATCCTCCTGGTCGGATTGCCATAAAACTCAGTTGCCAAGGGCCCTACGGCATCCTCGGTATTATCATACTGGACATATGTGACATTTTCCGACAGCGTTTCAGGTAATTTCTCGCAGACAACTGCGCTTGCGCCAAGTTCAATAGCCCTGGCAATATAGTCGTGCCCGTCGACTTGAGTTCCGCGCATGGCAATGAAGGCCGTACCCTTCTCTACCTTGCGCGAATCAATCTCCAGCTTCGCTATTTCAATGCATGCATTGCCGATAATGTCCTTTGGCTTGCAATGCTCTATGATTTGAGTCAGTTTCATATACCTTATATATAGTATAATAGTTTACGTCTTATTCCAGAATCAGGTTTACGGTTGCAGGTTTTGTTATTTCAGTTCCCGCAGGAATGCTTTGTTCCTTTACGGCTCCCGTTCCTTGTAGTTTTACTTTCAGCCCCCTCTTCTTCATCTCGTAAACAGCATTTCGTGCTCCCATTCCGATAACATTCGGAACATGTTTGTTGTCTGTCGAATCCGCCTTGGAGCGGGCCACCTTCTTCGTCGGTGTATAAACAGAAAGGCTGTCTGCTGCCTCCTTTGCATCACGGGCCAGTGCCTGAGCCATCACAAACTGTGATATCTGGCTGAAGACAGGTCCGCACTGTCCGCCACCCGAAGCAGGCAGGCCACGCTTCACGATACATACGATACAACTGTAGCGTGGAGCTTCGCTTGGGTAGAAGCCACAGAAGCTGACCATGTATTTGTGCGATGCATAGCTTCCGTTCTCGGAGAACTGCGCCGTTCCAGTTTTTCCGCTAACCTCAAACAGCTTGCTGCCGTTACCCGCCTTATGACCTAAGCCGAGCTTTACTACATTGTGCAGGCAGAACTGTATGTCCTTCAGTGTCGACGGTTTGCAAATCTGCTGTTTAATGACCTCGGTCGGGAATTCGCGAACCACCTGTCCGTTTACCAGCTCGGCTTTTACGAATCTGGGACGCACCATTGTGCCATTGTTGGCAATAGCATTGTAGAATGTCAGGGTACTGATAGGTGGCAGCATCGTAACATATCCTATGCTCATCCACGGCAGGTCGGTTTTGCTCCAATATCTTATCTGGCTGTCTGGACGTGGGATGATAGGTTCTCCCTTACCGGCAAATGGAAGGTTCAAAGGTATGCCTACTCCTATTCTCAGCAATCCGTCCACGTAAGCCTTTGGATTGTCATGATAAGCATTGTCGATGATGCGGCTGACACCGATATTACTACTCTGCTCCAGTATCTGTGATACTGTCAGGGTACCATATCCGCCACGATGCCAGTTGTGGTCTTTCATCACACGGCCATGCATCTGGAACTGTCCGTGATTACAGTCAACAGTATTGTCCAGTGTTATCTTGCCGTCATCCAGGGCAACCATTATACTGGCCGTCTTGAATGTAGATCCCGGTTCCATCAGGTCGCTGACCGCGCTGTTCTTCATCTCGTAGTATTCACCATCCTCGGCACGGTGCATGTTTACGATTGCCTTTATGTCGCCCGTAGCACATTCCATCACGATGGCAATGCCGATCTCACCGTTTACCAGAGGTTCCTTCAGTTTTGCAACCATAGCCTTTTCGGCAAAGTCCTGTATATCCACGTCTATTGTCGTCATCAGGTCGTGTCCCTGTACCGGCTCACGGTCAATGATGCTTACACGGTGGTTCCTGACCTTCATACGGTGGCTCAGGCCGTTCTTTCCTCTCAGGATGCTGTCATAGCTCAGCTCAATGCCGTTCTTTGCAGCGTCCGAGTCACGCCACAGGTCGCCCAGCGTACGGCATGCCAGTGATCCGTATGGATGTTTGCGCTGCAAGGTCTCGTCAGCATAGAATCCGCCCTTGAACGAGGCATCCCTCAGCAGCGGCAGTTTCTTGCACTCCTTGTACTGGATATATGTTGCATGGCGCGGATATATCCTCCATGCATGGCTTCCCCTGCGCTTGCCTTCCTCCAGGCGTGTGCGGAACCATTCGGATGTCTTGTCAGGGAATATCCTGGCAAGTCCGTCGCAAATGCTGTCCAGTTGATGTTCAAACACCGAATCGCGGTATGCCTGAGCCTTGACACGCGCCTTTTCGTTCTTGTCGATTACAACGTAATCCATATACAGTCGATATTCGGGAACGGAACCCGCCATCAGTTTACCGTTGCAGTCGTATATGTTGCCACGGGTTGCCTGTATTGGAACATTCTCCTTTACGAACATCTTGCTCACTTCTGTCCAGTACTCACGCTTGCTGACCATGGTGTACAAGGCTGTGCTCAGGATATACACACCCACCAAAGCCATCAGGATGACTATAATGCGGAAACGCCCTATAGTATTGTTTTTGTCAGCTTTCATGTCGTGTATTATTTGTTTGTGGTTATTATATGGTACGGAGCTTTGTTGCTTACTTGAATGGAACTGTCTCCGAATGCTTTCAGCTGCAGTTCTATCTGACTCTGTCTTGTCCGGAATGTCAGTTCACTGTTTCTTGTCAGGCTTCTGAATTTCCAGTCCTGCAGTTCCTCGCGCAATAACTGCTCCTCGATGATTTCCTGTTGTGCGGCATATCGGTTGGATATGTAGACTATGATGCCTATTACGATAACCACGAACAACCATATCTGGCGTTTGAACCACTGTCCGTCGATGCTTATCTGCTTCCAGGCATCCCTTAATTGGCGTAATGCCAGTTCGTTGTCAGTCTCAACCCGCCTTATTCTCCGTTTTACGACCTTCTTCTCGACCTTTATGGGCTCTGTATCTGTTTCTTTCATCTTTTCTCTGCTATGCGAAGTTTAGCCGAACGGCTGCGTGGGTTAATATTTATTTCTTCTTCCGAAGGTATAATAGCTCCTTTGCCTATGTCTTTTAGTATTGATGCATGGTTTCCGTAAATCAGCGATTCTACACTGTTATCGTCCTTGTCTTGTCCTGTCCCCCGTATGTAGTTCTTTACTATCCTGTCTTCCAAGCTGTGGTAGGTCATTATTACCAGCCTCCCCCTCTTTTTTAAAATGGATGTCGCCGCTTCCAGCATCTCCTCCAAGGCTTTCATCTCTCCGTTGACTTCTATCCTCAGCGCCTGGAACACACGTGCCAGATCCTTCTTTTCACGTTCCCTGCCTAACAGCGGCGAAACTATGTCCGACAACTGTCCGGTTGTCCTGATATCTCCTTTGCCCCTGCGCCTGACTATCTCGGCGGAAATTCTCCGGCTCTGCTTCAGTTCTCCATACAGATACAGGATATCTGCAAGCCGTTCTTCGGGATATTCCATTACTATGTTGTGTGCCGTGAGGGAACTCTTCCTGTTCATCCTCATGTCCAGGGCAGCATCGTACCTGAACGAGAATCCCCTTTCCCCGTCATCCAGATGATGGCTGCTTACGCCCAGATCAGCCAGTATGCCGTCAACACCGTCAATATTATAGTACTGCATCCAGTTGCCGACAAAGCGAAAGTTGCTGTGTACGAATGTGAACCGCTCATCCACTATTGCACCATCCCTCGCATCATTGTCCTGATCAAAACCATACAGATGACCTTTCTCTCCCAGTCGCTTCAGGATTTCCTTGCTATGTCCCCCTCCTCCGTATGTCAGGTCCAGATAAATGCCGTCCGGCTTTATGTTCAAGCCTTCCATGCACTCGTCAAGCATAACCGGAATATGGTAGGTCGGGCAGTCCATCTCTTCGTGGGTGTTCTCGCTATTCAGCCGCAGGGTTCATCAGGTTCTCCAAATTATGAGCCAGTTCGTCAGTACGTGAAAGCATGTCAATTGCTGTCTGGCGGTTCCATATTTCAATCGTGTCGTCAACACCAATGAAGCGAACCTCGTAGTCCAGGCTTGCAATTTCTGCATATCTCTGTGGTATCAGTATACGCCCGTTGCTGTCCATGCTGACACTTTCCGCTCCGGCTACAAACCCGCGCAGCGCAGCACGTCCGGAGCTGTCAAACATGTTTGTACGCTGTGTGATGGCATCTACCTGGGCATTCCAAACGTTCTCGGGATATAAGACCAGACATTTCTGGAATACGTCACGACGAAGGATCAGCCTCTCTACGCCCTCACGCTGCATCACTTTGCGGAAAACGGCAGGAAGGAAGACACGTCCCTTCTCGTCCATTTTTGCATCAATGTTGCCTGTAAATCTCATGTGCGTGTTCCTTATAATCGAATTTTGTCGCAAATATACAATTTTCTCCACAATTCCCCACCAACTTTTTGAATTATTTTTCATTGAACCTAGAACTATTTATTTTCACCCTCGCAGTGACAAGTAGTGATATTAGTTCTAAGTATTGATAAAATGGATATATTTGATGTAATTTACTGAAATTAAGTACCAAATGGAAAAATCCGGCAATTAAAATTTGTCGGTGGGGAATTTTTCCGTATCTTTGTCGTGGATTAAAAATAATTAATCAAATTCCATGTTTATCACCAAAAGATTCCTACCCGGTTTTTGTTTAAGGTTCGCTCTTGTCCTGACGGCAGTGTTTCTGGTATGTTCATCAGTCGATGCCAGGCGCAAGGAGCGTAGGAGCGTTGTCCGTCTCGAAACAACTATGGGCACGATCCGCATAGCACTTATGGACGAGACCCCCGTTCATAGGGACAATTTCCTGAAACTTGTGTCCCAGGGGTTTTATGATGCGACCTTGTTCCATCGCGTTATCAAGGATTTTATGATTCAGGGCGGTGACCCATCCAGCCGGACAGCTCCGTCGGGAGTCCTTTTGGGCGACGGTGACCTAGGCTATACCTTGCCGCCCGAATTCTGCCTGCCGGACCTGTATCACAAGCGTGGCATGGTAGCTGCTGCCCGTGAAGGCGATGATGTCAATCCCGAACGCCGCAGCAGCGGCTGTCAGTTCTATATCGTCTGGGGCAGGAAGATGGGACCAGCCTCTCTCAACAAGGTGCGATCTTCCTGGGAAGAAAAAGGCTATGAATACAATCATTTCATGACGGACGACTATCAGATGATAGGCGGAACACCTCATCTGGACGGAGAATATACCGTGTTCGGCGAGGTGATAGACGGGCTTGATGTTGTTGACAGGATACAGCAGGAAAAGACCGATTCCAATGACCGTCCAATACAGGATGTGCGCATTGTCAAGGCTTCTGTCGAACAATACGGCAAAACTGGCCGTTCCCGTTGAAACCACCCCTTTTTGGCGTTATTATGGTAAAAAGGATTATTTTATCCTTTTCTATGTGCACACGCGAAGGAAAAAGTGTAATTTTGCCCCCAAATTAAGAAATCAGCTAAAATAACGTAGAAACAAAAGGCTAAATATGAAGATAAAGTTGCTGATATTATCATTGCTCCTGGCGTTGTCCTCAACTGTTCTCCTGGTTTCCTGTATAGCAGAGGCGCCGCTGGAGATAGAATGTGACATCGAAGAGATTTCCGTACAACTTGAAAACCCGTTGGATATATTCGACCAAGAATCATATGCAACGTACCGTTTTCTTCCCATAGAGACTAAGCATGTCTTTTCGGTAAAGCATAATGCTGCCTTGGGAAGCTATCCTGTTTACATCAAGACCTCCAAGGGCTCTACTGCATTTATTGTCATCGACGGTGAAGAGGTGCCGTTCGAGAATGGCCGTCTCGTAAATTTCACCAACGAGCGTGTGCAGAAATTCGTCATCCGTTGTGAAAGCGGCGAATGGAGCAAGACTTACGAGGTCTCCATGGAACATCAGCCGGCATATACGGTGTTGACCGAGATGCTGATTACGTTCAATGGAAACTATACAATCCAGGGCAAGACATCCACTAACCCCGGCTATTACGTTTGGACCGAAACAGACCCTGTTATCACGAAGAACCTGTTCCGTGCAGGTGATCCTGTCTGGAAGAACGGCAACCCCGGATTCATATTGAGCCGAGGCAGCGCACAGCCCGACGAGTATCCGACAATACCTGTCTTCAACGGCGGAATGGACGGTAGCGATTGTGTCGAGCTACATACACGCAGTACAGGTTCCTTTGGACAGATGGTACATATCCCCCTGGCAGCAGGCAGTATGTTCAATGGCCTGTTCGATTCCAGCAAGGCATTGAACGATGCCCGCAAGGCAACGCGTATGGGAGTTCCCTGTCCGCACAAGCCGATACGTATCGAGGCAGACCTGAGATACGAGCCCGGCCCCAAGTTCCAGGATTCAAACGAGAACGAGATTACAGGCGTCGTGGACGAACCTGATCTGTATTGCATAATATATCGCAATGCTGACGAGAATGGTAATGCAGTGGTCCTTGACGGCGATGATGTCCTCACCAACAAGCATATAAAGGGTGTTGCGCGCCTGAAACACAACTATAATATGGTCTGGAACGAGGAGGAACAGCGCCATATTCCGGAGCCGGTTCTTACCAACAGCCCCATACATGGTATTACGAACGAATGGCAGCATGTCTCGATACCTGTCAATTATGATTTCTTCCAGACGGGACATGAGAACGTGATAGACCCCATCCTTCTCAGGAACCGCGGCTATAGCATTGTGATAGGCTCTACCAGCAGCTGGCGCGGCGGATATTTCGAAGGAGCCCTGGATTCCAAGCTCTATATGGACAATGTCAAGGTCGTATTCGAGGACCCCGAGGATGAGGGCGATACCACGCTCCCCATAGCATCCGCAAGTATTATTGTCGACGATCCCCTGGCCTTGTTCCCCGAGGAAGGTGACAGCATCCAGTATATGGAAGAGGGTACGACCGAGATAGTATTCCCTGTAAAATGGGATGCCGACATGACATCCGTACCATTGACCCTTCATCCGGGTCAGGGCTATACTGTCTATGACGAGGCTGGCAAGGTATTCGTTTCCGGAACCAAGGTAGACCTTTCCAAGGACAAGGTATTGAAGCTCAAGGCCCGTGATGCCGAGGGCAAACTGGAAATCATATATACCGTACGAGCCAAGTTCGAGGATCAGCCCGTTCCGACAATCCTTTCCGCATGTATCAAGATAGCATCGCCGCTGACAATATTCAACAATGTCGGTGACAGCGTACAGACCCCGTCAGCGTCCAACGAAATCATATTCCCCGTAAGATGGGATGCCGTTGTCACCGCAGTACCTTTGACCCTGAACGTCAGCAAGTGGGCAACTGTCCAGGATGCAGGTGGCAACAGTTTCGTTTCCGGAAGCAATGTAGACCTTTCCGACGGACAGTTCCATCAGTTCAAGGTATTCAGCCAGGACGGTACCCAGACAAATACATACAAGGTCAAGGTCAAGTATGCCGAACAGGCCGAATTCACCGTATCGTCATTCAGCATTGTCGTAAACAATCCGCTTGAGATATTCAAGCAGGCAACCGACAGCGTCCAGACCGCAAACGAGGCGAACGAAGTCGTATTCCCAGTCAGGTGGAATGCCGATGTTACCGCAGTACCCCTCACCATCCACGCAACCAAGTTCTCGACAATCTATGACGAGAACGAGGAGGTCTTTACATCCGGCCAGAAGGTAAATCTCTCGGATGGCGAGTTCCATACATTTACTGTCAAGAGCCGTTTCGGCAAGAATACACTTACATACAAGGTAAGGGCAGATATCGGTCAGGAACCCCGCTACGTATTCAGCTTCGAGAACGGAAACACATCCAGCGGATATTACACATGGACCGATGCAAACCTCGCTTCTTCATGGGTGACCACCAACCCCATGTTCAAGGTCCTCCGTACCGGAGCATCAGCATCCGAGTGTCCTGCCAGGAAAGACGGTACCAGCGTGTTGCTGCTCGAGACCGCAGCCAACAACAGCACATACGCATCCATGCTGAAGATGCGTACTGTTCCCGGCATGCTGTTCAACGGAACCATGGATTCATACTCCCTCCAGCAGGCTATGAGTGGAGGTCTGTCATATTTCCAGTCACTGGCACACTACGGAGCACCCTTCAAGCACAAACCAACAAAGATGAAGGTCCGTGCCAAGTATATTCCAGGCGAGAAATACTACAAGGGCAATACCTACACTGCAGGCGAGACCGATTCTCCAGACATATACTGCGTGTTCTATCGTAATATGGGAGGCCAGTTCGTACTCTCTGCCACCGATCTGTTTACCCATGGCAATATCGCAGGTTATGTCAGACTCCACGGCTCAAGCAAGCAGGTAGGCACCACATGGACCGATCTCGAGTTCAAGATAGAGACATACAATGTCGATGCCGCAGCATTGGCAGACGGAGGCTACAGCATGGTCATCGGAGCCACCAGCAGCTGGAATGGACATAATATGGAAGGAGCCGAAGGTTCCAAACTATACATCGAAAGTATAACCATTTTTTACGAGGATTGATGAACAGGATAATCAAATATATTGCGGTAGCCGTTGTATGCTTGGCTACCATGCCGGTATGGGCTCAGGAAACCGATGTTGACACACCAATTCCCGTTGCAGACAAATGGGAACGCTGGGGACCTACCAGCCGTACAGGCTTCGGTTTCCAGCTTAAGATGGGATACAGCATCGGAGGTTATTCCCCGCTTCCCATTCCCCGTGAAATCCGGCAGATTCAGAAATTCAGCCCCCAGGGAGGTATCAGCGTCGGTGTCGAGGGCTACAAGATGTTCAACCGCCGTTGGGGCCTGAAGATAGGCGTCACACTCGCCAACCAGGGCTTCTCGACCAGAGCCGAAGTAAAGAACTATTATACCAAGATAGTGCTTGATGGCGAGGAACAGAAAGGATGGTTTACCGGTATCAACGAGACCAGCATCAACAACTGGACATTGACAATACCCGTAATGGCAACCCTGCGCATGAGCCCTCGCTGGCACGTGAGCATGGGTCCTTATTTGCAGATGTTCCTGTCCAAGAATTTCGATGCCAAGGTACACGGATTCCCCGAGGCAGAGCGTGCCGAGGACGCATATCTCCGCGTTGACCACGGTGACGGTTCCGGCCCTACTCAGGACAAGAACATATTCGGTCCCGAGAAGGAAGCCACAACCAGCCTGGGCAAGGATATGGTCTTCTGCACTGCAGGTGTCGAGCTCCTTTTCGACTGGAAGATAACCAAGCACATCGGAGCATTCGGCAAGCTTGACTGGGGCTTCACCAGCATCTTCCCCGGCGATTATGACACAGTACGTTTCAAGATGTTCCCAATATTTGGAACAATAGGCGGAGCATATTGCTTCTGATACATGTAGGGAATTATAGGAAAAAAATAAGGTAAAAAGACAGATCGGATTTCAGATGAAGAAATTATTTACATTGTTTGTTGCAGGTATGCTGGTTGCCACAGCCGGCGCTCAGGGCATCTTCCAGTTCCAGAATTCAGATTTCGAACAGTGGGAGGATGTCACATATAACGATAAGACACAAATAGCACCCATTGCATGGCACTCGTATCTGACAGGTACAGGTGCGGTCAAGGCCAATGCCGTAAAGTACGCAGCACCCTTGGAGAAGGGCGAGGCACGCACTGGCTCTGCAGGTACAACCAGTGTCCTCGTCAAGGGCAAGAACTATCTGACCCTGAACCTGGCAGGTAATCTGACGACCGGCTGTGTCGAGATGGGCCATCTCAATCAGGGCAACACCGCCGTCAACTACAATTACACCAATATCTCCAGCGGTCAGGCCATGCAGTTTACCGGACGTCCCGACGCAATGAAGGTCTGGGTACGCTTCCACGGCGTAAACAAAGGACAGATTGCAGCATATCTGCACAGCGCCGGCCGTTTCCAGTTCCCCATTGCCACAGGCGACGACATCACCGGCCAGATGGTCGGCAGTGCCGCACAGTTTGCAGACAGCAACGACCAATGGACCGAATACACCATACCGTTCAACTATGTCGGCAACGACAATCCCGCCTATGCACTCGTCTCGTTTACGACGACCAACATCCCCGGCAAGGGTAGCAAGGACGACTATATGTACATCGACGATATCTCCCTGGTATACAACAGCGAACTGTCGGAAATCATGTATAACGGAAAGAGCATCCTGGGGAAGATCTCTGTTGATGCCGAGTACGACGAAAGCCTCCTTTCCGGCTTGAAATCCAATGGCGCAGGCGCAACCATCACACACCAGTACAACCCCGCTACATACGTGCTGACCGTCAAGGTTACTGCACAGGACAACAGCTCTGAGCACACATACACATACCAGTTCAGGAAACCCACGGTATACTACACCGTCACGTTCCTGACCTATGACGGCCAGACCATAGTCACCAAGACCATAAAGGAAGGAGACCCCGTTGTCGCCCCCAATGCACCTGCCCGCGAGGGATACACCTTTACAGGCTGGGACCCCGATATTGTCTCACCCGCACAGGCAGACGCCACATATACTGCCACCTACGAGGAGATAATCCCAGAGGACGTCTACTACACCGTTACATTCCTCAATTACAACGGAGAGACCATCTTCACTACACAGATCAAGGAAGGTGACAGGATAATCGTTCCCGAAAACCCCGTACGCGAAGGCTATACCTTCATGGGGTGGACACCCGCTATTGTCGAGATTGTAACATCCAATGCCACCTATATGGCCACTTACGAGAAGGATGAGGAGCCCGAACCCGTACACGAATGGCCCTCTGCAGGAACAGTATCGACATACGAGGACAATGTCACCGTCACCATCAACGGCCAGAAGGGCGACCCACAGCCATGTGTGGTTAATGTAAAATACGGCCAGGACGGTGTCATAGACTTTGCCCTGAACGACTTTATACTCATCAGCAACGGCGACGAGATACCTGTCGGCAATATCAAGGTCCAGAATATTTCACAGGAATGGGACCGTACCATAGCAGCCGGCAAGTTCTCGTTCACCGGAAATATAACAATCCCCGAGGGCAGCGACCCCGAAAAGTTCTGGATGGGCCCCTATTTGGGCGTTATACCCATGCAGATGACTGGCGAGATGAACGACCAGGAGCTTCACGTCCAGATCTTCATCAACCTCATGTCCACAATGGGTCAGATGGTTCAGGTCGAGGTAGGCAACGAGCTGGGCAAGGATGCAGAACCGATAATTACATACAAGCTCAAGCCCAACTCCGTTACATTCAATCCATCCACCCTCACATACGATGCAACATCCGTCCAGATGTCCTATGTGATACTCAAGCACTCCTCCAAGGCAGATGTCGAGGACGTCGAGATACCACGTTCAACCACCCTCGACTGGTTCCAGACCAACGAAGAGAAATCCATAACAGGAACATACTACGATTCCGAATACAAGGTAGAGGTCCAGTATTACATCCTCAAGCCCGCAAAGCCGGCCGCAAAGATCGACTATTGGATCAAGCCCGGTTCCGTAACCTACAATCCCGAGGTAATCCCCTATGATGCGACATACGTTAACCTGTGCTACGTAGTAATCAAGCATTCTTCCGACGAAAGCGTTGCCGACGAAGAAATCAACCGCACCTATGCCATTACATGGGATGCTACCGACGACGAGGTCAAGATGTCAGGCACATACACAGATCCAAAGTACAAGGTACAGGTACCGTACAGCATCTGGAAGCTTGCCAAACCCGCATGGATGATGCCCACATCAGGAACAAAGACATACAGCGAGGACCTTTATGTCGGCGTAGACGGCAAGATGAACGGCCCTATGGACAGCGAGGTGCAGATCACCTTCCATGACGACAATACTATAGACCTGGCACTCTACAACTTTATTCTCAAGTCCGGAGATTCAGATCCCATGTACGTCGGCAATATATTGATCGAGAATGTAGGGCTTACAGACACAGGTCAGCACTATTCCACATTCGAATACAACGGCAATCTTGACATTGCCGCAGGCACAGACCCCGCCGATGCAATGTGGATGGGTCCCCTGCTGGGAACACTCCCCTTGCCCACAGCAGGCAAGATCAACAACGAGCAGCTGTTCGTAACTATCAAACTGCATGCCGGTGGTCAGGATATCGACGTGCAGGTAGGCAACAAGGCATACTTTGATAATCTGGACGGCGAGGACTTTACCGGGGTTACCGATTTCGTGACAGCAAGACCATCGTCCAATACAACCGTCGGTTCCTGCTACAACCTTCAGGGCCAGCGCGTCAACCCGTCAGCCAAGGGCATACACGTCGTAAACGGCCGCCTCGTGCTGAAACTCTGATGACATTTGATAGAAACAGGTATTATATTTAGGATAAAAGATTGAACTACGAGATGAAGATGAAAAGATTTTTATATACCTTCCTGATGGCAGCCGTTGCAATATCGGCTAACGCCCAGTATCAGTTGGGCAACTCCGATTTCGAGCAGTGGGAAGAAGTCTCATACAGCGGCAAGACCGGCGAGGAACCCCTGCTTTGGAGCTCCTTCCTGGACGGAACAGGTTCCCTGAAGGGAATGGCAGGCGCAGTACAGCTATGGAAGAGCACCGATACACGCCCAGGTACCAAGGGACATTACAGCGCCGAGATCAAGGCACGTAATGTAATGTTCGGTATCATCGCCCAGGGCAACCTTACCACAGGCTGCGTCAACATGGGTTCTACAACCGCCACCGATGCAAGCGGAAACTACAACTACATCAACGAGAGCCGTACCGACCAGTCAATGCGCTTCTCCGGTCACCCCGATGCAGCACGCTATTGGGTCAAGTTCAACGGCAAGAACGACGGCAAGGTCAGCATCACCCTCACTACCAAGGGCTATTTCCAGGACCCCCAGGCCAACAACATCACAGCAACCGTTGTAGCCAGCAGCATCAAGTCCACCCCCAGCAACAGCACCTGGACCCAATATACCGTCCCCTTTGACGTCAAGGATTCGTCCCGTGATCCCTATTATGTCCTGGTAAATATAAGCACCAGTGCAATCGCAGGCGACGGAGCCGAGTCAGACCACCTCTATGTTGACGACCTCGAGATGCTGTACTACAGCGAGGCAAAGAGTATTACCTATGACGGCCAGGACATACTGGGCAGGACAAAGATGGACTGCCTCTTTGACCCCGACAAGCTTACCGACGTCAAGATGACCGGCCGCGCAGCAACATGGTCATACAGCTTCGACTACAACGCATACGCATTGACGGTTACCGTCCGCGGTGAGAATTTCAGCGAGGACGCAAGCAATTTCCACTCATACACGATACCGTTCACAAAGCCCAATGCCGATATCACCAGTGCCACTCAGGACGGAGTCGATTTGCTGACTAATTCCCAGGACGTTATATATAATAAGGAACGCGTGCAACTTACGTTCAACGATGACGTCCGCTCACATACCGAATCATTCGATATCAAGACCTGTCAGCTTACCGTTGTAATGACAGACATGTTCGATAACAAGATTACACGTATCATACAGTTCCACGTGCCAGCCCCCGCTATCGTGTCAGCAACATGGAATGGCGAGTCCGTCAACGTCGATGCCTTCAGCACGACCGACCTGTATAGCGAGTCAGATTTTGTCCTCATTGGCAACGAGGACGCCACCCTCGTGCGCTCGTTTGACGAGGGCACGCTCCTGCTGACCGTTACTGCCCAGGCAGCAGCCGGCTACGATATCTTCAATCGCGTATATACATACCAGTTCGGACTCGGACAGATGCCGGATCCCCGTGAAGAGGTCATCGAACCGGTCAAGATGGAGAAGAACAAGCAATATTACATCCGGAACAAATACCACGACATGTATGTACTGGACAACAATACCCTTTCCAGCGGCAAAGGCGTTGACATCACAAAATGGACCGTAACCGACAATAACTACATACAGAGCACCAACGGCAGGTATTTCAACATTACCATTAATTACAATATCGTCGTTACGGCACCGACCAGTGTGTCCTACAGTGTAAACAGCACCTCTGCTACAGAGCTGGATATCCAGCAGTCAGTTGACGGATATATCATTTCCAAGACGGCAACTTGGAGAGCATGGTTTGTAGATCGTTCGTATCAGGCATTCCTGTTCTGGAGCGAAAATGCAGCAAGTGGTGCAGACGGAGCCAACAAACTGGACCCATATGGCTCTGGTGATGCACGCAACGACCTTGCAAAATGGCAGTTCTTTGACTGCAATGCCGTTGACTGTCACAATCTGCGCATAGAGCTGTACGACGAGTTGACACGTGCCCAGCAAATGGGTATGGATATCACCACGTATCGTCAGGTAATGAACAAGAACGCCACCAACAAGACAGTCCTCAGCGACCTCCTCGCTACCGTACGCGCGGCCCAGTTCAACTTCGTGGACAAAGGCTTTACCGAAGACCGCACGTCTTTGCTCGGTTCAACCGACCTGACCAACTCCACATACTGGAATACCAACATGTCCAAGAATACAACCGGCGGACACCACTGGGACGGCACCATGACTCCGTACTACGAGCAGTCAGCCTCGCCTGTCAACTACTGGGAATCATCCAGCCCATGGACATCAAGTGCCCGTCAGACTGTCAAGCTCCCTGCCGGCCACTACATGGTCAAGGCCACCGCACGCGCCAGCCAGTATGCCCAGTCATACATCAAGGTAGGTGACCAGAGCGTATCCTTCCCATCCAAGGGTGATACAGGTCGCGGCGTCGACGTGAACGGCAACGTCAATTTCCGTTCCGACGGCACTTATGCCAACAACAACGTCGGACGCGGATGGGAATACCGCTATCTGGCATTCGACGTAATGAACCCCAATGACAATGTCACTGTCGAGATAGGCGGTTCGTGCGAGGGAATCATCCACCAGTGGATTTCAATCAGCAATATCCAGCTCCTTGCCAAGCCAGCACCCGAGATGAAGATGCTCAGCTATACCTATGACGACAAGACATATACACCCTCTTCTTCCAACACCATCGACATGTCCGACGTCTTCTGGAAGGAAGAGATTATACCTGCAGTCGAGACTGCAGGATATGGCGTATACGAATGCAAGTTCGACTCCGTACAGTGGCAGATGCACGTTACACTCAGCCAGGAGGAAGGCATCAACTACGGCTATGCCCCCATACAGTACACCATCCAGTACCACAAGCCGGCACCGGGACTCACTACATTGATGTTCGACGGCGAGGACATCCTCAACGCAAGCACCGTTGACAAATACTACAATGCCAGCCTCCTGACCTATTCCACCAACCAGGACACACAGAAGACCCAGCTGTCATTCAACCGCAAGGCCAATGTCCTGACCATCGTCACCAGCGGTTACAATCTGGACAACACCTACGTCATAAGCTTCAAGGACGCCTCGGCCGTCAGCACCGAGTTTACCGAGATGATAGCCGTAACAATCAATCAGGAAGCCTCCGAGCCCGAGGAATCCACCGTATATACCCGTGAAAACGGCGACGGCACATTCGACTTCGAACTGCCCAACTTCCAACTCATTATCGATGGCGAGTCCATGCCTATAGGCACAATCGTACTCTCGGGCATCACAATGACCAACGAGGACGGTGTCACCACTTTCAGGATCAAGAAAACCGTGACCATTGCCGCAGGTGACAAGGAAGGCATTTCCACAGACGAATGGTTTGGCCCGTGGCTCGGTGATATCCCCGTCGACCTGAACGTTGGCAAGATATATGCCGGACGCCTCTATTGCGAATTGGACATCGACATGCAGGAATCACTTGGTCAGACAATCAAGGTCGTTGTTGGCACAGACAAAGACGCCTACCTCATAGGAGATGCCAACGGCAATGGTGAGGTAGAAATCGGGGATGTTACATCCGTACTGAGTCTTATGGCTACACCTGATGAGCCCGGTTTCTACGACACAAAGGCAGCCGATGCAAACCGCAACGGTGAGATTGAGATAGGTGATGTGACCACTATACTGACTATTATGGCAACAGGAAATTAAATACTCAGAAACTAGGATACAGACCGTGGAGACTCAGAATTTCATAGTAATGCTTACATTTGCCTGCTGTACTATGGCACACGCCGTAGCCACGGCAGTAGTGGCGATTTATGCAAGATACAGAGTACAATATCTCAGCCTGGCATGGATTATGGGCGTGTTTACAATGATCCTGCTCATCATTACGCCTTTCAGCGCAAGTGTGGCAAACGGTCATCCCGGCCTCCTGCATCCCGGCATGCTGCTCATGTTCGTCGTCGGCAGCTACATGCAGAGTATCTATACCTTCGGCATCACCATGCCCGGTTTCCTCCAATGGGGGCGCATGTGGGGCTATGCCTCACCCATCATCATCCTGGGCGTCGTATCCCTCGTCGCATTCTATCCCTTCGGCAGCCTTACCAAGGTATACTCGTTCTCCGAGCTTGCCGACAACATACTCTCTCCCGACCTGATAATGCGTATCATAGCCCTCGGCATGGGAGTCTACTATGTCATCAACATATTCCGTCTGCCCCACCGCATGGCATACAAGACCATAATACCCACATACCTGGTGGGCTATTGCACATTGCTGGGCCTCAGCTCCGTACTCTATATCTACGTCTGCTTCAACTACAGCGCCCAGGGCCTGTGCTGGTACGTAGGGGTCTTCTCAGCACTGAATATGTACCTCGTCTTCCAGACCCTGGACAATATGGCACGCACCCTGCCCCTTCCCCACATAGACGATGACAGCTATATGCTGGATGAGGATACCGATGAAAACGCGCAAAACGATGCCGAAACCAGAAGGGAAGAAGATTTTAACGAGCGCAATCTCCGTTGCTATCACCGCATACAGCACTGGATGCAGAACCACCGCGCAGCATGGTGCGACTACACGTTCAACCGTGACCGCCTGTGCGAGGAGACAGGCATCAACCGCCAGCTCATGCTCCAGTGCCTGCGCAGCCAGGGCTACAACAACGTACACGAATACCTGACCCTGTATCGCGTCGAGGAACTGAAGAACCTCGTCAAGTCAGGACGCCTGCGTGTCGCCACCGAGTGTGATATGGCAGGCTTTGCCACAGTCAAGACTGCTCGCCTCTGCTTCGAACGTACCTATGGTGTAAAACTGGATGACTATATCTCAGAGAAAACAAAAGTAAGAAATTGAGCCTTACTTCCCTTTTCATAGATTATCTATACTTTTGTCACATATTTCCCATACTCTACACATACTCTATCCAAGGTGTATCCAAGGTGTATCCAAGGTCTACCCAAGGTGTACCCAAGGTGTACCCAAGGTTAAAATGCTGCCATATCCTTGGGTGGAACCTGTGTACAGTATGGATAGGGTATGGATTGAGTGAATTAAAAGCTAGTTGAAAGCACTCTAAACACAAGTATGCGGTCGAGTGCTATAAAGCGCCAACAATCCTTTTCTATAACAAATCTACAAAATCATTTCCTTTTTGGGGTAGGATGTGAGAATAAAGGGCTGAATTATTTTGCTCTTTTGGGCTTTTTGATTATCTTTGCGCGACAAAGCATATATAATGAGGAGGCTGATTTACATACTGTTTTTGCTCGTGGTGCTGGTGTCTGAGGCTGCTGCATCTCCTGTTTCTGAGGTGCGACGTCGCAAGCGTAACCAGAAGCCTGACACGATTGCCGTGGCGGCAGTGCAGGATGTGTCTGTCTTCTCGCGCAGGAGGATGAGTACATCGGCATTCCCGGTGCAGTTGACGGTTGTGGGACGTGCTGTGAGGGTTCAGAGCCCGGAGAATCAGGTCTTGCCGATATATACTGCGACGGGTGGCTTCTACATGGTAATGCGGCTCACTAAGGGTACGAACTGGCTGAACGGCCTGCCGCGGGGAAGCTATTTCATTAACAACCGTACAATAACGATTAACTGATTTGCCCTTAAATGACTATGGCAATGGAAGATATTATACCCGAGGTTCCTGTGGAACTGATCAAGGCGGAACTGACCGAGGAGCGTAAACTGCGCCGTACAAACAAGAGTGGCAACGATATCTATGTCGTAACGTGGCAGGATTCTCCCAACACGGTGCGTGAGATAGGGCGTCTTCGCGAGATTGCTTTCCGTGCTGCGGGAGGCGGTACTGGCAAGAGCCTGGACCTGGACGAGTTTGATACGTGCGACAATCCGTACAAGCAGATGATTGTATGGGACCCGGAGGAGGAAAAGATATTGGGCGGTTACCGCTATATCCTGGGCAAGGACTGGGATATAGATGAGAACGGCCAGCCCAGGCTTGCTACGAGCCACATGTTCCGTTTCTCGGAGCGGTTTATGAAGGACTATGCCCCATGGACTATAGAGTTGGGACGTTCCTTCGTTACGTTGGAATATCAGAGCAGCCGCTTGGGTGCGAAGGGTATCTTTGCGCTGGATAACCTGTGGGATGGCCTGGGGGCAATAACGGTTATCGAGCCTACGGTGCGGTATCTGTTCGGCAAGTTCACGATGTATCCGTCGTACGACCGCCTGAGCAGGGATATGATACTGTATTTCCTGAACAAGCATTTCCCTGATCCGCAGCATCTGATTGAGCCGATCAATCCGATTCATTACGAGAATGATCCTGCTGGGTTTGCGGACTTGTTTACGGAGGATGATTTCAAGCGTGACTATCGTATACTGAACAAGGCTGTGCGTCAGCGTGGCCTGAACATACCGCCGCTGGTAAATGCGTATATGTCGCTCTCGCCGACCATGAAACTGTTTGGTACGGCTATAAATGATGGTTTCGGCGATGTGGAGGAGACGGGTATCCTGATTGCGGTGGACGAGATATTACAGGAGAAGCGTATGCGCCATATTGATACATTTGCGGCCGAGCATCCTGAACTGGTGCGTATCACCAGCGGGGCTGGCAAGATTTTCTATCCCGTGGAATGATGCAGTGGCAGCAACTTTTATCCAACAGGCGTCTTGGTCAGGAGGACAGGTACCATCGCAAGGACGACCGCACTGAGTTTCAGCGCGACTATGACCGTCTGATTTTTTCTGCTCCTTTCCGCCGCTTGCAGAACAAGACTCAGGTATTCCCCCTGCCGGGCAGTATATTCGTCCACAACAGGCTGACTCATTCCCTGGAGGTGAGCAGCGTGGGCAGGTCGCTGGGTAATGATGTAAGCCGTCTGTTGCTGGAGCGTCATCCGGAACTGAAGGATACGCATTTCACGGAGCTGGGCAGTATAGTAAGTGCTGCTTGTCTTGCGCATGACTTGGGCAATCCGCCTTTCGGTCACAGCGGCGAGAGGGCAATAGGTACGTATTTCAGCGAGGGTGCGGGCAGTTTCCTGCGTGGCTGGACGTGTCCCGAGACGGGTGATTCTATCAGCGAGGAGCAGTGGAATGACATGATCAATTTCGAGGGCAATGCAAATGCGTTCCGTCTGCTGACGCATCATTTCAACGGTCGTCGGCAGGGTGGGTTCGTAATGACGTACAGTACTCTTGCCAGCATAGTGAAATATCCCTACAGCAGCGACCTTGCCATGAAGAAGCGCAAGTTCGGCTTTTTCCGTGCCGAGGAGGAGTATTATACTCGTATCGCTGCCGAGTTGGGCATTAGGAGGTTTGACAGTCCCGAGGGCTCGTTGCGCTATGCCCGTTATCCGCTGGTATATCTGGTCGAGGCGGCGGATGATATCTGTTACGAGATTATGGATATCGAGGATGCGCACAAGCTGAAGATACTGACTACGGACGAGACGAAGGAGCTGTTGATGGGTTACTTTGATGCATCGCAGCAGGAGCATGTCCGCGAGCGGATGAACACCTTGGATGATGTAAACGAGCAGGTTGTGTATCTCCGTGCCTGTGTCATCAACAAGCTGGAGGCGGAGTGTGTGCGTGTCTTTGTCGAGAACGAGGAGGCCATACTGAAGGGTGAGTTCACGGGCTGCCTGATCGACCATATCGGTCAGATTCCACTGGATGCCTACCGCCGTTGCCAGGAGGTGAGTGTTGGGCGCATCTATCACAGCAAAGATGTTATGGATATCGAGATTGCGGGTTTCAAGGTTATCACCTCGCTGACGGACATGATAGTTCAGGCGGTGACGCATACGGACCGTGCGTTTTCCCAGTTGCTGATAAACCGTGTTTCGCAGCAGTACGACATCAAGGCTCCTACGCTGTACGGTCGTATCATGGCGGTATTGGACTATATTTCGGGAATGACGGATGTCTATGCCCTGGATATGTATCGCAAGATAAACGGTATGAGCATACCGACACTATAAACTACAGGAAATGGAAAGTATCAGGATAATAAACAACAGTCACCACGATTTGCCGCGTTATGCGACTCCGCTGAGTGCGGGTATGGATCTTCGTGCCAACCTGGATCAGGCGGTTATCTTGAAGCCGTTGGAGCGCAGGCTGATACCAACGGGTCTGCGCATGGCGCTCCCTCCTGGCTATGAGGCTCAGGTGAGGCCGCGCAGCGGATTGGCTTTGAAGAAGGGTATAACGGTGCTGAATACTCCGGGAACGATAGATGCTGACTATCGTGGTGAGATAGGGGTTATTCTCATAAATCTCAGCTCGGAGGATTTCGTGGTAGAGGATGGTGAGCGTATTGCCCAGATGGTAATCGCGCGTCACGAGCAGCCGCAGTTGGTTCAGGTGGATACATTGGACGAGACGGAACGCGGCGAGGGTGGTTTCGGCCATAGTGGTGTCAAGTAGTGTACTCAGTGCATCTGGATGAGGAATAAGATTTACATACTGGTATTGCTTGTGCTTAGTCAGTGTATACAGGCACAGACCAGGATGGACTATTTCCTGATGGAAGCGGGCAAATACCGTATGCGTCAGGACTGGAGTCAGGCGATGATGCTGTACCGTCATGCCCTGGACATCAATCCCGACTCGCCCGAGGCTTTGTTCCAGCTGGGACGCATGTCTTTCTATATCCGTGAGGACAGCATTGGCGAGAGCTGCATGCTGAGGGCTATAGGCATAGACAGTACGAATACGTCGTATATGGAGTCGCTGGCTGCGATTTACCTGCGTACGAACAGGGCGGAGCAGGCATTGCCCTTGCTGGAGAAGATGAGTGTGCTGGAGCCGCGTCGTACGGATGTGCTTTCTCATCTGGCTACCTATTATGGCGAAACGGGGCGTCTGATGGATGCTATCAAGACACTGGACCGGTGGGAAACGCTTGAGGGCAGGATCCCGCAGCTTTCGTATGAGAAATACAGCCTGTATAACCAGCTGGGGGACAGTATCAGTGCCTTCGGTGAGCTGGAGGCGTTGTGCAACGAGTTCCCGAGCGACATGACACACCGTGTGCGCATGGGTTACCAGTACCAGCTGCACGGCAATCTGAAGAAGGCTCTCCAGATTTATGACGAGGTGCGCAGCAGCGAGCCGCATAATCCGCAGTTGCAGATTGCAATGATGGAATATTACGAGGCGCAGGGTCACAAAGAGCGTGCCGATGCAATGCGTGATTCCATGATGTTTGACGTGCAGGCGGACAAGGCTCTGCGGTATGGCCTGCTGCAGAACTACATCCAGGGCCTGGCAGGCAATCCCAAGGCCGACTCGCTTGTGGCGGACAGGTTCGACAGGTTGTTTGCGATTGATTCCACTGATGTGGAGATAATGGGTATATATGCTTCGTGGCTGACTTATTTCGAGAAACCGGATTCGGTGATATGCCCTGTAATGCAGCGCTTGCTGAAGGTGGCTCCGGATAACGAGATGGCTACGCAGTGGCTATTGCAGTATTTTGCCCAGAAGCAGGAGTTTACCTCGCTCGAGGAGATTTGCCGCCGCGGGACCAACTACCATCCGGATAACCTTGCCTATCATTATTTTCTGGGAATGACTTTCTCGGAGCTTGGCAGGGAGCAGGATGCGCTGGATGCGTGGCAGAAGGGCCTTAAGCTGCGCAAGCCCAAGACGTCGCCGGTACTGATTTCCAATGTCTTTACGGCATCGGGTGATATGTATTTCAAGATGAACAGGGTACGCGAGTCGTTTTGTGCATACGATTCCGCGCTGGTGTATAACAAAGACAATGTGCTGGCGCTGAACAACTATGCTTATTTCCTGTCCCTGCGCAAGGAGAGCCTGGACAAGGCCGAGCAGATGAGCTATCGTACTATCAAGGCCGAGCCGGATAATATTACGTATTTGGATACCTATGCGTGGATATTGTTCATGCGTGGTGAGTATGCCGAGGCGGCTCATTATATGGATCGTGTTGTAAGTCCGGACAGTACGGCGGCATTGTTGGCCGATTCCCGTATTTCGACTGCTGTCCTGGAGCATGCCGGTGACATTGCATGGTTCAATGGGGATGCGGGGCGTGCGTGTTATCTGTGGGAACTGGCTGTCAGGCGCGGTGATGACGAGGTGACGTCGACGCTTCAGAAAAAGTCAAGGAAAAGGAAATACTTTAGGAAATAGATGATTATGAGATACAGATATCTGTTATTGACGCTGGTAGCGGTTCTTTCACTGATGTCGTGCTCTTCAACAAGAAAGGCAGCGCGTCAGACAATCCCGACCACATCGGGATGGAATGCAGGCGATTGTGTAACGCAACGCTGTAATATGGTCCTCAAGAGCGGAAACCGCAGCGTAAGCCTGGGCGGCTCCCTGAGGATGAAGCGCGATGATGTGATACAGATGAACCTGACATACGGATTCCTGAATATCGGTGTCGGGACATTGGAGCTGACGCAGGACAGCGTGATGTTCGTAAGCCGCATGACCAAGCAGTATACGCGCTCGTCATACGACGAGGTGTCGCAGCTGCTAGGTAAGAATATAGGTTTCATGGATATCCAGAAATATTTCTGGGGCGAGGGCGGCGAAGGCAAGACTGCGGTCATGAGCTGGAAATACAGCGGATTCACCGACATGGACAACGGCAGGAAGCTGCCGACAGGACTGGAGGTCAATGTCAGTGCGTCAGGGCATTCGGCAGATGCAACCATACAGTTGTCCAACCCCAGGGAGGATAGCGAATGGAACCAGCGTACAAAGATTAACGAGAAGAGCTATGACCGTCTGACGCTGGAACAGGTTGCAAGGCTTCTGCTCAATATAGTAAACAAAATCTGATAGGACTTACACAAAATATCCATTTGCACGATGTACACCAGACATATCTTCAAGTTCGTTGTAATACTGTTGTTGACATTCACTGTTGCTCCCTGCATTGCCCAGAATAGCAAGAAGGTCAAGGCATTGAAGGCCCAGCAGACGCAGTTGCAGAAGAATCTGAAGAAATCACAGCAGGATCTGGCCAAGACCAAGAAGGAGGTCAAGACCGGCCGTGAGACGCTGCATCACATCGGTGTACAGTTGGATGACCGTCTGACTCATATCCGTAGGATGGAGAATGAGATGGACAGTGTAGAGAGCAACATATCGTCGCTGAACCGCGACATTGCCGAAAAGGATTCGCTGTTGCTCGAGAAGAAGCGCCGGTATGCACGTGCGCTGCGTTTCATCCGCCAGTTCCCCAAGGTCAAGTCTCCTTTGTTGTTTGTGTTGAGCGCAAAGACCTTTACGCAGATGTACCGTCGTGCCAGGTATGCCCGCGAGTATGCTACATATCAGAGGGATCTGGGTATGCAGATACAGCGCAGGCAGGGTGAGCTGATGGAGGCACAGAATATGCTTCTGGCTGCCAAGAGCCGCATGGCCGGTATTATACGCAATGTCCTTCAGGAGCGTCGCAGGCTGAACCAGGAGCAGGTTGCGCAGAAGAAGGTCGTCAGCAATCTGGAGGCACGCCAGAAGGGACTTAACTCGAAGGTTGCGCAGCAGCAGAAGGAGCTGAACGAGCTGAACAAGAAGATAGATGCACTGATAGCCTACGAGATAGAGCAGGCACGTAAGCGTGCCCTTGAGGCGGCTCGCAAGAAGGCTGCCGAGGAAGCTGCACGCAAGAAGGCTGCCGAGGAGGCTGCACGCAAGAAAAAGCAGGCAGCTTCGGCCACCAAGCCGGCACAGGGCAAGACACCTGGGGCTTCCACTCCGGCACCTGCAAAGACGCCTGCTCCTTCGTCATGGCTTACAGCCGAGGAGCGGCAGCTGACAGGCAGTTTCGAGGCAAACCGCGGTCGCTTGCCGGTTCCCATTACGGGGCCGTATATGATAGGCGGGCGCTTTGGCTCATATCAGGTTTCGGGATTGAGTCATGTTACTCTTGATAACAAGGGTACCGACTATGTGGGACAGCCGGGTGCAAGAGCCCGTTGTATCTTCGATGGCGAGGTTACTGCTGTATTCCAGTTTGCCGGAACCAAGAATGTGCTGGTGCGTCACGGCAGCTACATTTCTGTCTATTGCAACCTTTCGTCGGTGATTGTAAGCAGGGGACAGAAAATCCGTACCCGTGATATCATAGGTACAGTCATGGAGGATGGTAACGGACGTTGTCCGCTGCATTTCCAGCTTCGCAAGGAGACAGTCAAACTGAATCCAGAGTCCTGGATAGGTCGCTAAACTATAGGGCTAACCCGTCCAGCAGTTGGATATATGTATCCAATGCGTGACGTATTTCACTGAAACATACGAATTCATCGGCAGTATGGCTTCGGCAGCTCTGTCCGGGACCCATTTTCATTGACGGGCAGCGCAGCATGGCCTGATCGCTGAGCGTGGGACTGCCAAAAGGCTTGAGACCCATTTGTATTGCCCGTTGTACCATAGGATGTGATTCGTATATCATGGATGACATCAGTCGTGTACTGCGGGCCTTTACATCGCTCTTGACATTGGATTCTATAAAGTCCAGTATTTCCGTATTAGTGTACAGCTCGTTGCTGCGTATATCTGCAGTGAATGTACAGGTGTCGGGAACGACATTGTGCTGTGTTCCTGCATTGACTATCGTAACGCTCATCTTGACAGGACCCAGCATTGGACTGACTTTAGGGAATGAACAGTTTCTGAGCCAGTTGATGTCGTCCAGTGCATGGTATATGGCATTGTCTCCCTCGTCGCGTGCTGCGTGTCCGCTGCGTCCGTGTGCGGTGAAGTCCAGTACCATCAGTCCTTTCTCGGCTATTGCCGGCTGCATTCCTGTAGGCTCGCCCACCAGTGCGGCATCTATGTGCGGCAGTTTGGTGAGTGCGTGCTCAATGCCGGCCTTACCGCTGACCTCTTCCTCGCAGCTTGCGAGAAATATCAGGTTGTAGGCTCTTTCCTTGACCGAGAGGAACCTGAAGACCTGCAGCAGGGTTACCAGGGATGCTCCGTCGTCGTTGCTTCCCAGTCCGTATATGCGGTCGTCCTCGATGGTGGCTGTGTATGGGTCGCGGGTCCAGGAATCACATGGTTTCACCGTGTCGATATGTGCATTCAGCAGCAGTGTCTGCCGTCCCTCGGTATAATCGCCTGCAATACACCATAGATTATTGCCGTCGCGTTGTACGTCCATGCCATACTTATTGCGCATGACATCTTTCAGCATATCTGCTGCCTGTGCTTCGTTGCGACTGGTACGTGGGGTTTCGATCAGTTTCACGAGCAGGTCAGTTGCGTCCTGGCAGAGTAATTCACAATTCATAGTCACAATTCATAATTATGTTTCCTTTTCCCTTGTTATTTGTTTCCCAAATCCGGGAAACAAACCAAAAAAGGAGAACGGCGTGTTCTCCTTTTTTGGTCGGGATGACAAGACTCGAACTTGCGACCTCGCGCCCCCCAGACGTGTGCGCTACCAACTGCGCTACATCCCGATTGCGTTTGCAAAGGTATGAATAACTATGGGAAAAAACAAATAAAATCCTATTTTAATTTATATTTTTTCGGACAAAAGTACTTTTTTTACTAACTTTGTGCGCAAATATACCCGTTTAACGCTATATGTCAACAATCAAAGCAGCTGCACCGGAGCTGAGGGAAAGACGCATCATTTTGCCTTCGAGCAAAAGCATCAGCAACCGCGTTCTGGTAATCCGCGCATTGTCGGCATTGGGAAGCGGGGTTTTCTGCTACGACAGCCTGCCTGAGCTGTATAACATATCGGAATGTGATGACAGCAGGGTGGTAGTAAAGGCTTTGGAACAGCTGGCGGCTGAGGCTGAGAAGGGAGTTTCCTCGGAAAGCAGCGTGGATATCGGGGCGGCTGGCACTGCCATGCGCTTTATGACGGCATTGCTGGCGGTCTGTCCCGGTGTACATACGATAACCGGTACGGAGCGGATGAGGCATCGTCCCATTCACCTTCTGGTCGAGGCATTGCGGCACTTGGGAGCAGACATCAGTTATGCGGGTGAGGAGGGATTTCCTCCGCTGCGCATTTCCGGCAAGGCTCTGGAAGGCGGGCGTGTACGTCTGGCAGGAAGCGTCAGCAGCCAGTACGTGAGTGCCCTGTTGATGATAGGTCCTGTCCTGCGGGACGGCCTGGTACTGGAATTGACGGGCAAGGTGGTAAGCCGTCCGTACATTGACATGACGGTAGCTATAATGTCGCAGTTCGGTGCACAGGTCGGCATTGCCGACGGTGAGGATGGTACGGCTCTGGTCCTGAAGGTTTTGCCTGGCGGTTACAGGCCGGTGGCATATACGGTGGAAAGCGATTGGAGCGCGGCATCGTACTGGTACGAGATGGTATCCCTCGCTACGGACGACAGGGCCAGTATAATACTGCCGGGGCTGACGTGCGACTCGCTGCAGGGAGACAGCCGCGTGGCGGAATACTTTGAGCCGCTGGGAGTCAGGACCGAATATCTGTTTGATAGTGAAGGCAAGCCGTATGTAAGGCTGAGCCGCATACCGGTAAGGCCGCAGTTGCTGGTATCGCCGTATGTACTGAATCTGGTCAACCAACCCGACTTGGCACAGACTTTGGTCGTGACGTGTTGCATACTGGGAATAAAATTCGGTTTCACCGGTTTGGAGAATCTCAGGATCAAGGAGACGGACCGCTTGACGGCCTTGCGCACCGAACTGGCAAAGCTTGGATTCGATGTAGAGGAGGAGAACGGCGACACGCTGGTGTGGAAGGGTGGACGCTGCGTTTCCAACAGCAAGGCGATTGATACATACGAGGATCACCGCATGGCAATGGCTTTTGCTCCGGTTGCAATGCGCACAGGCAGTATCAGCATCAACGACCCCGAAGTGGTAAGCAAGAGTTACCCGACATTCTGGAACGACATTCCAAAGGCGGATGAGAACGCGGTGGATGCTGAGTGTTGCGGTATGCATGAGGTGTGCGAGAAGGACAGCCTGCTTGCTGCCGTGAGCCGCGACATAGAGTATTACGAGGATGAGGAACTGGACCGTTTCCGGGGTGTGAAGAGCGATGAATATCTTCCGCCTGAAATCGAGGAGTTCCAGTACATTCTGGAGACTATGCGCGAGGACGAGGTTGCCGGATGGATGAGGTCGCTGACCTTGCGGGGTGTGGCGCTGCCGGATGAACTGAAGGACGAGGTGTTGATGATTATCGGGGAGCGGCGGCAATAAATAGCCTCCCGCGCACGTTATGATATAGCTGAATGATGAAAAGAACAAGCTCCAGAAGATCCGTTTGGGACAGGCTATCCGTGATTGCCTGTCTGGTTCTGCTTTTCTCATTCACAGGCTGCTCTACCAAGAAGAATACCCCGCTTACGCGCTTCTACCACTCGATGACCGCACGTTACAATATCATGTACAATGGTCAGGTGGCATTCCGTGACGGTATGGATGCGCAGACAGAGGGTCATAACGATGACTACACTGCGCTGCTGCCCATGTACATCAGCACCAACAAGAGTACTGCGGGCATAGGGCGCGGCAATTACGAGACGGCCATACTTAAGAGCGAGAAGGCTATTAAGCTGCACAGTATCAAGCGCAAGCCTGCTGTCAAGCCGGGCAAGAAGAAGGATCAGCAGACCAAGGATTATCTTGCACGCAAGGAATTCAACCCGTATCTGTGGCGGGCTTGGATGATGCTGGGGCAGAGTCAGTTCCAGCAGGGCGAATTCATCGAGGCGGCGTCTACATTCAACTATACCATACGGCTTTATTCTACCCAGCCCCAGGTGGCAAACCTGGCAAGGACATGGCTGGCAAAGTGCTATGTAGCACTGGACTGGCCGTACGATGCCGAGGACGTCTTGCGCAAGCTGGCAAAGGATAGTCTGGGAAATGCGGTGCAGAAGAGCTACGACAGCAGCCGCACGGCGTGGCTGATACAGACGGGCCAGTACAAGGAGGCAATACCCCTGCTGCAGAAGGTGATAAAGAATCAGAGGGGGCATATCGCCAGGGCACGTCTCAACTATCTGCTGGGTCAGCTATGTCATCAGGTTGGAGAAAACGATGCGTCGTACAAGGCCTTGACCAAGGTAATCCGTGCCAATCCTCCATACGTCATGAGCCTCAATGCACAGGTTCTGCGAAGTGAGGTTACAAGCAAGGGACATACCAGGCAGACCGTCAGGAAGTTGCAGCGTATGGCCCGTAACCAGAACAACAAGGACTACATAGACCAGATATACTATGCCATAGGCAATATCTATATGAACGAGGCCGACACCCTGCACAGCATATATGCGTGGGAAAAGGGTGCGAAGGAAAGCCGCGGCGGAGCAGCCAAGGCACAGATATTGCTTCGGTTGGCACAGGTATACTGGGATCAGGAGAACTACATAGATGCAGCACGGTGCTACAAGGGTTGTGTGTCAGCATTGGACAAGGAGAAGCCGGGCTACGATGTGGTAGAGCAGCGCTCCCAGATGCTTGAGCCGCTGGCACCGCATCTGGAAACCATCAAGCTCCAGGACAGCCTGCAGGCGCTGGCAAAGCTCAGCGAGGCTGAACAGATAGCTGTTGCCGACCGCCTGATAAAGGAGCTGAAGAAAAAGGAGAAGGAGGAGGCACGCAGAAACGGCAGCCAGAACACTGCGCAGAACCAGAATGCGGGACAGGTCCCCAATCCGGCTACGGCTCCCACTGCCAATCGTCCCACGACGCCAGGACAGACATCAGGCAGCGCTTGGTACTATTCCAACCCCAACACGGTACAGCGCGGACGTGAGATATTCCAGCGAAAGTGGGGTAGGCGTCGCAACGAGGATAACTGGCGCTGGGCTGATCGCAGCTCGTTCGGCAACGGTGATGCTGGCGGTGATATGCCGGATGCAGGCAACATAGCCGACACTACGTTTACGGACACACCGGAAATAGACGAGGAGGAACAGGCACGCCGCGACTCGCTGGCACGTGACCCCCATCACCGCGAATACTACCTGAACCAGATACCCAACACCGAGGAGCAGATGGAGAAATCACATGGCCTGCTCAGGGATGCTTTGTACAATGCCGGGGTATTGGAGCAGGACAAGGTAGGAAACTATCCTATGGCACGCAGGACATTAGAGAGGCTCATGAGGGATTATCCCGACTTTGAGAAGATGGATGACGTGTTCTACCACATGTTCCTCATCTGCGGCCGTCTCGGGCTTGATCAGGAAGCTATGGTCTATCGCGACAGTATCATATCTGCCTACCCAGACACGAAGATGGCCGCGCTTCTTTCCAACCCAAACTATGACCTGATTGCACGTGGAGGCAGGCATCTGGAGGATTCGGTATATGCTGCCACGTACCAGGCTTATAAGGATAGCAATTATCCCGAAATCGAGAAGAACTACCGCTTCTCGACCGAAAACTATCCGGAGGGCAAGCACCGTGCACGCTTCATGTTCATACATGCCATGGGGCAGCTGTACAGCGGTGACAGGCAGGGTTTCCTGACCTCGCTCAAGGAGCTTGTCGAGAAATATTCGGCCGAGGAGGTAGCCAAGTTGGCAGCTGAGATAATGAAGGGAGTCAACGAGGGTCGCCTCTTGCAGGACGGCAAGTGGGATACAAGCGGAATATGGGGTCTGCGGGCCAATATGGCAGGCACCGACAGCACTGAGGTCGTACAGCTCAAGGATACCCGTATCGGTCAGTTCGCATTCGTTCTTGCCTATCCCAAGAATTCCCTGGACGAAGACCAGCTTCTGTTCGAGATTGCACGCTATAATTTCACTGCCTTCCTCGTCCGCAATTTCGATCTCGAGATCAGTGACATAGGCGGTATCAGCATGCTTGTAGTGCGTGGATTCCTCAGTTATGACGAGGTACATGCATACGCCCAGCAGCTGTACAGTGACCAGCATATGGCCACAGTGCTCGAGGGCATCCGCACGCTGCTCATTGCCGAAGACAACCTGAAACTGCTCGGAACCCAGTTCAGCTTCGACGACTACAAGGATTTCTACGACGAGAAATATGCGCCCCTGCAGGTTCCGGAAGACCTCAGGATTGATGAGAACCAGATTATTGATCCTGTGTATGGCGAGGATACAGACGGTCCGGCAGGTGACGAGAATACTAACGAAGACGAAGAGGAAATCACCGTCGATGACGACGACTTCCCCTATGGTTTCTAAAACTTATACAATGGCACGACTACTTTGGGTTGATGACGAGATAGACCTGCTCAAGGCACATATCCTGTTTCTGGAGAAGAAGGGTTACGAGCTTGACACCGCGACCAACGGCTATGATGCAATCGAGTGCTGTCAGAACCAGAGCTACGACCTTGTTCTTCTGGACGAGAATATGCCCGGCCTCAGCGGACTGGAAACCCTGCAGCGCATCAAGCAGATACTGCCTGCAGTACCTGTTGTAATGGTTACCAAGAGCGAAGAGGAGAATATCATGAACCAAGCTATCGGTGCCAAGATAGCTGACTATCTGATAAAACCGGTCAATCCTACCCAGATACTGCTTTCGCTCAAGAAGAATATACATCAGCGCGAGATTGTAAGCGAAGCTACCGAGAGTGCCTATCAGCAGAATTTCGGCAAGCTCAGCATGCAAATCAACGATTCCGGCTCCATACAGGACTGGATGGAGGTCTACCGTCAGCTCGTGCAATGGGAACTGGAACTTGAGAATACAGCCAGCAGTATGAGGGAGATGCTGACGTTGCAGAAAAAGGAGGCCAACAACGAGTTTGCACGCTTCATCCGCAAGCGGTACATGCAATGGATGGAATCCCTTGTCAACCACCGCCAGGACGAAGACCGCCCCATTATGAGCCCCGAGGTCATGAAGAGCAAAGTGTTCCCCTTGCTCAACAATCATCAGAAGGTATTCCTTATAGTCATAGACAATTTCCGCTGGGATCAGTGGAAGACACTACTGCCCGAGATAAGCAGTCTGTTCAGCATCGAGGAGGATATGTACTGCAGTATTCTGCCTACGGCCACACAGTATGCACGCAATGCAATCTTCAGCGGGCTGATGCCTGCCGAGATCGAGAGGATGTTCCCTGAACTGTGGGTGGACGAGGACAGCGAGGAGGGCAAGAACCTGAATGAATCACCGTTGATTGCCACACAGTTGGAACGCTTCCGCCGACACGACACATTCTCATATCACAAGATTAATGACTCGGCAGCTGCCGACCGCCTGCTGCAGCAGTTGCCCAACATATTGCAGAACGACCTCAACGTACTTGTGCTCAATTTTGTCGATATGCTCAGCCATGCTCGTACCGAGAGCCGCATGGTGCGCGAACTTGCAGGTAACGAAGCGGCTTACCGCAGTATTACCCAGAGCTGGTTCCGTCATTCGGCAATAGCAGGGCTGTTCCGCCGTCTTGCCCAGACCGACTGTACAATCATCATAACCACCGATCACGGCAGCGTGCGTTGCAATAATCCTGTAAAGGTGGTAGGTGACAAGAACGTAAATGCCAATCTGCGCTACAAGTTAGGCAAGAATCTCGCTTACAACCAGAAGGAAGTCTTCGAGATACGCCAGCCGCAACAGGCAGGACTCCCCTGTCCGAACCTCAGCACAGCATATATCTTTGCGCAGAATCAGGATTTCTTTGCCTACCCCAACAACTACAACTATTACGTCCAGTATTACCGCGACACATTCCAGCATGGGGGCATTTCCATGGAAGAAATGCTCATCCCCCTCATCACGTTAAGACCAAAGGTATAATTACGTTGCATTACGCAGTGCCTGAGGCGACATCCCTGTATTTCTCCGCACCCAAGTGCCGAAATGTGATGCATTCCTGAACCCCAAGCGTGAAGCAATCTGCTTGATGCTGAGCGAGGACTGACGCAGGAGCATCTTGGCTTCGCGCAGTACGTGCTCGTTGACAATCTCGCCTGCTGTACATCCCGACACCTGTTTGCATACAGTGGAGAAATACTTGGGGGTGATATGCAGTCGTTTGGCATACCCGTTAACATTGTCTACAATATCCCCGTCACTGTTAAGCATTTCCAGGAAACGGCACATTATCAGCTCAGCAGATGAGCGGTGGACTATAGGTATCAGACGGCGTACATCCGAATCGCTGCGTTTCTCGCGTGCGTTTACATACCTCAAGTCCTTCATATACATCCCCATAGAGTGGAACAACAGCAATATCGCACGGGACTTGTGCTCACCCTCATCCTGAGCCAACAGTTTTCCTAATGTATTTATATAGGAGATTATCATGTTCTGCTGCCTGTTATTCAGTGTTGCCACACTGTGGCTGCGCATTAGCGCATATCTGGCAAAATCCATATCCGAATCCTTCATTATCCAGTTGGCATACCTTGCCGTACATAAAAGACCCGTAACCTGCAGGTCGATACTTGTCACCAGATCTTCGATTACGTTATTGGGATTGCATATGAGCACAGCCCCTTCTTTGAGACTGTATTTCTTGTTGTCAATGATAATTGAAGCATGTCCGCGCAGGACCATTATAAACAGGAAAACGTCTAGCAACAACTCCTTGTACGGGAAATCCGTAATCACCTGCATACTGTCCAGAATAACGATGTCGTCATTACGGAATGAATAGTCCCGTTCGTTGCTTACCTTAGTGATATCTATCGTTTTCATCAGAGCAAAGATAGTAACTTTATGCGCAGATCAATTAAAAATCGGAGAAACAGAACACTTTTGAGCGGAAATAATATCCAATAACTCTTATTTTTGTTGTAACTTTGCGTGGAATTTATTAAATAAGCATATGATAATGTACAAGTCAGGTATTTTGTTTATCTCTGCAATGGCATTACTTATGTCATCCTGCTCCCAGAAGGAGAAGGCACAGGCTGATGTCATTAAGGTGGAGGTAGAGGTTGTCAGCGAGTCAAATGCTGAAAACGGCCGTCAGTATGTTGGAGTGGTTGAGGAATCTTCGAGCGTTGCGTGTAGTTTTACCGGTTCTGGGGCTATAAGCAGGGTCTGTGTGGAAGAGGGTCAGCGTGTAAGAAAAGGCCAGTTGGTTGCACAACTTGATGAAACCCAGGCCGGTAATATGGTTCAGGCTGCTCAGGCAAGTGTCAGACAGGCATATGACGCCAGGGAGCGTCTTCGTCAGTTGCACGAAAGTAACTCGTTGCCAGACATGAAATGGGTTGAGATCCAGAGCCAGGTCGAACAGGCCGAGGCTCAGTTGCAACTTGCCAGGAAACATCTGGCAGAATGTAGTATATATGCACCGACAGACGGTGTGGTTGGCAAGAAAATGCTGAATGCAGGCGAAACGGCATTACCTAGTATGCCTGTGCTTACAATACTTGATATAGATAACGTCAAGGTCAAGATAAGCATTCCTGAGAAGGAGATTGCCGGTATCGGTGCGTCCACTGCTTCCATGATATCGGTTGATGCCCTGGGAGACAGGACATTCAAGGGAGGAACTATCGTAAAGGGTGTCCAGGCTGATGTGCTGACACATACCTATGATATCAAGATAAATGTGGATAATGCCGAGGGACTGCTGCTGCCAGGAATGGTTGCAAAGGTATGTCTTGAAGATATTAGTGCAGATAGCGGGTCGTTTGTGACAGTTCCGGTAAGAAGCGTACAGCAGAGCGCCGATGGCAGGTTATTTGTATGGACATTCGCGGATGGCAGGGCAAACCGCCGGAATATTACTACGGGACAGACCTCAGGGGACCGCATTGCAGTCACTTCGGGTCTTAACATTGGTGACAAGGTAATAACCTCAGGGTATCAGAAGGTCAGCGAAGGCTCTCCTGTAACAGTACAAGCTCAATAAGGAAATGGCATTCAAGAACAGCAGTTGGATAGCATGGCCGATCAATAACTACAAGATAACAGTATTCCTTAGTGCTCTGTTGTTTGTCTTCGGCTTGTACGGCATATATATGATGCCAAAGGACGAAATACCTCCGTTTACCATACGTCAGGGAGTTGTTGTTGCCCTGATGCCAGGTGCTACATCCCAGGAAATAGAGGAACAGGTGGCTCGTCCGTTGGAACGCTATATTTTTACATACAAGGAGGTGGACCGGTCCAAAACCTACTCAACTTCCCAGAACGGTATGTGTGTGATAATGGTTCAGTTTCAGCAGGATCAGAATAATCTGACTCCTGTGTGGAGCAAGATGAAACATGGTATCAATGTGTTTAAGTCACAGCTCCCTAGTGGTGTGGTTGCCGTCATTGTACAGGATGACTTTGGAGATACCTCGGCATTGCTTATAACTGTGGAGAGTGATTCGCGTTCATATCGCGAACTGCAAGGTTACAGCGATGAGTTGGCAGATCGTCTGCGTCGCCTGCCAAGTGTAAGCAATGTGCGTCAGTTCGGAGAGAAGAAACAGCAGGTAACCTTGTCCGTGGACCGCAGGCGACTGTCTGCTTATGGTATCGGTCAGGCTGCACTGATACGTGCCATAAAGGCACAGGGACTGACCACTATGAGCGGCATAGTAAGTACTCCGGGACAGAATTTCCAGATACACATTGCACCTACGGACAATAGCGAACGTGAGATAGCCGACCGTATAATATATAATGGTACTGATGGAAAGGTTGTAAGGGTGCGTGATGTTGCTGAGGTTACACGTGAATATGATTTGTCCGATTCATATATCAAGAGCAACGGTAAGCGATGCGTATTGCTTTCGCTGGAAATGATAAAGGGTAACAATATTATAAAGTTCGGCAAGGATGTAGACAATATCCTGACACAGTTCAAGGAGGATTGCCTGCCGGATGATGTCGTAATGCGCCGTATTACTGATCAGCCGCAGGTTGTCGGGGACTCTGTATCGGATTTCCTTCGCGACCTGCTGATATCCATGCTGATAATAGTTGCTGTGATGATGGTTCTTTTCCCGTTCCGAAGTGCTGTTGTCGCCTCACTCACCATTCCGCTTTCAACGTTCATCAGTATCGGGATAATGTATGTGCTGGATATAGAACTCAACATTATCTCGCTTGCCTGTCTTATAGTGGTGCTGGGTATGATAGTCGATAACTCGATTGTCGTAATCGATGGCTATCTGGAATGCCTGGGCAAAGGTATGCATCGCCGCGATGCTGCAGTAGAGAGTGTCCGTCAGTATTTTTGGCCAATGCTTCTTGCAACTGTGTGCATTTGTATGATTTTCTTCCCTCTCCTATATACAATGACTGGAGAGGCAAGTGATATTGTGAATATATTCCCTGTTACCATAACTATCAACCTGATGGTAAGTCTTGCAATTGCTTCATGCGTTATTCCTGTGCTGAATGCCGCGTTGATACGCAAGGTAAAGGTCAGGGTGCCTGGGAAACGGGACATTACGGACTGGGTACAGACAATATATGACAAGATGTTGGCATGGAATTTCCGCAATCCTTGGAAGACAATCATAGGCGGTGTGACCATTACCATAGTATTCATCTGCCTGTTTCCTCTGCTTAAGATACGTCAGTTCCCGTATGCAGACCGCAACCAGTTTGCTGTGGAGATATATCTTCCAGAAGGCAGTGGCCTGAATGAGACAAGTGCTATTGCCGACAGTCTGTGCCATGTTCTGGAGAAAGATGACCGCGTTACCGGCATTACGACATTCATAGGATGCTCGTCACCACGGTTCCATGCCAGCTATGCACCTATAATGGCTGGGAAGAACTTTGCACAGTTTATTGTAAATACAAAGGGTATAGACGAGACAATGGCCCTCCTGGACGAGTATCAGCCCCTGTATTCAAATCACTGGCCCAATGCCTACTTGCGCTTCAAACAGATGGACTATCTCCCTGTTCCGACATACGAGTACCGCTTCTACGGCAACGACATGGATTCAATACAGAAATGTGCGGAGCAACTGATGAAGGAAATGCGAACATACAGTGAACTAGAATGGGTTCATACTGATTATGACCAGCCGTCGGCTCACATCGAGGTAACGCTGAATCCTGTGACATCAGCACAAATGGGAATAGACAGGACCTCTGCTTCACTGCAGCTTTTGCTTCAGACGGGAAAGATACAGGTTGGCAGCATATGGGAAAGAGGTGACGTGGATGGGGTAAGCAAGACATACGAGCTTCCTATTGTATTGAAGGATAATGCTTCGGACTCGATGAGGGTTTCAGATGTTGAAAACGCCTACCTTTCCACTTCAACAGGCGGATCTGTTCAACTTCGACAGATAGCCAGCAGCGTGCAGCCGGAATGGCAGCAGACCAAGATTGTGCACCGTAATGGCGAGCGTTGTATTTCAGTAACAGCCGAGGGCAAGCGCGGAGTATTTGCCCTGGGAGTCCAAAACCGCATAATTTACTATATTTCCAAAATGGACCTTCCTCATGGCGTGCGATCCGAGATTGGCGGTGAAACGGAGAAGAATGCAGAGACCTTTCCACAGGTAGTCAAAGGTATAGGTCTGTCTATGGTCATTATTTTCTTCTTCCTGTTGTTTAATTTCCGCAAATTCTCAATCTCATACATCTGTATCCTGGCCATTGGACTGGGAATGCCGGGAGCAATACTCGGTCTGATTCTGGTGAACAGGACTCTGGGATTGACGGCTATGTTCGGTTTTATTACCCTCATGGGGATGGTCATGCGTAACGAGATCCTTATTTTCGAGCATGCCAACGAAAGGATGGCACAGGGATGGTCTGCCCATGATGCTGCATACGATGCAGGCAGACGGCGAATGGTCCCCATTTTTTTGACTACAGCCACTACGGCTGTGGGTGTCGTGCCGATGATAATAGCAGGCAGTTCGTTCTGGATGCCAGTAGGCGTCACTATATTTGCCGGAGGCATAGGTATGCTGATACTGGTAACAACCGTTTTGCCTGTTGTATACTGGAAAGCCTACGAAAAACCAAAATCAAAAACTGCATAACGTATGAAAAGGATATTCTTTACTATTATATTGATAGGCATTGCCCTGTCTGGTAATGCCCGGCGAAAAGTAACCTTGGACGAGTGTCTCGGGATGGCTCGTGATAACAATATCACGTTGAAGAATGCTGCGTTAAGTATACTTGCAGCCCGTGAACAGAAGAGCGAGGTATACACAAAATATTACCCTCAGATTCAGGCTAACGTAATGGCTATGCATACATTTGGCGCCTTTATGCAGGGAGGTGATGCCATACGTACATACACTGCAGCGATATCTGCAACCATGCCGTTGTATGCAGGCGGACAGATTACGACCGGCAACAAACTGGCGGAACTGAATACCGACGTAGTTGCTTTACAAAGGGACATCCAGGAAAGTGATGTGCTTCAGAAGGTTACCGAATGTTACTGGCAGATTGCCAAGGTGAAGTATAACCTGAATACCGTCGGTGCTGCAGAAAAACAGGTTGAAGAGGTATATCGCCAGGTAGAGAACATGGTCAAGGCCGGCATAACAACCAGGAATGACCTTTTGAAAGTACAGATACGTAATCAGGAACTGGCATCCAATCGACTGCAGTTGGAGAATGCACAGCACATCCTGTGTCTGCTATTGGCACAGCAAATAGGATGTGCAGGTGAGGATATAGACATATCTGATGCGGATACGGAGTCTGTAGTAAATCCCGATGAAGTGCAGGTTTCTGTATTGGATGCCGTAAATATACGCAACGAATTGTCTTTGGCAACCAAGGGAGTAGAGGCTTCGCGCCTGCAGATTCGTCAGGAGCGTGGCAAGCTTTTGCCGACGATTGGTGTTGGTGTTACGGGTTTCAATTATGGTATGGGAGGATTGCCTGATGGTTTAGGGTATTACATTAAGACCAATGCAACAAATGGTCTTGCATTGGGTAGCCTGAATATTCCCATAACTGCATGGTGGGGTGGTTCGCATGCGATTAAACGGAAGAAAATGGCCTTGCAGCAGTCTAAAAATGTATTGCAGCAGACACGAGAGCAACTGGCTATTGATATAGAATGTGCATGGTCTTCACTTCAGGAGAGTTACAAGCAGATTGAGATTGCACGCACGGGTGTAGCACAGGCCGAGGAAAACCTGCGTATTACGCTAAATGCTTACAAGGCAGGTACGGAAACGTTGACAAATTTGCTGGATGCGGAAACGCTGAACAGGAAGATGCAGGATGGACTGTCGTCTGCAATTGCCGATTACCAGATAAAGAAATCCGATTATATCAGGAAGACGAGATAGGATCTTTAGCCTATTTCAATTAACCGGGCGCCGTCAGGCTGCTCGGTTATTTTTACTGTAACGGTATCCTCGGGAAGGTATTGTTCCACAAGTTCTGGCCATTCCATCAGACACAGGTTGCCGCTGTCGATGTATTCCTCGAAACCGATATCGAATATTTCCTCGGGACGTCGTATGCGATAGAAATCGAAATGGTATACGGGTTGCGAGGCGAGGGTTGCGAGGTGTTGTGGCAGGATGCCGGACCGGTATTCGTTGACAATTGCGAAGGTGGGACTTGTAACGTCGTCAGTGACGTGGAGCTGCTGGCATATTGCGCGAATGAAGGTAGTCTTGCCTGCTCCCATACTGCCATAGAAGGCAAACAGACGTCTGTCGCCTATATTGTCGACAAAGGTCCTTGCTGCCTGTGTGATGTGGTCAAGAGTGGGTATGTTTATTGTCTGCGGTTGCACAATGACAGAATTATGTACCACATTATTATCCCAGCAAAGCAACTCTCTGCCAGTAGCAGGCATGGAATGCATCCTATCAGGAAGATATACTTGATTTTATTGTCCGTCCAGCTCAGGTTCTTGAACTTGAGCGCAAAGAGCGGTATCTCGGCGACAAGCAGGAACGAGAACATAAGCATAAAGAGTAAAAGGAACAGTGCATTGAACTTGGCACTTACAAGGAATGCGTGCTGACCCAGAATCAGACTGCCCCAGAAAAGGGCATTGGCTGGCGTGGGTAGTCCAATGAAACTGGTTGCCTGACGTGTGTCAAGGTTGAACTTGGCAAGGCGCAGTGCGCTGAAGCCGGCCATGATGAATGCAGTGTAGGGCAGGATGCCGCGCAGAGGCTCCATGAATGCAGGGTATTCCACCTCCTGAAACAGGGTGAATATCATCATGGACGGTGCTAAGCCGAATGTGATGACATCTGCCAGCGAGTCGAGTTCCTTACCTATGGGCGATGATACGCCAAGGGCACGGGCAATCATTCCGTCGAAGAAATCAAAGACTGCTCCGAGTACCATAAAGGCAACGGCCAGGGCATAGTGTGTCATTCTCATACGGAATGATACGGGGTTGTCCAGAAGGTATACGGATGCCAGAAGGGCGTTGCTGACAGCTATGCAACCGCAGATCAGGTTGCAGCAGGTTATAATGTTGGGAATGTGCTTTCGCATGAAGGCTTATAGGTTTGCAATAATAGTTTCGTTGCCTGTAGTTTTCTGGCCAAGTGTGACGTTGATCTTGGTACCCAATGGCAGATATACGTCAACGCGACTGCCAAATTTGATGAAGCCCATGTGCTCGTCAATATAGCATTCCTCGCCTTCTTCCAGATATGTCACTATGCGCCGTGCCATGGCACCGGCGATCTGGCGTACCAGTATGTCCGTACCCTCGGGGGTGGTGATTACAACGGTGCTGCGCTCGTTTTCAGTACTGGCCTTGGGAAGCCATGCTGCCTTGAAGCGTCCGTTGTGATGTACAACCTTGCGGACAATACCCTCGACGGGAACCCAGTTGGCATGAACGTTGAAGAGGCTCATGAAGATACTGACCATGATGCGGCGGTCGTGGAAATATTCATCTTCCTCTACTTCCTCTACAACAACGACCTTACCGTCTGCAGGCGCAACCACTATGCGCTGTGTGTCATCGCCTGCAAAGCGGCGTACGGGACACTGGAAGAAATTAAGGACTACCAGGTATACTACGACACAGATGCCCAGCACTATGTAGCAGCATGTGGGACACAGGTTGTATAGAAAGAAGAACATGAGTGCATTGAAGGCAGCCAGTGCCACGAATCCGATTACCAATGTTGCCGTGCCTTCGTGATGCAGTCGTATTTTACGGAGTTTACGAAGTTTTTTTCCCATGTGGTTGTTTAGAAATTTGGACAAAGATAATAATTATATATTAGAAATGTGTAAAAGGACGGGGCTTTTTTGTTTTTTGATATTAAAAAAACATAACGGAACAAGGGCTGTGGGATAAAAAGCGTACCTTTACGCCTAAAATAGTATATAGGATGGAAGATTTCGTACATTTGCACGTACATACCCAGTATTCTCTGCTGGACGGACAGGCAAGCATACCCAAGCTGGTCAACAAGGCAATTGCCAACGGAATGCGCGGAATGGCTATTACCGATCACGGTAACATGTTTGGTGTAAAGGACCTGTTTGACTATTGCAGCAAGGTGAACAAAGACCGTAAGAAGCAGGGACTGGAGCCGTTCAAGCCTATATTCGGGTGCGAGATGTATGTTGCCCGTCGCGGAGACAAGAGCTTACGTGAAAGCCGTATCGACCAGAGCGGCTGGCACTTGGTCGTCCTTGCTAAGAACGAGGTTGGCTACCATAACCTGATAAAACTTGTGAGCCGTTCGTGGGTAGATGGCTTTTATATGCGTCCGCGTACAGACCACAGGGATCTCGAGAAATTCCACGAGGGCTTGATTATCAGCAGTGCCTGTCTGGGCGGTGAGGTTCCGAGGAAGATTCTGTCCGGTGACATGGCAGAGACCGAGAAGACCGTAAAGTGGTTCAAGGATATATGGGGTGATGACTATTATCTTGAAATCCAGCGCCACGAGGTCAAGGACCCGCGCCAGCGTGCCAACCGCGAGACGTTTGAGCTGCAGCAGCAGGTTAATCCCGTCCTGATGGAACTGGCTGCCAAATATGGTATAAAGGTTATCGCGACGAATGATTCGCACTTTGTGGACGAGGAGGATGCCGAGGCACATGACCATCTGCTGTGTCTGTCGACGAACAAGGACCTGAACGATCCTACTCGCATGCTCTATACGAAGCAGGAGTGGTTCAAAACCCGTGAGGAGATGAACGAGATATTCAGTGATGTGCCCGAAGCTCTGAGCAATACGATAGAGATTCTGAACAAGGTCGAGACGTACAATCTGGACTCGGACCCGATTATGCCGTTCTTCCCCATTCCCGGGGAATTCGGTACCGAGGAGGAGTGGAGGGAGAAGTTTACTCCCGAGCAATTGTTCGAGGAATTTACTACGGATGAGAACGGTCAGAACCCTCTGCCACGCGAGGAGGCTGAGAAGAAGGTCGGAAAGTTGGGTGGCATTGACCGTCTTTACCGTATAAAGTTCGAAGCTGACTATCTTGCAAAACTGGCATACGACGGTGCTGCACGGCTGTACCCTGCGCCATTGTCGAAGGAAGTTGACGACAGAATTCGTTTTGAACTGCATATCATGAAGACTATGGGCTTCCCAGGATACTTCCTGATAGTGCAGGACTTTATCAATTCGGCACGTAAGGAGCTTGGCGTCTGGGTCGGTCCCGGACGTGGCTCGGCAGCAGGAAGCGTTGTGGCCTATTGTCTGGGTATCACAAAACTGGATCCGCTGAAATATGACCTGCTGTTCGAGCGTTTCCTTAATCCCGACCGTATATCTCTGCCTGATATTGATACGGACTTTGATGATGACGGTCGCTGGAAGGTGCTCCAGTGGGTAATGAACAAGTATGGCAAGGAGAATTGTGCACATATCATCACGTATAGTACTATGGCTACGAAGAACAGCCTTAGGGATGTGGCGCGAATCGAGAAACTGCCTTTGGATCAGAGTAATGCATTGTGCAAGGCCATACCTGAGCACTTGATGTTTCAGGGCGAGGAACTGAAGATGAACCTGAACAATGCCATCAAGTGTACGCGGGAACTGCAGGAGGCAGAAGCCAGTAACGATCCTGCATTGGCAAATACTATTAGATACGCCCGGAAACTGGAGGGGAACATCCGCGGCACCGGTATTCATGCTTGTGGTTTCATTATCTGCAGGGATCCCATTTCGGATCATGTTCCGGTATCTACGGCGGATGATCCCGACATTCCAGGTATCAAGACTCAGGTTACGCAATATGACGGCCATGTGATAGAGTCCACAGGTCTGATAAAGATGGACTTCCTGGGACTTAAGACTCTGTCGGAGATGAAGGAGGCGTGCCGTGTCATTAAGGAGGCACATGGTGTGGATATTGACTTGGATAATCTGCCTCTGGATGATGAGCTGACATATCAGTTGTACCAGAAGGGACAGACGGTGGGGACATTCCAGTTCGAAAGTGCAGGCATGCAGAAATATCTGAAGGAGCTGCACCCGACTGTTTTCGAGGACTTGATTGCCATGAATGCCTTGTATCGCCCGGGTCCTATGGACTATATTCCGAGTTTCATTGCCCGTAAGAACGGACGCGAGGAAATCAAGTACGACATTCCTGTCATGGAAAAGTACCTGAAGGATACTTACGGAATTACTGTTTATCAGGAACAGGTGATGCTCCTTAGCCGCTTGCTTGCTGACTTTACCCGAGGTGAGAGTGATGCCTTGCGTAAGGCTATGGGTAAGAAGAAGAAGGATATCGTCGATGCGATGAAGCCTAAGTTTATAGAGGGCGGCAAGAAGAATGGTTACGATCCGGATACGTTGGAGAAGATATGGGGGGACTGGGAGAAATTCGCTTCCTACGCCTTCAACAAGTCTCATGCTGCATGCTATTCGTGGGTTTCGTACCAGACAGCATATCTGAAGGCTCACTACCCCAGCGAGTTTATGGCGGCGTTGCTGACAAGACGTAAGGACGAGATAAAGGAAATTACGAAACTACTGGACGAGTGCAAGGCTTTGGGCATCGATGTGATGGGCCCGGATGTGAACGAATCGCACTGTAACTTTGGCGTTAATGCCAAGGGCCAGATACGTTTTGGCCTGATGGCTATCAAGGGAATGGGCGCTGCTGCTGCAGAGGCTATCGTTGCAGAGCGTGAGAAGAACGGCCCATACAAGGGTATATTTGACTTCGTACAGCGTGTTCCAATGTCTGTGGTAAAGCGTAGCGGACTGGAAAGCCTGGCTTTTAGCGGAGGATTTGATGCTTTCAGCAACGAAATAACACGCGAGCAGTTCCTGGCGCCCAACAGCAAGGGTGAGGTATTTCTTGATACTCTGGTACGCTTTGGCAACAGTTATCAGCAGAGTATGATGGAATCGCAGTATTCTCTGTTTGGTGCGGATATGGTCGAGATATCCACTCCGGCTATTCCAAAGGCTGCACCATGGAGTGCACTGGAACGTCTTAACCGCGAGCGCAACCTGGTGGGAATTTACTTGAGTGCACACCCCTTGGACGAGTATGCGGTAATTGTACGTGATGTATGCACGATGCATGCTACGGAAACAAAAAAGTTGGAGAATTTCCTTAATTGTGAGTTCTCGCTGGGTGGCATCGTCACAGGCATGCGTACCGGTATGAGTAAAAGGAACAGTCAGTACGGTATAGTAACTATAGAGGATTATAGCGGACAAGGCGAGATATCTCTGTTCGGTGATGATTATGTGAAGTACAGCGGCTATATGTACGAAGGCAACAGCATCTATGTTACGGGTCAGGTTATGCAAGGCCGTTATGATCCAAACCGAATACAGATGCGTATCAACAATATACAGTTCCTGCATGACATCAAGCACAGCATAATTAAAAATATTACGGTCAATATCAATGTTGGGAATGCTGATGCAAACGAAATTGCGGAACTTGGTCGTCATTTGCAGAGATGTAGCGTGCAGAACCCGACGCCAGATCACCAGGGTGCTGAGGTAAAGATTGTCTTTCGGGACGGTTCTGGTCAGGCACTGGCAACACGTCCACGTAATATGCGTATAGACGTTACGCGCAATCTGGTTGATTTCATTAAACAGAATGAGTCTATGGAATATATGATCAATTGAACCGAATTACAAATAATAAAAATTTATCGTTATGGCACAACAGATTACGAGTGAGAATTTTGACGCGCTTTGCAACACTGGCAAGCCAATGATTTTGGACTTTTGGGCAACATGGTGCGGACCATGTCGGCGTATGGCTCCGATAATTGATGAACTGGCTGATGAATATGAGGGTCGTGCTATTGTTGGCAAGTGTGACATTGAAGATGATGAAGATCTGCCTATGCGCTTTGGTGTGCGCAGCATACCCACTATACTGTTCATCAAGGACGGACAGGTTGTTGACAAACAGATTGGCGCTTGCCCTAAGTCTGCATTGCAGGAGAAACTTAACGCCCTGCTTTAAAACAATATGCTATGAGTGACATTCAGATTAGCGAGGAAATGCTCTTTGCCGAGGAAGAGCATAGGACAGTGCAGTATATCCGTAACTATCTTCCACAGGAAGTCAAGGAGAAATTCAGTGAAGATGATATATATTATTTCCTGGATGCATTTGTAGAGTACTGTGAGAAGAAGGGTATTATGGATAACGAGGACGAGGAAACTGACATCGACATCGATGAGGCTGCGCAGTTCATGTGCGACTTGGCAAGAAAGGAAGAACAGGGTACATTTGAGCCCGAAGATGTTCGCTGGGTTGTAGATGGTCAGTTGGATTTCTGGGAACAATAGATCTCTGCCGGTTAATCCGCAACAGGCATTATGACGGACGATCAGAAATATATGGGCATGGCACTGCAGGAGGCACAGGCTGCACAGACCGAGGGTGAGATACCCATAGGTGCTGTTGTAGTTTGCCGGGGGCAGGTTATAGGACGTGGACACAATATGACTGAGCGGCTGAATGACATAACGGCACACGCGGAAATGCAGGCGATAACGGCTGCTGCAGAATATTTGGGAGGCAAGTATCTAACGGACTGTACCTTGTACGTCACTGTTGAGCCATGTGTCATGTGCGCAGGCGCCATAGGATGGGCTCAGGTTCCACGTGTGGTCTACGGTTGTGCCGATCCTAAGCGCGGCTATCAGACATACGCTCCCCATGCCATGCATCCGCGCTGTGAAGCAATCGGCGGTGTTATGGAGAAGGAATGCAGGGATATGATTCAATTATTCTTCAGAACAAGAAGGTAATGGCAGCACACAACGATTTCGGAACTCAGGGTGAGGATATTGCTATACAGTATCTGCGTACAAAGGGCTATGATATTCTGGACAAGAACTGGCGAAGCGGACACAAGGAAATTGATATTGTTGCAAGGAGGGATGATACAATAGTCTTTGTCGAGGTGAAAGCCCGTGCCAACGTCTTTTATGGAAAACCTGAGGATGCTGTGGATTTCCGTAAGATGCGCAACCTGATAAATGCTGCGGATGCATATCTGCGCCTTTATATGATAGACTTGCCTTGCAGATTTGATGTCATAACAATAACAGGTGCTGTACAAAACCCGTACATTTGCCACATAGAACAGGCTTTCCGTCCATGAAACAAATATAGGATACTAATGATTATAGAGGCAGGTACTATAACATCAACGAATGACTTTCTTCGGGACTATGCACCCGAGGAAGACATTACCATTGCATGGACACAGTTCCAGACGAATGGACGTGGGCAATGCGGTGCTTGGATCAGTGACCCTGGCCTGAATTTGCTTTTCAGTATCCTGTTGGTTCCATCGGACCTTGCTGTCAGCGACGGTTTCATTCTAAGCCAGGCCAATGCACTGGCACTGAGGGATACTCTGCGGGAATACATTGATGATGTTCATATAAAATGGCCAAACGACATATATACGAATGATCGCAAGATTGCAGGAACACTGATAGAGAACCAATTGCAGGGTAAGTATATCAGGCGCAGTGTGATAGGTACAGGAATCAATGTCAATCAAAAACAATTCCCCGATGGATTGGCGGCACCGGCTACCAGTATTGCCCTGGAAACGGGGAAATCCATACCGCCAGTAGAAATCTTGCATCGTTTTGTGCAATATTTCCAATCATACTGTCAATACGTAAGATCGGGACAATACGATCATATTCGCAATTTGTACTGCCGGTTTCTGTACCTGCTCGGGCAGGAACATGTGTTTACTGACAGGAATGGCAATTTTGCAGGTACTGTTCAAGGTGTGGAACCAAACGGTCACCTGATTATTCAGGATACATATGGTAAGGAGCGCCGCTATGCCTTCAAGGAGGTCAGGATAGCTACGGATAGCAAATAGGGATTTAACAGATAGGAATATAAAATAATATATTATGAAATACAAGAGAATTTTACTGAAACTGTCAGGAGAAAGTCTGGCTGGTGAACAAAAACAGGGTATCAACGTTGAGCGCCTTTCCCTGTACGCACAGCAAATCAAGGAAATTGCCGATATGGGCGTCCAGATTGGCATTGTGATAGGTGGCGGAAACATTTTCCGCGGTCTGACAGGAGCAGGCAAGGGATTTGACCGTGTAAAGGGGGACCAGATGGGTATGTGTGCCACAGTGATCAACTCGCTGGCCCTAAGCAGTGCTCTTGGCGCCATTGGCCAGAAGAACCGTGTTTTGACGGCTATCCGCATGGAGCCTATAGGGGAGTTCTACACCAAGTGGAGGGCTATCGAGGCAATGGAACGCGGTGAGGTTGTAATTATGTCGGCAGGTACCGGCTCACCTTATTTCACGACAGATACAGGCTCGTCATTGCGTGGTATTGAAATAGAGGCAGATGTAATGCTAAAGGGAACGCGAGTTGACGGCATTTATACAGCTGACCCTGAAAAGGATCCTACAGCTACTAAGTTTAATGACATTACCTATAGTGATGTTATTGCAAAGGGGTTGAAAGTGATGGATATAACTGCTACGGCTATGTGTATGCAGAACGACTTGCCAATCTATGTGTTTAACATGGATATTACAGGTAATCTGAAAAAAGTAATCTCAGGCGAAAACATAGGTACACTTGTACATAACTGATAATATAACTAAAACAGAAATGAAAAGAATATTACTATTTGTGATGCTGGCGACAACGTCTGTTGTCATGCTTGCCGTTCCAGCAAAACGGATGAAACAAACATTAACCTTGTCTGACGGGACAAAAATCGAGGCTATGCTGATAGGTGATGAACATGGGCACTGGTTCGTTGACAATAATGGCAATGCACTGCAGTTAAGGGATGGGGTTGCATGCTATCTTTCTGCTTACGAATTAAATAATCTGAAAGCTGCCCGCAATGAGCGTGCCAGGAAGAGCAACGCACGCAGAATTGCACGTATGGAGTCACGCCGGACATTGTCACGTCCTGGCATGCACAAGGTGTTTGGCGAACCAACAACCATAAAGGGACAGAAAAAGGGCGTGGTTATTCTCGTCAATTTCTCGGACAAAAAGTTCAATGCCAGTAATACCCAGTCTCTATTCAATGACAGATTCAACAAAGTAGGATATAATGCATCGGGATATGTGGGTTCCGTTCACGATTATTTCTATGATCAGTCATACGGGCAGTTTGACCTGACATTTGATGTTGTAGGTCCTGTGACTCTTAGCAAGCAATACAGTTATTATGGTGGGAATGACAGTGATGGAAATGACGAACATCCTGGAGAAATGGTCATCGAAGCTGTGAAACTGGCTAATAGCCAGGTAAATTTTGCTGACTATGACTGGGATGGAGACGGAGAAGTTGACCAGGTGTTCTGTATATATGCAGGCCAGGGCGAAGCTTCGTCTGATGATGAAAATACCATCTGGCCCCACGAATATAGTTTAAGTGCCTGCAATTATTATGGCGACGGCAGCGGTCCCCAGACTCTTGACGGAGTAAAAGTTGATACATACGCGGTTTCATGCGAACTGGCAGATGCCAGCACAATCGACGGCATAGGTACAGCTTGTCATGAATTCAGCCATTGCCTTGGCTATGCGGACCATTATGACACTGATTACAGTGGAGGTCCGGGCATGATGTATTGGGACTTGATGGATGGAGGGTCGTACAACGGGCCTAATGATATGGGCGAAGTCCCTGCACCATTTACCAGTTTTGAGCGCTGGTGGGCAGGATGGATGGAATTGACAGAGTTGGACAGTCCTTGCAAGATTTCTGGAATGAAACCTTTGACAAGTGAGCCTGAGGCTTACGCTATATACAACCAGAAGAACCGAAACGAGTACTATCTGCTGGAAAACCATCAAGGGGAGAAGTGGGATTCATATACAGGAGGTCACGGTATGATGATCCTGCATGTAGACTATGACAAAAGCGTATGGCAGGAAAATGCGCCCAATGACGACCCTTCACGCCAGAGAATGACTTTTATCCCTGCAGACAATAGCTACGGAACCAAGCGATCGCGGAGTTCAGGTGGGACAACCATGTATCAATGGTCTGCGACGTTTGAGCAGATTGCTGGTGATCCGTGGCCTGGAAAGAGCAACAAGACCTCGTTTACTGATACAACCACCCCTGCTGCAACATTATATAATGCAAATACTGATGGCCGTAAGTACATGGGCAAGCCCATAGAAAATATTGCAGAGGGCAGTGATGGACTTATCTCGTTCATTTTCGACGGTGGTATAGTTATACCTACTCCCAATATCTTGGCTGCTACCGACGTTACCACCACAGGCTTCACAGCCAATTGGGAGGCTGTAGACGAAGCTACGTCATACAATCTGGAGGTTGTGGAACAGAGTAACAGCGGTCAGACAGAGACAAGCTTTTCTGAGGATTTCTCACGAATATCTGTTACAAGCGATGGAAATACAGATATTGGCAGCAGTCTGGACACTTACACAAATCAGTCGGGATGGACTGGTTCAAAGGTCTATCTTGCACCAGGAGGTCTGAAATTGGGCTCATCCAAAGCGGCAGGTTCAATAACTACTCCGCTTATTAACAAAAGCAGCGACGGAAATGTAACTGTCAGCCTAAATCTGAAGAAATATGGCACAGATGCTCCGTCTGTCGAGGTTTCACTTTTGAATAGTAATGGTAGCGTAATAGGTACATCGCAGGCATGCTCACCCGGAGACCAGGCCGATGATTTTGTGTTTGAATTTACCGGCATTACTTCGGATTACAAGATACAGATTAACTCGACAAGTTCCAAAAAGCGTTTTTATCTATATGCCGTACAGGTCGGAAGCATACAGGATAAGACATATTCGTATAATACGACTGCTACCAGTTATACAGTATCTGGTCTTACAGCCGCAAGTTACAAGTATCGTGTCCAGGCCATCGGCACCGAAGGTCAGTCATATTGGAGTGATTACCAGCAGGTTGACATACCTACACGCATCAATGAAATCAACGGTAATGGTGTAAACACTGTCAATAATGTCATATATAACATTAATGGACAGCGTTTGAATGCCGTTCCACAGCATGGCGTTTATATCCAGAATGGCCGTAAGGTGATAAAGTAAGTATCTCTCCGAGAGGAGTAGGTGGTAAAAAAGAAAATCTCCCCAAGGAATCAATTTTCCTTGGGGAGATTTTTTATCTGTTGTCAATACTAAGGCTGTTAGTAGAAGGATAGAAACTCACACGGTAACGAAACAGTGGGCGTCCTGCTTCGCCGCTGGATACTATGCCGCTATTGTTCAGATCATAGCTGCGTCCGCAACTTGTACAGTCGACATACCCCAGTCGGGCATATTGCATCAGATGCGAGATATTGTATTCTTCATAGCAGTTGGGACAGGTAAGGTCAAAGCATACAACCTTTGGCTCCTGTTCAAGTTGTTCAGCAATACTTGGAAGACCAACTATCAAGCCCCCCAAACCAAGGATAATAGTACGATCCAAAAGGGCTGTCTTGTTATATGCATCTGACGTACCGATAGACTTAAAATGGATTCTTAGTGCATCACCGACCGGATTCGTGATGGTACAGAATTCGCCCAATGAGGTACATGAACGTGATAGGGTTGGTGATACGCTTATTACGTTTGAGATCACGAAATGGGCACGGATATTGCAATACATATCGTAGACAGGACCGCATGCCTGAAACAACACGCCTGTCGAAGACAAGATGATAACTGCTATGATTCTGCGCAATGTTGATTTCATAGTCCAAATGCCTTTATGGCCGAATCTATCTTCTGAAAGTTAAATTCGGCAACTGTTTTGTCCATCATCTGCTTGATTTCGCGATTACACAGATTACCTATGCTGCCTTCGTGAGTATGATGGATTTCCTTACATGGAGTGAATTTGCCTGCCTCTATATCCAGACCGACTTTACGATAGGCATCCCGGAACGGTATTCCGTTTGCAGCCAGTCGGTTAACCTCCTCAACGCTGAACATCAGGTCATAGCGCGGGTCGTCCAGAATGTCAGTACGCACCTGCATCTTGTCTACAATATAGGTGGTCATTGCCAATATATCGCGAAGTTCCTGGAATGATGGCAGGAATACTTCCTTGATAATCTGCAAGTCGCGGAAATATCCGCTGGGCAGATTGTTCATTATCATCATTATCTGCTGTGGCAGGCTCTGCAGTTTATTGCATTTGGCACGTGTCAGTTCGAAGACATCAGGGTTTTTCTTGTGCGGCATGATGCTTGAACCTGTAGTACATTCCTTGGGAAGGCGTACAAAGTTGAAATTCTGCGAATTGAACATACAGGAATCATAGGCCAGTTTGCTTACCGTACCTGCAACACTTGCCATTGCAAAGGCTACGTTTCGTTCAGTCTTGCCACGTCCCATCTGTGCGTACACGACATTGTAATCCATCGAGTCAAAGCCCAACAGATCGGTTGTCATCGTACGGTTAAGCGGGAAACTGCTGCCATAGCCTGCTGCTGAACCCAATGGGTTGCGGTTGGTCTGTCGCCATGCAGCCAGAAGCATGGTCATATCGTCCACCAGACTCTCGGCGTATGCTCCAAACCACAATCCAAAACTGCTGGGCATTGCAACCTGCAGGTGGGTATAGCCTGGCATAAGGACGGATGCGTAACGCTCACTTTGCTTCTGAAGTACTTGAAACAAGTTCAGCACATCCTGTACAATAAGCCTCAACTGGCGACGGGTAAAAAGTCTTAAGTCGACCAGCACCTGATCATTGCGAGAGCGGCCGGAGTGTATTTTCTTGCCCATTTCGCCGAGTTTTCGGGTGAGCATAAGCTCTACTTGGGAGTGAACGTCCTCGATACCATCCTCAATCATAAAATTACCTTCGACAGCTTGACTATAGATATTGCGCAGTTCATCCAGGAGGGCAGTTAGTTCGTTCTTCTCCAGCAAGCCGATGCTCTGAAGCATTGTGATGTGTGCCATGGAGCCAAGCACATCATCCTGTGCCAGATATAAATCCATTTCACGGTCACGTCCAACCGTATAGCTCTCGATTTGACTGTTTATCTCGTATCCTTTATCCCAAAGTTTCATCCAATGTTGTAATGTTTTGGCTTAATATGGTAGGGCACTTAGGAACTGTGCAATGCCTTCGACGCCTTGTGTCAGTTTACTTTCAATCATCTTGCGGATGAAAAAGTTGAGTTCTGCCCCCAATGTAACCTTCATGCGTGACGAAGTCTGGTCTGTCGGCAGCATCTGTACCCACATTGTCACCGGCACAGGAGCTCCTTCCAGTTCCATTTTTACGAGTTTGGGCTCTGCACGCTCTACAATACGCAGTGTAATATCACCCAAGGGACCTATATGTGCCTGCATGGTGTCAGTGGTGAGTACCATTTTGCGTATATTGTTGCGTAACTTCTCCATTTGTTCGGGGTTGGGGCGCTTGTCGGCAGGTAACTGCGAATTGAGCATTGCCTCGAAATTAGGATCGTCAACACGCTGACGCAGATATTCCAGACTGGTTAGATCTGACATCCTTGAATATACGCGCTCAACAGGAGAACCTACTGTCTTTACAGTGCTTTCGTATTTTTCCATAATAACATGTTTTTCTTATCCTTGCCACTGACTCGGGCTTTTACGCCAATCGTTCAGCAGTTCAACATCGCTTTCCTTGATATAGCCAATGCGTAATGCTTCGGCAACGACAGCCTCGTAGTTGGTGAGTGTTACAAGTTTGATCTTTGCATCTGCAAAAGCCTTTTCGGCGACATCAAATCCATATGTGTATGATGCAACCATACCTACAACTTCACAACCGTAGTTTCGTATTGCCTCGACAGCCTTTAAGCTGCTTCCACCTGTACTTATTAGATCCTCTACAACGACGACCTTGCTTCCAGGCTTCAGGTCGCCCTCAATCAGGTTCTCCAGGCCATGATCCTTTGGTTTCGAACGGACATATACGAACGGTAGTGCCAATGTATCGGCAACCATTGCTCCCTGTGGAATTGCTCCTGTGGCTACACCGGCAACAGCCTCGGCCTCGGGGAAGCGTTCAATGATGAGGCGTGCAGTCTCCAACTTGACAAATGTACGCAAATCGGGATATGACAAAGTCTTGCGGTTATCACAATAGAATGGCGAACGCCAACCGCTTGCCCATGTGAAGGGGTTGGTAGGCTGAAGCTTGATTGCCTTCACCTTGAGCAACTTTCCAGCAAAAATCTTCTCGAGTGTCTTCATAAGGTTTCTTGTTTATATTGCAAATGCAAATATAATGTTTTTTCCTGTAATGTATCAGTCTTCGGGCAGAAAATTATGGATTTCGCTTAATTCGAAGCCACGACTGGTGGCAAAGCGCATCAATTTCATATGCCTTTTATAAGTGTCGTTTTCGTCCATGGTTTTGTTTTTCTGGACAATTACATGCTCCATCACTTCACGGTACTCCTGTTGGTCTATCTGCTCAAGTCCATGTTGTATAGCAATGTCTGGAATCCCCATCCTCTGCAGCATTGCGGTAATCTTTATCCTGCCCCAATGTGAAAAGCGTAAACGGTCGATGCAATATGCGCGTGCAAAACGCTCGTCATTGATATAATTGTCGTCATACAGCCTTTCAATTATAGTATCTGCATCGACTTTGGCTACACCCCATTCATATAGTTTATGCCTGATGTCCCATGCGCAATGCTCACTGCCTGCACACAGTCGCGCTGCTCGCTCAAAAGCTTTGTCAAAGGTGGGCGATGATGAAGCGTTCCTTCTCATATATGTCATTTTTTATACGAACATCCACGAATCCCGTCTTGGTAATTAAACGAGCGGTTTCATCAGCTAGTAAATGGTTTATTTCAAGTAGCAGCCAACCGCCCGGACTAAGATGCTGAAGTGCATACCGGGATATATGGTTATAGAATAGCAAAGGGTCGTCAGTAGGTGCAAACAGTGCGAGGTGTGGCTCATAATCCAATACATTATGATCCATATCATGCATTTCACTTGGCATTACATAGGGAGGATTGCTAATGATTATATCCCAACGTTTGCAAGTTTCTTTGGGATGTAGGATGTCTTCGTTAACGAAATCAATTTCGACACCCAGATTTTCTGCATTGTGCCGTGCTATTTCCAGAGCCTGTGCAGAAACATCCGTTGCGGTAACTCTATAACCTTGTAGTGCCAGGCTAACGGCAATGCAACCGCTGCCTGTTCCTATATCCAATACCGTTCCACTTTCCCTAAGCAGGAAAACCTCTTCGACAAGTCGCTGTGTTTCCGGACGCGGTATCAGGCATCCGGGACGCACGGCAAATCTGTGTCCGCAAAAGTCCGTATAGCCTAAAATATACTGGAGAGGAATATTTTTCAGCAGCTGACTGGTAATTTCTTCCATCCGTAATTTGTCGGATTGTGAAATTTCTGTATCTTTGCCTAAAAGGATATCTGTTTGCGACAGGTTGAAACATTCCTCCATAACAGCACGATAGAGTGCATTACCCTCACGTGTGCCATAATGTTGTTCCAGTCGTTGTCTGCAATTCATAATAATGCAAATGTACGCTTTTTTAGCATATTGTCTAATGTTTGAGGCTTAAAGTTTATGAATCAGGACGAATTATTCATGAAAAGAGCCATCCAGATAGCCAGATGTGGTGAGGCTGGGGTAGCACCTAATCCTATGGTAGGTGCCGTGATTGTATACGATGGGAAAGTCATAGGTGAGGGCTATCATCGCAGGTATGGCTGCCCGCATGCCGAGGTTAACGCCATCAACAGTGTGCATAAAAGCGAGTTGCTGAAGGAAAGCACCATATATGTAACATTGGAGCCTTGCTCACATTGGGGCAAGACTCCTCCTTGTTGCGATTTGATCATAGACAAAGGTTTCAAGCGTGTAGTGGTTGGTATGCAGGATCCCAATCAGAAGGTAAATGGTCATGGCATAGAACGGATCCGTCAGGCTGGAATTGAGGTCAGAGTAGGTGTACTGAAGGAAGATTGTGAGGCATTGAATCGCAGTTTTCTCACATTTCATCGCATGAAACGCCCGTTTATTACGCTCAAATGGGCACAGACCTCAGATGGCGTTATAGGCATTAAGAGAAAAGAACAGAATGTGGAGTTGTCCAATGCTCAGGTATTAAAGATATCCACCCCGATGAATCAGTTATTGGTACATAGATTGAGAACCAGGGCACAGGCAATCATGGTAGGCACGGAAACTGCTTTGAACGATGATCCCGAACTGACAGCCAGGCTATGGAATGGCCCGTCTCCTCTGCGTATCACTATTGACCGTCATGGTCGACTGGGGAAAGACTTGAAGATACTGACGTCAGGCCCGGAAACAGTAGTGTATAAAAATCAGATTCTTGGCGAGATCATTTATGATTTACATAGGCGTGGCATCCAGCACCTGATAGTAGAGGGCGGGAAAAAACTGCTTGAAAGCTTTATAAACGAAGGACTGTGGGACGAGGCAAGGGTGGAATGCGCCAGTCTTGATGTGCAGGAACAGGTAGATTGCAATGAATGCCGGATAACTTATGCTCCAATATTAAAATTTGCCAAAATCATCAGCGAAACGATGATAGATGGACATAAAGTGCTAATTTTACTTAATTCAAGGCCCCAATAGCAGCATTTTTGTCGTGTTTTGAAATATTTGCTGTACATTTGTACGCCAAAAGCGCATACATATATGTACACAAACGCTAAAGTCATGCATTTAAGGCTCCTTGTAGGAGCGTTGTTCATAGTGGCTGCATCTTTGATGTGGACTGGTTGCACGACCGACTATTACAGTGGGAACGATGACGAATCTACAACTGCAACAAATGATGCTTGCTACATTTCCTCATGTTATTTCGGAAATCTCAGAATACCTCATGTCGTAAAGGCATCCGATGGGGTTACTGACAGCACATACTACACGACATACGTCCCGGACAACAAATATCTGACTGTTGACCAGAGGGGTCTGATTGTTCAGAACCGCGATTCTGTTGCCAAAAGTACGGACTTGTCCAAGGTGCCGATGTATATCCTGTTTACAGGCAGTTACATAGAGTGGCGCAAGTCAGATACATTCGAGGAGGACGAATGGACCGTATTTAACTCAGGCGATAGCCTTGACTTGCGGGAGCCCATGCTTATGAGGGTTACTGCAGTAAACGGCAACATGCGCATTTATACACTCAAGGTGAACATACACCAGCAAGATGGAGACGAGCTGGTATGGAACGAAATTCCCTCACACACAGGATTGAGTGGCATTTGTCCAATGCGAATGGCTGCGATACCCGATGGTGTCATTGTCCTTGTTAACGACAACGGAAACATTGTGGCTTATACACACAGGGCATCCAATACCGGTGAGTGGACAATACAGTCGTGCCCCAGCCTACCGGACAAAACTGATGTAATGACACTTGTCGGCAGCGAGGATGTATTGTACGTTAATACCACAGACGGCTATATATACAAGAGCACCGATGGTGTACAGTGGTCACTGGTTGGGACTCTGGAGGGCATAAGGTTGCTTGGAACCTCCCAGTATTTCCTATATGCCCTGAAAAACGGCTCCGTCCTAAGTGCACGTCTTGACTTGCCTGACTGGAATACTGAAGATTGGATTGAGAATGATTTGGATGATTTGAAGGACTTGCTACCATGTGAGAATCTGGCATTTGTACATTATGCCCAGAATGTAGCTCAGCATCGTACAGTCCTTATGGGCTATACTCCTGATGACGACAATCATTCCCCTATGGATGCTATTGTATGGAGCAAGGCGTGGTCGCATTTTGACAACGAGGGCAAGGAACAGCTCATTCATAACGAAAGTGACGAGGAGTGGATGATGTATTCCCGTACATGGGATGATTTGTGGCAAATGCCTATGTTGAAGAACCTTCAGGTGGTGTACTACAACGACAAACTGATGGCAATAGGCGGAGAGAATCCCTATAATCCTGGCAAATGTCTCGAGGGTATTTATGAAAGTGAGGACAACGGCCTCACTTGGCGAATAACAGGAAGCATAAACCTTCCCGGTAATCTGGGCACAGGCAACAGTATCTGTTGGATTGTTGACAAAGACAATTTCCTGTGGCTGGCGGTAGACGGCAAGATATATCGTGGACGTCTTAACAAACTTGGATTTGACAGACAATAAGGCGGAGAGAAATGGCAAAGAGATTCCTGGCTTTTATTCTGGCTGTTTTCATCATGGCGCCCGCATCTGCCGGTGATGAGTTGGAATATAAGATGGACATAGGCGGATCGCTGGGTCTGTGCTATTACCTGGGTGATGCCAACAGCACTCCGCTTCGTGGCAGCAGTGTGATGGCAGCTATCAATCTCCGCAGGAATTTCAACCCGCGCATGGCACTAAAGACAAGTCTGTCGTTTGGCCGCTTCAGCGGCACTACAGAGGGATATTATTTCCCTGAAGGACCTGATTCCACGGCACAGCGTACCGACTCGCAGTTCAAAGGCAATGTAGTAGAGTTGGGTACACAGTTTGAGTTGAACTTCTGGGGTTATGGTATGGGTCCAGGATACAAGAAACTCTCCCGCATTACTCCATACATGCTGCTGGGTTTCGGACTGACATTGGGAATTACTCCAGACGGAAACTGCTTTGGCGTGAATTTTCCTGTCGGCGGAGGTATTAAATATAAAATAAAGCCGCGTCTGAATCTTGCGTTCGAATGGTCCGTCCATTTCAGTACCACAGACAAACTGGACGGGCTTTCAGATCCCTACTTCATCAATAGTTCGGGAATTAAGAACAAGGATGCGTACAGTTTTTTCATGCTGTCACTATCATACGACATAAGTCCTAAACTGAGAAAATGCAACAATTAGATTATAACCGCATTCCGGCTCATGTAGCCATGATAATGGACGGCAACGGCCGTTGGGCAAAAGCCAAGGGTCTGCCACGTACTGCAGGTCACGTAGAGGGTGTTGCCAAGGTAAAGCAGATAACCGAGGAGGCTGCACGCCTTGGCATAAAGTACCTGACCGTATATGCCTTCAGCACCGAGAACTGGAATCGCCCGACTCCAGAGGTAGAGGCACTCATGAATCTAATCCTTACCAATCTGGAGGAAGAAATATTTATGAAGAATAATGTGCGTTTCCGCATGGTCGGTGACATGAGCCGACTTTCAGACAAAGTCAGGAAACGCCTGCAGGATTGTATTGACCATACCTCCGCAAACACAGGAATGACTATGGTCATTGCCCTCAGCTATAGCAGCCGCTGGGAAATAACACGTGCTGCACGACTGATTGCCCAGGAGGTTCAGGACGGCACGCTGAGAGCGGTGGATATCGATGAGGAATGCATCTCGCGTCACCTGGCCACCGATTTCATGCCGGATCCGGATCTGTTGATACGTACAGGCGGAGAATTGCGAATCAGTAACTATCTGCTATGGCAGTGTGCATACACCGAATTCTACTTCACAGACGAATTCTGGCCGGATTTCACCGTGGCATCCCTGCATCGCGCCATTGTCGATTATCAGCAGAGGCAGCGCCGTTTTGGCAAAACTGGAGAACAAGTAACAGATGAAGAATAAGATACACTATATTGTTCTTGCAACCATCATGTGGTTGGTTGCTGTACCTCTTATGGCACAGTATGCCGACAAGGACACTACTGTTGCAATCGACTATAGCCGTACCCCGCGCCGTGTTGCGGTCAAGCACATGACCGTGGAGGGTATTCCCAACTATGATGAAAGCTTGTTGATACGACTGTCGGGAATTTCGGTTGGAGACTATGTCTCTGTTCCTGGAGAAGAGATTACGAAAGCGATCAAGCGCTATTGGAAGAATGGCCTGTTTTCTAACGTATCCGTTGCCGTAGACTCTATCGTCCGTGATTCTGCCTACCTGCATATTCGCCTGACACCACGCCCGCGAATATCGCAGATAAACTACAACGGTGTGCGCAAGAGTGAGAAGAGCGACCTGCAGGATAAACTGGGCCTGCTGAAGGATAATCAGTTGACTCCTAATATGATAGACCGGGCCAAGATTTTGGCAAAGCGCTATTTTGACGAGAAGGGTTTCAAGAATGCCGAGGTAGAGATTCTCCGTCACGATGACCCCGCTGCCCCGGACAAGGTTATCGTGGATGTCAATATCGACAAGAAGGGCAAAATTGTTATTCGCAAAATAGACTTGATAGGTAATACCGTAATTAAAAACAGCAAGCTGAAAGGCGGCTGGTTCTCCAAGGGCGTTTTCAAGACTATACGCGAGAAGCGCGGTATCCGCAACTGGTTCCGCAAGCACAAATTTATTGATGCAAAGTATCAGGAAGCAAAGAACAACCTGCAGGACTACTATGCCGAGCTTGGCTATCGTGATGCCCTTATCGTCGCTGATACGGTTAAGAGTGTCAGTGACAAGTATGTTGACATAAAGATATACGTTGAGGAAGGACAGAAATACTATCTGCGTGACATAAACTGGGTCGGCAACACCGTTTACAATACAAATGTGCTGAATCAGATCCTCAATATGAAGAAAGGCGATGTCTATAACCAGACACTGTTGCGCAAGCGTCTTACATCTGACGATGATGCAGTAGGTAACCTATATTACAACAATGGCTATGTCTTCTATCAACTGGATCCTGTCGAGGTCAATATTGTTGAGGATAGCATAGATTTGGAGATGCGCATCAGCGAAGGTCCACAAGCACGTATCAGCCATGTAAAGATTACCGGTAACGACCGTGTGTACGAGAATGTTGTCCGTCGTGAGTTGAGAAACAAGCCTGGTGACCTGTTCTCAAAGGAAGCTCTTGAGCGTTCGTATCGTGAAATTGGGTCGATGGGTCATTTCAACCCCGAAAGCATCAAGTATGACATACAGCCCGATCGTGCCAACGGTACCGTGGATCTTGGTTGGGGACTGGAACCCAAGAGTAACGACCAAATCGAATTCTCTCTCGGTTATGGACAGACAGGTGTTATAGGTAAGATTGGTCTGAAATTTGCCAATTTCTGTCTGGCCAACCTGTTTAAAAAGGGTGGAATGCGCCGAGGCGTAATGCCGCAGGGCAATGGTGAGACCTTCAGTATCAGTGCGCAGACAAATGGTTCGTATTATCAGCAGTACGCTATATCGTACATGAATCCGTGGTTTGGTGGTAAGCGTCCTAATACCTTCAGCTTCAATGCATTCTACTATAAGCAGACAGATGTAAGCGACAATTACTATAACACGGCATACTACAATAACTACTATAATAACTATGGTTATGGCTACGGCGGTTACGGTTATGGCAACTATTACGACAATTACTACGACCCCGACAAGTATATCCAGCAGTTTGGCTTCTCGGTAGGCTGGGGCAAGCGCCTCAGGTGGCCGGATGACTATTTCCAGTTCAGCATGGACCTTTCGTATACCCGTTATATGATGAAGGACTGGGCGTATTTCTCGCTTATGACCAACGGAAACTGTAACGATCTGGCATTAAGGTTTATGCTGTCCCGTAATAGCACTGATAATCAGATTTATCCTCGTCGCGGTTCGGAAATCCAATTGTCCGTGGCATTGACTCCACCGTTCTCTTTGTGGGATGGTAAGGATTATGAGAATTTGGCTAACGATCCTACAAGTCCTACATACCAGAAGGAGATGCAGCAAAAATATCAGTGGATTGAGTATCACAAGTGGAAATTCAAGGCACGCACATTCCATGCTCTGAGCAGTTCCAGCAAATGTTTTGTATTCATGACACGTGCTGAGATTGGTCTGCTGGGACATTACAACAAGTACAAGAAATCTCCGTTCCAGACATATTACATGGGTGGTGACGGTACGACAGGTTCGGGCAGTATATACAGTACCGAGACCATAGGCTTGCGAGGTTACGACAACGGCTCCCTCACTCCAAACGGACAGATGGGCTATGCATACGCACGATTCAGTGCAGAACTGCGTTACCCGTTCATACTGGGTGCAAGTACCAATCTCTATGGTCTGGTATTTGCCGAAGCTGGCAATGCCTGGACGGATATAGGCAAATTCAATCCATTTGACCTGAAGAAATCAATGGGTGTAGGTGCCCGAATCTACCTCCCTATGGTTGGAATGATAGGTATTGACTGGGCATATGGTTTTGACAAGATTCAGAATTCGACGTCATTCTCCGGGAGTCACTTCCATTTCATACTTGGTCAGGAATTCTAATAGGATAATCCCTATGAGGTTTAGTAAAAACACTTTTCGCTATTGCGATGCTCGACATACATTTGCATTAGTTAAAATCTAAAAATGTAGAACATTATGAAAAAGATTCTTTTTGCTTTGGTTGCCATGTTGGCAGTGACAGGTTCCGCAAGTGCACAGAAATATGCCCTGGTCGACATGGAATATATTTTGAAGAACATTCCTGCGTACGAACGTGCAGGAGAGCAGTTGAACCAGGTCTCTCGCAAATGGCAGGCCGAGGTAGATGCTATACAGCAGGAAGCACAGACAATGTATAAGAACTACCAGAATGAAGCCGTTTTCCTCAGTGATGAGCAGAAAGTCAAGCGCGAGGAAGCCGTTATTGCCAAGGAGAAGGAGGCAAGCGAACTGAAGAAGAAATACTTCGGTCCCGAGGGTGAACTCTTCAAGAAGCGTGAATCGCTTATGACTCCCATACAGGATGAAATTTACAATGCCATCAAGGATATAGCCGACCAGAAGGGTTACAGCATGGTTCTGGACCGAGCATCGGACAATGGCATAATATATGCCTCGCCCAAAATTGATATATCGAACGAGGTTCTGTCCAAACTGGGATATAATTGATTACGGAAATTACGTTAACGGATAACGAAATAATAACTATAACTAATTAAAACAATGAAGAAAATTCTTTTGGCCATCATGTTGATGGCACCAATGAGCATGATGGCTCAGAAATTTGCGCACTTTGACCTGAGTCAGATTGTTCCAAACATGAAGGAGTACACAACTGCCCAGAGTGAACTCGAGAATATGCAGAAGCAGTATGAGGCAGATCTCAAGCTCATGCAGGACGAATTGCAGAAGAAGAGTGAGGAGTTGCAGAAGGAAGGTCCAAAACTTGTCGAGAATATCCGTGCTCGTCGCGAGCAGGAACTCAACGACCTATACCAGCGTTATCAGCAGAGCTATCAGGACAGCCAGCAGGCTCTGCAGAAAGCCACTCAGGAGAAACTCGGTGCAATCACAGAGAAGGTTATGGCTGCTGTGAAGAAACTGGGCGAGGCAGGTGGATACATCTACGTTGTTGACACAAGCACCGGTTCCATCCCATTTGTAAATACAACACTCAGTGCAGACATTACCGCTCAGATCAAGAAAGAAGTCGGTGTACAGTAATAAAAAAATGATTGTAAGAAAAACATTACGCAGCATTGTCTGCATATTTTCAATCCTTGCATGCAGCATAATAGCTCAGGCCCAGACTCCATTACGTCTGGCTTGCCTGAGCCATAATGCTGTAATGCAGCGCATGACCCAGTATCATGAGGCTCAGAAGAGCCTAAAAGCCCTGCGTTCACAGTACGAGGCCGAAGCCAAGCGAAGTGAGGAGGATTTCCAGCGTAAGTTCGTTGAATTCATGGACGGACAGAAGGATTTCCCTGAGACCATCCTGCTTAAGCGTCAAAATGAACTTCAGAACATGCTCGAGAGCAATGCCAAGTTCCGGCTCAAGGTCCAGGATTTGCTTGCCAAGGCAGAGAAGGACCTTATGGGCGATGTTAAGGCTGTGCTTGTTGAAGCAGTGCAGGCCGTTGCAACAGAAGAAGGATATGGTCTGGTACTTAATACCGATGGTGACTCTGTTTCGTTCATTGCCGACGGTGTAGCCACTGATATCACAAACAAGGTCTTGCGCAAACTGGATATTGCTCCTGTTGACTAATGTCGCCAATAGGAATCTTTGACAGCGGATACGGCGGTCTGACCATTCTGCGTCAGATACGCCAGTTAATGCCCCAATATGACTACGTATATCTGGGAGACAACGCTCGTGCTCCCTATGGAACACGCAGTTTCGAGGTTGTTTACGAATTCACCCTTCAGGCAGTCAGGAGGCTTTTTGACATGGGCTGCCCCCTCGTAATCCTCGGTTGCAATACAGCATCTGCCAAAGCGCTGCGCAGCATCCAACAGATTGACCTGCCAAAAATAGATCCTACCAGACGCGTATTGGGAGTGATACGTCCCACAGCCGAGATTATCGGCAGGATTAGTAAGACCCGCCATGTGGGGATATTTGCTACTCCAGGCACAATTCGCAGTAGCACATACGATTTGGAAATAGCCAAACTCTTTCCTGATATAAAAGTAACAGGTATTGCCTGTCCCATGTGGGTATCGCTCGTGGAGAACCGCGAATTTGCCAGTCCAGGTGCCGATTATTTCGTAAAGAAGCGTATTGGGGACTTGCTTACGGCAGACCCTGATATTGATGCCGTGATTCTGGGGTGTACGCACTATCCATTGCTGATGGACAAAATTCGTGCTTATATGCCTGAAGGAATAGAAATAATCCCCCAGGGCAATTATGTTGCGCACAGTTTGAAAGACTATTTCGTAAACCATCCCGAGATGCAGCAGCGCATCAGTTTGGGAGGTACGGTATCTTTCTATACCACGGAATATCCCGAACAGTTCAACGAAAGTGCCTCTATTTTCCTTGATGAGCCAGTCGAGGCACACAGGATCACGTTATCCTAAATCCTTCATGATATCTGCAGGTGGAAGGCCTGCATCAAGCTTTGCCTTCATCATATCCATATATGGTGCGACATGCGTAAAGAAAGCTACGTATCCAGGGCACAGATAGTTTATTCCAGCTTCACCATCCTCTTTTACAAAGCGGTTGCGCGGGCATTCTCCGTAACAGGTAAATTTCCATTCACATTGTTTGCACTTTCGGGCAAGACCTTCTGTCTTCATTTTTGCAAATGTCTGTTGTCGTTCGCTATCCATCATGTCCAGAATACTGCGGTTACGGATGTTTCCCAGTTTATATTCCGGGAATACGAAATGATCACAACAATAAACATCTCCGTTGTATTCCATTACTGCTGCATGCCCACACCAATTGGACAATGAGCATAAACCCGGTGTAACCCCCATCCAGTTGGCCAATGTCGCATCAAATATCTGTACGAACATTTCGCCGATATCATTTCTGACCCATTCGTCAAATATTGTATTCAGGAATTTGCCCCAGGTATCAGGTGTGACACTGAACGGTGCCATAGGACAGTCTTGTGCGTCAAGCAGGTGTGCCAGATGCCTGCCGTCCTCGTGACAACGAATGCGTTCAACTACCGGTGTAAACTGTAGATACCTGCAGCCCAGCCGGTCGCGAAAGAAACGATAGAATTCCAATGGTGATGCAGCAGTAATGTCATTAACTACTGCCATGGCATTCCATTCCACGTCGTATTTGTTCAGCAGTCGTATTCCCTCCATAACCTTTGCCCATGTAGGCTGTCCCCCGCGACGGCGGCGATATGCATCGTGCATATGCTCGGGACCGTCGATGCTTATACCCACTAACCACCCCTCATCATGCAGGAAACGGCACCATTCAGGTGTAAGCAATGTACCGTTGGTCTGCAGGCAATTGATTACATTTCGCCCACCAGAATATTCACGCTGCCATTTAACGACTTTTCTGTAATACTCCAGTGGACGCATCAGCGGCTCACCCCCATGCCACGTGAAATTAACCTCCGTCGTATACTGGCTCTGGATATATTCACGTATATACACCTCGGTCAGCTCGTCTGTCATCACATGCTGCACCCCCTTGGGGTACAGGTTCAGCTTCTCCAGATAATAACAGTAGTCACACGCCAGGTTGCAGTGCGCCCCTGCAGGCTTCGGCATCAGATAAAGCGGCCTCGAAAAAGGGAATGCAGTATTCAATTGTTTATTATGAAACTAGTTTGTTTATGGATTAAGAGGTGTTATAGGGTATACGAGGTTGACGATAAGGATATTGGCAGCGAGAATGATGAGGTTCATCAGCAGGCCTATGCGCATAAAGTCGCTGAAACGATAACCGCCGGGGCCGTAGACGAGCATGTGTGTGGGTGAGCCTATAGGTGTGGCAAAGCTGCTGCTGACGCTGATCATCAGGGCGATGAGGAAAGGATATGGCTCGTAGCCGAGTTTCTCTGCCGCCTCGTACATTATGGGGAAGAACATGGCGCCTGCTGCGGTATTGGAGATGAACTCGGTGACAAAGGTGCCGACAAAGCATATTGCTGTCATTACCACGATGGGGTTGGTGCCGCAGACGTCCAGGATGCCGAATGCCATTCGCTCGGCAATGCCTGTCTTCTGTATGGCAAGGCCCAGTACGACGGAGCCTGCAAAGACCATCAGGATGTCCCAGTTGATGGACTTCATGGCCTGATCGGGTGTGCAGCAGCGGAACAGGAGCATGGCAGCAGCGGCGATGAAGGCACACTGCAGCAGCGGCATGATATTGAGTGCCGAGAGGACTACCATCGTTATCATGATTAGCGATGAAATGGCGGTACCGTGTCCAACGTTGACAACCTCGTCGCCGAGTATAAGCCCGTGTTGCTTGGACAGTTCGATGATAGCCTTGGTTTCTCCGGCATAGAGCAGATGATCGCCGCCCATCAGGATTTCATCTTCATCGATAGGAACAGGATAATTGTCGAAATGACGCCATTTAAGCAGGCGGCAGCCTTCGACGTTGAACATGCCTGCCTGCCCGATTGTCTGGGCAATAAACTGGTGGGTTGATGGGACAATCAGTTCTGCGGTGTATTCTACTGTATCCTCTGTGTCTGACTCGGGTGCCTGGCGCTCCGGCAGCAAGCGCCGGAAGGCAATGATGGAGAGTATTCCGATGAAAAGGCAGAACAGACCTGGTATTGTGGTTGCCAGCACGTTCATGACATGACCTGTATGCTCGGTATACATGCCAGAGATAATCAGGTTGGGCGGTGTGCCTATCAATGTACAGATACCACCCATGCCGGAGGCATAGCTGAGAGGTATCAGCAATTTGGAGGGTGATATGCCCAGCTTCTTGGACCACATCCTAACGATGCCGACGAAAAGGGCTACCACTGTAGTGTTGCTCAGTATTGAACTGAGTGCGGCTACAGGAAGCATGAGGCGCACAACGGCCTTGGCATATCCTGTAGGCTGACCTAACAGGTTCTTGACAATCCATTGCAGTACGCCTGTATGCGTAAGTCCTGCCACAACGACAAACAATACGCCTATCACAATTACTGAGGTACTGCTGAAGCCAGAGAATGCCTCTTTGGCGTCAAGCACGCCTGTTACAAAAAGGATGCCTATGGCTCCGAGGAATACCAGGTCGGCGCGGAGCTTGGTAAAAAGCATAATAGTGAACATCCCCAGCACTGTTACGATGGTTATCCATGCATGGAGACTGAATCCAAGGAATATAACTGTATCCATTTTTAAAGTATTTTTATCATTTCACTAAGCAATTTGGCATGGTGGCCGGGCAGCAGGATATGATGATTGCCTATTGGGTTGGTCAGGAAGTATTTAGTTTCGGCAGGATTGTCGAACTGCACAATGGCTTGCGTGCGGCACAGGTTGGGGCGTGACTCGCAGCGCAGCAGCTGACCCTCGGCTACAAAGTGGCGCGTAATGTCGCCTGACAACTTGAATATTGTTACAGGTCCTGCCGGCATATAACCGCGGATGCCTACGCCTATGCCAGATTCGAAATGAGTGTCATATTCGTATCGCTCCACCATATCCAGCGGTATTGTGCAATGTGCCAGGAGTATTTGGCCTGTTTCAACATCAATGTGTGCAGGATTGGCCTGAAATCCCGAGATCCCGAATAGCGCTCGTACTACAGTCATCGAAAGCATGGCGGGAATATCACCTTCACAACTTGCTACCAATCCTTCGCTGTTGAGTCGTGCCAATGCCAGGCATCCTGTGTTATGTAGTTCTGTCAACAGGTCAAAGCATCGCAGGGTAAACCCTTGCAGATTATGTTTCTCAACGATTTGTTTCAGTGCATCGCATATTCGCAGGGCTCCCTGTTGTCCACCATCAATAGCGGTGTCGCCTATGGCCTTTCTTATTTCGTCCAGGGGAATGTCTATTAGTTCTATTCCAAGTTTGTTGTGAACTATCTGGTAATCGGTTGCGCTGCTGATGAGCCAGTCCGAGGGCTTTCCAATCACGCCCAAGCGACATCCTTGCAGCTTGCGCCTGGCCTGTGCCAGCTGTTGCAGCTCGCTGATACGCTTGATAATATATTGCGGCTGTCCGTGCAGTATCTCGCCTTGCATATTGTTCTGTTGCAGGAAGGAGAGGATTTCCATGGAGGCAGCCAGTGAGTTATTTGTACCTGAGGTTAGCAGTAGAACGGGTTTGCCTGAGGACTGTATCTGTGGGAGCAGTTGCCGGAAGATGTTTTCGGTACCTCCTGTACGGACATAGATAAGGTCGAGGATGGACTGTCCATAGGTGGAAAAGTCCGAACCGCACATATCGTAGTCAATGCCTAATGATGAGAGGAACAGATGTGTGGATGCAGCCACGGACTGTTCGTCATGCAATGCCGACGTCAGCGTATAAATAGCAATATCCTTCATAACTGTTAATAATCATTTCACGAACACAAAGATACAAAATGGACACATATTAACAAAACACATGCCCTTAATTCATTACAAAACGCCTCGTTTTTCCACAAATCTCCACAGAATGCCACAAAACGCCACATCGTTCTTTTCCGCTGCCGTACCTTTGCACCGTCCCCAGGGATAAAAAGGCTATCGGGCTTACATCTGCAGACCCCCGAGGCAGCAAAAAGAAAAGTTCAAAAGTTGAAAAGTAGACAAGTTTAACCCAAAAAATATAAACCATGAAAAAGCGCGGTTTGATTTCAACAGATAATCACATACGACAAGTGCCAATGGAGAATTTCCACTGGCACTTGAAAACAACAAATTATACTACGATGGCGTATTTATTCCCGACGTCTGATCTTGTCCTTAAGTTCCCCGGGGTAAAGAGGCATGGCGCCTTGCTGTGTGCACACAAAGGCGCTGACCTCAACACCTATCTTGTGAGCCTCCGTGCGGTCAGGCTTCCTGTCATTGACACCCCTGTGATGACTGTACACATTCAACGACCAGCCATTCTTGTCTCCTATCTTTAAAAGTTAGACATGCGTTTCTCGAACACACTGCAAAGATCACACATTTCACACACCTTTCACAAGGATATCACCTAATTCCGCAGAGGTTTTTCCCTCGTATGCAATAGGCAAATCCCCAGGTCTCTTCTTCTTACTCACGTTCAGCGGCGTGCTCTTCGGGAACGCTATGCTGTACGCAGCATCCAGTGCCCGCAGGTTCACCTTCCAGAAGCTGATACCCAGCCTCACGCTCACTATAGCCCTCAGCAGCTCCCTGTGCTTGCGCGGATACAGCGACGGCAACGGAAGTTCGTCATACCCATACTGTTCGCACAGACTGCACACATCCCCGATAAACCTGTCGTCCGCCCTCAGACCGAACCACGACTTCAACACCCTGCGTATCGTAAACCGCTTGTGCTGACACCACGCCAGGCGCCTTGTGCGCTCCAGCCGTAGCCAAAGCTGCACAAAGCAATCCATAGTATTGCTTAATTCATAATTCATAATTCACAATGTACAAGTCTTAATGACACTCATGACATCTTGACCTTAATGACACACCTTGCGATATTTTCCCGCTTCCGTCTGCACGATAAGCCCCTGTTTCTTCCAGTTCTTCAGCATCTGCCTCACACTGTTGCGTGATACGTTGGCACCCTTTACGCTTACGCTGTGCTGGAAAGCACCCTCGAAGCCGAATTCCACGTCCAGACGCTCAAATATGGAATCGTTCCTGCCCATGCGCATCCGCTCATTGCTACCCACGTAGTCGCGGCTTCCGAATGCCATTTCGATACGCTCACGGAAGAAATACAGCGCCATCTCCATAAGATAGTCAGCAACTACGTCGTAAATCGCCAACACTTGCGGACTCTGTGCCTTCTGTAGCATAGACAACCACAGGTCGGGCTTCTGCTTCAACAACTGCTCGGCACCGTTCGCCCCATGTTTCAGTATCAGCTGTTCTGCCACTTTGCAGAGCATAATACAGCAAGTCATTCGCTGCGCCGTCACACAGATACGGAAACGCTGACGGGCACGGGTACGGTCATCATTCTTCATCGTCTCCAGACGCTCGTTTTCCACCCACTCACGCCCCTTGGCTTCCAGTTTGGGCAATACAGCCACACCCTGCATCAAGGGCAGCAGATGAGCAATCTGCTGTATGCGTTCGCGCTGGCGGTCAGTCAGTACACGGGGCTTGTCCTCCAAAGGCGTAAACGTATTGTCCGGAGTACGGGCAACAGCAATACGGCTTTGCAAACCATCCGTATAGTTCGATACCACACGATACAGAGCATCCGGCGTACCGCACATCGTCACGTTCCACAGCAGGTGCTCGATATGCACGTTCACAGCATCCGCACTACGAGCCTCGCGGTCGTATCTCGAACCGTCGTAGCTCTGACGCAGCATCACCGAAAAATCGCTCATCGTCGAGCGCCACTTCTGCGCCACCGTATCAGCCTCGGGAGTGAACGAAAAAGCATGCTTGCCGTCCGTGTTGGCCAGTCGCTCTGCCAGATTTGCCACAGTGTTGTTCAGAGGCAGACAGCGCACAGGCAGCTTCGGTTCCTCGGGCTGCTCCTTCTTGTTCTTTGCTGCACGCTTCTTGGCACGCCAATCATCCTCCTGCATCTGGTACATCTTGTCCAGCGCCGACTGCTCGCTCATCCAAGCCTCGATAACAGGGTCGATACCACCCTTGCCGCTTGCAAAGTCACCGGCGATGTAAGAGATAAGGTTCAATCCCTTCTTCTGCCCATGAACGTCCAGAGTCACACCCGTTGCCAGCGTACCGATACAAGGACACACAGCCGTCACCACAGGCATAGACAGTCCCGGACCTACGGCGTCGATACTCTCACGGATGCCCTGCGGCATTCTGGGCAGGCGATTGTAATAGAAACGCTCATCCTCCAGCACAGCCTCCTCCAGCCCCTCGCAGACAGCCGCAACGTCACCCTCGTTCATACGCTCGCGCTGCAACTGATACAGGACATCCTTCAGCCTCTTAGGCATCTGTGTGCGCTTCTCGGCCAAAGCCGAATCAATACACTTCATCTTTTGCGTCTCCGAGAAACCGTCGTAGCAAGGAATAACACTGTCCATCAGCTCACGGTCGAAACCGCAGATGTGACGCAGGTTTACTGCCAGTTCAAAGGTCAGCACATCACGGTTTGACCTCACCGGCTCCTTGCCCTCGTTATACAGGTCCCACCACTTGCGGATTATATCCGAATACGCAAGACCATTGTAATCCAATTGAGTGTTGACATCCTTCCCTGCACTCGCTTCCTTGCGCTCAGCGCCCTCGTTTTTGCGCTCTGCGTTATGCGCCTGGCACTCAACACCCTCTATCATGAATATCTCGTCCGACAGGAACAGCAGATCTTCCTCGCTGGCCGTTGTTGTATAGAATACACGCGTGATGTCCTTCGCCTGAGCATCATAGGCAACATTCAGCAATTCAGCAGCCCACCTCAGGTTCTCCTCCTGACTGAGTTCTGCCTTACGCCTGAACACCAGATGATAGCCGCACTTGCGCGCACTCGTTTCCAACATCAGCAAGCCCAGCTCGTCCTGCTTCTGCAGGATGCGCTCCTTCACCGCTTGCATCTCCTCTGGCGCAATATGGTCGATGTCCATTCCTACCGATGTACTCATGCGCTTGGAACCTTTCAGACTCCAGTCCTCGTTCGGCAGGCAGCTGTAGGCCGCCTGCAGGAGACGGTTCTTCAGGGTGTCGTTTCCGCTGCGTATCGAGGCCACCAACGCTTTCTGCTCCCCGCCGTCGCGCAACTTCAGATACTCCTCTCTCGTATGGACAGGGCGCATCATCTTCGCCCCGTCCTTGTAATATATCACATGACAACTCATCTTGATATGTACGATTTACGATTTACTAATCAAGTCCCTAATCACTTTCCCTGCTATCGCACTCGCCTGCTGCACCAGCTTGCCCGGCAGCTGCTCCAGCTCGCTGTCGTCAAGCGAGAAACAGAAGTACCACCTTCCGTCACGCCCATGCGACAGCGACGCATTGTCCTCGCGGAATATTGCCCTGTTCCTGATACGCCTGGGCAGTTCCGTCACATACACGTTTCCGTCATGCATAATCTGCACCCGACACTTGCCGTTGAACGGCTCCACCGCCACATCATCCAAGCACATGAAATCTGCGCTGCGCAATCCCTTTTCACCTTCGCCGAAAGTCATAAAACCATCGGCACATACTGAACTCTTCTTTTTCTTGTTCATTTTTCTAAGTTGATTTGCGAGAAGAAGTTTCTGATTTTGGCGCCAACACCCGGTTCTTGAACATTGAACATTGAACTCTTGAACCGAATGCTCATATGAATCTCTTCTGCTTCAACTCAGGTTAATAAATAATGTTAGTCGATAGGAACGATTTCGTTAACCACTATGTCCTGATACCAGACTCCGTTTGACTCATGGGTACTGAACCTCAGACTTGCCACCACTGTCTTGCCTATGGCAAGATTGCTCAAAGCAAGGTTCCCAAGCAAAGTACACTGGTACTCGTCCGCGTAGTCACTGCCCAGTTCGCGGAGTCGGATGTAACACTTGGCCAACTGGCCGTTCTCACTCTTTTTAGACTGTACATAGACAGGCTCTGTCTTTCCAGCCACTTTCAAAACTTTTGTAAGCATGTCGTTTGTTTAGTTTAGTTAAACATTGACTTGATAAATTCACTCCCCTGTGGTGTCCATACCAGATACGGACGCACCTTCTTCTGCCCGTTCAGCGCAAAGTAATGGTGATAGCGAACAGCATCATATCCGCGTTCGGCATACTTTGCAGTCAGCTTATAACGGGCTCCGCTCCAGTACATGATGCCCCAATCAACCAACATTTGGTTCAGCGTCTTTGTGTCAAGACCGATGCTATTCGCCACATCCGTTGCTGTCAGACAGTCATCGGCGGGTAAATTGTTATGAGCAATGGTACGGGACATAATCTGCTGTGCAACCTCTACCAACTCACTCTCAGTCATTTCTTCGCCCGTACGCGCATTCCTTGTTGGAATGTAACCGCCCGTCTGGCGAATCTGCGGCAGAACCTCTGTGGTAATCCAGCGCTTGAACATCTTAGCCTGTGGCAGCTTCGAGGAAAGGACAAGCGAGTAAACACCGCTCTCATTGATAAAGATGACTCTTCGGGTCTGACCTGACAGAACGAATCGTTCGGTCAGCTTGTCTTCGTCATCAACATGGTCGCGAATAGCTTTCTGAGTATTGCTGTACCCCAGCGCATTTGCAACATCCATGCCTACAAAGAATGGCTCTCCATTCTCGCCTGTCATGGTTCTTACTTGACCAAACATTTCGTGGTCGTAACGATGAATCTGAATCAGATTCGTAGATGAAAGTTTCTTATTCATCTTTGTTTTAGCTCCCGCGTATCTATGGATGGCCCGCTCACATACCGGCTGCTCATCTCGGGAGACAGTGCAAATATACCAACAATATCAGGGCATATAGAGGTTCTTCCGTCGATGCAGACAACATATCTGCAACAACGGAAAAACAAAGGGATTTTCACCAATCGGCAAAAATCCCTATATCAAAATCGTTAAAATCTTCCGCTAAAACATAAGGGTATCACCCCTTAGGACGGAAGAAAGGAAGTATAGTCTCGATTTCTCTTCTTCATTTAGTTTCTCAAACACATCTTTCGAGGCTATTGTGGGGTGCAATTGATTCAGATAGTCTGCACATTCCACACCCTCTTTGGCTAATACCTTATTAATAATAGAATAACAAAGCCAATACGGTTCCTTGTATTTCTGGAACTCCTTTTCAGTAAAACTCCTGAGGTTACTCTCGTCGATCATACAAAAAGCCTGCCCATTACTTTTGCGCAGAGGCCTTGTAATGGTATCGGCTGATATTTCCGCCTCATATACCTCCTTTACAAAATCGGCCATAAGTGTGGCATTGTTCTCTTCTGTGTATATCAGTCCTAAATCCCTCATTGCGTAGAAGAGGAAAGCCGCATTCATCTTATTCTCAAATCCAACATAGCAGGCGATGGCACTCTTTATTAGTTTAGCAAATTCCAGCGCTGCTTTATTCTCGAAGAGTTTACCTTGGTATTCATCACATTGTTCAAGCAAACTGCGTGACTCCATGTGGTCTGATATCAGTTTATCATTTTCACGGAATCTGAAGTGTGATACTACGTCATCAACACTCAAACAAGTTCTGTTTTCTGCAAATAGTCTGGCAGCTTCTTCCCTGTCTTTTCTGACCATATTAATGAAACGTAGAGTTTGATTACTATTACCCACAGTGTTTTCTGATACTATATCTTGATAAAGAGCATTTAGTATCTCCGCCTCAGACATTCCTTCATTTTCCTTGTCATCAAGTTCACCCTTTACTCTGGCTAACAATTGGGCACGATCTTGTTTTTCAAAGTTATTTGTGTAGAAATCTTCCATAGCCTTGAAACGCTCCATCCTAAAATCCTTATCACGTTTCAAGTTCTTTCCGTCAGCCAAAATCTTATCTATTTTCTCATTAACACCTTTTATGCATTCATCCAATTCTGCATAATTTATCTTCGATGTCTCAATCATCAGTTTACGTGCATTCACATAATGCTGAGCCTGTTCCTTTGCAGGGAACAGATTGTTGATATTTTCTTCTGCAACAATTTCGTTGGGTTCAAAGATTGGTTCTAATTTATCGCTGTAGTTATATGCTATATCCAGGTCGCAGTCACCTTGCTCCAAATAAGACATCAGGTTAAGCAATTCGCCTCGTGTGTCTATCAGATTTAAGCCTGTAACGTCTGGAATGAATTTTTCTTGCAGCCTATGAGCCTGAGCTATAAACTTGCTGAGTCTTCTCCCTGCCATCAGTAAAGCATACATCAATGTGCCTTGTTCTGAGGGCCATAGCTTAGGGTAAGAAAGGTTAAGCACATTGCCAAGACTGACAAAGTGGTTTACCGAACTCTTTAGATTATCTTGTAATTGCTCAATCATCATAGCTTTAAAGAAAAGCGTGGGAGCGTACTGCACTTACCGCCCCACTCCAAAAGGCTCTGGTTTGCCTGTCCAAGAAAGACGACAAGCCGTCCGTCCCACGCTGTTTTTGCAGCACAGGCCAGATAGTTCATCGTCAGGCTTTCTCGGACTTATTTGCTTTTGCGTGAATTTACCAGATTCTTTGGAGCTTTCCGAACGCTACCTAACTGACACTAAAGCTGATGTTCCTATTCGTTATCTGTTACTTCTATTTCGTTTATATTTATATTGTTTTCTACTGTCATATTATCTATCTCTCCAAATAATTCTTCCACCTTTTTGACAATGCGAATTTGTTCATCAACAGGAGGAATTGGGATAACTGCATTTAGCAATTTTGTTCTTGAAAGATTATAGAATGCTTGTCCAGACTTATTTGTTAATGACTGACATAGTTGTCTATAGTAGTAGGATTGGAACAAGAAATTCAAATATTCCAAGAAGGGTCTGCTTTTATAAACAGGGAAAAGCATCAGAATAAAACCACCTACCACGATATTATCGTATGATTCTCTTATCAAAGCAGTTTTTCCCATATGTTCGAGGCTGGAAACAGCGGGTGTAATGAAAGTCCATTCTTTAAGAAGCAATTCGTCTGCCACAAATTTCTTTGCGATAAATATATCATCTGGCTTTTGGCACCAATCTCCAAAAGAAATATTGCCGCCACGTAGTACCCTTACTTTATTATCCGATGTTATTTGCAAATCTTCCTTTTTGTATGAAAGACCAGAACCTATAGTAAAAAAATCACCTAAACGACCCCATTCCCAAGTATCAGGTATATTAAATGGCACTTCATCATCCTCTACTGGAGTCTCTACGAGGTCTTTCTTTTTAAGTACTCCTTCTTCGACAAGTTTTTGTTTCTCTGCTCTAATATTCTCCAAAAGACAACTTGCAGGAGCATCTGATGGGTCTTGTGTACCAAGTTTACCCATGATGGCTTCTTGCAGAATGCTTTTCTTTAACTTATCAGGCAATTCTGCATCCATCCTTGAAGCCTCTTCATAAGCCTCACCATATTCCTTAATTATAGGAAGGTACTCTTCAATCTTTTCTACAATACGACGTTGCTCAGATAGTGGAGGGAGAGGGAAGATAGATTCTGCCACCTTATCAATATTCAAGTTTTTGACAACTGCGCCAGCAGCTTTGTCAGAGAAAGATTTTTTTGCAAAAGCTGAAGATAGGAGATAATACATGAAATCTTGGTCATATGAGTCTTTTTCTAATGAAATAACAAGCCAACCATCATGAATACATCCCTCAGTTTTTAGAATGTAAGGTCGGCCAAAACTCATAGAGTTCGTTAGAAGGAAATTATCTTTATGCACGAATCTACTTCTTGAAACACCCTCAGGCTTAATTTTTTCTTTTGTCTTATAGATATATTTCCCTCCTTTCTCAGTATCACTTATCTTTATCCAGTTAACCCCATTTGGGGCATCCGTGATATATTCTTTAATAGGGCGGGGTGAACCTCCTCTTGCGATAGATGAAACAAAATTGAGTCTTATCCATTCCCAACCTTGAGGAGTAATATAAGGAATATCTTGTTCTTCTATAGGCTTTTCTACAATATCATTAGCTTTTAGCTTACCTTCTGCAACCAGCCTGCGCTTTTTCTCCCTGATACGTTCAAGGAGTACACTTGCAGGCTCATCGTTGGGGTCTTGAGGCACAAGTTTGCCCTGAATGGCCATCTGGAGGATGCTGTCTGTCAGTTGCTTTGCAGTCATAACTCTTCCGTTTTAATGCCCAACATACTTTCAATCTTAGCAAGACAACGATCTATCTTGATGTCAAGCTCCTTGCGTCGCAACTTGTAGTTGGTAATCAGGTCGCCAGGTGCTAAAATGTCCTCTTCCTCCTTGGGGAACTTACACTGGTCAAAATTGCATTGCAAATTCTCTATCATCTCTTGTGGAGTAAAGGAGCGCGACTTTGCACCATCCTCTAACTCATGACGATTGTCCCACCATTCACGTACAGGGTCAAAGTGTTCAGGCAGGATGCGTTTGGTTTTAGAGAAATGTTTGTAACCCTCTGGCATATCCAGACGATAGAACCATGTTTCTTTAGTGGCATAGCCCTCAGGTGCACCCTCAGCTGGTGCATTATCAAAGAACAGAATATTGGTTGCAATTGATGTATATGGTGCAAACACGCTGGTAGGCAGGCGCACGATGGTATGAAGATTAAACTCCGTCAGCAGACGTTTTTTGATAGCAAACTTAGGACCATCAGTACCAAACAAGAAACCATCAGGCAACACAACACCTGCACGACCGTTCTCTGCAAGGCGTTGCATAATCAGCACCATAAACAGGTCGGCTGTTTCGCTACTTCGATATTCTGCTTTGAAATTTTTAATGGTAGCTGCATCTGTAGCACCTCCAAACGGGGGATTCATGGCGATGGTGTTCAGCTTTCCATCCTCTTCATAATCGCTCATAGGATGGCTCAGCGAATCCATGTGATGTACCATTGGTTCTTTGATACCATGAAGCAAGATGTTGGTTACTCCCAACAGGTAAGGGAATGGCTTCCACTCCTGACCCATCACAGAGTTTTGGAATTTCACTTCGTCCTCAGCTGTCTCGCGCTGCTTCTTCAAATGCTCCAGGGCAGACACAACGAAGCCACAAGTACCACAGGCAAGGTCGCCCATCTTTTCGCCTAAGCGAGGGTCAAGTTTCTCGATGACAAAATCCGTCACAGGGCGAGGGGTATAGAATTCTCCAGCATTACCGGCTGACTGCAAGTCACGCAACAGACTCTCATAAATGTCGCCAAAAGCGTGGCTCTCTTCGTTGTCGAGCAAATCTACATCATCAATAATGTCTATTACGTCACGCAGAAGAGCACCATTCTTCATGTACTGGTTTACTTCCATGAATACTTCTTGCACAATGGCTTCATGACGTTTAGAGTCGCGAGTGATGCGAATGCCCTTATACTTTCCATCCTTACTGTCTCTGCCTTGAAGTACAGGGAACAGCGTATCATCTACAAAATCAAGCAAGGCTTGTCCTGTAAGGAACTTCGACTTTATCTTGCCTTCCTCGTCTTTTGATGGTGCCCAGTTGCGCCAACGCAGGTCTTCAGGAATAATACTCTTATATTCCTCACCATTGTCTTCTGCATCTATCTCCCATTCATATTCCTGTGCGTCGTACACCTTCAGGAAGAACATCCACACCATCTGCTCAATGCGCTGTGCATCACCATTGATGCCGGCATCCTTCCACATTTTCTGCTGTATGCGCTTTACTAAGTTTCCTACTGCCATATATTTGTTTATCCTACTTTATATAGTTCTTTTTCTAATTCTCTTACTGCTCTGTTGTAATCCTCCTGTCCCTTGAAGATACGATTAAGAATCATAGGGCGCTTGGCTATTTGTGCAAAAGGATCAAGTTTCAGTATCAGCGGATTCTCGATGTTGGTAACCCCTGTCTCGCCAAACTTATCCATCAGTGCCTCCAATATCTGGCGTGCTTTTTCTGAATAGTCAGCAAGAAAATTGCTCTCCTTTACACGCTTTGCACGTTCACGCCTTGTAATAGGCTGCTGGTCGTAAGCCAGATGGATGATAATGTCGAAATAGTCGTAGTCCTTCATCTGAGGCATTTCTTCTATGACGGCATCAAGCAGCACATCATGCTCCTTCATTTCGTCGATGATGGCCTGCTTTTTATCTGCCTGCGCCCATGCACCTCTGAATGCATCAAGCGTGGGGTACATATTCTTGATGGCTCTACGTGTGTAGTCAGTCAGTTTCTCTGTACGCAGCGTCCTGCCATCCTCGCCAATAATCTGTACTATCTCATGTACAATCTTGGCCTCTTTACCTTCCACATAATATTTGTGCTGTTCAGGCTGTGGAGGTGGTGGTGTGCCGCCGCCATTGCCATTGCCTTCACCTTCTCCCTTGTCATTGCCTTTGCGTGTGCCATAATCTTCCTCTTGGTCTGCATCGCCATCAAATATCTTATCAAAGTATTTGGTGGTGGCATCGCGAAAGTCAAGTATCTCGAAAGTCATCTTGCCTTTCTTCTCAAAGATACGAGTACCACGACCTATCATCTGCTTGAAGGTGGTTTCGCTACCCACCTCTTTGTCTATCACAATCAGTCCGCAGGTCTTGCAGTCCACGCCTGTAGTCAGCAAGTCACTGGTAGTGGCAATGACAGGATATTTTGCGTATGGGTCAATGAAGTCATCAAGCAACGTCTTTCCTACACGGTCATCGCTGGTAATGCGGACTATGTAGTTTGGATTGCGTTTCATCATATCTTGGTTCATGCCAATAAGCAGTTCACGCATCAGCAAGGCTTCTTCCTGCGTAGGACAGAACACGATAGTTTTTGTCATTCTTCCTATCACTTTCATCATCTGCGTAATACGATGGGCTACTACTTTCTGGCGTTCCATAATATTGAGCATCTTGCCAAATTCAAAACGCTCAAACTTGTCGGGTTCTATCTTGAAGCCTTTCAAATCCACTTCGTCTGCTTCAGGATGATAACCTGAGAGGTCATAATTGATGAATGATTTTGTGACGCGGAAAGGCGCAAGGAACCCATCGGCAATACCTTGCTTCAATGAGTATTCAAACACAATCTCCTTGAAGTATTCCTCGTTGTCTGCGCCAGGCACGCATTTGGGGGTAGCTGTCATACCAATTTGAATGGCCTTGTCGAAGTGTTTCAATATCTGGTGATACTGTTTATCCTCCACAACACTACTGCGGTGACACTCGTCAACTACTATCAAGTCAAAATAATCTTTAGGATAATCCAAATAAGGATGTGTTTTTCCTTCCTTTAGTTCTACCTCGTTTCTTACCCACTGACCATAGAGACTCATGTAAATTTCTGCACTTGTGCCAGCTTCTTTGCCCTGAACCTTCGTCATAAACTTGCTGAAAGGCTTGAAGTCCTGACGCATGGTCTGGTCTATCAGGATATTACGGTCTGCAAGATAGAGTATGCGATTATATTGACCAGAAGCATGCAGGCGGTGAATAATCTGGAATGCCGTATAGGTCTTACCAGTGCCTGTTGCCATAACAAGCATCATGCGGCGCTTACCACTGGCTACAGCTTGTATCACATTATTGATGGCAATACGTTGATAATAGCGAGGTGGAAAACTATCGTTATCTGTATAATATGGTATATCTAGCAGAGCTTTTCCTTCTTCTGTCAGATGTTCATGTTCCTCCATCCATTTGCGCTCACGCTCCTTTAGTTCAGCTGGTGTCGGGAATTCGTTCATTTCCAGAGTACGCTGAATGCCATTGTTCATGTCGTATTCCACAAACTGCTCACCATTTGAAGCGTAAGCGAAGGGCAGTTTTAAGTCTCTTGCATAATCTATTGCCTGTTGCATACCATCAGCAGGCAGATGTTTGTGGTCTTTTGCTTCAACAACTGCTATAGGATAGTTCTCATCCACATAAAGGATATAGTCACAACGTTTACCCTTTTTGCGGTGCTTTAAACTACCTTGCACAACAATGCGTCCAGCAGTATAGGCAAATTCCAGCCGCATGTGAAATTTATCCCACCCTTTTTCTTCCAATGCTGGCTGGATAAAGCGGTTCTTGATATCCTCCTCACTCAGGTGAACATCAGCAAATGTAGCCTTTGATATTCCTTTATCTGTCATAGTTGCAAAAAAGATCCTTATTCAATGTCGTGTTTGTCGAGGTATTGGTCCAGTTCTTTCTCTTCGTTCTCTGGTAATGGCCGTAATAGCCCGTCTATTTTCTCAGCCTTGTTTGCCATATATCTAATTCCTCAAAATCCTGCTTATAGTTCGATTAGTGTTCAAATGCCTTTTTCATCAGCAGCATATTCGCAATTATTACTTCGTAGGCTTCGTCCCAACCGTGGTTTTCATCAAAGTCTACGGAATCAAAGAGATATGCGCTGGCTTTGGTTTTATGTTGTTTCCAAGCTAAAGGCTTCCCAATCTGATGTTCTATGCGATTTTTTAGCACCTCAGAACAATAATGATATGCGTCCAAATTCCAGAAATAAGCTCCAATATGAATCTCGTGTTTTGCAAAAAACACATGAGCCACAATATGATAGGGCTTTCCTATAGGATAGTCCTGATAACAGCGTGCAGAACCATAAGGGTGAGGTCTGAACTCCTTACAGAAAACATCATCCTTGCTGGTTTTCTCATTAAAACCACACCAAAACTTCTGGTAGGTGCTGGCTAGAATTGTAGTGGCTCTTTGGCGTTTCTTGACAGACATACTGTGCTATATTCAAAAATTCTCTTCAATATACTTCAACAGCTCTTTCATTTCTTTCTTGGACAGATTCATCGCGCCCATTGGCGCACCTTTTAATCCTCTGTCTATCAAATGTGCCAATGAAAGCCGCTTGTTGGTTGTCTCTCCAGTCAATATCATGTGTGCGAAGAGCTTATTGCTGTTGTCAGAATTAATTGCACCGCCTTTCGCGAACTCATCCTCTTTATCCATTATTGGATTATATGGCAAATCGGCTTCTTTGACCTTGAAACTGAACCGGATAGAGCTCTCGGGGGCAGCGCCATAAATATACCCAGTATCCCCTGCCTGGAAATGAAAATGCTGTGTCCAATATACTTCACCTAGCGTGTCGTAACAGCCTTTTAGATCAAAGAACTTCTTGTTGTAGGGGATTAGCCAAACCCTATTCTCGCCGGGTTTGCGTACTTCCTTTTTGTCCTCCTTTGCCGTATCGCATGCAACACCGTTTTTGTAGATTTCATCTATAATCGCATCATCCAGCAATGTAGCTACCTCGCGGAATATCTCCAATGCCACCTCAGGCTTGACGTTGAAGAACTCCCGTTTCTTCTCTATACGGAGATTGGTAAAACGCTCTATGTAATGATGCACCAATTTCTCTGCCTCATTGTACTTTGCCGTTTTCAATGTGGCAAACGGTTCGAACGGGAGGGGCAGAGAGGTGTTGTAAAGCGTTCTCAAACGCTCCTCCATGTTGGTTGTTTTACCTATCTTTATCCAATCTTCCCTAAAACTTGGGTTGGTGAGGATGTAAACGTATCCAGGTTGTTTCTCTGCCATATATATATTCTGTTTTCTTTTCCTTTCTTAAAAAGCCCCTGCCGAACTGTCACAGCTCAGCAAGGGATGACAAACAATTATGTGTGCCCATTACTGGACACGAAAAGCCCTGCCGACACGGTATAAACCGGGTACAGCAGGGCTTGTATTTTAGCCTTGTTGGCAGGTTTTGCTGATATGTTAAGTGATGAAATGGGGGGGGTATTTCCTTGCCCCTTCATCTGTATGTTATGGGTGCTATACATTTTTACCATTTTACATTTGTCAATCCCGCCCACAAATATACGATTAAGCGAGCGAAATACAAAAGGAAAGCTCGCTTTTCTTTTTATTTCCGAGCGTGAGTATCTTCGACGAAGTCAATTATACGATTAAGCGAGCGAAATACAAAAGGAAAGCTCGCTTTTCTTTTTATTTCCGAGCGTGAGTATCTTCGACGAAGTCAATTATACGATTAAACGAGTACATTACAAAATTTCTCTCGCAAAAAATGATGTCATTAAGGTCACGATGTCACGAGTGTCATTAAGGTTTTTGAATTGGGGGAGGGGATTTTCCGGCCATAATTAAATAAAATATATAAAATATATTTTATTTAATTATGAGCATTTTTCCGCCTCGGAATTTCTTAATGACACAAATGACACATGACATACGTGACATATCCTGGCACTCAAAAAAATATAAATATTTTTTTGTCTAATTATTCGTGAACCGCAATGGTGTGATGGTATATTTGCGCTATGAAAGTTCATAGCGCGAGCCTTGCATTGAGTTAGGCCGTATCTCGGAGGGCAACACGGCGTTTCTCGCATAGCGAGAGGCCGTTTCTCCCACAGCGAGAGGCCGTAACGCTTAAATTGGCAAAAAAGGGCCCTTTTAAGATAAAAAGTTAAAACATTAAAACATTCAAAAGTTAAAAGATTAAAACATTAAAAAGTTAAAGAGTTTAAGAGTTAAAACATTAAAACATTCAAAAGTTAAACATTAAAACAGTAACAAAAATGGGAACAATTCAGATTAAGAAGATTGAGAAGACCGTGACTACAGGTAAGATTGGCCAGGAGCGCCAGAAGGTGAAGAAGACTTATGGCAAGATTATCTATCGCGGCACGCTGTCGCTGAACGACATGGCGGAGCACATCATGAAGCACGGAACGGTGTACACCGAGGACGTGGTTATCGGTGTGATCACGAAGCTGAAGAGCTGCATGCAGGAGATGCTGGCCGACGGCTACAAGGTGAAGCTGGACGGTATCGGAACGCTGTACCCGACTCTGACTTCGGAGGGTGTTGACGACGCCAAGGACTTCAGCGCACAGGAGAACATCGTCCGCGTGGGTGTGTCTTTCCTTGCCGACCAGAGCAGGAAGTCTCAGTACAAGGCTTCGGCCATGAAGCAGAACACCACGCTGAGCACACGCCTGTACAACGAGCTGACAGGCGAGGACGAGGAAGGAACGACCCCTAACCCAACTCCATCAGGCGGTGGTGGCGAGAACCAGAACGGCGAGAACCAGAATAGTCAGAACGGTGGTGGTGACAACAACGGCGAAACACCGTCAAGCGTAGCCGCACCCACAATCAGCGGCGCATCACCCTTCGCACTTCAAACCGAAGTAACACTCAGTGCCGCTGACGGAGCCGCCATCCACTACACAACCGACGGCAGCGTACCCACGTCCGAGAGCCAGACCTACTCAGCTCCGTTCACGCTCACGTCCACAACCGTAGTGAAGGCTATCGCCATCAAGAACGGCGTAAGCTCCGATGTCGCCAGCAAGACCTTTACCAAGAGCTCAAGCAACGACGACTAAGCAACTGCTCGGCCCCCCGACCTTCGTGTCGGGTGGGCGGAGCTTGCTTTTGGTTAAAAGGTTAAAAGGTTAAAACATTATGAAGGCGAGATTAGCTTGGTTGGCGTTTGTTGTGGCGGTGGTGTTTGCTACGGTGTCGCTTTTTTTGCCCCCGCAGGGCAAGATTGACGCTTCCGTCCTAATGTGTGGTGCGCACAGCTGTTAATCCTATGCGCAACATTCCTCGGAGTTGAAAGCTACGTCAACGTTATCAAAGGGAAAGAGTAAGCCCCCTCCAAGCCTCCCCCTCAAGGGGAGGTAAGTGAGCGGGGAAAGATTAAAATGTTAAAGAGTTGGCGATAATAAAACCATCAAAACCCATTTCTGTTGTTTACGGGTTACACCCATTCGTTTTAATTCCCTTTGCCATCGAATCCAAATAAACTTGCCTTCGCTGACAAAGGTATCAAAACAGCCTCACGGCTTAAGACACCAGAAATGAAAAACAATAAAAACAATTTCCCTGGATTGTAATGAAACGTGCTATCTTCCAGCCGTTTATTTTCGGTTTTTCCTTGATGAGCCGTAAACCGGTAAGGTAAACACCGTTAATGATAAGGCTGTCTGGGAACTTGTTCACAAGCGGGATTATTATTGACGGGGTTATATGCTCAAAAGAGCATCTGGCTCAGAAAGGTTGTTTTTATGGTTTTCTTCTATTATTAATTTAACTATGCGTAATATTAAGGAAATAATTATTCATTGTTCTGATACGGAGGAGGGTAAGGATTTCACCGTTGCCGATATAGATTTATGGCACAGAAAGCGCGGTTGGCGCTGCATCGGCTACCATTACGTCGTATACCTCGACGGAACAATAGCCTACGGACGCAAGCCAACCGAGATAGGAGCGCATTGTAAAGGACACAACGCCATTTCAATCGGTATCTGCTACGTAGGCGGTCTGCGTAACGGCAAGCCTGCCGACACGCGAACGCCGCAGCAGAAGGAGGCTCTGCTCAGATTATTGTCAAACCTGAAAAAGATATATCCAAATGCAAAGATTTACGGTCACAGGGACTTTGCTCCCAAAGCTTGCCCTTGCTTTGACGCTCGCGCTGAGTACAGCGAGCTGTAGCACCACACGCGTACATACATCAGCCGTACGCGACAGCATCGTGGTAATACACGATACAGTCTTTACCGCACGGCTTCAGTACGACTCCACATTCCACGACCGCTATCACAGCGTGATAGCCAACGACTCAGTAGTCTTTGTACACGACTCCGTGGTGCAGTACAAGTTCAGGACAAAGCACGACAGCATATACATCAACAAGACCGACACAGTGTACATCAAGCGCAACATCACCAAGACAAAGGAAGTCCCGCGCAAGCGCAACTGGTTTGACTGGCTCTGCTACTCCGTAACAGGCACAGTCCTACTCTTCTTACCTACTTACTTACTTACTATTTTGAAAAAAATCCCCCTCCGCTAACGCTAACCACTAACCTTTAAACGCTAACCGCATGATACGTAGTACTCGCACCGCTCGTCTTCGGGTCAGCGATGCTACGCATCATCGGCCGTGCTCGACGCAGGGCACTGCGTCATCGTCATTCGGCACGCAATGACATTCAGTCATTGCTGCTGGCGCACCTCATTCTCCTCCGGGTGGCAACACTGGAAACGACGATTAAGTTGCGGTTTTGGCCCTCTCCCCACGCGGGGAGGGGGATTTTTCAAACAGCATAGCTGCTTTTTCCTCTACACTCGGATAGAGCTCTTCGCCTCCAAAGGTCTGGTAGATCTGACCAATGCTACTCTTGAATGACTCGTCCTTTTCGTTGCCAAAAAGGGTAGAGCCGCCAAACTTCTCACGCAGTCCGCTGATGGCTTCGGTGAGGTGAATAGCCTGTATGTCGGGGCTGCCGTCCAGGTCGGCAATGGTGCGGGCTACGCGCAGTATGCGGTCGTAGGCGCGGGCCGAGAGCTGCAGGCGGTTCATTGCCTCGCGCAGCATCTCCATATCCTGCGGACGGGGCTGGGCAAACTGTTTCATCAGGCGCGGGGTCATCTGGGCATTGCAGTAGAACAGGTTTGCCTGTGGACTGTATCTGTGGCAGCAGCTGCCGGAAGATGTTTTCGGTGCCTCCTGTACGGACATAGATAAGGTCGAGAATGGACTGTCCATAGGTGGAAAAGTCCGAACCGCACATATCGTAGTCAATGCCTAATGATGAGAGGAACAGATGTGTGGATGCGGTCACGGACTGTTCGTCATGTAATGGCGATGTAAGTGTGTATATGGTAATGTCTTTCATTTTCTGAATTCTTCCATCTCGGTATCGGAGATGTTCATCAGATTTTTGCAATCTGCGATTATACTGCTCCACTGCTCAATCACGTCATCATAGAACTGCATTCGGTGCGAGTATTGATTGATGTACTTTTGGGTCCTGGGTTCTTCCAGCTTGCCTTTTAGGTATGTATTGTAGTTTTTCCATGAATCTAGTATGTCAGTATTGGTAAGCATTTCGTCGTTTTCGGTCTTACTTACAGGCTTCCTCCAACTGTAATGGGTCTGGAGAGCGTTCCTGAATACAGCCCTTGACTTATAGAACTCGTCTACACTGCGAATGAACGATATGTCATTAAGGTTCATCCAAGCATCCTGTGCGCTTTGGAATACCTTCTCGCCTGACTCACTGAATTCTGTCTCGGTACTGTAGAAACTGCCGTCAATAATGTAGTTGGCGACGAGACTGAGCGTGTCGTACGATATGCTGTCGATCTCTGCCAGATGTTCCATTACATATTGTGCGGCTAAATTACGCTTCTCCTCGTCTTCTTTTATGAACCGAACGATCTCAAGACTTTTCTCCATATCGTCAATAACCATCATTGCTGTTACGCGTTGTGCCTCTTCCTTCTTGTTGTTTTCAACAATCTTGCTGACTGCAAATGTCAGTCCTACGCCTATGGCAGTACCGAGTACGCTGATGAGAAAATCTTTCCACCATTGCCTGCTATCGTGTCTTTTCTTATCTTTCATTACCTTTACTGTTATGTGTTCCTTTGGACTTTTTTTGCTCAGCCAATAACCTCGATGTAGAAACTGAATGGGCGGAAACCATCGTTACAGCTTATCATGGCGCTCATAGGGTCTTTCATCCAGCCATCGTAAAAATCTCCCTCGCCCCGGGCCAATGATTCAACAAACTCACGCATGGATGACCAGGCGGATAGGCACATCCCGTCTGGATATTCGCCATTGACAGATATCCATTGCTGGCCTTCGACGATATCGCAGGTATGCTCGATGGGATTCTCGTACTTTTCCATCAAGTCCGCATAGACGGTCTGACGTATGGCAGTTATTCTTATCATCTTTTATCTTTCTGCCCAGTCGCTTCGGTCAAGACTTCGGTAACCGATGGCTTCGGCTATATGTTGGCTTTGCACTTTTTCCGAACCTTCGAGGTCGGCGATAGTGCGGGCAACTTTTAAGATTCGGCTGTAAGCGCGGGCTGACAATTTTAACCTTTCCATGGCCATACGTAACATATCCAACGAAGCTGCATCGGGCTCTGCGAACTGATGAAGCATTTTCTCGGTCATCTGGGCATTGCAGTGAATACCCTTGAAATTCCTGAAACGAGCCTCCTGTATTTGTCTTGCCTTGATGACGCGTTCACGGATTACTGCAGAGGATTCACCGGGCTGCATTTTTGAAAGTTCGGCAAACGGTACTGCATTTATCTCGCAATGTATGTCGATGCGGTCAAGAAGTGGACCGCTGATTTTGTTCAGATACCGTACTATTTGCCCCGGGGTACATACACATGCCTTGGTAGGATGGTTGTAGTATCCGCATGGACATGGATTCATGGATGCGATGAGCATGAAGTTACAGGGGTAATCGACACTGTCCTTGACACGGCTGATTGTAATATGGTGGTCCTCCAGTGGTTGGCGAAGCACCTCGAGTGTGCTTCTCTGGAACTCGGGTAGCTCATCCAGAAACAGGACGCCATTGTGGGCAAGGCTTATCTCGCCTGGTTGTGGATTGCTGCCACCACCTACCAATGCAATTTGGCTGGCTGTATGATGTGGATTGCGGAAAGGCCTTTGGGCTATGAGTGAGCAGTGAATACCTTCGTCTGATTCTATAGGACGCAACCTACCTGCTACGCTGTGTACCTGGGTTGTCTCTAGGCTTTCTTCCAAGGTAAGAGGGGGCAGAATGCCAGGCAGACGCTTTGCCATCATGCTCTTTCCACTGCCTGGAGGGCCTATCATTATCAGGTTATGACCCCCTGCCGCAGCAATCTCCAAAGCGTGTTTAACATTGTCCTGGCCTTTAACATCGGCAAAATCGAGTTCAAAATACTGCTGACGGTCAAAAAAATCCTTGCGGGTATCTATCTGAGTAGGAGACAACTGGTGTGTGCCGTTCAAGAACCCTACGACCTCGGAAAGGTGATCAACGCCATACACTTTCAAGTTGTTGACTACTGCAGCTTCCTGTATATTCCCTTTTGGTACAAAAAGAGATTCGTATCCAAGGGCACGTGCCTTTATAGCAATAGGCAGGACACCGCATACCGGTTGTATAGATCCGTCAAGACTTAGCTCGCCAACCATCATTATTTTGTCGAGCTGGCTGGCATCTACCTTGGATGATGTTGCCAGGATGCCTATGGCCATTGGGAGGTCAAAACCACTGCCGACCTTGCGCACGCTGGCTGGCGCAAGATTGATTGTTATCTGTCTTGATGGATAGTCGAAACCGCTGTTGTCCAAGGCTGCCATTATACGCTCGTGACTCTCCTTTACCGCATTATCAGGCAGTCCAACCAAAATAAAGCGGATACCACGCGAAGCGTTCACCTCGATGGTAACCTGCTCGGCCTGAAGACCCTGGACTGATGCACTATATGTTTTGACTAACATTGTTATTTTGCCAATAACTCACCAATATGTTCGTCGTAATCCAAACTGTCATCCACAAAGAATTTTAGCTCGGGTATGATTCTCAACTGCATACGAACACGTTTGCCAAGCTCGAAACGGACAGATTTGACATTTGCGTTGATATTACCTACAATCTCTTCAGCACGTTCGCTTGGGAAAACGCTAAGGTATCCGCGGCAAACACTCATGTCAGGACTGACACGGCATTTGCTGACACTGACTAACACTCCTGGCATTGCCGCAGTCTGGCGCTGGAACATGTCACTAAGTTCCTTTTGCAGGAGGCGGGCTATTTTATTTTGTCTTGTTGTTTCCATTTTCTGACTTTATTTCATAATAATGATGTATAAACGCATAATTTATTTTTTTCTGATGATTGTCAGACCGTCACGGAGTGGAAGAATGACCTTTTCGACCCTGTCATCCTGCGCAACAATATCATTAAACTGCTGCAAACCCTGAGTCTGAAGATCTGACTGGCGTACTTCTTCTGTTATCCGTCCATACCAAAGAGTATTGTCAGCCAGGATATAACCTCCTTTGCGAAGTCTGGGCAGAATCATTTCGTAATATTGAGCATATTCGCGCTTATCAGCATCGATAAAAGCCATATCCCACATTACATCCATCAGTGGAACCAAATCCAAAGCGTCTCCTATGTGTATATGGATGTGTTTTCCGTATGGGCTACCTTCAATCCATGGACGTGTGAAATCTTCGATTTCATCATATATCTCGAATGTGTGCAGTTCTGCACCATCTTCAAGGCCCTCGGCCATACTCAGGGCAGAATATCCGCTGAACATGCCAAGTTCCAGTACCCGTTGCGGACGAATCATCCTGACAAGCATCTTGAGTACCCGTCCCTGCAGATGTCCGCTCGCCATTTGGCCATAGGATAGTTTCATCTGGGTGGCGCGCCACAATTGGTGCAGGTACTCGCCTTCCTTGTCAATATGCTTTAGAATGTATTCGTCCAGTTCCATTATTTCAGGCTGAGCAGTGCTTCAATAGCCAAACGATAGCTATCAAGACCAAAGCCGCAGATAACACCCTTGCAGGCAGGACTGATAACGCTGTGGCGACGGAATTCTTCGCGTTGGTGCACATTGCTGATATGAACCTCGACAACAGGAGTGTTTACGCTCTTGATGGCGTCCATAAGGGCAAGGCTGTAGTGAGTATATGCTCCTGCATTGAGAACGATACCGTCGCGGTCAAACCCTACCTCATGAATCATATTTATAAGTTCGCCTTCGACATTGCTCTGGAAATAGTCAATGCGTACATTGGGAAACATGTCACGCAACTGGTGCAAATACTGCTCAAAGCCTTTCTTACCATAGATTTCCGGCTCACGGATGCCCAGCAGGTTCAGATTTGGGCCATTCACAATTTGGATTCTCATACTTTTTTGCTAATTTTGCATTATTTCATGGGTACAAAGATACAATTATAGGTCCATAATTCCAAGGGAACATAGGAAAATCACATGGTATGACTGTGAAAAAAAAGACAAGCATTAGCAACGGCAGTATCATTGACGGTGCGGTACTGAGGCGGTATATGCAATACTTGCGTCTGGAAAAATCAGTAAGCGACAATACTCTGGATGCCTATACGCGAGATCTGCAAAAACTGGTCAATTACTATGCGGACAACGGTATTGATTTCCGAACTGTAACACTGCGTGATTTTGACTTGTTTGCGGGTGCCTTGAAGGAAAATGGCGTTTCGGCGCGTTCCATTGCCCGTGTCCTGTCGGGTGTTCGCAGTTTCTACCATTTCCTGGCGCTTGAAGGCGAGGTTCTCCAGGATCCTACGGAACTGCTGGAATCACCGAAGATAGGCAAGCATCTTCCACAGGTTCTGAGTATTGAGGAAATAGACAGGATACTGGGTGCTATTGACCTGAGCAAGCCCGAAGGAGTACGCGATCATTGTATAATCGAAGTCTTGTACAGCTGTGGCTTGCGCATATCTGAATTGTGCAGTCTGAGGATGTCGGATCTGTATCTGGACGAGGGTTTTATAAGGGTAATGGGTAAGGGTTGCAAGGAGCGGTTAGTGCCCATTTCATCGCGCGCAGTTAAGGAATTGCACGACTGGTTCAGTGTGCGTTGCCATATACAGATACGTGAGGGGTACGAGGACTATGTCTTTCTGTCCCGCATCCGGGGAAAAGCCTTATCGCGCATCAGCTTGTTCGTGTATATCCAAAAGTATGCGCGACAAGCTGGTATAGATAAGGAGATATCTCCACATGTGTTCCGCCATAGCTTTGCTACCCATCTGGTACAAGGGGGCGCCAATTTGCGGGCCATTCAGGAAATGCTGGGACATGAGGATATCAGCACCACAGAGATTTACATGCATCTGGATACAGGACACCTGAGGGAGGAAATCCTGTGTCATCACCCAAGAAATAAAGTCCACTCCAAATCAACCCAAGGTGATGAGTTGGGTTAGTGGTTAGAAGGCAGCCCGGTATTTGCCGTCGTCTTTGTCCTGCATCATGGAAAGGTAGCTCTGATAGCGCGATGCGGCTATCTTGCCTTGTTCCAGTGCGGCAAGTACTGCACAACCTGGTTCGTGTGTGTGCGTACAATTGCCAAAGCGGCAAGATTGGGACAGGGAGAATATCTCCCTAAAATAGTGACTGACTTCCTCCGGCTCAATGTCAAAGGTTCCGAAGCCCTTGATACCCGGAGTATCTATTATCGCCCCATTGGAATCTGGCAAATCGTACATTTCACTGAATGTTGTAGTGTGCATGCCTGTGTCGTGTGATGTGCTGATTTCTGCAGTTTTTACCCCAATGCCGGGAATGAGCGCGTTGAGCAATGTACTCTTGCCAACGCCTGAATTGCCACTGAACAATGTAGTTTTATCCTTAAGGGCACCGTTCAGGGTAGATAACTGGGATTTGATTGCACTGACGGGAAAACAGGCATAGCCAAGATTCCGGTACAACTGACATAGAGCATCCAACTGCTGCAAATCGTCTTCGCCAAGAAGATCGACTTTATTAATGACTAGCAGGACGGGAACACTGTATGCTTCGGCACTTGCCAGGAAACGGTCTATAAATGTGGTGTTTGTTTCCGGATGTCTGAGTGTAACAACCAGGGCAGCTTGATCCACATTGGCAGCAATGATATGGCTTTGTTTCGAGAGATTGCTGGCCTTGCGTATTATGTAGTTGTGTCTGTCATGTATGGTGGTGATAAAGGCGGTATCGGCTCCTGGGGATATATCCACTATGTCGCCTACGGCAACTGGGTTGGTACTGCGTATACCCTTGAGTCTGAAATTGCCTTTGACCTTACAATTGAAAAGCTGGCCGTTATCCGTCCGGACAACGTACCAGCTTCCTGTGTTTCTGATTACGGTTCCAGTCATCAGACTGTCATTATTTCTTTCTCCTTTGCAGCCAAAAGGGCTTCGATCTTGGCTATGAACCTGTCATGCATCTTCTGCAAATCAGCCTCTGCATCCTTTTCAAGGTCCTCGCTGAGACCTTCCTTAATGCATTTCTTCAGTTTGTCTATTGTCTCACGGCGTGCATTGCGAACGCTGACTTTTGCCTGTTCACTCTCCTTGCCGCATTGCTTTGCAAGCTGCTTGCGGCGTTCCTCTGTCAGAGGTGGAATAGCCAAGCGGATTATCTCACCATTGTTGTCGGGAGTAATGCCTACCTCGCTGTCCAGGATAGCTTTCTCAATAACGCGGAACATGCTCTTGTCCCAAGGCTTGATAGCAATAGTACGTGCATCAGGTGTGTTGATACTTGCTACGTTGTTGAGTGGAACCATGCTTCCGTAGCTGTCTACACGGATACCGTCCAATATCTTGACATTAGCTTTGCCCGCGCGGATATGTGCCAGGGCCTCCTCGAGATACATTACTGCCTCTTCCATCCTTTCTTCTGCTTCCAGAAGAGTGGTCTTTGTGTCTGTCATATTATAATAAATAATTAAATCTGAGACAAATGTAGGTGTTTTCTTTGAAAATTGCAAGAGGATATGACGGATAACACATTTTTTTTATACATTTGCGAGGGAAACGCATCGTTTAAGGCGTTTCTGCATAATCAAAACCATTGAAAGTGACTGATACAACAATTACCGACCGGCGCATAAATGAGCTGTTGGAACAACTTGAGCCAATAACTCTGGAACAGATGAAGGAAATTCGTCTGATGAACCGTACAGATACAAAGTTTGTAACTACGAAGGAGCGTCTGGTCAAACTTATGGAACTGTGTCAGGGTCACTATTATGCCCAATTCCACTGTGGAAGCCGAATCGCTAGCTATAAGACTACGTATTGGGATACAGAGGACTGTTTTTATTACCTGCAACACCATAATGGTCGGGTGCCGCGTCAGAAGGTACGTGTCCGTACTTATATGGATAGCCATGATACGTTTTTGGAGGTTAAGACCAAGAATAACCATAAGCGGACAAAAAAGAAGCGCATCATGGTGGCGTCTCAGGATGTGAAGGCTGATGAAATAGGAGACATGAAGGGTACTGCAATAATGGTTGATGATTTCCTGAAGGACCAGGTGTGCCGTAATCTAAAGGAAATACATCCTACGGTACAGAACCAGTTCCGCCGTATCACGCTGGTCAACCATGGCAAGAGCGAACGTCTTACTATTGACTTTGACATACATTTCCATAACTTTGACACTGACAGGGAGGACAATACTGGGAATCTGGTAATAGTGGAACTTAAACGTGATGGAAATGTATACAGTCCCATACTTGCAATGCTTAGGGATTTACGCATCAAACCGCATGGCTTCTCGAAATACTGTATAGGAAGTGTGCTGACAAATCCGAATCTGAAACAGAACAGATTCAAACCTAAGCTGAGGAGCCTGCAGAAAATAAGTGAAAATAAATAAAACCATTTAATACTATGAGCCTGAATATCGAAGAACTTAACCAACTTTTTGGTCAGACGATCGGCATGACGTTGATTGATACCAGTTCGTTACTGTCGTTGCTTATACGTTTTGTCATTACCACTGTTGTAGTCGGTGTCATTGCACGCGGTTTCTACTATCCCAAGAGCCGTCGACGCGACTATATGTTCATATTTATAATAATGAGCATGAGTATCTTCCTGCTGGTTAGCTTTATGGGAGGTGACAGCATGCATACCGGTGCCGCATTGGGTCTGTTTGCAATTTTCGGTATAATCCGCTATCGTACCGAGGCAATTCCCATTCGCGAGATGACCTATCTTTTCATGCTTGTGGCTGTTAGCGTGGTAAATGCCTTGTCCAAGGCAGAATATCACCCGAAGAGCGATTATTGGGAAGGTATAGGCATAATAACCGTAATTCTTGCCAATCTGATTTTCATCGGTCTTGCAGCATTGTTTGAAAGCAGCAAGCTGTTGAACGAGCATTGTTCTAAATATATAAAGTATGATAATGTGAATCTGGTTCATCCTGAAAAGCGTCAGGAACTGATTGCTGATTTGGAGAAGCGCACAGGACTGAAGATTCTGAGTATAGAGGTTGGTACCATCGACTTTTTGAAGGACAGTGTTATCGTTCGTATCTACTATGATGAGGATATGGATCGTACCAGCAGCATCGAGAGTATGGGCCGACTGCCTAAGTTAAAATAAATGTATTAAAATGCATATTCCTATGAAAACAAGAGTTTGCATGATATTATTGTCGGCGGTTGCCTTGTTGCTCCCGTCCAATATCATGGCCGAGGGGGATGACGACTTCGGAATGTGGTTTGAGTTAGGCGCTGAAAAGGCTTTGCCAAGGAATTTCAGTGTCAGCCTGGAAGGTGAGTTGCGTACGCAAAATAATTCGCGCAATCTTGACAGGTTAAACATTGGCATAGGTTTGAATTATAAGCTAAGCAAATATGTGAAGTTTGGTACCTCATATATGTTTATGGGTTCGTACAGTCCCGAAGAGAGAAAGGAGCACTATAATAGCAGTGGCGTCTGGAACGGATATAATCTGGACGAGGCCTTCTGGACACCACGGCATCGTGTGAACGTGGAGGTTACAGGCGGCTATAAGATTGCCGGATGGGTAAAGATATCTCTTCGTGAGAGATATCAGTATACTTATGGATACGAGGAATATTATACTCAGGAAAAATATCGCTACAATTCCTCGGGCAACTTGAAACCGGGGTTCCCTATCTCAGAAACTGACTATAAAGAGGAGGAGAGCCGTCATATTCTGCGCTCACGCCTGAAGGTAGAGATGTCACGCAAAGGAATAAAATGGAATCCGTTCGTAAGCCTGGAATTCCAGAACAACCTGTCTGATGCATTCAGCTTGTACAAAATACGCACCAGGGTAGGCACGGAATATCATTTCAACAAAAAGCATGGCGTAGGATTGGCATACGTGCTGACACATAGGTACAAGACAAAAGATGCAGTTGAGACTGTCAAGAGAACTCACGCAATATGTGCCAGTTATAATTTCAATTTCTGATCAGGTGATTACGTATAAAAAAAGAATCCCGGGAGTTTTGGTTCCGGGATTCTTTTTTTATTGGAGGATTCGGTTTAGAGAGCCAACTCGCTACCTGGCTTAAACTTAGCAACAGTCTTTGCAGGAATATTAACTACCTCACCTGTACGTGGGTTCTTGCCTGTACGTGCTGGACGGGCAGCAGGAGCAAAAGTACCGAAACCGAGGATAGCAACCTTGTCACCAGCCTTCAGAGCACCAGCAATAGCATTTGTTGTAGCAGCCAAAGCCTTTGCTGCTGCAGCCTTTGTCAAGCCTGCTTCTGCAGCGATAGCGTTAATCAATTCTGTCTTGTTCATAGTTTTTTTGATTAAAAGTGTTATAATTGAAATAATATTTCGAGACAAATATAGGCAAACTCAAGGATGTATCCAAGTTTTATTGGCAAAAAATCGCGAAAAAAATTAAAAAAATACTGGAAATAACTGCGTAAATAGCGTATCTGATAAAAAAAACGTAACTTCGCACCATATTTAGAGTAAATAAAAGACTTATACTGCAATGTATAGAATGCCCGTTGTAACAAAGAACCTGTTAATTATCAATGTGCTCTGCTTCATGGGCCTGATAGTGGGTGAAAGATATAGTTTGGACCTTAACGATATGCTGGGACTCCATTTCTTCCTGGCAAGCGACTTCCGCCCGTATCAGCTGTTCACATACATGTTCATGCATGGTTCCCTGGAGCATATCTTCTTTAATATGTTTGCGGTTTGGATGTTTGGCCGTATCATAGAGCAGATTCTGGGAAGCAGACGTTTTCTTTTCTACTACATAGCGTGTGGCTTGGGAGCCGGACTGTGCCAGGAGCTGGTACAGTATGTTAACTACATAGGCCTTGAACATACTGATACAGCAAGGCATTTGGGTGAATTGATACATGGTGACTTTGTTGTCTATAACGGAATGGCTATAGATATTAACGCATGGACAACTGTAGGTGCCAGCGGTGCTGTCTATGGTGTTCTCCTGGCTTTTGGGATGCTTTTGCCCGAGGAGCGTATGTTTGTGTTCCCCATTCCTTTCCCGATAAAGGCTAAGTATTTTGTGATAGGTTATGCTGTGCTGGAACTTATGATGGCTCGCAGTAACGACGGAGTAGCTCATTATGCACATCTGGGCGGAATGCTTTTTGGCTTCTTGATTCTCCTAAGCTGGAAAGACAGTGGTAACAGTGGCATGTTCCAGAAGATAAAGCGATGCTTCAAGACGAGGGACAAAAACAATTTCAATGTATACAGCCGTCACTAAAGCAAACTTTTGCCGAGGATTAAAGCGGCTATGGATAAGTTGTCTGGCAGGAGCAAACGTAACAACGGTTCTTCTGCTTTGGGCAGTGTGCCTGAGCGTGTACCTTGAACCGTCGATACATCCTCGACTGGCTCAGGCAGGATTGCTTTTCCCAGTTCTCCTTGTTATCAATCTGGGATTCGTAGTTTTGTGGTTGGTAACGTCATGGCGATGGGTCATTATTTCCGTTATCGGTTTGGCTGCTTGTTCAAGTTGCATAATGGACTATTGGAGCATAAGCCTTCCAAAGCATGTTCCCGATAATGCAAGGCTTGTCCTATCCTATAATATTAATTATGCTACAGAGGACTCTGTTGAAAATTTTGATGGTTATAGAACCATTGGTTTCATCGGTGAAAGCAATGCAGATATCATATGCCTGCAGGAATATTCCGAACACTCGCCCAAGGGAGAGTATCTGAACAATATGTTGGACTCCTTGGGATATGAGAGGCTCTGCCTGGGCAGTCTCTTGATAGCATCACGTCTGCCTTTTGTGGGAAACGAAGCCCTGGGATTATATGAGGATGGGAATGGCTGTATGGCATGTAGGGTATCTGACGGGAATGATACGCTGATGGTTATTAATGCACATCTTCAGAGCAACCATATAACTATGGATGAGAAGAAGGATTATTCCCAGGCTTTGGAAGACAAGGATAAGCGTTTGTTAAAAAGTAGTGGTCGCATAGTCTTGTCGCGTCTTATCGCTGCTACTGCAAAACGTCAGGAGCAAACAGACAGTATATGCAATTTTATTGAAAAGATCAAGGGAGAACGCATTTTGTTTTGTGGTGACATGAACGACACACCTGTTTCATATACGTACCATCGTTTTTCGTCGTTATTGAAAAATACATGGCGTGAAAGTGGATGGGGAACAGGTATTTCGTACAACAGGGAGGGTTTCCCGGTACACATTGACCATATTTTTGTGAGCGAGGATATTGCCAGCTTTGACGCACAAGTAGACCGTTCTATTGCATCTTCCGACCACTATCCGGTATTGGTACGCATACAACTTTGACAACAAAGAGCCGTTTTGAGCATATTTTTTAACCTCAAAGTTTGTCAAAGCATGAAAAAGTTGTATATTTGCGTGCTTTTTGGCTTATTAACATTAATAAATTTAAAAACAACAATAAATCGACAAAACAATGCAAAACAAAGGATTTGTAAAGTTTTTTGCAATTTTGCTGACTGTTGTGTGTCTCTTTTACATAAGTTTCTCAGTGGTTACAAACCATTTCGAGAGCAAGTATGAGGAGATGGCTGCAACGGACCAGCAGGCTGCAGACCGTTACATGGACTCCCTTTTGAACAACAAGGTCTATTGCGGCATCTGGACTCTGAAGGAGTGCCGTGAAATGGGAATTGGATTAGGCCTGGACCTAAAGGGTGGTATGAATGTAATCCTGGAGGTTAGTGTGCCAGACGTAATTAAGGCGCTGGCTGACCACAAGGAGGAGACGGACGAGACTTTCCGCAAGGCTGTGGAGGAAGCTACAAAGCAGGCTTCTGAAAGCCAGAGTGACTTTATCACCCTGTTTGTGAAAGACTACGAGAACCTGTCAGGAGGCAAGCCTCTGGCGGAGCTTTTTGCAACACAGCAGTTGCGTGACAAAGTAAACACAAAGAGTACAGACAGTGAAGTGGTACGTGTTCTGCGCGATGAGGTAAAGAGTGCTATTGACAATAGCTACAACGTATTGCGTACCCGTATTGACCGTTTTGGTGTTGTACAGCCCAACATTCAGGCGCTTGAGGGCCAGGAGGGCCGTATCATGATTGAGATGCCTGGTATCAAGGAGCCGGAGCGCGTACGTAAACTGCTCCAGGGCAGTGCAAACCTGGAATTCTGGGAGACATATACCAGCGCCGAGATTGCACCATACCTGCAGCAACTTGATCGCAAACTTGCATCTGCTGCAAGTGCTACAGGCAAGGATCTTGCAGAGAACGAAGCAGAGAAAACCGACTCGGCAGAAATGGTTGCAGAGGTTCAGGACAGCACGGCAGTTGATTCAACAGCCAAAGCTGATCTTGCCGCAGCCCTGGGAACAGCAAATACTGCTGATTCCGACGCCAGGAAGAGTGCTGAATCAATCGCCAAGGCTAACAAGGAATATCCTTTGGCAAGCCGCTTGAATATCGTAAATGGAGGCGAGGGTTGTGTTGTCGGATATGCAACCAAGCGCGATATGGAAGCCATCAACAATTTGTTGAATACGCCAGAGGCAAAGGAAATCCTGCCTGCTGACCTGCGCCTGAAATGGGGCGTCAAGGGCATGGGCGACGGAGAATATGCCAATGTATACGAGTTGTATGCCATCAAGGTTACCGAGCGTAACGGACGTGCTCCTCTTGAGGGTGATGTTGTTACTGATGCCAAGGATGAATTTGACCAGAACGGACGTCCATGCGTCAGCATGAAGATGAATGTCGAAGGTGCACGTCGCTGGGCAGCTCTGACAAAGGCCAACCTGAAGCGTTGCGTTGCTATCGTTCTGGATGACAACGTATATAGTGCTCCCGTTGTACAGAGCGAAATAACTGGTGGTAACAGCGAGATTACCGGTAACTTTACTGCCGAGGACACACGTGACTTGGCAAACGTCCTGAAATCCGGTAAGATGCCAGCTCCTGCGAAGATTGTGAGCGAGGAGATCGTAGGTCCTACACTCGGTGCCGAGTCTATCCGCCTGGGCGTCTGGTCCTGTGTCATTGCATTCATTATCCTGATGTTCTACATGATAAGCATGTACGGCATCATCCCGGGTATGGTTGCCAATAGCGCCCTGCTCCTGAACCTGTTCTTCACTGTGGGTATCCTGACCAGTTTCCAAGCCTCACTGACACTGAGCGGTATCGCAGGTATGGTGCTGACATTGGGTATGGCAGTGGATGCCAACGTGCTGATATACGAGCGTACCAAGGAGGAAATGAAGGCCGGCAAGAAGGTGCGTGAGGCTCTCGCTGCAGGTTACAGCAATGCTTTCAGTGCTATCTTCGACTCTAACCTGACTTCTATCATCACAGGTGTTATCCTTTACTATTTCGGAACAGGTCCTATCAAGGGATTTGCTACAACCCTGATTATCGGTATCGTTGTCAGCTTCTTCACAGCTGTGTTCCTGACACGTCTGGTATACACTACAATGATGGCCCGTGACAAGTGGTTGAACTTGAAGTTCAAAACCCATATTGGCAACCTCCTCAGCTTCAAGGATCCTGCCTACAAGTTCATGAATGCCTACAAGACCAGCTTTACCATATTCGGCATTCTGGTTGCAGTTGCAATTGCAGGTATGTCGGTACGCGGTTTCAGCAAGTCTATTGACTTTACCGGTGGCCGTAACTTTGTCGTCCTGTTTGAGAATCAGGTCACGGCAAGTGATGCCAATGCCATCTTGGAATCAACTTTCCCCGAGAGCAATACCAGCGCCATAGCAATCGGTACCGAGGGCAACAGCCTGCGCATAAGCACCAACTATCGCATTGCAGAGGAAAGCGTTGAGGTTGACAGCGAGATTGAATCCAAACTGTTCGAGGCCCTGCAGAATGGCGGTATGCTGGACAAGAACCTGACTTTGGAGCAGTTCATTAACCGTGACGAGCGTGCAGGTGGTAGTATTATCAGCTCACAGAAAGTAGGTCCTTCCATCGCCGAGGATATTACCCGAGGCGCCATCTGGAGCATAATATTTGCATTCGTTGCAATATTTGCCTACATCTTTGTACGTTTCCGCAACCTGTCATTCTCTATCGGTGCAATCACTGCGCTGATTGTTGATATCCTGCTGATTCTGGGCGCCTATGCATTGTGCTGGGGCTGGATGCCGTTCTCGTTGGAGATTGACCAGACCTTTATCGGTGCTATTCTGACAGCTATAGGTTATTCTATCAATGACAAGGTGGTTGTATTTGACCGTATCCGCGAGAATATCGGGCTGTTCCCGAAACACGATCGCATGGAGTTGTTCAATACATCTGTCAACAGTACATTGAACCGTACAATCAATACATCTGTTTCTACATTCATTGTTCTGGCAGTCATCTTCCTGATTGGAATTGTCGGCGGCGGAGCAGGCTCTATCATCAGCTTCAGTTTTGCAATGATTCTTGGTGTAATCTTCGGAACACTGAGTTCTATCTTTGTTGCTGCTCCTGTTGCTTACCTGACAATGAGCAAGAAGAAATAGAATACACATTATATAATATATAGGCGCGCGTAACTTTATTGTGAAGCGCCTATATATGCCCCTGTAGTTAAATGGATAGAACGAAGGTTTCCTAAACCTTTGATCCGGGTTCGATTCCCGGCGGGGGTACTATTTTTATATGTCTAAAGTATGAATATTGAAGAGTTAAGCGAGGTCGTTGTACGATTCTCTGGAGACTCCGGTGACGGCATGCAGTTGGCCGGAAACATCTTCTCTACTATTTCCGCAACAGTAGGTAACAGTATCAGTACTTTCCCTGACTATCCGGCAGATATACGTGCCCCACAGGGGTCGTTGACTGGTGTCAGCGGTTTCCAGGTACATATCGGAGCAGACAAGGTCTACACGCCTGGCGATTTGTGTGACGTTCTTGTAGCAATGAATGCCGCAGCGCTGAAGACACAGCTGAAGTATGCCAAGTCGAATGCAACAATTATTATAGACACAGACTCCTTCGGTCCCAAGGATCTTGAAAAGGCACAGTTTCAAGGTGAGGATTATCTCGGCGAGATGGGCATTGATCCAGATCGTGTGATTTCCTGCCCATTGACGACTATGGTCAAGGATTGCCTTGCAGATACGGGCATGGACAACAAGGCTGTTATGAAGTGTCGCAATATGTTTGCATTGGGTCTGGTATGCTGGCTGTTTGACAGGGATTTGAATATTGCATTTAATTTCCTGCGTGATAAATTTGCCAGGAAGCCAAATATCGCTGAGGCAAATATCAAGGTCATTCAGGCAGGATACGACTATGGACACAATTCGCACTCAAGCGCACACAATGTCTACCGTATAGAAACAAAGGAAAAGGTTGCCGGACGCTATATGGACATTACCGGTAACAAGGCAACGGCCTATGGTTTCATCGCTGCTGCCGAGAAAGCAGGTCTTAAGCTGTATCTTGGTTCATATCCCATCACTCCTGCTACAGATGTCCTGCACGAACTCTCGAAGCACAAGTCATTAGGTGTAACAACGGTACAGTGCGAGGACGAGATTGCCGGATGTGCATCTTCGCTGGGCGCGTCATTTGCCGGAGCCCTGGCCGTCACCAGTACCTCGGGTCCTGGCATCTGCCTGAAGTCCGAAGCCATGAATCTGGCTGTTATCATGGAACTCCCATTGGTGGTCCTGGACGTACAGCGTGGAGGTCCTGCCACAGGTCTGCCGACAAAGTCCGAACAGACAGATCTCCTGCAGGTGTTGTTCGGCCGTAACGGTGACAGCCCTATGCCCGTCATGGCAGCTCTCTCTCCAACAGACTGCTTTGATGCCGCATATGAGGCCTCAAAGATAGCATTGGAGCACATGACACCTGTTGTCCTGTTGACCGATGCATACATTGCAAACGGTTCGGGCGCCTTCAGGCTGCCGGACCTTAAAGAATATCCAGCGATAAATCCACCATACGTTCCCGAGGAAATGAAGGGAACGTGGACCCCTTACATGCGTAAGGAAAACGGTACACGTTATTGGGCAGTACCGGGACGAGAGGGCTTTGAGCATATTCTCGGCGGACTTGAGAAGGACGACAAGACAGGCGCCATCTCTACAAATCCTGAGAATCACGATCTCATGACTCGCAAGCGTCAGGCAAAGATAGATGCAATACCAGTGCCTGACATTGTGGTGGAAGGTGACAAGGACGATGCAGAACTGCTTGTTGTAGGCTTTGGTGGAACATACGGCCATCTGCGTGCAGCAATGGATCAGATGCGTGCAGAAGGAAAGAAGGTTGCTCTTGCCCAGTTCCGTTACATAAACCCTCTGCCTGCCAACGCAGCAGAGGTTCTGACCAAGTATCCGCATGTAGTTGTTGCAGAGCAGAACATGGGACAGTTAGCTGGCTGGCTTCGCATGAAGGTTGATGGTTTCTGTCCGGCACAGTACAACGAGGTTAAGGGTCAGCCATTCAAGGTTGCCGATTTGGTTAAGGCATTTTACGCAATTATCAACAATTAAGGAAAAGGACAACAATTATGGCATATTCAGCTCAAGATTTCAAAAAGGGACAGCCACGTTGGTGTCCTGGATGTGGTGATCACTTTTTCCTGGCAAATCTGCATAAGGCAATGGCTGAGATAGGTGTTGCACCACAGGATATTGCAGTCATTTCAGGTATCGGCTGTTCCAGTCGTCTGCCACACTATATGGCAACGTATGGTATGAACACCATTCACGGACGTGCTGCTGCAATTGCAACAGGTTGCAAGGTTGCCAACCCTCGCCTGACCGTTTGGCAGATCAGTGGCGACGGCGATGGCCTGGCTATCGGCGGCAACCATTTTATTCATGCCAACCGACGCAATGTAGACCTGAACATGATTTTGCTTAACAATCGTATCTACGGTCTTACAAAAGGTCAGTACAGCCCGACATCTCCACGAGGATTTGTCAGCAAATCAAGCCCTTACGGAACAGTCGAGGATCCATTCCGTCCTGCAGAACTCTGTTTCGGTGCACGCGGTCATTTCTTCGCACGTGCTGTTGCTACAGATGCCCCCGGCACAGTTGAGATTTTGAAGGCAGCCTATAATCACAAGGGATCAAGCGTCTGCGAGATTCTGCAAAACTGCGTAATCTTCAACGATGGCTGTTACTCCAGTGTCTATGACAAGAAGGAGCGCGCCAAGAACGCCATATACGTCAAGCACGGTCAGCCGCTGGTATTCGGTGAAAACAACGAATACGGTCTTGTTCAGGAAGGCTTTGGCTTGAAGATCGTCGAGATTGGCAAGGATGGCATTACAATAGACGACATTTTGGTTCACGATGCACACTGCGAGGACAATACCCTGCAACTGAAACTCGCCATGATGGGGGATGGAGATGGTTTCCCGATAGCATTGGGAGTAATACGCGATGTCGAGGCTCCTACATACAACGATGCCGTAGAGGCTCAGATCGAGGAGGTGAAGGCTCAGAAGAAATACCATAGCTTTGTCGAATTATTGGAAACAAATGATATTTGGGAAGTACATAACTGACCGTAAATTTTATAATAGATATGAACTTTGTAGAAGAACTCACCTGGAGAGGCATGATTCACCAAATGATGCCCGGTACAGACAAGATGCTGGAAAGCGGACAGCAGACGGCATACGTGGGTATTGACCCCACAGCTGACAGCCTCCACATCGGTCATCTGTGCGGTGTAATGATGCTACGTCATTTTCAGCGCTGCGGTCATAAACCACTGGCATTGATCGGCGGTGCAACCGGTATGATCGGCGACCCCTCAGGTAAGAGCCAGGAACGCAATCTTCTTAATGAGGAGACATTGCGTCACAATGTCAAGTGCATAAAGGAGCAGCTTGCACGCTTTCTGGATTTTGACGGCGATGCACCAAACAAGGCGGAGCTGGTTAACAACTATGATTGGATGAAGGATTTCACCTTCCTTGATTTTGCACGCGACATCGGCAAGTGCATCACCGTGAACTATATGATGGCAAAGGACTCAGTAAAGCGTCGTCTGAACGGAGAATTCCAGGACGGTATGTCATTCACCGAGTTCACGTATCAGTTGCTCCAGGGATATGACTTTCTATACCTGTATCAGACAAAAGGCTGTAAATTACAGATGGGAGGCAGCGATCAATGGGGCAATATCACAACAGGAACCGAGCTGATACGCCGTAAACTGGGTAGTGAAAACGAGGCTTTTGCCCTAACCTGTCCATTGATTACAAAGTCTGACGGCAGAAAGTTCGGTAAAACCGAAAGTGGCAATATCTGGTTGGATCGTAACCGTACAACTCCCTACGTATTCTATCAATTCTGGCTGAATGTGGCAGATGCCGATGCCGAGCGTTTCATAAAGATCTTTACATCCCTGGACAAGGAGACAATCGACGCATTGATCGAAGAACACCGTCAGGATCCTGGCCGCCGTATCCTTCAGAAGCGCCTGGCCGAGGAGGTTACCATACTTGTACATGGCCGTGAAGACTACGAGGCAGCAGTGGAAGCCAGCAACATCCTGTTCGGTAAGTCAACAAAGGAAAGCCTGCTGAGGCTGGACGAGAAGACTCTGTTGGATGTATTTGCCGGAGTTAGGAAATTTGAGGTCAGCCGTGAGTTGTTCCAGGGTGAGGGAGTCAAGGCAGTAGACCTGTTGGTAGAAAATGCGCAGTGTTTTGCCTCTAAAGGCGAGATGCGCAAACTCACTCAGGGCGGTGGAGTTTCAATCAACAAGGAGAAACTTGCAGCATTCGACAAGATGCTTACCGAGGCAGATTTGCTGGACGGTAAATACCTGCTGGCGCAGTCAGGCAAGAAGAACTACTTCCTATTGATTGTCAAGTAAAAAAATCCCCTAAAAGGTACGATATAAGAAATAATTTTGTACCTTTGCAACCGCAAATGAAAGTTCGCACGAACTATGATTTGCATAGGATTGGGCTATGGTGTAATGGTAGCACAAGACATTTTGGTCGTCTTAGTCCTGGTTCGAAACCGGGTAGCCCAACCACCGGCAAAGGGGATAGCGCTTCTATGAGAAGAAGTGTTCTCCCCTTTACCAATTAAAGAGCAGAAGGAAATAAGAGTTGAAAAAGTTATTGATTGAGACATACGGTTGCCAGATGAATGTTGCCGACAGCGAGGTTGTTGCTTCGGTGATGGTTATGGCAGGCTATGAGGTATGCGAAACCATAGATCAGGCAGACGCAGTATTGCTTAATACCTGTTCTGTACGCGACAATGCAGAACAGAAGATACTCTCGCGCCTGGAATTCATGCACAGCGTACAGCGCAAGCGCGGTGAGGGCCGTCGTCTCATTATCGGCGTAATAGGATGCATGGCCGAACGTGTCAAGGAAGAACTGATCGACAAACACGGAGTCGATCTTGTTGTCGGTCCTGACGGATACATGTCCTTGCCGGATATGTTCGCCCAAGTCGAGTGCGGGCATAAGGCAATCAACGTCGAGCTCTCCCTTACCGAGACCTATGGCGATGTGGTACCGCAACGCCTGCATACAGGACATATAGGCGGATTTGTAAGTATCACACGCGGCTGTAACAATTTCTGCCATTATTGCATTGTACCATACACCCGAGGCCGCGAACGTAGCCGTGACGTCGAGAGCATCCTCAGGGAATGCCGGGATTTGGCCGATCGCAATTTCAAGGAAGTTACACTGCTTGGCCAGAATGTCAATAGCTACCGGTGGACAGATAGCGATAGCGGTCAAAGCGTGGATTTCCCTTCACTGCTTAGAAAGGTCGCAAGGGAAGTCCCTGGATTGCGTGTACGTTTCACAACATCACATCCCAAGGATATGAGTGATGAGACACTGCTCGTTATTGCCCAGGAGCCAAACGTATGCAAGCACATCCATCTTCCTGTACAGAGCGGAAGCAACAATATACTGAAGCTCATGAACCGCAAATATACACGCGAATGGTATCTTGACAGAATAGAAGCAATACACAAGATTATACCTGATTGTGCCATTTCAACCGATATATTTGCCGGATACTGCAATGAAACAGAGGAAGACCATCAGTTGAGCCTGTCGCTGATGAAGGAGGTCGGCTTTGACTCCGCCTTCATGTTCAAGTACAGCGAGCGCCCCGGTACATATGCCAGCAAGCATTTTCCTGACAACATACCGGAAGAGACGAAAATCCGCCGTTTAAACGAGCTTATTGCGCTACAGAACGAACTGTCGCATGAGAGCAACCAACGATGCATCGGGAAGGAATACGAGGTTCTTGTCGAAGGCGTTAGCAAGCGCAGCCGCGATCAGTTGTTTGGCAGGACAGAGCAAAACAAGGTAGTGATTATCGATCGGGGCAACCATCATATTGGAGATCGTGTTATGGTAAAAATTACCGAAAGTTCCAGTGCCACCCTTAAAGGAATAGCTATATGAGACACAAGACTATACTGCGATGGCAGGCAGTAACCAGCACAATAAGTGCAACAATGGTACTCGTTTTGCTGGGTATCCTTACATTGTTCGTACTCACTGCCAAGGAGATTCGTGACAGCGTTCGCGAGGACTTGACCGTAACAGTTGTCCTTGCCGATGGCATCAGGCCTTCAGAGGCACATATGTTAGAGAACAAGCTTATGAAGCGCAGATATGTTCACCACGTGACATTCATCAGCAGCGAGCAAGCCCTGAAGGAACAGGTCGAATCCATGGGAATCGACCCAAGCGAGTTTCTTGGTAGCAATCCCTTCTGCATTTCTATGGAGCTGCAGATGAATTCGGAATATGCCAATGCCGACAGCCTCAAGTGGATTGCAAATAAACTGCGTCACGAGCATGGAGTAACGGACGTCATTTATCAGAAGGACCTTGTAGACAGCCTTAATGACAATTTGCACAAGATAACAATTGTCCTGCTTGTCATTACCGCACTGCTGTCAATCGTAAGCCTCAGCCTGATAAACAACACTATCAGAATGAGTGTCTATAGCCGCCGTTTCGTCATAAACACCATGAAACTGGTAGGAGCCCGCTGGAATTTCATCCGTCGTCCCTTCATGCTCCGCGGTATGGCTATTGCAGTTGTTGCAGCAGCAATTGCCGACGCAATACTGTATGGAATCCTGTACTGGCTGAAAGGCAATGTACCAGGCATACTTCAATATATCACAGAAGAAAATGTACTGTTGACAGGAGGTGTCGTATTAGGGTTCAGCATAGTTATAACGCTACTCTGCACATTTGCCAACGTAACACATTTCCTCAGAATGCGTGAGCACGACCTGTACAAGTAAATCGCAAGCTAAAAATAATAAATACCAGATATGGAAAAATTTGCATTTGACAAGATAAATTACATCCTGCTGACCATAGGAATGATAATCATTATCGTCGGTTTCATCCTGATGAGCGGTAGCGGCAGTACCGAAGAATCGTTTAATCCCGATATTTTCAGTGACACACGTATCCGTACAGCACCGCTGGTATGCTTTGTAGGATTCATATTCATGATGTTTGGCATCATGCACAAGCCAAAGGGGAATTCATAGTTCACAATTTATTAAATCATAATTCATAATAATAATTCGTTATGGACTGGATACAAGCTTTGCTCATGGGTCTGATACAAGGACTTACCGAGTATCTGCCAGTCAGCAGCAGCGGCCACTTGGCAATTGCAGGCAACCTTTTCGGGTTAGGCGGAGAAGAAAACCTGACATTCACCATAGCCGTACATGTTGCTACTGTGCTTAGTACCATAGTCATATTATGGAAGGAGATTTGGTGGCTGTTAAAGGGACTTATAGACACCAATGCCCCATTGCTCAGCGATGAGCGTAAATACTGCCTGGCTATTCTTGTCAGTATGATACCCGTAGGTATTGTAGGCGTTTTCTTCAAGGACACTGTCGAGCAGATATTCGGCAGCGGTCTTGTCATTGTAGGATTCTTCCTGATAATCACCGCAGCACTGCTTACAATGAGCTACTACGCACGCCCACGTCAGAAGGAGAACATAGGAATCCTGGATGCATTCATCATTGGACTTGCACAAGCAGTAGCAGTAATGCCTGGACTGAGCCGTAGCGGTACAACTATTGCAACAGGACTATTGCTCGGTGACAAGAAGGAAAAGGTTGCACAATTTTCGTTCCTGATGGTAATTCCCCCCATTTTGGGTGAAGCACTCCTGGATGTATTGAAAGCCTTGAAACACGGCACCGAGGCTGCAGCAGGCAGCATTTCAATGACAAGCCTGACTATAGGCTTCGTTGCAGCCTTCATCAGCGGTTGTCTGGCATGCAAATGGATGATTTCCATAGTCAAGAAGGGTAAGCTTGTATATTTCGGCATATATTGCGCCATAGTCGGAAGCATTATCCTGGCAAGTACCATTATCTGATACATGGACTACAAGACTGGAGAAATACTGGCATTCAACAAACCACTCACCTGGACGTCATTTGCCCTTGTGAACAAGGTACGCTATCTGCTGTGCCGCCATCTTGAGCAGAAGAGGCTTAAGGTGGGACATGCAGGAACACTTGATCCGCTGGCTACCGGTGTATTGATTATCTGCACAGGAAAGGCAACAAAGCAGATTGACGTTCTCCAGGCTAAGACCAAAGAGTATGAAGCTACCCTCCAGTTAGGTTCGACAACACCCAGTTTCGATTTGGAAACCCCTGTAGATGCCACATATCCCACAAAACACATAACACGTGAACTGATCGACACAGCACTTAGGCAGTTCGTCGGTCGCATCGAACAGGTTCCGCCCACATACTCTGCATGCAAGGTAAACGGACACAGGGCATATGACCTGGCACGCAAGGGACAGGATGTCGAACTGAAGCCCAAGGTCCTTGTCATTGACAAGCTTGACGTCCTCGATTTCAATCCCGAAGCCATGACACTGGACATACGCGTAACATGCAGCAAGGGAACATACATCAGGGCATTGGCCCGCGATATCGGACAAGCCCTTTCCTCCGGAGCACATCTCATCAGGCTATGTCGTACCCGGGTAGGGGATTATACCCTTGATGACTGCGTTGAAATCGATGATTTCCCAGCGTGGCTTACAGACCATCCCCAAACAGAAAATAAAGAAATAACATAAATATGAAACTATCACAATTCAAGTACCGTCTGCCAGACGACAGAATAGCACAGTACCCCCGTTACTTTGAAGAAGGCGAGGAACGCCCGTATTTCACACGCGACGATTGCCGATTGATGGTTGTCCATGCAAAGAAAGGAATTATCGAGCACCGCGAATCATTCCGCGACATACTCAATTTCTTTGACGAGAAAGATGTGTTCGTCTTCAATGACACAAAAGTATTCCCTGCACGTCTGTACGGCAACAAGGAGAAGACCGGTGCCAAGATCGAGGTTTTCCTGCTTCGGGAGCTCAACCCCGACATGCGTCTGTGGGATGTGCTGGTAGACCCTGCCCGCAAGATCCGCATCGGCAACAAACTATACTTCGGCGAGGACGACAGCATGGTAGCCGAGGTCATTGACAACACCACCAGTCGAGGCCGTACCCTACGCTTCCTGTACGACGGTCCGCATGAGGAATTCAAGCACGCACTGTATGCTCTCGGCGAAGCACCGCTGCCACGTGACATTATCAAGCGTCCGTCAGAGCCCGAGGATCTGGAGGATTTCCAGACGGTTTTTGCCCGTAACGAGGGAGCCGTTACAGCACCTACGGCTGGTCTGCATTTCTCTCCACAGTTGCTCAAGATGATGGAAATACGCGGCATCGAGCAAGCATTCGTTACCCTGCACTGTGGCTTGGGATGCTTCCGCAGCATTGATGTCGAGGACCTCACCAAGCACAAGATGGACAGCGAGGAGATGCACGTCAACGAGACCGCCTGCAACCTGGTAAACAATGCCCGTGACAACGGACACAAGGTCGTTGCTGTCGGAACTACCGTACAGCGTGTACTTGAGACAGCCGTAAGCACCGATGGTCACCTGAAACCCTTTGACGGATGGACCAACCGCTTTATCTTCCCCCCATACGACTTCCGCATGGCAGATGCAATGGTTGCCAATTTCTATCCTCCCGTCAGCACGCAGCTCATGCTTACATCCGCATACGGAGGATATGAGCTTGTTATGAAAGCATACAAGGAAGCAATGCGATACAACGAGAAAGACCCCAAGAGACGCTACCGTTTCGGTACGTACGGCGACGCAATGCTCATCATTAATGATTAATATCTGCAATAACAGGAATATATGACTCACAATCTCTATTTAGCCCTCGGAAGCAATCTGGGAGAGCGCGCGGACAATATCCGCAAAGCCCTTACCCTGATAGACGACAGGATAGGTTCCGTCTACCGTGTTGCCGATTTCATCGAGACGGAGCCATGCGGATACGAGAGCAAGAATGCATTCATCAATACTGCATGCCTCGTCCACACCATGATGTCACCGACACGCGTTCTGGAAGAGCTGCAGCAGATAGAAAAAGAAATGGGCCGCAAGAAGAAGAGTTCCAGGGACAAGGAAGGCAAACCCGTTTATCACGACAGGATAATCGACATTGACATACTCATGTACGACCAGCTGGAGATCAATACCCCCGAACTCACCCTTCCGCATCCCCGCATGCACGAAAGGGATTTCGTCATGATTCCCTTGCAAGAGATATTAGAGAACTGATTACTTATGAAAGGTTATCTTTTTACATCCGAATCAGTGTCCGAGGGACACCCTGACAAAGTCGCTGACCAGATCAGTGACGCAGTACTTGACAAAATACTTGCCTTTGACCCACAGGCCAAAGTGGCATGCGAGACCCTTGTAACCACGGGGCAGGTTGTCCTTGCCGGTGAAATCAAGACCACAGCCTATGTAGATCTCCAGCGCATTGCCCGCGAGGTCATCAACCGCATCGGCTATACCAAGAGCGAATATATGTTCGAAGGAAACTCATGTGGTGTATTCAGCGCAATTCATGAGCAAAGCAGCGACATCAACCGCGGTGTAGAGCGCGAAAACCGCGAAAACCAGGGAGCTGGTGACCAAGGCATGATGTTCGGCTATGCCACAAATGAAACCGAAAACTATATGCCGCTGTCCCTGGACCTCAGCCACCGTCTCCTGAAGGAGCTCGCAGCAATCCGTCGCGAGGGAAAGGTCATGACATACCTGCGTCCTGATTCCAAAAGTCAGGTCACCATCCAATACGACGAGAACAACGTACCAGTACGTATCGACACCATTGTCGTCAGCACGCAGCACGACGAGTTCGCCTCTGACGAAGCCATGCAGCAGCAGATACGCAAGGATGTAATAGACATACTCATCCCACGCGTCAAGGCCACCATTCACAACCCCGAAATACTTGCCCTTTTCAATGACGACATCACATATCACGTCAATCCCACCGGCAAGTTCGTTATTGGCGGTCCTCATGGAGATACAGGTCTTACAGGCCGTAAGATAATTGTCGATACATATGGCGGCAAGGGTGCTCACGGTGGCGGAGCCTTCTCGGGCAAGGACCCATCCAAGGTCGACCGCAGCGCAGCATACGCAGCACGTCATATAGCCAAGAACATGGTCGCAGCAGGCGTAGCCGACGAGATGCTCGTACAGCTGTCATACGCAATCGGTGTAGCAGAGCCCGTAAGCATATATGTCCAGACATACGGCCGCAAGCACGTTGCAATGAGCGACGGCGAGATAGCACAGAAGATAGCACAGATCTTCGACCTGCGTCCATACGCCATCGAGCAGCGCCTGAAACTGCGCAATCCTATCTACGAGGAAACCGCAGCATACGGTCATATGGGCCGTGAACCCCGTGTGGTCACCAAGACCTTCGAGTCGAAATACAACAACGGAAACAAAACCGTTCAGGTCGAGCTCTTCACTTGGGAGAAACTCGATTACGTAAATCAAATCAAGCAGGCATTCAATCTGTAATCCATTATGGTAAAATCCATCTGCATATACTGCGCCAGCAGTAACCAGATACCAGGGAAATATTTCCAGGCTGCCCGTGAGTTAGGCAAACTCATGGGACAGCAGGGGATAACCCTTGTCAACGGAGCAGGCAACATGGGACTGATGCAGGCAGCCGCCGACGCATGCATGGAAGCAGGCGGGAAGACCATAGGCATTATCCCCGAATTCATGATAGCAGAAGGCTGGGATCACAAGGGAATGACGGAAATCATCCCTACAAGCAACATGCACACCCGTCAGGAACAAATGATGCTGCTCTCCGATGCAGCCATCGTTCTGGCAGGCGGATTCGGTACCATGGCAGAATTCTGCGAACTGGTTACATGGAAGCAGCTGGGACTCTACCTGAAGCCCATCATCGTCCTCAATACCGACGGATTCTACAATCCCCTCTTCGAGTGTATGAGGAAGGCCTCCAATGACAATTTCCTCCGCAAGGAGCACATGGAAACGTTCATAGCAGCAAGCACTCCGCAGGAAGCCCTGCGCCTGGCTATGGAAACCCCTTTGTGGGACCGCAGCGTACGCCGTTTCGCCAAAATCTGACACCATTCTTCCCAGTAAAAAAGAATGCTCACTACCACGAAAGACAGCATCGACAGCGCAGCATATACCCTGCCCTGTTACTGGAAACAGGGTCGTTTCCTGCAAGACCGGATGCTGCACCCCGAGGCCAGCGTACAACCCAACGGTTATGCTGCTGAGCATCTCGCTTACAGCATGAAAGGCGACGACGCCATCAACCTCACGGTCATAGCGTGTTGTCTGGTCATCATGATACTGATACGCAAGACACGCACATTCCTGTCAGGACAGACACACGATTTCTTTCTCCCTACGCATCAGGAAAAGAACCTGCAGGGCACAACTACCGCTATAGAGCGCAGCATGCCCCTGTTTCTTGTCATAATACTCGGTATACTGGGAAGCATGCTATTCTACTATTACCGGCAAGAAGTCCTCGGTACACGCATGCCGGGTAACATGCCGCCACATCCACTGATGTTCGCATGCGCAGGATGCATCTATGCCTATTTCCTTCTCAGGCATCTCCTGTATACTTTTGTCAACTGGGTGTTTTTTGATAAAAAAAACCGACAACAATGGTACAAGGCAAGCAACTATATCCTATACCTCGAAACATTAGCTGTCCTGCCCGTCACCCTGATGTGCATATACCTTGATTTATCACCCGTTTTCCCCCTGTCTGCAACCGCTTTCATACTCATTTCTGCAAAAATACTGCTTATCATCAAGACATACCAGATATTTTTCCCGAAATTGTATGGCATTTTACATTTATTGTCATACCTTTGTGCCCTCGAAGCCATACCACTCCTTGCACTGTGGGGCGCAATGAATGGTATTGCCGACGCACTGACAGTATAAACAGACACTAAGACAACTGAAAAAATTATGATAAAGAAGATTTTGGTTTCGCAGCCCAAGCCATCATCAGATAAATCTCCTTATTATGACATTATGCGCAAGCACGGAGTGGAAATTGTCTTTCACCCCTTCATCAAGGTACAGGGCCTCACTCCACGCGAGTTCCGTGACCAGCATATAGACATCTCCCAACATACAGCTGTCATTTTCACCAGCCGTCATGCAATCGACCATTTCTTTCAGTTGTGCCAGCAGATGAGGGTTGATATTCCCGATGACATGAAATATTTCTGTATCACCGAGACTATCTCCCTTTACATACAGAAATACGTCCAGTACCGCAAGCGCAAGGTATTTTTCGGTGAAACCGGCAAGATTGACGACCTAATGCCATATATCCTGCGCCATAAGACAGAACGCTACTTTATACCGCAGAGCGATGTGCACAACACATCCTTCGCACAGCTCCTGAAGCAGAAGAACATCAATTTCACAGAAGGCATAATGTATCGTACTGTCAGCAACGAGATACCCAAGGACGAGCCTTTCGACTACGATATGCTCGTATTCTTCAGCCCCAGCGGTATACAGTCGCTGCTTAAGAATTTTCCCGACTATCAGCAGGGTGATACGCGCATAGCCTCCTTCGGTCCAGGTACGGCACGCAGCATATGCGATGCAGGGCTGCGCCTCGACCTTCAGGCCCCCACACCACAATACCCCAGCATAACAGCTGCACTCGATGCCTATATCAAAGAGCAGAACAATGCCCAGGGCTAACAGCCTTCCCAAAAGCCAGCGGCTCACGGGACGTACCGCCGTCAGCCAACTCTTCCAAAACGGTAATTCCCGCAGCATCACCTGTCACCCGATACGCGCCGTGTACAGGCCCAATGACCAATTGTGCCACCGCATGCTTGCCACCGCGTCCAAGCACCATTTCCGCCATGCAGTAGACCGCAACCGCGTCAAGCGCCAGATACGCGAAGCCTACCGTCTTAACAAGCACATCCTGCAGGATATGGGAACACATCTGGACATAGCATTCATCTGGCTCTCCAACCATCACAAGGACAGCCAGGTCGTAGCATCCAGCATACAAAACATCCTCAACAAGATATACACCACCACATGCATATCCTCAGGACAATCATAACGGGCCTGCTCATACTGCCCATACGATTCTACCAGCGCTGCATATCGCCCATTACACCGCCATCATGCCGCTTCACACCCACATGCAGCCAATATGCCGTAGAAGCCCTTCGCAAGCATGGCCCCATCCGCGGAACCTGGCTTGCAATCCGCCGCATCCTGCGCTGCCACCCTTGGGGAGGCCACGGTTACGATCCTGTACCATAGGACGCAGAATGGAGCAATAAAATCCACTTTGCGTAAATTTCTTGCCTTTTTTATATACTCTGCGTCAAAATTTGCCAGGTCATATTTCTTAGGTTATAATCTTTGTTGTATTTTTATGCACACAAAACCGAAGATTAACCTTAAAAAATATGGCTATGAGAAACAGATTGTTCCAAATTCTTGCGCTTCTCTGTCTGTCAATCAGCAGTGTTTTGGCAGATGATTTTACAGTAGAGCGCGCAGTCAACATGGGTCAGCTTGACTCATGGGCAGACATCAGCCAGTTCCAGTGGCAGGTGATTGATCACGTTATCCAGGACAACCGAGAGGAAATGGATGCCCTTATCAACCTGTTCTACGATCCTGCGCCAAAGGATACAGTAGGGTTCTACAATCAGATTTACCAGGCACGCGACAATCAGTACGTTGTGCTGCGCCTTGACAAGGCACAGGGAAAACGCCCCTTCTATGTCCGTGTGACAACCATCAACAGTTCAACAGATGCCACGAAGAATATATCCAAGCTGTTTTCGGCCGATAACTACGTTTACATCATGCCTCCCATTGGCGAGACCCAGTTCGAGGTTAAAATCTGGCCACAAGGCATGGGCGAGGAGACAGCCAAGTCATACTTGTTCTACGGTCACAGCTACGGCTCACAGTCCGTGCGTACCGTGATGCTCGACAAGAGCCGAATCATACCCGGTGACTATGACTTGCAGACGATATACTACAACAGGGAAACTCAGAAGAGCGATACCTGCTACATCAATAATATGCTTGTTGACAAGCTGTACACCTTCTATGATTATAAAGATGGTGACCTGGTCGAAGCATACTTGCGTGTTGACAACTTCAAGCGCATCAAGCTCAAGCATGAAACGTGGGCAAGGGATGCCGTTACCCATATAAATGACAATTCGATATACGTAGAGTCAGGTCCCCAGATGCCTTTCGGCAAGCACAAGCGTCTGGATGCACCTAATCCCACCTATCTTGATTCGCGACTGTTCTCCCATCATGACACACTATGGGTAAACCTGTTCCTGGACAATAAGCCATACAACGATATCACCGGCCTCACCATGCATGCCGTACTCGCAGACAAGAAGAACAAACCCATCGGTGAAAAACTGTTAGGTTGGGGCAAGGACCCTGAGAGCGAACGCCTGTACATCCTTACCGACGGCGAGCCCTGCACCATCGAGTGCTACCGTGACGGCTACCTGCCAGCACTCTGCCTGTACCCCGGTTCCTACGACCATGATACAGGTATCATCAGCAGAGAGTCCGAGGAGGTAGATATCTTCCTCCAATCCATCGATGCCCCCATCACCTCACCAACCGTGACGTCGGCAATACTCTCCTCGTTGAAACCCACAACAGACTTCCGTGGCGAGTTCTACGTCACCGAAATCCAGCAGGCAGATATCTTGCCAGTGGTTCTTGCCGAGACTGTTGACTATGACGAGTATGCCTCACATCTGGACACCATGAAATGGGTAAATGGAATGATATGCGAGAACTATGCCCGGCTGAAGGTTGCCATCGTGTCCCCTACAAACAAGAATGACAACACCATCACGCTCAGGAAGGTCATTAATCCTGCCGAGAAGAACGAAATACTCAAGGACACCCTAGACGGTTATACCGATGTAGTCTATTCTCCACTGTTCGACTACAGTTTCTGGACGACCGACTTTGACCTGTGCAATTATCTCGCAATCTACACTTCGGGACGTCCTGCAGTAGCCTTCGACGGCGAAATTGTCAGGCAGCTACCCATCCTGTCAAACACATTCATAGATATTGACGAACTGGAAAAGGGAGCAAGGGAAGCCACCAAAAAACATTTGGAAGGCGACGATGCCCAAAAAGCCGGCGGCGACTGGATTACCAACGTATTGCCAGGCGGGGCTCCCAGCCTGAACGTCAGGATTCCACTCAATCCGCCACTTTATATACGTTTTGTACTGGACATGGATTTCTTCAGGTCCAAGAAACTGTCAATGACATTTGCACTGGGTGCCGGTGTTTTCTATGATGTTATCAGCGGCAAGAGCAACCTCAGTCCCCAAAATAAAAACGATTTGGCAGTAACCATGAGTTCCAGCGGCGAGCTCGATACCGAGGTTCAGGACTTGTCCGAGGCCTTCAACCCAAAGAAGGACGAAGATGCAGCCAAAGGCATCTTGAAAAAGAGTTTCAACATCAATGCCTACGCCGAAGCATATACAAAATACAGTCTTCCACTGTCCCTGATCAGGTTCAGGCCAACGGACTGGGGGCAGTATCTGGTAGGCCTTGACTTTGTTGACGAGACAGGTCTTCGCGCCGAGGTAAGTGTGAACGCCGGCATGAAACTTGATTTCCTCGAGATGGTCGCAAATCTTGCAAACACCAACGGAGGTGGTGCCGACTGGACCAAGTCCCTGTCCAAATTCTACAGTGGTACCGTCGGCAAGATATTCAAGCAGTTTATCTCGCCCCTGCAAATGTCAATAGGTGCAGGAGTATCGGTTGGCGTCAATACCGGCATCTTCTCCTTCTACAACACCGAGGGAGACATAGCACCCTGGAAGAACCACATACTTGCCTTCAAGTTCAACGGACAAGCTTTTGTCAAGGGTCAGGCCAGAGCCAAGCTTGATATCGGCATAGCATCAGCCGAGGCAGGAGTCGAAGTTGGCGCAGGCATCAGTTTCAAATATGCCACAGGATGCCGTCTGGACCTCCGCAACGGCTTCTCAGGCAGTGCCTACAGTTGGTTCGGCGGTCTGGGCGTTTACTACAAGCTCAAGGCCTTTGGGTGGAGCAAGCGCGGTTCCAAGGATTTGGGACGTACAGCAGTAAAGCAGTACCTTATCAAACCCAAGAATTTCAAGAACCCATTCCACAAGAATTTTGTTTACTACCTAAGCGATTCCGACGATCCAAGCGGAACCCCCAACAAGAATATGCGCAAGACAGGCGCCACGCTGCCAGGAGAATTCGTTACCAGTGGCGTAGATTTCAACGAGCCCGTCAAGTTCCTTGCCGGCGGAGACAGCATAGTATATCAGGGTAGCTACGAGAACCCCAACGACTATACCGTCGAAGTAGCACCTACAGGCACCCCCATCTACCTGTCCGCATGGCGTTTGGGCGGATGCACCAGCTACGACGCAGTCTCAATTCCGGGACTTGACCTGGTACTGCTCGAGCAGGCTACGGACAAGATAGCCCAGGAAGACCTGGATGACACCCTGCATGTTGACGAAACAGTCAAGCGCGCCAGCCGCGTATATGGAATATACTACACCAAGAAGCTGCCAGGCACCAAGTGGTACAGCCCCCAGCCCGTTTACTCCTCACCCGAGACAACTTCCTTCAACCCACGCGTAGCACTTGCCGACAACGGAACAGGCGTAGGCATCTGGCAGGAAGGACTCCTGGAAAAGGGCAGCTGGGTGAACCCCGACGACACTGTACAGATTACCGACCTTGTCATGCACGGCCAGCTTATGATGTCACGCTATGACGGCAACGAGACATGGAGTGCCCCCATACCGCTTATGACGCTTGACGAAAGCTGTGCACTGAAGGACTACCATATCACATACGACGGTAATACAGCATATATCATTGCCCGCAAGGCGTCCAACGACAAGGACAACGAGAATATCTGCATGACAGTCGATGCCGCAGGCAACGTCACCATGCACGACATAGAGCAGACCGACCAGCTGATGCGTATGCGCCGTATCGGAGACCTCAATGTACTTGCCTGGGCAACTCCAATCGATACAATCGGAAGCGGAACCAACTTCCGCGTCAAGAGCTATGGCATGGACGGCAAGGCCAAGGACGGAATCAACACATCCATTATACTCAACAATGTCAATGTCGATGATTTCCGCATCGTTCCCGACCTGGAGGCAAAGTCACTCAACAACGTAGCCCTGTTATGGCGCGAGATACCGATGGCCAGCGACAGCACATCCATGCGACTTATGGCAGCACGCCTTGTACCCAACAAGGACGGCGGCTTCGGCATCGGCACACCAATGACAACCGTCCAACTGCCGAAATCCAACAACATTTTCGGTTTCGACGGATACATGACCAACGAAAAGATACGAGTCTGCTACGTAGCCGTTGACAGTCTGGGCGTGTCCCAGCTCAACAAGACGGTCGCCTATTTCGGTAACGCCTTCAACTACACTATACAGTTTGATAGCGAGAACAATCAGGGATTCCAGTGCAATGCTGACGAGATAACACTGCTCGTGACAGTCAACAACTACGGCACGTCCAACATCAGCGAATGCGTGCTTAAGATTGACGGCATAGACAAGCAGTACCCCATTAATACAATCATCAATGCAGGCTCCAGTGTCAAGCAGCGCATCACCATACCTTATATGTTAGGTATGGGCGTGAACACCACCATGTATGTCAAGTACGATGATATTCTGGGCGTTCAGGAGCAGAGCTATGCACGCTACCTGGCACGCAGGGCAGCACGCATTGGCGGTCGCAAGGGCAGCAGTAACAAGGAAGACCACGTTTACGAGCAGCACACACGCAAGTTCTACCCCTACAGTCCGCGGTTCGAATGTTTCGTAGCAGGACAGCGAGTTGACAAGAATGGCGATAACCATATCACTATATGTGTGCGCAGCCACAACCGTCGCAGTCTGAGCGGAAGTTTCGCCGTTATCGTGGGACTCAAGGAAAAGAGCTACAGTTCCCTCGTATATAACAATTCGGGCGCCAGCCACAGCAACTACGAGACAAAGGTACTGTTCAGCCACCGGATACCCGTATCCCAGGGCAATGGCTACATGCACGACTACGGCAGCTACCGCGCAGGCTATGTAACCATTACCGTTCCTGCAGTTACCGAGAAGGAAGAACTGTACGTCGGTGCAACACTGGTATGCAAGGATCCCGAAACCGGACAGTACATGCGACTGATTCCAAAGACATACTCCGGAAGCAGAAACAGCGGCGTAGTGACACTTTACCCATCATCTGTACCGACATCTGTCGAAAACGTACACGAAAACGGAGACGAAGGCACCAGTATGCATGTCAGCCGCGTCGGCAGCACCCTGATAGTAACAGGCGTCAAGTCCAACCAGCAGATACGTCTCTATCAGGCCAACGGAGCCATCATAGCACGCCAACAGGCCGACGAAAGCGGCAGAGCCACCTTCAACGCACCTGTGGGCAGTGGAGTAGGCCTTGTCTCGACAGATGACGAAACCGTCAAGTTTGTATTCTAATATTCAATCATCAAAGTAATTCAGGACAAATGAAGAATACCATATTTGCAATACTGCTGATAGCAGTGGCAGCCGCCACTGTCCAGGCTCAGGACATCAGTGTATGGGACGGCTCAACAGAAGCCCCGGTACAAGAAGGTAGAACACTCTATGTCACCAATGCTGCCCAGCTTGCAGGCCTGAGAGCCAAGTGGGGAGACTATGATGATGGTAACCAGGGCTATAAAGGCTACACCATCAAACTGACGACCGATATTGACTTGAACAACATCAATTTCAATGGCTACACCATCGGATGGAACGACGACAACATGTTTGGCGGAGATTTCGACGGACAGGGACACATTATCCGTAACCTGACAATCGTAGGGAACGACAACAATCGTGGACTCTTCGGCAAGATGGACAACGGCAAAGTCATGAACCTCAAGCTGGTGAATGTGGACATCCGCGCCGGCGACGGTGACGACTGTCACATCGGTGCTATATGCGGCAGAATGTCTAACCGCAGCACCATCACCCACTGTGCCGTGGTGGGAGGTAGCGTGAGGCAGTACGAGAGTGGCAACGACGAGTTTGGCGCCATCTGCGGCTATATGACCAACAATCACAACAGTATAGAATACTGTTATAGCGACATCACCGTGGAGGCCGACTCTCAGGTCGGTGGACTGGTGGGTAAGGTAGAGCAGGGTGACGACCACACCTCAGGCATCTATCACAGCTACTTCGTCGGAACAGTCATCCATCATAGCAACAATTGCTACGCTTCCATTGCCGGTGAGCGTTTCGGTCAGCCGCTGGTGAATAATTTCTACCTCTACCGCGATGACGGTGTGAGAGGCACCGGTTATGATGGCGGCAGCGGCGACCCCAGGGGTGACGAGATTGCGGCGTGCACGGATGAGCAGATGAAGCAACCCCTGCTGTTCAGCATGTATAATGATGGATACACCCTCAATAGCGACGAGTATTACTATCCCCTTAACGGTTATCCCGAGCTGAAAGTGTTCCTGCGCTACAACGTTGACGACACTTTCTACAACACTAGAGTCGGAAGCGCAGGCGACACAGACGTTTCGGGCTATCTGAAAATAACCAACAATGAAAACACCACCCTCGAGGTATCGCTTGAAAAGACCCTGAACGTAAACGGTTCGGACGTCAGCCTTGATGGAAAATTTCAGCCATATTTCAGTGAACGTAACCTGCTTGTGACAAAGCTTGGTCCAAGCTCCCTCGAAAGCATGGGCATCGTCAATACCGTCACAATCCCCTCAACCATCCAGTCCGTTGCACGCCCGCAGCACCATCAGGTACAGAACGCTTTCATCCTGAATGGTACCGTAGGTGCAGTCAAGGATGGTGCACTCTACGACCTGACAGACAAATATCTGGTCACAGCCCCCAAGTCCTTCGAGACCCTCACCGTCCGTCAGCAATTTGCCGACCATATAGCCGAGTACGCCTTCGAGAACATGTCCAACCTGCGTACCCTGTACATAGACACCTATGTGCCGGCAGGCACCCTGGTTGACGACAACGAGAATCCCGCACCGGTAGTCAGTCCAGATGACGAAAACTGTTTCGAGGGATGCCCCGCAGACCTCAACGTCTATGTCAAGGACGGAACGACCAATCAACTCTTCTACGGTGTACTGGCCCCCGGCAAAGGCTATGGCTATATCAATAACAAAATATGGGCAGGCAAGTTTTACTGGGAATACCAAGATACCGAGGAACGGCAGAACCACATTTTCTCGTACTTCCCCGTCACCCGTAACCCCGGCGGACTGTCCACACTCATTCTCGGCTACCCGGTACAACTACCCGATGGCGTTTCCGCCTGGTGGGCAAAATCATTCGGGGACGGCTTCGTCAAGTTCTGCAATATAGGTACACAGATAGTACCCGCGCTGACCCCCGTCCTGCTCACCTACGAAGGCAACGGGCTGCTATACCTGTCACGCTACGACGGCCCCAATCCCGGTGCCGCAACCGATTTCGAGAGCAATCTGCTCAAGGGCAGCGTAGATCCAGGCGGCCATTCCATGACCTCGTCCGAGATGATGAGCAATTTCTACACCCTGGGCCGTCCGTCAGGCGACAGCAGCTACGACAATCTGGGATTCTACAAATATCATCCCAAGAACAACCTCCTGCCATCCTACGTCGCATGGTTCGCCGCCAACGATGTACCAGACAACGCCCGTCTGGCAATAAGCTTTGACGACGGTGAAATCACAGGAATAACCGAAACAGAAGCCGCCGCCAACCGCAACCACGACTACTATAGCCTCACCGGTCAGCGCGTCACCAAGCCAACCAAGGGACTATATATAGTTGACGGCAGGAAAGTATTCATACCATAAAGAACATCACTATGAGCAAGAAAAAATATCAAAGCAGCAGATGCACGGTCATTGACATCCAACCCAAACAGCATATGATGGCCCCCTCCACCATAGAGGTCCCATACGATTCCGACAAGGATACCGATGAAGCCCTTTCCAGGGAACACGATGTAACAAATTATAACGTATGGGAACAATAATCATATTACTACAGTTGTTTGTCGTCCTGGCCATGATATTCATCGGAGCCAAGGTTGGCGGCATAGGACTGGGCATCTACGGCATGGTCGGTGTCTTTGTTCTGGTGTTCGTATTCGGTCTGGAACCAGGCAGCGTCCCCGTTGACGTCATGCTCATCATCGTCAGCGTCATCACAGCCTCCGCCTCCCTGCAGGCCGCAGGCGGTCTGGACTATATGGTTAAGGTAGCCGAACGCTTCCTCAAGAAACACCCCAGCCGCATAACATTCTTTGCACCCCTCGTCACATGGCTGTTTACACTGCTCGCAGGCACCGCACACACATGCTATGCCCTGCTACCTATCATCTCCGAGATAGCGCATAAGGCAAAAGTCCGCCCCGAGCGCCCCCTCTCCATTGCTACGATATCAGCATCCCTGGGATGCACAGGCTCCCCCGTATCAGCCGCTACCGCAGCAATCATTTCCGAGAAACTACTGGGAGCCCATGGCATCGGTATGAAAGAAATCATGATGGTAACCATACCATCCTCGTTCATAGCCATACTGGTTGCATCACTGGTGCAGAACTACGTAGGCAAGCCACTGGAGCAAGACCCCGAGTACCAGAGACGACTCAGCCAAGGACTATTGGCAGATGAGACAGAAACCCAGTCAGAGAGCGAGTCAGCCAATCCCCATGCCCGCTGGGCCGTTATGGCATTCCTGCTGGGCGTCGTGCTCATAATGCTGTTTGGCATCTTCCCCTCGTTGCGTCCATCCTTCAACGGAGCAACCCTGGAGATGAGCCTCACTATCGAAATCCTGATGATGAGCATTGCCGCCCTGATACTTCTTGTCGGCAAGGCCGACGTATATCAAGCCATGAAGGGCAACGTCTTTGCCTCAGGCATGAACGCTATGGTATCCATTTTCGGCGTCGCCTGGATGGGCAGTACATTCTTCCTGGGAAATAAACAAGCGATAATGAACAGCGTCGAAGGCATCTTTACCACCTATCCCATGCTTTTCGCCATCCCCCTCTTCCTGTTCAGCATCATGCTCTTCTCCCAGGCAGCCACAGCCAAGACCCTTTTCCCCGTAGGACTTGCCCTGGGAGTGCCACCAACCATACTGCTTGTACTGTTCCCAGCCGTCAACGGCTACTTCTTCCTGCCCAACTATCCCACCTCCGTTGCAGCCATCGGCTTCGACCGCACAGGAACAACCCGCATAGGCAAGTATGTCGTCAACCACTCCTTCCAGCTCCCCGGCTGGATAACCACATTCGTCAGCATCGGCGTCGGTTACCTGATAGTGACATTCTTGCTCTAAGGGAGAACCCCCAAATAAACCAAAGATGCAGGGCTGAAAGAGTCCTGCATCTTTTTTATCATCTATTACCTTTTGCTCTGTTATGTGTCTTGCATAGCATTTGGCAGTTTGCTATATCCGTAGCACCTCCCTTGCTCCATGCTGTTACATGGTCGGCATCCACCCTCTTAAGCCCCTGCCCACTGGCAGTACCCATCACCAGCAGAACCCAAAAACATGTAACTATTGTTCTCATATCTTGGACGATTTCTCACCAACGGTGACATTATCGATGTTTCTACGGTGATCCTGCAGCCAGTTACGGTTTAGGGTAACCGTCACCGACGTACAACACCCTTCCGCTGTCCAGATCCACTACGATGGTCTTGTACACATGCCCTTTCCTGACTGCGAACTCATCAATGCCTATATTTTCAACGCCTTCCAGCGAAGGAGGGCTGTAGTGACGCTCAAGATAGGTGGAGTGTATCTCCTTGACCGTATCCCACGACACGCCGAGATGGTTGGACACGTCTTGAAGCGTCATCCCACGTAACAGGTCCACCACATATTTGGCGAAGCGATGGGTATAGCTGCGGCTGCCCGTGGCGAAGGGAATCCTCTCCTGCTGGTCATAGTCACAGTGGCGACACTTATAGCGTTGTACTTTCATGCGAATAATCACCTTCTTGCCACCTATGGGAAGCCCTACAAAGTCACGGAAACGGTAGCCATTCTTCACCAAATGACGCTTTCCGCACCTCGGACACACTTTTTCTCGCTCTTTTGTTTGGATATGCAAGATAATTGTGTTACCTTTATATTTTGTACATTTGTTTGTGGTTATTCAAATATACAAAATTTACAGCGGTTTTCTTCTTCTATAGTATCACTTTATCACTCGAAATGTCGGATGAACCAGATTTTATGCTTACCTTTGCCATGTCATTGAAGATTTTTTTGCTTGTCTTGAAACGCAGCACTAAGGTAAGTGAAAAATCTAACATGGCAAAATCCTGAGCAACTTTTTGTTGCTCAGGAACTTATAAAAAAAGTTAGACTAAAGTGCTGCGGAATTTGGGTAATGTATGAAAAAAAATAGACTATGGATGCTTGCAGCCATCCTTCTTTGCTGCACAATGGCTGTTCTGACCAGCTGTAAGAGTAAACCAACTGCCGACCTCGTGGTCTATGGCAAGATTTTCACTTCCGACAACAATCAGATTGTTGAAGCCTTCGCTGTGAAGGATGGCAAGTACATCTATGTTGGCGACAAGGCTGGAGCCGAGGTCTTTATTGAGGAAGGTAAGACCGAGGTCATCGATTACACTGGCAAGGGACTCGTGATGCCCGGCTGCGGCAATGGACATGCACACTACGCTTCAGGCTTTGCCATCCAGACAGTAGGAACGATGGTTAGTCCAAAAGACGATGCGAATAAGTTCCTGACGGAAATTCTTCCTGCTGCAGTCAAGAAGGCTAGGGACTCAGGTGCCAAGGCTATCTTTGGCTTCGGCTGGAACATGATTTCCTTCCAGAAAAACATGCCTACCCGTCAGCAACTGGATGCTGTATGCAGCGACATACCTATCTATTTTGCCGACGATGAAGCCCACAAAGGGTTGGCGAACAGCGTCCTGTTGGTCAAGGCCGGCATTATGAAGGAAGACGGTACACCGCTCAAGAGAGAGATACGTGGGAGTGTGATTCAAATAGGTTCCGACGGTACGCCCACAGGCTTCCTGAAAGAGCAGGAAGGCACCTACACACGCTCCTTCTTGGACAACGAGAACCTCTTCTCCGTTGACATCGCATCGGCAAATATGGCTGAAATCGAAAAATTGTTGCTGTCGGAGGGCTATACGATGTATCAGGACGGCTGGTCATCCTATTTCTACAACTCCAGTCTCTATCAGGCAGCCCAGCAGCGTGACCAGGCTGGTGACATGCGTTTTGTGTTGGGATTGTGCTACGAGATTGAGAGTTGGATGGATGTGGATGAGGCTATGGCGAAGGCAAGTGACGTTCAGAAGTTTGCTTCTACTCATGTAAAACCCAACTGGATAAAACTCTTTATGGACGGTACGGTGGAAAGCGGCACAGGATTTGTAGAGCCATTGTATCCCGACGGGCATCAGGGCAGCGAAAACTGGTCGGAAGAGGAAGTGACAGACATCACGCGCAAGGCAAACGCAAAGGGCCTGACCATGCACATACATGCCATGGGCAACAAGGGCGTCAATCGCGTTGTCAATGCCTACATCAATGGTGGAAAGGATGAGATGCGCAATACGCTGGTACATGTGTATGGTGTCAATCCTGAGGATTACAAGCGTATGGCAGACCATAACATATATGTCACCTCAGGTATGCTCTGGCATCATCGCAGCACGGAACAGCGAGACGAACTGAATCGCACGCTGCCTGAAGGTATGAAGGACAAGGGCTTCCCCCTGAAATCATTCTTCGACCACGGTGTCAATGTGTCTTCACACTCAGACTTCCCTGCAACGACCGGCAGTCCTGACGACCCCTTCGGCATCATGGAGATTACAGTCACGGGTCTCTATCACGCCGAAGAAGGGCAGCCTTGGTGGACGGAAGAGCTGCTGACCCGCGAACAGGCCCTTACTGCTCTTACCATTAATGTGGCCAAGCAGATGTTCATCGAGAATGAGCGCGGCAGCATCAGCACCGGCAAGTATGCTGACTTCCTGCTTGTCAACAAGGATGTGCTCACCTGTCCGGCGAATGAGATTCACACGGCCAAGCCGGCTGCTACCTACTTCGAAGGCAAGAAGGTGTTTGAAAGGGAATCACCAAATCAAAAATAAATCGAAAACACAATAGGGACTCTTTTGTGTCCCAAGATAATTGTGTTACTATGGCCGTGGAGGGGCGTCGTCCACTTTTAGGCACGCTGAGGGGTATCTCAACTATTGCTGGCAATCAGCAAAGGTGAGCGGGAAATAGCCAAAGCCGTTCGCGAGAAGGGTTTCCCTTTGGTGGTACTGCTGAACGAAGGTTTCCCGACAGAGGGCTCGCCTCATGAGCGTTTCTATAAACCGGGTGGGGCTTATTTCGAGGCTTGTTCGAATGGAAAGCTTTTGCTGATGGAACCCGACGGAAGTGCTTTTGTTAATCCGACTATAATGAAGGCGACTGAGGAGGCTTTACGACGGAAGGCTGAGGCTAAGCACTATAGTTATAGCCCCATTCCTGTGGAATCGCAGCGGTACCGATTCGTAGCATTGAACGAGATGGGACGTTTGTTTGGAGGCGAGAGTTAGCAACTCCCACCAACTCCCACCCGACGGAATAATTTTTCCGCCGGGATTTTTTTGTCCTTACCTTTGCATTGTGATTGAAATCATCACAGTGATCTAACATTATTTATTAACCCTGAGTTGAAGCAGAAGAGATTCATATGAGCATTCGGTTCAAGAGTTCGATGTTCAAAGTTCAAGAACCGGGTGTTGGCGCCAAAATCGGAACCTTCTTCTCGCAAATCAATTCAGAGAAATGAAAAAGAACATTTTCATCCATAATATCCTGTTGGTAATTCGACAGCGATATTTCATTACCTGGCTTCTCGTTCAACACTCCGTACTGCGAACAATCTGTTGCCAACTCTATTGACTTGCGTTCCAGATAGATGACATCCGCTTTGTTGATACTATTATCTTTGGCCACAAACATCAGGCACTTGTTCCAGAATAGTTTGTGACTTTTGTGATTATTAATACGCTGAACGCCATTGGTGGTTTCACCGATATATGCCTGTGCTGCGCCATTCTCATCCTCACCCAGCAGGATGTAGAGTGCCGGACGCGAACTCTCTTCCAACTGACTCACCATGTCAAACTCCGACTTTGGAAACACAATCATCTCGCAAATCTTATTGCTGATGAACACCGTGCGGATGCCGTTTGGATCGCCAGTGCGCAGATGCGTAGTTATTACTTTGCCTCGTGCCATATTGTCCTTTTATTTTAAGAACTCATAATCAATCAATGTTGGTACAATTTCTTTCAAATAATATGATTTGATGAGTTTGGATAATGTATCAATATCGCTATGCAATTCCTTATATTCAAAGATTTTCTTGTTCTTTTTATTTTTTTGCACTACATAGAAAGTGTCAAGTTCATCTTTTATCTGAAAGAGTCCATAGTTGATGCTTGGCTGATAGTTCTTTGTGGTTTTGGCAGTTGTTATTATCTTTTCCCATAGAGAATAGAGAACTATCTCGTCCTCGTTCTTCACCATTTTCTTTAAGACTTCACTTGCAAGAGTTTCGCCATTCGTAGTATCAAGGCAGAGTTGGTTCTTATATTCCTTACCGTCGCTTCCTGTAAATTCTCTCATGTGGTTCTGAGGTTCGAGAACTGCAAACAATAAGCATTTCAATAAATACCCGTTTAGTTTTCCTGATTGAAGGTCGTGATAAAATTTCTCACTACCATCGCCCGACTTCATGATACGTCCACGATTGGTCCATTCTCTGTTATATTTATAGAAACGGGTTGCAGCAAACAATGGCATTTTCTCTAAGAAATTGTCCTTAAACAGATAGAATCCGTGACCGTCATAACGTCCAGCGACGAGTAAAGACGAATCCAAGTCAGGATTATCAAAACCTGAACTGTGAGCCACCATATATCCGATAACATCGGGATGAGTCAGAGGTTTATTAGTAATTTTACTCGTCTTCTCTTTGCCGTTGAGGCCACAGAGTATTCCCACTTTATACTTATCATCCATCTTACGTTTGTCATAATAAACTTCGCTGTATGTCTTGTGAAGTTTTCTGACTGGCAACATCCCACAATCGACGAGTTCTCTCTTTATCTTACCATCAATTTTCTTTTCTGAGATATCAATGGCTTGGATTGAAAATTCGTCAAGTTCTGGTTGATCCTCATTTGCCCAATATGCGACCATAATGGTTGCTCCGATATTGGTATGGAAGTGGCGGCGATTGAAAGCAAATCCGCGGACAAAACATTTGCTTATAAGCCCCTGTGCTTTCCAATATTTGACAGGTGAATAGACAATCAGACTATCAGTCGGCTGTCGGAGATAATATTGAAATGCTGACCATATAAATGCGTTACCCATATCATTAAGCCCCTTGCCCTTAATTTGTTTTTTCATTTCTTGAGCTACATAGCTTTTTTTCCATTCCGATGATTTCTTTCCATGACCTTTCCTTTGGTGTTCAGCAGATGTGGATTCTGAGTACGGTGGATTCTCAAATACGATAATGGTACACTTGTCATCATTCACATACGTCATGATTATTTCATTTTCAACATAATCCTTCTCCAGTGCATTTGCACCTCTCACCATACCGCCGAAGAAAGTGTTGTTAGATTCTACAGGTGGAATGATGCTTCTAACCTTATCGCTGTAATTCTCCATGAGTACTTTATACTCGTAATATTCGTAAGTTGAGACTATCACATGACTCAATTCTTCATCCGTCATAAATTGTTCAAGATTTCCCGTGCCTGCACATCTGTCAAGTATGATATAGTCATTGCCTTCAGGCACTTTACTGATAGCCTCTCTGACAAGTTCCAAAGACTTCTCAGCATACATGGGGTCAGTATAAAAAGCACCAAGGTCTTTCTTATGCAAATCATCATTCAACTTGTCCATAAGATAACGGAACTTCTTATTGCTTTTCCCTTCATAAGGATAAATAAAATCGCGGAGTTTGGTAGGGTTTCTAATCTCGCCAATAATCCTTGTCTTTCCTGTCTCATCGCCAAGGAATTCTGCTTTGGTAGCACTCTTGTTATCCTCATAAAACCGATTCGCCCAACCCACGATACAATTTTCGTCGATATGAATTCTAATAAACTCCTTAGAGCGTAGCAAACGAATCATTCTCTCCTGACCTTTCATCGATGAATAATCTATCTGCTCTATAAATTGTTTCGCTGAGAAACTGCCGTTATTCTTAGATGCCGCTCCTACATAGACGGTTTCAATGTCCATCAAATAATCGTTTGAACGATAAAGATAGGCTTTCTCCTCATTTGCCGATAGAAGAATAATGTTGGCAGGAACTGGTTTACCTTTGATTCGCCTAACAGAAAGATACTTGATGGTTTGAAACAAAACAGCATTCAAATTGTTAATGACAAGTTTAAACTCGAGGATGTTTCCATTTACAACTCCATCGTTGTAATCATTCTGAATGTCATCAACCTTCAAGCTCTGGTCAACCATTGGTAAATACTGTTCCAAGAAGCTAACTTGCGCCGTCAGCTCGTTTTCATAATTCTGATAAGTTTGTTTCTCATTCATATCAATTGATAGTTTTAGTCCATATACCTGCACTTAACTATCAATCGCAAACGCACAAAGGAAGCGTGATGCTTCTTATGCGTTAAGCTGGGGTATGCCTAGGAATTTGGGCCCCATCCTACCTTAAGAATGCATCACGCCTAAGGCGCGAATGCATTGCTATACATCGGTAGGGAAGGGAATGCCTATATCCAGCACCCCATATCTCTATTACTTCTGAGCGTTTCTTATCCCAATTTGTTTCCTAGGCATATTGGCTTAACGCGAAATAATAGCAAATGCTTTTCTTTATCCAATAAGATTGTCCGGACTTACCCGAACGTGGTACAAATATACTGATAATAACGTAACCACACAAGGTTTCTGCAAAATTGTTTGGAGAAACGGGGATTTGTGGTTAAAATTAACCTATTGTATTAAGGGTTGGGAAATATTAACTTACAATAGGTTAAGGAGTTGTAAAAGAACTTTCAAAAGCACCGGGCAATATCCAAATCCACTACATTTGCCATCGGGAACACCCAAAAACATCAACCTTATGACACAAGAAACCCCTACCTCGTTTTTATTGCCGACAAAAACCTCGTTTTTATTGCCAACGAAAACCTCGTTTTTGTTACCAACGAAAACCAGGTATCGGTTTGAGAACATAAAACCAACCCTTAAAAACCTCGCGATAGTATAAGGTAATCGCATACGGAAATGATACAGTACAAGGTTTGTCTTAACAATGGCATCGAAGCCTTCGGCATCGACCAAAAGACCATCACCGCCAACGAGGATGTGCAGACCTGCGACGAGCAGGCACTGGCCCGCGAGATTTCGCACGAGAACCCGCTCATCCCCGAGCAGGTGGCCAAGGCCGTTCTCGAGAACTTCTGCAAGGCAGCGGCGAACCTCATGTCAATGGGCTTTGCCATCCAGCTGAGGAACGGCAACGACGTAGCCCTGCGCATCCACCCCGACATCCACGTCAAGGGCGGCAACATCAACCTGTCCCGCGCTCAGGAGTTGGATCCCACGGTAACGGAGCTGACGGTGGAGAACGCCGGCTCGCTGGTAGACAAGGCTGGTGTGACTCTTCGCGCCAAGGCTGAGTGCGAACCCAAGTTCACCGACCTGCTCCTGTCAGTAAGCTCTGGCATCAACCGCAAAGGCGTAGTGGAGAGAGCCAAGGTAACTCGTAAGGATAGCAATGGCAGCAGCCTCTCTCCTGACTCCCCCGACGGGGAGGGTACCGATCCCGATAATGGCGGCGGTGACAACAACGGTGGTGGTGGTACAACACCTCCGGGTGGTAACACTGGGAACGACGATTAAGCAACTGCTCGGCCCCCTCCTGACCTCCCCCTCAAGGGGAGGTGTGGGGATGGAGGGGGCTTAAAATTAGATTGCAGGTCTCTTAGTGTTAAAAACGCATTATTTATGCTGTAAGACATATTTTTTTGTATTATTTTTTTGTAATTTTGCACCACGAAAAGGGTAATTTTTAGGTATTAATAATACGATTTTATCAAATCAAATCTATCAAAATTGCAGTAATAAAGATGAAGAGAATATGTTTATTGCTTTGGTGGTGATTTTGTCGAGGTAGATTGAGAAAACTTGTTTAACTTCCACAGTATGACGAAAAGGGTGATAACAGGTATATTCGGGGGTAGTTTCAATCCCATACACATGGGCCATACTGCTTTTGCGCAGGAGCTGGTGGCTACGGGTGTGGTGGACGAGATGTGGCTGGTGGTGAGCCCGCGTAATCCGCTGAAGGGGGATGATGTGCTGTGGGATGATGAGCTGCGCCTGAGGCTTGCGAGGGTTGCGCTGGAGGATGTTGATGGGGTGGAGGTTTCGGACGTGGAGTTTACGCTTCCGCGACCGAGTTATATGATTACGACGCTGAGGACGTTGGAGGAGCGTTATCCGGAGCGTGCGTTTGTGCTGGTAATAGGTCAGGACAACTGGGATTGTTTCCATAGCTGGTATCATTGGGAGGAGATACTGGAGAACTACAGGGTGATAGTAATTCCACGTAACGTGGTGGGAAAGGACGGTGAGAATGGTGCGCCGGCTGCCCTGATGCAGGTGATCAATGGTAAGTTGGTGCCTATGCCTGGGAAAACGGTCCGTTTAATCGACATGAGCAGTACGTGGATTCGTTCCCAGATTAGTGAAAACACTGCCTATGACGGGCAGGGATTGCATCCCGAAGTGTGGGAAATAGTGCGCTCCTTGCGCAAAGTCTGATGTCCGGACGAAAATATTTGCGTTTTTTTATGTCTTAGTCCCTGATATTTTGCTATCTTTGTGGCGATAATATCAGGTGAACTGGTGCTTAAAAAGATTCTGTTTTTTTTCTTGACGGCAATACTGGTATCGTGTAACCCGGATGTGGAGTTATGTGATGTGCTGGGCTGGGAGAATGGTGTGCTGACGCATAGTCACAGGGCTATGGTGCGCTACTCGTTTGAGTGGGAGAGCGGTCAGGTGCACAAACCGGATCGTGCAAGCGTGGTGTGGATACGTCCCATCAAGCGCCTGAAGGGTTTTCGTGTCTTGCCTACGGGCGTGGTTACGAAGGATACGACTTTCAACGGTGGTGAATATGAGTTTACGGCGTACACGCATGTCGGTGATGTGGATGTGTTCGACGGTGCTGCGTTCATGAACAGCTGGACGATGGAGGCTGCGGACATGGAGGTGCATTACGAGACGACGAATGACCTGAATGACGGGAGGTACAGGGGCGCGTATGCAGGAATACGTGACCGTAACCCGTACAGCTCGTACTTGCTGGGTGCTGATTCGGCTTCGATATTTACTGCAACGAACAGGATTGAGATACCTTTGCAGACGAATCTGGCGGATACGATACGTGGCACGTTCTATGACTGCAAGTTCAGGATGCAGCCTGTGACTCAGGCCATAACGGTTGACTTCAGTATGGACGAGGTGGGGGTCGTGATTGATAGTGTGAAGTGTATAATGTCGGGTGCGGGGCACAGCGTACATCTGGTGAGCAGGGTGGTGAACATAGGTACTACGTACAAGGTGCCTTTCTGTCCCGAGTCGTTTACGCGGAGCGGTACGCGGATGAATGTGCGCCATACGTTCCATGCTCCGGGCTTGGTGCGCAACCGGCAGTCGGGTGCCGTGACGGGGCCTGGTATCTTGCAGGTTGATGTGTTTGCGCATTACAAGGACGAGGATGAGGTTGTGCACAGGCCTGTGTTGACGGCGATAATAAACTTGTACAATATTCTGGCGAGGACTCCGTCGTTGGTATACAACGAGTTGGGTGAGCCGAGGCAGAGCGGACGTGCCATAACGCTGACGATAGGGAATGCGATGAAGGTTACGCGTACTCGTATCGAGAACAGTATGGACGGCGGACTGGACGGTTGGATTGATGACAGTGAGATACATATTGATTATTAGTCTTTTCACAATCGTGGCATTGTGTGGGTGTTCGCCGTCGTTTCCGGAATCGTACAACGGTGATGACGATGTGGTGCGCCCGAATGACAGGAATGTGGACGATGCGCCTGTGCTGCTGTCGCTGTCGGATCCCCTGTATGCCGTCGAGACGCGAGGCGCAGGGTCGTTCGGCCCGTGGTCGAGGGATTCGGCTCACTGGAAGAATGCGTTGATGTATGTATACGCCTTCTCGACGGACAATGGTGTAGAGGGTGGTGCTGACTATTATCGTGATACGTTGTGCCTGCTGAACAACCAGGTTGCGCGGCTGCAGGACGAGTACGGTCAGTTGTGGTTCAGCGGAACAGGAGGGGAGCAGAGGGATTTCTTCTACAGGAAGACTCAGCCGAATACGAGGTACAAGTTCTTTATGTATCATGTGGATGATGCTCCTATGGGGGAGCCTGTGTATACGGGTAATTCGGTGTCGAGGCATATTGAAATGGACGGTACACAGGACCTGATTCATGCTTTTGCCTATCCTACGGAGACGCAACTGAGGGAGGCTTCGGCTACATTGAAGATGACGGAGTCGGATGCGGCAAGGTATCTGTATGGTTACAGGGCGGGGCTTTCGGGTTTGAACCCGATACTGCACGTGCAGCATCTTATGTGCCGGATGGATGTGTGCGTAGTGGGACAGCCGTTGAAATCGGACGAGGGGGAGTACAGATACCAGTATCAGATGATTGCGATTGACAGGATTGACTTTGTCGCTGCACATGGTGGTACCTTGACGGTTGCGAATGACGGATGGGAGCGTGACACGTATCTGGAGGATGTGAAGAACGGCAGGGTGCTGGTACTGGACAGGGAGAAAAAGGAATATGTGTGCCGGTTGCGCAGCAATCCTATGGTGAACAACGAGTGGACACGCCTGTATAACAGGGATGTTGACTTTGATGCGGTACGCGAGCAGATGGTTGCCGAGGGTAAGATAAGCGAAGGTACGATATATTATCATCTGAACAATCGTAGTGGTGTGCAGGATACGCTGACTGTGTGTCCAATTCTGTTGCCGACGCAGAAGGAGTATGTACTGAACCTGAGCGGTTGTTATGCCGACATTGACCGTGATGGAAACTGTATCATACGTGATTTGCCGGTGAATCCTATACGTGTTGCGAGCATGGACGGCAAGGGCTTTCAGTGCGGACATCACTACACGTTGATACTGACGATGTACGGTTTGCAGAAGATAGGTCTGAGCGGTTTGCTGGACGAATGGGTCGAGGATGGCGTGGTGCATGTGAATACGCTGAACCTGCAGCCGATGTAAGGGTGATATGACATAGAGCGAAACAAACTTAACAATATAAATATGATGAAGAAGATCAAATTATTGTCAGCAGTTGCATTTGCATCACTGGCATTTGTGGGGTGTAGCGAAAGTGACTTGGCTCCTGCACGAGAGGAATCGGTACTGACGGAGATTTCGTTGGCTGGTGGCCCGGCTTCCCTGTACACGGACGTGAGTATCAGGAGCAAGAGTGGCATGAGGCGTGCCACAATCCATGGTGACAACGATGAAACCGTGGAGACGATTCCTAATCTGGGTGTGTTCTGTCTGGCCCGCGAGGTGCAGGGCTCTAATCCTGCTCCTACTCAGATAGGGGATATCCAGAACTGGTTCCAGAATACATTTGCCGATCCGAATGCGGACATGGACGATCCGGCTGTCACGAACAATATGTTCTGCCTGATACATAACCTGAAGAGCACGCGCACTACTCGCGAGGTTACTGCTAAGAGCGGTAAGGCTTATGAGATAAAGTGGGACAAGGATACTATTGCGTATTATCCGACGACACAGTTCTATAACTATGATTTCTTTGCATACTATCCGTACTCGGACGAATTGCGCCACAAGAAGAATAACAAATGGCAGAATCACAAGGTCGAGGCTGCAGTGAAGATTGACGGACGTACGGATGTGCTTTGGGGTCGCGCTACTGTGACGGACGAGATGACGGAGTGGGAGAAGAAGTATGCTTACAGTGCCAAGTATTTCCGTGAGCAGGACAGCGTAAGCATTACGACGAATCCTGTGGTGAAGCTGGAGCATGTGCTGACGCGCATGCGCTTCCTGGTGACTCCGGGTACTACAGTCGAGGGTGGCTCGGACATCCGCGAGGCTAAGGATATGACGGTCGAGAAGATTGTCATCCGTAATGTAAACAGCAAGCATTGGCTGACGGTTGCCGACCTGGACAACCTGGATATTACGCCAGACAAGTTGCTGAGCGATCCTTCGGAGCCGGTGGACATGGTTCTATGGGACGAGGTGAAGGATACGGTTGCTGTGCAGAAGTGTCCGCAGGAACTGAACGATACTGTGGCTATTGGTGACGGTATAATGCTCCCGCCTGCAAATGAGTACATGATACAGATTATCCTCAGCCGTCCGGTACAGAAGACTGTACAGGTCGAGGACTATTATGACGATGACCTGGAGCAATGGGTCATGAAAGACGAGGTCGTCTGGGACAAGGAACTGTGGGTTAGCGAGACTCCGCTGATGATGGGCAACGGTGGCAAGATATTCGCTAATGGCAAGAGCTACGATGTTGTCATTACGGTACACGGACCTAAGCAGATTGGTCTGGGAGCAAGCCTGAAGGAGTGGGAGACTGAACAGGGACCTACATTTGAACTGTAGATAGATGCGATTCCATCGTATCATAATACCTGCGATTTCATTTGTCCTGGCGGCTTCATGCACCGAGGGACCTGATTCTCTGTCGCGTGACGGAGAGCAGTGCTCTACCGTCATTGAGGCAGGAACGGGGTCTGTGATTGAACTTGCCGGGCCACTGGCGGATGTTACGCGTGCTGCAGATCCTGACCTGCAGAATGCTGCATTAGATTCGCGTACGCGTCTGGGGGTATTTGTGGTACGTCCCAAGGTATGGGCGGAGATAGTGCGTGCTGCCGAGGAGGATGATTTTGCCGCTGCTTTCTGCGACAGGCCTTTGGAGGGCTATGGATATATGAATGTGCCATGCCGTGTAATTAGGGGGAAGATTGTCCCCGAGGACGGTTCGGCATTCCGCCTGCCAGGTGACAGGAAGTCTGACCGCCAGGGCGTGGCGGTAGTATTGTATGCACCGTACAAGTCTGATTTGACCTTGCGCCGTCTGTTGCGCCGTCACGAGGGTATGAATATGCATCTGGCAAGGAATCAGGCGAGGGAGGAAGACGAGCTTAACAGCGATATTATCTTCGGTATCCCTGCCGAGGGTAATCCCGTTTATCGCCTTGCAGACGGGGATGGGGATACTACTTTGATAACGCACGGCTATAATATTGACTTGAGTCTTCGGCATTACTGTACGCGGCTGACCGTTGAGGCGATGCTGCAGAACACGGGGACTGCTGAGATTTTGCGCTTTGACAGTGTGAGTGTAAGCGTGGTAAATCCTGTGCGTATATATAAATACGGTCCTTATCTTGACCGTGAAGCGCAGGGGTTGTTATTTCCGGATTATGTGGATGTAAGTCATGTGAATACGGATGATATCCACATGGCGACGTGGCGTGATATTGAATTGTTGCCCGGGAAGACAGGAGGAGCGTATTATGCGACGTGTATGGTGCTGCCGATACAGTTGCATAGGAGCACGGCGTTCAGGTTTACGTTCTATCGGGGTGGAAAGGTTTGGGGCACGCGTGTAGGCGGACCGGACGGGGATAGCAGGTATCAGTCGGGTAAGTCGCTGAGGTTCCCTGTGAATATCAAGTTGTAATCAGAAGTGGTACCTGGTACCGAGCATGACGCCCATCTTGATGTTGTCGATGGATTGTCCGTTGCCGGGGTTGATGCCGTTCTTGAAATTGTATTGTACAAGTGGCTCGGCGTATAGGTCCCATTTTGGCATGACGCGCAGGGTTCCCTGAAGGCTGGTCCATACTCCGAAACTGTATTGGCGGTCTCTCTTGGATACGAAGCTGAGGGACGGGCCTACGTTCCAGTATATGTCGAAGCGGCGCTTGGGTGTCTGTCCCTGCCATACGTTGGAGATGTTGAGCATATAGGATAGGCGGAGATCCAGCATTTTGTATTTCTCGTTGTTGAATTTGGTGGTGCCGTAGGTCATGATGCCGCGGATTGATGCCAGTGGATGCAGATCGTAGCCGATTTCTGCACCAAAGGCGGGACTGATTCCGACACCTCCATCGGCAGGGCGGTTGTCGGTGCCGTGGAAGACGCGCAGCATGCCGGCTTGTGCTCCGACCCACAGGTTGCGGCGGAAGCGGTATAGGCTGTCGCGGTGTGTAAGGTTGCTGCGTTGCAGGCGGCGGTTTGCCTTGTTGGAACGGTACAGGCGTGTGCCGATGCTGAGCGTAAGGCTGTTCTCGGGGGTGTCGTAACCGCTGGGGAGGTCAAAGCCGTTGCGTTCGAAACGGGGCTCGAGATAGAGCCAGGTATCGGTGCTTGCACGGAACAGTGTCTGTACGGCGGCGGTATATGCCCATGTTGAGCAGCTGACGCGTTCGGACTGAACGAGGTGGTCGCGCCTGATCCATCCGTATGAGATGCCGCCGAGGATGTTGAGGTCGAACCAGTGGTCGGTCTTTCGCCAGCGCTTGGACATATTGGGGATGTTGAACATGAGTTCGCCGCGTACTGATGCCATGTGCTGGCTGCGGTATATGTCATAGTCCCTGGCGCCGGCCTTGATCATGTGTGTTACGCTGTGCCAGTGTTCCTGGGCGACGGCACCCAGACGCAGGCCTATGACGGGGGTAATCCAGCAGCCTATGCTGAACTGGCTCTGTACTCCGCTCATGTGTGTGTTTGCTCCTTGTACGAGTGGCTGGTGCCAGCCGCAGGAATAGTCGACGAACCAGCTGTCGAAATTGCTGTTTGCCGTGGTTATGCCTGAGCGCAGGGGTTCGAGGTTGTACTGGATTCCTGCCATTACACCGTAGTACAGGTTGAAGCGTGATGGACATTCGCGCATGAAGAGCTCTGTCTGGCGGCTTGTGAGGCCTACGTAGGGTTCAACGAAAAGGCGGAACTGGTTGCTGAAGCGGAATCCGATATTCATGCCCAGCTGGACATAGGGGGATATCTTGGTCTTGCCTGTGAACCTGGTGATACGTCCTCCGATGCCGATTACGGTGGAGAAGTCTACAATGCGGTTGGGATTGAAGCCGCCGACAAAGTCAGACAGGGAGGCTACGTAGTCTGCACCCAGGCTTATAGAGGGTGCTCCGCGGAACTTGTCGGGGACATCGAGGCGGGAATATCCCAGATTGAGCCTGAGTGAATGGATTGGACTGAACCTGTAGCCGGCATAGGCGTTGAAGGCGGCCTGGCTGCAGGTGGATACGCGGTCGGTGATTGCAAGGGTTCCTGCCGAGGCGCCGAAATATAGGCGCTGGTATGCCTTGGCGGGGAACAGGCTGTCCTTGTCGTGATTGCGCCATAGCCCTTGAACCTGATATTCCGCGGGGTCGGTTTCCTGTGCCCACGAGGTGTTGGCCGCCATCAGCAGGGCTGCGGCGAGATATAGTCCAAGGCGTGATATGGTGGGTAGTATATTCATTTAATTATGTATACAAAACTGACACCGACCTGCAGGGGCAGGATTGCAATTCCGTGTTCCTTATATTCTGTCGGGCTGTCCAGTACATCGTCCTGGAATGAGCGGCGGTGATTGTAGTAGACGGGTGCAACGCCTGCATGGAGGTCGAGGCTCCAGTGGCGTCCCAGATTGAAGTCGTAGCCGAAGGTTATGCCTCCGCCGTAGCATTCTCCGTCGTAGCGGGTGCTGCGGAACTGTATCTTGTAGGCAGCGAGAAGCATGTCAACACCGACGAACCACCGGGTAAAGGTGCGGCCGCTGAACCAGTAGCGGAATTCTGGGATGACGCCGTAGGTCTTGAACGTGTGTCCGTACATGGTCCATGAGCCGAATCCCTCGAGGGAGACTGATGTCTTGCGCCCCAGTGCTATGTCGAGTGACAGGTTGGGCACGCAGGCTATGTCCAGGAGGGCATTGTTCCTGAGGGCGATTTTCTGGGCATCTGCATTGTGGGCAAATGTCAGCATGCAGCCGGTCAGTACGAGGGTTTTAATTGTATTTTGCAACCAGTTCATCATATTCCTTACATATATCGGTCATTGGAATGCCGTCTTGTAGGCGCTTCCAGAAATACAGCACAAGGCTGCGGTATGCGTCGTTGAAATAGCCGTCTGTCTTGATGTATTCGGCATTTTCGGGATTCAGGCGGAACGCTTCGAGCATGGGGGCTGCCCAGTCGGCGGCTTTTTCTCCATACATGGCAGCACTGGGGTCGTAGGCGTTCTGGGATGAGTAATGGCGTATGTTCTCGTCTTCGCAGGTGGGACATTCGGTACGGAAGCGGCAGATGGCGCGCAGGTATTGCACACGGGCGTCCTTGGGAGACATAGTGGTATCGTTCTTCAGTATGGAGTCTGCCTTGAGGTAATACTGTGGCTGATCCTGGGCAATGTACATGGCAACGGCGTTCATGGGTGATGTGGCGGCTACGGCATCGCGTACCTCGGGGACGTGCCATTCGCAGTTCATTGCACGCAGCATCATGCGGAAGGTGGTGAACCTGTCGTCGTCGGGAAGGTGGTTGGCGGCGCAGAAGGTTGCCTTCTCGAAATCGTTGTCGAGGCAATACATGCGTGTCTGGTTGATTGCAATGGCTACGTCGTTCCACCATTCGCGCAGGTTACCGGAGTTGTCGCGCTTCTGGTTTTCAAGACCGTTGTTGGAGTCGTCCAGATATGGTAGCAGTATGTTGGTGTCGGCCTTGCCGCGACGTATCAGGCACTTGCTCAGGTAGAATGCTGCCAGTTCGTACGGGCGCAGGAAATCCTCGCTGTGTTTCAGGGTATATGTGGTGTCGCCGTCTGCGGTAATGACGGGCTGGCTCGTGTCGCGTGTATGGCGCCATGCGAGCTGTTTCATCTCAAGGTTGCTGCTGTGGTAGGCATTGTATGCTATTCGCTCCAATCCTTCCCAGTCTCCTAAATCGTATAGGGTGTTCATCAGATGGTATGCCTGATAGGGCATCAGGGAGGAACCGTCTGCATAGCCCTTCTCGCCGTTCTTGTAGCGTTGGTAGGTTTCATCGGGCGGAATGATGCGTGCCTCGGTGGCGGCGTACTCGATAATGACCTGTCGCAGGCCGGGCAGGATATTCTTCTCGACATACGGATACCAGCTTTGGTTGCGAATCTGTGTCCATTGTGCGTCCATGTTCCTGTAGCGTTCCGTAATGCTGCGCAGGGATGCTGCCATTGCGTATGTCTCGTCGGTACCGATACTGTCCAGTGCGTGTGCTACACGTTCCCAGGGGATGATATTGTCGTTGCTGTCAAACCTTAGCTGGGGATGGGGAAGGCGTGATCCTATGCGTGAAGATAGCAGTTGTGAGAGGTATGCCGAGCGCTCGTGGCTGAGACGGCGGTTGGTGGCAACTGAGCCTTCGGGGGATGAGTATCCGCGGATCGTAACGCTCTGCAATTCGCTCTCGGGATTGTTCGTGATGGTACGCAGGCGCTCGATAACGGCATCCAGCTGGGCTACGGTTGTGCTGTCGTCCATGTTAAGCGAGGCTTTGCCTTTTTCAAACTCAAGCGAGAGGTGGTCCTTGAAATTCTGTATTTCGAGCAGCTCGCGTCTTGCATAGCGTGAGGGTTCGATGGGTATCTCGACCACGGCAGATCCCCAGTCGAGGTATCTCTGCGGGCGTTTGGGCTTTCCGTCCCAGATGGTTATGACGTCCTCGTGGTAGACGGTGTTGTAGTCCTCGAACCAGACATGGCCCAGCAGGCGGTAGTTCTTCGTTTCATCGTATCCGTTCCATTCGCCGACGACGTGAACCTGGTCGTCCTTGCGGGTCTGCATATATCGGTATGGGATGACGTATTGTCCCAATTTATCGTTCTTGTCGTGGTCGTATTGGTCACGCTGGAAGCCCATAAGGCGTTCCATGGTGCGGTGGTATGCAAAGCCGTCGTAGACAACGGGTGGCAGGAAGCAGACGGTATCGTTGTTGTGGTCGGGCAGTACGAGGTAGGGACTGACTACCCAGCGGGCATTGGTGCTGGTGTATTCGCGGTCAAGCAGGATCATCTTGTCATAGGTCAGTTTGTGTCCGCAGGCATAGGCGGTACCGGCTTTTGCCTTACGGGCAGTGCGCTTGCCCATGATATCCACGTTCTTCATCTCCGTCACTCCGTCCAGCTTGCTCTTGCGTGCTTTTGTGACGAAGGTGTATATAAGTATTTGCCGGCCGTTGGCGTCTGTATGCAGCAGGTCCTGGCAGGGTATGGCTTTTGTGAACTCGAATCCGTCATCGATAATCAGATAGCCGTGATAGGTGCCGCGCAGCTGTAGCATCTGTCCGCGTGTCTGGTCGGTATCCAGTACGCCGTCTGCGCGGCCGATGCTGCTTCCGCCGAGGTATTTGCCCAGGGCACGCTCGGCATCGGAGCGTCCGTTGAAGGTCCATATCTGTACGCCGCTCTTGGGGATTCGCTCCTTGCCTTCCTCCTGAGTGTATATCTGTATATTGACATACTGGGCTGCTGCAGGCATTGCCGTGGCGACGAACAATAGGAATATGGTCAGTATGCGTTTCATTTCTTCTTGCTCTTGTTTTTCTTGCCCATGGCTTTCTTCAGTACCTTGGGGTCTTTGATGCCTTTCAGCAGTTTCATCTCCAGTATCATGTCCTGGTGGGTGAATACTGTGTCGGGTTTCAGTATGCGTGCTGCCTTCAGGCGTCGTGCATGGTACCAGTCCCAGTATTGGGCGCTGTCGGCTTCCCACTGCCTGCGCTTCTCAATTGAATCGCGGATTTCTCCGTTGCGTACCAGTATGCTGTCGCGTATCCATGCTTCGCGGCGCTGGCGTTCCTTGAACCTGTCTATGGTTTTCGCGTAGTCGTCTACGAGTGACAGGTCGACTTTGTTCTTGATGCTGCGCATGCGCCATACAAGGCCTATGTGCAGGTCCTGGACGATGGGATAGGGGATAAAGCCCCAGCTTGCGCGGCTGCTTTCGGGGATCTTGATATAGCAGCCGGTATAGTCGTCGTACCGGAATTTGTCATACTTTGCAATCATCCAGCCTACATTGATGCCAAGGTCCAGATCCAGGCTTCCTTCGCGGGGGAAGCGTTGGGGAAACAGGGGGACGCTCCATCCAAAGCCTGCGCCTGCAGCAAGGCCGCGCCCCTGGTTGCCGGTACCTGTGATCTTGATTGCCCACTGGTTGTATGCCACCCATAGGCTAAGGTAATAGGCGCGCCAGTTGCGTGGATTTTCAATCGTGCGGCCGCTGAAGATATTGCGCCTGACCTTGTGTTTCATGTTGTAAAGGCGTCCGCGTAGCGAGTCTGCGTTGTAGGCGGGATCCTTGCGGTTGGTGACCAGCTTTGTGTATTCGTCGTGGTAATAGACTTTCTTTCCGTATTTGCCGGTACGCCAGTATTTGCGCACCTCGGCGCGTACGCTGTTGATGTTGAATACGAAGCGTGGTGAGAAGGAGTGGTTTGTCTTGGGATTGATACGTCCGAATACGGCTACGCTGTAATGTGTGCGTGTCTTGCTGCTGAGGTCGTATTCTAATCCCAGGTTGGGCAGCGTAAGCAGCCAGTCGACGGTATTGGTGTGTATGCTCCATCGCTTCCAGAAGCTGTTCTTGCGGCTGTTAATGGCAACGGAGGAAAATGTGGTGTCTTTCTTGGGAATGAGACTTATGTAGTAGGCTTCAGCCTCTGGGGTAAGGGTGCTGCTATGGCGCTCTGTGTCATCTGTCTGGGCTCGGCCTGCAAATGGAATTACAAGCATGAGGATGACGGCGGGTAGTGTATATGTACAGAACTTTCTAATCATCTTCTCTTGTTCCAGAAGCTTTCTTCTGCTTTCTTGCGTCTGATATATTCCTCGTACTCGGCATTGCGCTGTGCGTTGACCTGCTTGTTGTTATTCCGCCTGCGTATGTTCTCGTTGCTGATGTATGCCTCCCGCGTGTTGGATATGTTTCGTATCATGTCCTGGGCATTGCGGTTATACAGCTCGGGTTGCTTCTGCATGGCAATGCGTACGTATTTGATTGCTTCGTCACAGTCGCGGCTTGACTGGCTCATGCGGTATTCGGCAAGGGCAATCTGGAATGCGGCATGAGCGGGAATCTGGCGCATGGAGATACTGCCGCTGTTCATAAGCGCCGGCTCCAGGTCAAGGACCTGTTTTAGGTTTGCTTCTGCAAGCATTGCAGATTTCTGCCATTGTTTATACTCGGGTGTTCCGATCGGATAGTTCTTGTTGGTCTCGGGGTTCTTGGGGCGTGTGGTGTTGGATGCAATGCCTATCATATAGGCAACAAGAGCCCTTTGCAGGTCGTTGTCGGCCAAATCCTTGGCTTGTAGGAAATACTTCACCATGTCTTCGTGCAGGCCGTCACGTTTTGACAGCATGGCGCAGCCGATGCAGTTCTCGTATGTGGGCTCAAGTATGTTGCTGGCTTCACAATAGGCATAGTAGGCGTCGATATCTGTTGCGCCGTTCTCGGTCATAAGATGGATGGCCTTGTTCATATAGGCTGCATCCCGGCGGTATCTTTCCAGACGCTTGCCGTAGTAGTCGTCCAGGCGTTCAGGCGTTGCTGCACCGCTGGCATTGAAGACTTTCTGGATGGTATCACGGTAATGCCAGTATTTCCCCAGTATTTGCTGCTGTTTGACGCTGTCTGTCTCGTCATAGGCAGGCATCAGCATCTTGTCACACGACGAGATGCAGTCAAGAAAGTCTGTCAGGAACTGTTCCTGGTATTTGTCACGGTCACTCTTGAATAGCGAATAGCTTGTGTCAAAGTTTTCCCATAGGTAGATTCCTATTATTTCGCTGCCTGTTACATCTTTTGCCTCTCGTACCTTCTCAAAGGCCTTGCTGTAGTACCAGTAGGCTGAATCGGGGTCGTATGCCGGTGTGCCGCTAAAGTATTGCTTGCCTATGCTGTAATAGTAATGTGCCTTGTTAACCAATGCATCTGCCTCGCTTTGCTCGTTTCTCAGGTTAGTAAGCATTCGCAGGGAGTTCAGCCTCGTGCGATCCCATATAAGCCTGTCCTCAATTTCCATCAGATCCTGGAAATACATCAGTTGAACGGCGCGGTCGTCCTGCTTCCTGATTTGTGGAATAAGGAATGATTCCATCCAGCCGGAGCTGTAGAAATAGTAGTCAACGTACGGAGCATGACCGAGCATCTTGCGCCATATCATGTAGGTGCTGTCGTTATACTCTCGCCTTGGGGTGATATAGTCGTTGAAGATGCTTATGTATAATTTGCGGGCCTCGATGCTGTCCTTGCCTGTTCCCAGACGTTGTTCCCATGTCGTCCCGCTGAACTGGGCAAATGAAACGGCAGTGTTGCAAAGTAGCAACACAATAATAAACATTTTGCCCGGATATTTCATTTATAATTTTATTGTTTGCCCGAGGTGGGAAACAATGCTCTTTTATTCAACGCGTGCAAAGTTAGCATTTTCAGTTCAAATGACAAAAAATAATGGAATAAATAACGTATATCAAAAAGAAAACGTATCTTTGTGGTATGGTAAATATCGCCATCATAGGTATGGGGCAGCGAGGCCGGGCTACTTTGGCAAGGCTGAATGATATCCCTACGGTAAACGTCACGCATCAGTGTGACCAGGATACTGATTGGCGTGAGGTGGTCAGTGACAGTCAGGTAGATCTTGTATGGATTTGTACTCCGTGGGAGTGGCATCTGCGTATGGCTACATTGGCGATGGAATGTGGCAAGGACGTTGCGCTTGAGGTTCCGGCAGTTATGACTATCGCAGAATGTCAGGAGCTGGTTCGTGTGTCACGCCTGACGCGTCGTCATTGTATCATGCTGGAGAATTGCTGCTATGATACATGGCATTTGGGGGCGCGGGAGATGGTGCGCCGGGGTATGCTCGGGCGTATCAAGCATATGGAGGGTGCCTATGCCCATACTGTGCCTGAGGGTTGGATGCGCAGCTATGGACGTCGTCATGCGGGTAATCCGTATCCTACCCATGCTCTCGGACCTATGTGCCAGCTGCTGAGCGAGGATGATACGCTGGATTATCTGGTTTCCCTGTCTTCGTCAATCCCGGGCGATCATACCAATACATCGTTGATACGTAGTCGTAAGGGCGTTTCCATGCTGCTGCATTATGATATTTCTACACCACGCCCTTATAATCGTATGCAGACAGTATGCGGAACTCTTGGTTTTCTGCAGAAATACCCGCTTCCAACGGTGGTGTTGGAGGGTAGGGGCGTAGAAAATGGCAGTCTAAGCCTTACCGGTGAGGAGGCCCAGGAATATGTTGAGAGCTTCATTCCGCAGGAGTATCGTGAATTGATTGCCCAGGGTAAGGCTTGCGGTGCTTCCAACCTGATGAACTACATAATGGACCGCCGTATTGTTGACACTATGCATCAGGTCTTGAAAAACAGAAAGGACGGTCTTCCTGAACCGTCCTTTGATGCTGATGTATATGAAGCTGCTCTTTGGTCGTGTGCAGTGGAACTGACGGCAAAGTCTGCTTTGAACAACTCTGAACCGGTTAAGTTCCCCTCGTTTTAATGCAGTGCATTAGCCCAGATATGACCTCAGCAGGCTGTTCTTGTTGGCGCTGCGCAGTTTGCGTATTGCCTTTTCGCGTATCTGGCGGACACGTTCGCGTGTAAGTCCGAAATTATCGCCGATCTCTTCCAAGGTCATCTCTGGCTGGGCAATACCGAAACTCATCTCGATGATATCACGCTCGCGTTCGTTCAGAATCTCCAGAGCCCGTGAAATTTCTTTCTGCAGCGACTCGTTGATAAGAGTGTTGTCTGCGCTGGGGGCATCTGTGTTTTCCATTACATCCAGCAGGCTGTTGTCCTCGCCCTCGATGAATGGTGCGTCTACGCTGACATGACGTCCGCTGGCACGCAGGCTGTCGTTAATCTTCTCGGGTACCTCGTTAACGAGTTCTGCAAGTTCCTCGGGACTTGGCTTGCGCTCGTTCTCCTGCTCGAACTTGGTTATGGCCTTGCTGATCTTGTTTACGGCACTTACTTGGTTCAAGGGGAGGCGTACAATGCGGCTCTGTTCTGCCAAGGCCTGCAGGATTGTCTGTCGGATCCACCATACAGCATAGCTGATGAACTTAAAACCACGGGTTTCATCGAACTTTTCAGCGGCTTTTATCAAGCCCATATTACCTTCGTTTATCAAATCGGGCAGACTTAGTCCCTGATTTTGATACTGCTTGGCTACAGATACGACGAAGCGTAGGTTGCTGCGTACCAGGGTGTCTTGGGCGCGACGGTCACCGCGACGAATGCGTTGGCTCAACTCCACTTCTTCTTCAACTGTCAGCAACTGCTCACGGCCGATTTCCTGAAGGTATTTGTCCAGCGACTGGCTGTCACGGCTGGTGATGCTCTTGGTGATTTTAAGTTGTCTCATTTATGTGCACTTTTGCTTACGGTCGACAAAAGTATGCTTTTTCCCCGACATGAGCAAAAAAATTGTCATTTTTTTTAATTTTTCACCTTATTTATTTAGGGTCAATCTCGTGAAATCAGTGTGAAAGCACTATATTTGTTGCCAAATTGGGTTATTGGAGCCCATTTTGTCAATTGGTAATTAAAAATTTGAATAAGATATGGCACAGCAGGAAGAAGTTTTCAAGAAAATCGTTTCCCATTGTAAGGAGTATGGTTTTGTTTTCCCTTCAAGTGATATATATGACGGTTTGGGCGCTGTTTATGACTATGGACAGAATGGCGTGGAGCTTAAGAACAATATCAAGCAGTACTGGTGGCAGTCAATGGTCCTGCTGCACGAGAATATCGTTGGTATTGACGCTGCTATCTTCATGCACCCTACAACTTGGAAGGCCAGTGGTCACGTGGATGCATTCAATGATCCGCTTATAGACAACCGTGACAGCAAGAAACGCTATCGTGCCGATGTCCTCATTGAGGAGCAGATGGCCAAGTACGAGGATAAGATTCAGAAGGAAATTGACAAGGCCAGGAAGAAATTCGGCGACGCGTTTGACGAGGCTCAGTTCCGTGCAACTAATGCCCGTGTTCTTGAGAACCAGCAGAAATATGATGCTTTGCACCATCGTTTCCAGGAGGTGATGAATGCCGAGGGCGGCATTGACCTGGAGGGCATGAAGCAGATTATCCTGGACGAGGAAATTGTATGTCCTATCAGCGGTACTCGTAACTGGACAGACGTACGTCAGTTCAACCTGATGTTCTCGACAGAGATGGGTGCTGCTGCCGAGGGTGCAAGCAAGATATATCTCCGTCCCGAGACGGCACAGGGCATTTTCGTCAACTACCTGAACGTACAGAAGACGGGGCGAATGAAGCTTCCTTTTGGTATCGCACAGATAGGAAAGGCATTCCGCAACGAGATTGTTGCACGTCAGTTCATCTTCCGTATGCGTGAGTTTGAACAGATGGAGATGCAGTTCTTTATTCAGCCTGGAACGGAACTTGACTGGTTTGCAAAGTGGAAGGAAACTCGTATGAAATGGCACCAGAATCTTGGTTTTGGCAGCGAGAACTATCGCTTCCACGATCATGATAAGCTGGCACACTATGCGAATGCAGCAACTGATATCGAATTCCACATGCCATTTGGCTTCAAGGAGGTAGAGGGAATCCATTCACGAACAAACTTTGACCTCAGTCAGCATGCAAAGTATAGCGGCAAGAAAATTGAATATTTCGATCCTGAACGTAACGAAAGCTATACTCCATATGTAATCGAGACGTCAATAGGTGTTGACCGTATGTTCCTCTCAATTATGTGTCATAGTTATGAGGAGGAGCAGCTTGCAGACGGACAGACACGTACCGTACTGCACCTGCCGGCGGCTTTGGCACCAGTAAAACTTGCAGTATTCCCGCTAACTAAGAAGGACGGAATGCCGGAAAAGGCTCAGGAGATTATCAATGATCTCCGCTTCCACTTCAACTGCAAGTATGAGGAGAAGGATCAGATAGGTAAGCGCTACCGTCGTATGGATGCTATCGGATGCCCGTTCTGTGTAACAGTTGACCAGCAGACCCTTCAGGACAATACGGTTACGCTGCGTGACCGCGACACTATGGAACAGCGTCGCGTGGCTATCAGCGAATTGCGTGGTATTATCGAGGACAAGGTCAGCATAACATCACTACTCAAGAACCTTCTGTAAATGAAACTTTGTAAGATACTCATATTCGCCTTTGCCGCCTGTGTGGCGTTTGTGTCCTGTGAGGAGACGAACAATACTTATGATCCATACGAGAATTGGCAGGAGCGCAATGCTGCCTGGTGGGAATGTATCGTGCGTGATTCGGTACACGCAGCCATCGACAAGGCAAAAGCACAGTGGGGTGAGCACTGGCAGGAACATTGCCAGTGGCGTATGATCCGTACATTGTACAAGATACAGAATGAATCGGGTACCATACTTGATTCTATTTGTGTCAAGGATCTTGGTAATGACCTGACAGGTGAGGAGCTTCAGGCATCTATCAAGAAGGGTTCGCCTACACATAGTGACTCTGTACGCGTATCCTTCCGCGGATTTCTTATGCCAACACTCAACTATACCGGTCATGGCAGTGATATGGATATGGTTCAGGAGGTATTCTCTACTTCATATTACGGAGAGTATAACCCAAGTACCGCGACGCCCATCCTGATGGGTATCGACGGTTTGGTGGATGGTTTTAAGACTGCTCTGCAGTATATGAAGGAAGGTGACCACTGGATGATATACATCCCCTACAAGCTTGGTTACAATGCTACAGCTCAGGGTACAATCCCTGCATACTCTACGCTGCAGTTTGAGGTACACCTTGTCAAGTGGTACGAATCGGGCAGCCATATTCCGTCAGTCTGGGACTGACAACGGCCTGCTTTTTATGCCCTACTCGAGTGCTATCAGTGTAGCGTCGTCGTTGGAGAACATGCTCATCTGCATACCGGCATCCGCACCTATGTATGTCGGGTCGCAGACAGTGTAATCGGCTCCGTTGTAGTTGTAGTAAGTACCGCGTGCTCCGGAAGGAATGTTGACGGCTGCACCCAGATGCCCCGGATAGTAGATCAGTACACATTTCAATCCAAGCAGGTCACGTACCAGACGAGTAAACAGTATGGAACGGTCCTCGCAGTCGCAGAAAGGATAATTAAGTGTTTCCTCGGCAAAAAATGCGCGATCTTCACCCCAAACCTCTTCGTCATACTTGTATACGAGGCCGGTCTGTACCAGGTTAAGCAGATGGTTGACGGCATCAATGTCTTTCATGCCGGAAAGTTTCTCCTTCAGTCCGGGATAAATCATATCCTTGACAGTCTGATCCAATGGCGTGTTTGCATACATCTGCCAACGTGTGGTGAAATCGTTGTTGATGCACGATGACGGATAGTTGTTGTAGAAATCGATGAGGTTCTGGTTTATATCAACAGTGAAGTTGAAATCAGGGAAACGGGCAGATTTAACGGTTCGAGTTCCTTTGGATTTCATGTCAAACTTTTGGTCCTGTGCCACGTACAGGCTCATGCTTTTCTCTTGTTCCATAGGAGCCTTGCAGACGTTAATGCGGCCAGAGATATCTTCCAGTGGGTAATAGTTTGTCCCATCGATAACATAGCCGCTTTTGTCGTAGACGCTGTGCTTGCTGGCTATCAGCAGGTACAGGTGTTCGTTGTCGATAGATGAGGCATAACGTACTTGGTAACCACTCTGTGCATATAGCCAGCCACACATGAGTGCAGCCTCATTGGTGCCGCTGCCGCAATATTCGTCACTCAGACTCTTGAGCATCAGCAGGTATGCCCAGTCACAAAACTGGTGTTCCTTGCGGATATTGAGGCAGTCAATGAGCAGATTGTTGTACTCGGGGGTGTTGAGCTTTTCTAACTGGTTGGCTACATCATTGGGTTGTATGGTTGGCAGATGCAGGCGTTGTAGCTCACTGAGGCGAACACTGAGTTCTGTACCGTAGAATTCGAATGGAATATGTGAGAAATCAATCTGGTCTGCATCAATTTTATGCTCGGGGATGATTTCCAGAGGCTGTGGCTGTTCTAAATCCTCGGGTTTAACCGGCTCAATGATAATTTTGGGATGCAGTAGTTCCAGATTCTGTCTTGGAGCTTCGGGTTTTGCTGGCGCTTCCGGCTGAAGCTCTTTCTTTGGTTCAGCTACAGGATCATTCTTTGGTTCGTTCTTCGACTCAACTTTGGGCTCCGCCTTGGGCTGAGCCTTTGGCTCAACCTTCGGTTCCGACTTTGGCTCAACCTTGGGTTCGTCTTGCTCAGGATTGTATACCTTAGGCTCGACCTCTGGGATTTGAGGGCATTTCAGGGGTTCTACGCTACCGAACTCTTCCCATGCCTTGCGGACAAAGTCTGTGTATTTCTTGTTGCATTCATCGCGGAAACTCTTGAATTTCTCGGCACTGGCGTTACGGAAAGCGTTGAACTTTTCCTTCATCTTGTCCGCAAAACTCTTTGGCTGTTCGTTTTCATCTGCAACTTCGGCCTTATGCCTGGTTACCGTAGCAAAGTCCGTGAGGCGTTGCTTGGATGTCAGCCCCTTGTTGGTCATTTGCTTTTTGACATACGTTATATACCGCATTGTCAGTTCCATTGTGCGGTTACCGGTTGCCTGTGCCAATACTGTAACGGTTCCCTTTCCCGGCTTGGACAATATGTAGCGTTGCCTGTCCTTTTCATTCAGGACTTCCAGTTTTGCACCTTGGGGGATATGCACTACTGCGTTGACGGGGAAACGCTCTTTCATGTTGAGGTCAACCAGCTGACCGGATTTCTCATATTGTACCTTACCTACAACGTTAAAGGCCAGATATTCCTGAGCATATACATTCGGTGTGTATGCTAAAATGGAAAGTATTGTTACAATTATTAGGTGGTGTCTCTTATTTGATCTCATGTTGTAAGTCTTTTCCACGTCCTAAGTTTTGGGTATCGTTCTAACATAGCTTGTATATACTGGTTTATGGCTGTGGTCATGGAACGCGAAGTGCTGAGGAATGCAACTGCCGATATGGCCCATGCAATATTTAAACTGATACCATAAATCATGAACAACAGGTATCCGAGTCCTAGGAATACACTGGTAAATAAAAAGGTAAGAATGTTGATGACATAGCCGCTGCCAAGAATAAACCGGACAAACAGGTTGTTGCTTCTATGTGTTGTATCCAAGTACCATGTTTGTAGTATCTGCACGATAATAATGAGAATAAGTGAGGCTATCATCAATAGGACTTTGGATACCACAATAATTTCTTTGTCTTCCAGTAATGTCTGTACGGCATAAGCCATAATCTCGACGCCGGCTATCTTGCCAAGGGGAGTCCAATGACGGTCACTCTCTTCGTAAAGTGCACCAACGAGAACAATATTGTCTTCGATGTAATCGCGATTTTTAACTATTTCCTGAGGGCTTATCTTGCGGAAATAGGTGGGAGAGAAATTGATATCCAGATCTTCTGTGCGGCCATTGCGAATATCCTTCTCAAGAAACATGTTTGTAACCTGTGTGCAGAAACTTGGCACTATTTGTCCGTTGAGTGTTTCGGCTAGCGGGCATTTACGTTTAGTGCTGTCATAGAGACTGCCTCGTGGCATGTTGGTAGTTCCCTCCGTAACTTGTATTCCTTCGGTTAGATATGAGTGAATCTCGCGGGTCCATCCAATGCTGTTATTTTTGTAGTCCAGACATTTCATGGACCATACCATGTTAGGATAGTCCGCAGCAACCTCTTCCATCATCATGTTGCCTTCGATGTTCTCGCCTCTATTATCAAGACAGAAATCCAATCCCACTACTTTGGGGTTGCATTCCTGTATTGCTTTGATGGTACGGGCAATGTCGCGTCGGTCGGTAAGTTTCGTCAGGTCAACGATAACGATTGACGTGCAACTGTCGGCCGATGTCTCGCTTGATATCTCGTAGTATATATCGGTGAACGAGAAATTAGACAATACACGCTTAAACGGAGCCAGCGGCGCTGCCACGAATGCAATGGTTGCAAAGAATGACATTATGCCGATGGACAGCGCGACAACTTCCAGATGATGGAGAAAGGCACCCAGTTTCATTGAAAAGCAGGATTATTCGCCCTTCATCTTCTTTTCCAGCTTTGCACGCAACTCGGCAGACTCCTTTTCGAAAGCCTTCATGATAGCCTGCTGCGCACGTCCGCCGTCATAGCTCTTGGTAATCAGGACCTCAACCTTGTTGCCCTTCTCGCGGTAAGCCTGGACCACATCGGTAGTCTGGCCTATCTCACGCTGGAAGAACTGCTGGCTGCTCGTCATGGTCTTGTTGATTGTCTCAACCTCGCCGGTTGTCAGCTCTACATTGCTGTCGGTGGACTCGGTAATGCTGGCAACTGCAGTTCCCAGATTCTCGGCAATATTTGCGATGGCGCGCTTACGTGCAACGTTTCTTGCAGCATCGATGTTGACAGCTATTGCAGTACCCTGTCCCATGATGTAGGCAGGCATGCCGTTGGTACGCTCGTAACTTGCCAGCATGGAATTTTGCATCTGCTTTTCCAGGGTCTCTGTGCCGGGAAGCGGCTTCCAGCCTTCTTTTGCCATTTGTTTTGCAGACTTCTTCGCTTCCTTAGAGGCCTTCTCCTTGATAGCCTCACGTGTCTCTTTCTTCTGAGCCTTGTTTGCGTCAGCGTTGTAGTTCTGGGCAGAAACACCTGCACCGAGGGCTAACAATACGATAGCCAATGATACAATCTTTTTCATAAGAGTGTTTTTTAATTTAATAAATATTTTATCAGTTTGTTTAATTATCGCGTGACGCAAATGTATAAAATTTTGCATTAGCTTCCAAATGATTACTAAATAAATTACCTAAAGGTAACCGATGATTTGAGAAAAAGTTATATCTTTGCACGCGCAAAATCATAAATCATTATATCGAAATGGAAGAGAAAAAAATCAGGAGGGCGCTGGTAAGCGTGTTTCACAAGGATGGGCTGGATGCCATCTTGAAGGAGTTGCATACCCAGGGAGTCGAGTTGCTGAGTACTGGCGGAACTCAGACTTTTATCGAGAGTTTGGGTATCCCATGTACAAAGGTAGAGGACGTTACTGGTTATCCCAGTATACTGGGCGGTCGTGTAAAAACCCTGCACCCAAAGGTGTTTGGCGGAATTTTGGGCCGTCGTGAGCTGGAAGGTGACCGCGAACAGATGGCTCAGTACCAAATCCCTGGAATAGATCTGGTAATTGTGGATCTCTATCCTTTCGAGCAGACGGTGGCAAGTGGCGCAAGCGAGGCCGATATTATAGAGAAAATAGACATAGGCGGTATCAGCCTGATACGTGCAGGTGCCAAGAATTTCCGTGATGTTGTCATTGTACCGTCTAAGGCCGAATACCAGCCTCTTCTGGAACTCCTTCGGAAGAAGGGCGGTGTGAGTGACTTGGAAGACCGCAAGTGGTTCGCTGCCCGTGCCTTTGGCGTTTCGAGCCACTATGATACTGCTATTCACGGTTATTTTGTAAAGTAATAGAAAAGACATTATACGAAAAATGGGACTATTTAGTTTTACCAAAGAAATCGCAATGGACTTGGGCACGGCAAATACCATCATAATCAATGATGGGAAGATTGTCGTGGATGAGCCCAGCGTAGTTGCCCTGGATCGTCGTACAGACAAAATGCTTGCTGTGGGTGGCAAGGCAAAGCAGATGTATGAAAAGACCAACCCTGATATCCGTACAATCCGCCCATTGCGTGATGGTGTGATAGCAGACTTCAATGCCTGTGAGCAGATGATGCGCGGTTTGATCAAGAAGGTTCACACTGGTTCGCGTCTGTTCACTCCGTCAATGAAGATGGTAATTGGCGTTCCAAGCGGTAGTACAGAGGTTGAAAAGCGTGCAGTTCGCGACAGTGCCGAGCATGCAGGCGGCCGTGAGGTATACTTGATCTACGAGCCAATGGCAGCTGCAATAGGAATAGGTCTGGATGTTCTTGCACCAGAGGGAAACATGATTGTTGACATAGGTGGTGGTAGCACCGAGATTGCAGTTATCAGCTTGGGTGGTATAGTTGCTGACAAATCCATGCGTGTTGCCGGCGATGAGTTGACGGCAGATATTCAGGAATACATGGCGCGTCAGCATAATGTGAAGGTTTCCGAGCGTATGGCCGAGCGTATCAAGATTAACGTAGGTGCTGCGCTGACCGAGTTGGGTGACGAGGCTCCGGAAGATTATATCGTGCATGGTCCGAACCGCATCACTGCTCTGCCTATGGAGGTAAAGGTATGCTATCAGGAAATTGCACGTTGTCTGGAGAAGACAGTTTCCAAGATTGAGGCTGCTGTATTGCAGGCGTTGGAGGAAACTCCGCCAGAACTGTATGCCGATATTGTAAAGAACGGAATATATCTGGCTGGTGGCGGTGCACTGCTGAAGGGACTTGCACGCCGATTGTCGGAAAAGATAGGTATTGAGTTCCATGTTGCTGATGATCCGCTGCGCTGCGTAGCCAAGGGTACAGGTGTGGCTCTTAAGCATGTTCATGATTTCCCATTCCTGATGTAATGTCCTGAATGAGGATAATATTTGACTGGATAGATAAAAACTTGCATTCGCTGATGTTCGTCCTGCTGGAGAGCATCAGCCTTGTGTTGTTGTTCCAGTTTAACAGCTACCAGGGGAGTCTGTGGTTCACAAGTGCGAATACAGTAGTAAGTACGATACAAAGTTGGGAAACCAAGGTAATCTCGTACATGAACCTGGGTACAGAAAACAGGACCCTGACAGAACGGAATGTTCAGCTGCAGCTCCAGCTTACAGCTTTGCGTGAACAACTGGAGGAAGCTGGTCGTGACACCTCCCTTGCCGGGCGTATGGATACTATGCGGATACTTGATGCCCGTGTCATAAACAACAGTATCGCACAAAAGGACAACTTCATTACCATAGACCGTGGCAGCAAAGATGGCGTACGGCCGGAAATGGGTGTCGTTACCGGTACAGGAGTCGTAGGCATAGTCAGCCAGGTTTCCAACCATGCTGCAATAGTCATACCTATTCTGAACAGTAAGTGCCGCATCAGCTGTCGTCTGCGAAACAGCGGCTATTTCGGCTATTTGCATTGGGATGGCGGTAGTCCTATGGAGGCCCTTCTTAATGATATCCCACGTCATGCTCATCTGAAGAAAGGTGATGCCGTTGAGACAAGTGGTTATTCCAATTCCTTCCCCGAGGGTATCTTTGTAGGGCGTATACTTAAGGTGCGTAATAGTAGTGATGGTCTCAGCTATGAGCCTGTGATAGCGCTTTCTGCTGATTTGGCCAACGTGCGTAATGTGTCTGTAATTCTGGGAAAGAAATGATTTATTCGTACTTTGGACGCATACGGCAGATAATGATAATACTGGCACTACAGGTGTTAGTGTTTGATTACATTCATTTGTGGGGATATGCAACTCCGCTGCTGGGCGTGATGGTTGTCGTCTATTCTCCGCTAAGTGATAATCGTGTGACAAATCTTGTAATGTCGTTCATGGCAGGCATTGTAATGGATATGTTTACCAACTCCCCTGGAGTGGCAGCGGCATCTATGACATTGGCATCGTTTGTCCAGCATCCATTACTGGAGATGATGGTTCCCAAGGATTCTGACGAGAATATGCTTCCTTCATGGCATACAATGGGTATGTCTTCCTACAGCGCATATCTGGCGATTATGCTGGCTGTCTATCATGTAGCGTATTTTGTCCTGGAGGTGTTCTCATTCATTAACCCTGTGGATATGATCATTTCCATAGTAAGCAGTTATGTCTTGAGTTTTATACTGGCGATGTCTTTCGAATTATTTCGGTTCGCGAAGAAAGGCAACGCTTGATGTGTGATACCTACAGTTTTCGCTACTGATGCTGGCAGAGAGGAATTACGAATTGGGCAAGCGCCGATATGTGCTGGGAGCGATAGCTTTTGCTGTCGTTTTTATATACGTCCTGCGTCTTTTCTCCCTACAGTTGCTGAGCGATGATTTCAAACGCAATGCCGACAGCAATGCATTTCTGCGTCGCATCCAATATCCTGCCCGGGGCGGAATAACAGACCGTAATGGTAAATTGATGGTTTACAATCAGCCTGCCTATGATATCATGGTGGTAATGAAGGAACAGGAAGGCATTGATACCATGGGTTTGTGTAATGCTTTGGGAATTACTGTAGAGTGGTATGAGAAACGCATGGAGGAAATCAAGGACCGTAACCGTAACCCCGGCTACAGCAGCTATACCGAGCAGTTGTTCATGAGCCAGCTCAATACTGAGGAGTTCAGTGCTTTTCAGGAAAAACTGTTCCGGTTCCCGGGTTTTTCAATCCAGAAGCGCAGTATACGTCAGTACACTATGCCCTATGCTGCCCATATCCTTGGAGATGTTGGCGAGGTGAGCCCTTCGGATATCGAGGCAGATGACTATTATAGAAGTGGAGACTATATAGGCAAGTTGGGCGTTGAGCGTTTCTACGAAAAACAACTGCGTGGAGAGAAAGGTGTTGAAATCCTGCTGCGAGATGCCCGTGGACGTATCAAGGGAAAGTATCAGAATGGAAAGATGGACCGTGCCCCGGAACCAGGACGTAATCTGACGTTGTCATTGGATTTGGACCTTCAAGCGCTTGGCGAGCGTCTGATGACAGGAAAGAAAGGGGCTATCGTAGCTATAGAACCTGCTACCGGTGAAGTGCTTTGCATGGTCAGTTCTCCTACATACGATCCACGCAAAATGGTAGGACGCCAGCGTGGAGCCAACAGTGCCAAGCTATATAGCGATCCGGCACGGCCATTGCTTAATCGCGCCATTATGGGACAGTACCCTCCGGGTTCTACCTTCAAGACCAGTCAGGGGCTTACTTTCCTCCAGGAAGGTATTATCACTCCAGGCACTGCCTATCCATGTAGCCATGGCTTCCGATATGGCGGAATGAAAGTTGGTTGTCATGCACATCCTGCACCACTTCCACTGATTCCATCGATTGCTACGTCATGTAACGGGTATTTTTGCTGGGGTCTGTATCATATGTTTGGAAACCGCAGGAGGTATAAGACTATACAGGACGCGATGACCACGTGGAAGGATTTTATGGTAAGCATGGGATTCGGCTATCCGCTGGGAGTTGATCTTCCTGGCGAGAAACGCGGTATGATACCCAATGCCGATTACTACGACAAGGCTTACGGCAAGGATTGGACCAGCCTGTCCATTATCAGTATAGCCATCGGACAAGGCGAGGTCCTGTTGACTCCGTTGCAGATTGCCAATCTCGGTGCTACGATAGCCAATCGTGGATGGTTCATAACACCCCATGTGGTGAAGCATATTCAGGATGAGCAGTTGGACACCATGTATACGCATAGAAGATACACCAAGGTTCAGCCCTCGTATTACCAATATATCGTCGAGGGAATGCGCAAGGCTGTGACAGGTGGTACGTGTCGTGGCGCCAATACCTCAATGTACGAGGTGTGTGGAAAGACAGGTACCGCTCAGAATCCCCATGGTCGTGATCATTCCGCCTTTATGGGCTTTGCACCTATGGACAAACCGAAGATTGCAGTTTGCGTATATGTGGAGAATGGCGGCTTTGGCGCCCATTTCGGAGTACCTATAGGTGCACTTATAATGGAACAGTACATAAACGGAAAGTTGAGCGAGGGGTCCGAGGCACAGGCCAGGGCTTTTGAAAACAGGCACACTATATCAATCCAAGATGGCACAGAATAATCCCAATAGAAAAGGCGAGGGCATCCTGCGTAGCCTTGACTGGTTCACATTGTTCCTTTTTATGGCACTGCTGGCTATGGGCTGGATGAGCGTATGCGGTGCCAGCTATGATTTTGAAGAAGGAACCCAGCTGTTGGACTTTGGCAGCCGTAGCGGCATGCAGATTATCTGGATATTGACGTCGCTGTTGCTTGGAATGGTTATACTTTGTATTGATGACCGTATAGTCGAGAGTTTCTCGTACATTATATATATAGGATTCGTAGTCCTGTTGTTCGTAACGCCTTTTCTGGCTCATGATATCAAGGGTAGCCTTTCATGGATCAAGATAGGTTCATTCAGTATTCAGCCTGCCGAGTTTGCAAAATTTGGTACAGCCCTATGCGTTGCCAAGGCAATTTCATCGTTCAACCTGAAATTGGAGAAATGGCGTGACCTGATTATCAGTGCAACCATAGTGTCAGTACCAATGTTCCTGATCATCCTGCAAAAAGAAACTGGTTCGGCACTGGTATATCTTGCGTTTTTCTTTATGTTCTACCGCGAGGGAATGGCAGGCAGTATCCTGTTCAGCGGTGCTGCGGCTGTCCTGTATTTTGTCGTAGGCATACGTTATGCCGAGGAACCGTTATGGGGTATTGCGCAAATCAGCATGGGTGAGTTCTTTGTGCTCGCTGCCATTCATCTTTTCTCCTCAATTATGATGTGGGTATACACCCCATTGCGTGGCCCTTTCCTGCGAGTCCTGCTGATAGGCTCGTCAACATATGTCTTCTCCGTGCTGTTCTGTAAATACATGATTCCGTTCAATGCCTGCTGGGTACAGTGGGGTGTGCTGGCAGTGATGACCATATATCTGTTCTATCTGGCAATTCGCGACAGGATGTTAAGCTATGCGTTGATAGGAATCTTTGCCATGGGCAGTGTCGGATTCTTCTACAGTGTCGACTATGTCCTTAACGAGGTTATGCAGAAGCATCAGCAGACACGTGTACGTGTATTGCTGGGCTTGGAGGATGACCCCCGCGGTGCCGGTTACAACGTGATTCAGGCCAAGATAGCCATAGGTAGCGGAGGGTTGAATGGAAAGGGTTTCCTGAATGGTACTCAGACAAAACTAAAATATGTTCCAGAGCAGGATACGGACTTTATATTCTGTACGGTAGGCGAGGAAGAGGGTTTTGTCGGCTGTACCTTGGTGCTTGTGCTGTTCCTGGCACTTATACTCAGGTTAATCCATCTGGCAGAGCGACAACCGTTACGATTCGGACGTATTTACGGCTATTGTGTGCTTAGCATATTCATGTTCCACGTATTCATCAATGTGGGTATGGTACTTGGCCTGACACCTGTTATCGGAATCCCACTGCCATTTTTCAGTTACGGAGGCTCCTCACTGTGGGGATTCACAATCCTGTTGTTTATCTTCCTCAGGATAGACGCAGCACGCAACAGGTTGCTACATTAGTTTTATTCCTATGTCATGTATGTGCGGCAGAGTCTCCTGACTCATCAGGTGGATTAGTTTCAGTTTACCCTTCTGTCCTTTTGTCAGGTGTATGGGCTTGACTTCTCCGTTAATGCTAAACAAGGTGACACCCGATGCATCCAGGTATTTGCCGTTGTTGCTCATATCAATACGGACTGTGTCGCAGATTATTGCATTGGGGATCTCCAGTTCCATTTTATATGCAATCCACATGGCACGGTAGGGGAACCGGGTTCCTGTCCTTGCCTGTATCTGCAGACCATAGTTGCGTGTTTCCTGGATTTCAGGTATGTCGTATACAAGTGTGTCCGTATGCTTCCATCCCTCATTTCCATCAATAGTATGGAACTGATGCTGGATTATCCCATTGGTGCAGCTACTTAGCAGCAGAGCCGTCAGAATTAGGCTTACCGTGCTTCTTGCCATGGTTCTTCTTCTTTTTCTTGTGCTTACTGTGGAACTTGCTGTCAAAACGGTTCAGGTCTTCCTGTGTTGCCAAGTCAACAGGAAGCTCAGGCTTCATCCGTTCGCCCTCAATCAGTGAATTCGGTTTCTCGCCATTCTTGTTCAGCGTTATGATTTCTATTGCACGTTGCGCAGTAATCTCTGTTACATTGGCAGCCAGGTGCTTGTCCGATGAGTATGATACGCGCCCCCGCAGGATATCCGCCTTGAAGAAGAACCATTCGCCTTCCTGAGTACAAAGAACGGCATCACGCTGTGGCAGTTTCTGAGAAGCTTCCATATATTGGTCGACCTCGTAATTCATGCAACACTTCAGCTTTGCGCACTGTCCTGCCAGTTTTTGCGGATTAAGCGACAAATCCTGTATACGTGCAGCAGGAGTTCCTACGCTCGTAAAGTTCTTCATCCATGTCGAACAGCACAATTCACGTCCGCAAGGTCCGAACCCACCGATACGTCCCGCCTCTTGACGGGCACCTATCTGCTTCATCTCGATGCGTACATGAAATACCTCTGCCAACACTTTTATTAACTGGCGGAAATCAACCCGGCCATCAGCAATATAGTAGAAAATGGCCTTGCCTCCATCACCCTGATACTCGACATCACCTATTTTCATCTCTAGCCCCAGGTCCTTGGCTATTTGGCGGGACTCAATCATAGTCTGGTGTTCACGTGCCTTGGCAGCCTCGTATTTCTCAATATCAGATTCGCGTGCAATCCGGTAGATTCTCTTGATGTCCTCCGGATTCTTCAGATTAGCCTTCTGGACTTGCAGCGCTACCAGCGAGCCGGTCATGGTAACCGTGCCAATATCGTGTCCGGGTGTCCCCTCTACCGCTACAACATCACCCTTGTGCAGTTCCAGGTTGTTGCTGTTGTGATAATATCCCTTACGCGTGTTCTTGAATTGTACTTCCACCAGGTCGCTAACCTCGGTATTACCGGGGATATCGGCCATATAGTCGAAGACATTCAACTGCGTATAGTGGTTGGCATGCCAACCCTTGGCACACAGTCCGCGTCCTCCGCCGCAAATATATCTGTTCTCCATCTATGTTGTTTTCAAGTTTTATGTTCGACGTTTTATTGTAATAGCAGCACGATCATTTTAAGCGAGAAATCAAAGAATACCATACGCGGATTTACATTGTGCTCTATGTCCTTTTGGCAATGCTCCAATTCCGCCATTATTGGAATTACATTCTTTTCATTGATGAAACGGGCGAATTTTGTACTGAACTGTGCCTCGTCAGGCATCTGGAACACCATTTCCGGACGTTGGAAATTGTATACGAAGTTTTCACGCAACAGGCGCTGGCAGTATTCCAGCAGCCTTTTCTGACGTTCGCGCCCCAGATTGCTCACGGTCTCACTCCATGAACGCATATCCTTAATCCTGCGCATATAGCTTAAGCGCATCAACTGGACAAACAGGTCGAAGAACAATTGCTGCTCATTACCTGCAGCCAAGCGTTTAATGGCACTTGTATAGCTTCCCTGGGAGACATGCGCAATTGCAGCTGCTGTTTCATCAGGAACTGACGCCCTCTCCTTCAGGGCTTCGGTTATCTCTGCTTCACTCAATGCGGGGATCTGTAATTGCTGCGTACGGCTCTGTATGGTTCCCAATACATTGTCGGCATCCTGTGTTACAAGCAGGAAATATGTTTCATGTGGCGGCTCCTCGATAATTTTCAGCAGTTTGTTTGCTGCCTCTGTCTTCATTCGCTCGGGCAACCATATAATCACTACACGTCTGCCTCCACGGCTGGCTTTCAATTGCAGTTTCTGCTGTAGCGAGTCACTTTCGCTCACATAGATTACAATCTGCTGGTTCTCGGCTTTTATGTCCTCCAACCAGTCTTCGGTGTCAAAATACGGGTTGCGTAGCAATTGGTCACGCCACTCCTGTATGTAATCATCGGATATCGGATGATCAGTATTCTTTTTCTTGTATATGGGGAATGAAAAATGCAGGTCGGGGTGAGCCCACTTATCAAGCATCGCAGTATCGCTTTCATCCTTTTCCAGCAGCAGGCGAGCGAATGCCAGGGCCAATGGCATTGCACCGGAACCAAAGGGATCGCACAGCATAATGGCATGTGCAATCTTGTTCTCTGCAACCATCGCATTCAAGCGACTTTTAACCTCTTCCAGTCCTATGACCTGACTAAAATCCACTTAATCTGCTTGAAAATGTTTAATATATCCTTTTTGCAATCTCTGTAATGCTATCCACCGAACCGACAGTATAGAAATGCAGGTTGGGAGCACCCTTTTTCAATAACTCCCGGCATTGTGCTGACGCCCACTCAATGCCGACCTGTCGTATCTCGTCATCAGTCTTGCATTTGACAGCCTCGCGATACAGCGGTTCCGGCAGGTCGCAGTGGAATATCTTGGGCACCATGGTCAGTTGTGAAACCTTGGCCAGTGGTTTTATTCCAGGAACGATAGGAACGGTGATGCCAGCATTACGGGCACGCTCCACAAACTTAAAGTATTTATCGTTGTCGTAGAACAGCTGTGTTACGGCATATTCTGCTCCCAATTGGACCTTCCGTTTCAGTACTTGCAAATCACTGTCGATATTGGCAGCCTCTTCGTGCTTTTCAGGATAGCATGCCACACCAAACCTAAATTTTTCGCCAGGACATTTTATTGCGGTTCCATCGAAGAAATGACCGTTGTTGAACTTCTGTATCTGATCAATCAGATCGGTAGCATGCGTGGGACCATCCCCGGTAGGGTAGAAACATGCATCCTCCTTAGCCTTGTCCCCACGCAGCACCAACAAGTCGCTGATGCCTAGGAACTGAAGGTCCAGGAGCATGTATTCCAGATCCTCGCGAGTGTGACCGCTGCATACGATGTGCGGAACGACAGGTATTCCATAACGTTGCTGGATAGCAGCTGCAATGGCAATGGTGCCGGGGCGCCTGCGAATCTTCTGCCGCTGCATCAGACCACCGCCCAGATCCTTGTATACAAACTCACTGCGGTGTGTGGTAATGTTGATATATCTCGGATCAAATTCCTTCAGGCAATCTATGGTATTGAACAGCGCATCTGTTCCATTACCTTTCAGCGGCGGCAGGACCTCAAAGGAGAACGGCCGGCTGTTCTTATCGTTGATAAGGTCTATAACCTTCATGTTTTAGCGGACAATTATCCAAATATAGATATAAATTTGTGTGTAAAGTTAAGTAAATTATGACAAAACCACAAAGCTTTTAAAATAAAATATAGGAAAAAGCTGTCTGGCAGAATAACGTGTTTATTATTTTTATATATTTGTAAGTGCAAAAAACCAAACATAACAAATAAATCTTTATCATTATGACACTTATCAAATCAATCTCTGGTATCAGAGGAACTATTGGCGGTAAGGCAGGTGATACACTCAATCCCCTGGATATCGTCAAATTTACAAGTGCTTATGCAACACTCATCCGCAAGACCTCTCCCGTAAAGAGCAACAAGATTGTTGTCGGCAGGGATGCCCGTATATCCGGCGAGATGGTCAAGAACGTAGTTTGTGGTACTCTGATGGGTATGGGTTTTGATGTTGTCAATATCGGTCTGGCATCAACGCCTACTACCGAGATTGCTGTCACCATGGAAGGTGCCGACGGCGGTATCATTCTTACTGCAAGTCACAACCCGCGTATGTGGAACGCCTTGAAGCTCCTGAACGAGAAGGGCGAGTTCCTCAACAAGGTACAGGGCGAGGAGGTACTGCGTATTGCTGCAGCTGAGGACTTCGAGTATGCCGATGTTGATCACCTTGGCAGCTATCGCGAGGACAATACCTACGACCAGAAGCACATTGATATGGTACTGGGTCTGGACCTGGTTGATGTAGAGGCAGTAAAAGCCCGCAAATTCAAGGTCGCTTTTGATGCAGTCAACTCAGTAGGCGGTATCATCCTGCCCAAGCTCTTCGATCAGTTAGGCGTTGAGTACACCGGCATGTTTACCGAGGCTACAGGTGATTTCCAGCATAATCCCGAGCCATTGGAGAAGAATCTTGGCGATATCAAGGCCCTGATGCAGAAGGGTGGGCATGACATCGCATTCGTCGTTGACCCCGATGTGGATCGTCTGGCCCTGTTCTGCGAGGACGGTACTATGTATGGTGAGGAGTATACCCTTGTTACCGTAGCAGATTACGTTCTGCAGAATACTCCGGGAAATACTGTCAGCAACCTCTCTTCTACCCGTGCACTCCGTGATGTAACCAACCGCTATGCAGGTTGCAAGTACAATGCAGCAGCAGTAGGTGAGGTTAACGTTGTTACCAAGATGTACGAAACCAATGCAGTTATCGGAGGTGAGGGCAATGGCGGTGTCATCTATCCTGCTGCCCACAGCGGCCGTGACGCCCTTGTAGGCATTGCCCTGATTCTTACATACCTTGCCAAGAAGGGCATGACCACAAGCCAGTTGCGTGCAACCTATCCTCCGTATCAGATTGCAAAGAACCGTATCGACCTCACACCCGATACAGACGTTGATGCAATTCTGGTCAAGGTCAAGGAACTGTATAAGGACCAGGAGGTTAATGATATCGATGGTGTCAAGATTGATTTCCCCGATAAGTGGGTTCATCTGCGCAAGTCCAACACCGAGCCTATCATCCGCGTTTACAGCGAGGCCAGCACAATGGAAGCCGCAGACAAGCTCGGCAAGGAAATCATGGATGTAGTTTATTCAATGGTCAAGTAAAATGTTAACACAGATTATCAATGGTCGCATACTGACCCCTCAGGGCTGGTTGAAGGATGGCAGCGTTATTCTTCGCGACAACAAGATATTGGAAGTAACCAACTGCGACCTGGCAGTCATCGGTGCCGAGCTTATTGATGCCAAGGGCATGTATGTAGTACCGGGCGGTATAGAAATGCACGTTCATGGCGGTGGCGGCCGCGATTTCCAGGAGGGTAGCGAAGAGGCATTCCGCATTGCCTGCGCAGCTCACGCAAAGCATGGTACGACATCAATCTATCCCACTTTGTCTTCATCTACAGTACCTATGATCGAGGCTGCTGTCGAGACATGTAACAAGCTGATGGCAGAGAAGGACAGCTCTATACTGGGCCTCCACCTGGAGGGTCACTACCTCAATCCCAAGAAGGCAGGTGCCCAAATGCCCGAGCTTATTAAGAATCCTGATCCCAACGAGTACATTCCCATCGTGGAGAACAGTCCGTGTCTGGTTCGTTGGGATGCAGCACCCGAGATGCCCGGAGCAATCCAGTTCGGCAAGTATTGCGCAGAAAAAGGAGTTCTCCCATCAATAGCCCATACCAATGCTGAATACAAGGATGTCCGTGCAGCATACGAGGTAGGTTATACACACGTAACCCATTTCTACAATGCCATGCCAGGCTTCCACAACAAGCAGGAGTATAAGTACGAAGGTACTGTCGAGAGCGTATACCTGATGGATGATATGACAGTCGAGGTCGTGGCAGATGGTATCCACGTTCCCCCCACAATCATGCGTATGTGCTACAAGATCAAGGGTGTAGAGCGTATGGCGCTTATTACCGACGCCCTGGCAGTTGCAGCTGCAGGTGATGATGCCGAGGCATTTGATCCGCGTGTGATTATCGAGGACGGTGTTTGTAAACTCTCCGACCGCAGTGCGTTGGCAGGCTCCATCGCTACAATGGACCGCCTTATCCGTACAGCTGTACAGCAAGCCGAGATACCTCTCGAGGATGCTTGCCGTATGGTCAGCGAGACACCTGCCCACATCATGGGATGCTATGACCGCAAGGGTTCACTGTCACGCAACAAGGATGCAGATATCCTTATCCTTGACAAGGACCTGAACGTACGTATGGTTTGGCAGATGGGCAAGATTATCGAGAATACCCTATTCTAAATAAGTGAGCAACAAGACTTCTATATGGCGTCGCTTGTCCGGCAACGATGAGTTCAAGCGGCGCCTTTATATTATTATCTTTGAAAGCGACACACCGCTGGGCAAGGCATTTGACGTTGCCCTCCTATGGGCTATACTGTTAAGTATAGTCCTCATTATGGTCGAAAGCATTCCCTTTATACCAGACTGGCTGAGCAGCTTCCTGGTAATATGGGAATACGTATTCACAGGTTTCTTTACTGCCGAATATATCGCACGTATCTACTGCTCGCCCAATCCCCGTAAGTATATTACCAGTTTCTTCGGTATCATAGACCTGCTCAGTACTATGCCATTCTATCTTGGTCTCTTTTTCTCTGCAAGCAGATATCTTATGGTGCTCAGGACATTCAGGCTGATACGTGTTTTCCGCGTATTCAAACTGTTCAGTTTCCTGGAGGAAGGCGATAAACTGCTCAAGTCACTGAAACTCAGTTTCCCCAAGATAATGGTATTCTTCCTATTCGTGGTAATTATGGTAATATCACTTGGAACCATGATGTATATGGTCGAGGGGAGTCAGCCGGGAACGCCGTTTACCGATGTCCCTACCAGTATATATTGGGCGGTGGTCACAATGACCACCGTAGGGTATGGCGACATAGTTCCCGTTACCTTTATCGGTCGTATCCTCAGTGCTGTCGTAATGCTTCTGGGCTACACCATAATAGCAGTACCTACGGGCATAGTCAGTGCACAGTTCAGCCGTGACAATCTCCATGGCGATTCAGGCGAGAAAAAGGCAAAATGCAAGGAATGTGGCAGTACCCTGCCGGAAAACGCCCATTATTGTCCTTTCTGTGGTAATGAAATAGAATAATCCTAATTATGACATTATAAATTATGAGTTTAAGAAGATTTTATGCCATCGCATTTGTGCTGTTGGCAATCGGAACAGTAGTTGCACAGCAGATGCCCGCCATTCCACAAGACCCCGACGTAAAGGTAGGCAAGCTGGACAACGGACTGACTTATTACATTCGTCACAACGCATGGCCTGAACAGCGTGCCGAGTTCTACATTGCCCAGCGCGTGGGCTCAATTCAGGAGGATGACAACCAACGTGGTCTGGCTCACTTCCTGGAGCACATGGCTTTCAACGGCTCCAAGCACTTCAAGGGCAACGAGATGCTGCGCTGGTGTGAGAGTGTGGGCGTGAAGTTTGGTACCGACCTGAATGCCTACACCTCAATAGATCAGACAGTATATAATATAAGTAATGTACCCACTACCCGCGAGGGCATCGTGGACTCGTGTCTGCTCATTCTATTTGACTGGGCCGACGGTCTGCTGTTGGAACAGGAGGAGATAGAGAAGGAGCGTGGCGTGATTCATGAGGAGTGGCGCCTGCGTACCTCGGCCCAGACACGTATGCTGGAGCGCGACCTGCCCAAACTGTACCCGAATTCGAAGTACGGTCACCGCATGCCTATCGGTCTGATGGAGATTATCGACAACTTTGAGCGTCCGTTCCTGCAGGCTTACTACGAAAAGTGGTACCGTCCGGACAATCAGGCTATTATTGTGGTGGGTGACGTGAACGTTGACCAGGTGGAGCAGAAAATCAAGAAACTGTTCTCGCCCATCGTGCTGCCCGAGAACCGCACACTGGTAACGACATACCCCGTGCCCGACAATAACGAGGCTATCATCGTTATTGACAAGGATAAGGAGCAGCCTTACAATATCGTGGAAGTGCTGATGAAGCACGAGACGTTCCCCGATTCGCTGAAGGGTAATCTGATCTACATCCTTGCCGACTATATGAAGGATGCTGCCATGAGCATGCTGAACGACCGCCTTAAGGAGTTTGCCGAGAAGCCCGAAAGTCCGTTCTTGCAGGCTTCTGTAGGTGATGGCAACTATCTGTTGTCGCGTGGCGTGGATGCATTTAATTTGGCTATTCTGCCCAAGGACGGACAGGCCGAGGCTGCTGTGCAGACTGTGTTGACGGAGGCCCGCCGTGCTGCTGAGTTCGGCTTTACGCCTACGGAGTACAACCGTTTCAAGGCCAACTATATCAGTAATCTGGACAAGCAGTATTCGAATAAGGACAAGCGTTACAATAGTCAGTTTGTGTCGAATTACGTGCAGCACTTCCTGAACAACGAGCCTATTCCCAGCATCGACTTCATGTATCAGACTATGAAGCAGGTGGTGCCCGTACTGCCCATAGAAGGTGTGAATATGGTAATGAAGAAATTGGTAAATCCGTCAGACACTAATCTAGTGGTGGTAAATTTCAACAATGAGAAGGAGGGTGCTGTCTATCCGACTGAGAACGGCATGAAGCAGGCCATTGCCCAAGCCCGTTCCGCACAGATTGAAGCCTACGTGGACAACGTGAAGGACGAACCGCTTATGACGACTCTGCCCAAGCCTGGCAAAATTAAGAAGGAGGTAAAGAACGACAAGTTTGGCTATAGCGAGCTGACGCTGTCGAACGGCGTGAAAGTGGTACTGAAGCAGACCGACCTGAAGAAAGACCAGGTGCTTTTGCGTGGTGAGGGCCTTGGTGGCGAGACACTGTATGGCGAAGAAGAACTGCCCAACCTGAGAATGTTCGGTGACGTAATTGAGGCCAGCGGACTTGGTAACTTCTCGCATACTGAACTGGAGAAGGCTTTGGCTGGTAAGATCGCCAGTGCATCGATGTATATGAGCAACTATCGCGAGCACGTCAACGGCAGTTCGACACCGAAGGACGTGGAGACGATGTTGCAGTTGGTGTACCTTTACTTTACCAATATCAACAAGGACCAGAAGTCGTTTGACAATCTGATGCAGACCACGGAGGTTCAGCTTAAGAACCGCCTGCTGCAGCCCGAGAATGTCTTTGCCGACTCGCTGATGCTGACGATTGGTAACCACCATCCGCGTGTGAAGCCGATGACGGTGGACGACCTGAAGAAGGTCAGCTACGACCGCATCCTGCAGATGGCTAAGGAGCGTACGGCTAACGCCGCAGCCTACACGTTTACCATCATTGGTAACTATGACGAGCAGACCATCCGACCGCTGATCGAACAGTATCTGGGTTCGCTGCCTTCACAGAAGAAGGTGGAGAAGGGTAAGTTCATCGATACGGACTTCAAAGGTAAGGTCGTGAACGCTTTCAAGCACAAGGCCGAGACACCTAAGGCTATTGCCATCATGATGTGGAATTCGAAGGAAGTGCCTTACAACTTGGAGAACACCGTCAAGGCCACTATTGCCGGTCAGATTCTGTCGATGGAGTATCTGAAGAAGATTCGTGAGGATGCCAGTGCTGCCTACACCGTCGATGCCAGTGCCAGCATGAGCCGCGACGACTTCGAGAAGAATGCCACCATCTATGTCTACTGTCCCATGAAGCCCGAGAAGGCCGATGTGGCCCTGCAGATTATGCGTGACGAGGTGATCAACATAACTAAGACGTGTGATGCCGACAAGTTGGCAAAGGTCAAGGAGTACTTGCTGAAGAACCATGGTGACCAGCTGAAGCAGAATGGCTACTGGCTGGGACAAATCAATAGCTGGCGCAAGTGGGGCATGGACTTCCATACCGACTATGAGAAGGTAGTGAATGCGCAAACACCTGAAAGCATTGCAGCATTCGTGCAGGAGGTGCTGAAGGCAGGTAATAATGCCGAGGTCATCATGATGCCAGCCGAATAATCTCTATAGGTAAAATATAAAACGACCTGCTCTTAAAAAGATGCAGGCCGTTTTTTTTTAACACCCCGAAAGATAGGAAAAGACTTTTAGGCTTTATTTATGGGTAAGACATGTACTACAGGTTGTCCTTCTCGATATCCTTGAAATACTTGTAAGTACCATGCTTCAGTTCGTCAGTAGCAGCCTCGTCACATACGATTATTGCGTGCGGGTGCATCTGCAATGCTGATATAGTCCACTCCTGGCTTACACCAGCCTCAACGGCATGCTGCAATGCACGTGCCTTGTTGTGTCCGTTACATACAATCAGAACCTCCTTTGCAGCCATTACGGTGCCGATACCCACTGTCAGGGCAGTCTTTGGAACCTTGTTCACGTCGTTGTCAAAGAAACGGCTGTTTGCAATGATGGTGTCAGTTGTCAGTGACTTGATACGTGTCTTGCTTGTCAGGCTCGAGAATGGCTCGTTGAATGCCAGATGACCGTCAGGACCGATACCGCCCATGAACAGGTCAATGCCACCTGCAGCCTCAATCTTGGCCTCATATGCAGCACACTCAGCCTCCAGATCCTCGGCATTACCGTTCAGGATGTTCACATTCTCCTTCTTGATATTGATATGGCTGAAGAAGTTATTCCACATAAAGCTGTGGTAGCTCTCGGGGTGCTCCTCAGGCAGACCGATATATTCATCCATGTTGAATGTGACAACGTTCTCGAAACTAACCTTGCCAGCCTTGTACATCTCAATCAGGTTCTTGTACAGGCCCAGTGGCGAACCACCAGTAGGACAACCCAGCTTGAAAGGCTTCTCAGGTGTAGGATTAGCAGCGTTGATCTTAGCTGCAACATACTCAGCTGCCCAACGGCTCAGCTCAGCATAATCAGGCTCGATAATTACTCGCATAATGGTTTAGTTTTTTAGGTTAATTATTACAGTATTTTCTATTCAGTTACATATTTTCAGTTCCCGCTATTTGGTGAAGCCCCTGTCGTGCCGTCCAGTTGCCTGCTCGCGCCTGTATGGCCGTCCACACAGCGTTTGATATTACCTGTAAAGCGCGCAGTATCCCCCGCAGTTTCATATATACACTTGCGCAGGGTCTCCGGAGACACGCCTACGGCATTCTTCGTCAGTTCAGGTACATTGTAGCTCTTCAGCAGCAGAATGTTATGCTCAGGATCACGCTGCGGCATACAGAAAGCCTTGTGAGCCTTGCCGTTTTTGTCAAAGTAGGCAATAAATGCACGTGTATAGTTACCATCCATGCGGCGGCTTGCGAACACTATCCAGCGTCCGTTGCTCGACCAGGTATGATAGCTGTCGACATCGGGACTGTTGGCATCCCTCAGGGCATACACGCTGTCCTTTTCCAGGTCCATTACCCACAGGTCACTGCTCTTGTGCCAGATATGGAACTGCCCGTAGTCTCCCAATGTAAACAGGATATACCTGCCGTCAGGACTCAGACGCGGCACCGAAATGCTCTTGTGCGAGGCCGAAGCCTGGATAACCATTTCCGGTTTACCGAATTTCCGGCTCTTCTGGTCGAATGTCATACATTTCAGGTCATAGTAGACGCTGTCGTAGTAATGGGAAATAACCTCAGCCGCCATGCTGTCAGGAACATTGTCCATCTGCCTGACATGAGCCGAGCAGAAATACAACTTGTCACCTGCAGGATTCCAGCACGGGAAAGTCTCAAAATCAGGAGTGGCAATAATATTGCATACCTCGTTTCTGTCAACATCATACAGAATCAGGTCACTCGCCTCGTCCACAACCTCTATTTTCTCCTTATGGTAGATATGGAAAACCTGTCCCGTCTTGTTCGTCGAGAAAGCCACCATATTCATCCTGGGATGCCAAGTAGGATACACGCCGGCAGCCAGGATCTCAGGACTCTTTATCTGAATCTTCCTGCACTTGTTCCCGTCAATCATAATTGTACCGCCATGCTGGGCACGGACGTGAAACAACATATGTTTTGTATCGTAATTCTGGAAATTGTGGCAGTTTATGCAATGATTGTTGTCATTCTCGTATGCACGGTTGTTTTCGTAGATGACCCTTTGCGTAAAATTCTCCAGGTTTCTCTGGTATAGGCCCAGCTGGCGGTATAACTCATATCCCGGCTCAATCAGGCGGTATGACAGGTAACTGTCAATAGGCTCGGCAACCGTCAGCGAATGTGTAGCATAACGCTTCCATCCATCCATGTCGGCATACACCGTAACCTTTATGTCCGACCCCCTCTCGGCAGTCAGCATTTTACGCCATTCGGCCGAATCAATGTCAATGCGGTCCTCGCCGCTCACAGTCAGGCAACTGCCATTAGTCCCTTCAAACACAGCCACCAGACCCTTGGCATCCTTTACCATAAAGTTCAACGGGGCAATATTCTCAGGAACCACAATATCCCTGTAGTCAGGGTATATCGGAGCCTGCTCGGCCACATCCGCATATTGCGAAGGGACATCGTAGCTCTTGGTGCAGGCTGTTATTGCCAGTATCAGTAGGAAATATAATAGTCGTTTCATATTCAAATAAGATAACCCACCCGTTCTCAGTTAACACCGGCACTACTGCTTGCCGTATCATTATTCTTCCTCGTAGCCTTCAGGTTGCCGAAGAAATAATAGTAGGGATAATACCCCTTGAATTTCGGGAACAGCTCCTTCGCATATTTCGGACGGTCCTTCATGTATGGTTTCATCTCTGCAATCCTGCTTGACAATATCGTATAACGCAGATCCAGCCCGTTGAAACGTTTCATAATGCTGGGGTCCTTGGTCGACATCAGACACAGCGCATCGCTCACGTTTTCCGGAGGCGTCTGCCCCTGCAAGGGCTCCGTGCGCAACATGAATGCAGGCATTACCTTTGTATAGATACAACATGCCAGCGAGTTATACAGCGCATTCCTGCTGCGCCCCTCGACCAGAGCCAGATTATAACCCATGAAAGTAGGCTGCTGATAGTTGTTCTCGAACGAATCGTGTATGGGTTCCAACTTGCGTATCATAGCCATCTCGGGATCGTCTGCTATCATTGCCGAATCGCCCACATAAGCCATATATTTCCTGACGAAATCACCCTCGAATGGAACGTCGTCCAGTATGCGCAGATACTTGTATGCAGCCTCGTTCTCATTACGCAGTATCGAGCACTTGGCAAGCAGCTCCAGCGAATGAATGTTAGGCCCTATCATCGTTACACGCTCTATGGCATGATGCATGCATGTCTGGATGAAACCGGCATAATAGTCGCAATCCTCCTGATACAGGCACAGCGACAGGTTGTGTTCACCGCTCTGGCCATGCAGATACAGCGAGTCATAATCCAGACGGATATCATACATGCGGTCAGCAATCTGCTCCGTTTCAACCAGCGCTATGGCATACATTGCCGCAATAGGGCGGTGCGAAATCTCAGCATTTGCCCGTGCAACATCCATTACACCCTTCCAGTCGCTGTTCAGCAGGCATACATTCTCCTTTGCTATGACACGGGTATAGGGTCTTTGCAGTTCGGTCCATGCAGCCTGCACACCGAATATCACGACCAGCATCAGCACCTGAGACCAGTTTTGCCATCTTGTCTCGTCCTTGGGAATACATACCAGTGCAGGCATCCTCTTGCGCGAGAAACTTGCAATCAGGGCAGTCCAGATAAGCAGTATCAGCAATATGCAGAACGGTATGCCCATTATTATGCCGCCCTCGTTCTCAAAGAACAGGTTTATTCCCTCGTATGCAATATACATCATATATGCACCGGCAGGAATATACTGCAGCCATCTCCACCTTGGCGACAGACGCATAGCATAGCCCAGACACCATGTACCCAGGGTTATTATTGCGGCCAGAACCAGGCCGCCCAGCCAGGGGTACCTGAACAGTTGCAGCAACAACCTGCCAATATACCACAGACCGCCAAACTCCTTGCCCAGCAGGAAATTCATCTGGTCTGGCGACATTACCCAGAAACTGCGCTCACGCGCCATTCTCAGCACATCTCCGTAGTACCAGGCCGCCCAGATATATGTCAATACAAACATAATTGACAATACAGGCAGAATGGGAAGGCGAAATCCCGTCTTCCCATTCTTGGATACAGTTACGGGCGTCTTATGTGTTTTTTTCGAAGAATTCTTCATTATATGATAACTTTCCGCCCGTAAAGTTATAAAAAAACTTTTCTATTTCCTACTACTTTATAACCTTTTTACCTTTTATAATATATATTCCTCCCTTCACCGTTTTCTCCACCCTGCGGCCCTGCAGATCATAGATGTCATCATTTGCATCGGTGTCCCCTGCTGTAATATCAATTACAGGAGTAGGATCACTCTCCAGTGTCAGATAGGCAATCGATGCATTATCCACATCAGCAGTCATCAGGAATGACTTGTTAACCGCAGCATATGTCAGCGTCGAAGCCTTCAGCGCACCCACTGCACAGTCTATACCGGTGGCAACCCCCGTTGCCGCTGTAGACAACAGTGTGTTCTTGGTATACCCGGTCGTCTTCAGGTTCGAGCCCTTCAGCAGGTTCACCGTAGGAGCAGGTGTCTTGTCACCATATACCAGAGCCAGTTTGCAGGTAGTGCTCTTTTTGCCCAGCAGGATAATCGGAGTCCTTGCAGGCACTACACCGGTCAGTTCCTCCATTATCGCAAACGTTACATCGCCGTCCTTCTTTATGCCCGTAACCACATTTGCCGTGTATCCATCGGGAACCGTTACTGCAAACGGCAGGCAAACATTCAGGAAACCATAGCTGTTCAGCGTTGCACTGTATTCCGTAATCTCCTTGATTGTCCATATATTGTTAGCATCACCGCTGCCACCGCTCCAGTAACCAGTATTGGTAGAACTGTATGCATTCAGGTACTGGCTGCCGCCATTCAGGGCTACAGTCCATGTGTTCGCACTTTCATCCACGCTCTCAAATGTAAAGTATGTAGCTTCGCCTACAGGATACAACTGTGTAAATGCCGTACTGCCCGTACCGCCCAGATAGCACCCTGATTGAGGATTGTACAGATACCTTTTGCCGTTAATGCTTTCCACGGCCCATATCTGATCCGCCCTGCCTGCGTTTTCTGCAGCACGTGCCACGGACCATGTCAGTTTGTTGTCCTGGTCAACCGATGTCGAGGTTCCGCACGACAAGGCGCCGCCCGTGCTCTTGCTTACAAGGGAATAGAACCTGTCGCTCTTCAGAGTGGCAGCCTGTCCTCGATATATCACCTTGCGCTCGCCGTCATATCCCACAGCCATTATGTACGCAGCATCCTCGCTTGTCGGATACAGCACCTGAGTATACGAATGGGCATCATCGCTCCCAAGACCGTACATCGTGATGCGAACCAGGTTGTCATTACTGTCATACGTCTCGTATGCTACGGCATTTTTCACCGACGAATGCATTACCTTCACCAGCGTTCCGCTCCGCGTACATCCCGTGCCTGTCGTTGCCGGCACGCTCAGCTTCGCATTTTTCTTGTAGATTTCCCAGTTGTGACCGTTTATATAGTTGATTTCCTCGGTCATTTCGGGGTAATTCTTATTTCTGATGTACGTGCGCACCTCATCCAGCATTTTAGTCGTGATGGTAGTACGGACGTTGCCATAGTCATATATCACACGGTCGATTTCCCTGAACATACCCGCCTTTTCAAAGAAAGGCAGCAGGTTAATCCTTGCCGAGTCACATGCGACCTTTATCCAGTTCAGCTGCATCTGACCGTTATTCATATTGTACAGGGTGCTGTACGATGTCTTGCGCAGGTTCTCGATAATCATGGGAATCAGGTCCGGGCATTTTCCCGCCTTTGTCCCCCACAGGTTCATCTGCCAGAACGGAACCAGCTTTACGAAATGGTCATAGTTTCGTCCGCCATCGTCACCAGGCTCTGTGCCATGATAGTCAGGACCGTCCTGCAACTGCCACTGCACGCCCTTGCGCACACCTTCCTCGAAATAGACCTGCATACGACCGCCTCGCATGCTGCTGTAGTCGTTTATACCCGTTACCTCATCCTCCAGGCGCAGGTATGATGAAGCCTTGCCGCTGAAATGCAGCTGAGCCCAGCTTGCATAGATGTTGTTCGTCGTCTCGCCGCATCCCGTCCATTTGAAACCGGGCGTAATCTGATTGTTATGACCCCACTCGTGCCCTACACCCCACAGGTCGAACTCGTTGTTGTTGGGTTTCATGATTGCGGCCAGCGAGCTGTAGTGACACCATGCACCCTCGTATCCTGCAGCCATGAATCCCGACGTACTCACATAGAACAGCTGACGGTTCTTTGTCTGGCGCCCGTACCTGTCAAGACCCATAATGTCACGCTCAGCCCACTGCACACCCTCGTACAGTCGCATGGTCTCAACGATATTCGTCGGACAGTTAGCCTTCCAGGCATACGCAGGATAAGCCGTCTCGGCATGCTCGCTCTGCGTTATGATTATCGTCTTGTCACTTGAGGTGCGGTCACCCACCTCCTTGTTAGCCATAATCCATTTCCAGTCCGTGTTAGTCATCGTCCTGCTGTCCCAGTATCCCTGGCGTGGGGCATTTATGAAATGCACCCTTACGTTTGGCGCCGTCTCGTATTTCGTCGTATAGTAATTTACGAATACATTACCCTCGGTCGTAGCCTTTATATAGTTCAGCCCGTTCGTCAGGCCATAGCTGCTGCCGGCAGTTCCCTGCTCACCCCAGCTCTGTATCTTCAGCCCCACGGCCTCGCTGCCTATACCCTCGACAGCGACCCAGCATTCCTCACCGGCCTTCAGGTACACACCCGTAGGGTTCTCGTAGTTGCTGTACACCGATGATGTCCTCAGTTCCACCCTCAGGTCCTCCGTAGGACGATAAGCCTCGTATTCACCTACACGGAATTTCTTGTATCCATCCGCGTCGGACAGAAGGTTGTCCACCAGCTTCTTGACGTCAGCATCCTCTATGCCTTCGCTGCTGGTTACACCATCTTTCAGCTGAGTAAACAGATTGTCGCTGAAATACTGCTCAAAAGCCTGCTGCTTTGCTCTGTCCTTCGAAAAACACTCGATTTCAGCGGCACTTGCATAATTACCCGCACCACTTTTGATTATAAACCTTACGCGACCTATGTCAGCCCCGTCGTTTCCAAGGGGAAAATCATAGCTGTTAGAACTGCCGTCCAGATAATATGTCCCGATCAGGGTATAGCTTATGGACGATGTCGAGGGAGCAGTGTACAGGTTCACCATATCCCAGTTGCCGTTCGTATTTCCGTCCTGACGCGGAGTATACCTGACATAGTCCACATGGGATACAGCCTTCAGCGTCACCGTCATTGTTATCTGGTTGTCGATACTCAGGCTGTGCCAGAAAGTGCTGGTGTTACCGTCATACGCCAGTGAGACGGTATTACTGCCATAGTAGGTCGTAGGTGACGTAGTAATAGTCTTAATCGCTACCTTTGTATCCTGCGCATGTATGCAAAAAGCCATTGCCAGTGCTGCAAGACAAGTCATGAATCTTTTCATTGTATGATAGATTTTAGGGTTTACATTATATATTTGCGCCATAAAGATATAAAAAAAACGCTCCCACAGTTTTGTGAGAGCGAATTTTTTTATGCAAGCCAGTCAAGTTGCAAACCTATCTTACAACCTTCCTGCCGTTAATGATAACGATACCCTTTGCATTAGTGGTAACCTTGCGGCCCGTCAGGTCATAGGCAACATCCTCGGTCTCAGCATCCTCGTTGCCGTTTTCCTCCAGGTTCAGTATTCCGGTCGGGTCAAAGTCCTGCCAACCGATTGCCTCGGCCAGTCTGTTATACGCATTCAGCAGATTCTTGTACGGAGTCAGGAAGGACAGGGGCGAAGGATCACCCTTGAGAGCTTCCTCGCACGTGGCCTCGTACTTCTTGCAGTTTGCAACCAGGGTTGTTCCCGGTGTCGTGCCGCTCTTGATGTCCTTGTACTCCTCGCGCATCTCGTTTATAACGTCTGTTGTTGTCATACCAAATTCAGCCAGGCGCAAAGCACCCTCGTATCCTGCTGCCTCGTTCTGGAATTCGCTGAACTGGAACTGGAAATACCTTGATGCCGTTGCAGTGGATACACTCTGCTCAAATTCCTTGACAGCGTCGGGGAACTGGCCGGTAAATGTCTTTACGTTGTACCAGGTGTTGGCATCGTTGCTACGTCGCACAACAATCTTTGCAGGCTTGTTTGACGTAGAAGTAACCAGTCTCAGCGTAAATGCCTTCAGAGTATTGCCCTCGCCCAAGTCAACCGTCAGTGTGGGAGTCACACCTTCGTCCGGTTTAACTGAGAAATAGAACGTGTAGTTGTTGTTGTCAAGCAACTTGCTCATGGAGTAATAATCCGGCTTGCTGTGCGGTTGTGGGCCCAAATTGCACGACAGATAGCCTGCCGATGCCTGGTCGGTCACCTGCAGCCCAACGGAATGAGGTGTAGCATCGTATATGGCAACCATGTCAACCAGTGCCTTCTCGTCTTCAATCAGTTTGTTCATCAATTCGGAGTCAACGTATGGATTGATGTAGCTGTAACGCTCGATGACCCATGCCGAGCCGCTTGCCCAACTCCAGCTTATAGTGCCGTTCCATGTCGGTGTTTCGTTAATATACATCGTCTTGTCCTTGTTGTTCCTGAATGCGAAGCAGAATGCACCCTGACCATAGTCCTCCATGTGGAATTTGGTTGCATCTTGCTGGGTTGCGGCATTATAGGTGTAACCGTCGTAGAAATTAACATACTTCTTGGTGCTGTTGTTTTGCAGGTAGTAATATCCGGGCTCATTCTTGACAGGAATCAGAACCCAGCGGCTGGCTGCCGTCTTAGTCTCGCTGCAACTGTAGTTGGTAGTCAGGAAATGTCCGCGCTCAAAGTTCTGCAGGTAGTATATGCCGGCATTCTCCAGCTGGGTCTTCTCGCCGTTGCTCTCCACGTCAACCATCTCGGCATTGATCTGCAGGGTCAGTGTCTTGTACTGCTCGCTGTCACTTGCCGAAAGAGCATTGTTGGCCTGTGTAACCAGTGACTTCAGGTTTGCAACTGCACTGGTCGTATACCATCCAACCTTGGCATTGCTTGACATATTCGTATAAGTCTTGGAAGCATTCACCGCGTTTGTCAGCACGTCCTTCAGCACGTCAGGATCATCGCTGTCCAGGGCATTCATGATTTCCACCTCGCTGCCGTCTGCATTGATAATCACAACCTTGTAGTTGCCTGCAGCAACCTCGGCAGGCATGGTGAAGTTGAAACGGTTGCTGAGCCAGCCAATTGTGCCGTCTTCCTTATAGACAATGATGCCTACACCATTGTTTTCGCACCCGGACTTTACCTTGATTTTAACCTCACCTCCGGTAATCATGTAAGTATAGTCCTCGGCCTTTGCCAACTTCATCTTGCCGTCCTGGTAGTATTTGAAGAAGCCGATGTCACCGTGATAGTTCTTCAGCCACTCGGTCGTACGGACCGTACCACCGTTGTCCGGCTTGATAGCACCCGATGTAGCATTGATGTCGTAACGCTCCTGAGCCTCCAGACGATCCTCGATGAACATAATCTGCTTGTTCTCGGGGTAACCCTTTTTCTTGACACGCGCAATGGCTGCGTCAATCATAGCCTGTGTGCTCTCGACGTAATACGAGGTGTAGTCGCCGCAATATACATACCACTTGCCGTTATTGGGATTTTGCGTTGCATACTGTGCCTCCTGCGAGGTGTAGAAGAATCCCCACAGGCGGAAAAATTCGGTCAGGTCCTCGCCGGCAGCCTCGCAGGCTTTCTCGTAGAACTTGAGCCAGCTGTTGGCAGCCTGACCCATATTGGCGCCGCCGTTGCCGTCCGAGCCACCGCCTTCGTACCATCCGTCACCACCGAACATCAGCGGGCTCTGGCGCAACAGTTTGTGCAGTTTCTGTGTGAAGCCCTTGTTGTGCCCTGCCAGATGGTAGTACAGGTACAGGTTATACCACATACGCAATGTCATTGATATGCTGCGCTGCGGGAACATGGTTTTCGTCTTCCAGTACTGCAGGTTCTCGTCAAAGTTCATTCCGCGGCTCATGCGATAGCCCCACTGGTAGGTGATTATGTTAGAGAAATAGTTGTTGGATGACTCCATGCTGGATGGCAGGTTGATGGTAGATTGGTTGTTATGACCTGACTCGTGACCCACGCACCAAGTGTCAAAGTCCTGACGCTCGGCATTGTACGAACTCTCCACGCCACCCACACTGGGCATACAGGTATAATTGTCCGAACTGTACGGATTACTGCCGTTGTACAGCATCATCGCAGCAGCCAGGTTGTTAATCTTGCTGGGGTAGTATGCATCACCATATCCAGGGTCCAGACACTCGCGACCGGTAGCTTCGCCTGCCTCGACGCGATCCTGCCAACCCATTGCACTCCATTCCCACTTCAGTACATCATCGTAGAATTTCATGCTCTTGTATATCTTGTAACCCCACTTTGTGCTGCTGCTCCATATCTGGTTATAGCAGTCCACGGGGAACAGGAACAGACCTCGCTCACCCTTGACGGCAAAGTTCATCTTCTTGGTTGATACCCCCCTTGCATTCATCATTGCATTGGCATGCTTCAGCGTCTTTTCGTATTCGCTGTTGGCATCAGCCTCGTTCTTGCCTGCAACATCGGCATATCCCAGCACGTCACCACCCTCGATATGAATCTTCAGGGCAGGGAAACGAGATATATTCTTTGTCAGGTCACCCTCGGCAGTGTACATAATCCACATGTACGAATTCTCGTTGCCATTGTATATGATGTTCATTCCCGAGTGCAGCTGTGTGCCTCCATTCCAATACTGGCGGTCAATCTCTGCACCGCTGCCGCCAACGATGTTAAGCTGGGTTCCCGATGGAATGTCGCCCTCGACAAACACATACATCAACTGCAGGGAATTCATCCATATACCCGTCGGGTTGTTCTGGTCACCCAACTGCGTTGACTTTACCTGATTCTTGATCCACTGCCTGGTGTAGCACTTGTATTCGGCCACACGGAACTGCTCGGAGATGGCAGGATTCAGCTCGTCACTCCATTTATTCTTGATACGCAGTACGATGGTTTGTACCTGCTCAGGCAGACCGTCACTTGTCATTATCGACTTCATCTGTTCGTCCGTCTTGCTGCTGTATGTACTTTTCAGTACCGTGCAGGCACCATCGCTGAAGTAGCCCTGTACAATAGGTGCATAAACGTTCTCCTTCGCAACGATAGCCTCGAGCGCAGCCTTCTGTGCCTGCTCAGTGTTATAGTCGGCCTGTGCCTGTGCCAGGTCACTGGCATCAATGTCCGTAACCTCTTCAAACCGCCACCAGTTGGACTTGTTTCCTTCATCATTCCAGCCTACAACCACGTTACTGCCGTCGGCATGCAGCTGCATACCGTTCGTAAGCAGGAAGTGCTCGGCATTAGCAGTGTTCACCGCAGTCATTGTCAGCGTCGTAGCATTCGTTACAGTCTGAACCTGTACCGAACGCGATGCAGTACCGATGTATCTCTGTGTCAGCGCATTCTTGAACTGACCAGTCTTTGCACAGTACCATATCTGCTGATATGCCGAACTGCTGCCCGGCTCCACGGCATTCAAGCCATGGGATACCTTGTTCTCCTGTATTACAAAGCCATGAGTTACACCCTCGGCCGAAACCGCCTTGTCAGGATTCTGGTTCACGATCTTGTAGTATTTGCCCACCTCAGGTGTCACCAGCTGAGCCATTGCAAACATACAGAATACCAATCCTAATACGGATAAAAGTAACCTTTTGTTCATAGTGATTAAGTATTGTTTAGGTTTGTAAATATGCATTTTGCGCATGTAAATATACCTATTTTATTTTAAAAGCGCCGCAGACCGTAACAAATTATAAGAACTTATCACTGAAAAAAGCCATTATTTAACATTCGCCCAGCCTTCGCTCACCTTGCTCCTAGATAGTAATGACATTGCTTCCAGGGTGCTTCGACAAGCACCCTGGAAGCACCCTGGAAGCACCCTAGGAGCACCCTAGGAGGACGCTAGGAGCAGGCTAGAGGCAAAAAAAGCGCCCTCCCTTTGGGGGAGAGCGCCGTTGTGTAGTATCTTAAAGCTTTACGCCTGTCAGATTACTTGATCACCTTCTTGCCGTTGATGACCTTTACGCCGGGGGCGTTGGTTGTAGTCTTGCGACCTGTCAGGTCGTATGCAACGACATTGCCGTTGGCATTGTCGCCAGCATTCAGAGTGCTGATAGCGGTAATCACCTCATCGCTCTTAATTGATTCACCGTTTGGCTTCGAGAACTGAGACTCCTGAATGATGATTGGCAGAACATCTGCTTCCAGTTCACTTGCCAGATAACTGATAGTTACCAGCGAACCACCCTCGCTTGTGTGGAGCAATTCGCCGTTCTTATCGTATACGGCCAGCATATACTGCTTGTAACCATCCTTTGCAGGAAACTTTGTTGAGGCCTTCCAAGTGTAGTCCAGTTCGTTGTCGTCTGTAACGGCGTCTCCGTCTGCTACAACCTTGTTGGTTCTTGTCGCAAAGTTCAGTGTCTCTGGAAGGTACAGATAAAAAGCGTATGCACTATAAATATCTGCATCAGTCTTCAGACAGATGTCAAATGAACCGGCCACACCCTTTTCGTAGTTCAGGTTCTCGATTGTAACGGTCTGTGCGCTTACAGACAGCATAGCGAAGCAGGCGAGTACCGAGAAAATAATCTTTTTCATATTGTTTTAATTTTATTATTATTACGGTTAATAATTACTGATTGCCACCAGCCATGATTGTCAGGATGGTGGTAACGTCACCAATCTCGATCTCACCATTCTGGTTAGCATCGGCAGCCTTGTTGTTGTAACCTTCAGCCTCAGGAGTAGCCATCAGTGTCAGAACGGATGTAACGTCACCGATTTCTACCTCGCCGTTGTTGTTGGCATCGCCAACGATGTAAGCGGGCTCAACTTGGCCAACACGCCAGTTCCACTTGTACTTGGCACCAGTCTGGATCTGATCGGTTGGAACAGCAACGAATGCCTGGAATACGCCAGCAGTTGCCTTTGCTACGCTGTTCTCTGCAGGGCATACCGAAGTTGTGCCTGCTGGAACGGTAACCTTACCGAATGCGCCAACCAGCATGGATGTTGCCTCGGGAACCTCGCTGATGTACTTGTTGCCGGCAGCGATGCTAACATTTACATAGTACTCATTGTCGAACTCGGCAGTCTTCTCCAACTGGTACTGACGGGTTACGTACTCTGCACCTTCTTCCTCAACCCACTGAGCCTTAGCCTCGGTCAGCAAGTCGGAACGCTTGCCTGGATACTCGTCCAGAGTGCGGATGATAACAGGAGTACCTGCCTTGACAAATGTACCCTCGGCATTAGCCAGGATAACAGTGTTCTCGTACTTCTTGTTCTCGTCGTCGGTAACAACCTCGAAGCCGGCAGCGTCGAATACCTCAACCTGAGCAGGATCGAATGTTACGTCCATTGGGAATGTGTATGCATACAGGGAACCTGGCCACAGCTTCAGGGAAACGTTCTCGAGAGAACCTGCATCACCCTCGACCTCTGCATCCTCGATAAAGAGCATTGAGTTAGAACCCAGGGTTGTAGCATTCCATGTTACCAAGGTGTTGGTAGCGCGCTCGGCATGCAGAGGATTGACCTTCTCGCCGCTGATGTAGAAGCCGTAGATAAGGCTTGCACCGTAACCGATAGCCTGGGTGTTGAACGTCATAGGTGTAACGCTCAGGACAACCTTGTTAGCACTGTTGATGTTCAGGTACAGACCGGTAGCCTTGTTCTGTATATAATAGGTAGAGTCTGTTGCGGTAACGAAACGGAACATACCTGCATCGCCTACCTCCTCGTTTGTGAAGATGATGTTGCTGCCCTCGTTCAGGGTTTCACCATCAACGCACAGACGTGGCCTATATACGCGTGAAGAATCCATGTATTCCTCGCCCTCGCGGTGACGGATAACCTCTACGGCATCACCGTTCTCGTCCAGATATGAGTCAATCAACTTACCTGCAGCAACGTACCTGCCGAACAGCTCGAGTGCAATCTTAGGATCGTTCTCTCCTTCGCCTGCAGCCTCTTCCTGCTCGTCGTTGTACTTGATATAGGTAGCCTTGGCACCTGTCTTGTCCCAACCGGTGTTGTCGTACAGTTCCTCGCTTGCGAAGTGCAGCTTGTACCACTTGTTGGCAACAACCTTGTTTGCAGTAGCCAGATCGGCAGTCTTACCATTGGCAATTGCCTGGGTGTAAGCATCCATTTCCTCCTGACCGTTGAACTCGCAGGCCAGGTCGTATGCAACGGCATTGTCGTATGCAGTCTTCAGGGTAGAGGCACCTTCGGTCCACTCACCTGGGTTGGTACCGATAACAACCATGTCAACCTCGGACTTGGCACCGGCAACGGCAGCACGCAGGTTGGTAGGATCGGCATATACGGCCTTCCATGCCTCGTAGGCGTTCATCAATGTATTGTACTGTGTCGTCATGTCGTCGATAGTACGTCCCTCCTGGGGAGTCTGGCCCTCGGCAAATTCTGCAGATGTCCATGCTGACTCGTTCCATGCATTTACTGCGTTTGTAACTGCGTCAGCCAGATCCTTGCGGTGAGCATACTGTGTTGTCTCGGCATCACCGTGGTAGTAGCCTACCTCTGCAGCATACATCTGGAACTTGACAGCGTGCCAGTAGCCACGGCTTGCTACCTTGCCGTTCTGGTCAACTTCTTCCTCTGAGTAGAAACGCAGTACTGGATAACCGGATGCGTCAATAACGTTAGAAGAAGTGGTTGTTTCGCCCTTGGCTCCGAAAGGAATATTGAGAACACCAAGGTCAGCACCGTCCTCGAATGTCAGGCTCTCGTCATTTTCCATATATCCCTTTACGCGCAGCTTGGTGATGTGGTCGTTCTGGACATTACGACGTGTCATCTTCACTGCAAAGTTGTTGCAGTCCACATCAGCAACCTGCAGGTAGTGGATGTCTGCACCGACTGCACCGTTCTCCCACTTTGAATGCCAGTAAGTAGAACCCTCTTCGGAAATCAGGTTTGCGAAGATATCTTCAACTGTAGTTGACTGGCTGTCCAGTGTTGTGTATGGAGAAGAGAACTGCTCTCCGCTTTCAATAATCGGCTCGTCCTCGTGAACTGTTGCCTTCTGGTCCTTGGCAATCTCGATCTGAGCGGGAACTGCTGCAACAACAGGATTTGCATTGTTCAGCATAATCTGTGCCCTGTTCTCGTCTGTAGCAAGCCACTGCTCAGCCTCTTCGTCGGTAACGTGCTTCAGGTACCACTGTGATGCACCTGCACTCCATGTCCAACCTACTACATTGCCGCTTGTGCCTGTACCGCCGCCATGACCGGCGCAATGGAGCATTCTGTAGCCGGTCTCACCTGGTGTACCGGCATTACGGATGTTGATTACCTGGTTTCCGTCAACGTATGTGTCAGGAATGATGTCGAATGCGAACACACTGTCGTTTGCCTCGACAAACTTAACCTGTGCAGACTGGGTGATGGTACCGAATGTGCCGCCGTTCTGCATGTTGATGATCTTGTAGACATTGTCTGGGTCGGTACCCGGGAAGATGCGGTGTGTGGCATCGCTCTTGAACTCGCCCTTTTCAATGTGGAACAGATAAGGAGCCTTTTCTTCGTAGGTCTTCCAAGAGGCATTTCCGTTATTGTTGTAGATAGACTTGATAACGGAACCTGTAACCTCCCTCTCGTAGGGATCGCCAGCATTCACGGGCTCGACATCGCCTGTCTCAATCTCCTCGGCATGCTCCTCGTTCCAAGCCTCTGCCTCTTCTTTGGTGTAATAGGCAGTCTCGGTATATGTGCCCTGGAAGTCCAGTGAGCTAACAATCATGTAGTAGCCTGGGGCAACTGTCAGCTGCTGTGCTGCTGCAGTCTTGGCATAACATGCAGTCTTGGCATCGGTCAGTGCGGTCTTGGCTGCGTTAATCTGATCCAGTGTGTACTGGGACTCAGTTTCCTGTGCAATCCAGTCGTTCAGGATTTCCTGAGCAGAATCGTAAGCTGCTGCGTAGGCATTGGCAAGGGTCAGGTCGTATTGACCGCGCTTTGTACCTACACGTTCTGCAAACCATGTCTCGCGTGATTCTTCGTCGTTGAACTCGGTGCAGCCGTCAGCAACTCCCTGCAGTGCCTCAATCGCATCCTGGCGTGGGTCAACCCACTCGCCCTCGACTGTACCATAGATGCGGAACTCGCCCATGTGCCAGTAACCGCGGTTGTCGGTAGTAGCCTCCTCAAACAGACAGATGCTGCTGTAGCCCATCTCAGAGATTACGCCAGAATACTTCCACTCCGAGTTTGAGCCGAAAGTCCACTCATACTCGCCGATGTAGTCCAGGTCGTCCTTCGTGTAGGTCTTCTTCGTGCCGTTCTCGGCAGCAACCTTGTCGGCAGGAATACCCCATACGGACATCTTCGTGATGTGGTCGGACTGAGCGCCGGTACGACGGCCGAAGCCGAAGCCCCAGCCACCGGGGAACTGATCCTCGTTTTCCTCGAAGAAGCCTTCAGGGAAGTCGATGCGCAGGTAGTGTAAGCCGTTGGCAACGCTGCCGCTTTCCCACCTTGAATGCCAATAGGTGCCCTGATTGTCATCGAACAGGTAGTCCATCAGACCACCCTCGGTGTCAGGAACAGCCTGCCCGTCAGCTGTCGTAAATGGAGAGCTGAACCATGTGGCAGCCTCGCTGGCATCATAGATGCCGGGAACCACTGGCTCACCGCCTTCATCCTCGGTGTTCAGCACATAGACCTGTGCGTTCACCGTGAATGCCATCAACAACAAGCTCAGAAAAGAGAAAATCTTTTTCATGTTGTTTTGTTTTAAGTTAATAATTAGGTTAGTTAAAAATATAAGTTTTCACTCATTTTGCGTATGGCAAAGATACGTTTTATTCGTATATGTAAGTGCGCGTGTATGTTAAATATGTTCGGTGTTAGGATTTATTAACATTCTTTTACACAATTTACGCCGGGTGTGCGTGTTTTGTATGCATTTTTAAGTACCTTTGTTGTTGAAAGATGCTGTTACTGTCCAATCCATACATCTGGCTCAGGCGCATCCGTCACCGTAATGGTTACGGGGTGCATTCTCCCTTTGCCTTCAACTTTATAAAGCAGGTTTTGGAGGAGCATGATGCGTACTATGCATACAGCGCTATAGACCGCGGGTTGCGATGGTGGCAGCGCTTCAGGTACCGCAGGCATCAGCACCTGTTGTTCCGCCTGCACAACTTCTGGACAGCTGACAAGGGCGAGATATCGGTAGAATCGGCAAAAGATGCAGGACAGGTACAGTTCAGGGAGGGTCTGATGCTGGTATTGACGGACATCCACAAATACCGGGGCGAATGGGCACAGGTAAGGCGTAGTCCGCAGGTTACGGTGACCTTTGACCTGTATGACATGGGGATTGCCTTTTGTCTGGCAAGATTGAACAAGCAGGATTATATAGTTAACTGGTAATCGGATATGGCAGTTTATACGAAAACGGGGGACAACGGTACTACGAGCCTGGTGGGCGGCAAGCGTGTAAGCAAATGCTGCGTGCGTCTGGATGCGTATGGCACGGTGGATGAGCTGAACAGCAATATGGGGCTGTTGCATGCCTTATGTGTCGATGAAACCGCACGAAACGTTATTGTGGATTGTCAGAACGTGCTGTTTGACATAGGTGCCAGGCTGGCTACGGAGGATGGTGATGTAGATAATGAAGGTGAGCCTTTGGTACAGGCGTTGGAGCGTAGTATAGATGAGTTCCAGCGGGTTTTGCCGCCTTGGCGCGGGTTTACGCTGCCGGGTGGTGTTCAGAGTGCGGCCCAGGCCCATGTATGCCGTACGGTTTGTCGCCGTGCAGAGCGTTGCATATTGCTCCTGAACAGAGAAAAGGAGGTCAGTCCATGGATATTGAAATATATTAACCGGCTGAGTGATTTGCTGTATGTACTGGCATTGCACGAAAACTGGCTGCAGGGTAGGGAGGAAATTATTTGGAGGAAATAAATAAATTTGTTATCTTTGCACGCAAATTAAAAGAACAGATATATGTATTGGACATTGGAACTTGCCTCAAAGTTGGAGGACGCTCCCTGGCCGGCAACCAAGGAGGAGTTGATAGACTATGCCAACCGTAGCGGTGCTCCGCTGGAAGTTATAGAGAATCTGCAGGAGATCGAGGACGAGGGTGATGTGTATGAGACTATCGAGGATCTTTGGCCCGATTATCCCAGCAAGGAGGATTTTCTGTGGGACGAGGACGAGTATTAGCTTGTAGTTTTTTACGGGGGATTGATAAAATTTGCGGAGCTGGGCAATAATGCCGAGCTCTCGTGCGTTATAATAGGTGATGAAGAGGCTGTTATTTGTACTGATAGTGGCGCTTGCTTGGGCAAGAGCTGTTGCTCAGGACGATGTGGCTTTTACAAATTACTGGTCATTCCAGTCTTTCTATAATCCTGCAGCGGCGGGTGTGGACAAGCAGTTGGACATAAAGGCTGCCTTCCGTATAGAAATGATGGGATTCGAGGACAGTGGACGTACTTTCCTGGTGCAGGCGGATGCTCCGCTGTGGTTCCTGTCTTCTCCGCGGCATGGTGGCGGGGTCGGGTTCATGAACGACAAGATAGGTCTGTTCAGCAACAAGCGTATTTGGTTGCAGTATGCCTACCATCAGCCGGTGCGCAAGGTGAACAGGTTGAGCCTGGGTGTACGCATTGCCTTCATCTCCGACGGATTTGACGGCGGCAAGGTGGAGACGGGCGAGTCGGGTGGAAGCAGTGATCCTGTACTGCCTACGGGAAATGTGACTGGTTCGGGATTCGACCTGGACCTTGGTCTGCGCTTCTCGCACAAGGATATCTGGTATGCGGGAGTTGCCGTGACGCATGTGCTTGCTCCGACGGTAGGACTGGGTGAGGAAAAGATATACCAGATAAAGGTCCCGCGAACCATTTATGCGATGGGAGGACATACGCTGCGGTTCAACAGACCGGAATTTTCGCTGAAGACGGCTGCAATGTTCCGTTCCGAGTTCAAGACATGGCGTGGGGATATTTCAGCGCGTTTCTGCTATGATGGCGAGAAGGGCAAGATGTACGGAGGCGTCAACTACAGTCCTACAGTCAGTGTAGCGCTGTTGTTCGGATTTGACTTCCACGGTGTCAATCTGGGATACAGCTATGAAATGTATACGGGTGGCATTGCTGTACAGAACGGTTCGCACGAGATACACCTGGGATACAGGATGGATATGAACTTTGCAAAGAGGGGCAAGAACATGCACCAGAGTGTAAGGTGGTTGTAAGATATAAGGAAAAACATACATACATATAATGAGCAGAATTAAGATTTTTGTTACTTTGGTGATCTGCCTGGCAACAACGGCTGTTGTGCTGACGGGTTGTATGGGCAGGGCGTCCAATGCAATGTCCAATGGTGGTGAACTGGTTGGTGTTCGTGGTTCCAGTCAGTCCGAGGCTACGCCTTACGGCATGGTTGCCGTGAGCAAGGGAAGCCTGAAGATAGGTCTTGAGGAGAACGATACCCTGTGGGGTGCTGATTTTCCTCGTCGTGACATCAGCGTGGATGGTTTCTGGATGGATCAGTACGAGGTGAGCAATGCCAAGTACCGTCAGTTTGTAAACTGGGTACGTGACAGTATCATCCGTGAGCGTCTGGCAGATCCTGCATATGGTGGTGACGAGACATTCAAGATAGAGGAGGATAAGAACGGTGATCCAGTTACGCCTCACTTGAACTGGAACAAGCCGATTCCCAATTCGCGCAAGGCTACCGAGGACGAGATGCGTGCGATAGAGAGTGTCTACACTACTCATCCTATCGACGGGACACGTATGCTGGATGCCCGTCAGATGAACTATCGCTACGAGGTTTACGACTATGCTGCTGCTGCGCAGCGCCGTTATCGTCTTAATCCCGAGGAGCGTGACTTGAATACGGATCATGCGGTGGATACGCGCGATGTTATGATCTCAAAGGATACTGCATGGGTCGAGGACGACGGTCGTATCGTGCGTCAGACGATTACGCGTCCGTTGAGCGGTCCCTGGGATTTCCTGAATACATACATTGTAAATATATATCCCGACACTACTTGCTGGGTAAATGATTTCAAGAATGCCGACAACGAGCGCTACATGAAGTTGTATTTCTCCAACCCTGCTTACGATGATTATCCTGTTGTGGGTGTTACATGGGAGCAGGCTAATGCATTCTGTGCATGGCGTACGGAGTTCTTGATGCGTGGTATGGGTGCGTATGCAAGGCAGTTGCAGCGTTTCCGCCTGCCTACCGAGATAGAGTGGGAGTATGCTGCTCGCGGCAAGGAGGGTAATGCCTTCCCGTGGGAGAGCAAGGAGACTAAGAGCGACAAGGGTTGCTTCTATGCCAATTTCAAGCCTGACCGCGGTAACTATACCAAGGACGGCAGCCTGATTACGAGCCGTTGCGGTATATTCAGCGCCAATTCATCGGGCTTGTACGATATGGCAGGTAATGTTGCGGAGTGGACGAGCACGGTTTATACCGAAGCTGGTGTGGATGCCATGAGTGACATGAACCCTGAGCTGAAGTACAATGCTGCTATCGAGGACCCGTACCGTCTGAAGAAGAAGAGTGTGCGTGGTGGCAGCTGGAAGGATCCCGAGAGCATGATACGCAGTGCATGGCGTGCATACGAGTATCAGAACCAGCCTCGCAGCTTCATAGGCTTCCGCTGTGTTCGCAGCATGGTGAGCGACAACTCGCGAATGACTAAGAAAAAGTAATAGAATCAGAACAGATAGAGGGCTTTAATTATGTTTATAATCAATGCAATTCAGAAATGGATGGACACGATAGCCGGTCAGACCTTTATGCAGTATGCATATAGCTGGGGTGCTGCTATCGTAATATTAGGTACTTTGTTCAAACTGACTCACCTGCCAGGAGCCAACATGATGTTGTTCATAGGTATGGGCACCGAGGTGTTCGTGTTTATAGTTGCGGGTTTCGAGCGTGTGACGGAGCGTGTTCCTGAGAACAATGCTGCAGTACAGTCTGTTGCAGCCGTGGAACAGCCCGTAACAGCCATGGAACAGTCAGCTCCAACTATGGAACAGCCTTTGGCAGCTGTAGAACAGCCGTTAAACAGTATGGTTTCACAGGAACTGATCGGGGCAACGGATCCTTCGTCCGTAGAGGAGGCTGTCAAGGGTTATGCCGAGGAACTGGCTGAACTGACGAAGGTCCTGACACGTGTCAAGGAGCAGGCTGCCCGTATGGGTGAGGACAGCGAGGAGATGGATAACCTGAACCGTACGGTTACGGGTATCTCGACAGTATATGAACTGCAGTTGCGCAGTCTGAGCAAGCAGGTGAGCACAATCGAGCAGATTGACGAGCAGACTCGCAAGATGGCAGAGAACATAAATGAATTGAACAATGTTTACGCACGCATGATTCAGGCCTTGACCGTGAATATGCAGGCAGCAGCTCCTAAGGCATAATGGCAAAAATAAGGAAAAAGCAGATATCGCCGCGTCAGAAGATGATAAATCTGATGTACGTCGTGCTGATGGCCATGTTGGCGCTGAATGTCAGTAACGATGTGCTGAAGGGTTTTACTCTTGTTGCAGAGAAGCTGGAGCTTTCTACAAGGAACTCGGCTGATATCAACGGTGAGATATACAAGGATTTTGCCGAGCAGTACAAGGCTAATCCTACCAAGGTCGGGGAGTGGTACGAAAGGGCGCAGAAGGTGCGTACGATGAGTGATTCTCTGTACAATCTGGCTGATGAGCTGAAGATGGCTATTGTCCGCAAGGCGGACGGTGCGAGGGCTGATGTGCACAATATCCGTAACGGCGAGGACCTGGAGGCTGCATCGCAGGTGATGCTCTCTCCGCTGGAGCCGCGCGGCAAGGAGCTGTATAATGCCATCACCATTTATCGCGGCCGTATAACCAAGATGGTAAGCGATCCTAAAAAGCGCCGTCTGATCGAGACCAGTCTGGGTACGGATGTGCCCAAGGGTGCCCGAGCTATGGGCAAGAACTGGCAGGAATATATATTCGAGGCTACGCCGGTTGCGGCTGCGGTGACGATGCTGACAAAGTTGCAGAATGACGTTCGCTATGCCGAGGGTGAGGTCCTGCATGAGCTGATTGGCAATATAGATATGAAGGATATACGTGTGAATCAGGTCAATGCGTATGTAATTCCCAATAGCCGTGTAATAGTGCAGGGCGGACGCTACGAGGCGCAGATCATCATGGCTGCCGTGGATACTACCAGTACTCCATCGGTTTATGTGGGTGGTCGCGAGATTACTAATTCCAAAGGTATATACGAGACGGTGTGCAGTAGCACGGGCGAGTTTACAATCAGCGGTTTTATCGAGATGCTTAATGGCGAGGGACGCAAGATTCGCCGCGAATTCTCGGACAAGTATACGGTTATTCCGCCAGCAGCGACTCTGAGTGCCGACTTGATGAATGTATTGTATGCCGGATATGACAACCCTATAAGTGTAAGTGTACCGGGTGTTCCGACGAGCAGGATATCGTTGTCTATGAATGGCGGTTCGCTGGTACAGAAGGGTGACGGGCACTATATAGCACGTCCTACGAATGTTGGTGGCGAGGCGGTGTTTACTGTAATTGCCAATCACGACGGTCGCAGCCAGGAGATGGGCAAGTTTACGTACCGTGTCCGCAAATTACCTGATCCGACGGCTTTTATACCTACTGGCGACAGTCATTTCATGGGTGGCAAGATGGCTAAGGCTGCGCTGATGGCTGCAAGCGGTCTGGGGGCTGCCATAGATGATGGTTTGCTGAACATTCCGTTTCAGGTACTGGGCTTCGAGACTGTATTCTTTGACAATCTGGGAAATGCTGTGCCCGAGGTTAGTGCGGGAAGCAGCTTTACGGATCGTCAGAAGAATCTGATGCGCGGTTTGTCGCGTGGCAAGCGTTTCTTTATCACCAAGATCCGTGCACAGGGTCCTGATGGAGTGCAGCGTACGCTGAACGGGGCGATTGAGGTTATTGTAAATTAATGATTATGAAAAGGATATTTTTGTTTTTAGCAGTAATCGCGTGTGTTGGCCTGATTCAGGCTCAGCCGCAGAAGCGTAGGGTGACCAGCAGTAATGCTGCGGCACAGAAGAAGCAGGCTCAGGCTAATGACCGTGCATCCCTGCAGTTCCCTACCAAGGATGCCATGCCCGAGGATGTGGTATGGAAGCGCGATGTATACCGTTCACTTGACCTTACTCAGGATGCCAATGCTCCGCTGTATTACCCTGTTGAGCCTATGGGGCGTCAGGTGAACCTGTTTACGTATCTGTTCCGTCTGATGCTGACCGGCAGGATAAATGCGTATATGTACAAGCTGGACGGTGTGGAGAATTTCGAGGACAAGAACAAACTGAAGGTCGAGGATGTGCTGACCAGATACAGTATTTATTACGAAGAGCCCAATGAGGGCAAGTATCAGGTGGATGACAGTGATATCCCAAGTTCCGAGGTTACGCGTTATTACTTGAAGGAGAGCGTATATCTGGATCAGCGAACGGGTACGTTCCAGACCAAGGTGACGGCTTTGTGTCCGGTGCTGATGCGCGGTGCTGACGAGTGGGGCGGGGAGAGTACTCCGTATCCGATGTTCTGGCTAAATTATGACGAGGTTGCTCCGTGGCTGGCCAGGCTGCCTATGATGGCAAGTAATCTGAACAATGTCATGAATATGACTGCCGACGATTATTTTACTACAACCCGGTACAAGGGTCAGATTTACAAGACGAACAATATGCAGGGCCGTGCACTGGCTCAGTATTGCAAGACTGATTCTGCAATGAAGAGTGAGCAGAACAGGATAGAGAAGCAGATCGTGGATTTCGAGGACAAGGTTTGGGGCCATATGAGCCATGAGGATAGCATCAAGGCTGCACAGGCTGACAGTATCAAGGCAGCTCAGGGCAAGGTCAGGAAGACTCGCAGCGTGTTCTCGAGTGCGCGTCGCAGCGGTGGCAGTTCTGTGTCATCCGGCTCGTCCAAGACCACCAAGTCCAAGTCAGGTAGCGGCGGCGGTAACAGTGCTCCGCGAATCTCTGTCAGGAGACAAAGGAGATAGGGAGCATGTTTGCCGAATGTCTGCTGCCCTTGCCGCTGCAGGGCACATTCACATATCATATACCAGCCCATCTGGACGACAGTGTCCAGGTGGGTTGTCGCGTGAATGTGCCTTTTGGTAAGAGCAAGCAGTATGCGGCGTTGGTTGTGACTATTTCTCAGCAGGTTTCCAAACCTGCAACTTTGCAGGGTGATGGCAGACGTGTTGAGGTAAAGGATATCCTTTCGGTACTGGATGATCATCCTGTGCTGCTGCCACAGCAGCTGAAACTGTGGAAATGGGTGGCGGATTATTACATGTGTACGCTTGGTGAGGTGTACAAGGCAGCCATTCCATCGGGTATGAAGGAGAAGGATGGTGTAGTGCGATATCATCCCAAGACTGTGGCGTGCATAAGGCTGAGCAATGCTTATTTTGATGCAACCAGACTGAATGTGGCCATGGGGGGCTTGCGTGTTGCTCCCAAACAGCAGCAGTTGATGATTTGCTATGTGGAACTGGCGGGGGTGAACGCGGCGCTTTTGGCAAACAATCCAGGTATGTTGAGGGAGATTACGCGCGAGGAGCTGATGAGGGCTGCAGGCTGTTCGCCTGCCATTCTGAAGGCTGTCGTGGAACGTGGTCTGCTGGAACAGTATACGGTGCAGGTAAGCAGGATAGCACCTGAATCAATGTGTTTGCGTGAAGATGGTGTGCAACCGGTGTTGCCGGCATTGAGCAGCGTACAGGATGAGGCTTATTCCTCGATTGTACGTAGTTGGCACGACAGGGATGTATGTCTGTTGCATGGTGTGACCTCGAGCGGTAAGACGGAGATATATATACATCTGATCCAGAAGGCTTTGGACGAGGGCAGACAGGTTCTGTACCTATTGCCGGAGATTGTGCTGACAAGTCAGTTGACACAGCGTCTGCGCCGTGTATTCGGAAATCGTCTGGGGGTATACCACAGCAGGTATACAGATGCCGAGCGTGTGGAGGTGTATCAGAAACAGGTAGGCAGTAGTCCTTACGACATAATCGTTGGGGTGCGAAGCAGTGTTTTGTTGCCGTTTCAACGCTTGGGACTGGTTATTGTCGATGAGGAGCACGAGAACAGTTTCAAGCAGACTGAGCCTGCTCCGCGCTACCATGCGCGTAATGTTGCGCTGGTTCTGGCGCGTATGGCGGGGGCAAGAACTCTGCTTGGTACGGCTACTCCTTCGCTGGAGAGCTATTACAACGCCAAGTCGGGCAAGTATGGTCTGGTGGAGTTGTTTACGCGTTATGGCAATGTGACGCTTCCTGAAATCAGGATAGTCGACATCAAGGAGATGAAACGCAGGAAGATGATGCATGGTCCGTTCAGTCCGATGCTGTTGGACGAGATGCGTAATCGCCTGGAGCGTAGGGAGCAGGTCATATTGTTCCAGAATCGTCGTGGTTTTGCTCCGATGGTGGAGTGCCAGGTGTGCGGTTGGGTGCCGCAATGTCCGCATTGCGATGTAAGTCTGACATTGCATAAGCGGTTAAACCGTCTGGTTTGTCACTATTGCGGCTATTCACAGCTGATTCCGACACATTGTCCGCAGTGCGAGGGTGACAATGTCAGCAGCCGGGGTTTCGGTACAGAACGTATCGAGGAGATGTTGCAGAAGGCTTTGCCCGGGGCGCGTATAGCGCGTATGGATCTGGATACGACAAGAAGTCGTCAGGCATACGAGGGTATAATAGAGGGTTTCCAACGCGGTGAGACTGATATTCTGGTGGGCACGCAGATGGTAACGAAGGGGTTGGATTTCCGTAATGTGACGCTGGTCGGTATACTGAATGCAAGCACAATGCTGAATCAGCCTGATTTCCGTAGTTACGAGCATGCCTTCCAGATGATGACTCAGGTAAGCGGCCGTGCAGGCAGGAGTGTCCTGTTCAAGGGTAAGGGTACTGTAATCCTACAATGCCATGATGCACAAAACCCGATTATACAGCAGGTAGTGGATAATGATTACAAGGGAATGTACAATGGGCAGATGGAGGAGCGGCAGTTATTTGGCTATCCTCCGTTATGCCGCATGGTCTATGTGTACATGAAGCATCGTGACGAGCGTGTCCTGGATCACCTTGCAAATGAAATGGGACAGATGCTGCGCAGGGTTTTTGCACATCGTGTCATAGGTCCTGACGTGCCTGCAATAGCCCGTGTGCAGGCTATGTATATACGCAAGGTACTGGTTAAGATAGAGACGTCGGCAAACATGTCCGATGCGCGTACACGTCTGATTCAGGTACAGCAATACCTGTTGTCCAGGCCTGAGTACAGGTCTGCCGTTGTATACTTTGATGTAGACTGATTATCCCAGCGTCTGTATTGCGAAGTGCATGCGGCGAACGGTCTCTTCCTTGCCCAGGAAGGCAGCCAGTTCGTACATATCGGGACCTTGTCCCTCGCCTACAAGGCATACGCGCCATGCATTCCACGGCTTCATGCCTGTCTCTTCGACCCATGGGTCTATCTCGGCCTTCAGGCCTGCTAAACTGAAATCACTGACTTTCTCCAGACGGTCTGCAAGGGCTGCCATATCGGAAGCGGAGGTCTCCTTCCAGTTTTTCTTGATGAACTTGTCTTCGCAGTCGAACTGTGCAGGTGCGACAAAGAAGAATCTTGTAAGCGGCCACATGTCGGTGATGAAGCTGATGTTGCGTTTTTTCTTGTTGCCCTGGGCATCGGTGTATTCGACGACCTTGAGCTTCATCATGCGAACTACCTCTGTGAGCTTCTCGGGCGTTGAATGTATACCTTGTTTTTCAAGCAGTGCTGCAAAGTCTGGTGCCCACTCGCTGTCATCGCGTGATATCATGTACTGGTGGTTGAACCATGCAGCCTTGATGTAGTCGAACTTTGCTCCGTTCTTGCTGCACTTGCTCAGGTCGAACAGACGTACCATGTCTTCGAGGCTCATAATCTCGGACTGGCCTTCACCTGGATTCCATCCAAGCAGTGCCAGGAAATTGCATACTGCTCCGGGGAGGTAGCCTTTCTCGCGGTAACCGCTGCTGGTCTCGCCACTCTTGGGGTCGTGCCATTCCAGAGGGAATACGGGGAACCCTAGCTTGTCGCCATCGCGTTTGCTGAGTTTGCCGTTTCCGATTGGCTTGAGCAGGAGCGGAAGATGTGCAAAGCGCGGCATGGTATCTGCCCACCCGAATGCGCGATATAGCAATACGTGTAAAGGTGCGCTTGGGAGCCATTCCTCGCCTCTGATTACATGCGTGACTTCCATGAGGTGGTCGTCCACGATGTTGGCAAGGTGGTATGTGGGCAGGTCATCGGCACTTTTGTACAGGACCTTGTCGTCCAGAATGCTGCTGTTGATGCATACGTCTCCACGAATCATGTCGTCTACATGGACGTCTTCTCCCGGTTCGATCAGAAAGCGTACGACGTATGGGGTACCTGCGTCAATAAGTGCCTTTACGTCGTCCTGGCTCATGGAAAGTGAGTTGCGCATGAGTCCGCGGGTACGGGCATCATATTGGAAATTTTCGATTTCGGCTCGCTTGGCATCCAGTTCCTCGGGGGTATCGAATGCAATATATGCCTTGCCGTTGTCCAGCAGTTGTCTTACGTATTTGCGGTATATGTCACGGCGCTCGCTCTGCCTGTATGGACCGTGATTGCCACCAAAGCTTACGCCTTCGTCAAATTTGATTCCCAGCCATTGGAATGATTCGATTATATATTCCTCGGCTCCCGGTACAAAGCGTGTGCTGTCAGTATCTTCGATACGGAAAATCAGGTCGCCGCCATTCTGACGTGCAAACAGATAGTTGTACAGGGCGGTGCGTACACCTCCAATGTGTAGGGGACCTGTGGGACTTGGTGCAAAACGCACTCTGACTCTTCTTTCGGACATTGGTTTTGTGTTTTTAGTCTATATTTGGCACAAAATTATAACTTTTTTTCCGATTACTCGTCTTTTTTTCGTAATTTCGCACATCCCGAAGATTTATGCTTCAGGTCTTTCTTGATTTAAAGCCAATGAAGAGATGAGTCGTTATAACCATAGACATAACTGGTCCAGGAAGGACTATATTACGAGGGTGTTGTTCATCGTGGGCACCGTGATTGTGCTGGTGGGGCTGATGCCTAGAGATGCCATGCGTATCTACCATTACAATGTGGGTGAGCCCTGGGATTATGCCACCTTGATTGCCGAGGACAGTTTTCCCGTTCTTAAGAGTGAGGAGGCGTTGCGGAAGGAAAATGACAGCATAGAGCGTTATTTTGAGCCTTACTACAATGTGCGCCATCAGGTCTCGGACAGTATCCGGAATGTTTGGCTAAGTACGTTTGAGAACAGCTTGGCAGGGGAGGTCCCCTTGTATTTCAAGGAGTTTTTTGCCGAGCGTCTGCAGGAGATATATGAACAGGGTATAATGACTGCAGATCAGATGAGGAGCCTGGAGGGACGCAGGATTGGTATGGTTCATCTGATTGACGGTAACGTGTCGAGCGAGTATACGGTTGATGAACTGTATACGCCCATAACGGCTTATAATGCACTGACCGAGGATATAGATTCGGTGCGTTTCCCACCGGCTGTGGTGCGTCGTTGCAACCTGAACCGTTTCCTGACCAGTAATCTGGTGTATGATGAGGCAAAGAGCATACAACAGCAACAGGAGGTGAGGAGGATGATAACGCCTTATCTTGGAGCGGTCGTTTCGGGACAGAAGATAGTGGACCGTGGACAGATTGTCGACGAATATACGTATGCTGTGCTGCAGAGTATGGAACAGCATTTGAGTAAAAGGCAGAAATCTGTTGGCGAGGTTATACTGACGACTGTAGGTCAGATATTGCTGGTAACTACAGCAATGGTAATTCTGCTGGTTTATTTGCAGCAGTTCCGCAGCGACTATCTGGAGGAAAAGCGCTACATCTCGCTGATTCTGACATTTTTCCTTCTGTTCCCTATCCTGACATTTACACTGAAGCATAGTGTAATGGTCAATGCCTACTTGTTGCCTTTCTGCATAACGCCTATTTTTGTGCGTATTTTCATGGACAGCCGTACTGCATTTTTCACTCATATTGTGGTGGTACTGGTGTCGGCAGTGGCTGTAAGCCAGCCTGCTCAGTTCATGGTGGTACAGATTGTGGCAGGTTTCACCGCGATTGCAAGTCTCAGGGAATTAACGCAGCGCAGTGAGTTGTTCCGGACAATTCTGCTGGTTCTGGTGGTTTCGGTGCTGACATATGTGAGCATCGATGTTGTTACCGGCAGGTTTGTCTCATTCAGCGAAATGGACTATTCCAATCTGGTATGTATTGCGCTGAATGCCCTGCTGTTGATGGTGTCATATCTGTTGCTGATACCCATCGAGAAGGTATTCGGTTTTACCAGTGCAGTTACTCTTATTGAGCTGAGCAATGCCAATACACCGTTGTTGCGTCTTATGAGCGAGGAGGCTCCGGGGACATTCCAGCACAGTATGCAGGTTGCCAATCTCTGTGCAGCCGTGGCTGAGAGGATTGGTGCCAAGAGTCATTTGGCACGTACCGGGGCATTGTATCATGATATTGGCAAGATACGCCATGCTGCGTTCTATACAGAGAACCAGAATGGCATAAATCCGCATGAGCGGTTGACTAACGAGCAGTCGGCATCAATAATCATCAGCCATGTGCGCGAGGGACTGGCTGTTGCAGAGAAATATAAGTTGCCGGAAGTAATACGCGGTTTCATCGCGACGCACCATGGTACCAGTATGGCAAGGTATTTCTATGTGCAGGCGCAGAACAAGTGTCCTGATGAGGTGGTGGATCCCGCAATGTTCACATATCCCGGTCCTAATCCTCAGACATTGGAGCAGGCTGTACTGATGATGTGTGATGCTGTGGAGGCTGCCAGCCGTAGCCTGACGGATATCACGGAACAGAGTATTTCCGATCTGGTCGAGCGTATAGTTGACAGTCAGGTGTCGGGCGGTTTCTTCAAGGAGAGTCCTATCACTTTCCTGGATATAGCGAATGCAAAGGAGGTGCTGAAGAGCAAACTTCGCATCATTTACCATACGCGAATCCAGTATCCTGAATTGCAGGGTAGTGCAAAATAGACTGCAGGCATCTTATCGTGGGGTGTGTCAGCCCTGATATTCCTCGCTGGTGGTTATGTTCTGTGTGTTGGACGGGTCGGAGTCGGCAGTGCGATACCAGTCTGAGTATTCGATGTAATGGCGTGCATAGGTCTTGTTCAGGGCTGCGGCCTGTTCAGGATCTACCTTTTTGATGAATTTTGCTGGAACGCCGCCCCAAAGTTCACCGTCTCCAATCTGGGTTTTGCTAAGTACCAATGCTCCTGCTGCAACGATGGCTCCGCGCCCGACTATGGCAAGGTCCAGGACGGTTGCTCCCATTCCTATGAGGGCACCGTCGCATATCTCGCATCCGTGCAGTGTTACGGAATGGCCAATGGTCACATCATCTCCTAAGATGCATGGTGCCTTGCCGTTAAGGGTGTGGATGCAACTGTTGTCCTGAATGTTGGTTCGGTTACCTATTTTAATATAGTGGACATCGCCACGGACAACGGCATTGAACCATACGGTGCAGTCGTCGCCCATTTGAACGTCCCCTGCAATAACTGCCCCCTCGCTAAAATAGCAGTGCTTTCCAAAACGCGGTGCAGGCATGCCTGCCAGTTTCTTGATAATTGCCATATTTGTAAATTTTAGGACAAAGATATAGTTTTTTTATTTGGAAAAGGCTATCTTTGCCATACAAACAGGTGTTAAAATGACAGTTGAGGAAAAAATACGTGCCGTGCGCCGGTGGATGTGTGAAAATGGTGTAGGTGCATTGGTAGTTCCAACGGATGATCCTCATGGCAGCGAATATCCGGCTGAGCATTGGCAATGCCGTCGCTGGCTGACGGGGTTTACCGGCAGTGCGGGTGATGCTGTCGTGACAATGGACGAGGCCCTGCTGTGGACGGATTCGCGGTACTGGTTGCAGGCTAAAGAGCAGTTGGCAGGTACTGAGTTCAGGCTAATGCGGATTGGAATAGACAAGGAAATGGAGGATTGGCTGGAGGAACATGGTTGTGTAAATACTGATGATAATCCACGTTTTGTTGTCCGTAGTTGCGAGGAACCGTTTGACAGTATCTGGATGGATCGCCCGTCCTTGCCATTGACAAAGGCATGGGTAATGCCGGATGAACTGAGTGGCGAGAGTGCCGCTTCCAAACTGGGCCGTCTGGTCAGATGGCTTGTGGAACAGGGCAGGGAATCTGTATTGATATCTGATTTGGCCGAGGTGGCCTGGATGCTTAATATCCGTGGCAGCGATATTGATTATAATCCGTTTGTTATTGCTTTTCTGCAGGTTAATGCCAAAGGTGGCCATATTCTGTATGTAAATGACTCCCAGGTGGATGGTATTAGGGAATATCTGTCATCCATAGGTGTTGGTGTTGCACCTTATGATCAGGTATCTTGCCAGTCCGGGTGTGTGTGTACTACCCCTGTTGCGGTGTGGAAGGCATCGAAGAACAGTGTTGAGCAGGATGGCTTCCGTCAGGCTCACGTCTGTGACGGTGTGGCAATGGTGCGTTTGTTGGCTTGGTTGGATAGTGTCGGCTCCGTTACAGAAATTGACGTGGCTGAGAAACTGACTGCGTTGCGGGCTGAACATCCTGGCTTCATGGGATTGAGTTTCGGAACGATTGTCGGTTATGGTGCCCATGGTGCGATAGTACATTACGAGGCTACGCCGGAGACGGATGCTGTGATAAGGAGAAAGGGTTTGCTGTTGCTTGATTCCGGCGCGCATTACTTCTTGCGGGACCGGGCTGACTGTGATGGCTTTGCTGGAACAACAGATATTACCCGTACAATTGCAATGGGTGTGCCTTCTGGTGAGGAGAGGCGTGTATATACTTTGGTACTGAAGGGTCATCTGCAGTTGCAGCATGCCGTGTTCCCGGTAGCTACGACTGGTTTGCAGTTGGATACGTTTGCCAGGGCAGCCATGTGGCGTGCCGGTTATGATTTCGGTCATGGCACGGGTCATGGAGTAGGGCATGTGCTGGGTGTGCACGAGGGACCTGTACAGATTCGCAGAAACTGCAGGGCAGATACGGTTGTGCCTGTTTGCGAGGGTATTGTCATTACTGACGAACCTGGGATTTATGTCGAGGGTAAATACGGTGTGCGTATTGAAAACGCGCTGCTGTGTGTAAAGGCCTGGGAGACGGATTTCGGCTCTTTCCTGAAATTTGACCCTTTGACTCTTTGTCCCTATGACCGCAGATTGATTGAATTGGATATGCTTACCGACGATGAGGTTTGCTGGATTGACGAATATCACCAGAGGGTTCGTGAGCTGATTTTGCCTTTGTTGAATGATGATACTGAGCGTGAATGGCTCTTGTGGGCAACTGAAAGGTACAAAAAATAGTGATGGATGGCAATAAATTACCGGTTCGTGCTACGTTGTATGTATAATTTTGCTATCTTTGTTCGGTGACAATTTATAAAATCAAATAAAATATTGAAAATGATGAAGTTCTTAACAGACGAAAAGCTTGTTATTGTTGGTGCCGGTGGTATGATCGGCTCTAACATGGTGCAGTCGGTGCTGATGTTGGGTCTTACTCCTAACATTTGCTTGTATGATATCTATGAGCCTGGTGTTCATGGTGTTTATGACGAGATGTGTCATTGTGCTTTCCCTGGTGCTAATCTGTCTTATACGGTGGATGCAGCCGAGGCTTTCACAGGTGCAAAGTATATCATCAGCTCGGGCGGTGCTCCACGTAAGGAGGGTATGACACGTGAGGATCTGCTGAAGGGCAACTGTCAGATTGCTGCAGATTTTGGTGAGAATATCAAGAAGTATTGTCCGGATGTCAAGCATGTAGTGGTTATCTTCAATCCTGCTGACGTTACGGCTTTGACAGCGCTGATTCACTCGGGTTTGAAACCGAATCAGCTGACATCACTGGCAGCATTGGACTCGACTCGTCTGCAGCAGCAGCTGGCTCAGGAGTTCGGTGTACAGCAGGACAAGGTTACTGATGCCTGGACCTATGGCGGTCACGGTGAGCAGATGGCTGTATTCGCATCGAAGGCAAAGATTGACGGCAAGCCTCTGAGCGAGTTGCCATTGAGTGCAGAGCGTTGGGCTGAAATCAAGCATATGACGACACAGGGTGGCAGCAACATTATCAAGTTGCGTGGCCGCAGTTCGTTCCAGAGCCCTGCATATCAGGCTGTCAAAATGATAGAGGGCGCTATGGGGGGTGAGCCTTTCACATGGCCTGCAGGTTGTTATGTAAACTGTGACAAGTGCGGTATGAAGAATGTGATGATGGCAATGCCTACTGTTATTGACAAGAACGGCGTGCGTTTCACTGCACCTCAGGGTACGGAGGAGGAAATGGCTGCGTTGCAGAAATCATATGAGCATCTGCAGGCTATGCGCGACGAGATTATCGGCCTGGGTATCATTCCTGCGGTTGCTGACTGGAAGAAGGATAACCCAAACTTGTAAGTGGTAGCTCGTTACCTTATTATATTATTGGCTGCGGCAGTTGCTGCGGCCTTTTTTTTGTGCAAAATTTTCCTCAAACGTTTTGCTACCTCATAAAAAGGTCGTATCTTTGCGCGGCAAAAAGTGACTTTTGCATTGAAATAATTAACATTCAAACATTTAAGACAATGATTGTAGTACCTGTAAAAGAAGGCGAAAACATCGAACGTGCCTTGAAGAAATTCAAGCGTAAGTTTGAGAAGACTGGTATCGTCAAGGAGTTGCGTGCTCGTCAGCAGTTTGACAAGCCATCTGTTAAGAACCGTCTGAAGATGGAGCGTGCTATCTATGTGCAGCAGCTTCAGCGTGTAGAGGATTGATTTTTCTGCTTCAGACAGACAAAAAGTAAAAGTAGTTAATTTTTTAGGCTATTGCTTGCATAAGCCAGAGGAATTGTCTATCTTTATACTCCGAAAAGCATACGAGGAATCGTAATGGACACTTGGTTGGAGGATTTTGTGGCATACTTGCGGTATGAACGCAATTATAGCGAAAATACCATTAAACCTTACCACGACAGTTTGGAAGCGTTCGGGCTGTTTATAAAATCCTTGGACTCGGATCTTGACTGGAGGCATGTTACATCGGATGTAATCCGTGATTGGATAGTTTGTCTTATGGACAGGGGAATTACTCCGTCCGGTGTCTGCCCGCGATTGAGCGCGGTGAAGAGTTTTTACCGTTTTCTCCTGAGAAGGGGGCTGGTGGAGACGGATCCTGCGCATCTGGTGCAGACTCCCAGGAAGGCAAAGGTGCTGCCTTATTTTGTAAAGGAGAAGGATATGAACCGTTTACTGGATGATGTTCGGTTTCCTGATACTTATGAGGGCAGACGTAACCGTCTGATTGTGATGATGTTGTATTCTACTGGCATCCGTGCATCGGAATTGACTGGAATTGACGTGGATGATGTTAATCTGGAGAATTGTACAATAAAGGTCACGGGTAAACGTAGGAAGCAGCGTGTCATTCCGTTCGGGGACGAGTTGAAGCAGACTCTGGAGGGGTATATCCCTTTGCTAGGGTCTGTCCGGAAGAGTGGTGGCGAGAAGGCGTTGTTCCTGAGTTCGCGTACCGGCAGGAGGGTATCATACGGTATGGTGAGACTCGCCGTGAGAGGTGCGTTGATGCTGGTGACGACTCAGAAGAAAATAAGTCCGCATGTGCTGAGGCACAGTTTTGCTACCTCGATGCTGAACAATGATGCAGATTTGCAGTCCGTGAAGGAGTTGTTGGGGCATGAAAAGTTGTCTACGACGTCGATTTATGTCCACACATCCTTTGAGGAATTGAAAAAAATGTATAACCAGGCTCATCCAAGAGCTTAAAAACGGAGGAAATTATGGACATTAAGATTCAGGCGATTCACTTCGAGGCAACAGAGAAGTTGCAGGATTTTATCCAGAAGAAGATTGGCAAGCTGGCACGCTTTGATAGCGAAATAGGAAAGGTTGAGGTGTCATTGAAGGTCGTAAAACCCGAGTCGGCATTAAACAAGGAGGTTGATATCAGGGTGTATGTCAAGGGCAGGACGTTGTTTGCTTCCGAGACATGCGACACGTTTGAAGAGGCAATTGATAAATCGTGTGAAATACTGGCTCGCCAGATAGAAAAGCACAAAAATAAATAAAATAATCACGAAAAAACAGCCAAATGTTTTGGTGATTAGAAAAATATGCCTAATTTTGCACCCGCAAATAGGCATACTGGGTAGGTAGGTAAGTGGTTAAAACGGGCAGACTGTAAATCTGTTGGCTTACGCCTTCGGCGGTTCGAATCCGTCCCTGCCCACTGAATAATGCGGAAATAGCTCAGTTGATAGAGCACTAGCCTTCCAAGCTGGGGGTCGCGGGTTTGAGTCCCGTTTTCCGCTCTAATATTAAGTCCTGAAGAGGACGTGTGTTGCTGCTATAGCTCAGTGGTAGAGCGCATCCTTGGTAAGGATGAGGTCCCGAGTTCAACTCTCGGTAGCAGCTCAACGCTTGTAATCGAGAGCTTAGGATTAAGCACATTATACATTTATATATATAAATAATAACTGCTATGGCAAAAGAAACTTTCGTACGTACCAAACCCCATGTAAACATTGGTACAATCGGTCACGTTGACCACGGTAAGACAACTCTTACAGCTGCTATTACTACTGTATTGGCAAAGAAGGGCCTGTCTGAGGTTAAGAGCTTCGATCAGATCGACAACGCACCTGAGGAGAAGGAGCGTGGTATTACTATTAACACTGCACACGTTGAGTACGAGACAGCAAATCGTCACTATGCGCACGTTGACTGTCCGGGACATGCTGACTATGTAAAGAACATGGTAACCGGTGCTGCCCAGATGGATGGCGCTATCATCGTTGTTGCTGCAACTGACGGTCCTATGCCTCAGACTCGTGAGCACATCCTGCTCGCTCGTCAGGTAAATGTTCCACGTCTGGTTGTGTTCCTGAACAAGTGTGATATGGTTGATGACGAGGAAATGCTCGAGTTGGTTGAGATGGAGATGCAGGAGCTTCTCGCTCAGTACGATTTCGAGGAGGATACTCCTATCATTCGCGGTTCTGCCCTTGGTGCACTGAATGGTGTTCCTGAGTGGGAGCAGAAGGTAATGGAACTGATGGATGCTTGTGATACATGGATCCAGGAGCCAGTACGTGCCGTTGATAAGCCATTCTTGATGCCTGTTGAGGACGTGTTCTCAATCACAGGTCGTGGTACTGTTGCTACAGGTCGTATCGAGACTGGTATCGTTAAGGTTGGTGATGAGGTTCAGATCCTGGGTCTGGGCGAGGACAAGAAGTCTGTAATCACTGGCGTTGAGATGTTCCGTAAGTTGTTGGATCAGGGTGAGGCAGGTGACAATGTAGGTCTGTTGCTTCGCGGTATCGACAAGAACGAGGTTAAGCGCGGTATGGTTCTTACACATCCGGGTGCTATCACTCCTCACAAGGGCTTCAAGGCTTCTATCTATGTATTGAAGAAGGAAGAGGGTGGTCGTCACACTCCATTCGGTAACAAGTATCGTCCTCAGTTCTACCTGCGTACCATGGACTGCACAGGTGAGATTCACTTGCCAGATGGTATCGAGATGGTAATGCCTGGTGACAATGTTGAGATCAAGGTTGAGCTCATCTACGCCGTGGCTTTGAACGTAGGTCTGCGTTTCGCTATCCGTGAAGGCGGCCGTACCGTAGGTTCTGGTCAGATTACCGAGGTATTCGATTAATATTTCGAGCATCGAAAATCAATATTGTCCTCTGGCTTCTGCCAGGGGGCAATAATTACGGGAATAGCTCAGTTGGTAGAGCACTGGTCTCCAAAACCAGGTGTCGGGAGTTCGAGCCTCTCTTCCCGTGCTAAAAAAATAAAGGAAAATGCATAGCATAATCAAGTATTGCAAAGATTCGTACGTAGAACTTGTGCATAAGACTGCATGGCCAAGTCGTTCGGAACTGATGAATAGCGCGGTAGTTGTTTTAACTGCTTCCCTTTGTATCGCGCTGGTTGTCTTTGTTATGGACTACATCTTCCAGAACGGAATGGAGTTCGTGTACGGTCTGTTACGTTAATCTCAGGTATTTAAAGGAATGGCTGAAATTGAAAAAAGGTGGTATGTAATGCGTGCCATCAGTGGCAAGGAAGGCAAGGTAAAGGAGTACATCGAGGCTTTGATTGCTCAGCATAGCGATATTGCTGCGAATGTTTCTCAGGTGCTTATTCCGACTGAGAAGGTCGTGACTGTCAGAAATGGCAAGCGTGTTGTGAAGGAGAAAAACCGTTTCAGTGGATATGTCTTTGTTGAGGCTGCCCTGATTGGTGAGACTCAGGCACAATTGCGCAATGTGCCCAATGTTCTGGGATTCCTGTCTGCCAGTAAGGCAAGTACTGCTCCCATGCCATTGACTCCGGCTGAGGTAAACCATATGCTGGGTACGGTGGACGAGATGCAGGATATTCCTGATGAGGTGGCTATCCCATTCGAAGTTGGCGAGAGCGTGAAGGTGGCCGATGGTCCTTTCAGTGGCTTCGATGCTGTAATCGAGGATATCAATAACGAGAAGAAGAAATTGAAGGTTATGGTCAAGATCTTTGGACGTAAGACTCCTTTGGAACTTGGTTTTATGCAGGTTGAAAAGTTATAGGAGAACGCTTCCATCAAGGGTAGTTGCTACCTCTGTTTCTTTGATGGCTTTTCAATACAATAATTTATAAAGAGAATACTAAAATGGCTAAAGAAGTTGCTGGATTTATCAAACTCCAGATTAAAGGCGGCGCTGCAAATCCATCTCCCCCAGTAGGTCCTGCTTTGGGTTCCAAGGGTATTAATATCATGGATTTCTGTAAGGCTTTCAACGCCCGTACCCAGGATAAGGCTGGTAAGGTATTGCCTGTAGTTATTACTTACTACACCGACAAATCATACGATTTCATAGTCAAGACTCCTCCTGTTGCTGTTCAGCTTTTGGAGGTTGCCAAGGTTAAGAGCGGTTCTGCTGAACCAAATCGTAAGAAGATCGCAGAGATCACGTGGGATCAGGTTCGTACTATTGCCGAGGGTAAGATGCCGGACTTGAACTGCTTCACGGTTGAGGCAGCTATGAGGTTGGTTGCAGGTACTGCACGCAGCATGGGTATTAAAGTGAAGGGTGAATTCCCTGGTAAATAATCAAAAACTTCAATTAACAATGAGTAAACTGACAAAGAACCAGAAGTTGGTGGCTGAGAAGATTGAAGCAGGGAAGACATACACACTGAAGGAGGCTTCTGCTTTGGTAAAGGAGATTACTACTACCAAGTTTGATGCTTCGGTTGACATTGATGTACGTCTGGGCGTAGATCCTCGTAAGGCTAACCAGATGGTTCGTGGCGTTGTGTCACTGCCAAATGGTACTGGTAAGGTAACACGAGTTCTGTGCTTGTGTACTGCTGACCAGGAGACTGCTGCCAAAGAGGCTGGTGCTGACTATGTAGGTCTCGATGAATATATCGAGAAGATAAAGGGTGGTTGGACTGATATTGATGTTATCATCACTATGCCTGCCATCATGGGTAAGATTGGTGCTCTGGGTCGTATCTTGGGTCCTCGTGGCTTGATGCCTAACCCAAAGAGCGGTACTGTTACCATGGATGTTGCCAAGGCAGTCCGCGAGGTCAAGCAGGGCAAGATTGATTTCAAGGTCGACAAGACCGGTATCGTTCATGCTTCTATTGGTAAGGTGAGCTTCACTCCTGATATGATTGCTCAGAATGCCAAGGAATTCATGGCTACCATTATGAAACTGAAGCCTGCTGCTGCCAAGGGAACATATGTGAAGAGTCTTTATCTTTCAAGTACAATGAGTCGCGGTATCAAGGTTGATCCTAAAACTACCGATGAAATCTAAAAAGTAAAGTGTCATGAGAAAGGAAGATAAAACCGTAATTATTGCACAGCTGGGTGAGTTGTTGGCTCAGTATCCTCATTTCTATCTTGTAGATGTAGAGGGTATGAATTCGGCAGAAACTTCGGCTATGCGTCGCAAGTGTTTCCAGAGTAACGTGAAGATGGTGGTAGTAAAGAACACCATGCTGAAGAAGGCTCTGGATGCAAAGGAGACTGATTTCAGTGAGTTGGATGCTTGCTTGAAGGGTACGACTGCTTTGTTGTTCTCTGAAACAGCAAACGTTCCTGCCCGTATGATCAAGGATCTGACTAGCAAGAAGCAGGAGAAGCCTGTTCTTAAGGCTGCTTATGCCGAGGAAGCTCTCTATGTAGGTGCTGACAAGCTTGCTGCACTTTGTGCCCTGAAGAGTAAGAATGAACTGATTGCTGATGTAATCGCTGCTCTTGAATCTCCGATCATGAATGTACTGAGTGCATTGGAGAATAAGGAGAATGCTGAGGCATCTGCTGAGTAATTCAACTGATTAACTAACAAATAAATATTTAAATAAGATGGCTGATATTAAAGCTATTGCTGCTGAGCTCGTTGCGCTCACAGTACAGGAAGTTATCGACCTTAAGAACGAGCTTAAGGAGACTTATGGAATCGAGCCTGCTGCCGCAGCTGTTGTTGTTGCTGCAGGTGCTGAGGGTGGCGCTGCTGCTGAGGAGAAGACAGACTTTGATGTAGTTCTGACTGATGCAGGTGCAGCTAAGCTCCAGGTTGTTAAGGCTGTTAAGGAGGCTTGTGGCCTCGGTCTGAAGGAGGCTAAGGAGCTGGTTGACGGTGCTCCAAGTACTCTGAAGGAAGGCATGCCTAAGGCTGACGCCGAGGCTCTGAAGAAGACTCTCGAGGAAGCTGGTGCCAAGATAGAGTTGAAGTAATAATACTTCCTCAAAAAGGAATTTCCGGTAAAGGATCCTCTGGTAGAGGGTTCTTTACCTTTTTGCGTCTATACAATCCAATAGTCAATACATAAGACAAACGAGATGTCTAAAATTATCAACAACAGAGTCAATTTTGCTACAATCAAGGCTCCTTATGCTTATCCGGATTTCCTTGAGGTGCAGTTGAAGTCTTTCCGGGACTTCCTCCAGTTGGATACTCCACCAGAACTCCGCAAGAACGATGGTCTGTACAAGGTGTTCAGTGAGAACTTCCCTATTGCAGATACTCGTAACAATTTCGTTCTGGAGTTTCTGGACTATTATATTGATCCTCCACGGTACTCTATTGAGGAGTGTCTGGAACGTGGTATGACATACAGTGTGCCTTTGAAGGCAAAGCTGAAGTTGTATTGCACGGATCCTGATCACGAGGATTTCGATACTGTAATTCAGGATGTGTTCCTGGGTCCGATTCCATATATGACAAACAACGGTACCTTTATTATCAATGGTGCTGAACGTGTTGTTGTCAGTCAGTTGCATCGTTCGCCAGGTGTTTTCTTCGGTAGCAGTTTCCATAGTAACGGAACTCAGTTATACAGTGCCCGTATCATTCCTTTTAAGGGTAGTTGGATTGAGTTTGCTACTGATATCAACAATGTGATGTATGCGTACATCGACCGTAAGAAGAAGTTGCCAGTAACTACTCTGCTGCGTGCTATCGGTTACGAGAAGGATCGTGATATTCTTGAGATATTCGATCTGGCAGAGGAGGTTAAAGTTAACAAGACAAACTTGAGCAGGCATCTGGGTCAGCGTCTGGCTGCACGTCTGATGAAGACTTGGGTAGAGGATTTTGTTGATGAAGATACCGGTGAGGTTGTTTCTATTCAGCGAAATGAGGTGCTGCTGGAGCGTGAAACGGAGCTTACCAAGGAGAATATCAATGTGATTCTTGAGAGCGGCGAAACCAGTGTCCTGCTTCACAAGCAGGAAGGTGCTGGCAGTGACTACAGCATAGTATTCAATACTTTGCAGAAGGATACCTCCAACAGTGAAAAGGAGGCTATTGACTATATATATCGTCAGCTGCGCAATGCTGATCCGGCCGATGACGCCAGTGCGAAGGAGGTTATCTTTAACCTGTTCTTCTCGGATAAGCGTTATGATTTGGGCGAGGTTGGCCGCTATCGTATCAACAAGAAGCTTGGCCTGACTACAGATTCTTCTGTACGTGTACTGACCAAGGAGGATATTATCGAGATTATCAAGTATCTGATTGAGTTGGTTAACAGTAAGGCTAACGTTGATGATATCGATCACTTGAGCAATCGTCGTGTACGTACTGTAGGTGAGCAGCTGAGCAACCAGTTTGCAATCGGATTGGCACGTATGAGCCGTACAATCCGTGAGCGTATGAATGTGCGTGATAACGAGGTGTTCACTCCAACGGATCTGATTAACGCGAAGACTATAAGCAGTGTTATCAATTCGTTCTTCGGTACCAATGCATTGAGTCAGTTTATGGATCAGACAAACCCTTTGGCCGAGGTGACTCACAAGCGTCGTCTTTCGGCCCTGGGTCCTGGTGGCTTGAGCCGTGAGCGTGCCGGTTTCGAGGTTCGTGACGTACATTTCACTCACTATGGCCGTCTGTGTCCTATCGAGAGTCCTGAAGGTCCTAACATCGGTTTGATATCCTCTCTTTGCCTTTATGCGAAGATTAATGATCTGGGCTTTATCGAGACTCCGTATCGTAAGGTCGAGAATGCAGTTGTGGACCTTTCTGAGAATGGAGTTCGTTATTATAGTGCCGAGGAGGAGGAGAAACTGATTATCGGTCAGGGCAATGCTCCATTGAACGAAGATGGTACATTTATCCGTAAGGTGGTTAAGTGCCGTAAGGATGATGACTATCCTGTAGTTCCGCCGTCGGAAGTAAACCTGATGGATGTGTCTCCACAGCAGATCGCATCTATCGCTGCAGGTCTGATTCCTTTCCTTGAGCATGATGACGGTCACCGTGCGCTGATGGGTAGTAACATGATGCGTCAGGCTGTTCCATTGATTCGCAGCGAGGCTCCTATTGTTGGTACTGGTATCGAGAAGCAGGTTTGTGAGGATAGCCGCACAATGATAGTTGCCGAGGGTGACGGTGTGATAGATTATGTTGATGCTACTACAATCCGTATTCTGTACGACCGTACGGAGGAGGAGGAATTTGTAAGCTTCGAGCCTGCAATGAAGGAGTACCGTATTCCTAAGTTCCGCCGTACTAACCAGAATATGACTATCGACCTTCGTCCTATTTGCGATGTTGGTCAGCGTGTGAAGGCTGGTGATATATTGACAGAGGGTTATTCTACCGAGGCTGGTGAGTTGGCTCTGGGTAAGAATCTCCTGGTTGCCTACATGCCTTGGAAGGGTTACAACTATGAGGATGCTATCGTCCTGAACGAGCGTATTGTACGTGAGGATATACTGACCTCGGTTCACGTTGAGGAATTCAGTTTGGAGGTTCGCGAAACCAAGCGTGGTATGGAAGAACTGACCGGTGATATTCCGAATGTGAGCGAGGAGGCAACAAAGGATCTGGACGAGAATGGTATTATCCGTGTGGGTGCAAATGTCGTGCCTGGTGATATCATGATTGGTAAGATCACTCCAAAGGGTGAAAGCGATCCAAGTCCTGAGGAGAAGCTATTGAAGGCTATTTTCGGTGACAAGGCAGGTGATGTCAAGGATGCTTCGCTGAAGGCCAGTCCGTCACTGAGGGGCGTTGTAATCGACAAGAAACTGTTCTCAAAGGCTATCAAGACCCGTGCTGCAAAGGCCGAGGACAAGAAGCGTATTGCTCATCTGGATGAGGAGTTTGAGAGCAAGGCCGAGGATTTGAAGGCTATCCTGATTGATAAGCTTTTGGAACTGACTGCCGGTAAGAAGAGTGCTGGTGTTAAGGATTTCATGGGTTCTGTCCTGATTCCTGCCGGCGAGGAGATTACCGAGGCTGTTCTGGAGAGCTTTGACTATACAACTGTCCAGTTGATTGACTGGACCGAGGATGAGCATACAAATGAATTGATAAAGACTTTGATAATCAACTTTATCAAGAAATACAAGATTTTGGATGCAGAGAACAAGCGTGCCCGTTTTGCCATTACTATCGGTGATGATCTGCCAAGCGGCATCATACAGATGGCGAAGGTGTATGTTGCCAAAAAGCGTAAGATTGGCGTAGGTGACAAGATGGCAGGACGTCATGGTAACAAGGGTATTGTATCCAAGGTGGTTCGTCAGGAGGATATGCCGTTCTTGGCTGATGGTACTCCTGTGGATATTGTCCTTAATCCTCTGGGTGTGCCGAGCCGAATGAATATTGGCCAGATCTTTGAGACTGTTCTGGGTGCTGCAGGCAAGAAGCTGGGTGTCAAGTTTGCTACGCCTATCTTTGACGGTGCACGTCTGGATGACTTGAATGAGTGGACTGACAAGGCTGGATTGCCACGTTACTGCTCTACTCAGTTGTATGACGGTGCTACAGGCGAGCCATTTGACCAGTTGGCTACAGTGGGTATTGCATATATGCTGAAGTTGGGCCATATGGTTGAGGACAAGATGCATGCCCGCAGTATTGGTCCTTACAGCCTGATTACTCAACAGCCCCTGGGCGGTAAGGCTCAGTTTGGTGGTCAGCGTTTCGGTGAGATGGAGGTTTGGGCTATCGAAGCATTCGGTGCCAGCCATGTTCTCCAAGAGATACTGACTATCAAGAGTGATGATGTAACAGGTCGTAGCAAGGCTTACGAGGCTATCGTAAAGGGCGATAATATGCCTACTCCTGGTATTCCTGAGTCACTGAACGTGCTGTTGCACGAGTTGCGTGGTCTGGGTCTGAGTGTATCACTGGATTAATAGTCAAAAAGGAAAATACTAAATATGGCTTTCAAGAAAGAAACCAAGGTGAAGAATAACTTCACCAAGATAACTATCGGACTGGCATCTCCTGAGGAGATTCTGGAGAATTCACATGGTGAGGTGCTGAAGCCTGAAACTATTAACTACCGTACCTACAAGCCTGAGCGTGACGGTCTGTTCTGCGAGCGTATCTTTGGTCCTACAAAGGACTATGAGTGTCATTGCGGCAAGTACAAGCGTATTCGTTACAAGGGTACAATATGTGACCGTTGTGGCGTTGAGGTAACGGAAAAGAAGGTGCGTCGTGAGCGCAGTGGTCATATCCAGCTTGTAGTGCCTGTTGCTCATATCTGGTACTTCCGCAGCCTGCCAAACAAGATTGGCTACCTGTTGGGCATGCCTACAAAGAAACTGGACAGCATCATCTATTACGAGCGCTATGTGGTAATCCAACCAGGTATTCTGGGCCCTAAGGATGAGAATGATACACGTGGTATCGAGGATGGAGTTGTTCGTGAGGGCGACTTGTTGAGCGAGGAGGAGTACTGGAACATTACCGACAGGTTGAGTCGTGATAATCAGTATTTGGAGGATAGCGATCCTAATAAGTTCATCTGTAAGATGGGTGCTGAGGCGATCTTGGATTTGTTGCACCGCGTGGATTTGGATGCATTGAGCTTCCAACTACGTGACTTGGCTAATCAGGAAGGTGCGCAGCAGCGTAAGAACGAGGCTCTGAAGCGTCTGCAGGTTGTCGAAAGTTTCCGCGCAAGTGCCGATCGTAACAAGCCCGAATGGATGATTCTGAAGGTTCTGCCTGTTATTCCACCAGAACTGCGTCCGCTGGTACCACTGGATGGCGGTCGTTTTGCTACGTCGGACCTGAATGATTTGTATCGTCGTGTTATTATCCGTAACAACCGTTTGAAGCGTTTGTTGGAAATTAAGGCTCCCGAGGTTATCCTGCGTAACGAGAAGCGTATGCTACAGGAGGCAGTGGACTGTCTGTTTGACAACAGCCGCCGTATCAATGCAGTCAAGACCGAGAGCAATCGTCCTCTGAAGTCATTGTCAGACTCACTGAAGGGTAAGCAGGGTCGCTTCCGTCAGAATCTGCTGGGTAAGCGTGTTGACTACAGTGCACGTTCGGTAATTGTAGTCGGTCCTGAACTGAAGATGGGTGAGTGTGGTTTGCCAAAGCTTATGGCTGCGGAGTTGTACAAACCGTTCATCATTCGTAAGCTGATAGAGCGTGGTATTGTAAAGACTGTAAAGTCGGCAAAGAAGATAGTAGACCGCAAGGATTCAATCATCTGGGATATTCTGGAGAATGTGATGAAGGGTCATCCGGTTCTGTTGAACCGTGCTCCTACACTGCACCGTCTTGGTATACAGGCTTTCCAACCCAAGATGATTGAGGGTAAGGCTATTCAGTTGCATCCTCTGGCATGTACGGCGTTCAACGCGGACTTTGACGGTGACCAGATGGCTGTGCATCTGCCTTTGAGCAATGAGGCTATTCTGGAGGCTCAGATCCTGATGCTGCAGAGTCACAATATATTGAATCCTGCCAATGGCGAACCTATTACTGTTCCTTCACAGGATATGGTGCTGGGCCTGTACTATATTACCAAATTGCGTCCAGGCGCAAAGGGTAGTGGCATGAGTTTCTACGCTCCAGAGGAGGCAATTGTTGCCTACAACCAGAAGCGTGTGGATATCCACGCTCCTATCAAGGTTATCGTTGAAGACCTTCTGGAAGATGGTACAATAGGTAAGCGCCAGGTTGAGACTTCTGTAGGACGCCTTATAGTCAACGAGGTTATTCCGACAGAGATCGGTTATTTCAATGACTTGATCAAGAAGGGCTCTCTACGTAAATTGATTACCAAGGTGATTAAGAGTGTAGGAGTGGCGCGTGCCTGTGAGTTCCTGGATGGTATCAAGAATCTTGGCTATCGTTTGGCTTATGAGGGTGGTTTGTCGTTCAACTTGGGCGATATCATCATCCCTGAAAGTAAGCAGCAGTTGATTCAGGAGGGTCAGGATGAAATAGAGCGTATTACGATGGACTATGGTATGGGCTTCATTACCGATAAGGAGCGCCATCAGCAGGTTATCGAGACATGGACAAAGGTCAACAACAATCTGCAGAAGGTGCTGATGAAGGAGATGACTGAGGCCGAGGAAGGATTCAATGCTGTGTTCATGATGCTTGATTCCGGTGCCCGTGGTAGTGCAGGTCAGATCAGCCAGCTCTCTGGTATGCGTGGTTTGATGGCTAAGCCTCAGAAGGCAGGTGCTGAACCTGATACTATCGAGAACCCGATTATCTCTAACTTTAAGGAAGGTATGTCGGTCTTGGAGTATTTCATATCTACCCATGGTGCCCGTAAGGGTCTGGCTGATACAGCTCTGAAGACTGCCGATGCCGGTTATCTGACTCGTCGTCTGGTTGACGTCAGTCATGACGTGATTATTACCGAGGAGGATTGTGGTACCCTGCGTGGTTTGGAATGTACTGCCCTGAAGAATGGCGACGAGGTTATCAGCAGCCTGTATGACCGTATACTGGGTCGCGTCAGCGTACATGACATAATCCATCCGACTACTGGTAAGATGATAGTTGCCAGTGGTGAGGAAATTACCGAGGCCAAGGCTCAGGAGATTGAGGACAGCCCGATTGAGAGAGTCGAGATCCGTTCTGTTTTGACATGTGAGAGCCGAAAAGGTGTCTGCATGAAGTGTTACGGACGTAACTTGGCAACCGGTCGCATGGTTCAGAAGGGCGAGGCTGTAGGTGTAATTGCTGCTCAGTCAATTGGTGAGCCTGGTACTCAGCTGACACTTCGTACTTTCCATGCCGGTGGTGTGGCTGGTAACGCTGTCGCAAATGCCCAGATCAAGGCTAAATATGATGCACGTATCGAGTTCGAGGAACTTCGTACGGTTGACAGCGAGGTTGACGGTAATGCTGTTCAGGTTGTTGTGAGCCGCTTGACCGAGATTCGATTTGTCGAGCCCAAGACTGGTATCATTTTGCTGACTCAGGATGTTCCTTATGGTAGTTTCCTGTATAAGCAGCATGGTGATATGGTCAAGAAGGGTGATGTGATTGCAAAGTGGGATCCGTTCAACAGCGTCATTGTAACCGAAACAGCAGGTCGTGTTCAGTTCGAGGATGTTATAGAGGGTGTTACCTATCGTGTTGATACTGACGAGGCTACAAAGCAGAGTGAGTATATCATAATAGAGAGCAAGGAACGTGACAAGAATCCTACTTGTCATATCCTTGATGAGAATGGTGATATCCTGCGCACATACAACTTCCCCATAGGCGGTCATATCGCCATAAATAATGGTGCTGATGTAAAAGTGGGTGAAGTCTTGGTCAAGATTCCTCGTGCAGTAGGCGGTGGTGGCGATATCACCGGTGGTCTGCCTCGCGTTACGGAGTTGTTTGAGGCCCGCAATCCAAGTAATCCGGCTGTTGTTGCCGAGATTGACGGTGTTGTGAAGATGGGCCGCTTGAAGCGCGGTAACCGTGAGATCACAATTACCAGCCGTGTAGGTGACGTTCGTAAGTACCTGGTTCCGACCAGTAAGCAGATTCTGGTTCAGGACAATGATAACGTGCGTGCCGGTACTCCTTTGAGTGACGGTGCAATCACGCCTCAGGATATCTTGGCCATTCAGGGTCCGACTGCTGTTCAGGAGTATATTGTGAACCAGGTTCAGGATGTATACCGTCTGCAGGGTGTGAAGATCAATGACAAGCATTTCGAGGTAATCGTGCGTCAGATGATGCGTAAGGTACAGATTGATGAGCCGGGTGATACACGTTTCCTGGAGCAGCAGGTCGTAGATAAACTGGACTTTGCCGAGGAGAATGATCGTATCTGGGGCAAGAAGGTTGTTGTTGATGCCGGTGAGAGCGAAACAATGCACCGCGGTGAGATTGTAACTGCGCGTAAGTTGCGTGACGAGAACTCTCAGCTGAAGCGACAGGACAAGAAACTTGTTCAGGCACGCGATGCTATGCCTGCTACTTCTGTTCAGGTGCTGCAGGGTATTACGCGTGCTGCATTGGCAACAAGTTCGTTCATGAGTGCTGCTTCTTTCCAGGAGACTACAAAGGTCTTGAACGAGGCTGCTATCAATGGCAAGAGTGATTACCTTGAGGGAATGAAGGAGAACGTGATTTGTGGTCACCTTATTCCTGCAGGTACTGGTCTGCGCGAGTTTGACAAGATAGTTGTCGGCAGTCGCGAAGATTATGACAGGGTCTATAATACCCTTCGTCCTACTCAGGAGTTTGATGAGTTTTAATCGAGTTTCTGTAATATAGTAGAAAAAATCCCCATCTGAAATTCCAGTTGGGGATTTTTTTATTAGTAGGAAATTTTCATAGCCAACAAAAACGAGGTTTCCGCCGCCAACAAAAACGAGGTTTTCGTAGGTAACAAAAACGAGGTGGTGTCTTTCTTATGTAAAATGATTAATGTTTCTGGGTGTTCCCGAGGGCATTATAACTATCTTTTTCTCTGCCTATAAAATGAACAGGTGTATTTTGACTCTATAGGGAAAAACAATAAAATAGCATTATCTGAGTAAATGCTTTACGATATGCAGCAGTCGTAGCGGTTTAGGTTGATTCTGGAAATCTTGGGTATTAGATTCCGAATGAACTTAATATAGAAAATGAACGGCATTAAGTAAATGACAATCAGGTATGAGGTAGGCCAAATCCCTTTCCTTACCAGCTGCCACAGGATTCCCCATGTCTCTTTTCTTACCGTACGGTCTATACATGTAGGTCTGATATCATTGATGAAGTTCCACAGACAGTCTGTCTGTTCCCTCTCATATTCAGGAGTGATAAGGCTTAGCATCTCCTTCCATACGGGAATACATGCCAAGGCCCTCTCGTCATTGTTCTTGAAGCGGGTCATGATACTCTGCGGACGTATACGGTAGCAGTATGTATCATGCTTGCAGAAGGCAATGCGTGTAATTTTCTGCGACAACATAAAATTCCACAGTTCATCCTCGTGTACTGCTCCTTCGCGGAAGAACAGCTGGTTCTCTAACAGAAAGTCCCTTCTGACCAAACGGTTCCATGCGGTAACGGGGATTCCCCTCCGTCCACCCCTTGTCAGCATCATAGCGGCAATCCATTTGGGATTATTGGCATAGTCGGGGAAGGGTTTCTCCATGGTGTAGCTTTTCCTCTTTGTGGTCTTGGCACCTGCAGCAATCATTTGGGCATCAGGATATCTCCGTACAACCTGCATGAAATACATGAGGCATTGGGCAGAGATACTGTCGTCACTGTCCACAAAAAGCACATACTTGCCCTTGGCTTCCATAATACCGGTGTTACGGGCTGCCGAGAGGCCCCGGTTGTGTTCGTGTGTAATAATCCTGAAGTCTATCTCGCCCTTATAATTGTTCAGATAGTCATGCACTATCTTCATGCTGTCATCATTGCCGCAGTCATCTGCCAGGATACATTCCACACCAGTAGTATAGGTCTGTGCGGCAATAGAGTCAAGGCATTCTGTAATGTAGTCCTGCACATTATAGACGGGAATGATGATAGAAATGATAGTGTCAGACATTTTATCGGATTATTTTATTGTTAGACTGGCAATTAATGCCGTTAGGGCCACAAGAAGTATGAGGGTCAGGATTATGATGCATATCTTTTGCCGTCTCTTTTTTATTCTATGCTCCCGATGGTGAGTATAGATGGCCATATCGATGGCTTCCAGTTCTTCCTCGTCGGGTGTGCTGACCAGATTGGAATCTTTCAACCATGTGTCGTAGAAATTCAGATTCTTTCCGTAGGAGTTGTCCATCATCTTAACAGGCATGCCTAACAACAGGCGCAGGATGGTAACATGCAGACGGGTGGAATATACCATCTTATATTCCGAGACAAACTTTACGCCTTCCTTGATTCGCTCAGGCAGGAATGATGTTTGGAAGAATGTATCGATTTCACAGGTAGTATGCTTTCGAACATATCTTTTGGCTATCTTATATGCCTCCTTTTGGGTAGGCCAGTCTTTGATTTCTGTTTGGGTGGATATAACACCTTTGGTTAGAGAACCCTTGGGCGACTCTTTGTCTTTCCTGAGCAATAGCAGTGTCTCCTTGGTGACTCTATTCTTGTAGCCCCATATTATATCTCTGTCTATGCAGAATGCCATATCCGGTAATGTCAGCGTCTGACCTGTAAATCCTTTTTGTGTCAACAATTCTGCAGAATGATTGTCACGAGCACATATAGTCAGTTTATGGTGCTGATTCATCTTCCGGACATCCTCGGTAAAGACTTCTTGCGACTCATAATAAACTGTCTGGGGAAGTACGATAATTGGATTGTCTGGATATGTCTGGATGACTTTCAGTCGGAACTCCTGATGCTGTCGCCATATATCTCCAAAGTTCCCACCTCCATGCAAAAGAATAACGGTATCTGGGGGTAATGGATGGAAGTCGAAGGTTTCTATGCTGTGCTGTCCCTGACAATTGTATGGTAAAGTCTTCAGGAAGTAATCCGTTCCCAACCAGATTAGCGAATCACCGATATTGCTATGATAAGGTAAATCCAGATAGCAGTAGTCCGAGTCTATTAGAGGTGTCAACTGCTTCAGAATGACCCTTTGTAGTTTGCTACATATATCTTCTTGATCCACCCGCATATTTTTGCGTAATATTGATATTTAACCTTAATTCCGCAACACTATAATTTAACTTTATTTATAAGTTCCTGAGCAACAAAAAGTTGCTCAGGATTTTGCCATGTCAGATTTTTCACTTATCTTAGTGTTGCAAATCAAAACAAGCGTAAA